>RCUL01000051.1_pt1 | contig 135860 bp, 110 predicted proteins | sample 2167521 | NCBI WGS metagenome assembly RCUL01 (sample SAMN09932745, study PRJNA488358) | compost metagenome | feature: garden; material: soil; isolation source: compost soil in acetic acid-enriched culture | place: Germany: Experimental Botanical Garden Goettingen | collected 2016-01-27
GCGATAAAGGCGATGTAGGTGCTACAGGAGCTCAGGGTGCACAAGGCATTAAGGGTGATAAAGGCGATGTAGGTGCTACAGGAGCTCAGGGTGCACAAGGCATTAAGGGTGATAAAGGCGATGTAGGTGCTACAGGAGCTCAGGGTGCACAAGGCATTAAGGGTGATAAAGGCGATGTAGGTGCTACAGGAGCTCAGGGTGCACAAGGCATTAAGGGTGATAAAGGCGATGTAGGTGCTACAGGAGCTCAGGGTGCACAAGGCATTAAGGGTGATAAAGGCGATGTAGGTGCTACAGGAGCTCAGGGTGCACAAGGCATTAAGGGTGATAAAGGCGATGTAGGTGCTACAGGAGCTCAGGGTGCACAAGGCATTAAGGGTGATAAAGGCGATGTAGGTGCTACAGGAGCTCAGGGTGCACAAGGCATTAAGGGTGATAAAGGCGATGTAGGTGCTACAGGAGCTCAGGGTGCACAAGGCATTAAGGGTGATAAAGGCGATGTAGGTGCTACAGGAGCTCAGGGTGCACAAGGCATTAAGGGCGATAAAGGCGATGTAGGTGCTACAGGAGCTCAAGGAAAGAGTGCATATGAAGTAGCAGTCGATAATGGATATAACGGAACTGAACAAGATTGGCTAACAAGTCAAAGTGGTAATAGTCCATATCTTGATGCAAATCCTAATACTACTTCGACCGGAGCAAAAGCAACTGGGACTGGTGCAACAGCTTTAGGTGATGGTGCTGTAGCAGATGGTAATAACAATACTGTTTTAGGATCTGGAGCCACTGCAAAGGGCGAATCAAATACGGTTGTTGGTAAAGGAAACACTGTCGAAGGCAACAAATCTGGAGCATTTGGGGATCCAAATCTAGTTCAAGGAAATGGAAGTTACGCAGTTGGTAATGACAATACAATAAATAGCGATAATAGCTTTGTGGTAGGAAATAACGTAAATACCTCAGCTAAGAACTCAGTAGTTTTAGGGAACGATTCTGCTTCAACTCGAGATAATAGTGTATCGGTTGGAGCATCAGGTAAAGAACGCCAAATAATCCATGTTGCAGCTGGTATTGAAGATACGGATGCGGTAAATGTGAAGCAGATGAAGGACGGAAACGCTAAAGTACTAAATGATGCCAAAGCTTATACAGACACTAAGGTTTTAGATTTAGAAAATAACTTTAGAGATACTTCAAATCGTATAGACCAAACTAATCATGATGTTCGTAAAAATCGTGAAATTGCTGCACAAGGTATAGCTGGTATTACTGCAATGACCAATATTCCGATGCCTTCTGAGCAGGGTGCATCAACTTTAGGTCTAGGTATGGGGCATTTTGATAGCCAATCCGCAATCGCAGTGGGAGCAAGCCACTATTTTGAAAATGGAGTTGCTGTTAAAGGAGCTTTTTCATCAGGTTTCAATAATGGGAACACAACGGCAGTAGGCGCTGGCGTTTCTTATTCTTGGAAATAATCTAAAATATGTCAATTAAGTATGCTCCAATTTGGAGCATACTTAATTTTAAACCCGATTTTGACTTCAGGCTTTTATTAAAGAATCCAGTATCTTAATTACAATCTACACAATTTATTCAATAAGTTTTTTCTTTTCATAAACAATATACAGTTCATAGCTATAACTGTAACACATGCAATATTCCGAACCTATAATATGGTTGTATAGTGCTCTTGCAGATTAGCTGGCCTAAGAGAATTCTTGCGTCGGTTTTTTGCTTCTAATATCTGTGGATAACTCATTTGTAACACCAAAAATACACCAATAAGATGCAAGCAGCTGATTATTATAAGGAGTATCTATACAATGATTTTAGTGACTGGTGGTTTAGGCTTTATAGGCTCTCATATTGCTTTGAGCTTTATGGCGCATGGGCAAGAGGTCATTATTGTAGACAATTTATCCAATGCGAACTTACAAACTCTTGAACGATTAGAATTTATTAGCGGCATGTACGTGCCTTTTGTCAAAATTGATATTCGAAATACGCCTGCTTTGAACAAAGTTTTTGAGCAGTATTCCATCGATGCGGTGGTGCATGCAGCAAGTTTCAAATCGCTTGAAGAATCTGTACTGAAGCCTTTGGAATACTATAATGACAATGTCAGTTGTATCATGAGTTTGCTGCGTGCCATGCAGCGCACAGGTGTCCGTACTTTAGTTCATCTTTCCAGTCTTGCTGTTTATGGTGAATCGAGCCTACACCTAGAAGAAGATTTAGAGCTGAATTACGGCTATCCAAACCCGTATATCAAGTCCCAGCAAATGGTCGAAGAAATTATTCGAGATACAGCAAAAACGGATAATGAATGGAAAATTGCAATTTTAAGAATGGGTAATGTTGCTGGTGCATTTGAAAATGCGATGCTCGGAGAACTGTTCCCGCCTTTACCGAAAAATATTATTCCACTGCTGATGCAAGTCGCCGCAAAACAGCGTGATCATATTGAACTTAGAAAAAGTGCACAAACCGAAGATCATACTGTAGAACGTAGTTTTTTACATATCCTCGACGCCTGTGATGCGATTGCCGCTTCGTTACAATGGTTAAGCACTCAACAGTTTGCTTGCGAAGCCTTTAATATTGCAGGTCAAAGTGTGTCGATACAGCAGTTGGTTGAAAAAGTTGAAAGCGTGACGCAAAGTGATATTGCTACAGTCGATGTTGTGGATTCGAACATCGTGGAATTAGATCAGGTCGCAGCAGAGTGTAGTAAAGCGAAAAACGTTTTACACTGGGAAGCGAAGCGCAGCTTAGAACAAACCCTTGAAGATGGATGGCGTTTCTACCGACAAAGTTTAGATGGCCGTTAATTAATTTACTGATAACAATTATCATTTACATATTTTTGCTTAATCATTAAGATAAGGAAAACAAGCGCAAAATAATCATTTTGCAATTCACTTAAAAAGGAAGAGGTTAAAATGCAAACACGTATTGAACATGACACGATGGGCGAAGTTGAAGTACCGAGTGAAGCACTTTGGGGTGCTCAAACTCAGCGTAGTTTGCAAAACTTTAAAATTGGCAGTGAACGTCTACCACGTCCAATGATTCGTGCCATGGGCTTAGTGAAAAAAGCAGCAGCATTAACCAATGCTGAGCTCAACCAAATTCCACAAGAACTGGCGCAATACATCGTCGGTGCAGCGGATGAAGTGATTGCAGGGCAGTGGGATAGTCAGTTTCCATTGGTAGTATGGCAAACTGGTTCAGGCACACAAAGCAACATGAACTGTAATGAAGTGATTGCGAATATTGCCAATCAGAAACTTGGCAATCCTTTAGGCGCACAAAAACCTGTACACCCGAACGATCATGTGAATCGTGCACAGTCGACCAATGACTCGTTCCCAACGGCTATTCATGTCGCAGCAAGTATTCAGATCAATGAATTACTGATTCCTGCGGTTACCCAGCTTCGAGATACTTTAGAGGCAAAGTCTCAAGCATTTTCAGACATTGTCAAAATTGGTCGAACTCATTTACAAGATGCAACACCATTAACATTAGGCCAAGAATTTAGCGGTTATGTTTCTCAGCTCGATCACGGCTTAAAGCGTTTACAACAAGCACTTTCAGGCTTGTATGAGCTGCCTTTAGGTGGAACGGCTGTAGGTACAGGCCTGAATGCTCATCCTGATTATGCAGGAAAATCAGCGGAGCAACTGGCACAGTTGACTGGACTGCCTTTTGTGACTGCACCAAATAAATTTGAAGCATTGGCTGGGCGTGATGCAGCAGTGTTTGCCTCAGGTGCATTAAAAACGCTTGCGGTAAGCTTGAACAAAATTGCCAATGACATTCGCTGGTTGGCAAGTGGCCCACGTTGTGGTTTTGGCGAGTTACGTATTCCAGAAAATGAGCCAGGTTCAAGTATTATGCCAGGGAAAGTGAATCCGACTCAAAGTGAAGCGATGACCATGGTGGTGGCTCAAGTCTTAGGCAATGACACCACGATTAATGTTGCGGGCGCATCGGGTAATTTTGAGTTGAATGTGTTCATGCCAGTGATTGCGTTTAATTTATTGCAGTCGATTCAGCTTTTGGGTGATGCATGTAATAGCTTTAATGATCACTGTGCAGTGGGTATTGAGCCAAACCGCGAAAAAATTGACCACTTCTTACATGACTCATTAATGTTAGTTACAGCTTTAAACCCAGTGATTGGCTATGAAAATGCAGCGAAAGTTGCAAAAACAGCCTATAAAGAAGGGAAAACGTTAAAACAGGTGGCTGTGGAATTGAACTTGGTCACTGCAGAGCAGTTTGATGAAGTGGTACGTCCAGAGCAAATGATTTCACCAAATGTAAAATAGCCCTAGGTCCAGATGTTCAACTAAAGAGCAAATGAACATCAGCGGTTTTTATCTTTGGGCGAAGTCGGTACAATGGTCGACTAAAGATAAACTGCTGATGAGTTGCCATGCTTGATATTTATTTGACAGATGTTCAGAAAAACGTGCAATTTAACGATTATCCAGGTGAACATCCTGTTAAATTTGTTTTAAATTTCAAAAAGATTTTCCCAAGTGTTATGGAGTTATTGCTTCCTGTACTACCTGAAAATGAAAATCTTGAAGAAATGACATGGGAATCAACTACGGCTGACTTTGAACTTTTCAAACTGTTGTTGAGTGGTTGGGGCGTGATTGAATTACGCTTAAACGCGATCAAACAGTTTAAAGATAAAGATTTTGCAGATGCTCTAGTGAAACGTGCACAACAAAAGCGCAAAGACTTTGCAAAAGCACAGCAGCAGTTGAAAACAGTTGAACTCGATTATTTATTTATGCATGAGATTCATGCATTGATCGATGCAGAATTGGTTGAACTGGGTGAAAAGTTCTATTTACTCGTTCTTCGTGACTTATGGAAAAATAAAATTCCAACTCAAGTCTTAGAAGCCAAATTTTAAGTCATTCAAAAAAATCCTCCAAATGGAGGATTTTTAATATCGATAGCAAAACTATGTATTTGCGAGCACGAGAAAGTATTTAAACTGCATCTAAAGCACTAAATTTTATTATTTGGTCAAATATTGGAATTAATATTGCTTGATACATTGCGTCATCATTCACAGTATAGCCGTAAGGATTTTATAATATGTCAAATCAGTTCATCGACTTAATCACAAAGCGTCGTACCATTTATGCCATTGGTAAAAAGGTCGAGCACAGCCCTGAATTTTTAACTGATTTGATTCAAACTGCCATTAAACAAAGCCCATCATCGTTCAATTCACAGTCATCTCGGGCGGTGATTTTGTTTAATACGCAACATGAAAAGTTCTGGAATTTTGTGGCTGAAAAACTGAAGTCTTATGCTAAAGATGAAGAAAGCGCGGCTAAAACAACGGCAAAAATGGCCAGTTTTGCAGCAGGTGTAGGAACAGTTTTATTTTTTGAAGATTTAGATGTAATTCAGAACCTACAAGAGCAATTTCCATCTTATGCTGAAAATTTCCCAGTATGGGCAGAGCATTCAACTGCAATAGCGCAGTTTGCAACTTGGACTGCATTACATACCTTAGGTTTAGGTGCATCTTTACAGCATTACAATCCAATTGTAGATGAAGAAGTCCATGCTGAGTGGGATGTGCCTGCAAGTTGGAAACTGCGTGCACAACTGGTCTTTGGTTCGGTTGAGGGCGAAGCTAAAGAAAAAGGCTTTGTGGATGATGCTGTACGCTTTAAAGTCTTCAAATAATCAATGAAAAAGCCGCTTTATATGGAGCGGCTTTTTTTAGGCTTAGTTTTTACAGATCGACTACTTCTTCATTTTTCGGTAGTCACTCGGGCGAATAGGGCGGGTGCCGCGCCATAAACCTTTCTTGTGCTTTTTCGCATGGCTTTGTAAAACATTCATATGTTTCAAATGCTTTTTATCCTTAATATAGTCCTCATAGACCCATGCTGCACCACGTTTGACCATCTCCTCATTCATACTTCTCCGAAAACGATAGATTTCACCTACACAACGACCGTAACGATCAATGTCTGTAATGCGAACACGAACCACTTTCCGATAAACCATTTTTTTGATTAAGCGTTTGGATTCAGGCCCATAGCTTTGAGTCGACTCAGGCGCATCAATATAGGCAAAGCGTAATTTGGTTTCAGAGCGTCGAAAGTTAAACCGATAACATGTCAGTGTATCACCATCACTTATAGCCGTAATTCGGCACCAATAGGTTTTACCTTTTTTAAAGGGATGGAGAAATTGGCTGAGAGCATTTTGTATTTTATAAAAAGTAAATACCAGTATCAGGCAAAGGGCGAAGCCAATACCGATGAGCCAGCTATTGGGCAGGTGATCAAACATAGAGGGAACAATGGAAAATAAAAATATCAAAAAGACATTGTATGGCAGATACACTATTTAAAATGCTTTAAGTGATATCAAGTGTTTATTTTTCATAAGAAAATAGATGTTTAATTAAACAAGTAAATTGGAACAAATTTTTAACGAAATAAAAAAGCCTTTAGTCAGTTTAACTGAGTGAATTTGTATTCCTTTAAATCATTTGAATGCTATTTAATCTGATGTTTTCATAAGACAAATAATAATTTATCTCTGATAACAAAAAATATACCGAATAATTTTGAGAACAATACATTGTTTTGTTAGCATATTTTCGTAAAATTAAGGTCATAATAATGATAAATAATATTTCCAGTATTTTGGATAAGCTTGGTTTTGGACTACAAAAACGAGCAATTAGTATTCAACTTTCAAATGCAGTAGTTAATTCTCAAATCATGCTGCAACGCCTCGAAGGTTATCATGGTATTAATGATGGATTATCCTTGGAACTGATCTGCTTATCTATAAATCCATATATTGAATTAAAACAATTTATTGGATGCCAAGTTGCCGTTGATCAGGTGACAGATTCAGGCGAACTATATAGAACTACAGGAATTATTACAGGTGCAAGCCAAGGGCAAAGTGATGGTGCTTTGAGCCTCTATCGGCTCACCATGGAGGATACTACTAGTTTACTGCGCAAACGGTGTAATAGCCGTGTATTTATGAATAAAAGTGCGGTGGAAATTTGTGAAATTATTTTCAAAGAATGGCAAAGTAAAAGCCCTTTGTTTGCTGCTAGTCTAAAATTAGATACCAGTGGTTTAAGCAGGAATTACGATATACGCCCTTTCTCTATGCAGTCGAATGAAAGTGATTATGCGTATTTAACTAGGCTGTTACGTGAAGAGGCGATTAATTGGTTGGTTGGTGAGTCTCATCTTTATGTTTCAAGTAACGATGACAGTATTGAGCCACAAATACTTAAGTTAATAGATAATAATGCTCAATTTGAAGCAATTGAGCGGAGAAGAATTCGCTATCATCGTTCAGATGCCACAGAACAATCAGATAGCATTACAAGCTTTATTGCGCAACGTCAATTGCAACCGACAGCCATTCACGTACAACGTTGGCAAGCTGATCGCTTGAGGCAAGAAGACGCAAGTGGTTCAGTGATCAGTTCACATCAGCACAGTGCCCAGCAAGATAATGAAAGCTTAACTTTGGAGCAAGCTTGGAATATCTCACCTGCTTGGATTGGGGATCTAAAAGGGGAAGATCAGGTTACTGCTTCAGGAAATGGACAATTAGATAAACTCAATAAACAGCTGAATCAATATCAGGCTTTGCAGGCAAAATATTTTATAGCAAATAGTAGTGTACGTGATACTCAAGTTGGCTATTGGTTTCAGTTGAATGATTATCCAGAGTTAGAGAAGAACCATATTCCAAAGGATAAAGAATTTTTAATCTTAACGAAGCATTTTTATAATCAAAATAACCTTCCAAAAGATATCAAAGAGCAAGTTGAAAAGTTGTTAAGTTTAAGTCATTGGGCAACCAGTAAAGACAGTGATCAAGAACGTCAAGCAAATGAGATAACTGTCGTACGTCGTACGATTGAGGTTGTTCCTGAATATGATCCATTGACTCATCGGCCGACTGCACATGTACAACGCGCTAAAGTTGTGAGTGATGGTGAAGAAATCCATGTTGATGAATGGGGGCGAATCAAGGTCCGTTTCTTATTCACACGTACAGAAGACCATGCACACGATGGTGGTGCTGGATCAAATGACACTGATACCGATTCGGCATGGGTGGATGTTCTCACCCCTTGGGCAGGCGAAGGTTATGGTGCACGTTTTTTACCACGTAAGGATGAAATGGTTGTTATAGACTTCTTTGATGGCAATATAGATCGTCCATTTGTGACTGGCCGTATTCACGAAGCACAGCGTTCGCCAACCAAATTTGATATTAAAGGACAACTCCCCGATACCAAAAAACTCAGTGGAATCCGTTCAAAAGAAGTCGGAGGTGAAGGTTATAACCAACTGCGTTTTGATGATACAACAGGGCAAATCAGTGCCCAATTACATAGCAGTCACGGTGCAACCCAACTGAACTTAGGGAATTTAAGTCATCCAAAAGACAAAGCTGAAAGTGATGGTCGTGGAGAAGGGTTTGAACTCAGAACTGATCATGCAGGTGCTATTCGAAGTAAAGGACTCTATATCTCAACGTTTGTTCAAGACAAAGCAACCGATATACACTTAGAGACAAAAGAAGCTGTCCAAAACTTCACAGAAAGTTTGGAAAGTATGAAGGCACTATCTGAATATGCAGTTAAGCAAAAAGCTGAAGCTGCAGATATGCTTGAAAATATTGATCAATATATTAAAACGATTGAATCACAATGGTCTGACTTAAAAGCAACGAAAGATGCTCTGATGCTCTTGGCATCACCAGAAAGTATTTCTCTGGTTTCAGGGAAAGACATTCATATGAATGCTTTGGATAGTATTACCGTTGGCGGTGGTCAATCGATCAATGTTAGTACAGATGAACACATCATATTGAATGCCAAGAAAAAAGTCAGTGTTTTTGCAGGTGAAGACGATCTAAAAATTTATGCAGCAAAAGGCAAATTTGATCTGCAATCACAAGACAATGTATTAGATGTTTCAGCACGACTAGACGTCAAAATAACCTCATCCGAAGGCAAAGTAGAAATTCACAGCCCGACCGAAATTGTATTTAAAGCAAAAAACAGTGCCTTAAAAATTAATGGTGATGGGGTTACCGTCATTACACCAAATAAATTTACTGCCAAAGCCAGTCAACATCTCTTTACAGCAGGTGCGATTGAAAGTCCTACACTTCCTCTTTTCCCTAACAATATTTGTTGGGAATGTCTCGCCCGACGAGCAGCACAACGTGGTGCTTTTATTAACAAAGGAGATGGAATGTAAATGATAGGCAACCAAAGTCTCCAAATTTTCTTTAAAACATTTCAAAAGTATCCGCTTGACCAAGTTGGGTTAAACGTTTATGCATTAGCCGATGCAGCCCAAGATAAAGCATTCTTAAAAGTTTTAGAGCACTTAAGGCAAAAATGCCTCTTGACAGAAGCAGGTGGCGAAAAGGCTAGAGAAATCTCTCCACATTTACTGCACTTACCAAAAGACTTTACTGCACTCGAATGGGAGTGGATAGAAAAAAATATCGCTGGCACGACCAAAATGATGATTATTATTTCACCCTTGTCATTTGATTACTTATATAAACACTTACGCCAATTCTTAGATGTCGAATTCGATGGTGGTCTAGAAATGATGTTGGCATTTTGGGATCCTGCTATCTTAGCAACATTGGTTGGCCACAAAGCCGATAAAACATTATATGTACAAGGACCTGTATTTAATCCACAACAAATTGAAACCTTGCTTAAACCGATTCAAAGTTGGTGGTACTGGGATCGTTCAGGTAATTTACAGGGCATATTTGGCTTGAATGAGCGTGTTGAATTACTTCCGTCCATAGAAACACCACTACACTTTTCTAGTGAACAAGAAGAAATGATGGTCGAGGCAACCTTTCCCGATAATTTGATGTATTACCTCAAACTAAATAACTCATTTTTAGTCGATAAAATTGATGATGATACACTGTATCAGTTGGTGGTTAATAGTATCCATAAAGCAAGAGCTTATGAACTGTCAGGTACACGTGATATTTTAAATTTCATCTGTTTAAAGCTGATTTACAAAGATCAATTTGAGTCAGATCATAATTTACAGTACTTGTTGATTCATTTGAAAGATAAAAAATTAACAATGGATCAAGTGATGAATAATGTAATGGCTAAAACTGAATAATATAATTTTAGTTTTTTATATACCTTATTAAAATGAATCAATATACATTATCAAGAGAGAGTAAATATGAATTACAAAGTATTATTTTTTACTTATCATTATACCAGTGACATTATCTGGCTATATCGGAAACTGGACATATGGACAGATTTAAGCAATGATACTGATTCATCCTAAAAAGGAATTTTAATACCAGTAATTATCTTTGCATTAATTGGATGTGCCAGTATTGGACCAAATGCAACATATTATATGGGAGCAGTATCCTTTAATTATAATCCAGCATATGCAAGTTATATGGTACAGAAATAGGTGGAGGTTATGGAAGATCTATGAATACTTCTCCTGTAAAAGTTGGAACTCAAATTGTCACATGGAGAGATGCAAAAACAGGGCAAGTTCATAATGATACAAATGAAGTCAGCCTAACAAAAGAAGACATTAAAGGAATGAAGTACTTGGCGGGACACTTATATCCAGATGATAGTATTGAAATTACAACATCCAATAATTGGCCAAATACGACTGTAAAAGGTAATGCTTGGTACGATAGGTTAACTAAATAGATCTAAATAATTTTTTCGAAAACGATTAAAGCTATTTAATCTATATAAATTAGATATGTTTACATAGATTAAATATTTTAAAGAAAACAAGGAACTACTATGAATATAAATAAGTTACTCCTACTACCTATCAGCTTAGTTTTTAGTGCTGCAGGTTGTGCAGGTATTGGACCAAATGCAACCTATTATATGGGAACGACTTCATTTCATTATGATCCTTCATGTAGCCCTTATATGGTAAAATTAAACGGAAGTGAAATAGGTGGTGGCGGTGGTGGTATGAATACTTCACCGGTAAAGATTGGACCACAAACTATTACATGGAAAGATGCAAAAACAGGTGAAATACACTCTGCTAAAAATCAAGTAATCATTACTAAAGAACAATTAAAAGGTAAGAAATATTTAGCGGCACATTTATATCCAGATGACACAGTTGAAGTTACGACATCTAATAATTGGCCAAATCCTACTGAAAAAGGTACTAAGTGGCTAAATCAATTGAAAAATAATAGATAGTGAGCGTAGCTAATGTTTACGAAAATGATTATAAAACGGACAGTAGAAACCAATAGCGATGTTTCCAATACTCCACCTACTGCAAAACAAGATTGTTCAGATGTAGTCCATATTTCAGTTTTTTTTGATGGTACAGGCAATAACAAAGATGCCGATGAGGAAAAAAAGAAGTGGTCTAACCCTGCCCGATTATGGCGTACTGCTAATCAATATGTTGTAGATAGTAGAATAAATAATTCAACTTCTAATTATGCAATCTATGTATCAGGCGTAGGCACACGTTTTAATGGCGAGTTAAATATATTTCAACGTGCACTCGCTATGATGCAAGACCATAGTGGTTTTGGCCTTGGTGTGGGGACAGGTGGTACCCGACGCCTAGATTATGGCGAAGATCAGCTGAATGATGCTTTAAAGCACGTCATGATCATCAATGCGAAAAAAGCAGAAATAGACACGAGTAAATATGCCAACGAAAAAAAAGTGTATAGTTTTGCAGAGGTCGATAATAGTTTAAAGCAACATCGCCTCATTAAAAAAATTAATATTTCTACATTCGGCTTCTCTCGTGGAGCAGCTCTAGCCCGTGCATTTACCAATCAATTTATGTGGCAATGCGAATCTGATTGCAACGGTTTAAGATACGGCACTGGGAAATACCCTATTGAATTTAAATTTATGGGTATCTTTGATACCGTTGCCTCATTTGGCTTACCCGCGACCAACTTAAATAATAATTTAACCTTTGACGGTCGGGATATGGTCATTGATGAACGAATCAAAATGTGTGTGCACCATGTAGCAGGAAACGAGCTGCGCTTTGCTTTCCCCGTGGATTTAATTCATAAAGAAAATGGTCAAATTTGCAATCCAAATTGGAAAGAACTTGTTTATCCAGGCATGCATTCCGATGTGGGTGGCGGCTATACACCTGGCAGCCAGAATGTAAATGATAACTTTGCCCGTATCCCATTGAAAGATATGTTGGAAGATGCTGTCAGTGCAGGTGTTCGAATGTTTGACTATAACCAATTAAAAGAAAAATATGGGGCATTATTTACTGAACAGTTTGAAATTCAAAATGAAACACAGCGTTTGTATGATGTGGTAAAAGCACAAATACCGTCTACAGGAAAAGTTCAAGATCAAATTACTGCTGCTATGAAAGTTTATTATAGTGCGTATGGGACATTGGCGAGAAGTAAGACAGCCTCTGTCAGTCAAAATGTGCGTAAAGAGAATAAATTTCGTGAATTATTACCGATCGGCCCATCAGATATGGCAACTGAAATTAGCCGCTTAGAAAAATTACAAAACCTAACAGCACCTAATAAATCTGGTGGAATAAATATTTTTAGAATATTGTCACCTGTTTCAAAAGCATATGAGTTTTTCTTAGACGTAGATGATTGGGAGTTCGCGAGTTGGCATAAAGAATCAACACCAAAAATCATGAGCTTTTATCAAAACTATATTCATGACTCTAAGTACGGTTTTATGAGTAATGCTGAACCATTTAGTTATTTCCGTCAAAGGACGGTATATGAGTCCCGACGTAGTGAAAAGGGTAAAGAGGTAGATCAAAAAAATGCAGAAGATAAAGCAGTATGCACTGTGATAAATAGGGAAGTACAACAAGAAGAATTTTTTGATGCATTTGAACGAGCTAAACAAGAAGAGTTACCGTTAGCTATGTAAAAAGAATAAACTCTTGGTACGGTCGCTAAGTTCTAAACAATGCTAACTCCTTATAAGTGCTATTAAGAAATTAATATTTACTCCATATTTTAAGCGTCTTAAGATGAGATGCTTATTGTTTATTTTCATATTGACTGCACTACAAATGGTTATGATGCAAATAACAAAAGATAGGGAATTAGGAAAACAAGGAGTAATTTGTAAGACTGGTGCGTTGATTGTTTAGAGGTTCCAAATGACAGTCAATACAGGAAACTAAGTTAAAACTTCGAGTTTTTTGGACAATCCTTATAAAATAGCCTAAGCAAAAATTTTATAAATTTCGCTCCTTAAAAAAAGGTGTCTTTTATTTTCCGTTAAATTTTTATGCCAATAAATTCCAATATTCATTTGCGGCAATTGCACAGGAACATTAAAAATATTGAGTAGAGGGGATACATGCAAATGGCTCAAAATATTTTGAGGAATCGTTAAAATTGCATTTGGATATTGCTCTAAAATTTGTAGCGCAGTGGAATAGTGCTGACAACGCAAAAAAACCTGCCTAGACAGTTGCTTACGATTTAAATGAATATCTTCAACCAAAACACCAGTACGCCGCGAAGATACACCAATATGCGGCGCAGCCAAATATAATTCAGCATTGATTTGCTGGAGTTGAGTACAAGCCACAAACTGGTCTTTGACCAGACTCTCAAATTGAATTTTATCGCCAAAATTTTGTTCCAAATCAATCACAAAATCAATTTGTTGAGAAACTAAATCGGCATCTACCGTTTTACGGTCCAGCTTACTACTCATGAACTGAATACTTAGTCCAAGTTTCTGAAAGTGAGCGACTAACTTTGGGAAAACAATTGGTTCGATTTCATCATGAATCGCAATTTTTAGGCTTTGAACCATGTTCGGATCGAAGCTTTGCTGCTGCATGGAAATACTTTGAATTGCAATTAAAGCATTTTTAACAATCAGGTAATTTTGTTCTGCAAAAGGTGTTGGAAGCATTTGGCTGCCAAAGCGAACAAATAAATCATCCTTTAAATGGCTACGTAGACGCTGCAAGGCATGACTGGCAGCAGACTGCGTAATCGACAAGATTTGAGCTGCTTTTGAAATACTTTTTTGCTCATAAATCGCAATAAAAAGCGGGTATAAATTGATATCGATGCGATGAAAAAGCCCCATATCAATGGGTGACTTACTATGAATATTGTTCATGCTGATCTATAAAATAAAATCATTTTGTTCATATTAGTTTTCAGGTTATGTTGATGTAAAGCGAAAATATCAAAATAGATCGAAGGAAGCAGCCATGTTTGAACTTTCAGCACGTGCTCAAGATTATGTAGAACGTACCAAACAATTTATTCAAAACGAAATTGAGCCGATCGAAACCGACTTTTGGCATGAGGTTCATGAACAGAACCAAGGTGGAGACTGGACCAAATGGCAGTGGTCTGCACAACTTGAAACGCTCAAAGCCAAAGCAAAAGCTGCGGGTTTATGGAATATGTTTTTGCCTTGTCCTGAATTGGGTCAAGGTCTATCGGTTCAAGAATATGCTCATATTGCAGAACTCACAGGTCGGAGTCTTCTTGCGCCGACTGTATTTAACTGTAATGCGCCTGACAGTGGCAATATGGAAGTATTGTGGCGTTATGGCTCTGAAGCTCAAAAGCAAGAGTGGCTTACGCAGCTTTTAGATGGAAAAATTCGCTCTGTTTTCTGCATGACAGAACCGGCTGTTGCTTCATCCGATGCGACCAATATGCAAGCAACAGCCGTGATCGAAGGCGATGAAATTGTTTTAAACGGCCGTAAATGGTGGTCATCAGGCTTAGGTGACCCCAATGCCAAAATTATTATTTTTATGGCGCATACACCAGATGAAACCAAAGATCGCCACCATCAACACTCGATGGTTTTAGTGCCTGTTGAAACAGCTGGAGTCAAAATAGAACGGATGTTACCAGTCTTTGGTGACTACGATGCACCACATGGTCACGGCGAAATTAGCTTTAGTAATGTTCGTGTACCTATTTCCAATTTTATTGGTGGCGCAGGTCAAGGTTTTGAAATTGCCCAAGGTCGTTTAGGCCCGGGTCGTATTCATCACTGTATGCGCTGTATTGGTGCTGCGGAAAAATCTTTAGAGTTGATGATCGATCGTGGTATGAGTCGTACAGCATTTGGGAAAGAGATTTTAAAATTAGGCGGAAACCTAGAGCGCGTGGCTGATGCACGTGTTGCAATTGATCAAGCACGTTTATTAACCTTGTATGCTGCGTATAAAATGGATACTTTAGGGAATATGGCAGCGTTAACTGAAATCTCTGCCATTAAAGTAGTTGCGCCAAGTGTGCTTGAAAAAGTAGTCGATATGGCGATTCAAATTCACGGCGGAGCGGGTGTGTCGCGTGATACGCCTTTGACAGGTTTCTTCGCTCAAGCACGTTCACTGCGTTTGGCCGATGGGCCGGATGAAGTGCATAAAGGTATGATTGCAAAATTAGAATTGGCAAAACGCGGCTATAGTACGCGTCGTAAAAAATAATAGAGGAGAAGATCATCTCTTTAATTCATCGTGTTGAAATAAGAATAGATGATCTTCTAAGTTATAAAGAAAAGATTGAGAGTTTGGGAAAAAAGAATGTCAGCGATTGATGTAGGTGGAACAGTTCGGACAGGTGAAGAACTGGATGCTGTAGCTGTAGAAAACTGGCTCAAAGCACAAGGTGTCGATCTACAAGGGCAGGTTGAAGTCACGCAATACTCAGGCGGTGCATCTAACTGGACGTATAGATTGAAATACGACAATGCCGATCTGATTTTACGTCGTCCACCCAAAGGTACCAAAGCTAAATCTGCACATGACATGGCACGTGAATATCATGTGCAAAAAAATTTAACCCCTTTTTATCCTGTACTTCCCGAAATGGTTGCATTGTGTCAGGACGAATCTGTTCTTGGCTGTGACTTCTATGTGATGAAACGTGTAGAAGGCATTATTCCTCGTGCCAATTTACCGAGAGAGCTAGATTTTAAAGAAGCCCAAGTTCGTGAGTTGTGTGTCAATGTGATTGATAAACTGATCGAACTTCATCAAGTCCCATACCAAGGCACTGAACTTGAGAACCTTGGCAAAGGTGATGGTTACTGTTGTCGTCAAGTGGAAGGTTGGGACGCTCGTTTTGAAAAAGCCAAAACCATTAACGTCCCTTCATTTAAATATGTGCGAAAGTGGCTGAAAGATAACATTCCAGCAGACTCAAAAACTTGTGTAATTCATAACGATTGGCGTTTTGATAATGTTATTTTAGATCCGAATCATCCGACACACATTATTGGTGTCTTAGATTGGGAAATGGCAACGCTTGGTGATCCACTCATGGACTTAGGTTCGGCTTTGGCATATTGGGTTGAAGAGTCGGATAGTGCACTTTTTAAAGCGACACGTCGTCAACCGACAAATCTTAAAGGCATGTTCACACGTAAAGAAGTGGTCGATTATTATTTAGAAAAAACGGGGTTAGAAGTCGAGAATTGGAACTTTTATGAAGTCTTTGGCATTTTCCGTTTAGCCGTGATTGCACAGCAAATTTATTATCGCTATCACCATAAACAGACCAATAACCCGGCCTTCAAAGATTTTTGGATTTTAATTCATGCTCTCCATATTCGCGCACTTAAATTGATTGGTTTACAAAAAATTGAAGCCAATGAAGTAGCTCAAAAATACATTGTTAAAATGAAGGAAATATTAGGCAAATGACCACTATTTATTTCATTCGCCACGGGCAAGCATCTTTTGGTGCAGAAAGTTATGATCAACTTTCTCCCAATGGTGAACTCCAAGCCAAAATTTTGGGTCAATATTTTGATCAGATCTTAAAAGAAGCGCCCGTGGTGGTTTCAGGCTCTATGCAGCGACATCAACAAACGGCATGTATTTCTATGGCTGAGTGCTTTCCTGAAGTAGATGTCTTAACAAATTCTGCATGGAATGAGTTCAATCATCAGCAAGTCTTTGCTCATTACGAACCGCGTTTTAATGAGCCACATTTACTAAAAGCTGATGTGGCTAAAGAATCCAATCCACGTGCATATTTGGCCAAGATATTTGAAGGGGCAATTGAACGCTGGACAGGTGGCGATTATCACCATGAATACGATGAATCATGGCCTGAATTTAAAAGTCGAATTGAAGTCGCTTTACAAGATTTGTGTGATGAATTGGCTCAAAGCAAACCACGTTATGCTGTGGTGTTTACTTCAGGTGGTGTAATTTCAGTGGTTGCAGGTAAGCTGTTGGGTTTAAGTCCAAATAAAACCTTTGCGCTAAATTGGGCCATTGCCAACAGCAGCATGACCACATTACGACTGGTGGGCAATGAACCGCAGCTTTTAAGTCTCAATGAACATCATTTTATTAAAGCCGAAAACTCGAACTTACTGACATGGATCTAAGGACAGGATTAAGACATGGCTAAAACAATTTTAATTACAGGGGCAAGTTCTGGCATTGGTGCAGGTATGGCGCGCGAATTTGCACAAAAAGGCTATAACTTGGCAATTTGTGCACGGCGCTTAGATCGTCTTGAAAGCCTAAAACAGGAACTTGAGAGCAAGTACGGGATAAAAGTCATTCCTAAAGTTTTAGATGTGACCAATTACGATCAAGTGTTTGAAGTTTTTCGTGCATTTAAACAAGAATTTGGTCATTTAGGCCGTGTAATTGTTAATGCTGGAATTGGAGATGGGCGTCGAATTGGCAAAGGTAGCTTTGCGATTAATAAAGCCACGGTTGAAACCAACTTTATTTCGGCTCTAGCACAGTGTGAAGCCGCAGTCGAAATTTTCCGTGAGCAAAATGCAGGACATTTGGTTGTTATCTCTTCTATGAGTGCAGTCCGCGGTATGCCAAAACATTTGACAGCGTACGGTGCTAGTAAAGCCGGTGTTGCACACTTGGCTGAAGGCATTCGTGCAGAGCTGCTCAATACCCCAATCAAAGTCACGACTATTTTTCCTGGCTATATTCGTACAGAAATCAATGAGGGTGCAAAACCACTACCTTTTGAAGTCGATGAAAAAACAGGTTCACGACTGTTGGCCGCAGAAATTGAAAAAGCTCCTGTAAAAGCCTATGTTCCTAAATGGCCATGGCTACCACTGGGTTTAGCAATGAAAATTTTACCGCTGAAATTGGTCAATAAACTGGGTTAATGATTGAAATAAAAAGGTTGTAAATCAGCCTTTTTATTTTTAACTATGCGAATGCCTTCTAAACATATGTTGCTATTTCCAGATGATCATTTGAGTGTATTCATGAGTTGGTCATAAAATCGAGGTAGCATTGAAGAAAAAAGGTGATCAAGATGTCCACACAATTCGACTTTGTTTCAGTCAGAAAAAAGCCCAATGTTCATTTTGGTGGGCGCTCAATTAGCCATGTTATTCAATGTGAAGATGGTTCACAAAAGACCCTTGGGGTTATTTTGCCTACAGATCAACCACTGACTTTTGAAACGCATGTCGCGGAGCATATTGAAATTGTTTCAGGTCAATGCCAAGTTAAAATTGGGCTACAGACTGAAATGAGACTGTATCATGCAGGTGAAAGTTTTGATGTTCCTGCCAACAGTCGCTTTAGTATGATGGCAAGTGAAGTCGTAGATTATATTTGTCACTTAGAAAAATAGCCGAAGACAAAGACTCAAATTGTTAGAATAATATTAAGTCTTATAACTTTATGATTGTATTTTTTATCATTAACTTTGCAGCAATATTTCTGAAGAATATTTAAGTCTGTGTATAGACGCAATTCAACGTATACTATTTTCATCTCTCAGCTAGCTTAGACCCAGTCACAGAATATGCGATTAAAAATTTATACGTTGGCTTTGATTCCAGTCATTCTTTTTCAGGGCTATGCCGTCAAAAAAAATACACCAAGATTGGCTGAACCCGAAGGAGAGCGCATTGGACAAAAGGGCGTGGGTAAGTCGCTTTCCTTGCTCATTTTGGGGGATTCAGCAGCGGCAGGTGTTGGTGTAAATGCTCAAGATGATGCGTTATTGGGTTCAATTTTAAAAGAACTGTCATCTGAATTTAGTATTCAATTTTATTTACACGCAACGACGGGATTCACCACAGATCAGGTCATTCAGTCCATCCAAACACTTGAGACACAGCATTTTGATGTCATCATTACTTCTGTGGGCGTAAATGACATTACAAAATTCACATCGCCACAGGCTTGGATCGCAAAACAGAAGCAGCTTTATCAAATACTCAAACATAAGTTTAGTCCACAACTAACGATTGCATCTGGTGTCCCCCCGATGGATCAGTTTCCCGCACTTCCAAACCCACTTGCATGGTTGTTCGGTCAATATGCCAAAGCGATGAACTTAGAATTAGGCCAATTTTTCGCACAGCAAAATCAGATGGAATGGATAGAGTACGATCTAAAGAAGTTTTTGGCTTTAAACTTAGCTATGGCCAAAGACGGTTTCCACCCCAGCAAAGAAATTTATCAGTATTGGGGTAAACAAGTGGCTGAAAAAATACGCCAATCTTTTTAAAATGCAATAAAGACAAATTTTTTATAGCTTATGACACATTCAGTTGAAATTGAAAAACATCCACTTAAACCGTTCCTCCCAGCTAATGCCAAATTATTGATGCTGGGCAGCTTTCCGCCGCCCAAGACCCGCTGGAAAATGGACTTTTACTATCCAAATTTTCAAAATGATATGTGGAAAATATTTGGCCTGTGTTTTTTCCAAGATAAAAATTATTTTCTCAATATCGAGCAGAAGACATTTAAAGAACAACAGATCCGTACATTTTTAAATGAACGGGGCATTGCGATTTTTGATACGGCCTATGAAGTGATTCGCCAAAAAGGCAATGCTTCAGATAAGTTTTTGCACATTATTACCCCAACCAATGTACAACATTTACTTGAACAAATGCCCAAGTGTCATAGTGTGATGACCACGGGTGATAAAGCCACTGATACGCTCATGCTGTCTATGCCTACAGGTACGTTAAAACCACAAATTGGTATGAAGTCCGAGACACATTTTACTGGGCGAGACCTGAGCCTTTATCGGATGCCATCTTCTTCTCGTGCCTATCCTTTGGCTTTAGAGAAAAAAGCTGAGGCTTATCAGAACTTATTTTCTGAAATAGGCTTACTTTAGGTAACTATTTGGATTATCCACATGACTGAATGTTCCAGCCATTCGTAGAAAGTGGTCTGCTTTAGTCTTCGTACTCAATATAGTCCCAGAGATTAAGCCGCGCTTTAATCTGTTTACGTAGTTGTGGCAGCATAGGAAATAATGTTCCATCAATCCATAGGCTGAGTGCACCTGCCGAAAGTGGTTGTTGCGATTTATCGATCAATTGTGCACCTTTCACCAAAAAAAAGTCTCTTCGCTTGCAGCTGTTTCGATCCCTTTAAACTGAACCAAAAGTTCATGGCCTGTATCTTGGATTTGCCACTCCAGTTCAATTTGGATATTTTGATTGGATTTTAAAACGACTTGCCCTTCAACCATGTCACTGTTACTCAAGCAGTCATGCTCAACACGTACTTTACTTAGAAACCATTCTTGTCGAGCAAGCTCTTCTAGCGTTTTGTAGGGGGTTACAATATTGCTGAGATTAAACTGACGACTTAAATCAAAAAATTGCATTACTAAACTTTGTAAAGGAGAGATAAAAAAGAAGGGCTGCATGTTAAACCAAAGTGTGTACTGAGTAAAACCTTGAATGAATTTAGGTATGAGATCCAATTATTTTGTTCGGGTCTTATATTCAAAGGTATTTATTAAGACGAGCAATAGATAAAGCATTTTTAAGCTGAGCCTGAAAACAAAGCAACTCAGCCCAAACAGAAAGCTATCATACATTAGAGAATATCGATAATGTCATCCACCTGTAATTACATCATCCATTCAATGGGGAGGTATGATACAGCTTTCATCATAAAACGCTGAAATTTTGTGGTTTCGGGTTCTTTTTGATGTTCAATGATACTTCCATCTTTTTGATGTTCAATCCAAATGATATTTCCTTGAGGGTTGAGTTTTAATTCATATGCAATATGCGGGAGAAATTCATCTAATTTATGTGAGATTGCATTTTGCAATTGATCTGACTCCACCACTAAGCCCACTTCTGTATTTAAATGGGCTGAGCGTGGGTCAAAGTTAAACGAACCAACAAAGACTTTTCCGTCTATATCAAAAAATTTGGCATGGAGCCGTGAGGAACTTCGACCTTTAGCTGGAATCACATGACCAGTTGCCACTTCATACCATGTGTATTTCTCTCGTTCGATATAGGGTTTAAACTCATACAGTTTGACACCATTTTCGAGCAAGCCACGGCGATATTTTTTATAAAATGCATGCACAATGGCAACATCATTAGCCAATAACGAATTGGTTAAGACCCGAACTCGAGTTCCATTTTTTGCCAAATTGGAGAGATAGTCCGCACCTGCTGTGGTTGGAACAAAATATGCGGAGACCAATTCCATGTGCTTTTCAGGCTTGCCCATCAAATCGAACATTTGTTTGACAATGATTTCATTAGGCTTTGCTTCACCACGAATTTTATTGGGAGAATCAGCAATGAAATGAGCCTTTGCCCAGTTAACAGGATGTTTAGTTAGCTCTGAATCGACTTGTATCCGAGCCAAATCAATTTTCTGTTCAATCACATTTTTATCTAAGGCATCTGCCTCATAGTGCTGCTTTAATTGAGCCAGTTCTTCTTTTGTTCCGCGACCGACTAATTGGGGAATTGCATAACTGAGATCATCATTCCAGAAACTTAGAAATACACTATTGGCATGTTCTACAGCTTGCCCATAAAACAAAATGTCCAAATCGGTAAATTGGAATTTTTCACTGGCGTCAAAATATTCACTGCTGATATTACGACCGCCAGTTACTGCTATTGCGCCATCAGCAATAATCAGTTTGTTATGCATACGATGGTTAATGTGATTGAAGCGGAAAGCATAATCAATCACACGTAAATGACGGTATTTGTAAGGATTGAATAATTTGATTTCAAAATTGGGGTGAGCGCTTAGTTTTTTGAGAGTTTCATCAAGTGCAGTGCCGTTTTGGTCATCAATCAATAAGCGTACTTTCACACCACGATCTGCAGCATTTAACAGTTCATGCAACATCATATGGCCTATAAAGTCATCTCCCCAAATATAGTATTGGACATCTAGACTGTGCTTGGCCTCCCGTATCAAGTGTAGGCGCGAGGCAATACTCATAAATGCTTCGTCCAACGCCAAATAAGCCGTAAGTCCCTGTTTATGCTGTGCAGATGCATCTTGACCATTGAGCCAATGCTCTGCATATACCTCTACAGGGGCTGAAGGCTTAGCCTGATTGGGAGCGAGTTGGCATCCCGCGAGTGTTAAAACGGTGCTCAGCAAAATCAGCGGTCGACAATGAGTTGGTATCGCCATATTTCTTTTAAAGACCTAATTTTTATAAGTTATATATTTCATATGTTATAGGTTGAAACAGAGAATAAAAAGCGGTTACTGTAGCGCATCTGTTAAAGACTTCCTTAAGGATAGCGAAAATGAAATCACGTGCAGCTGTTGCCTTTGGACCTGGACAACCTCTAGAAATTGTAGAAATTGATGTTGCTCCACCGCAAAAAGGTGAAGTTTTAGTCAAGATTACCCATACAGGTGTATGCCATACCGACGCATTTACTTTATCTGGTGATGATCCTGAAGGTGTTTTTCCAGCAGTTTTAGGCCATGAAGGTGCAGGTATCGTAGTTCAGGTCGGTGAAGGAGTAACTAGCGTTCAGCCGGGTGATCATGTTATTCCACTGTATACGGCTGAGTGTGGCGAGTGTTTATTCTGTCAATCAGGCAAGACCAATCTATGTGTTGCAGTTCGAGCTACGCAGGGCAAAGGTCTGATGCCAGATGGTACAACGCGTTTTTCTTATAATGGACAACCGATTTATCACTACATGGGCTGCTCAACGTTTTCTGAATATACCGTTGTCGCAGAAGTGTCTTTAGCTAAAATCAATCCAGATGCTAACCCTGAACACGTCTGTCTATTGGGTTGCGGCGTGACCACTGGTTTAGGTGCAGTCAAAAATACAGCTAAAGTACAAGAGGGTGATACCGTTGCAGTCTTTGGTTTAGGTGGTATTGGTCTAGCAGTTGTACAAGGTGCAAAAAAAGCCAAAGCCAGCCGTATTATTGCGGTTGATACGAACCCTGACAAATATAAATTAGCAGCAGAATTCGGAGCAACTGATTTTGTAAACCCAAAAGATCATGACCGTCCTGTACAAGAAGTCATTGTTGAAATGACGGGTTGGGGGGTTGATCACTCATTTGAATGTATTGGTAACACCAATGTCATGCGCTCAGCACTTGAATGTGCACACCGTGGTTGGGGCCAGTCGGTAATTATTGGCGTGGCAGGTGCAGGTCAAGAGATTTCAACACGTCCATTCCAACTAGTAACTGGCCGTACCTGGAAAGGAACTGCTTTTGGTGGTGTAAAAGGTCGTTCACAACTGCCAGGTATGGTTGAAGAAGCAATGACTGGTGACATTCGTTTAGCTCCATTTGTTACGCATACGATGGGTCTCGATAAAATCAATGAAGCCTTTGACTTAATGCATGATGGAAAATCAATCCGTACTGTGATTCATTTTGAAGACTAATTTTCTGTAATATGTTTAAAAAACCAAGCTTCGGCTTGGTTTTTTGTTTTTGGCTTGAAGAAAAGCGAATTGGCAGAACTGTTCATGTTGTTAGACAAAAATGATAAAAAATGTCAATTCGTTAGATTTTGTCCTTTTATGACATAGTCGAAAATAGGTTCTCATCTTATCTTGATGGCTCAATAATGCACACTTGTATAAAAATAAACTAAAGCAGAGGGTGACTATGGGAAAGCATGTTGAATACCGTCCTGAATGGGTACGTGAAGATTTCATCGATTTTCTGGCTGAAAAAGTAAATCCGCTATGGGCATGGAAAAAAGCCAAAGCGCGGATTGTTGCAAAACATCATGTATCAGATGACTTCGTGTACATGCTGTTACAGCCAAATCATCATTTTAAAGCAACTGACTATCAAGCTGGGCAAAGCATTTTAGTGACGGTGCTCATTGGTGGTGTACGTTGGCAACGCAGCTATTCAATTGTCGAGATATTAGAAGATGGTAATCTTATGATTGCTGTCAAACAACAGGGCAGAGTCTCAAATGCACTCACTCAACAGCCTGTAAAAAGTGTAGTTGAAATTTCCCAAACGCAGGGCGAATTTGTTTTAAAAACTCAGCCTCACTCTGCACTGATGATTGCTTCGGGGAGTGGTATTACTGCAATTTACGCATTGATTAATGCTGCATTAAAACGCCCGCAAACAGTTTCCAATATCGATTTAATTTACTTTACGCGGGATGATGCCTTTCACGCAGAACTGCAAAGTCTGGTCGAACATTATCCGCAGTTTAAATATCACCATTTCAATACATTGACCCATAAACAACATCTGAGCCAAGACTTGCTTAGCCAAAAGGTTGAAGGTTTTGAACAACGTGAATGTTATGCTTGCGGTGCTGCCAATATGATGCAAAGCCTGACAGAAATTTATCAGGCTTTAGGCTTAGTTGACCATCTGCATACCGAATACTTTCAAATTGTTGTCGATCACACCCAGAGTGCTCAAATGATCACGTTTCAACGTTCGCAGCAACAGTTTCAAGCTCAAAGCAATTTATTAGACAGTGCAGAACAGGCAGGTTTACGTCCCGCACATGGCTGTCGTATGGGGATTTGTAATACTTGTTCATGTACAAAAGTTCACGGTGTGGTACGGAATCTGCTTACAGGTGAGCTTGATCAAAACAATAACACACAAATTAAATTATGCATTTCACAGGCCGTTAGTCCTGTTGTGATCAACCTTTAAGAAGTTATAGATATGAATCTTCCCGTTTATTTTAGTGAAAGCAGTAAATCCAAATATTTAAGTCCTGCACAAGTCGAAGAGTTTGGTGCGAAAGTTGAAGCGATCCGTCGTGAAGTGATGGAAAGTCTCAATGAAAAAGATGCTGAGTATATTTATAAAATCCGAAATTTTGTGCGTTATAGCGAAATAAGCGCACGTGCAATGCTCATGTTTGCAGGATGGCTGCCTCCAGTATGGATTTTGGGCACAGGTTTATTGGGGGTATCTAAAATCGTAGAAAATATGGAGCTTGGGCATAATGTCATGCATGGTCAGTTTGACTGGTTAAATGACCCGAGTCTCAATGGGACAAATTATGACTGGGATACTATGGCCACAGGCCCCGACTGGAAACATACGCATAATTATATCCACCATACCTACACCAATATTGTTGGTATGGACCATGATGTCGGCTATGGCTTAGTCCGTGTGAGCGATGCACAGGTCTGGGAACCTCGCTTTTTGCTGAATCTGCCTTTAGCTGCACAATTGATGGTGTTTTTTGAGTGGTATGTTGGTATACAAAATCTGCATATAGAGGATGTGGTGGCCTATAAAACAAAAACTTGGCGCGAAGTTTGGGTAGAGTCATATGATTTTAGGAAGAAAATGAAACGCCAAGTGATTAAGGACTATATATTTTTCCCAATCATTGCTGGGCCAAATGCACTGCCAGTCTTTGCAGGAAATGCGGTAGCCAATGTTATTCGTAGTTTATGGGCATCCGCGGTGATTTTTAATGGTCACTTTACCGAAGACGCTGAAAACTTTGAAATGGACAATATCGACAATGAAACACGGGCCGAGTGGTATCTGCGCCAAATTCGAGGCTCAAGTAATTTTAGTGGGACACAGGGCTTGCATATTTTAAGCGGGAACTTGAGTCATCAAATCGAACATCATCTTTTCCCAGACATGCCGGCCAATCGCTATGCACAAGTAGCTCCCAAAATTAAAGCACTGTGTGCAGAGTATGGGATTCATTACAATGAAGCGAGCTTTATCAAACAGTTTTCATCTGTTTGGGTGAAATTGGCTAAATACTCGCTGCCAAATGAATGTTATGAAAAGAGCGACCCTACACAGTCTTTTCTGAAACACAATTTGAGTTTATTGAAGAAAAAAATCTTTAAATCATAGCTCACTAGTATGTACCAGAGCAGAAACTTTATTGGATAATATTTACCAATCAGGCTTCTGCTGTTTTTTGCACAAAAGTAGGGCGTAAAACCCCTCTATATGATGTCTTTGTGTAAGTATGATTAAATTTAATCATTATGTGAATAGTCGGTATTTACTTAAAATAAATTATTGTTAATATTAGTTTTTCACTGAAAGTTGTTTAGCTTTGCAGTGTTGCTCAAATGAATGCTCATTTGCTATTGAAAACAGCTCTCAGTTATTTGTCTAATTTGTGTAATAGTTGCAATTTTTCATTGGTATACGCTTATATAAGTTGTATATGATGCATATTGTGATGGTAATCACGCAGCGTCATTATACTTATTATTTACTTTTTGTTTTTTTTATTGTTTTTCATGACTTTGCTTGATTTCTTTTTTAAACAATATGTCTGGTTCTGGACTAAACCAGCGAGTTTAAGTTGCAGATAATTATTATGTCTCGAACCCATTCACAGCCTAAAACTAAATCGAAAAATATTGCTTATGATCAACAGGCAGAGAAGAGTTCTACTTCAAAAAAAGACCAACATCTGATTGATACTATTCCTCAGCTGTTTTGGATTCATAATGATGTCTGCAAATATATAAATTTACCCTTACGTCAGTATGTAGGGGGAATGGATTTATCCGCAGATAGCTTCAATTTAGTCGAATATATTCATCCAGAAGATGTGCCAGCATTAGATGATTTTTTGCATCAACCGGTAATTATTGAGCACACATTTGAAAAAACTTGCCGGATTCGTAATCATCAGGATCAGTATCATTGGTTCTTAGTCCAAGGTGAAATGGATCGCTCTACGGCTGGATTTCAACTGAGTTGCACTGATATTCATCAGGGCATGAAAATTTATATCGAGTCTTTGGCGCTGTTACGTGCTCATTCGGATATGTTAAATGCCAGCGTAGACTGCATTATTGTGGTTGAGCCAGATGGTACGGTCACCCATATGAATAAGTCGGCATGTGTCATGTTATTGGGAAGTGCAGATATTAAAGACTTCGGTATGTCTTGGGTTGAACTACTGCCTCCTGCGGTGCGTAAAAAAGCCAAAAAAGCATTGCATGATGCGGGTCAAGGCCAAATTTCCCATTTTAATGGCATGAGTTTACTGAATGAAAAAGTTTATTATTGGGATAATATTCTGACACCTGTACTTGATGTTAATGGAAAAACCCAAAGTATTTTATGTGTTTCACGTGATATCACGTTGCAATATCTGACGGAACAAAAATTAAAACAAGGCAGTGAACGTGATGAATTAACAGGTTTAAATAACCGACGTGCGTTTAAAGAAAAAATCAGAAAGCTGTATAGTAGTGCGCGAGATAAAAAACAAAAGTTAGCCGTGATGCTGATGGATTTAGACCACTTTAAAACCATTAATGACACACTCGGTTATGCCGCAGGCGACCACCTTTTAAGAATTTTATCAAAACGCTTAAAACAAATTTTAGAAGGACGTGCTTTCTTGGCACGTCTTGGTGGGGATGAGTTTGGTGTGATTATTCCGCATGTGCAGGATATAGGCGAGCTCAATCAAATTGCCCAACAGATTTTGCAACAACTAGAAATCCCCATTACGTTTTCGGGTAACTACATTAATGGTGGCATGAGCATTGGATGTGGCCTCTATCCAGATGACGCCAATGACCTCAGTGAGTTACTCAAGTGTGCTGACACAGCACTCAATGATGTTAAAGCACAAGGGCGTGGTGGTATGCGCATGTTTGATCAGGATATGTTTAATGCGGTACGGGAGCAATCTGAACAACTTAATTGTGCGCATCAAATTATTCGTAATGTTGCAATCGAGGCTTTCTTTCAACCGAAAGTCTGTTTAGATTCAGAACGAATTATTGGTTATGAAGCGCTATTACGCTGGCGTGATGATCAAAATAACATTCAAAGCCCTGCACGAATCGCAGCAGCTTTTAATGATTATGAGTTATCCAGCCGTATTGGTGAGATTATGCAGCATCAGGTTTTCAAGCAGATTACTGAATGGCGGGCAAAAGGCTTACAGATTGTACCTATTTCAATTAATGCAGCACCTGTTGAGTTTATGCGTGATAATTTTGCAGAGATCTTTTTAAAACGTCTCAAATCCTACCGCATACCCTCAAAATTTGTTGAAATTGAGGTTACTGAATATCATTTGGCTGAACGCGGCTATGAATATGTGGTTCGTGCCTTAAAAAAACTCAAAGCAAATGGTGTGCGAATAGCACTGGATGATTTTGGTACAGGGCATTCTTCTCTTACTCATTTACGTGACTATCCTGTTGATATTATTAAAGTTGATTGCTCTTTTGTGCAACGTTTAAGTGATGATAAATCAATTTATGCCATTGTCGAAGGGTTAGCCAAGCTTGGTCCGATTTTATCGATGGATATCGTTGCGGAAGGGATTGAAACTGAAACGCAATTGCAGCTTTTAAGAGATATGGGTTGCCATATTGGGCAAGGCTATTTGTTTAGTCCACCTGTTTGTGCTCAGCAGGCAGAAATGCAGTTGCTGAAACTACACTAGGCATGGCTTTATATAGCGATTGTTCTCATGAACTCAAACATGATTAGGCCATTGAGTTAAAGGCGAAGGCAGTGGCTTAAACGGGATAGAACTGAATTTTTGCATAAAAAAGTGTTGTAAAAGCAAAAAAATCAGCGTATTTTAAATTTTAGATAACATATTTTTGAAGATATAAAAATGTTAAAGCAACCTGTAACCTCTAACGCAAATTATTACTTTTGGCAATTTAGATAATTGCCTGAACGCGTTCGGGCATCAAAAGGTTGCCCACCTAGTTAATACCTGATCGGCAACTCTGGTCAGGTTTTTTTATATCTGCTGTTTTAATAAATTTTGGAGTACTTCATGAAAACAACTAACTATTCATACTTTAGCAACTTTTATTGGTTTTACTTTAGTCAATTTATGACTTTAGCCCAGCAATCCATTAGACCCATAACGCTCAAATAAAAGATCGGACTGAAGACCACAGTCCAAAGGATACAAACCAATGAATGCTCTAAATACTGCACTACAAACTACTCAAACAACAGTTCAAGAAACACTTTTAAGTTTGCCGCAGCAACTCAAAGCGCAGTTGCCACTTTCAGCACCATTAAAACTACAAATTGCTGAACAGCGTCAAACCATTCAAAATATATTAGAAGGCAAAGACCATCGTTTAATGGTCATTACTGGCCCGTGTTCCATTCATGACCCTATTGCGGTTTTAGAATACGCTGAAAAGTTAAAACAACTACAAACCAAAGTGTCAGATCAGATTTTCTTCGTAATGCGTGCTTATATTGAAAAACCTCGGACTACAGTAGGTTGGAAAGGTTTTTTATACGATCCTCTACTCGATGGATCTTCTAATATGCAGTTGGGATTAGAGCAGTCTCGAGCATTGTATTTATCGATTATTGACATGGGCCTACCGATTGCTACAGAAATTTTAAGTCCCATGGCGACTGCTTATTTCGATGATTTGTTGGCGTGGGGAGCCATTGGTGCGCGTACCAGCGAGTCGCAGATTCATCGTGAAATTTCGAGTCATATGCCATTCAGCATTGGTTTCAAAAATGGCACAGATGGTTCAATTCAAATTGCACTGGATGCGATTCAGTCTGCATCAAATCCTCACCAGTTCATGGGAATTGGGCAGCAAGGCATGGCATGCATGCTTCAGTCCCAAGGGAATCCGAAGCCACACTTGATTTTACGTGGTGCAAACTCAGGCCCTAACTATGCTTTAGCAGATATTCGTCATATGCAAGATAAAGTCAAAGGTGAATTACCTGCGTTGGTTATTGACTGTAGTCATGGTAACAGTAGTAAAAATCCACTTAATCAACCTGATGTACTGCGTAGCATTGTTGCAGAACGTACGCAAAGCAATGTGTGTGGTGTCATGCTTGAAAGTCATTTGGTTGATGGTAATCAGAAAATTTCAGATGACATGGTCTATGGTCAGTCTGTTACCGATGGCTGTTTAGGGTGGGAAAAAACCGAGCAAGTACTTTTAGAGGTTGCCGATACATTACGCAGCCACGCTGTTCAACGTAGTGCTTAATCAAGGCAGCCAAAAAGACCTTTCAATGAAAGGTCTTTTTTTGTGATGCAGTTCAACAAATGAAGATAATAAATTGAAAAATAAGCTAAAAGTTATTTATCAAACGATAAATTAGGTTGAGCTAGAGCATAAACTTATGCAAAATCAGAAGCCTGAAACAACACGATAAAAATTGTATTTTGAATAAAAGAAATGCTTTTTAAAGTCAGCTATTTGCACTAATTTTTAGAGAACACTATGTATTCTGCAGAACTTTTAGAAGAAGCCCGTCGGATGATGTTTCACATGCTCAGCAAAGTGGTTGAGTATGGTGGCTCAGACTTATTTATATCTGCAGACTTTCCGCCAAGTATTAAGCATCAGGGCCTCATGAAGCCATTGGGTCAACAAAACTTGCCATCGGATCAGACCAAACTCTTTGCTTATAGTTTAATGAACGAAAAGCAACGATTGGAGTTCGAAACCGAGCTTGAGTGTAATTTTGCAATTAGCGTTCCCAATGTCTCACGTTTTCGCGTCAATGTTTTTCAGCAGCAACTGCATGTGGGGATGGTGATTCGTACGATTACCGCGGAAATTCCTAACTTCACTAAGCTACAACTTCCAACGTCTTTAAAAGACGTGATTATGGAAAAACGTGGTTTAGTATTGGTCGTTGGGGGTACAGGGTCGGGTAAATCTACGTCTTTGGCGGCCATGATTGATCATCGAAATGAAAACTCGGCAGGGCACATTATTACGGTTGAAGACCCAGTGGAATATGTTCACAAGCATAAGAAATCGATGATTACTCATCGAGAAGTAGGTGTGGACTGTCACTCTTGGCACAATGCTTTGAAAAATACTTTGCGCCAAGCGCCCGATGTCATTTTAATTGGTGAGATTCGTGACACGGAGACTATGGAGCATGCCATAGCTTTTGCAGAAACAGGCCACTTATGCCTAGGCACATTACATGCTAATAATGCAAATCAGGCTTTAGATCGAATTATTAACTTTTTCCCAGACGAACGTCGCAATCAACTTTTGATGGACTTATCTTCCAATATGAAGGCGATTATTTCACAGCGTCTAGTGCGAACTGAAGATGGGCGTGGTCGCCGAGCAGCAGTGGAAATCATGCTCAATACGCCGTTGATGTCAGACTTGATACTTAAAGGGAATTTCCATGAACTCAAAGAAGTGATGTCAAAGTCACGAGAGCTAGGTATGCAAACTTTTGATCAGGCTTTGTTTGATTTATACAATCAAGGTGCAATCGCTTATGAAGAAGCGCTACGAAATGCAGACTCGGTCAATGAATTACGTCTACAGATTAAATTAAAGAGTAGTCGTGCTAACCCGCAGTTAAACTCAAGTAGTGCTTTGTCTTTTGATCAAGCGGTTGCCGAAAAGGCCAAAGAAGCTGAAGAAGAGAAAGACGACGCTTAATTTTTGAGTCCGTATGTTCATTACTATGGGCATACGGATTGATGTTTTAAGCAGTTTTCTTTCTATTCGTAATAAAGGCATAGAAAGTTAAACTTAAAATAGTTGTCAGAGCACAGAATAAATAGGTAAAGCTATAACCTTGCTTAGAAATGAGTATGCCCAACAATACAGAGCCAAATGCAATGCCTAAGTCATACATGGTAAAGAATGTAGAGGTCGCATGGCCAATCCGATGCCTTTCAGCACCTTGAATAGCGAGAGTTTGTAGACAAGGCTGTGCAGAACCAAAGCCCATACCAACACATACAGCCGCAACCAATAAACCCGTCAAAGACTGAATCTGACTGAGAATCACAAGCCCCAAGCTAAATAATATAATCGCTGGATAAATCACATAGCTTGCTCCGCGACGGTCATAAATTTTGCCTGTAATCGGGCGTAGACTCATCATGGAAATCGCAAAGACGATAAAAAAACAGGCTTGCATAGTTCAGCAGATGTTTAGACTCTGCATAAGTTGAAATGAACGACATGATACTGGCATAGGAAAAAGAAACGATCATGCCCATAATTGAAATATTCAAGGCTTTGGTTTCAACAAAGTCATGGATACTGAGCTTGTGTTTCACTGCGGGTGTTATTTTTTGAGTAGTCTGCTGAATTGGGATAAAGAAACAAAACAAGAAACCAAGACAGACACTAAACGCTAAAATTCCTGCGACCATTGAATAGGATACAGACTGAATCAAGGTTAAACCGAGGAATGGCCCAAGCACAATGCCTAGATTAATGGACATGACAAAATAGCCCATACCTTCACCTTTACGTTTTCCTGGAATAAACTCATTGACAATAGGTACGGCAACTGTGGTGACGATGCTGAACCAAATGCCATGCAGAAAACGAATCAGTAACAATAGTGGTAAATTATCGGCAAATAAATAGGCCAAGGAAAACAAACAAAATAGGGCCTCTGCGATAAAAAGCGTTTTCTTATTGCCCAATTTTTCAATAATGAGTCCGCTAAAGGGACGAACTTCGATAGACGATGCCATGAACAAAGTCATGGCTAAGCCTGCTTGTGCAAGGTTTCCTCCCAAATTATTCAAAATATAGATTGGGAGGATTGAGGTCTGTGCAAAGTAAAAGGTGAACAAAAACATATTGTTAGCTAAACAAAGAATAAAAGACTTATTCCATAGCGATGATGTATTAAGAGCAGACATGCAGAACCTTTGGTTCGAAGATGAGGCCACAAGGCGTAAACTGTTGCTATTATTTTATGCAGAAGCTAGGTCACGGCTGTGAAATTTTAAACAACCAAATTATAAAATAATGCACGTGAAAAGTATAATTATAGTAATAAATACTGGTGTTTAAGCGAGATGAATATGTAAATATCGAGTTAATTTATCAGAATAAGAGTATAGGTGTAAAAAATCAGTCCGCAGACTGATTTTTTTGAGCAGTAAATATGAATACTAGGCTTATAGACCCGCTTCATAGGCTGTGCTTGAAAGGAGTTGTTCTACATCTGCGATATTGTCTGGTTTGATTTTATAAATCCAACCTTTACCATAAGGGTCATCATTGACGAAGTCAGGATCATCTTCCAGATTGGCATTGATTTCTACCACGGTGCCAGAAACCGGTGCATGAATATCAGAAGCTGTTTTTACAGATTCAACTACACCCGCTTGTTCGCCCGCAGTGATTTGTTGACCAACTTCTGGTGTTTCAACGTAAACTAAATCGCCTAAGGCATCCTGTGCATGGTCTGAAATACCAGTTACAACAAGATCACCTTCAATACGCACCCATTCATGTGTACTTGCATACTTCAATTCTGAAGGATGATTCATGAATAACTCCTTAAAATACAAAAATCATTTTTCGCATGATTTATACATGCTTTTCTATCAAAACAAAAGATCTATAAATACGGATCTTTACGCCAATTACTCGGGCTGCGTCCACTCCAACGCTTAAAGGCCCGGCTGAAGTTTGCCACATCACTATATCCCAGTTCGTCCGCAATTTGCTCTAAGCTATAGTCTGTACGTGACAACAGTGACGTGGCATGACGGTAACGCACTTCATCCACAATGGTGGAAAAAGACGTGCTTTCAGCAGCTAGTTGGCGTTTCAGTGTGCGATCAGACATGTGTAAGAGGTCAGCCACATGCTCGATGCTTAAATAGTGTTGTTCTGAGCGCGTCAAAATGTCACGTACACGCATCGATAATCTTCGGCGTTCGCCCATGGCTGAGAGCTCAGCTTCACATTGATTGATGGCTATTTGACTTGCAAGTGGGTCAGCATTGACCATTTTAAAGCCGAGATAATGCTTATCAAAACTCAAAAGTAAATGTGGTTGATCAAAGCGAACACTGTGGTTAGGTAGCTTTGCTCGATAGCGATCAAAACCTTCAGGTTCTGGAAAATCGAAATCAATTTCCCCAGCCAGATTTTCAATACCAGTGAGTGCCTTACTCATAGAAACAATGCCAAAAATAATACTAATTGCAATATCGGTACGCAACGGTTCTATATCGACATCACAGCGTAATTGTAAAGTCGCTTTTTCGCCAAAGGTGGAAAAGAAAAGCTGCAAAAAAGGCATGCGCAGTTGAATAAAGCGGTTAGCAAGTACCAAGGCTTCGCCAATATCATGAGTTGTCATAATGGCATAGCCAATGAAGCCATGAATTGAAATACGCATTTGCGTGCCCAAATGATAGCCAAGCGTAGGCTCACCAGTGAGGCGGCTGGCCAACTTCACAAGTTCATTGGCTGTATGAACGGGTATGCGGAATTCAGGCTCTGCAAGTTGTTCGCTCGTGAGTTGAAAAGGGGAAAATAGGGTCTCTGCGTTATAGCCCCAACGAGACACAACATCTAACAACAATAAGCCATAAACACCCGGAATTCCTTGATCTTGGCGAAGTGAAACTGTTTTCATGCGCGATCCATTGCATTTTTCTTTCTTTTCTGACTGAAGTTATATTGGCATGAATATTTCAAATTCATGGAGCATATTGTTGGACAATATGTTCCGAGCCTATAGCAATTCAGTATCCTTTTCATTTTTGATTTAGTGGAACGATATTATAAATATCATAAATTTCTGAGCAAAAATATAAGACTCTCGATAAAAATAAAGGCTCAGCAAATGACGCTAAAAATTAAGTAAAATTTTTCAAAATCAGCATGCTAAAATCATTGAGATAATGATCTAAGCGTGCTGAAAATGGAAAGTAAAATTAGGCTTCTTTCTTTTTAATCGGATGTTGTTCCGTTAAAAATCCACCTGTTTGACGCTGCCAAAGGTGCGCATAGATACCATTTTTTTGAATCAGTTCTTCATGTGTCCCTTGTTCTGCAATACGACCATCATCAAGCACGATCAAACGATCCATTTGAGCAATAGTTGAAAGACGGTGTGCAATCGCAATTACCGTTTTATCTTGCATTAAGTCATCAAGGCTAGATTGAATTGCAGCTTCAACTTCTGAGTCTAGGGCACTGGTGGCTTCATCTAAAATTAAGATTGGTGCATCTTTCAAGAACACACGAGCAATAGCGATACGCTGGCGTTGGCCACCTGAAAGTTTCACCCCACGCTCACCAACATAGGCTTCATAACCTGATTTACCACGTAAGTCAGTCAGCTGAGGAATAAACTCTTCGGCTTTGGCTTTACGTACAGCAGCATACATTTCTTCATCACTAGCATTTGGACGGCCATATTTAATATTTTCTGCAACACTACGGTGTAGCAGGGAAGTGTCTTGAGTCACTAAGGCAATATTACGACGTAAACTGTCTTGGGTGACATCTTCGATATTTTGTCCATCAATTAAAATTTCACCCTGTTTCAATTGATAAAAATGCAGCAATAGTTGAATCAGTGTCGATTTCCCCGCACCAGAGCGACCCACGATCCCAATTTTTTCACCAGCTTGGATGCGTAGGTTTAAATTGTCGATGACATTTTTACTGTTGTATGCAAAAGTTACGTCTTTAAATTCGATCATGCCTTGTTTAACTTCAAGGTCTTTGGCATCAGGTTTGTCTTGAATGGTGATCGAACGACCGAGGGTTTTCATGCCGTCTTGAATGGTACCGACACTTTCAAAAAGTGCTGAGGTTTGCCACATGATAAATTCAGCAATACTGCTCAGTTTTAAAATCATAGCCGTTGCAGCAGCAATAACACCAAGTTCAACTCGCCCATTCATCCATAACCAAACCGCAGTGCCCAGTACACCCGCGTAAAGCACTATGTTTAAAAACAGGATGCTGATTTCATACTTAGCACCTAAACGCATTTGTTTATAAACAGTGACCATGAACTCTTGCATCGAGGATTTGGCATATAAGCTTTCTCGTCCTGCATGGGCAAAAAGCTTCACTGTTTGAATATTGGTATAGGCATCGGTAACACGGCCAGTCATCACAGCTCGGGCATCGGCTTGTTCATTTGAAACTTTGCTCAAACGCGGGATGAAGTAATACGCTGCGCAGATAAACAACCCTAACCAGACCAGTAAAGGTAATATTAAGAGCGGGGAGATAGCAGCGAGCACCAGATTGACCGTGACAAAATAAATCAACACATAAGCCAACATGTCACCCAAAATCACCCAGAACTCACGAATTGCGAGTGCAGTTTGCATGACTTTTGCGGAGAGTCGTCCTGCAAAATCATTGTGAAAAAAGTCGAGACTTTGCTTTAGCAGTAAATTATGAAAGCGCCAGCGCAGACGCATCGGAAAAGTGCTAAATAATATTTGGTGTTTAATAATCGACTGTAAACTGGCAAATAAAATATTGGCCAATAAAATACAGAATAAAAGGACTAAATTTGAACCATGTTCTGCTAAAAATGTTTCTGGCTGGCTTTTACTGAGCCAGTTTACTAAGTCACCAATTTTGGCATAAAAAAATGCTTCAAAACTGGCAGCACCAGCCGTGAATAAAATCAAAATCAGCAAATAGCCACGTACACCTTTAGCGGCCTGCCATACAAACGGAAAGAACGTGGTCGGTAAAGGTTGGTTTAAACCTTCTTCTGGATATGGATCAACACGTTTTTCAAACCATTTGAACATGAATAAAACCTTCTAAAAATAAGCCATTTATGATGTAATGACTTGTTTTATAAATAAGCAGAGTTTGAAAATTTTAGCATGAAAAGACCTCAGTGGTCTGTGTAAATTGCGAGAGACTAAACGTGGTTGTAGCAGTATTGATGGCAAGAAATGTAGATGAATAGATATAAAAGTCTGATATAGAGAAGAGTGATAAAAGGGAATCCAACCAAATGAATCCCCCAAGATGCTTAAAGCATTAGTTTGCTTGAGCTTCTGATGTCGCAACCGCATCAGATGCAGCAGCTTCTGAAGCAGGTGCTGCATTTTCAGTTGCAACAGCAGCTTGAGTGGTTTCTACAACTTGAGTTTCTGCTGCAAAAGAAGATGTCGCTGCGACAGCTAAAAGGGCAGCACATAAAGATTTATTTAAAGTATTCATTTTAGAAAGTCTTACAAAGTGAAAAGGAGTGGCTAATTTAATGAAGAGAAAAGGTTGATATTGTGATATTGCGGTATATTTCATGTAAATAATCACATAATTAACTTACACAATACACAACGTAAATAACACAGTTGTTGAAAAACTAATGTTATGTATTTTCAGAATCTTTATTTTGGAATTACAAATTTAGAACGTATATTAAAATGCCTATTCTGCGTTTTTAAGACCTTAGTATGCTAAAACTAGAGTGGTTTTAGCATACCAAAGTGAAAAAAATTACGGGTTTGACATTGCGATTTGCATGTCATATCCCGATGGTGCTTGGTAAATTTTGAGACCAAATTCGGGAAGAATGGCAATTAAATGATCGAAAATATCCGACTGAATCGCTTCATAAGCTTTCCATGCAATTTGATTGCTAAATGCATAAATTTCCAGTGGCAAGCCTTTTTCAGTCGGCTGTAACTGACGTACGATTAAAGACTGATGTTTTGAAATATTTGGATGCTGATTAAGGTACAGCTCAACATACGCACGGAAGGTCCCAATATTGGTTAAACGTCGCTGATTACAAGGAGATGTATTGCTCAATTTCTGATTAAACTCAATCAGCTCTGTACTCTTGTGATCTAGATATTGGTCTAATAATAAAAACTCTTTAAGTTTGCTTTGTTCTGCTTCAGACATAAAGTGAACGCTACTTTGGTCAATATAAAGTGAGCGTTTGATACGACGTACGCCTGCCTGTGACATACCACGCCAGTTTTTAAAAGTATCTGTGACTAATTTGTTGGTTGGAATCGTGGTAAAGGTTTTATCAAAGTTCTGTACGGTGATGGTATGTAATGACATATCAATGACATCACCATCTGCATTGAGGGATGGCATTTCAATCCAATCTCCAATGCGGACCATGTCATAGGATGAAATTTGAACAGAAGCCACCAAAGACAAAATGGTGTTTTGGAAGACCAACATTAGTACTGCTGCCATAGCACCGAAGCCCGCCAGCAAGGTGAAGACATCTTTTTTCAGGAAGGTACCTAAGATCATCAAGCCACAAACGATGAAAATAATAAGCTTGATCAGCTGTAAATAGCCTTTGATGGGCTTATTTCTAGACTTTGGATTACGTTGATAAACCAAATTGAAGATATTCAGTAATTCACCAATCGCGAGCGCAATAGTTAAGAAAATAAAGGCCTGTGCCGCCATTTGAACAAAGCTGACCATTTTCGCAGACAGGTGAGGAACGGTGACGATACCATTCATAATGACGATTGCTGGGACAATGTTCGCAATTCGACGAATCACGCTATGCTGCGACATGATGTCGTGATTGGCAAATTTAAGCTTAGTGATGAGATGCCGAATACCACGAACGACGACATGCTTGGCAATAATATACGCCAGTACAGCCACTAGAATGAGTATGCAGAATCCTGTCAGCATTTCGATCCAAGGATACTGATCCGACCAGTCTTTTAAACTCTGTATAAAATGAAAATTATCCAAAATGCGATCTTCTTTTGATTAAAACACTGCAAATAGTGTAATCAGCTATACGAATTAAGCAAATTGTGTCACTAAATTTATACATGTTATCAACGACTTGTTTATTTACTCTCTTAGATTCGGCTTTTAAGTCGTGATTTTAATATCTTGAAGTATAGATCGTTGATGGTCGGGATGTGTCAGCTCAGTGGAATGGTAAGTTTAGTTTTTAATGGATTAGAAAAAAGAAGCTTCCAATATGGAAGCTTCTGATGGTTCAAATTACCACATGAGATCATCAGGGATCACGTATGCAGCGTATGGATCTTCCTCATCGGTGACTGCTTCATTTTTCTCTGAGGTATTTACGATAATAAAGCCTTCAAGCTTGGCATTAATACGATCAGCTAAAGCTTTAGGTAAGAAGGCATAACTTTCATGATCACGTGCAATCACGAGGCTACCAGCAACCAAGGCATTATAAATTTGTTGATTGATATATTGTTTTTTGATTTTGCCATCGTCAATAAACTGATAGGTCACTTCACCATCGGTATCCCGGATTTTATGCTGCGTGATCATTTGAATGATCGTCGCTTTGAGCTCTTTTTCTTGCAATAGGGCTTTCTTTTCAAGTTCAATGGCTTGATCTTTAGCTTGTTTTTGCTGTTTGTCTTGTGCAATTTTTGCCTTGATCTCAACTTCACTGCTTTGACCTGTTCTTTGCTCATGCACTGCTTGTTTAGAAAGTTTTTTGGCCTTTTTGTTGTCAACTAAACCGGCTTTGAGTAACTGAGCCTGTAATGCATTTTTTACCATAGCGAATTCCACAACTGCGTTTAAAAACGACGATAACGAAAGTAAATGATCCAATATACAACACTAAGGATCAAGCTTAATGCTGTTGGAACTAAAAAAGAATTGAGTTTTAAGTAGGGATACATCCAGCTTGCACAGAGTCCACCGATCAAAAAGCCACTTAAAATCAAAAGATGCAAAATCACGCGCCGACGCTCAACCACAAGTCCGCGCGCACGATAACCAAGCGCTAAGCCGAGGTCGGTAAGGACACCCGATAAATGTGTAGTGCGAATAATAGTGCCTTTATAATGGCTCACCATTGCATTTTGCACACCCATCGCGACGCAGGCCCACAGTAAAGCATAGCGTGGAAAATAAGGCAGAAAGAACCAGCACAGAAAAATAAAAAAAGCCACTAAACTGAGTGGTATGCCATAGCGGCGTCCCAATCGAAAGTGACTATTTCCTAAAATTACACCGCTATAAAATGAACCGATGACATAGCAGACAGTTACTAATAGCAAATATAAAATGCTTTCGGGTTGCCAATGTACAAGCGACATCGCCAAAACACTTACATTTCCAGTCATATGAGAGACGGACTGGTGTAAAACAGTCACCAGTCCTAAGACATTAATCATTCCTGCATTGACTGCAAGAAAGAATGCCCCCAGTTGAATCCAAAGCGGTAAGTGTTGAAATGGCATAACTTCAAAAAAGAAATAATATACTGATTCTACAATATATTATTTTGAAGCGCGGTCAACTGCTGCGGTAAATAATACGTCAGTGGATGAGTTCAATGCGGTTTCAGTAGAGTCCTGTAGGACGCTAATCACCATACCAATCGCAACAACTTGCATTGAGATATCAGATGAAATACCAAATAGTCCACATGCCACGGGAATCAAAAGTAGAGAACCACCCGCTACACCTGAAGCACCACATGCTGAAATTGTAGCAAGTACTGATAAAATCATCATGGTGGTAAAATCAACATTAATACCCAGTGTATTGACTGTTGCAAGTGTAAGCACCGTAATAGTTACTGATGCACCGGCCATGTTAATGGTTGCACCGAGTGGAATGGCTACACTCGCTGTAGATTCAGACACTCCCAAACGTTTTGCAAGGTCTAAGTTCACAGGAATGTTCGCAGCAGAACTACGCGTGAAGAAAGCAGTGATACCACTTTCACGTAAACATTGAAATACCAAAGGATACGGATTGCTACGTGTTACTGCGGCAACCATAAGCGGGTTGATGACTAAGGCAACGAAAGCCATTGTACCGAGTAAGACCGCCAATAAATGTGCATAGCTTGCTAATGTACTTAAACCTGTTTCTGCAAACGTTACTGCTACTAGACCGAAAATACCAATAGGCGCAAAGTTAATCACCAAACGAATCACGCTATTTACTGCGTGTGCAGTATCATTTAGTAAGTCTTTGGTTGAGTCTTTTGCATGACGGAACGCAGCACCCAAGGCCACAGCCCACGCTAAAATACCAATGAAGTTTGCTTCACTAATAGCAGTCACAGGGTTAGCAATAAAGCTCAGTAGTAGGTTCTTAAAGATTTCAATCAAGCTACTAGGTGCTTGTAAGTCAGTATTTGCAGGCAAGTTTAAGAACAAAGTACTTGGGAAAATGATGCTGACCGCAACTGCTGCAAAAGCCGCCAGTAACATACCCACTGCATACATGATGATGATGGGACGTAGATTAGCACTATGACCCACTTTAAAATTTGCAATAGAAGCAAGAACCAAGACAAATACAAGTACAGGCGCGACAGATTTTAACGCTTTAATAAATAAGTCGCCTAGCAGGCTCAAATAAGGTGCAACGCCCGGGAAAACGAGGGCCACACCAATACCCAAAATAATGGCAATGATAATTCGAGTAACTAGACTCATTCGCGCTAAAACAGAAAACATAGAGGCGCCTTGTTGAAATTACGAGGACAAAATACGGATTTTAAGTGCGCCATTTTATACCTAATTTGCTAACTGACTGAAAAATATTTAAATATAAAAATTAAGTTATTGTAATTTCAGTTTTTATTATTCATTTTAATTCATAAAAATGACATATTTAATGGATTTTTATCATAAATGCCTGCTTGATATTTCTCACTATATTGAAAAAGTGCAAGCAGGCATTCTGTCGCTTATGAGGTTTTAAGCAGCTGTGGAGAAAGGGTCTGAATGGCTTGATAATGGGTTAAAAAGACATTCCCACTCAAATGTTTCAATAGTTTTGAGCTTTGCAGTCGATCCATCACAGGGCCTTTAACTTCGGACAAATGCAGCTGAATGTTTTGCTTGGCCAATTCTAGATTAATATCTTCCAGCATTTCTAAAGCACTCAAGTCGATACTGCTCACACTGGAGCAATTAATCACCACATGGGCTAACTCAGGTTGTTGGCTTACGGCATTGATCAGCTCGCCTTTCAATATATTGGCATTTAAGAAGGTTAGGCTTTCATCTATACGCATAGACAATACTTGTGCCGTTGTTTGAACTTGATGGCGTTCAACATTGCGAAAATGTTGCGTCCCCTCGACCAAGCCAATCACAGCAATATGTGGCCGGCTAATCCGCCAAAGCAACAAAATAAAGGTCGAAACCATGCCAATGATCAGGCCGGTTGAAATATCGATACAGACAACACCAAAAAAGGTAATCCACATCGCGATACCATCTGCTTTGGAATACTTCCATGCTTCGATGAAGGGTTTAAAGTCTACAAGTTTCCATATCGAGACGATAATCGTTGCAGCCAGAATGGCTAAAGGAAGGTCCTGAAAGAAACCTGTAAAGTATAAGCTCACTACAATAATCAACAGCGAAGAGAGCACACCAGCCATAGGGGTCTGAGCGCCTGCATCTGCATTAACGACAGTACGAGAAAGGCTGCCTGTTACAGGAAAGGCCGAACTGAAACCTGCACTGATATTGGCTAACCCCAAAGCGATAAGTTCTTGGTTGCTGTTGAGTTGACTTCGGTTTTGTAAAGCAGTGGCTTGAGCAATGGAAAGTGATTCAACAAAACTGATCATCGCGATCATGGTTGCACCTGGCAAAAGTTGCAGAACTAAAGTCCAGTTCCAATACGGCATATCGAGTGGAGGCATACCAGATGGAATGATTCCAACCGTTTTGATTCCAAGCGTTTGCAGCTGGAAAAAATAGACCAAGGCAATCGAGGCAACCACTAAAAATAAAGGAATAGTACGCGAAAGTAATACGGTCGATCCGAACCAACCTTTTAAGGCATTAGTATTCAGCAACTTTGGTACATAAATTAAAAATGCAATTGCACACAGTCCAAACAGAAGTGTACCTATGTGAGTCAAACTGATGTATTGCCAAACACTAACCACAAACTCGGGGATGTTATTGGCTTTTAAGGGCAGATCGACAATAAACTTCAACTGACCCAAAGCAATCAGCAAAGCAGATGCAATAATGAAACTTTGGATGACGGGGTGGCTAATCAGTTGGATGAGGAAACCAAACCGAAATAAACCCAACAGCAGGGAAATGATACCGACCATTAGGGCTAATAAACATGCCGCTTGTATATAAACAGGTGAACCAACTTCAAACATCGAGTTCAAAGTCGCAAAGGTCATCATCGAAATGATGGCAACAGGGCCAATAGAAAGAGTCGGGCTGCCACCAATGATGGCATAAATAATCATTGGAATAATACTGGCATATAACCCAGTGATTGGCGGTAAGCCTGCCAACATGGCATAGGCCATGCCTTGAGGAACCAACATGGCAATGACAATAAAAGATGCAAGTAAATCTGACTTAAACGTAGGCGCGTCATAGTGCTTAAGCCACTGCCATGCGGGGAGATAACGGCTTAGACGACGATTCCAATCAGACATAAAAAAATCTAAATCACAAATTTAGATATATTATGCATAAAAAATGCTAAGAAGTCTTAGCATTCATTTTCATAGCACAGAAAATATAGCAGTGATTTGGTTTAAAGGCGTGGTTTTGGGCAGTACAAGCTATACAAAGTATTTAAAACTTCAATCATGCGTTCATCTTTAATGGAGTAATAAATTTGCTTACCATCACGGCGCGTATTTACCACATCACTTTTACGTAGCATCATTAATTGTTGAGAAAGAGTCGGCTGTTTGATGTCGGTAATTTCTTCAATTTGAGAAACATTAAGTTCTTGTTGTGACAAATGACACAAAATTAATAAACGATCAGTATTGGCTAGAGATTTTAAAATACTCACAACAACTTCAGCAGAGTCGCGCATAGACGTTATTTCAAGTCCTGTGTTCATTTAAAACCTACTCATAAAACAAAACAACTGTGCGCTTAGTATAAAACCAAGCCGTTCATAATGCTGTCTTTTCAAGTCCAATATGCATGGCTTTTAGTGAAATAAAATATTAGCTAAAGTTATATATACTGAATATTTACATCAAAATTAGTTATTCAAAATGTCACTTAAGTTCTCGATATTTATATAATTTAAGTCAATTTTTTAAATCAAAAACTCATTCTTTATGATTATTTATAATAAGCTTTGAATATTTTATCATATAGAGAGCATTAAAATCATAATTACAGAGCTTTTTAAAAAATATCATTATAAATTTAAAAAATACAAAAATTTATTAAAAGGCATAATTATTGCTAGATAATATTTTTGACCAAAAAGTAAACTTTGAGATGAATGTACAAATTTTTCCATCCCATATAGAAGATGCTGAATATGTGGTTTTGTCGTCAGGTTTAGGTGGACATGCGCAGTTTTGGCAGCCACAAATTCAAGACCTACAAACCAAATTTCATGTCCTAACTTACGATCAAGAAGGTTGCGATGAAAGCAGTACATTATTAAAACCAGATTATTGCATACGCGATTTGGGGCAGCAGCTTTTGCTGATTTTAAAGCAACAACATATTCAACGGTTTCATTTTATCGGTCATGCACTGGGTGGTTTTATTGGTGCGGAGTTGTCTTACCTGTGCAAATCGACCGAGTATCAGATGTTGTCAATCACTATTTTAAATGGTTGGGACACTTTAGATGCACATACCTATAAATGCTTTGAAACCCGAATTAACCTTTTAACATGCACTGGCACAGAGGCTTATGTCAAAGCACAGGCCTTGTTTTTATATCCGCCAGCTTGGATTTCAGCAAATATAGAAAGTATTCAAAAGCAAGAACAGTTTCAAATTCAAAACTTTCCACCGCATGAAAATGTATTGCGACGGCTAAGTGCATTAATGAACTTTCAACTGAGCGAGGAGATAAAAAAGGCTTTGCAAAACATACCGATGCATTTGATTGCGAACCAAGATGATTTCCTTGTGCCTTACCAACGCTCACAAAACCTAAAACAGTTGTTTCCGCATGCACAGTTGACTCTTTTAAAGCAGGGCGCTCATGCAGCGACTGTAACCGAAACAGTACTGATGAATAAGGAAGTGTTGGGCTTTTTAACCGTACAGGAAAGTTTAGTTTAGATTATTGATTGTTTAATTTGGCTTTATAAAGTGAAGGTGTATAGGTTTTAAAATCTATACACTTTTTTTATTTGGGCTAAAAATATAAAAACTCTAGTTTGGATCATTTACCGCACAATCATTGATCACTCCTCACAGAGATAGTGCATAAAATAAAAACTAATTTTACTTTTTGGTAAAAAATAAAATTAATTAAAAGTATTTAATATATTGAAAAATAATAATAAATAACACTTGGCATGAGTTGTGCAAATATATTTTTATCAAACTAAAGGTTAAAAGTCTTGCTGTATTTAGCCTTTGATGTTCTGCAAATAATGAAATAAGTGTAGAGGATGAACGAGATGAAAATAGGTGTATTTTGCCCGATTGGAAATAATGGCTGGCTGCTTTCGGAAAGCGCGCCACAGTACATGCCTTCATTTGAACTAAATAAAAAAATTGTTCAACGTGCTGAGCATTATGGTTTTGACTTTGCTTTGTCGATGATCAAACTGCGTGGCTTTGGCGGGAAAACAGAGTTTTGGGATCATAACCTAGAAACATTTACCTTGATGGCTGGGCTCGCTGCGGTGACCAGTAAAATCCAAATCTATGCAACAGCAGCGACGTTGGTGATGCCCCCTGCAATTGTGGCACGTATGGCATCAACCATTGATTCCATTTCAAATGGTCGTTTTGGTTTAAATGTCGTGACAGGCTGGCAAGCGCCCGAATATACGCAAATGGGGATGTGGCCGGGAGATGAATATTTTGCACAGCGCTATGAATATCTTTCTGAATATGTAGAAATTTTGCGTGAACTCTGGGCGACAGGTCGTTCAGAGTTTAAAGGAGAGCATTTTACTATGCAGGACTGCCGTGTGAGCCCACGTCCACAAGCGGATATGAAAATAATTTGTGCGGGTCAGTCTGATACAGGGCTTGAGTTTTCTGCCAAATATGCCGATTACAACTTTGTTTTCGGTAAAGGGCTGAATACACCGACAGCCTATGCAGAAATCAATGAACGTTTAAAACAGCAAACCGATAAAACAGGTCGTGATGTACAAACCTATGTGTTGTTTATGGTGATTGCAGCAGAAACTGATGAAGAGGCGCATGCGAAATGGCAAACATATAATGCTGGTGCGGATATGGAGGCGATTAATTGGCTGATGAACCAAGGTGGTAAAGATACCAAATCTGGAACAGATACCAATATTCGCCAAATGGCATCTTCGGTTTCGCCTGTGAATATCAATATGGGAACTTTAGTCGCTTCTTTTGAACATGTTGCACACATGTTAGATGAAATTGGTGAAATTCAGGGGACTGAAGGTATTTTGCTTACCTTTGATGACTTTGTACAAGGGGTCGAAGACTTTGGTCAGCGTATACAACCTTTGATGAAATGCCGTGAACATATCGTAGTTGAAGCGGATGCGCCACGCGTTGTTTTGGAGAAAAGCGCATGAATGAATCTATAGTCTGTGCAGAATTTACTAAACAAAGTCTGCACGCAAAAACATTAAAAGCAGACCCTGAACAGATTGCCTTAGCACCTGAACACACGGCATTGATTGTGATTGATATGCAAAATGCCTATACCTCAGAAGGTGGTTATTTGGACTTGGCTGGGTTTGATGTATCTAAAACCAAACCTGTGGTTGAAAACATTCAAAAAGCCATTATTGCTGCACATGCAGCTGGCATTCAGGTGATTTACTTTAAAAATGGTTGGGATGATCAGTACCGTGAAGCAGGAGGGAGTGATTCACCAAACTTCCATAAGTCGAATGCTTTAAAAACCATGCGCAAAAATCCAGAGCTGCAGGGAAAGCTACTGGCAAAAGGTGGTTGGGATTTTGAGTTGATTGATGCACTCAAGCCTGAACCACAAGATTTAGTCATAGAAAAGCCTCGCTATAGTGGATTCTTTAATACTGCGTTGGACAGTATGTTGCGGGTGCGTGGAATCCGAAATTTAGTTTTTGTCGGTATTGCGACCAATGTCTGTGTCGAGTCGACTTTAAGGGATGGTTTTTTCTTGGAGTATTTTGGGGTCGCTCTTAAGGATGCGTGCTATCAAGCTGGGCCTATCGAGGCGCAAGAAGCAAGTCTCTATAACATCAAAACCTTTTTTGGTTGGGTGTCTGATACACAAAGTTTTGTGAACACCTTTCAAACTTCAAACAGTCAAACACTGGCAAAAACAGCATAAGTCATACATACGAAAAATAGAGGAAACATCATGCCTAAAGAAATTATTGTGCCTGAAGGCACAGCGAAACCACTTGCACCATTTGTACCTGCAACTAAGGCTGACAATATCGTTTATGTATCAGGCACCTTGGCCTTTGATGAACACAACAACGTTGTTCACGTTGGTGATGCAGCAGCACAGACTCGACATATTTTAGAAACCATTAAACGAGTCCTTGCAACCGCAGGAGGCACAATGGATGACGTCACTTTTAATCATGTCTTTGTGAAAGATTGGGCCGATTATGGCGCGATTAATGCTGTATATGCCGAGTATTTTCCAGGCGATAAACCTGCACGCTATTGTGTACAAACTGCACTGGTCAAGCCAGAGGCTTTGGTTGAAATCGCTTCGGTTGCACATGTGGATTAAGTGGAATAATCAAATTTTAATGCCCTGATATACGATTTTTTTAGGGCATGGAGAATACGATGAATGCAAAACTGATGAATCAAGATCAAGTTGAAACCATGCTGAATCATAAAGCACCAGAGGCAATGGGTGAGGCGGTGCTGGATCAACACACGTTTCGTCAAGGTATGGCGAATCTAGGGGCTGCGGTCAATGTGATTACAACAGATGGGGGTGCGGGTCAGGCAGGCTTTACTGCATCGGCAGTATGTAGTGTGACCGATACACCGCCAACGTTGTTGGTGTGTTTAAACCGTTCAGCCTCTGTGTTTGAGACATTTAAAACCAATCAAGTGTTATGTGTGAATACGTTGTCGAGTCAGCAACAACATTTATCTAATTTGTTTGGGGGGAAAACTCCAATGCCTGAACGTTTTGCTCAAGGCACATGGTCCACACTTTTGACCAATGCACCAGTATTGGAGGATGCCTTGGTGAGCTTTGATTGTGAAGTGGTTCAGACCATGTCTGTGGGTAGCCATGATGTGCTGTTTTGCCAAGTCAAAGCCATGAAGCAAAGTTATGGACTAAATGCGCTGATGTATTTTAACCGTGGTTACTGTGAGCCATTACCAATGTGCTAATTCAAAAATTCCTACTTTTACAAGGAGGGGAAACCCATGCAAACAAAAGAATCGTGGTTTCCAAAATTTAAGCCTTATCAAGGCGATTTAGATACAACGCCTGTGCAAACAGATGAATACTTGCCCGCAGGAAAAAGCATTATTTTGGGGTTGCAACATGCTTTTGCCATGTTCGGCGCAACCGTACTTGCCCCATTATTGATGGGCTTTGATCCGAATCTAACGATCTTCATTACAGGCATTGGTACGATACTCTTCTTCCTCATGACCGGTGGACGTATGCCAAGTTATTTGGGGTCCAGCTTTGCCTTCATTGGAGCAGTGGTCGCAGTTACGGGTTATACAGGTGTTGGAGCAAACCCAAATCTTTCTTTAGCACTGGGTGGAACCATTGCGTGTGGAGTGCTGTACGCGTTAATCGGTTTAGTTGTGATACGTACTGGTACGGCATGGATTGAAAAGTTGATGCCACCTATTGTGACAGGCGCCATCGTGATGATTATTGGGCTACACCTCGCACCAGTTGCGATCAAAAGTGTGTCAGCCAATCAGTTTGACTCTTGGATGGCGTTAATCACGATTATTTGTATTAGTGTCATTGCGGTATTTACCAAAGGTATGGTGCGCCGTTTACTGCTACTTTTAGGCTTAGTTGCATCCTATTTTATTTATTTCTTACTCACCAATGTCATGGGTTTTGGCACTGCAATTGACTTTGCAAAAGTCGGTCAAGCCGCATGGTTTGGTTTGCCAACTTTCCACAGCCCAACCTTTGATGTAAACGCGATGATGTTAATTGCACCTGTTGCTATTATTTTGGTGGCGGAAAACTTAGGACATTTCAAAGCTGTGTCGGCGATGACTGGGAAAAATTTGTCTCCTTATATGGGACGCGGTTTCTTTGCAGATGGGGTATGTACCACACTGTCTGCTTCAGTTGGTGGCACAGGGATGACCACATATGCTGAAAACATTGGGGTGATGGCGGTCACTAAAGTTTATTCAACCACAATTTTTGTTTTTGCTGGCGTATTTGCTATTTTGCTGGGGCTTTCGCCAAAGTTTGGCGCAGTGATTAGTACAATTCCTGTTGCACTCTTGGGTGGTGCATCCATTGTGGTTTTTGGTTTGATTACCGTTGCGGGCGCAAAAATTTGGGTCGATAACAAAATTGACTTCACCAAGAACAATACTTTAATGATTGGTGCAGTGTGTTTGATTATGGGAACAGGCAATTACAGCTTACAAATAGGGAGTTTTGACTTAGGTGGCATTGGCACAGCAACACTAGCAGCCATTCTTCTCAATCTGTTCTTGAACCGAGGCAGTGAAAAAGAGCAAGTCGTGGAAAAATCAGAAGATCAAATCAATAGCACTATTGCACATAGTTAGGAGTACATTTTGAGTCTGAATATTGCATTTATAGGACTTGGGGCAATGGGCTGGCATATGGCTTCCCATTTGCCAAAACTGGGTCATACCGTTTGGGTGTGGAATCGCACAGCGGAAAAAGCGTCTTCACATGCGCAAACCTTCGGTACTTTGCAGGTTGAACTTCAACAAGCGATGCAAGCCGATATTATATTTTCATGCTTACCGACCAGCGCAGATGTTGAAACTTTAATTGCGTTACATCCACCCAAATCTGGAAGTCTGTGGGTGGATTGTACCAGTGGCGTGCCTGAATCTGCGCAGCGAATTTCCACTGATTTGGCAGCACGTGGTGTGACTTACTTAGATGCACCTGTTTCAGGTCAAACCATCGGTGCTGAACGCGGTACTTTGACGGTTATGGTGGGTGGTAATATCGCTGGATTTGAAAGGGCAAAACCTATTATTCAGGCATTTGCGGGGCTGATTGAATACGTTGGGGAAAGTGGTGCTGGCTTTGCGGTTAAGGCGGTGAACAATACGCTCATGGCAACGCATTTATGGGCACTGTCTGAAGGTTTGTCTATTTTGAAGAATCGAGGCGTTGACTTGGCTGGAGCATTGAGTTGTATTAATCACTCCAGTGGTAAAAGTACCATGTCTGAAACGGTCATGGCGGAAAAAGTTTTGAGCCGCACTTTTCAAAAAACATTTGCTTTAAACCTGTTGCAAAAAGACATTGGTATTGCGATGGATCTGGCCGAAGAAGGACAGATGAAAACACCTGTTTTTCAAGTGACACAAGAACTCTTTCTAAAAACAGGTCGAGAACAGGCTGCACAAGTAGATTTTAGCGCGGCCGTTACACAGTTAGAAAAGTGGAATAGTGTAAGGCTCGTTTAAGCTGGTCGCGCGGGAGAAAAGCATGGGAAAACTCATGCTTTTTCTGTTTAAGTGATTTATTTATCAAATAAGAACATAAGCCCGACCAAATGTCAGTTTGCATTTAAAAATCAGGGTATGATAATGAGTAGATCATTAAAAACAACATAGGAAACATTGGTATGAGTACTGACTCAGCTTTTCCAACGCCTAATAATTTAGGGATAGCGGTTTATAGTAATAATGCAGAAGCGATTGGTAACACACCATTGGTTCGTATTAACCGAATTATACAAAGTCCAGCCACCGTTTTAGCCAAAGTTGAAAGCCGTAACCCTGCATTTTCAGTAAAATGTCGTATTGGGGCTGCGCTGATTGCGGATGCGGAAGCACGCGGTGTGCTGAAAGCGGGAATGCACATTGTCGAACCAACCAGTGGCAATACAGGCATTGCTTTGGCATTTGTTGCTGCAGCAAAAGGTTATGCATTAACTCTAACTATGCCATCAAGCATGAGTATCGAACGCCGTAAAGTAATGAAAGCTTTGGGTGCGAACTTGGTTCTCACCGACCCTGCAAAAGGGATGCGTGGTGCAGTAGAAGAAGCCCAGCGTTTGTTAGATGAAAACCCAGAAACCTATTTCTTGCCACAACAGTTTGAAAACCCAGCAAACCCAGCTATTCATGAAACAACCACAGGCCCAGAGATTTGGGAAGCAACAGGTGGTAAAGTTGATATTTTAGTCGCTGGTGTCGGGACAGGCGGTACGATTTCAGGGATTTCAAGTTATTTTGAAAAAGTAAAAAAACAAGCCTTGTATTCAGTTGCGGTAGAACCTGCTGAGTCACCGATTATTGGTCAAACCAAACGTGGCGAAGCTTTAACGCCTGGACCACATAAGATTCAGGGCATTGGCGCTAACTTTATTCCTAAAAACTTAGACCTCGACTTGGTTGATGAAGTGATGCCAATTGATGCTGCAACAGCAATTGATTGGGCGCGTAAAACAGCAAGTCAAGAGGGTATTTTAGTGGGTATTTCAAGTGGTGCAGCGATGGCAGCAGCAGCTGAACTTGCTGCACGCCCTGAAAATGCAGGTAAAATCATTGTAGTAATCTTACCTGACGGTGGTGAACGTTATTTATCTTCGGTTTTGTTTGAAGATATTTCCGTAGACTAATTTTCTAGATGAAAAAAAAGCTAAACATAAAATGTTTAGCTTTTTTTTTGCAGTTTAGAAGTTTAAAGGGCTGCGTGTGAAATTTTATCGGGTGTCATGAGGGCTTGGTTGACATACAGTTTAATCAGACGCTCACGAGAACCGATTGATTTTTGATAATACGTTGAATTGAGTAACAATGATGCACCGTAGGTCACTGTCCATACATAAGATAAATAGTCACGAATGGACATTGCACTGTCTAAAGACTTTAGGTAGTCAGAGGTCATGTCTTTAATTTCGATAATACGTTGTTCACGTATTTGGTAGAGCTTTTCAAAAAGTTCTTTGAGTTTACGTTCGTTATTGGTTAAACGTTCTTCAATAACGTGCAGTAAAATAGTACGGTTCGAGTTCAACATATTATAAAGCATGTATTCGGAAACATACGTTTTAATATCGTTGTTATGCTTTTGAGAAATTTCTAGCAGGCGATTTTCATTCAAGATAATCAACTCTAAATAAAGTTGATTTTTACTTTTGAAATGCTTGTAGATTGTACCCTTCGCAATATCGAGTTCCGTTGCTAATTCGCTTAAGGTGATGTCTTGATTATTGTCTAATAATAAAGTCTCAGCCATGGCTAAAATTTTCTCTTTGCGTAATAGAAAATTTTGTTGGCGTACTGAAGTCATTGGCTTATTCCAGTGTATTCCATGAGAACTATAGAGAGGCTATTGAACTTCGTTGAAAATGAAAATTCAACTAAGGTCTTGGATATTACTACAATCGTTTTAAAAATATCCACTTGTTCAACAATAGAAATAAATACAGGTGCATTTTCGCATTTTGTTGTCAATAAATTTGATCTCTAGAGATCAAATTTGGGCCATTGCATTCCTTTTTCGTGATTTTTACACTATTGTCAGTATAGCCACTGTGTTCTTAGAGATGAGAACCTTTAGTACTAAAGCCTCGAATGCAGTGCGGGTTGATAAATGAATCATCTATCGTATGGATAGATGTCTTATTATTCATGTGTATTTATTTTAATGTCTTTATAGATGACTCGCTTTGAGACGGTAGCACTATAAAAAACATTAAAAGAAAATCTGAAACGATTAACCCCTTTGTAATATGAAAAAATAGATAGGGAATGTCTTTAAGCCTTTTAATTGGGCTTAAAGCAAATAAACCACAAAAAAGGATGAAATAGAAAATGATTGTTATTGTAGACGGTGTACGTACAGCAATGGGTGGTTTTCAAGGTTCACTGTCGAGCTGTACCGCACCTGAACTTGGTGCGGTGACAATTAAGGAAGTGTTAAACCGTTCTGGCTTACAGCCGACCGATGTGGATGAAGTGATCTTTGGTTGTGTACTTCCAGCAGGCTTAAAACAAGGCCCTGCACGTCAAGCAATGCGTATGGCAGGTCTACCTGATTCAACAGGTGCAACAACCATCAATAAAATTTGTGGCTCTGGTATGAAAGCCGTCATGCAGGCGGCTGATGCGATTAAAGCGGGTTCAGCTGAGATTGTGGTGGCCGGTGGTATGGAGTCGATGTCAAATGCGCCGTACTTACTTGAAAAAGCACGCGCAGGCTACCGTATGGGACATGGTAAAACAACCGATCACATGTTCCAAGAAGGTTTAGAAGATGCTGAAACAGGTCTGTCGATGGGTGTACTTGCTCAAGAAATGGCAGATAAAAAAGGCTATACCCGTGAGCAGCAAGATCAGTATGCCATTGGTTCTTTAAATAAAGCCGTTGCTGCGATTCAAGGTGGTTTCTTTAAAGATGAAATCGTGCCTGTGACGGTGAGTAGCCGCAAAGGCGATGTTGTGGTTGATCAGGATGAACAGCCGCTCAATGCCAAAGTTGATAAAATTCCAACTTTACGTCCGGCATTTAAAAAAGACGGTACGATTACCGCAGCAAATTCGAGTTCTATTTCGGATGGTGCTTCTGCATTGGTTGTAACTTCATCCGAAGTTGCTGACGCACGTGGTCTTAAGCCATTGGCAAAAGTTGTGGCTTATGCAAGTAATTCCCAGCATCCATCTGAGTTCACCATTGCCCCTGTAGGTGCCATTGAGAAAGTTTTAGCCAAAGCAGGCTGGTCTGCGAGTGATGTAGATCTGTGGGAAGTCAATGAAGCATTTGCGATGGTCACAATGCTTGCAATTGATGGTTTTCATTTAGACCCTGCTAAAGTCAATGTGAATGGTGGTGCTTGTGCACTTGGTCATCCATTGGGTTCATCTGGTTCACGTATTATCGTGACTTTGCTGCATGCCTTGAAACGTATTGGTGGGAAAAAGGGTGTAGCTGCTTTATGTATTGGTGGTGGTGAGGCGACTGCTATTGCCGTCGAGCTGCTGGACTAAAACTGTAAATATTCTTAGCTATGCCTGTGAAGAAAATGATTTAAATAGCTATAATTCGGCATGGTCGATTTCATCAAAGGTTCGATTGATTCGGGCCTTTTTTGTTTTGTAAAATATATACAGATGATGCTACATAAATTTTCAGGAAAAGCATCTATTGTTCAGTACAGCTAAAGGTATAATTAATGTGCTTTTATTGTTGGAACGTCTGATATTAGACCTAGATGCCTGTAAAAGTAAGTTTTGAGCATTGGATCATCGCTATAATGGGTAGATGATGGATCGTCTACCATCACCATACATATAAGGAACATTTTTTTCGTGTTTGAACTGGACTGTAAATTACTCAGTATCTTTTTTTACGTTTATAAGTTTAAAAGTGTGTCACTTGCGGCTGATCATCTAGAAATGAGTCAACCGACGGTGAGTAACATTCTGAATAAAATTCGCCAACATTATAATGATCCGCTATTTTTGCGGATTGGCAATGAAATGGTGCCAACTGAGCTGTCGAAGCAGTTATTTCCATTGGTCAGTGAGGCGTTAAACAAGGTTGAAATCATCAATAACTTTACGATTGATTTCGACCAAGCCACTTCACAGCAACAGTTTAGTTTGGCCATGACCGATGTTTCACATTTGGTGTTGTTGCCGAAAATTTCGCAATACTTAAAGAAACATGCGCCGCATATTCGTTTGAATATCCGTCCGATCACCTCTGAAACCAGTTATCAAATGGCAAATGGTGAGATTGATTTGGCGCTGGGTTTTTTACCTCAACTGGAAAATGGCTTTTATCAACAGCAACTGTTCGAGCAGTATTATGTGGTGATTGCTGCCAAAGATCATCCGCGTTTGACAGGTGACAGTATCAGTGCAGCGCAGTACTTGGCTGAGTCACATATCGATATTGATGCGGGCATGGGGCATTACCATATTGAAAATGAACTGCTCAATTTAGAACTAAAACGTGACATTTTGATGCGTTTACCGAGCTATTTAGGGGTAGGCTTGGTGGTACAAGAAACCGATGCAATTGCGACAGTCCCGTATTATTTAAGTGAAGTGCTGCTTTCACGTGGCAATTTAAAGATCTTTAATGCGCCAATTGCCTTCCCAAGTTATGGGGTGAAACAGTATTGGCATATGTCTTGTCATCACAAAACCAGTCATCAGTGGCTGCGTCACATGTTCCATGAAATTTTAATGAAGTAATTCTTAAAATTTGATGCTTTTTAGTGCGCATAGCGAAAATATGCGTGCTTGAACTCTAAAGTGCCCATTTATTGCTCATAAATAGTATTACGAAGTTTAAAAATCGTAATACTAAATTGGCACAGCCTTTGCATCGTCTAATCTGAAAGAGTGATCTAGGGTTCCGATACATATCTATTTTATGTATGTCTGCGACCGAGAGTTCACGGTTCGAAAGAGCTACACGGAGGGATAAAAGCCCGGGAGGTAAACAGTTACGATTTAGGCAGAGGCGCATGAGCACAATAACTTATCACGACGATAACGCACTATGGACTGAACTTTTACCGGGTGGGCATCACTGGTCTGGGCGTATTCAACGCGGTACAGTGTTACAGTTTAAAGCCTTGGGGGTACAAGCCAACGTTTCTCTTTTCTGTGTCAACAGCGAAGATAAGCTCGAACGTTTTAATATGCCAGATAGCTTAAAGGCACAGCATACGGCATTTCTAAGTACAGGACATGTGTTGTATTCTGACTTAGGTCGGGTTATGGCCTCAATTGTTCACGATGATCATGGTTGGAATGATGCCTTGTGTGGTCCAAGCCGCACAGAACAGATCCAAAAACAATTCGGCACTCATACTTTTCAAGATACACGAAATGAGATGTATCGGAGTGGACGCGACAGCCTGTTGCTTGAAATGACCAAGTTCTCATTAGGTCAAGCCGACCTGTCAGCTACGGTCAACCTATTCTCTAAAGTTCGCCCTGATGATGCAGGCAACTTATCTTATATCGATGTCGATAATACCCATCAAACTATTGAACTGCGTTTTGAGATGGACTGTCTGGTGTTCTTATCTGCTGCGCCACATGGTTTGAGCCAAGCAGCAAAGTATCAGCCTGCCGATATTCAAATGCGCTTATTCAAAGCCTCCGCTTTAGCAGTACACGATGTCTGTCGTGATTCATGCCCACAAAACCAACGCGGTTTTCAAAACAACGCACGTTATTACGCATTTGATGCTGCTTAAGCCCGAGGAGAATACGCATGACCAGTTTACAAGCATTTGATCAAACCGTTTTAAATGAAGTCTGTCCAGCGGGTGAGGCATGGATGTGTGAAGTCCAGAAAGGGCAATATTTCCGCATTATTGACCTCGAAGGCAACCAAGCAGTCGATACTTTATTGATTTCTGCGAACAATCCTGAAGAACGTTACAGCGCAACCGATACTCTAGCCATTAATCAGCAGATTTATCTCGAAAAAGGCACAGCCCTATATACCAACTATGGCAACAAAATCGCCACGATCCATGATGATAACTGTGGTCGCCATGACACCTTAGGCGGTGCTTGTTCATGTGAGAGTAACACCGTACGTTATGCACACGACACATTTCCGATGCACAGTTGCCGTAATAACTTTATGACAGCTTTAGTTTTGCACCCAATCGCGAAAAAGCATGCACTAAATGTTCGTCATATTGGGCCGAATATTAACTTCTTTATGAATGTTCCTGTGAGCAGTGATGGGCATCTCAAGTTTGACGATGGAATATCGGCGCCGGGTAAATATGTTGAAATTCAAGCAGAGATGGATCTCATCGTGCTGATTTCAAACTGCCCACAGCTGAACAACCCATGTAATGCCTATAACCCGACCCAAATTAAACTGATTGTACGTGAAGGCAAGGAGTAAGCAGCATGTTTAAAAAAGTTCTCATTGCCAACCGTGGGGCAATTGCCTGCCGAGTAATTCGTACATTAAAGAATTTAGGCATTCAGTCTGTTGCGGTGTATTCAGAAGCAGACCGTGATTCCTTACATGTAACGTTAGCCGATGAAGCGGTATTTATTGGTGATAGTCCAGCCAGCCAAAGTTATCTAAATATTGAAAAAATTTTACAGGTCGCGAAAGAGACGGGTGCTGAAGCCATTCATCCAGGCTATGGTTTCTTGTCTGAAAATGTGGAGTTTTGTGATTTATGCGAGTCACTGGGCATTGTGTTTCTAGGACCGAATTCTGCACAAATGCGTAGTTTTGGCTTAAAGCATACTGCGCGTGAACTAGCCATTCAGGCGAACGTACCACTGTTACCGGGTAGCCAACTTTTAGCAGATGAAGCGGAAGCACTGGTGGAGGCGAATCGTATAGGCTATCCCGTGATGCTGAAAAGTACCGCAGGTGGTGGCGGTATTGGTATGCGTTTGGTGTGGAATGAAGCAGAGCTTAAAGATGCTTATGCAACGGTATCTTATTTGGCACAAGCTAACTTTAAAGATGCAGGCTTGTATTTAGAAAAGTTTGTGGAAAATGCGCGTCATATTGAAGTCCAAATTTTTGGTGATGGCCAAGGTTTGGTTTTGGCTTTGGGAGAGCGGGACTGTTCAGTACAGCGCCGTAACCAGAAAGTAATCGAGGAGACCCCGGCACCGCATTTAAATGATGAACAACGTGATTATATTCAGGGTATTGCGGTTCAACTGATGCAGTCAGTGAATTACCGTTCGGCAGGTACGGTTGAGTTTGTGATGGATACAGACACCCAAAAATTCTACTTCTTAGAAGTGAATACACGGTTGCAAGTTGAACATGGCGTGACCGAGCAAGTATTTGCTGTAGACCTTGTGGAATGGATGGTCACTTTAGGTAGTGGTGACTGGACTGCACCAACAGAGGTGCTTAGATCTAAAGGCCATTCGATCCAAGTCCGTTTATATGCTGAAGATCCAATTAAAAACTTTCAACCCAGTGCTGGCTTACTGACTTATGTTGACTTTGACCCGCAGGCCCGCAATGAAACATGGGTAGAAACAGGTTCAAATGTATCTTCTTTTTATGACCCGATGATTGCCAAAATCATTGTGACCCGCGAAAACCGAGAAAGTGCAATTCAAGCCATGAGCGATACTTTGGCAAAAACCTCAGTGGCAGGAATTGAAACCAACCTTGAGTATTTACAAAACATTATTGACTGTGAAGTGTTTACAGCGGGGACACAGACTACACGTTTCTTGAATACATTTGAGTGGAAAACCCAAAAAATTGAGGTGTTACAGTCCGGTATTCAAACGTCAATACAAGACGTCACAGGTCGTTTGGGTTACTGGGATGTTGGAGTGCCACCATCGGGTGCGATTGATCCTTTATCTTTAAATGTAGCCAATCAACTATTGGGGAATCCATTTAATACCGCAGGGCTAGAATGTACATTACAAGGCCCAACTTTAAAGTTTCACTGTGATAGCCAAATCGTGCTTACGGGTGGCGACATGCTTGCAACATTGGATGGTGTCGACGTTGCCATGTGGCAGACCCTCAATGTTAAAAAAGGGCAAATTCTTAAAACAGGTAAAATCACCACAGGTTGTCGCAGTTATATTGGCATTAAAGGTGGGCTCAATGTACCTAGCTACTTAGGCTCGCAAGCGACTTTTACTTTAGGTCAGTTTGGTGGTCATGCTGGGCGCAATTTACTCATTGGAGATATGTTACCGATTACGGCTTATACCTCAGCAGAAACTGTTACACTGAGTGCAGTGCAGGTGCCGAGCTTTAGCCAGACTTGGAACATTGCAGTGATGTACGGACCGCATGGAGCGCCCGACTTTTTCACCAAACTAGATATTGAGCGCTTCTTTGAGCAAGAGTTTGAAATTCACTTTAACTCAAGTCGTACAGGCATTCGTTTAGTGGGTGAAAAACCTGAATGGGCACGTACCGATGGTGGTGAGGCAGGACTACATCCTTCGAATATTCATGATAATGCTTATGCCATTGGCGCGATTGACTTCACTGGAGATATGCCAATTATTTTAGGACCCGATGGTCCAAGCTTGGGCGGTTTTGTTTGTCCTGCGGTGGTGGTTAGCTCTGAACTATGGAAAATTGGTCAACTTAAGGCGGGCGATAAGGTTAAATTTATCCCAATTTCTTATGATCAAGCGCAAGTATTGAATCAAAAATATAGCGCAGCGTTAATAGCGAATACGACTGAAAATGTAGACTTTTCCCCAAGCTTTTATGCTGAAATGGAAACCCTCTCAGATGCAGTTTTAGCGGCCCAAAAAGGTGAGAACGCTAGACCTGATGTGACTTATCGTCCCGCAGGGAACAGTTATTTACTGGTTGAATATGGAGAGTTGGTTCTAGACCTCAATTTACGTTTCCGTATTCATGCTTTAATGCAATGGGTCAAAGATCAAAGTATCGAAGGGATTATAGACTTAACACCGGGTATTCGTTCGCTGCAAATTCATTTTGATTCATTGGTGCTAGATCAAAAACATTTATTGGGCCTGTTACAGCAAGCAGAAAGTGAATTGCCTGATGTGACTGCAATGGAAGTGCCTTCGCGCACAGTCTATTTGCCTTTGGCTTGGGAGGACTCACAAACTCAGTTGGCGACTGAACGTTATATGCAAACAGTCCGTCCAGATGCACCGTGGTGTCCTGACAATGTTGAATTTATTCGTCGTATCAACGGGCTAGACTCAAAGCAAGCAGTGAAGGATATCGTATTCAGCACCAATTATTTGGTGATGGGTTTGGGAGATGTGTACTTGGGTGCACCTGTGGCAACGCCGCTGGACCCACGTCATCGTTTAGTGACCACCAAATATAATCCTGCACGTACATGGACGCCTGAAAATGCAGTCGGCATTGGTGGAGCGTATATGTGTGTCTATGGCATGGAAGGCCCGGGTGGCTACCAGTTTGTTGGGCGTACAACCCAAATGTGGAGTCGTTACCGCAAAAATCCAGACTTTGAACAAGCAAAACCATGGCTACTGCGCTTCTTTGATCAAATTAAATTTTATGAAGTGTCTGAAACAGAACTGATGCAAATGCGGGAAGACTTTAAAGCGGGACGCTTAAAGCTTCGTGTAGAAGATGGGGTTTTAAATCTAAAAGAATATAATGACTTCCTCATTGAAAATGCGGCATCCATTTCGAGTTTTAAAGCGGTACAGCAAGCGAACTTTGAAGAGGAACGACGTCGCTGGCATGAGGCTGGTTTGGCTGAATATGTTTCTGAAAGCCTAGATGCTGTTTTAGATGACAGTGAAATTCAAATTCCTGAAGGTGGTTGTGCAGTAGAGTCTCACATGCCGGGTTCTATTTGGAAAATTGAATGTACCTCTGGAGACATTGTGGAAGAAGGGGCAACTTTGGCCGTGATTGAAGCCATGAAAATTGAAATTCCCATTATTGCACCTGAGCGGATGAAAGTTGAAGCCATTACCATTGAAAAAGGGCAAACGGTAAAAACAGGTCAGGTGCTGTTTACACTGGCACCTGTAGCCTAAATTCAAATATCACGACAAACAAAAAAGACTGCTTAAGCGGTCTTTTTTCGATTTTGAAAAATAGGAGTTATCCAGTGCCGACAATAAATCGTTTTGTTAAATTAACATTGCAACCCATAACAAAAAATAGATTGTTATGAAATGGTTATAAAATGATGTTTTGAATCAAAATATGCTAATTTAGTGGGACGCTTAAAAACATTATGGCTTGTATGAAAAAAACATTATTCGGCATGTTATTCATGTTAACCTCATCAGTGCTTATGGCAAATACGCCAAGTCAGGCTGAGGATACTCAAGCATCAAATCAAAATAATATTCGTGTAACGACTCGCCCTGAAATTGTGGGCTTATGGGGAATGGAAATTCCAAATAATCGTAAATGCGTTGAATACTATAATTTTAAAAGTAATAGTGATGTCGTGATTAAAAGTGGGGAAGAATGGTCTACAGGAATTTATGATTACCAGCCATCAACCGACAAAAATGTGCAATTACCTGCTTTGATTTTGCAAGTCAAATTTGACAATAACCAAGTGGATTGTTCTGGATCTCAAGAAGACCAGACTGGTGAAATGTCTCAGTATTTTGTGAAATGGCAAAGTCCATCGACCATTAATTTTTGTGCCAATGATAAAGCACAGCAATGCTTTGCAACACTACGTCGCGTACTACCTTAATTAATTGTTTTATAAATAAAAAAACCGCGATAAATCGCGGTTTTTTTATTTAAGGATCAAGACAGTTATTTATCTTGATTGCCTTCAATTTGCTTTAATAAGTGCTTTTCAAGGTAGTGAATATCCATTGCTTGTTCACAGAATTTTTCATCTTGAAGAATCAAATCTTTATGCAATGGAATATTGGTTTTAATACCTGTCAAAATCATTTCATCAAGTGCTTGGCGCATGCGAGCAAGTGATGTTTTACGATCCTTCCCATGTGCGATCAGCTTTGCAATCATCGAATCATAGTAGGGCGGAATGCTATAGCCTTGATAGATATGTGAATCAAGACGAATACCTGCACCACCTGGCACATAAAAATTCTCAATTTTACCCGGTGAAGGTAAGAAAGTCGTTGGATCTTCAGCATTGATACGGCATTCAATCGCATGGCCTTTCACTTCAACTTGATCTTGTTCAATTTCAAGACCTAAGCCACCAGCAATGCGGAGCTGTTGTTCAATAATGTCGATACCTGTCACCATTTCAGTTACAGGGTGCTCAACTTGAACACGTGTATTCATCTCAATAAAGAAGAATTCACCATCTTCAAACAAGAACTCGAATGTACCAGCACCACGGTACTGCATTAATTTACAAGCATTTACGCAAGCTTCTAAAATGTCAGCACGTGCTTGTTCAGGTAAATTTGGCGCAGGCGCTTCTTCTAACACTTTCTGATGGCGGCGCTGTAAAGAACAATCGCGGTCATACAGGTGAATCGCGTGGCCATTACCGTCAGCAAGAACTTGAACTTCAACGTGACGAGGTGTTTGTAGGAAACGTTCCATATACACCGTGTCATCGCCAAACCACATTTCAGCATCACGCTGTGCAGCTTGAACGGATTCAAGCAGGGTATCGACACGTTCTACAATACGCATACCACGGCCACCACCACCAGAAGCAGCTTTCACGATCAATGGGAAGCCAATTTCTTTAGCTTCAGCCAGCGCATTTTGCGGTGTAACTGCATTTGCAGAACCGGGTACGGTTGGAACACCTGCTTTACGCATTGCGGTAATCGCAGAAACTTTATTACCCATCAAACGAATATGTTCAGGGCGTGGTCCAATAAAAATGAAACCTGAGTTTTCTACAATTTCAGCAAATTCAGCATTTTCTGATAAGAAGCCATAACCTGGGTGAATGGCATCTGCACCTGAAATTTCAGCTGCTGTAATAATGGCAGGAATGTTCAAGTAGCTTTCACTGCTCGCACCTGGTCCAATACATACAGCTTCGTCTACAAAACGTAGGTGCATTAAGTCTTTGTCGGCATCTGAATAGATTCCTACAGTCTTAATCCCTAAAGTTTTGCAGGCACGGGTGATGCGCAGAGCAATTTCACCACGGTTTGCAATTAAAACTTTTTGCAACATTATAAGTCCCCGTCTATTACGCGCGGTAGCGGAATAATGGTTGACCGAATTGGATCACTTCGCCGTTTTTCACTAAAATTTCTTCAACCACACCGCTTTGCGTTGCTTCAATCGGGTTCATGATTTTCATTGCTTCGATAATACCAAGTGTTTCACCAGCAGTGATGGTTTGACCGACTTTAACAAATGGCGCTTCACCTGGGCTTGGAGCCGCGTAAAACACACCAACCATTGGAGATGTTTCTACAGCACCACGTGGTGTTTTAGCCGCTGGAGCCTGAGCAACAGGAGCTGCCATAGCAATAGGAGCACCAGCTGCAACAACTGGACTACGACGAGTCAGCGCAATCGATTGATCGCCTTCTTTAACTTCAATCGCTTGTAAGTCAGATTCAATCATCAGGTCGATGAGTTTCTTGATTTTACGAATATCCATGTGACAGTATTCCTAATTATGATTGCGTAGAGGGTTGAATTTTAGTGAGAGCGTAATTGAGCGCAGCGCTATAGCCTTGAGCACCTAAGCCACAAATAACGCCAACGGCTTTATCTGATAAATATGAATGATGTCTAAACGCTTCGCGCGCATGAACATTCGATAAATGAACTTCAATAAATGGGATGGCTACACCAAGCAGGGCATCACGTAGAGCAACAGAGGTATGCGTGAGTGCAGCAGGGTTAATAATAATAAATTGGATACCATCCGCTTGAGCTTGATGAATACGGTCGACAATGGCACCTTCCCAATTACTTTGGAAAGTGTCGAGAGAAATTGAAGCATTTTCAGCTTGTGCAATGAGTTGCTGATTGATGTCGTTCAGCGTTAGTGAACCATAGACTTCTGGTTCGCGCATTCCTAGCAAATTTAGATTCGGTCCATGAATAACCAAAATGGTCGAACTCATTTAGCTTGCTCCATTTATAAATTGCAATAAATCTTTGCAAGATGGCTGCAAAGTTTGCGTATTATGGCATAAAGTTCTACATTTTTTTTATAGTTTGTTTGAATTGACGTAGATGCTTAGTGCCAAACTTCGGCAATATAATGTAAATTTTGCAAGGAATTGGCAATGTTAAAAGATTACAAATTTTCGGATTATTACTCTTTTTTACATTGTAAGCCAAATTGACCAAAAGCAGCAGATTTGTTTTCGTTTTGTGCCACAGGTGCAACTCAAGTCTTGAAAAGAGGGCAACTCAGACTTCTTAGTCGGTAGCTTACTCTGCATCAGATCTAGATCAATTCTTATATGGCTAAACTGTATATCAAAATAAAACTGAAGTCTGATATGGTTTGTATCTGTAGATGATCTGATCAATTTATTCCAGCTATTTTGGCTGGCTGGACGACCATGAACGATACAGTTGCTAAGCTTTATTGGATCAATATTCAACTTGAAAAATATCACTTTCATCAATTAAAACATCAACTTGTTACATTAAGATGTAGATGGACGTTTTTGTCTGTTGTTAATGTCTATCTAGCTGATGCCATGATCTTTTAGAAAAAAACTGAAAAACTTGAAAGAGTAAGAGGAAAATTCAGGTTTCTAAAGGGGCTTTTCAGCATCCTCTTCGCTGAGAAATTTTGCCGTTAAATATGTAAAAGACTGTAGAAAAATTGCTGAGTAGCAGAATGTATTGAAAAAATATCCTCCTATTGCGTATGGAATTTTACTGTGCGAGAAAATTTATAAAACAAAACGACTGGCTATTTTGCTCATTTTAGCTGTGTAGATTTGGCTATACATGATGGGATCTAGTGAGTTTAGGATTGGCAATAAGTGAAATTTCGAAGAAATAATTTTGCAATCATAATAATTTCAGTTTGTTTTATATACAATTTTTGAGTTTTGATGATTTTAAGAGGAAAAATAGAATGAACCAAAGCCAGCATATTTTTAATAATGAGTTTTAAGCATTCCTATCGCTTTCTTTAGATAGGTACGAAAAAAACAGCCCATGTAGGGCTGTTTTGGGTTCAGATCTAGAGCATTAAGCAATAAAGTCTAAGATGGCCTGATTGAAGGCTTTGGGCTGTTCGATATTTGAAATATGAGAGGCATCGATTTCAAATAGGGCACTACTTCGGATGTGATTCACCATGTACTGTGCATCTGAGACTGTTGTTACGGGGTCTTTACGCCCTGCAATAACAAGTAAAGGCACGTAAATACTTTCGAGCTTTTCACGTAAATCCGCTTTAGCCAAAGCTTCACAACAACTCGCATAACCTTCTGGGCTGCCAGCACCTAAGTCGTTTGAAAGCGCTGCTACAGTTGCTGCGTTGCTTTGGATAAAGGGTTCGGTAAACCAACGGCTCGCAGCCGTTGATGCAATTGGTTCTAAACCTTGGGTACGTACTAACGACGCGCGATCATTCCATGCTTGTTCATTGCCAATTTTGGCTGAGGTATTACATACAATGGCACGGTGAAAACGTTCAGGTTTATGAATGACTAACCACTGACCTGTAAGTCCGCCCATTGAGATACCGCAAAAAATGGCTTTCTCAATGTTTAAATGATCCAGTAAATGGATCAGGTCTAGACCAAGTTGTTCAATATCATAAGGCCCTTGAGGCGAAGAAGACTGACCATGCCCGCGAGTGTCATAGCAAATCACAAAATAATTTTTATGGAAAAAAGTAATTTGTGGTTTCCACATGTTGAAGTTTGTGCCTAGCGAGTTTGAAAAAACGATCGCAGGATTTTTTGGGTCACCAAAGGTCTGATAGTGAATTTCGGCATTATTTGAAGTAAAACTTGGCATATACTTTTCCTTAATTCATTAAAAATTTTGAGTGTTTCCACTGTTATTCTCAGCAAAAAGCGTTATGAGCAGAAACACCATGTCAGATTAGAAGGAGGATTAAACGCGCTGAATAATCATTGCAATGCCTTGACCGACACCAATACACATTGAACATAGCGCATAGGTGCCACCCGTTTGTTCTAATTGGTTTAAGGCCGTAGTGACTAAACGTGCGCCCGATGCACCCAGTGGATGACCAATCGCAATTGCACCACCATTTGGATTCACTTGTGTGGTGTCATCTGCCAGACCTAAATCACGGGTAACCGCCAGTGCTTGTGCCGCAAAGGCTTCATTCAGTTCAATCACATCCATCTGCTCGATTGTGAGATTGGCTTGTTTCAGTAGCTTTTTGATGGCAGGTGCTGGCGCAAAGCCCATGATGCGTGGTTCTACACCCACTGCTGTTGAGGCAATGATTTTGGCACGGGGTTTAAGTTGATACTGTTCAACCGCTTGTTCCGAAGCGATCAGTACAGCAGCCGCACCGTCATTGATGCCTGACGCGTTTCCCGCTGTGACGGTGCCTTCTGCTGTGACGACTGGCTTCAGTTTAGCCAAACCTTCTAGTGTGGTCGATGCACGTGGATGTTCATCTTTGTCGATCACAATTGGATCACCCTTACGCTGTGGAATATTTACAGGGATGATCTCATGTGTAAAAAAGCCTTGAGCTTGCGCGGTTGCGGTGCGCTGTTGACTCGCCAAGGCAAACTGGTCTTGATCTGCGCGATCAATATTAAATTGTTGTGCCACGTTCTCAGCGGTCTGCGGCATGGTGTCTACACCATACATCGCTTTGAGCTTAGGATTGATAAAACGCCAGCCCATAGTGGTGTCTTCAATCTTCTGGCTACGGCCATAAGCTGTTTCTGATTTACCCATGACAAAAGGTGCACGAGACATACTTTCCACACCACCTGCAATGATCAGATTGGCTTCACCAGCTTTAATGGCACGAGCTGCCATCGCAATCGCATCGAGTGACGAACCACATAAGCGATTCACAGTCGTGGCAGGGACTTCGACAGGTAAGCCAGCAAGTAATGCCGACATACGACCAACATTACGGTTGTCTTCTCCCGCTTGGTTGGCACAGCCGTAGATCACGTCATCGACTTGTGTCCAATCCACGCTGGGATTACGTTGCATCAAGGCTTGAATCGGCACTGCACCCAAGTCATCAGCACGTACGGGAGCGAGTCCACCTGCATAACGTCCGAATGGGGTACGAATAGCGTCAATAATGTAAGCGTTTTTCATTTTTAATCTTGTCCTTTAAAACGGGACTCTGCTGATAGATCAACTGTATCTAGTCACGACGGAGTCTTACCGTGTTCAGTCAAATACCAGTAGCTCGTTCTTGTCACTTTTTTTAAAAAGTGACCAAAAATTTTGTCATCAACAAAACCTGTTCACTCGCAACAATTTTCCACTGCTGTTGCAAAAACAATACTGTTAAAGCGCTCGACAGGTTGTTGATGACTATAAGCTCTAGCAAATTTTTCTGAAATTTACAGTGTCGTATCCACTAAAGTTGCACCGGTCATTGCCTGCAATTCTGCAAAGCTTAAGCCGTCGACTTTCTCAATCACTTTTAAGCCTTCAGCAGTGACATCAATCACACATAGGTCGGTGTAAATACGATCGACACACTTCAAACCTGTTGCTGGGTAGCTCAGTTCAGCCACGATCTTTGGTTCACCTTGTTTGGTCACATGGTCGGTGGTAATAAAGACTTTCTTGGCACCCACCGCTAAGTCCATTGCACCACCGACAGCGGGAATCGCATCAGGTGCACCGGTATGCCAATTGGCCAAGTCACCATTCGCTGCCACTTGAAAGGCGCCCAATACAGCAATATCTAAATGCCCGCCACGCATCATGGCAAAAGAGTCCCCATGATGGAAAAAGGCACCGCCTTGCAGCATGGTCACATATTCTTTACCTGCATTGATCAGTTCAGGGTCTTCTTGACCTTTTTCAGGTGGTGGACCAAAAGCCAATAAGCCATTTTCAGAATGTAAGAACACGTCTTTGTCTGAAGGCAGGTAGCTGGCAATTTTAGTTGGTAAACCGATGCCTAAATTGACATACGCACCATCGGGAATATCTTGTGCCACACGTTCTGCAATTTGGTTACGGCTGAGTTTTTGATAGCTCATGATGTTCTCCCGATTACACAGCAACAGGTTCAGGCTGAACCTGTACCACGTGTTGAACAAAAATACCTGCGGTGATGATGTGTTCAGGGTCTAATTCACCCAAGTCCACCACTTCAGACACTTGTGCAATGGTCACACCAGCTGCCATTGCCATAATCGGGCCGAAGTTACGTGCCGATTTGCGGTAAACCAAGTTGCCCCAACGGTCGCCTTGCTGCGCTTTAATCAGAGCAAAGTCGGCTTTGATTGGATATTCCAGTACATAATCTTTACCGTCGATGTGACGGGTTTCTTTGCCTTCGGCCAATAAGGTACCGTAGCCTGTAGGGGTAAAGACTGCACCGAGTCCCATACCTGCGGCTTGAATACGACAGGCCAAATTGCCTTGCGGCACCAGTTCTAATTCGATTTTGCCTGCACGATAGAGTTCATCGAAGACCCAAGAGTCGGACTGACGCGGGAACGAACAAATGACTTTTTTCACGGCACCCGCTTTGAGGAGCTTGGCTAAACCATAGTCGCCATTGCCTGCATTGTTGCTGACAATGGTGAGGTCTTTAATGCCGAGTTGAATTAAGCCATCGATCAGTTCAGCAGGCTGTCCTGCTGTACCAAAACCACCAATCATGATGGTGGAGCCATCCTTTATTTGCGAAAGTGCTTCTGTTAAAGAAGCTGAACTTTTATCAATCATAATGTTGTCCTAGGCACAGCGTACCTATTAACTTTTAGAACTTGGATTGGAGCTTGGAGTTGAAGCTAAAGCCGAAACTTCAGGGCTGCGTTTGGTTAAAATCAGGTGCGCAGTTAAACCAATAACGATGCCCCAAAAAACGGAACTTAGACCTAAAAAATGCATACCTGACGCTGTAGCTAAAAAGGTAATGAGTGCTGAATCTCGTTGAGATTCATCTTTCATGGCTACAGCAATATTGGTTGAAATAGCACCCAATAAGGCCAAGCCAGCCAAAGCGGCAATAAGCTCTTTTGGCAGCAAGCTGAAGAGCAGAACGATACTGCCTGCAAACAAACCACCTAAAATATAGAAAATGCCGTTAGCAACGCCTGCGATATAACGCTTTTCTTTTAACTCATGCGCATCTTTGCCCATACACAGTGCAGCGGTAATGGACGCCAAAACAATGGTGATACCGCCGACACATGCAACAGCTAAAGACGCAATACTGGTGGTAGTGATAATTGGCTTAGCAGGCATGTCATAACCACTCAGTTTCATGATGGCCATGCCCGGTAAAAACTGTCCCGTCAGACTGACTAAAATCAGAGGCAGGGCAAGGTTTAAGGTGGAGTGCCAAGTCCATTCAGGGCTAATGAACTGAGGAATAGCAAGTTGGAAATCTAAACTCACCGCATTCATTTCACCAAGCCCAAAGCTCAAGGCCACACCTGAAAGCAGTACCCAAAGCATGCTATAGCGCGGTGAAATTCGTTTTGCGATTAAAAAAACAAATAACATGCTAAATACAATAATTGGCATACTGTTAGTTGCGCTGAACAGCCCCAAACCAAACTGAAATAGAATACCTGCCATCATCCCAGCGGCTACTGACTGCGGAATCCATTTCAATAATTTATCGAAGTAACCACTGATCCCGATCAGAAAAATCACCACGGCTGAGGTGATGTAGGCAGCAACCGCTTCATTCAGGCTAATATTCGGGAACAGCGTGACCAACAAAGCCGTACCCGGCGCAGACCATGCGGTAATTACAGGGACTTTAAACTTAATGGAAAGAAAGATCCCTGCCACGGCTGCTCCAATAGAAATACCCCAAATCCATGAAATCATCATGGTCGGGGAAACCTGAGCTTGTTGTGCAGCCTGAAAGAAGATAATGAGTGGTCCTGAATAGGAAATCAGCACTGCCAAAAATCCTGCGACAGTGGCTGAAATAGACCAATCTTCTTTCAAAGTTTTAAACAGGGTAGCCATTCATTTGCCTCCATGCAGACATGATCCCTTATAAAATAGTAATGTAACGATCAATTAGCCTTGATCGCCACCACCTACAGGAACAACTGTACCTGTCATATATGACGAATCATCTGAAGCAAGGAATACAATCGCATTCACTTGTTCCTGAATCGTGCCATAACGGTTCATAAAACTACGATCAATAGTTTGATCGACCACTTGTTGCATCCACGACTTTTCATTTTCAGACAGTGGATTTGTATTACGCGGTACTTTGCGTGGTGGCGCTTCGGTTCCGCCTGTAGCTACGGCATTCACTCGGATCCCATCTTTAGCATTTTCAAAAGCCAGCGATGCAGTAAGGGCGTTGACCCCACCTTTGGAAGCCGAATAAGGCACACGGTTAATGCCACGAGTCGCTATAGAAGACACATTTACAATCGTACCATTCTGATTTTTAATCATTTCAGGTAAAACAGCACGACAACACCACAGCGTTGGAAATAATGAGCGATTCACTTCTTTGATGATTTCTTCTTCAGAAAACTCTTCAAAAGGTTTCATCCAAATTGCACCGCCGACGTTATTGATGAGCACATCGACACGGCCATAGACCTCAAGTGCTTTGTCTACAACACTTTGAGCACCTGCGAAGGTTTCAAGGTTGGCTTTGACTGTTATTGCATCGCCTTGATGCACTTCAATTTCTGCTAATGTTTCATCGACATAGTCAGATAAGTCGGCTAAGACAACTTGCGCACCTTCATTAGCCACTTGGAGCGCAACACCGCGACCAATGCCTTGAGCGGCACCAGTCACAATCACGACTTTGTTTAAAAATCTTTGACGATCAGACATGATAAGTGGCCCCAATCAGTTTGCAGAGAATTTTTCAAACAGGAAGTTTGCAGGTTTTACACCTTCGCTATCTAACCAACCACGAACAGCATCAACCATAGGGACAGGACCACAAAGGTAGACATCAACATCACCGCCATTGAGCCATTCATTGTCAATGTGCCCAGTCACATAACCTTTACGCTCATGCGCAGAGTCTGGACTTGCAACCACAGTACGGTATTCAAACCATGGCAGTTTAGCTTGGAGGGCATTTAGCTGTTCTAAAGCGACTAAGTCGAAGTCATTGGTGACACCAAACACCAAACGAACAGGGTGTTCAGCGCCTTTTTCTTCTAAGATCTGTAGCATAGACATAAAAGGGGCGATACCTGTACCGCCTGCGAGCATGACAACAGGACGAACCACATTACGCAGGTAGAAGCTACCAAATGGACCAGTAAAAGTCATTTTGTCGCCCGCTTTGGCAGCACTGCTTAAAAAGCTACTCATTTTGCCATTCGGCACATTACGTACCACAAAGCCAGTTAAACGGTTGCCCGGTTTCGAGCTAAATGAATAGGAACGAGTTTCTGCTGTTTCTGGAATGCCGACGTTGACATATTGACCAGCAAGGAAGTGAATATCGGGTTGACCTTCATCAAGCTGAATATCAAAAGTAATGGTCGATTCTGATAAGTTTTCAACAGCGACTAAAGTGCCTTGGTACTGGTGAATTTCGGTTTTGCAGACTTCAGATGAAGCTTGAATTTGGAATACGGCATCCGAGCTTGGACGGCATTGGCACGCCAAAATATAGCCTTGTTCCGCTTCTTCTGGTGTTAACGCATCTTCAATATACGTCTCTTCAGGCATGTCATAACTACCAGATTCGCAAAAAGCGCGGCAAGTCCCACATGCACCATCACGGCAGTCTAGCGGAATGTTAATTTTTTGGCGGTAAGCGGCATCTGATAAAGACTCACCTTGAGTCACGGTAATAAAACGCGTTACGCCATCTTCAAATTGAAGTGCAACATTGTGGTTTGACATGGCTGAATATCCTTTAAAAACTTTGAAACTTGGAACTCTCAGCCAAAACTCCATTTGGCTGAAAGAATACTAAGGATGTGTGGTTAAAACTTAGAGATGATAAACATCAATCACTTGGTTGATATAATCGTTTTTCAGTACCACGTATTTACTTAAAATTTGTGGTTTTTCACCTGAAAAGTCGATTTCATAACGCGACATACCAAAGTAGCTATAACTGGTTTTGTAGCGGAAGCTCAGCGTATTCCAGTTAAAACGGACGGTAACTTTGTCGCTATCACGCTCAATCACTTCGATATTGTTCACATTGTGACAAGTACGTGTGTCTGGCATGGTCGCAGAAGAGCGTTCAGTTTTAATGCGGAACACACGGTCTTCTAAACCTTGGCGGTCTGGGTAGTAAATCAGTGAAATTTCAGACTGCGGATCCGTAGTCAGGGTATCGTCGTCATCCCATGCAGGCATCCAAAATGATGCAGAAGGGGCATAACATGCAAGCCAATCGTCCCATTGTTCATCATCTAAAAAGCGCGCTTCTTGATACAGAAACTGACTAACTTGTTCGATACTAACGGTATTAAGTGTTGTAGGAGCATTCATGCCACTTCTCCTTGTTCATTTGCAGTTTCAACAGCCAGAGCTTTTTCATTGGCAATTGCTATTTTCATCATGTCTAACCAGTGTTGGTGTTGAGCAAGGTAGAGGCCTTCATCTTCAGTTTTGACACCTGAAAGCTTTGGTTTTAGACCAATTTCATTGGCAGCATCATCTGGGCCATGAATCCAATGTTTTGAACCGCGGCACATATCATTCCATTCCAGTTCAATGCCTGCGTAGCCCGCTTGACATGCACGGAATTCTTCTAAATCATCTGGTGTTGCCATGCCTGAGGCATTAAAGAAGTCCTCGTACTGGCGAATACGGCGCGTACGTGCTTCTGTGTCTTCACCCACAGGTGCGATACAGTAAATCGTGACTTCAGTTTTATTAACTGAAATTGGGCGAAGTACGCGAATTTGTGAACCGAACTGATCCATCAAATAGACGTTCGGATAAAGACATAAGTTACGTGAACGCTCAATCATCCACTTCGACATTGCTTCGCCAAATTTTTCAGAGTATTCGTCGGCTTTCGGGAAGTTTGGACGGTCTTCTGGGTTCGCCCATTGTGTCCAAAGCAGCATGTGACCATTGTCAAAACCGTATGAACCACCGCCTTGTTTACCCCAAGCGCCTGCGCTCATGGCACGGATGTTGTCACCCGCTTGTTTTTCTTTACGTTGTTGAGTGGTCGCTGCATAGTTCCAGTGCACCGCAGAAACGTGATAACCATCTGCGCCATTTTCTGCAGTTAGTTTCCAGTTGCCTTCATAAGTGTAGGTAGACGCGCCACGTAAAACTTCAAGACCTTGTTCAGACTGATCCACAATCATGTCAATGATTTTGCTGGTTTCGCCTAAGTATTCCTCTAAAGAGGGAACGTCTGGATTTAAGCTACCGAACAAGAAACCTTTGTAGTTACCAAAACGTGCGACTTTTTTCAGATCATGTGAACCTTCGTGGTTAAAACAGTCTGAATAACCTGCATCTGCTGGATCTTTAACTTTTAAAAGCTTGCCTGAGTTGTTAAATGTCCAACCATGGAAAGGGCATGTATAAGTTGCTTTGTTGCCACGTTTATTACGACAAAGCTGTGCACCACGGTGTGAACAGGCATTGATCATGGCATTGAGTTCACCATTACGGTTACGTGCAATCAGAATCGGCTGACGGCCAATATACGTCGTGTAATAGTCGTTGTTATTTGGAATTTGGCTTTCGTGTGCCAAGTAAACCCAGTTACCCTCGAAGATATACTTCATTTCTAGGTCAAAAAGGGCTTGATCAGTAAACACTGAACGATGAAGTTTGAATTCGCCTGTTTCAAAGTTGTCGACAAGTAATTCGTCGATACGATCAAGATGGCTAGTATTAATAACTGGGATACGTGGCATGTCCGTTCTCCGACTTTCCAAAAGTGAGGAAGTCCCCGAAATGCGACTTTGCAGTGGCTATTTCGGTTCCAAGGGTAATTAAGCGCTAGCGCGACGACGTTCAACTTCAGTTGATGGTGCAGCCGCTTGGTCTTTCACCAGTTCAACATTGAATTGAATGTGTTTGAATGGACCTGTTAAACCACGGCGTGCAATTTCAGCTTTATCGGTAATATCGACAGCGGTAGCCACCAAGCCTTCACGTGTTGCAAATGCAAAGTCATCCCACAGGTATTGGTCACCCTCAATGTTGAATTGGGTGGTTAACTTACGGTAGCCTGGCGCAGATACGAAGTAATGTACGTGCGAAGGGCGGTTACCGTGACGGCCTAACTTGTTCAATACAAATTGAGTTGTCCCTTCTGGTGGGCAACCATAACCAACAGGCATCGTGGTGAGAGCAACGTATTTACCATCTTGGTCACTAATGATTGAACGACGTAGATTGAAGTCTGATTGTGACTTATCGAAGAAAGAGTAGTTGCCTAAGCTATTGGCATGCCACACTTCAACTTTTGCACCTTCAATAATCTGACCATCAGTGTCAGTCACTGTCCCTTCAATAATCAAAGTCGGAATTTTACCTTCTTCAGAACCATCATCCATACGCGCAAAACCAACCGATTCAGGTGCGCCAGCTACGTACAAAGGACCTTCGATGGTACGTGGCGTTCCGCCTGTAATACCTGCTTTGGCATCGGCCTCATCTGCACGTAAGTCGAGGTAGTGCTCAAGACCAAGTCCGGCCGCAAGTAAACCAAGTTCGTTGGCTTGGCCTGCATCCGTAAAGTATTCAAGACCTTTCCAAACTTCAGTTTGGCTCAAATCTAAGTCTTCAATCGCTTGGAATAAGTCACCCAATAGGCGAACCACAATTTGTTGAGTACGTGCGTCTACAGAACCGGTTGCTGTATCCACATTCATTGTTTTGACTAATGCATCAATCTGTTGACGATTCATACTATTGCTCCTTAAGTATGTTTGCTGTGTGGTGGCTAGCTTTATGAATAGGTTGAAAAGCTTAGCTGCCACGTTCCTTGTTAATTTCTTTCACTGGATCATTCATTAGGTTCCAGTGATTAAATTGCATAAAATCTTTTTTCAATTAACGATCATCTTCGCGAATAGAAGATGGATGTCGGTTTAATGGCATCACTTCAATATTCATATACGGGTACAGGGGTAAACCTTGCAAAATGTTGTGTAGCTCTTCATTGCTGTCTACATCAAAAATGCTGATGTTTGAGTACTGACCTGTAATACGCCAAATATGTCGCCATTTGCCTTGAGCTTGTAGCTCTTGCGAATATGCTTTTTCGACTGCTTTAATTTCACTGGCAGTTTCAGCAGGCATATCCAGTGGAATGTTTACATCCATACGTACGTGAAAAAGCATATGTAACTCCTAAACGGTTAAGACGTCGCCTAAGCGCGGCGCAGCTGATCAATCTTGTTTTCATCCAATTCAATACCGAGTCCTTTGCCTTGGGGTAGATGTAAGGCGAAGTCAGTGTATTGAAGTGGGGTTTTTAAAATATCTTGGGTTAACAGCAGTGGGCCGAATAGCTCGGTGCCATAAGCTAAATTTTCAAAGGTTGAGAACAAATGTGCCGAAGCAATCGTGCCGACTGCACCTTCAAGCATGGTTCCGCCATACAAATCAATGCCTGCTAAGTTGGCAATCTTCGCCACTTCATGACCTTCGATTAGTCCACCAGACTGAGCCACTTTGACTGCAAAAACAGAGGCTGCATTGGTTTTGGCTAAACGGTAAGCTGAGCTCGGTCCCATAAGCGATTCATCTGCCATGATGGCAAGATCAAAACGTCGTGTTAAACGCTGCATCGCGTCAATGTTGTCGATCGCACATGGTTGTTCAATCAGATCAACACCACCATTTTGTAAAAGTTGAATACCCTTAATCGCATCTAGCTCAGACCATGCACGATTCACATCGACACGGATAGAAATGTCTGAACCCAGTGCTTGTTTAATCGCAAGAACATGTTCAACATCTTCTTCTACACGGCGTGAACCGATTTTAAGTTTGAAAATATTGTGGCGTTTCGCCTCAATCATTTTTCGGCCTTCAGCAATATCTTTTTCAGTGTCGCCAGATGCCAACACCCAAAGTACAGGTAAGCTGTCACGTAAACGGCCGCCCAATACTTCAGAAAGGGGTAAATCTAAACGTTGCGCTTGGATGTCGAGTAGAGCCGTTTGAATTGCACATTTAGCAAAACGGTTACCATTAATATTCTTTTTCAAAGCACGCATAGTTTGTGCGATGTTTTGAGCTTTAAGGGACTTTAATAAAGGTGCAAAATAAGTTTCAATATTGGTCTTAATGCTTTCTGGACTTTCTTCACCGTAGCCCAGTCCGCCAATCGTTGTCGCTTCACCCCAACCGACAAAGCCATCTTCAGTGCTGATTTTCACCAAGACAAGCGTTTGCGTTTGCATAGTCGCTACCGCCATTTTGTGTGGGCGAATAGTGGGGATTTCGACGAGTAAGGTTTCTATAGATTTATACATCTTAACTCTGCGCAGCCTTGCGTTGTGTACCTGATTTGATATACCTTAAAAGAATAAATATGAACTGTCGAAGATCAAATTAGCATTTTAATATATCTTAAAGGTATAAATAGTCATGGAATTGAGACACCTCCGCTACTACGTAGCTGTTGTAGAAGAGCAGAGTTTTACCAAAGCTGCTGAAAAACTATTTATCGCACAGCCCCCGCTTAGCCGTCAGATACAGAATCTGGAAGCTGAGTTAGGGGTGCAATTATTTGAACGTGGCAGCCGTCCACTCAAAACCACAGAAGCAGGGCAATTTTTCTATCAACATGCGGTTAAACTTTTGTCTAATGCCGAAGAAGTCAAAGCCATGACACAGCGTGTAGGCTTGGTGGAAAAAACGGTAACTATGGGCTTTGTGGGTTCGTTGTTATATGGATTATTGCCTAAAATTGTGTATTTATTTCGCCAGCAACAGCCCCATTTAAAAATAGAATTGATTGAAATGAGTACCAAAGATCAAATTCAAGCCTTAAAAGAAGGGCGGATTGATGTTGGTTTTGGACGTTTACGTATTTCGGATCCTGCTGTACGTCGGGTTTTACTGCGTGAAGAGCCGTTGATGTTGGCTGCACATTCGAGTCATCCTTTGACGGCGCAAAAACAAGGTGTGTACCTGTCGGACTTGGTCGATCAGAACTTATTTCTTTATCCGAGTCATCCCAAGCCAAACTTTTCTACCCAAGTCCAAGGGCTGTTTTCAGAATATGGGCTGGAACCTAAACACTTAAAAGAAGTTCGTGAAATACAGTTGGCACTGGGGTTGGTTGCAGCTGGAGAAGGAATTTGTGTGGTTCCAGAAAGTGCACGAACCATTCAACTCCCGCATTTGAACTATATTCCAATCTTAGATGATGCAGCGACCAGCCCCATTTTTCTGGCGATTCGTTCCATGGATGAAAGCGAGGACATTCGTTCATTATTTGATTGTATTTATCAGGTCTATGACCTTGAAGCAATCAAATATGACCGTGCATTTATCTAAACTTGGGGATTTAAATTCCACGATACTTTTAAAGTCTGCATTTTAAAACGAACCATTTCAGCCATCCTTGGGGATGGCTTTTTTATAGTCATAATCGTTTGGTTTTGCTTATTTTCTGTCTCCCACTGCAATCATGGGTTATATAAGCTATTTATTTAAAACAATAAAAACCTTAACCGACCTTAAAGGTATAAATATAGAGTTATTCGGTTTTGGACAAGAAAGCTACTTTTGCTGCAATGTGCACAGCAACAAACATTCGCAAGCAGGAGGCTTAAAGTGAATACAAATCCAGTTAACATCAACACGGTGGTCGATGAAGCCAAATTTACGCCCTTTCATTGGAGTGTACTCATTTGGTGTCTACTGATTATTATTTTTGACGGTTATGATTTAGTCATCTATGGCGTGGCACTGCCACTTCTGATGCAAGAGTGGGGACTCAGTGCAGTACAAGCAGGATTACTTGCGAGTACAGCATTGTTTGGCATGATGTTCGGTGCAATGAGCTTTGGTACGTTGTCTGACAAATTGGGCCGTAAAAAGACCATTATGATTTGTGTGGCTATTTTTAGTGGCTTCACTTTTCTAGGCGCATTTGCAAGCAATCCTATCGAGTTTGGGATTTTACGTTTTCTTGCGGGACTGGGTATTGGTGGGGTGATGCCAAACGTGGTCGCACTCATGACTGAATATGCTCCGAAGCGTATTCGTAGCACACTCGTGGCGGTTATGTTCAGTGGTTATGCTATTGGTGGCATGACATCAGCTTTATTGGGTGCATGGTTGGTAACAGACTATGGTTGGAAAATAATGTTCTATATCGCAATCATTCCATTTCTGGCTTTACCGATTCTTTGGAAGTTTTTACCTGAGTCGTTGATGTTCCTGACTAAAAAAGGCGAAACTGAAAAAGTCCGTGAAATTGTGCAAAAAATTGCACCTGAGCAAGCGATTCAGCCTGACACGACATTTAAGCTCAATGAACCTGTTGCTGGTGATGATGCTCCATTAAAAGCATTGTTCCAACAAGGCCGTACCTTTAGCACCATGATGTTTTGGGTGGCATTCTTTATGTGCTTGCTCATGGTCTATGCGCTTGGAAGCTGGTTACCAAAACTGATGATTCAAGCGGGCTATTCGCTTGGTGCAAGTATGATTTTCTTATTTGCTTTAAATATTGGCGGTATGGTTGGAGCGATTGGCGGTGGTGCGCTCGCAGACCGTTTCCACTTAAAACCAGTTTTAACGACGATGTTCACCTTGGGCGCAATTGCACTGATTCTACTCGGTTTCAACAGTCCACAAATGGTGCTGTACGGTTTAATTGCGATTGCAGGCGCAGCAACTATTGGTTCACAAATTCTACTGTATACCTTTGTCGCACAGTTCTATCCAACTGCTGTGCGCTCTACAGGTATGGGCTGGGCTTCAGGCATTGGACGCATTGGCGCAATTGTTGGGCCTGTACTGACAGGTGCATTGTTAACTTTTGAGTTGCCACATCAAATGAATTTTCTCGTGATTGCGATACCTGGTGTGATTGCAGCTTTGGCAGTGTTTATGGTCAACTTAAAAGTATCTGTAGATGGTGAAAAAACCAAATCAAAACAAGTGTTTGATGCTGTTAAATCCACAGCCAATTAAATAATATTGAACCCATGAGTCTAGTGCATTAGTAGTAGGCTCATTTTAAAAACTGTATGAACTGTTAAAATCAATTTGCTTTTTATAAGTTGTTTTTTAACGCGATTTTTAATGCGATAAAAAGTTTCATTTTAAAGTATTAAAAGAAATGCATTGCGTTAGAAAACAGCGATGAAAAAGAGAGCTAAATATTAAAGAGTAAAAGTCAGGACAGACTTAAATACACAGGACCCGTGTTAAATGAAACAATTTAAGAAGAACGTTTTAGTTGTCACTTTATCTATGTTAAGTAGTGCAGCATTACACGCACAAACCAATACGACGACAGAGATTGAGCAACTTAGAAATGAAATTAATGCGTTAAAACAAATGCTTCAACAGAATACGCAGCAACAACAGCAGCAAGCTGTTCAATTGAGCGCTGTTGAACGTCAAGTGTTGACGACGCCAAAAACGGTTGAAAAAACGGGTTTAGGTTTGACCAAAGGTGGGGCAGAGTTCAACTTATACGGTAATGTTCGCGCGGACGCATCGTATCAGGCTGAAGGTGGCGCTCGTGATATGCCCTATAACCAAATCAATAGCGTACCTTTAGAAGGAAATGCTGAAAATAGCGATCGTTTAAGATCAACCCTTTCAGCAACGCGATTAGGTCTGGACTTTAAAGCGCCAGTCGCCTATCAGAACTTAAATGCAAAAATTGAGGTCGACTTTTTAGGCGGTGCAAACCTTGATAATTTACGTATTCGTCATGCGTATTTAAACTATGGTAACTGGTTAATTGGTCAAACGTGGTCAAACTTTGCTACTCCAGACTACATCCCTGAAACGATTGATGCTTTGGCTTATGTGGGGGCTTCAATTAAACGTACACCTCAAGTGCGTTATACCCATAAATTCACGCCAAATACTAACTTAGTCGCGGCTGTGGAAGACCCGAAAGATGCCAGCATGAGTCAACGTATGCCTGCATTTACAGGACGACTAAATCATAAGTTCAATGATGCACTTTCAGTCAGTGGACGTGCAATGGCGCATGAAAAACGCATTCAAAATCAAGAAGAGTGGGCGTATGGCGTAGGCGTTGGTGCCAAATTTGACATCACCCCTGTGACTTCTGTGAAAGCGGACTACTACCATGTTAAAGGCGATAGCAGCTTTGTTTCCTTTACAAACCCTGGTGTAGTTGCAACAGGCACAAGTATTGAACAAAGTGAGTTTGACTCCATTACTGTCGGTTTAACACAGAAGTTTAATGACAAATTACGTGGCACTTTGGCTTATGGTTATATGACTTTTGATAAAAATCAGAACTACCTTGATGCTGTAGCTGATGATACCAAAATCAATAAAAACTTATGGCAAGCATGGGGTAATTTATTCTATAGCCCAGTTCAGCCTGTTAGCCTTGGCGTAGAGTATGTCTACGGTGAGCGTGAAGCGTTTGCACCTGCGGCAAATGGTAGTAAAAAAGGTGAAGACAACCGTGTGAACTTGGTTGCGATTTATAACTTCTAATGCTTGAAGTGATAACCCGTTTTCACTTTGATATGTATAGAATGAAGTGAAATTTCACACAGAAACCGAAGGATAAGCCCTTCGGTTTTTTATGTCTTGCTATTTAATTTCCTCAATACTCAGTTTTGAGGAAATGTTGTGAAAGTCATGCAATAGTCGAAGTTTCGTCAGAACTTAAGTTATTTGTCACATAAGAATAAGTCATGAAAATAAAGCACATGTGCTGCTATCAACGGGTTACATTAGGTGAGGTAAGTAACGGTATATAGAGTACTTGATGACAATAACATGGATTCTTTTTACGCTTATGGCTGCTTTTATGCAGGCTTGGCGCAACGCTTTTCAAAAGCAACTCAGTACCACTGTAGATGTTTATGGAGTGACTCTAGCGCGGTTCATCTTTGCTTTACCTCTAGCACTAATTTACATCAGTTGTCTTTACCATTTCCAACCTGTAACAGATTCCGTCCATTTCAATCTCCGTTTTGTTATTTATGTACTTATTGCTGCGTTGAGCCAAATTGCAGCAACAGCATTGATGGTGCAACTTTTTAAGCAAAAAAATTATGCAATTGGAGTGGGTCTTGCTAAAAGTGAAGCAGTACTTGCCGCGATTATCGCCGTGGTCTTTTTATCCGATCATTTAAGCCTTTTAGGCTGGTTTGGGGTTGCTGTTGGAGGTTTCGCAGTTTTTTTAATGTCTAAAGGGCGGGACTTTTCTGATTTTTCGGCGCAAACCTTGTGTATAGGTATCGGTAGTGGTTTATGTTTTGCCATTACCTCACTATTGGTACGTGAGGCCAGTTTAGAACTAGATAATTTACCGTTTATTCACCGTGCAGCTTGGGTACTCTTAATGGTGATTGGGACACAGTGCTTTTTACTTTTAATGTATTTAGGTATATTTCGCCGTACAACATTATGGGCCATGTGGCAGCGTATTGGAGTTACATTCCGTGTCAGCTTATGTAGTTTTTTGGCGTCACTGGGTTGGTTTAGTGCTATGAGTATGCAGTCCGTGCCCATTGTAAAAACTTTGGGGCAGGTTGAGATTATTTTTAGTATGTTGATTTCAGCCTACTTCTTTAAAGAAAAACTGGCACGTGCTGAACATCTCGGTATTGTATTGATAGTGATTGCAGCATTTTTAGTGATTTGGGCTTAAAGTCTGATCTTTACACAGCCAATGTCATTCAATTGTAATGACATTGGCTATCCAAAATGTAATGTAACTGCCGTTTTACTAGTATTCAACTCAAAAAAATAGAGATTAAACCCATGTCTAGGTTTAATCTCCAAAGTGTATTTTCTCGTGAGATTTAATTCTGTGGCCAAAATTTAGATGTTGATATTAGTGCAACAAGCTTCAGATTCTTACTGAAGAAGGTAATTTTGATCTGCACCGACAAAGAAAATAACACCTATACAAAAAAGCCCACAGTAAATCGCGAACCAAATAATCATGTTTTTAAATGCTTTATCTGAAATTGAACTATCTGCATATTTTGCTGGTTTTTTTGAGTCTAGATCTTTCATGGCTACTGCACTCAACTGAGGTGATGAGTACATTATGTAAAGCAAACGACTGATGAAACAGATACAAAAACAAGATTAAAAAAATATAACAGATGAAGCAGAATTGCTCATGACTGTTATATTTTAAACCTGTGGGGGACACAGTATGCAGATATCATTAACTTGCTTTAGTTTTTAGAGTCCTATCACTTAAAAATACAAAGAAAATAAAAATAATCTTATATTTAAAATACCACTCATGAATTCTATACATACTGAATCATTAGAAATGATCATTTCATTCATGGCTGTAATTTTTATACATTAACTAAAATAGCACCTTGTCTGCGTAGACTAGAGTACTTGAACCTTCAGCATGACGTTTAAGTGCAAAACGATATTTAGAACACTATATTTAGAGAGCATTATGAAAAGTTTTGAAAATAAAGTGGCTGCGATCACAGGCGCAGGTTCAGGCATTGGGCAGCAGTTGGCGATTCAACTGGCAAAGCAAGGTACACATTTGGCACTCAGTGATGTCAATGAACAAGGTTTGGCTGAAACCTTAAATCACGTCAAAGATTATCCTGTTTCAGTCACGCTCACAAAACTGGATGTTTCAGACCGTAAGGCAGTAGAGGATTGGGCAAAGCAGTGTCAGCAAGACTTTGAGCAGGTCAATTTCGTTTTTAATAATGCAGGGGTCGCGTTAGCGAGTACTGTTGAAGGCTTAAGCTATGAAGATGCCGAGTGGATTTTCAACATCAACTTTTGGGGTGTGGTATATGGAACCAAAGCTTTTTTACCCTACTTAAAACAAAGTGGATCTGGGCATATTGTGAATATCTCAAGTCTATTTGGGCTCACTGCTCAACCTACTCAGAGTGCCTATAATGCGACAAAGTTTGCTGTCCGTGGTTTTACCGAAGCACTGCGTCAAGAGTTAGATTTGCAAGACTGTGGCGTTAGCGCAACTTGTGTTCATCCGGGTGGTATACGTACCAATATCGCCAATAGTGCACGAATGAGTGACAGTATTCGTGCATTAGGTATGAACCCTGAGCGTGCTAGCCGTTCTTTCAATAAAATGCTTAAAACTCCGCCAGATGTGGCAGCACAGGCCATTTTAAAGGCTGTAAAAAAAGACCAGCGCCGTGTCTTAATTGGAACAGATGCCAAAATTATCGATCTCGTACAGCGTATTACACCAACAGGCTATACACAGGCCATGAACTTTTTGACAGGGAAAAAACGCCGCAAATAAAGACGTATTCACATGAAAGATGATTTTATCGTTTTAACCGAGTATGCTAAATCGAGTAATTTTTAAATTAAAAAAAGCTTCGATTTCAATGCTGAAGCATTCCGTTAAATAAAATGATAAGGAGTCCTATATGAGTGGTTCTCATAACCATGATCACAGTCATGTTGAAGTGACTGCAAAAAATGCCAAGAAATTAACCATTGCACTGGCTCTGACGTTTACCTTCTTAATTGTGGAAGTGGTTGCAGGATTTATCACACAAAGCTTAGCCTTATTGTCCGATGCAGCGCATATGTTTACCGATGCCGCTGCTTTAGCGATTGCTTTAGCAGCCATCAAAATTGGGCAAAAACCTGCCGATGATAAACGCACTTTTGGCTATCAACGGTTTGAAATATTGGCAGCTTTGTTTAATGCCATGATGTTGTTTGTGGTAGCCATCTACATTTTATATGAAGCCTATCAGCGTTTTAGTCAGCCACCCGAAATTCAAAGCTTGGGCATGTTGGTTGTTGCTGTTTTAGGTCTAATCATTAACCTGATTTCAATGAAGATTTTGGTGTCGAGCAGCCAAGACAGCTTAAATGTGAAAGGGGCTTATCTTGAAGTGCTCAGTGATGCCTTGGGTTCTGTGGGTGTAATCATTGGCGCATTGGTGATTTATTTCACAGGTTGGATGTGGGTAGATACCGTTATTGCGGTGTTGATCGGCTTTTGGGTCTTACCTCGAACTTGGGTGCTACTGAAACAAAGTATCAATATTTTGCTTGAAGGCGTACCAAGTGAAATTGATATCGAATCTTTACGCAATGACTTGCTGGCTTTAGATGGTGTGCAAGGGATTCACCAGCTTAAAGTTTGGGCTATTACCTCTAAAAATGTGCATTTAACAGCGCATTTGATTGCACCTGATGTAGACCAAAGAGCTTTATACCACCAAGCTGTAGAGTTATTGGGGCATGAGCATGGGATTACGCAAGTGACTTTACAGATTGAAGAAGATGAATGCCATCCACACCAACATGAACATAGTCATTAAAAAGACTTGACCTTAGACTTAGTCTAGGCTTTACAATAGCGTCACTTTATTTTAGTACGACATTATGCGTTCTACCACATGGATTAGCGTCTTAGTTGCTTTGTTCATGTTCCAAAGTCTTTGGAACGTGGCGGCAGCTTTTTGCGTCCATGAAGAACAAAAAACTCAAGTCGTGACACAACAAAGTTTTCATTTTGGCCACCATCAAACCACCTTGTGTGTGTCTGATGATAAGACACACCAGCAAAGCAGTTTTGATGACCATACTCAAACGGCAAATGATCAGTTTGAATTGGGTGAAGATCATCAAGATCATTTGCCCTCAATGGCACATTTGATTATTCCGAAAGAAAAAAACTATCAACTGCCACTCGCGCTTGAACTTCGTGAGCGTCCGCAGTTTTTTTGGCACAATGCCTATCAAGCCCCTGATTTATTGGGGCAACATCCTCCTCCTGAACTTTCCCCGCTAATGGTGGGGTAGCCTAAAACATTTCCCACCACTTCTTCTAAAAATTAGTGGGAAAAAGCATGTCAAATCAATTTAAGGCGTTTATACGCCAAGCCCTTGCTGTGGGCATAACAACAGCCGCGATGCAATGGAGTTTTGCCGAACCGATCAAGACTTTGGATGAAGCTTTAGCAAAAGTAGAGCGCTATCAAAACCAAAGTGACATTGGGCAACAGCGTCAAAGCATTACAGAGCTGAACATCAAAAACAGTGGCCTATGGCAAAATCCTAGCTTAAATATCAATCAAGATGGTTTTGGTTCAAATACTGATCGTGAGCTCAGTATTGCCATCAGTCAGCCCTTAGATGTTTTTGGACAGCGTAAGCTCAATCAAAAACTCGCAGAAACAGCGCACCAACAAGGGCAGTTACAGCAACAACTGTGGACAGCACAAAGCCAATTGGTGGTGAAATTTTCATGGTCTCAGTTGGCTTTGGCACAAGTTGAAAAATCGCTGTACGCAGCACAACTCAAAGTGAGTCAAAACAATTTAGACAGTGCCAAAAAACGTTATCAGGCGGGCAGTATTGCTTTGGTTGACTATGAACGTGCGCAAATCGAAAGTTTGGATATGCAGCGCTTATACCAACAAGCGGTACTGTCAGAACAAGTAGCACAGCGTCAACTCTCAAACCTTTGGGGCGAAACCAAAGCCGATATTCAACTCAATGCGACCTCAATGCCATGGCCAGATCAAAGCGATGCCACAGTACAGCGCTATATTGCTGAAGGTTGGTTGGAAAAGCTGTATGCACTGAACATTCAACAATCCAATTTAAACATTGAAAGTTTAAAAGTGCAGGCGCGTCCCAATCCGACCTTAAATGTCGGCATGAAACGGAGTCAAGCACCGAATGAAAGTAGCGATACCACATTAGGTGTCGGCGTGGATATTCCACTGAATATTTTTAACCGTCAGCAATACAGCATTCCGATGGCCCAGCGCCAGCAAAGCTTGTTGAATCAGCAGCAACAGCGCGAGTTAAAACAGCAGATTTTAGATATCGCCAATGCCATGCATGAGCTCAATGGACTAAATAAACAGTTCAGTTCGATGAGCCAACAAACCACTTTGGCAGAACAAGTTCAAGTACGTACGTTGCAAGGTTTTAAAGCGGGGAAGCTGTCCATTACAGACATCCAACAAGCTAACTCACAACTGCAAAGCATACGCCTTGGGCAATTGCAGTTATTACGTCAAGCTTGGCAGACTGCATTGAGCGCAGAAGCACTCAGCCTAGGTACTAGCTACGAACAGATCATTAGTTCAGATGCTTATAGCCAAATCAGTAAAAATTCGATCGCACAAATACAAGACCTCATCCTTGGTGGAGCACAATAATATGCAACTAAAAAACCAATTTGGAAAAATATCACAGCCATTGATGATTGGGCTATTGCTTCTAGTAACACTCCTTATTGCTATAGGAATTTGGTTTAGCTCAAAAGATAAAACCACCGATGAACATGCGCATGCAGAACATGAAGAATCTGAACATGCGGATGAGCCCGAGGTAGAAAAAGGACATGCCGACGAAGGTGAGATTCAACTGACGGCGCAGCAACTGACAGAGCAAGGCATTCAAATCGCTTCAGCTCAACAAGGTGTGGTGTCTCAAGTCACCGTTCTGCCTGGAAAGCTTGTGGTTAATACCGATCAGCAAGCACATATTTCGCCAAACTTTGGTGGGCATGTGGAACAGGTGAATGTTGAGCTTGGTCAAAACGTACAAAAAGGACAAATCTTAGCTGTACTGTCTGTCCCAGAACTGATTGATCAACAAGCCAATTTGCGGATGGCTCAAGCCAGTTTGGATTTGGCACGTCAAGATTATCAACGTGAACAGCAGTTATGGTCACAGGGCATTTCTGCTAAGCAAGACTACCAACGGGCAGAAAATGCTTACCGACAAGCGCAGATTACTGTGCAGTCAGTGCAAAACCGCTTAAACGCCCTAGGGGCAACAGGTGGAGTAAATGGTCGTTTTCCCATTAAAGCACCCATTTCAGGTGTGATTAGCCAAAAAGATATCGTAGTGGGTGAAAACGTACAGTTGGCCGATCAGCTTTTTGTGATTGAACAATTTAAAGAGTTATGGCTTGAGTTTAATCTGCCTGCTCAGTACTCAGGTCAGTTACAAGCCAATCAGAGTCTGACATTTAAGCCGAATGCTTCTGAGCAAAAATATGAAGCCGTCATCCAAAGCTTAACCTCTCAAGCCGATGCACAAACAGGACGCTTGGTGGTACGTGCTAAATTAAAAAGCCAAGCGGCTGAACTACGTCCAAATGTTTTGGTGAATATCTTTTTAGACAATACCAGTTCAAAAACAGCGCTTCGCGTCCATAAAAGTGCCATTCAGAACATCGAAGGTCAAGCTTCGGTATTTGTGGTCGACGCTGAGGAAAAAGGGCTAGTGCATTTAAAAGCGCAGCCCGTTCAACTTGGGCAAGCTTCCAATGACGCTCAATGGATGGAAGTTATTTCAGGCCTAACAGCAGGACAGCGCTATGTCAGTCAAGGTAGCTTTGTGCTTAAGTCTGAACTAGAAAAAGGTGAGGCTGATCATGCACACTAATCATGATTTACCCAAGCCTGAGGGTTTGTTTGAACGAATTATTCAGTTCTCTATTCAAAATGCAATTTGGGTCATGCTCTTTGTATGTACGTGGATCGCGGTCGGAGTTTATAGCTATCAAAAACTGCCGATCGATGCAGTGCCTGATATTACCAATACACAAGTACAAATTAATACCCAAGCCAATGGTTTTACCGCACTTGAGGTTGAGCAGCGGATTACCTATCCAATTGAGACTGCAATGGCAGGTATTCCCGATTTACAGCTGACACGTTCGATTTCACGTTATGGTTTGTCCCAAGTCACCATCGTATTTCAGGATGGTACAGACATCTATTGGGCACGCCAGCAAATCAATCAACGGGTACAAGAGGTCAAAGCAAATTTACCTAGTGATGTTTCCCCAATCATGTCACCAGTTTCGACGGGTTTAGGTGAAATTTATCAATGGGTCATTAAAGCCGAACCGAATGCAAAAAAAGCCGATGGTACCGCTTATAGCGCGATGGACTTGCGGGAAATCCAAGATTGGATCGTTCGTCCACAATTGCAACGTGTTGCGGGGGTTGCCGAGGTCAACAGTATTGGCGGGTTCAATAAAACCTATGTGGTTGCTCCCGACTTAAACCGTATGCAACAGTTAAATATTTCCTTAAGCCAACTGCAAACCGCTTTACAGGAAAATAATGAAAACCGTGGTGCTGGTTATATTGAGGAAAATGGTCAGCAACTCACAGTGCGGGTTCCTGGGACACTCAATAGTCTCGTAGACATTGAAAATACAACTGTTGCCAGCCCAAATGGTAACCCCATTCGTGTGGGGGATATCACGCAGGTTTCCATTGACCATGACCTCCGAACTGGAGGAGCAACGTATAATGGCGAAGAAACTGTACTCGGCATCGCTATGATGATGATGGGTGAAAACAGCCGAACGGTATCTAAAGCTGTAGATACCAAAATTCAAGAGGTGCAAAGCAGTTTACCGCAAGGTGTCACAATAGAAACAGTTTATGATCGGACCACTTTGGTGGAAAAAGCCATTAAAACGGTGCAAAAGAACTTGGTTGAAGGTGCAATCTTGGTGATTGTGATCCTCTTTTTATTCTTGGGTAATATTCGTGCGGCGTTAATTACAGCCTGTGTGATTCCACTGTCTATGCTATTTACTTTAACGGGTATGGCACAACAGAACATCAGTGCCAACCTAATGAGTTTGGGTGCATTGGATTTCGGTATTATTGTCGATGGCGCAGTGGTGATTGTTGAAAACTGTATTCGCCGTTTAGCTCATGCACAACAACTACTCAAACGACCGTTAACTCAGTCGGAACGCTTTAAAGAAGTGTTTTTGGCAGCGCGCCAAGCCCGTCGTCCACTCATTTTTGGTCAACTGATTATTTTAGTGGTGTATTTACCGATTTTTGCACTGACTGGTGTAGAAGCAAAAATGTTCCACCCAATGGCTTTGACGGTTGTACTTGCACTCGTTGCGGCCATTATTTTGTCGATCAGCTTTGTACCTGCGGCTGTCGCACTTTTTGTTAAAGGTGACATCAAAGAAACCGAAAGCCGTTGGATGCTGTGGCTAAAGGATTGTTATCAACGGGTATTGGACTGTGCTTATCAATATAAAGCGGTGGTTTTAACCTTTGCACTGTGCTTGTTAGTGTTAACAGGTTTGCTTGCAACCCGTATCGGCAGTGAGTTTGCACCACAACTGAGTGAAGGTGACTTTGCTGTACAGCAACTGCGTTCCCCAAGCACTAGTTTAGAAGAATCACTTCGTATTCAGGAAAATACGGAAAAGCTACTTCTGAAAAAATTCCCTGAGATACACGCTATTTTTGCGCGTACGGGTACGGCTGAGGTAGCGACCGATGTGATGCCACCGAATATTTCAGATGGTTACGTCATGCTGAAACCCCGTGATGCATGGCCAAATCCAAAAGAAACACTCGATGAACTGCGTAGCCGTATGCAGGCCTATTTAGCAACATTGCCCGGTAACAACAGTGAGTTTTCTCAACCAATTGAACTGCGTTTCAATGAGTTAATATCGGGTGTACGTAGCGATGTCGGTGTCAAAATCTTTGGCGATGACATGCAAGTATTAAATGCGGAAGCTGAAAAAATCAGTAAATTGATTCAACAAGTTTCAGGCAGCACTGCAGTCAAAGTTGAACAAACGTCGGGTTTACCTTTGCTCAATGTGGAAATTGATAAAAGCTTGGCAGCGCAATATGGCCTAAGTGTCAAAACCATACAAGACTATGTGTCAGCAAGCATTGGCGGACAAAATGTCGGTGAAATTTTACAGGGAGACCGCCGTTTTGACTTTGTGATTCGACTCAGTGAGCAAGATCGTAGCGTCAGTGGGATCGCTCAACTTCCAATACAGCTTCCAAATGGTGGCAGTATTTTACTCACTGACATTGCCACTGTAAAAATGATGGATGGCATCAACCAAGTCAGCCGTGAAAATGGAAAACGTCGTGTGATTGTCACGGCGAATGTTGAAGGGCGTGATTTGGGCTCTTTTGTCACAGAAGTACAAAATCAGCTTAAGCATTATCCACTACCAAGTGGTTACTGGATTGAATATGGTGGCCAGTTTGAAAATCTAGCCTCGGCACAGGCTCGAATGCAAATTGTGATTCCACTGGCATTATTGACAATCTTTATTTTGTTGATGGCTGTTTTCCATAACATCAAAGAAAGCTTGCTTGTGTTCACGGGTGTTCCATTTGCTCTAACTGGTGGTGTGCTTTTCTTGTGGTTAAGAGACATTCCTTTGTCAATGTCGGCGGGTATTGGTTTCATTGCCTTGTCCGGGGTTGCCGTCTTAAATGGTTTGGTCATGTTGACCTTCATTAAAGAGCTAAGGGAGCAATACTGCTTACATGAAGCCGTTTGGCAGGGAGCGATTTTGCGATTAAGGCCTGTTTTAATGACCGCTTGTGTAGCGTCTTTAGGTTTTGTCCCAATGGCGCTTGCCACGGGCACAGGAGCAGAGGTTCAACGTCCACTGGCGACCGTGGTGATTGGTGGAATTATTTCTTCGACGTTATTGACCTTGGTGCTATTACCAGTGTTGTATCGTTGGATGAATGCAAAAAAAGAAATGAAAGTTTAATTCTTTAATCAACTGAAGCATGGGGAGGCAAAACAATCTCCTCATGCTTTTTTATACTACTTGATATCAGTCTGACCGCTTTTGGGAGTTAAAATGTCAAATCTGTTATAGTCTGTTATATTTTTTTCACAAAGAACTGTACCTGTCCTTTCGTATAGGAAACTTTAAAATAATGAATATAGATAGAGCGTTGAGGTATTGGAAATGAACTTTTTACTGAAAAAAAATAGAGCTTGGTTTGTATTCTTTATCATTACTTTATATTCGTTACTTGGATTTTTTCTTGGATTTATCATTTGGGAATACTTTTTGAAGTAAGTACATAGTAAAGCTAGAGAAAACTATGGCAGCTAATACTTCAAAAAGTGATCTGAATCTTACTTTTCTGACTACCAGACTCAATTCCTAACGAGACAAGTCTGGTTTTTTAAACTTTAAAACTTCCATTGTACCGAGACAGATGCATTTAAAGGATCGCCCGGTTGAATCCACATATCGCTATAGCTTGCAACATAGTACGTTTCGTCTAAGAGATTGTGCACATTGAACTGATAGCGTAGCTGATCTGTTGGCGCATAATAAGCATTTAGATTCAACAAAGTATACTCAGGTAAGTTGAAGCCATTATCTGTACTGTGTCCACTACGTTTGCCCACATAGATTGCCGTTGCTCCGAGTCCAACTTTGTCTGCATTAGCAAGGTTCCATTCATAGTTGCTACTGATAGAGCCGCTGTGCTTCGGCACATTGCTGAGTCGTGAACCTTTAGCAAGACTTTGGTCTTTTTCCACTTGGGCGTCTGTGTAGCTATAATTGGCACGTATAGAGAATTGATCATTGAGTTGTGTTTCTAGATCGAGCTCTAGCCCCTTACTTGAGACTTCTCCAGCGGTGATTTGATAGTTACTATCTGCTGGATCTGTGGTTAAAACATTCTCTTTATCCATTTTAAAGAGGGCTAAGCTCAGCAAACTCTGTGGGGTAATCCGATATTTCCCACCAATCTCATAGCTTTTGCCTTTTTCAGGATTAAACACATCGCCGTTTCGGTCCATGCCACTGTTGAGCGCAAAGGATTCTCCATAGTTGGCGTACCATGACCAACGATCATTCAGTCGGTAGTTTAAACCCAAGCGTGGACTGGTTTGTTGTAAATCCTTTTTACTGGATGTACCTGCAAGTTTATTTTGAAAGTCTTGGGTGACGTGATCAAAACGCGCTCCAAACAGTACACTCCATTGATCATTGAGGAAAATTTGATCTTGTAGATTCAGTGCAAAATAGCGTTGCTGTTCTTCGGTGTTAATGAAAAGTGGCAGCTCGGGTAAGTATTGTCCATAAATAGGATCATAGATATCAATGCTATTTGGCACGCTACTGCTGTGGTTTCGACGCAGTTGTAATTGACGGTACTTCATCTGCCCAAGTTCAGTGCTCAAAAGTACTTCATGACGAGCCCAGTCTTGTTGGATCGTCCCAAGAACTTCAGTTTGAAAGAGAATGTCATCACTTTTATTATCACGGTAGCGACGCTGGCGCTCTAATGTCCGTCCATCACTTTGAATACGACGAGGTTCACTGGAAAAGCCTTTGAGCTGTGTATCTTTCACACTGAGAGCATTATTCATTTTCCAGTCATCATTAAACTGATGTGCAAGTCGAAGCTGATAGAAATGATCTTTTTGAATATGATCACCATCATCAGGTTCACCTGTAAATGTTTTAGGATCCATTACAAATTGTTTTTGATAACTACTTACACCACGGTCGAAGGTTCCATCTTGTCGTGTAAATTCACTGTCAAAATCTAACTGGGTTGAATCTGAAATTTTCCATGTGAGTTGAGGGGAGAAAAACCAACGCTCACTCTGCACATGATGACGAAAACTTTGGTTATCTTCATGTGCGACCGCAATACGATAAGCCACAGCATCACTGATTGGGGCAGTATGTTCAAAACTAGCACGGTATTTTTCCAAACTATTGGCACGTAAATTCACTTCTGAAGAACTTTCCCATTCAGGCTTTTTAGTGTTGATATTCAGTAGACCGCCAGCTTCCCCGCGGCCATAGAGCGCAGCCATTGGGCCTTTTAAAAAGTCGAGGGATTCAATATTCACCATATCTCGCGGAGCACTGAGTCCGCGGTTGACACTGAGGCCATTTCTTATGATTTGTGCCCCAATATTGGGGTCTGTACTAAAACCTCTAAATGAAAAGTTATCCCAAAAGCCGCCACCATAATTGGTTTGATTATAGACCCCGCTCACTTGCGTGAGTGCATCGTCAATACGTTGCACATCTTGTTGTTGAATTAACGCTTTGGATAACACACTTCGATTAAATGGCACGTCTAAAATGTCATGTGAAAACTTAGTCATTGCGGTGCTTTGTTGAAGGCTTTCATCCTCAGCTTCGGCTTGTAGTTGGATGGTCTGGAGTACTTCTGTTGAAGTTTCGGCCCAAGTGAAAGAACTCAGTAGGCTTAAATATAACCCAGAAGATAGAGTGGAGAATTTATTCATCATGAAGGAGAGTAGTTTAGACTTTGTATTGTTATGTTATAACATTTTAATAGATTTGTAGTTAAAAAATCACTCTAAAATTGAAAAATGTCTTAAAAAAATGAAATAAATCAACCTAAGCTTTTAGGTTCCAATCCACAATACACTGTTTCAAGTCAGCTAAAGTCCCAATACCATATGCTGTATCAAATACGACTGAAGATATGGAACGCAGATCAAAGTTATAATTTAAAAGCTGGTGGTTAAACTATAAACTCAATTTCTAAATCTTCACACTAAAAGCTATCGCCAAATAATTTAAAAAAAGCTGAGATATGTTGAATAATGTGCTTGTTCATTCTAAGAAAATTGTGAATACTCATGCCGCAAAATTCAGGCTGTAAATTTATCTTTTGGGGTTAGCAACGACTGTGAAAACGTATCCATTTTCTCGTTTACAAAAAGCATTATTGGCGGTTGGTTCATTTTCATGTCTAGGGCTGAACTCGGTATGGGTACATGCGGCAGAAGAGAGTGATGTGGAACAACTTGCAACCATTACAACCACTGCTCAAACTGAACAACTGGCTTATTATCAACCCAAAGTTAATTTGCCTGGGTTTGGTCAGCAAAACCTTGCAGCCATTCCTGCATCTATTAACACCATTACTACTGAACTAATCGCAGATCAACATGCGAAAACATTGAGCGATGTGGTAAAGAACGATGCGTCCGTTGGGGATGGCTATGCACCCATTGGTTACTATGCCAACTTTGTGATGCGTGGGTTTAGCTTAAATGCGGGATCAAGTTATTTACTGAACGGTAATTTGCTACGCGGTGAGCAAAATGTAGCGCTTGAAAATAAAGAACAAGTTGAAATCCTAAAAGGCATGAGTGCGATTCAAAGTGGGATGTCAACGCCGGGCGGAGTAGTGAACTATGTGAGCAAACGCCCCAAAGATGTCCAATCTTTAACCCTTGAAGCAGATAGTCATGGCGGCAGCCGTGTGGCGACTGACCTTGGTGGATGGTTTGGAGACAATCAACAGTTTGGTTATCGTGTGAATGCAGCTTATGAAGATATTCACCCCTATGTTGAACATGCTGATGGAAAACGTTTGTTTGGTTCCTTGGCTTTAGACTGGAAAATTTCAGATCGTTCAAAACTTGAATTTGATATTGAATCACAGCGTCAAAAACAGCGTTCGGTACCAGGTTATCAACTACTTGGTGGTGAAACTGTACCGACAGGAGTGGAATGGGAGCGTTTACTGGGCTATCAAAGCTGGAGCAAACCGATCACCAATGAAAGTCTAAATACGAGTCTGAAATATAGCTATCAAATCAATGATAAATGGAACGGCAATCTGTCTGCTTCACAAAGTCGTGTAGTTGTAGATGATTACTCAGCCTTTGCCTACACCTTTGACACTGATGGTAACTATGACATTTATGATTTCCGCAGCCCAGATGACAGTTATCTAACCAATCAATTTAAAACGGGCTTAAACGGAAAATTCAACACTGGAGCATGGCAACATAACCTGAATTTAGAGTTGTCACATGCCTACAAACGCCATACTCAGTATGATGCAATCAATGAATGGATAGGTTCAGGAAATATTTATAATGATCCTATTACCTATACGCCTACGGATAAACCCTTAGGTAATCATTACAAATCTTTAGATAGTCAACAAACAGCCCTCAATGTGTTAGATCAAATCGAATTTAATGATGCATGGTCAGTTTTGCTGGGCGGTAAGCTTTTGCATTTAAATGAAAGTGCCTATGCTGCGGATGGCAACAGTATTCGTGATACTAACTTCAATCGCTTCTTGCCACAGCTTGCATTGATGTATCAGCCTTGGCAGAACACTCATCTGTATGCTTCTTATGCCAAAGGGATAAGTGACGGCAGTCAAGCGCCGTGGTCTGCCTATGGTAATCCGGATAAAGGCATCGTAGGAAATGCCTTTGAAACTTTAGCACCAAGACGCTCAACTCAATATGAGTTAGGTCTTAAACAGCAATGGCAAGAGCTACTATTTACTGCCGCTTTGTTTGACTTAACACAAGACCATCAATATACCAACTTAGACAATTACTATGTCACCGATGGTGAACAGCATAACCTAGGTTTGGAATTAGGCTTGCAAGGTCGCGTTGCTGAAAATATGGATATGACATCGACTTTGGCTCTGACCCGTTCACGTTTGGAAGATATACAGGTAGATGCTTATAAAGGACATCAAACTCAAAATGTACCGACGGTTCGTTTTGCCAGTCATGTGTCTTATCAAATGCCTCAAGTAGAAGGTTTACGTTTACTCGCAGGTATGCAATACAGCAGCAGTAAATACGCCAACAAAACGGGGACGGTTAAAGTTTCAGGTTATACCGTATTCGATGCGGGTGCAGCTTATAACTTCCGTGCTTATGGTTATAACAATATGCTTCGCCTGAATGTGGACAACCTATTCAATAAAAAATACTGGCGAGATGCCGGAAGCTTCTTCGGGGATGACTATTTATTTCTGGGTACACCCCGTACAGCACAATTATCATGGACTGTGAACTTCTAAATAGGCATCGTTAGGTTTTCTAAACTCTCCAATGTTGGGTCGTAGGAAAACCTATTGCTGGTAAGACTCATGTGTTAGTTGTGGGCTTATTCATAGGAATAAATGATTAAAGTTGAATAACTCTACAGAAATAGGTTTGTATAGAAAACTTTTACTGCACTATGATCAAAGCGAATTCTTAAGCTTGTGAATCAATATTCAAAAGCAAACTTTGAAGGTTTGGTCTCACAAGCTATTTTTACATCTTGTATTATCGTGATATAGGAACACTTTATGTTTGATAAGAATAAACGTGCAATCGTGGTTGGTGCTTCAAGAGGGATTGGCCTAGGTCTGGTTAGAGAGCTACTCAATCAGCACTGGCAAGTTATTGCGACTATCCGAGATATAGACCAAGTCTCTACAGGCTTAAATCAACTGCTTTCTGAGTATCCAGACAGACTTGAATTAACCGAATTAGATTTAAATCATGTACAAACAGCTGACCATTTACTCAGTAAATATCATGAAAAATCAATCGATCTCCTGTTGGTTTCTGCGGGTATTCTTGGGCCAGAACATCAACGCGTTGAGCAGTGCACACCCGATGAGATTGCCAATCTGTTTTGGGTAAATAGCATTGCACCCGTGACGATTGCGAGAAAACTCCTTCCTTTGATGAAAGAAAAAAGTGTCATTGCATTTATGAGTTCTCGCATGGGAAGCGTTGCTTTAAACGATGATGGAAGTATGGAGCTGTATCGCGCAAGCAAGGCTGCTCTCAACAGTATCACACGTGGCTTTGCGATAAATGAGGCAATTCCTGCCCAAATAGGCGTGCTGAACTTACATCCAGGTTGGGTACAAACTGAAATGGGCGGAAGCCATGCACCCATCAGCGTAAAAGAAAGCACAACGGGCATTGTACGTGTGGTGGAAGATTTTATTGGTAAAAATGAACAACAGTTTGTTGATTTTCAAGGTCATGAAATAACGTGGTGATAACCATAACCTAAATAATGCAGTGCAGTTTCTCATTCCTTGAGGGACTGCATCTCGCTTTCATCCTAAATACAATAACAACACTCTAAAAAGTGCGATAACCATTTAAAAATAGTCGTACCGTATTTTGAATATTATCTTGCAACTGTTCTGTATTGGGTAAATAGGACTCATCTCTAAGCAAATAATAATGCCCAAAAACACATAACTGAATAAATTGAATGGTTGCAGTACCGACATTTTCAAGGTGATAACCATCCTGCTGATTGAGCTGCTCTAAGAACTCTTCAACAGGTTGACGACTTTGCATCATAAGGGTATTGATCATATCTGATAACTCTTGAATACGTTGTACTTCAGGAATTGTTATCCGCATTAAACGTATATTTTCCAAAGAAAACCAACGTGTCGCAATAAATATACCAAGTTCATATAAACTTTCTGCATTCACAGTTTTATTTTTAGACCAGTCACGTATGTCATCAATATATTGCTTAACCCCAGCTTGAATCACGGCAATAAATAAATTGTTTTTATTTTGATACTGCCTATAAATGGTCAGTTTTGAAACCTGTGCTTTTTTAGCGATTCCTTCAATGCTGCTGGCCTGAAAGCCATTTTCTAAAAAATAAACAGAGGCAATCTTTAATAAGTGTTGGTGTAATGCTTCAGAATCCTGTCGTGTAGGGCGTCCCGTCAAAACCTTTTTTAATTTTTTACAATCATTCGTCATCTGGCTGGCTTTTTGATACGTCATCTAATACCTCCATTAAAAGGGCATTTAAAGGAATAATCAATCTATATACGCATAATATCGAGGCAAAACTATATATGAACAATGAATAACATTATGCCGATTAATTATTTTTGATTTAAATGGATTTCTCTTATTTTTAAAACATAAGTAAACGACATCGTTTACTTAAATTCTTATTATCAAATATCAAAAAATGATCAAGATATTTGAAAATTTGTAATTCAAGTAAGCTCAAAATTATGTGAGAAAAATATGAGTGAACCAAAGCGACAAATAAAATTAGGGGCTTTTTTGCAAAGTGTGGGGCATCATCTAGCTGCTTGGCGGCATCCAGATGTCAACCCTGAAGATGTGACAAGTCTAGAACATTTAAAGAACTTGGCAAAAATTGCAGAGCAAGGCAAGTTCGATGCTATTTTTTTCGCAGATGGTCTAGGTTGGCCACAAGCTGCTCCTCATTTATTGGCCAAAGGTGCGCCCGCATACTACTGGGAACCTTTAACGGTTTTATCCGTACTGTCTCAAGTAACTGAGAAAATTGGCTTAATTAGCACCATTTCAACGTCATACCTACCACCGTTCCATTTAGCCCGTTTATTCGCATCTTTAGATCATATTAGCCAAGGACGTACAGGTTGGAATTTAGTGACTTCAGGTACTGATTTTGAAGCTAAAAACTTTAATTTAAATGAGCAAACAAAGCACAATGAACGTTATTTGCGTGCACGTGAATATGTCGATGTAGTAAAAGGTTTATGGGATAGTTTTGATGATGATGCCTATTTATTCGATAAGACCTCGGGTCATTTTTTCGATGCAGAGAAATTACACTATTTAAACCATCAGGGTGAGTACTATGCAGTCGCTGGGCCATTACAGTCTGCACGACCTGTACAAGGCTATCCTGTTATTGTACAAGCAGGCTCATCTGAAGATGGGCGTCATTTGGCTGCCGAAACAGCAGAAGTCGTGTTTACTGCACAGCAAACTCTAGCTGGTGCTCAGGCTTTTTATCAAGATATTAAAGCACGTGCAGCAGCTTTTGGACGTGATGCTGAAAGCATTAAAGTCATGCCGGGTATTATGCCAATCGTGGCAGAAACTTATGAGCAAGCACTGGAAAAATTTGAACAATTACAGTCCTTAATTGATCCAGAAGTGGGTGTTGGTTTGTTGTCTGCATTTTTAGGCAATATCGATTTTTCTAAATACTCTTTGGATGATTTGGTTCCTGAGTTTCCTGTCACAGAAGGTTGGCAAAGCCGACAGCAACTTTTAATAGATTTAGCTCGCCAAGAAAACTTAACCATTCGTCAACTGTATAAAAAAGTCGCTGGGGCAAGAGGGCATAAAATTTTGATTGGCACTGCCAGTCAAATTGCTGATGAGTTAGAGAACTGGTTTAACAATGGTGCCGCCGATGGCTTCAATATTTTGGCACCTACATTTCCACATGGTTTAACAGACTTTGTTGAACAAGTCATTCCAGAATTACAACACCGTGGCTTGTTTCGAGAGGAATATGAGGGGACGACCTTACGTGAACACTTAGGCTTAACCCGCCCACGGAGCCAATATCATGACGCAGCTTAATGTTAAACACGAAGGTGCTGTACTGACTGAATTAACAAAAACAGAGCAACCCTCTCCAGACTACTTATTTGGACGAAAGGTAACAGCGAAAGTCTTTTTTCTACTGTGCTTATTGATGGTTTTTGATTTTGCCGACCGCATGATTATTGCCAGTATTTTACCTTATATCCAAAAAGACTGGGGCATTAGCGATGCTCAAGCAGGTTTGCTCAGTTCTATTTTAACTCTAGGTATGGTGTTGTTTGCTTTTCCAGTATCTCTGCTAATTGAACGCTATGGCCGTATTAAAGTTGCCAGTTTAATGGGAGTATTTTGGGGTGTTTCCTCTGCTTTAGGAGCATTTAGCTCGAGCTTTTCTCAGTTAGCCACAACACGTTTATTTGTGGGTGTAGGTGAGGCGGCATATGCTCCAGCTTCATACTCTTGGATAAGTACTGCATTTCCGCACCGTCGATTACAACTAGCACTCGGTCTCTTTTCTGCCAGTCAACCGATTGGGATGGCTGTTGGCATTGCGTTTGGTGGATATGTCGCACAGCATTATGGTTGGAGGCATGCGCTAGGCTTGCTTGCACTTCCTGGAATAGTCGTTGCACTTCTGCTATATCGTGGCCGTGATTATAAAAGTGTTTTGCTCCCTAAACAGGCTGTAGAAACAAGGCAGAACCAATCTGAAACCGCTGGTTCAGCAGCATCTATTGCTTTAACGCCTCCATCTCGCTGGGCGTTGCTCAAGCAGAATTGGGACACGATTCGGCATACACCTTCGTTATTACTGACTTATGTCACTATGGCGGTCGTGACCTTACAGTGGATTCCTGTGGTGTTCTTTTTGCCAAGTTATTTGCATCGTGTACATCATTTAGAATTGGCACAGGCCTCTCTTATGACCAGTGCATTTTTACTGGTGGGTATTGTTACTTTGCCACTCGGTGGCTGGGTTTTAGACCAATTAACGCATCGGTTTTTCAAAGCAAAATTCTACGTTTCACTGATTGGCTATGCTTTAGCTACAGTATTTTATGCAATTGCCTTTGGTTTTTTGACGGATTTAAAACTACAATTCAGTTTGATCATCCTCGCTGGAGCAGTTTTAAGTTTCTGTAGTTCTGGCCCATTGAGCTTAACCCAAGAATTGGTTCCCATGTCTGCTCGAACCTTGTCAGGCACAACTTCTGTGATGACCATCCACTTATTGGGTTCGATTCCAGGTCCATTTATCGCAGGTCTGATTTCAGATACGTATGGAATCTCTGCTGCACTTACCGTGCTGCCTATTATCAGTGGGGTTATAGCACTCGGGTTATTGGCTGCTGCTTTGTACTTTTACCCTAAAGATATTGCCAAAGTTAAGCACAGTGATTTGGAGCTCTTAAAGTCATGATCCTGCCACCAGCTTTTCTATTCATCACATCGATGTCATGGACACGACATGTGCTGCGTGAGCGATGTTGCTAAGCACTTAAATTTTCTAAAAAACCTTTATTTGTCAATTAAACATTATTTTTTCAATAGAAAAGTAATAGAGATTTTTTGACTTTAAAAAATGAACCATTTTCACAGTCTATGGACTTAAAGCACAATTTTTTGGGGTAACTCATGAGTTTAAATACATTGAAAGCAGCAGGATTTCGCGTGGTTGCATCGCGACCATTTATATTAACCACGTTGTCTGTTGCAATTGCGGCAGCATCACAATGCCTTTATGCAGAAGAATCACAGACTGAAGTTGAACAAGCAAAAGTCAGTGAGCAAAATGTAGATGCGATTCAACTGGAGGCTGTCACAGTTACTGCGCGTAGACGGGTTGAAAGTGAGCAGAAAGTTCCTGCACCGATTACCGTGCTGAAAGGCAAACAACTGGAAGAAGCAAAGATTTATCAGGTACAAGATTTACAACAGCAACTCCCAAACTTCACCTCACAATTTATTCATGCACGGCAGTCTAGTGTGGCTGTACGAGGAATTGGTAACAATACCGCCAATGAAGGCTTGGAAGGTAGCGTCGGCATTTACTTGGACAACGTCTATTTAGGAAGACCGGGTCAAGCGGTTTTTGACCTATTAGATATTGAACAAATTGATTTACTGCGAGGACCGCAAGGAACCTTATTTGGTAAAAACACCACTGCTGGCGTTTTAAATATTACGTCTAAGCAGCCCATTTTTGATCAAGAAGGGAGTGTTGAAATTTCCGCAGGTGAGCGCGGCTATAAACAAGCTAAAGCGACTATCAATCAACCTTTGTCTGATACCGTAGCCGTTCGATTATCAGCTTATGGGACGCATGATGATGGCTGGGTTGAAAATACCCGCACAGGTGAATATCTCAATGAAATTAACCGTTTTGGTGCGAGAGGACAGCTTTTATACAAACCCGATGATGCTTTTAGTCTAAGAATTATTGCTGAGCATAATCAGGAAGATTCGAGCACAGGTTCTTTAGTGCCATATAGCTTTGCACCTTGGAATCCGAATGGAAATCCAGCCAGTTATTTACCTTTGGGTGTGGCAGGTTCTAATGCAACGACCTATGCAGAGCGTGCTAAATTGCTCGGTGCAAAAAATATAGACCGTAATCCCTATGATTATAAGGTTGACTTCGATGCCGAACAGCAATCCAAAGTAGACCAAAGTGCTGCTTCCGCAGAAGCCAATTGGTTATTTGACAATGGCTTTAAGCTAACCTCGATTACAGCATGGCGAGATTGGAATTTTAAACCCAAGAATGATTTAGACTTTACCGCTTTAGATGGCATTACAGGAGGCTTTGAAGTTGAGCAAGACCAATTTTCTCAAGAGATTCGCTTAGCTTCACCAAGTAATGACACTTTCGACTATGTCGTGGGTGGCTATTATTTCTATCAAGATATTACCAGTAACAACGCTTATCGTACGGGGGCGGATGCTGCATCACTCACAACGGCCTATCCCAATAATGCCTATCTTTCAGGTACAGGTCGTTCAACCACTGACAGTTATGCTTTGTTTGGTCAGTCGACTTGGCATGCGACAGACAAGTTTGATTTAACCACAGGGCTACGTTTAACTTCTGAGCGTAAAAGTGGTGAAGTGAACCAAAATAACGTCGAGCCTATTATTTATGCACCGCTTAGCCCTTTATTTAGAGCATTTAACTCTGGAACGCTATCAAGGAAGGATGACAGCATTTCTGGCTTAGTGACTGCAAGCTACGCGTTTAAGCCTAACATTTTAGGTTTCGCGACCTTCTCAACGGGAGAAAAATCAGGTGGATTTAACATCAACAGTGTTGCCACACCTGCTGCCATTTTAGGTAATGATGCTTTGAATATTGACTCAGAAAAAGCTGAGAATATTGAAATCGGGCTAAAAACCACGTGGTTAGATCAACGTTTATACGCAAATATCAATGCCTTTTATACCAAAATTAAGGACTATCAGGCAGTCACCAATATTGCGCTAGGTAATCAGTTTGTGGGTTTACTGACTAACGTTGGAGACTTGACCAGCCAAGGTGTTGAAATTGATTTGAAAGCAAAACTGAGCCGTCAATTCGCCCTAAATTTTAATGCCGCATATACAGATGCAACATTTGACTCAGGCACAGCACCTACACCTTTTGAAGAGTTTAATGGTGCAGGTGGGACGGGCGATAGCGGCTATGGTAAGGGTTACCGTGATATTTCGGGTAATCGTGTCAATGGAGCACCACGTTGGACGGCAAATTTGACTGTTCAGCATCAACATGATGTATTTGCCAATGCGCAGCACTACAGTTTGATCAACTATGGCTGGCGTTCAGAGACTTTTGCAGATGTGAATAATTCAATTTATTCTAAAATTCCAAGTTATGGGGTGCTGAATCTAACGACTGGTATTCGCATTCCACATGGTAAAAATGACGTTGATATATCGCTCTGGGCAAAAAATGCCTTAGATAAGCATTACTACTTAGGTTTGGTTAATTCTGGAAATGGCGTATATGCCGGTTCTGCTGCACAACCACGAACAGTTGGGGCAAGTATTAAATATAGTTTTTAATACCATAAAGATAACGAACATGAGCTTAGATAGATAAACGAAGCTTCATCACCTTGTATATTCTAAAAAGTATGCAAGGTGTTTTTTATCAAAATTTAGTGTTTATTTAGATTTCAAATCTGCTTAAAAGGATTTATATAGAAAAAACTGCGTCTTTTTTTCATTTGGTTCGTCTTATAAAGCTTAGAACATATTTTAAATGTGAAAAGTCTCATACTTTTCATTGAGCTTTGGGTGACCTGAAAAATGCCACAGTTTTTATACTGGAATTCCATAAAACCGTTTGCTTTGACTGCTACAGTGCTGGCCGTTACAAGTTTGATGAATATACAAACTCATGCTGCGAGTGAACATAAAGCCTCTTATTATCAAGTTCAAACAGGTACACTTACTCAAGCTCTGAACAATGTTGCCCAGCAAGCCAATGTATCCGTGTTATTTAACCCGACTAGAACCAATTTATATCAGGTAAAACCGTTTAAGGGACAATATACCTTAGATCAACTTTTTGCACGTTTAATTCAGAATACACCGTTTAAATTACAGAAAACGGTATCTGGATATGTGTTAATTGAAATGCCCTCAGTTCAACAAGTAAATGTCATTGAGACAAATCTAGCAAATCTAGCGAAGAATCCTTTGTCAAATACGGTTCCCGATAATCAAATCTATCAAATGCCTGCAATCGTACTAGAAGCTGAAAAAGAAGATACGGTCAAGTTTGGACAAAGTGTCTTGAACCAAAAAGCGATTGATCGCTATCAAGCCAATAATGTTGCTCAACTCTTAGATCACATGCCAAGTGTTAGCTCTGCTGGATCACCACGTCCGGGTGGACAAACCATTAATATTCTTGGTCGGGGTGGAGTTGCCGATGTTCCTATTACCTTAGATGACTCAGTTAAAAGTTTTGATAAATACCGACAAGGTTCCGTTTTTATTGAGCCTGAAATTCTAAAGAAAATAACGGTAGACAAAGGACCACACAATGTTGAAGTCGGGAATGGCGGCTTTGGTGGTAAAGTGACATTAGAAACAAAAGATCCTGCTGATCTACTAGGTGAAAATAAAAGTATTGGAGCATTTGTAAAATATTCACGTTTTTCCAATAACAGTCAAAATACCTATACAGGCGCCGTGTATGGTAGAGCTGACAATGGTTTGGTTGATGGATTGTTTTACTATACCAATCGAGACAGTGGAGATGTAAAACGTCCAGACGGCAGTAAGTTTTTATATTCTGCACAGGAACAAGATACATATTTGGCTAAATTTAATTTTTATCCTGCCGATGGACATAAAATTTCTTTAAATGCCATGCGAAGTGGTCATGAAGGGTGGGAACCTTTTGCCGCCATGCGTGACCAAGATGCTGTGCCAAGCCAAGCAGATATTGCAAAATATGGTTACGATGAAGCATGGAAACGTCGATTGGTTTATCGTGATCAGAAAGATACCAGTTATTCTGCTGGCTATGAATTCAACCCAGAATTTAATCCCTATATTAATTTCAAAGCAGTGGCATCTTATTCAAAAACCTTTCAACACGATAAGCGACTACCGAGTGTCAATGGTTCATCTGCATTACTAGGCAATGAAAGTTGGGTGAATTATACTAATACTGCATTAAAAATAAGTAATATCAGCGATATAGATTCAAAATATGGTCGTCACAAATTAAAAGTTGGTGCGCAGTATCAAAAAATGGAGCAAAACTCTTTGATTTTTGATAAGAGCAATGCATCTAAACCTGATTACAACTTTGGTTATTACGAACCAAATTATATGCCCGCTGGTGATCAGCAAATGCTGAGTGCCTTTGTTGAAGATCAGTACCAGTTTAATAATATTATTATCACGCCATCGTTACGTTACGATCATATTATTAATAATGGGAAACCAAATCGAGCATCGCGATATAACGATCCGCTGGCAGGGCATGATTATTCAAGTAAAACCTATACCGGTTGGTCTCCACGTTTAGCCATGTCTTGGGCACAAACGGATAACTTAACTTGGTTTGCCAATGTCAGTAAAACATGGCGCGCTCCACGCGTGGATGAGCAATACTATGTTCAGTCAGCAGCCACAAATGTTTCTGCTACGAGTCGTTATTTACTTCCTGAAAAAATGCTCGCTGTCCGTATAGGCAATGAAATGAATTTTGATGATCTGTTTACAGATGATGATCATCTACAAGTTCGTTTAACCTATCACCGCAACCGCGGCTCTGATGAAATATTTCGAAACCGTTCAACATTTTGCCAAGCCCAAGCAGAGAATAATGCAAATACAGGGACTGGAAGCATCAGCGATTGCAATGGTAATTATCATCACGGTTTCTACCGCAATGTCACCGATTACACAATCAAGGCATATGAAGCTGAAGTCTTCTATAACCAGCCGACTTGGTTTACAGGTTTAACCTATTCTTATATTCGGGGGCAACGAGACAACTCCCCAGTAAATCCTTGGTTTGATCAAAAAACATGGATGACAGATATTCCACCTAAAAAAGCGACCGCAACTTTGGGGGTAAACGTTCCAGAACACCACTTAACCATGGGATGGAGAGGGATTTTTGTTGCAGCACAAGATAGAAGCTTGTCTGATAATGATAAGTCGATAGCTGCATCTTCATTTTCGTTACCCAAAACCAAGGGATATTCATTACACAGCGTATATGCAGATTGGCAGCCAATTGGGGAAAAAGGGCCTGTATTAAATTTCTCGATCGATAATCTGTTTAATAGAGACTACAAAATGTATTTAGGTGAGTATATGACCGGTACGGGTCGAGATTATAAGTTAAGTATTTCTCAGAAGTTCTGATGTATATCAGTCAGATATCGCAATAGATATTTTATGGAGTGAATAGTTTTCTTTTGGGAGCTATTCATTCCAAGTGTTAAATAAGAGTCTAATTACCTCAGCATTACTTACAAAGCAAAATACGTTATTCAAACAGCACTCGCTAAACGAAAATAGGTTTACGACTTTTTTTGATGCAATATTTATCTAAAGTAGCGCTATTTATTAAGATAGAAGCTGATTGATCGTATTTAAGAAATATGAGCGACACAAAACACAATTTCTACATCTATACAATCCTATCTTTTTCCAGTAATTTTACTATGGTATGAAAAATGCTAAGAATAAAATGACTCAAAAAGGATGACCTATGAAAAAAATGATTTCAGCTTTGACATTAAGTTTAAGCCTATTACTCCCATGTGCAGCATTTGCCAAAAATAATGTCGTTGTTGTCGCTACAGGTGGAACGATTGCAGGTGCTGGAGCAAGTTCTACCAATAGTGCAACCTATACTGCGGCAAAAGTTCCTGTGGATGCATTATTAAATGCGGTTCCCCAGATTCAAAACCTTGCCAATGTGACTGGTGTGCAGGCAATGCAAGTTGCATCAGAAAGTATTACGGATAAAGAATTATTATCCCTTGCACGTCAAGTCAATGACTTACTTAAAAAGCCTGATGTGAATGGTGTCGTGATTACACATGGAACAGACACCCTAGAAGAAACAGCTTTCTTTTTAAATTTAGTGATTCATTCAGACAAGCCGATTGTATTGGTCGGGTCAATGCGTCCAAGTACTGCACTTTCTGCAGATGGCCCGTTGAACCTTTATAGTGCGGTCGCACTTGCTGCCGATGACAGTGCGAAAGGTAAAGGAACTTTTGTGCTCATGAATGACAATATTTTTGCAGCACGAGATGTTTCAAAAACAATTAATATCCATACCAATGCATTTATGAGCCAATGGGGTGCACTCGGAACCTTAGTTGAAGGAAAACCATACTGGTTTAGAAATACAGCGAAACGTCATAATAAGAGCTCTGAATTTAATATTGAAAATATTAAAGGCGATAGCTTACCGCTGGTACAAATTGTTTATGGTTCAGGCAATATGTTGCCAGATGCATACACGGCTTATGCTAAAGCAGGGGCAAAAGCTATTATTCATGCAGGTACAGGCAATGGTTCTGTAGCCAATTATATTGTCCCAACATTAATAGACCTACAAAAACAAGGTGTGCAGATTATTCGTTCATCTCGCGTACCTCAAGGTTTTGTTCTTAGAAATGCAGAACAACCAGATGACAAATATGGTTGGGTCGTCGCACATGATCTTAACCCGCAAAAAGCTAAATTACTTGCTGCACTTGCTTTAACAAAAACAAAAGATGCAAAGGAAATTCAGCGCATTTTTTGGGATTACTAAGTAATGGCAGTCAAGGGAGTTCAGAACTTATTGAGTGCTTAGGATCAAATAGACGAGTTAATATTGATTGGTGAATAGCTCAAAAACTAGAAATGCTTAAGATTTAGCACATAGTGATGTAGAAATAGTATAGTTTAAACAATAGATCCTCAGCATCGTGAATGTGTAATGCTGGGGATCTAGCACCCAAAATGATTGATTTTTTAATGAATTCAGATTAAGAGTTGCGAAAATCTTATCCGCATTAAGAAATGGTAGATAAAAAAGTTTTTATTTCTTTTTCTACTATGCTTGGCTTCTCCCAAGGAGTCCAATGGCCACAGTCTTCAATTTCAATCACTTTAGGGTTCGGAACAATCTCTTTATATCTTTGTGCCATATGCTCGCCAGAATTTGGATCACTTTTCCCATTGATAAGTAACATCGGAATCTGACTATTAATTAAAGCACCTACAAGCCTATCACGGTGTTTAAATCTCTCGAAAATTGAACGATTTAATAGAACTAAAATTTTCTTCCCCTGATTGATATTTAGTTGTTGATACCACTGTTCCAAATCTAAAGGGCTGGGTTGATTCTTTTGATCAAACATATTTTTCATATTTTTTGAGAAAATAGGAAAAGATAAGAATGATGTAATTATATACCCTACAAAAGAAGCCATGAGTTTTTGGACAAGTCGAGGGCGATATACTTCAGGAAATAAACTACCATTCATAAAAACAGAGGATTTAATCTTAAAAGATAAAAGATTCTTCTGCTGTCGATCGAGTAATTCCTGAATAATTCCAACACCTAAATCATGACCGACTAAATGAACATTTTTTAGATTCAGATGCTCAATTAACACAATAGACTGATCCACGTGATCTTGAACCGAATATACATATTTACTAGGTTTATCTGAAAATCCTAGCCCAAGCAAGTCAATAGCAAGCACTTGATAATTTTCAGTTAATTTATCCAAAATTTTTGACCAGTCAAATGAACTGGTGGGATAACCATGAATTAAGAAAATTGTTTCAGCATCTCGTTTAGGTGAAAACCTATAGAAAATTTTATAATTTTTAAAAGATAAATACTTTCCATCTTGTTTCCAACTCTGCAATGTGTAGTTCATTTTTATTCCTTTTTCTGCTAACCTTACACTGTAAGTTAGATTATAAGGTAAATACTTTTATGTCAAATCAAAGTGAAAATCACAAAAAAACAAAAGTCAACTTGTCGAAAGATTTGATTATTCAAGCGGCTTTAGGAATGATAGAAGAAAACGGTATAGAAGGCTTCAGTCTACGTAAGCTGGCCCAAAAGCTCAATTGTGAAGCTATGAGCATTTACTATCACATGAAGAATAAAGAGCAAATTCTTGATCAAATTGTAGATTTTTTAATTTTAAAAATTAATTTTAAAAATCAAATAGATGAACCAAAAGAAAAATTAATGCACATAGCAAAACAATGGAGAACAATATCTCAGAAATATCCAAATTTTTTCCCTATCTTAGCGATTCATCCATTGAATACAGATATTGGATATAACTTTATGAATGGCATTTTGTTCGTGTTCAAAAATGCCAATTTAGCTGTAAAAGATGCCAGTTACTTTTTAAGAATTTTAAATTATTACTTAATAGGGGTTGGAATTGATGAAGCTAAAGGTTATCAATTAGCAAATCAAAATTTAGAATTGGATAGGTATCCTTTATTGGAGGAAGCTAAGTCATATTGGACAACAGAAGATCAGGATCAAATTTTTGAATTAGGTTTAAATATGCTTCTAGCTAACATGCTCCAGAATAAAAATGAGTAACTATGATTGCTAAATCTTCCAAGATTCTTTCTTTAAGGCATTTAAGAAATGAATAAATATTTAACAAATCAATAGCAATCTATACTCACCATCCTTTTCAACTGGCGCTCTATGCACACAGGGTAAAACCTGTTGTGTTGGATGATCTACCGCCAGCCGCCAAAGATGCCCTAAGCCTAAATTCACAGGATTTGCATTGGGTTTAGGCTGATAATGCAGATCAAAAAAATAATCTTCTAGAAAGTTTTTAAATTCTGCTTCTGGTCCATCATGTAGTTCTTTAAGTTTTTCTCTGATTTCTGGAATCAAAACCTTTTGCTCTACCTGATCATTGGGCAGGATATCACTCGCAGCGCCGTGATAGGTACATAAGAAAGTATCTGTTTCAATCGGTGAGCGATCAACATGATAGGAATATACATCTGTTGAAATAAAATCTAGCTCTTCGTCTCGTTCGTAACTTTTTAGTAAATTAAGCGTAGGAGATGCTCCGAAATCAGTTAATAGCTGTATATCGTTTAAGATAATTTCTCTTGCTAAATTTCCTTCTTTTGAGAGTTGTAATGCTAAAAGATCTTCAACGGAAACTTCTGTAATATTCTCTTTTAACTCAAGTTTAGCCACAATTTCATTGAAATCACCAATCAAATTTCTATGCCAGCCAATAGCATTCATTTCTCCTTGAAATTTGAAATTTACAAGTTCAGAAAAACTAGAAATCACTTCAATTTTGGGGGTGTCAGAAAATGGATTTTTCATAGTAGATGTAAGTATTAAACCATGTCCAATATTATATATTCAGTTTGATCATAGGAATGCTGAATAATTGACAACATAGATAGATTTTTTAAAATTTAAAGATTTGATATTCACGATAACCATTTTATATCGAAAGATTATAAATACGAAGTAGCTGAACCTGATCTATAACCTGGGTATCAATACACCCCCATTTTAATCCTGTATCAGCTACTTATTTAGATAAATTTATTTCCTTTATTCATGTTCTTTATGAAGACTCAATGAAAGCTCATTCCAACGTTGTATCGCTGTTTCCATTGCTTGCATTTTGACATGACCAAAACCTCGTACATCTGCTGGTAATTTAGCAATTTGCTCAGCTACAGATAAGTCATAGCTTTCAGGTGCAGAACTGATAGCTTTCACAAATGTGATATAACGATCACGCCAAGCATGTTCTTTTTGCCGTTCTCGCTGTAAAGCAAATGGATCAAGGAAAGTTTCTCTAAGCCACTGTAGCCGAGCAAGAATCATCATCGGAATACGCATCCAATATCCGAAAGCACGTTTGCGTATGGTGCCATGAGCACCCAAAGCAGGAGGTGCTAAGTGATAGGTTAAACGTAGACCTTTACCAAACTGAGTTTCAATCTTTTGTTTAAAGCTTTTTCCTGTGAGTAAGCGTGCAACTTCATATTCATCTTTATACGCCATGACCCTATAGAGCTGTGTCGCAATGGTTCCAGTTAATTCTTCGGGCAATACTTTGGCAGCTTGTTCGACAAGTGTTCGATACTGAGTTGCATAATCTTGATTCCAATACTCAACCAAACGCGCTGAACGATCTTCAATGAGTTCAGCCAACGTGGTTGGTTTACGCATCGTTGGGATCGTTGCAATAATGCGTTTGGCTAAGTCAGGATCACTCATGAGATGGCAACCGATGCGGAAAGCTTCAAGGTTTTTTTCAGTAGCCGTACCATTCAAATGGATTGCCTTCTCAATACTTTCACGTTTCAACGGAATCTGACCTGCTTGCCAAGCCATGCCAAGTAAGATTTGATTTGCAAAGATTGCATCGCCCAAAACTTGTGTGGCAATACGTGTTACAGGTAAAGATGTGAGTTTTCCTTGAGTCGTTTTACCACGAAGTCGATGAATCAAATCCGTAATTGGCGCATACCAATCACGAGACCCAAGGAAAGCCGAAGTAGGGGAACTATCTTCATTGACGATGACAACAGCATCTGATTTTAAGCGTGAAAGTGCCGCATTACTTCCTGCGACAATGGCATCTGCACCAATTAAAAGATCACATTGACCTGCAGGGATTTTAGTTGCAGAGATTTGCTCATCTTCTGTAGCGAGTTGTATGTAGGAATAAACCGTACCACCTTTTTGAGCAAGTCCAGCCATATCCATGATACGTGTAGCTTTACCCTCCAAATGAGCAGCCATGCCAAGTAAAGCACCTGCTGTCACCACACCTGTACCGCCAACACCGCCGACCATGATGCGGATGGGTTGTTGATCGAGTTCTGGAAGGATAGGCTTCTCTGGCCAGCCAGCTTCTATACCTTTGAATATTTCTGGACGTTTCATATCACGGGTATGGACTGTCACAAAACTTGGACAGAAACCCTCGACACAAGAAAAGTCTTTGTTACAACTGCTTTGATTAATTTGACGTTTGGTTCCTAAGGCTGTTTCAACGGGTTCAATCGATAAGCAGTTCGATTGTTTAGAACAGTCGCCGCAACCTTCACAAATTTCAGCATTGATAAAAACTCGTTCTGCAATATCAGGATAAGCATTGCGTTTACGACGGCGACGTTTTTCACTGGCACAGGTTTGAACATAAATTAACGCCGTAACCCCAGAAATCTCACGTAATTTGCGTTGGACATCATCTAGCTCATTTCTGTGGTAAATCTCCACGTGAGACGCAATACCTTCTTCGGCATGAATCAGCTCAGGTTCATCCGTAACAATGACTTGTTTTGTGATTCCTTCAGCATCCAATTGTCGGGTTAACTGTGCCACACTCAGATGACCATCGACATGTTGTCCACCCGTCATTGCAACTGCGTCGTTATAGAGAATTTTGTAGGTCATATTGAGTTTTGCAGCAATCGCTTGGCGGATAGCCAGATAACCTGAATGGAAATAGGTTCCATCGCCTAGATTGGCAAAAATATGCTTTTCATTGGTGAAATGAGAAGCGCCCGCCCAACTTACGCCTTCGCCACCCATTTGCGTGAACGTTTCTGTGCCATGATTCTGTAACACTGCAATATAATGACAACCGATCCCGCCCAGTGCACGACTGCCTTCGGGCAATACTGTTGATGAATTGTGAGGGCAGCCGCTACAAAAGAAAGGTTTGCGTTCTGCAATATCTAGAACACGCTGTGACTCATGCTCTGCTTTTTGTAACAGCCCAATTCTATTTTGAATTTGCATTTTTAAGCTTTCTGGAAGATCTAATTTTAAAAATCGAGCTGCCAACATTTTTGCAATCGGTTCAGGTTGGAACTCATAGTGACCAATCAAAGGGGTCTCATCAATCGATGTACTCCATTCACCTTTTCCATCACTCGCTTTACCAATGATACGAGGTCGTTTGCCATCTGGAAGCGCATAGAGCTCATCTTTAATTTGTGCTTCAAGAATAGGGCGTTTTTCTTCTACAACGATCAGTTCTTCTAAACCTTCGGAAAATTCACGCAGACCTTGCGGTTCTAAGGGCCAAATTAAAGCAACTTGATACACTCTCAATCCGAGCTGTTGAGCTATTTCACCTTCAATTCCAAGAATGCGTAATGCTTCAATCGTATCTAAATAACCTTTACCACTTGCTACAATACCAATACGCGCATCAGGACAATGCCATGTCACTTGATTTAATTGATTTTCACGTGCATAAGCCAATACAGCTGGTAAGCGATATTTATAAAGACGTTCTTCTTGTTGAATACCGTGATCAGGCCAACGAATATTTACACCATCTTCAGGCATTTGAATATTTTGGGGTAAAACAGGAATGACTCGATCTAAATCCACATGAACAGAAGCAGAGGTTTCAACGATCTCACTGACTAACTTCATCGACGTCCATACACCCGCAAAGCGTGACATGGCGACCGCATGTGCACCTAAATCCAGAATTTGTTGTATTGAAGTCGGGTAAAAGATTGGAATGCCACAACCGATCATGACATGTTCTGACTGGTGTGGAATACTCGACGATTTACAAGAATGGTCATCCCCAAAAAAGGCAACCACGCCGCCTCGTTCTGATGTTCCAGCAAGGTTGGCATGACGGAGAACATCTCCAGAACGATCCACACCAGGGCCTTTGCCATACCACCATGCGGTTACACCATCATATTTACCTTGACCTGCAAGATTGGCTTGTTGAGTACCCCAAATTGCAGTAGCAGCGAGATCTTCATTTACGCCGGGTTGAAAAACAACATGATGGTCTTTGAGTATGCCTTCAACTTGCCAGAGAAAATTATCATAATTTCCGACAGGGGAACCACGATAGCCAGAAATAAAACCAGCAGTATGATAACCGTTTAAAGTATCTCGCCTTGTTTGTGCAATTGGTAAACGCACCATGGCCTGAATACCTGTCATATAAGCAGTACCGTCATCACTGAGATATTTATCTTCAAGTGATACATCCTTGGTTGGAATTATATTTGGAGTAAATTTTGTCGCTATATTCATTTATATCTCCTTTGAATTTTGTAGATCGAGCTACTTTCTTTTCTCAACATCCCGTTGAATATTTGGAGTAAATGACATACTAGGAAAAAGATTAATCAGTTCAACTTAAGACAATGAAACTGTTCAATGTATGTACATTAATGTCATTGTGGGTGATCCAGACTGGTGCAACAATGCGTAATTAAGAAAAACATATTTACGTTATGCGCAAAAATCTTGATGGTGGATTACTCCATGCAATGCACGCTTTCCTAAAAGTCATTGATAGTGGAAGCTTTACGGCTGCCGCAGAGCAGATGGAACTGACAACAGCGCAAGTGTCTCGACTCATTAGCGAGTTAGAAGGGCGTTTAGGTACAAAATTACTACAACGATCTACCAGACAGCATGCATTGACCGATATTGGTGCAACTTATGCAGAGCAATGCCGTCAAGTGCTTGCAATGGTGGAAGAAGCCGAAGCTCAAGCCATGGGAATGGCAAGCAAACCGCAGGGCAGGTTACGTGTTTTGAGTATGGCCAGTTTTGGTCATCATTATGTGTCTCCGATGCTGGCCGAGTTCTGTCAAACTTATCCAGACCTTACGGTTGAATACCGTACTTCGCAGAATGTACCAGACCTTTTAGCCAAAGGAATTGATGTCAGTTTATATCTCACTGAATCTTTGGCCGACTCAAGATTTGTTGCTCGCCGAATTGGAACAATATTTTCATTACTTTGCGCATCACCAGCTTATTTAGAAAAATATGGCGAACCGAAATCATTAGAGGATCTACAAAAACACGCATGTTTAAGATTGGTGAACCCATCGATTACACCGCAATGGCATCTAGTCAGTGAAAATAGTTGTTCGTATCAAATCGATATTACAGGGCAATTGATTGCCGACACACCAGAACTATTATTAGACATGGTGCAGCAAGACATGGGCATCGCATTGCTTCCAACCTTTGCTGTAATTGAGGCTATACGTACTGGGCGATTGCGCCGTGTTTTAGCAGGTTGGAGATCACCTGATATTGGTGTTTATACATTACTACCATCGCGTCATTTTATAGATGCTAAAACAAGGGCATGGTTAACATGGGTTGAGCAGCATATTTCTCCTAAAATTCAGAGTGATACAGACTATTTTTTATAATTCTAATTCGGATTCAGATCATTAAGGAAAACATGAAATAAATTAAACTAGATTTACCACGAGCCATAGTTCATAGATAAGATGCCAATAAAGATTGATAAACAGAGACATTACAAAACTGTCAGCTATGACAGATCAAAGGGCACTTTAACCAAGGCTGACTATGTGTACATGCGCAATCTACTGGAGACTGTGCTAGAACAACTGCAAAATTCAGAATTAGACAACGATAACGAAATAGATCAGCTCAAATAGTTTTTTATAAAGTTAGATCATCACATCGATAGGCTGCACGCGTAGATTTCGGCATAACGTATATTATGTTCATTAGCGTACTCGACATCGTGAATATAATTTTACTAGGATTCACGATGTCGAGCTGTGGCACCAACTGAAGTTGCGTAGGCCACAGTCTTGGATATGCTATTTAACTCATGCTCACCTAAAATTTAGTTCATGAGGGAAAATTAAAATTTATATTTTAAATTTAAATACTTAGGAGGTGGAATTTAAAAATGAAGCTTTAGTTCATGAACCTAAAAACTTAGTGCATAGTGTAGGTCTTCAATATAGCCAAGTAGAGGAATTAAACACAATACTAAAACAGCTTCCTCCTAACATTTTAGACTTAGAATATATAATGTTACCTTCATGTGCTGTAACGATAGCATTTACTACCGATAAACCTAAACCACTTCCACCATTCTTTTTAGCTCTAGATTCTTCAAGGCGATAAAAAGGTTCAAATATAAACGGTATGTGATTATCTGCGATACCAGGGCCTTCATCTTCAATTGTTAAAATCAAACCCTCATTATTTTTTTTTGTTGTAATTCGTAAAATTCCAGTATTAGCATAACGAATTTCATTTTCAAACAATGCAATTAAAATCTGTTCTAGTCTCTGCCTATCAAAGAAACATTTTTCATCTGACAAATCTGTTTCAATTTTTAAATTAGCTTGATCAAAGCGATCTTGGAGTAAGTTGATGCATTGCATAATTACATCAGATAGAGATATCCATTCTAAACTTAATCGAAGCTGTTGGTTATCTGCTAGGCTCAATGTTCTAAGATCTTCAATTAAAAAAGAAAGTTGTTCAACTTGATTAAGTAAGTTTTTAAAAAGCGCTTTATCTAGAACAAATACATCATCAAGAACACCTTGTAGTCTTCCTTGAAGTATTGTCACAGGCGTTCTTAACTCGTGAGCGATGGCTGCATTCCATATAGATGCATTATTTACCGATGTTTCCAGTTTCTCAGCCATGCTATTAAAGTCATCAATCAGTTTTGTTATTTCTGAAACTGATTGATTCTCAAGTTCAGCTCTCACAGACAGATTGCCTAAACTAATTTCTTGCGCGGCAACTGCTAATGCATTAAGTGGTGAAATAAACCTCCGTGCTAATTTCAAACCTAGATAAACAGAGGTTATTGACCCAAAGAAAGCAACAAGTAAAATCCATATAATATCGATAATATTTAAGGACCAATCTTCTGAATTTAATTGGTCTACCGATATCAATTTAAATTCTATTGCAATAAAGTAAGTTAAGTAGCCAAATACTAAAGAAAAACCTGTAGTCAATAAACTAACTTTTGCCATGGTAATGATGAGTTGGCGACTTATTCCTGTGCTATTTTTCATCATTTTGCCCTAAACGATATCCAACACCACGGACATTGATAAGTAAATTAGTTTGAATATGATCTTCTAGTTTTCTACGTAGTTTACTGATATGACTATCTACAGTGCGCTCTAAAGCATCATCATCAGGTAAGCAATGGCTCATTAACTCAGATCGTGTAAAAACCTTATAAGGTGCCTGAGACATCAAGGTAATTATTTTAAACTCTGTTAACGTTAAATTTAAAAGTATTTTAGAATTTTCTCCAATAATATAAACACTTAGGGTTTCTGTATTAATTTCAATAGACTTAAATGTGATGATTTGGGCTTTAGACTGAGACGAAATCACACTTCTGCGCAGAACTGCTTCAACTCTGGCAATAATTTCATTAGGATTGAAAGGTTTCACAACAAAGTCATCTGCACCTATTCTAAGAGCTGTGACTTTATCAATTTCTTGGTCTAATGCCGTCAGCATAATGACAGGGGTTTGTTTTGATTGGCGGATATGATTTAAAACTTCCCAACCATTTAATATAGGCAGCTTTACATCAAGAATAACAAGGTCAATATGCTGTTTGGCATGTATTTCTATGGCTTGTTGTCCATTCGTGGCTCTGACAACTTGAAAGCCATTTTTTTTAAGATAGTTCTCAACAATATCACCAATATCATAATCGTCTTCAACAACTAAAATTTGTTTACTCACTTGAGCTGACGAAAAAAAATTATTGCCCATTTTGCTAATACTTTTGGTTAGATATCCCAATATCATAATTTATTTTTACATTGCATATCCACACAATCTCCACACTTTATAGACGATTGGTACACAAACATCTCCAATAATACCCATATCTAGAACTATGGGTGCATATGATGCATAAGCATTATTTTTATACAATTCTACTTGTTATTCTGAGTGGTGTTACGTTAACTGCATGTAATAAATCAGAAAAGTCAGAAGCTGAACAAGCACAGCAAACTGCACCAGCAAAAGTGAGTATTTATACTGTTCAACAACAAGATATTAATCTAATTGAAAATTTACCTGCACGTGTACAGGCATATCGAATTTCAGAAATTCGCCCGCAAGTCGGCGGAATAATTGAAAAGGTTTTATTCACGCAAGGTAGTGAAGTAAAGGCAGGACAGCCTTTATTTAAAATTAATTCTGAAATTTTTCAAGCTGATGTAAATAGCAGCCGAGCTTTACTTGCAAAAGCTGAGGCCGAAGTGACTCGTTTAAAAACTCAACTTGAGAGATATAGACAGTTGCTTCCATCCAATGCGATTAGTAAACAGGAATTCAATAATACTGAAGCGGCTTACAAACAAGCTCTAGCTGAAGTTTCTCAAACGCAGGCAGCATTAGCACGACAAAATTTAAATCTGCAATATGCGACTGTACGAGCACCAATTTCAGGGCAAATCGGTAAGTTGTTGGTCACGGAAGGAGCTTTAGTCAGCGCGAGTGATACGAATCCAATGGCGGTGGTTCATCAATTGGATAAAGTGTATGTTGATGTTAAACAATCCGTTTCTGAATACGAGCAGTTACAAGACAATTTGAATGATGGTTCATTGTTAAACCGTGGGGGCTCTGACGTCAGCATATTGAATAGTCAGGGTAAATTGTATCCTGTGACTGGGAAAATTTTATTTTCTGATACCAGTGTAGATCCGAATACTGGAGATGTCACCATCCGAGTTGAAGTGAATAATCCACAACGCAAATTATTGCCAGGTATGTATGTCAGAGTAGGTTTAAATAGAGCATCGCAACCCAATGCTTTACTTGTCCCTGAACAAGCAGTTCAAAGAGATATTTCGGGTCAAGCACAGCTGATGATTGTAAAACAAAATCAGACAGCAGAAACGCGTCCAGTGAGTTTAGGTCAGCTATATAACGGCTTTTATGTGATTACCAGTGGAATTAAAGCTGGTGAAAAAGTCATTGTCGAAGGTCATGATCGAATCCAACAGCCCGAACAGCCTTTAAAAACGACAGTATGGAAATCTCCTCAGTCAACTGAAACGAAGACTGTTTCTCAAGCTGAAAATAAGGACAGCCATAATGATACAGCTGTTCAGTCTTCTCCAGATACAGGAGAAAAACTATGATATCGCAGTTTTTTATTAAACGGCCAATCTTTGCTTGGGTCATTGCTATATTTATTATTTTATTTGGCGTATTAAGTATACCGAAATTGCCAATTTCTCGGTTTCCTTCTGTAGCTCCACCATCAATCAGTATTTATGCGACTTATCCTGGAGCAACACCAGAAACATTGAATGATAGTGTGGTCACTCTGATTGAAAGAGAGTTATCAGGAGCTAAAAATTTACTGTATTACAGCGCAACTTCTGATGCGACGGGTCAAGCAACAATTACTGCGACATTTAAACCAGGGACTGATCCTGAATTAGCCCAAGTTGATGTCCAAAATAAAATTAAATCAGTTGAGCCCCGATTACCACAGCCAGTTAGACAACAAGGATTAATGGTAGAAGCAGCATCATCAGGCTTTCTGATGATGGTTGGGATCAGTTCGCCGAATGATCAATTTAAAGAAATTGATTTAAGTGATTATCTGGTTAGAAATGTTGTTGAAGAATTAAAACGGGTTGAAGGGGTTGGGCGTATCCAATCTTTTGGATCAGAAAAAGCCATGCGTATTTGGATAGATCCGAATAAATTGGTGTCTTATCAGCTGTCTATAAAAGATGTAACGAGTGCAATTCAAGCGCAAAATGCACCGATATCTCCAGGTAGCGTAGGTAGCTTGCCAGCAGTAAAAGGGCAGATGATTACACTTCCATTAACCGCTGAAGGGCAGTTGACTACAGTAGAAGAATTTAAAAATATTACGTTAAAAGCCAATCAGGGTGGCGCACAAGTTAAGCTACAAGATGTGGCCAGAGTGGAGCTTGGAGCACAAAATTATAGTTTTTCTATTTTAGAGAATGGTAAATCGGCAACCGCACTTGCTATTCAAATGAGCCCAGGTGGTAATGCCGTCAAAACATCAGAAGCTGTAAAAGCGAAAGTGGATGAGCTCAGCAAAGTTTTACCGAAGGGAATGCAGTATTCCATTCCGTATGATACTGCACCATTTGTTAAAATATCGATTGAAAAAGTAATTATGACCTTACTAGAAGCAATGGTTCTAGTGTTCATCGTCATGTATTTATTTTTACATAACATTCGTTATACATTAATTCCTTCTATTGTTGCCCCAATTGCACTATTGGGTACATTTGCGGTCATGCTGATCAGTGGTTTTTCGATCAATGTTTTAACCATGTTTGGTATGGTTTTAGCGATCGGGATCATTGTAGATGATGCAATTGTTGTCATTGAAAATGTTGAACGGATTATCGCAACCGAAGGGTTATCGCCTGTCGAGGCAACCTCAAAAGCAATGAAGGAGATTACCAGTCCAATCATTGGGATAACACTGGTTTTGATTGCTGTATTTTTACCGATGGCATTTGCGAGTGGATCGGTAGGGATCATCTATAGACAATTTACAGTCACAATGGCGGTATCCATTGCGTTTTCGGCATTTTTAGCACTGACATTAACCCCTGCACTTTGTGCAACCTTATTAAAACCTATTGCAGCAGATCATCAGAAAAAAGGTTTTTTTGCATGGTTTGATCGTTTTTTCGATCGAGTGAATAAAAAGTATGAAACTATTTTGGTTAAATTACTGAAACATGTTTTTACTGTGATGATCGTGTTTGTTGTGCTCACAGGCTTCTTACTGTTTGCTTTTAAATCAATCCCAACAGCCTTTCTACCCGAAGAGGATCAAGGTTCATTTTTGACTTCATTCCAGTTGCCAGCAGACGCGAGTCAAGAACGAACACTAGCAATTGTTAAATCATTTGAAGAGCATTTGAAAGGTCGAGAAAGTATCAAAGAGAATGTATCTGTGCTTGGCTTTGGTTTTAGCGGTTCGGGTAATAATACTGCACTTGCTTTTACAAATTTAAAAGATTTTAAAGAGAGAGATACATCCGCAGCAGATGAGGTTAATGCTGTAAACGCTGCAATGTCTGAAAGTGCAGAAGGGACGATTATGTCAGTCCTGCCACCCGCAATTGAAGAAATGGGCACTTCTTCTGGTTTTACTTTACGTGTACAGGATAGAGGAAATCTTGGAATGCAGGCTTTAATTGATGCCCAAAATCAATTAATTGGCATGTCGTATGAAAGCAAAAAACTTGCTTATGTTTATCCTGAAGGTTTACCACCAGGCAATAATGTTGATTTAAAAATTGATCGTAATAAGGCCGAAGCATTAGGTGTTAATTTTGCAGATGTGACAGATACTATTTCATCTTCGATGGGTTCTATGTATGTAAATGATTTTCCTAATCAAGGACGTATGCAGCAAGTGATTGTGCAAGTCGATGCTAACTCGCGTATGAAAGTACCTGATATCTTGAATTTGAATGTGATTAACAGTAATGGTGCTCTAGTTAAACTTTCTGAAATTGTTACGCCTGTGTGGCAGCAATCTCCACAACAATATAACCGCTACAACGGACGAACGTCATTAAGTATTGCAGGTGCTGGAGTTGAAGGCGTTTCTTCTGGTGAAGTAATGAAGGAAATGGAGCAATTGATTGAGCAGTTACCAGAGGGAATTGGTTATGAGTGGACGGGACAATCTTTACAAGAAAAGCAGTCAGAAGCTCAAACTACTTTCTTATTGGCATTGTCAATGTTGGTCGTATTTCTAGTCCTTGCTGCTCTGTATGAAAGTTGGTCGATTCCTTTATCTGTCATGTTAGTTGTACCTTTAGGTTTGATTGGAGCTGTCATAGCAGTCTGGATCCGAGGAATCCCTAATGATATTTTCTTTAAAGTTGGCTTAATTACAATTATTGGCCTATCTGCAAAAAATGCCATTCTAATTGTTGAGTTTGCCAAAATGCTAAAAGAAGAGGGAATGACTTTAATTGAAGCAACAGTTGCTGCTGCTAAACTGCGTTTAAGACCAATTTTAATGACATCTTTAGCTTTCACAGCAGGTGTGATTCCATTAGTTGTTGCAAGTGGTGCAAGTTCTGAAACTCAGCATGCGATTGGAACAGGCGTGTTTGGCGGTATGGTCAGCGCGACAATTCTTGCTATCTTTTTTGTTCCTGTATTTTTTGTATTTGTATTAGGTGCTGTTGAGAAGCTATTAGGAAAAAAAGCGTAAGAAAATAATACGTTTTAAAACCTTCTTTAACTATTGAAGAGTTATTGGGATTAATTTCGATAACTCTTCTGTTTTTCCTTCTTATAATTATATAAATCAAAAATTTAAATCACAATAATGGAATTTAGATTAATCATTATTAATACATAAAAACAAATGTTAGAGCTATTTAGGAAAACACAATTTAAAGCATAAACCTTCAGAGCTCTTGAATGTATTATATTTTTCCTAAGGAAGATAGAGACTATTTTGAAGTTTTTTTAAACATGTTAACTTTTTACTCGTAATTGCTTTCTGAGTAGGTTGATATATAGTCTTAATAGTTAAGCTCTACATTCAGTTTGTTCTCATATTTTTAATATCATGTACTTATTACAAAAGGAAGAGAATCATGGCTAGTCCTAAAAAAGAAGTAAAAGCAATAAAGATTGATATCGGTATTTCTCATAATGATCGAGAAAAGATTGTCTCTGGCCTGTCAAAATTACTTGCAGATAGTTATACCTTATATTTAATGACGCATAATTTTCACTGGAATGTTACAGGGCCCCAGTTTAATAGTTTACATAACATGTTTATGGATCAGTATACTGAACAATGGAATGCTTTAGATACTATAGCAGAACGTATTAGAGCATTAGGTTTTCCTGCCCCTGGTACATACAAACAGTTTGCTAAATTGACCACAATTAAGGAAGTAGAGGGTGTTCCAAAAGCACAAGAAATGGTTAGTTTATTAGTGAATGCTCACGAAACTGTTGCAAAAACAGCAAGAGGAATTTTTCCAATTATCAATGAGGTAAACGATCAGCCATCAGCAGATTTAGTTACACAAAGACTTGAAGTACATGAAAAAACTGCATGGATGTTAAGAAGTCTTTTAGAAGATTAATAGATGTAAAAACCCTTGAATATATATTTATTCAAGGGTTTGAATAAATTAGAGATTAAGATGATTTTGGTTTATTTAAAACTTCATCTAGTACATCTTTTTCCAAAGCATTATCCCAACGAGCAACAACGATTGTTGCGCAAGCATTTCCTACTAGATTGGTTAATGCACGGCATTCTGACATAAAGCGATCAATACCTAAAATTAATGCCATTCCTGCAACAGGTACTGCTGGTACAACAGACAATGTAGCCGCTAGGGTAATAAATCCAGCACCAGTTACTCCAGCTGCCCCTTTAGAGCTAACCATTGCTACCAGTAAAAGAGCTATTTGTTCACCAATTGATAAGTCTACATTACATGCTTGAGCAATAAATAACGCTGCCATGGTCATATAAATATTAGTACCATCAAGATTAAATGAATATCCTGTCGGGATTACTAGGCCCACCACAGACTTTTCACAACCAGCTTTTTCCATTTTTTGCATTAAAGTGGGTAGGGCCGCTTCTGATGAACTTGTACCTAATACAAGCCATAATTCATCTTTAATATATCGAATAAGAGCTAAAATTGAAAAACCATTGTAGCGAGCTACCGCACCTAAAATAATAAGTATAAACAACAACGATGTTATATAGAAAGTCATTATCAGTAATAGCAAATTACCTATAGCTTCAATACCGTACGCGCCAATTGTAAATGCCATTGCACCAAAAGCACCAATTGGAGCTAACTTCATTAACATCCCGACTAAATAAAATACAGGGGCTGTCAAATTATTTAGAATATCAACAATTGGGCGGCCACGGTCACCAATTGCAGCTAAAGCAATACCGAATAAAACTGCGACAAATAAGACTTGTAGAATGCTTCCTTCAGCTAAAGGGCTTATTAGTGTCTTAGGAATAATATTCATGAAAAAGTCGACTAAAGTCGCATCATGTGCTTTTTCTACATAATCAGCTACTTTATCATTTGCTAATGTAGTTGGGTCAATATTCAAACCTTTACCGGGTTGAATGATATTTGCCACTACCATGCCTACAATAAGAGCTAATGATGAGAAGGTAAAAAAGTACAACATCGCTTTACCAGTCACACGACCAACACGACTCATATTAGTCATGCCAGCAATACCCGTAACAACTGTTAGAAAAATTACTGGAGCAATAATCATTTTAACAATTTTAATAAATGCATCGCCTAATGGTTTTAGGCTTTCACCAAACTCAGGGTAAAAATGACCTAATAATATACCTAAGATAATTGCAAATATTACCTGGACATATAATATTTGATGAAACTTCTGTTTCTTTTTTATAACTTCTGGTTCAAGGGTACTGAATTCCATTATCTATATACCTTTTTAGATCAAATTTTAAATTACGCAACCATGCAACATTTGAAGCATGAAACCACTCTGTTTGACAAGAGCAGGCAGTTTATAGAAAAAAACAACAATCAGGTCATAAGATTTCGAAATGTTAATATGGAATCCATATATTAAAGACATGCTTAATAATTAATTATTAATGCACCAAAGTAGCGCAAGTTAATAAACATATATTGCACCATAATGAATCAAAAAGAAGTTAATATAGTGCAAACATGGTGCATTTCTATATTTACAAATTCTTCCATATTTTTATATTATTGATTTTTATACTATTTATAATTATTCCAATGAAAATCAAATACTACAAAATTTAAATTTATTTTATTTTTTGTTTATTTTTACTTAAATTTAATAAAAATTTTATTACATATAATCACCATTTAATAATTTTATTATATTAACAAATAGAAATGGTATTAATTAGAAAGTAAGTTGGAATTTAGAACTGTAGTGAGCGCCATCTTGAAACTCATTTTCACTAAGAAAAATATCTTCATTTTTTATTTTATTTTCAAACTAAATCAATTTTACAATTACATCACGATTATAAATACCAAAAGACGTAAAATTAAGCTAAGCTAAAAAACAAATTAGACCCATAGATTCTACTCATAAGATGACCTAAATCCATATATAACGAGATAGGTAATAACAAAAGAGTTTTTAAAGACAAAACATCCATTATTCGTGCAATACCTTACTTGAGTTGCCGCTGTTAAATAAAGGACACGCGTTACGGAAGAAGAGCGCGCTCGCTTCAACTTGCATGGTTTAATTCCATACGTTGAAGAAAGTATTGAAGAATAAAGTCAGTATTTCTAACAATACTGTGCTTTTAATGATGCGATCAATAAACACCTTTACTTGCGTAACATTCAAGACATCAACGAAACCTTGTTCTATCACCTCATTGAAACCTCTTTAAGAAAGGGGATGCCTATCGTTTATACCTGCAAAGGTGGGTGAGGCTAGTCAGCATTCTCAGATATTTATCGTCACCATCACGGCACAGGCGTGCGCTTATGGTAAGTCACACTTACATAACTTAGACCTAGAAGATTTGGTGGCTTTAACTATTAAAGCTGTAGTAATGGCATGGGTACACCTTGCAGCGACAAACTAGGTGTCAAAGCTAGGTAAGTGAATTACTAGACTTCACTGTAGTTAATTCTCAATTTTAAATTTTATTAAAGGAAGTATGAAAGTCATACTTCCTTTTCAATCTGCTACACAATAAAACTTTAGAGTTGAGGCAATAGATCAAATCTAAATCAGATTTGAAAAATAATTACGATGGATACTGTCCTGTGGTAATAACTCTAATAAACGCTGTACCGCATCAATTCGGTCATGTGTTTGCCCAATAATTCTTAATAATTGATCGATATCCTTTATTTGATAGATCAACTGGCTTAAACGGGCATCAAAACAATGTCTCCAAGTGCTGAGTAAAGGGCTTTCTGATTTAGAGAGAAAGCTACCTTTATATAGCGAGAATGTACTGGAAATAAGATTTGCATTTAATGATTGTTCAGCACGTAAAAAATCACATTGGACTTCACAGCTAAGCCTATAAATGCGAGCCTCAATTGAATGAGGTAATAGGCTACGAAGTTGTGAAAGCTCAGCCTTTAGGGTTTTTAGGCTGACACTACGCTCACCATAAAGGGCATAGTGTAACTCTTCTAAGCCAATGCCATGAGGATGCAAAGCTAAAATGCAAAGTATTTCAATTTGACGATGACTCAAGTTCAAGGTATGCCCATTAAATTGAACCCAAGGCGAGCCTAGCGCCTTAATGTATAAAAAATTTTGCTGTTCAAACTTTATGGCTCGTTGTATTAAATCCGCACAGCGTTCAACTGCAAGCAGCCCCAAAGGAGTATGTTTTTTATATTTTGTGGAAAGGTTAATAATGCCATGAAATTGTCCTGATGTCGGATCCCAGATCGGCGCGGCATAACAAACCCAATCTCGAACACTGTCCATTTGGTTTTCATGAGAATAGACACAACTTGATATTTGGCTGTTCAACGTCATACCAATCGCATTGGTCCCAACAGCCTGTGTAGACCAATGCCCACCCTCAATAAAATGAACCTGTTCGGCAGAAGAAAGCATTGCCGAACTACTCCATGTCCATAAGAGAGTCCCGTGATGGTCTGTAAGACCAATAGCCATATCTGAATCTTCCGCTATTTTGAGTAAGTCAGCATAATTATGTTGGATAGAGCGGCGAAATAAAGACGTTTTATCTTCTGGAGGTAAGGCTAAAACAGGGGCGGCATGCACAGTATGTTGATTAATTAAATGGGTTGTTTGCAGATTTTTTGCAGATGCGGTATTGAACAGGTTCATATCATATTCCTTTATGATGAGACTGTAATATTTTTAAATTTTAGAAATGAGTTTCCAAATTTATAGTCATTTAAGTCATTTCTTCTTGCTTCAATTTTAAATGCTTTTATCTTTGCTTGGTTAAATCATATCTTTTGGCTTTACCAGTCCTTGAGTTACTTTAAAAGTGTTCTTATGAGCTGAAAATGACTATTTCCATCTGAAATGTTAATAAACGTAAATAGGATGAAAATTCATTAGCTCATTTAAGGGCTAGGCACAGCTTCACCATGATACTGACGGTCTGCAAAATAACTTGATCGTACTAATGGCGCACTCCAAATATTTTTAAACGCTAAGCGCTCCCCATGTGTTTGATAATGCTTAAACTCTTGCAACGTAACAAAACGATGAATTGGCGCATGAGATTTAGATGGCTGTAAGTATTGACCGATTGTGACATAGTCCACTTGATAATCTTTCAAATCATTTAATAACACAATAACCTCAGCCTCGACTTCTCCTAAACCGACCATCAAACCACATTTCGTTGGAATTTCAGAACAGTAGTGTTTAAATTTTTTGAGTAAATCCAATGAGTGCTTATAGTCAGCGCCTGGTCGCATGGCTTTATACAGACGTGGAACGGTTTCAATATTATGATTAAAAACATCGGGTGGGTTTTGGCTCAGAATCTTCAGGGCAATATCTGCACGACCACGAAAATCAGGAACCAAAATTTCTATCAGAGTCTCTGGACTGGTTTGACGAATTTCTCGAATGCAATCTGCAAAATGCTGTGCACCACCATCTTTTAAGTCGTCTCGATCAACAGAAGTAATCACGACATACTTTAAGTTTAGATTCTTGACTGTTTCAGCCAGATGCTTTGGCTCATTAAGATCTAGGATATTAGGACGACCATGTGCGACATCACAGAATGGACAGCGGCGAGTACAAATATCTCCCATGATCATAAACGTTGCAGTCCCTCCGCTAAAGCATTGTGGCAAATTGGGGCAGGCTGCTTCTTCACAAACCGTATGTAGTTTCTGTTGTCGTAATAAATCCTTAATGATTTGAACTTCCTCAGGTTGACTAATTTTAGTCCGAATCCATTCTGGCTTTTTCGGTGTCGTTTCCGTTGGAACAACTTTAATTGGAATACGCGCCATTTTTTCAGCGCCACGTAGCTTTTTTCCAGTTAATACTGTGTTATTTAAATCCATTACAAACACTCCATCGTTTAAAATAATTAATATAGATCCCGATATTAAATAAGCTCTTTTAGGTGCTTTAATAATATTAAAACAGTGCAAAAAACTTATCATATAAAATAAAGGTTGGTTAAAGGTTTGTTTTCATATGTGATTGAACTATTGTAAAATTTTAAAAAATTTTTTAAGTTCTTAACCTTCTGTTTTTAATATTTTTCTCATCTTTTTATGCATTATATTTTTTTAGTCTAATATGAAATTAAATAAAAATATATTTATATAAATATACGGTTTAAAAATTCAACCATTAATTTTTGGATTTTCTTTTAAGCGTAGTTAATAAGGAACAAAGATATGCAATTAACGGAAGAGCAATTGCTAGCAGCATACAAAAGAATGCGCGACATTCGTGAATTTGAGGATCGACTTCACGATGAAAATAATACAGGTGATATTCCTGGTTTCATCCATTTATATAGCGGCGAGGAAGCTGTTGCCGTAGGGATCTGTGAAAATTTAACAGACAAGGACTTCATTACATCAACGCATCGTGGTCATGGACATTGTATTGCTAAAGGCTGTGACATTCACGCCATGATGTTAGAAATTTTTGGCAAAGATGATGGTTTGTGTCGTGGTAAAGGCGGCTCAATGCACATTGCGGACTTAGATAAAGGCATGCTCGGTGCAAACGGTATTGTGGGTGGTGGTCCACCTTTGGCTATTGGGGCAGCTTTAAGTGCTAAAACACTGAAAAATGGTGGGATTGGTCTATCTTTTACCGGTGATGGCGGGTCAAATCAGGGCTTAACTTTTGAAGCCATTAATATGGCTGTCGTGTTAAAGCTCCCTGTCATTTTTGTTTTTGAAAACAACGGTTTTGGTGAAGGCACTGCACACGACTATGCCGTAGGCAGTAAAGACATTGCAGGCCGAGCAGCAGGTTTTGGCTTACCCGCTGAAAAAGTAGATGGAACAGACTTTTTTGCTGTGTATGAAGTTGCACAAAAAGCCATTGAACGTGCCCGCTGTGGTGAAGGTCCGAGTGTGATTGAAACGGTAACCAACCGTTTTTATGGACATTTTGAAGGTGATCCGGGGCTTATCCGTTCCAAAGAAGAACTGGATTATGTCAAAGAACATAAAGACCCATTGAAAATATTCCGTGAAAAAGTCAAAGGCAAAATTGACGAAGCCAAACTGGATGCAATTGATATTCAGTCTAAAGCCAATGTAGACGATGCCGTTGCAAAAGCACGCGCAGCTAAGTACCCAGAAGTATCTCAGTTACTTACTGATGTTTACGTCTCTTACTAAAGGAATAGTAGAAAAATGCCAAATAAAAGTTATCGAAACGCAATTAAAGAAGCAATTGAATTAGAAATGCGCCGAGACCCAAGTGTCATTGTGGTTGGTGAAGATGTTCGTGGTGGGCATGGTGGTACAAATACCGATGACAATAAACTGGAAGGCTTTGGTGGTGTACTTGGTGTAACTAAAGGCTTATGGACTGAATTTGGTTCTGAACGGGTTATTGATACTCCAATTACAGAATCTGCGATTATTGGTATGGCAGCAGGTGCTGCTGCAACGGGTTTAAGACCTGTGGCAGATTTAATGTTTATGGATTTTTACGGCGTGTGCTACGACATGCTGTATAACCAAGCGGCTAAATTCCGCTACATGTTTGGTGGTAAAGCCAAAGCGCCACTCGTTGTACGTGGCATGATCGGTGCAGGTTTTTCCGCCGCAGCACAGCATTCTCAGTCGCCATATAACGTGTTTGCCTCAGTGCCTGGTTTAAAAGTGGTGGTGCCTTCGAGCGCCTATGATGTGAAAGGCTTGTTAATTCAAGCCATTCGAGATGATGACCCAGTGGTCTTTTGTGAACACAAATTGTTGTATGACATTAAGGGTGAAGTACCAGATGAGGCCTATACTATTCCTTTTGGTGTCGCAAATTACACTCGTGAAGGGACAGATATTACTATTATTGCCTTAAGCCTTATGGTGCACCGTGCCAATGAAGTCGCTGATAAGCTCGCAAAAGAAGGCATTTCAGTTGAAGTGATTGACCCTAGAACCATTTCCCCATTAGATGAAGACGGTATTTTAGAATCAGTGGCTTCAACAGGTCGTGTGGTGATTGTGGATGAATCAGCAGCGCGTTGCGGTTTCGGACATGATGTGGCTGCGCTTATTGCCCAGAAAGGCTTTCACTACCTTAAAGCCCCGATCGAATTAGTCACACCGCCGCACTCACCAGTACCATTTTCGCCAGTATTGGAAAAAGAATGGCTACCTAGTGTAGAACGCATCGAACAGGCTGTACGTAAGACGTTGGAGGCTTAGGATGAGCGAAATTAAAACCTTAGAAATCCCAAAATGGGGTTTGTCCATGGAAGAGGGCACGATTGCCCAATGGCTGATTCAGGAAGGTACGCAATTTAGTAAAGGACAGGAAATTTGTGAAATTGAAACCACAAAAATCGTCAATGTTCTGGAAGCACCTTTCGATGGCTTGCTACGAAAAATTATTGCTAAAGATGGTGACACCCTTGTCGTAGGTGGAGTCATTGCAATTTGTGCAGACGCTCAAGTTTCCGATGTAGAAGTTGAAGCATTTGCACAGTCCTTAGGTGGAACACCTGCTGTAACTGAAAATAAAGCGGTAGCAGCGGTTCCTGAAAAATTAGCTGTGGCTCAAGCTGAAACCAAAGTACAAGCTGCTCCTCAACAAAACAGTGTTGGTAATGCATCAAAATTTGTGGCTCAAGGTGGATATTCAATTCCTGCTACGTTACAAGGCTTCCAACAAAGCGATGATATTTTTGCAACGCCACATGCCTTGAAATTGGCTGAAAAGCATAATGTAAACTTGTCTCAGATTACTGGTTCTGGACGTGAAGGTCGTATTAGTGTTCAAGATGTTCAGGCCGCAGTTCAAGCTGCTGGTGGTTCTTGGCCAGATGTGCGTCATCAAGCCAGTACGAAAGCCGCGAAATCTAAAGCAGATGATAGTGATGTTCTAGCAACACCTGTTGCCCGCCGTTTGGCAAAACAATGGGGCATTAATTTGCATGATTGTCGTGCATCGGGTTCACGTGGACGAGTCTGCAAGGAAGATGTTGAAGCTGTATATCAACGTGAAAACCCTGTACAAGCTCAACATGATCATGTGCATCCAACAGAGTCAGCAAAATTTACCACTGTGGCTATGAATGGTATGCGTAAAGCAATCGCTTCACGGCTACAAGCAGCAAAACGTAATGCACCACATTTTCGCTTAACGATAGACTTAAATGTTGAGTCGGTTCAGGCTTTGCGTCAGCAAATTAACAGTACCGTACCGCAAGTAAAACTGTCCATTAACGATATGCTGATTAAAGCTGCTGCCGCAGCACTGATCAAAGTTCCACAGGTCAACGTTCAGTTTGATGAAGAAAATCAGCAGATTTTACAGTTTGAACAGGCTGATATTTCGGTTGCTGTGGCCATCGAAAATGGACTGATCACGCCAATTATTAAAGCAGCAAACCGTAAATCTTTGGCACAAATTTCCAATGATATGCGTGATCTGGCGACACGTGCCAAAACTGGAAAACTAGCACCTGATGAGTTTCAAGGCGGTAGTTTCAGTATTTCCAATTTGGGAATGCTTGGTATTCAACAGTTTGATGCCATTATTAACCCACCTCAAGGTGCAATTCTGGCCTTAGGTGCAGCAGAGAAACGTGCTGTCGTCGAAAATGATGAGATTGTTGTTCGTGAAATGGTGACAGCAACATTGTCTTGTGATCATCGTGTCATTGATGGTGCGTTGGGTGCTCAATTCTTATCGGCATTTAAGCAGTTTGTCGAAAATCCTGCATTAATTTTGGTGTAGGAGGAATAGCCATGTCAGATACACAATTTGATCTTGTGGTTATTGGTGCTGGTCCTGGAGGATATGTCGCTGCGATTCGCGCAGCGCAACTGGGATTAAAAACGGCAATTGTTGAAAAACAACACTTAGGCGGAGTGTGTCTTAATTGGGGATGCATTCCAACCAAGGCATTATTGAGCGGGGCTGCGCTTGCGCAGCAGTTCAAACATGCAGAGCAGTTTGGCTTTACTCTTAACGCGGTTGATTTTGACATTCAAAAACTGGTCCATCATAGCAGACAGGTTTCTGAGCAACTGGTACAAGGTATCGGTCAATTATTGAAAAAGAATCAAATCACTGTTTTTAATGCAGCAGCCCAGTTTATTGCCAAAGAGCAATTAGAGCTTACAGATGCGAATGGACAAAAACAGCAGATTTTTGCACCGCATATTATTGTAGCAACAGGTGCACGTGCGGCCAATTTACCTCATATTCCTGTAGATGGTCGTCAGGTCTGGAGTTATAAAGAGGCTTTAGTTCCAGAACAATTACCAAAATCTTTACTGGTCATTGGTTCGGGTGCTATAGGCAGTGAGTTTGCAAGCCTATACCAAGACTTAGGCTGCCAAGTCACCTTGGTCGATATTGCCAAGCAGATTCTCCCTAGTGAAGACATTGAAGTTGCGAGGTATGTACAAAAGCAATTTGAACAGCAGGGTATGCAGGTTTTAACCGAAGCGACCGTAAAAAAAATAGAAACTGATCAGCCTCAAGTACATTGTCATATTGAAACTGCCACAGGTGTGCAAATTATTAGCGTTGAAAAGGTACTTTCAGCAATTGGCGTGAAACCGAATGCTGAAAGTCTTGGCCTAGAAGTTTTGGGGGTTGAATTTGAGGATGGTTTTATTAAAGTCGACTCATGGTGTAAAACCAATGTTGTGGGCGTTTATGCAATTGGCGATGTCGCAGGCGCACCGTGTTTGGCACACAAAGCCAGTCATGAAGCCATTCTTTGTGTGGAGAAAATTGCAGGCCTAAGTCATGTACATGCTTTAGATCGTACACAAATTCCAGGCTGTATCTTTACCCATCCTCAAGTGGCCAGTATTGGTTTGACAGAACAGAAAGCGAAAGCTGCGGGCTTGAATATCAATGTAGGTAAGTTCCCTTTACAAGCCAATGGTAAAGCATTGGCTTTGGGCGATAGCGCAGGATTTGTTAAAACCATTTTTAGTCAGGAAACAGGTGAATTGTTGGGTGCTCATATGGTCGGACATGAAGTCACCGAACACATTCAAGGTTTTGCCATCGCAAAATACCTAGAAGCTACGGATGAAAGCTTAGCGAAGGTCATTTTCCCTCATCCTACTTTGTCTGAGGCGATGCATGAGTCGGTATTGTCGGCGATGCAACGTGCAATCCATATTTAAGGAGTCGTAACATGCCTAGAGGTTTAAACAATAAAGTTGCATTAATTACGGGCGGCACAAGGTATTGGACGCGGTATTGCCTTACGTTTAGCACAAGAAGGTGTTCATATTGGATTGGTCGATCTTCACCAAGAAAAGTTAAATACTGTTCAACAAGAGGTTGAAGCCTTTGGCGTAAAAGCCACCACATTTATTGCGGATATTTCAGATCCAATACAAATCAGTGACACTATTAATCATGCAGAATCGACACTTAATGGTTTTGATATCATGATTAATAATGCAGGTATTGCACAAGTCAAAGCTTTGGCAGATGTAACGCCGAGTGAATTTAACCAAATTATGAACATCAATGTCGGTGGTGTACTTTGGGGGATTCAAGCCGCAGCAAATAAATTTAAACAACGCCAACAGGCTGGAAAAATTATTAATGCATGCTCAATAGCAGGTCATGAAGGCTTTGCTTTACTCGGTGTTTATTCGGCAACTAAATTTGCAGTTCGTGCATTGACGCAAGCTGCGGCTAAAGAATATGCCAGTGTTTAAATTACTGTAAATAGTTATTGTCCGGGTGTTGTTGGTACAGACATGTGGGTCGAAATAGATCAGCGGTTCTCTGAAATTACAGGCGCACCAATTGGTCAAACGTATAAAAAATATGTAGATGGTATTGCTTTAGGACGTGCTGAAACACTAGATGACGTGGCTGCATTAGTTGCATTTTTAGCCAGTGAGGATGCAAACTACATTACAGGTCAGTCTATTTTGACAGATGGTGGAATGGTTTATCGTTAATATCAATATAAGGAATACAAAATGAAAGCAGCTCGTTTTTATGATCGAGGGGATATTCGGATTGAAGATATCCCTGAACCGAAAGTACTTCCAGGCACAGTTGGAATTCAAGTAGCATGGTGCGGTATTTGCGGTACAGATTTACATGAATTCATGGAAGGTCCTATTTTTATTCCACCTTGCGGTCATCCACATCCAATTTCGGGAGAATCTGCACCTGTAACAATGGGACATGAATTTTCAGGTGTGGTTTATGCAGTTGGTGAGGGTGTAGATGATATCCAAATTGGGCAACATGTCGTAGTTGAGCCCTACATTATTGCTGACGATGTGCCGACTGGCCCGAATGATAAGTATCATTTATCAAAAAATATGAACTTTATTGGCTTAGGCGGACGTGGTGGTGGTCTTTCTGAAAAAATCGCAGTTCAACGACGTTGGGTACATCCTATTTCAAATGATATTCCCTTAGACCAAGCAGCGTTGATAGAACCTTTATCTGTTGGTCATCATGCCTATGTCAGAAGTGGTGCAAAAGATGGCGATATAGCACTGGTTGGTGGAGCAGGCCCAATAGGCTTACTTTTATCAGCCATTTTAAAGGCCAAAGGTCTCACGGTCATCATTACGGAGTTGAGTGCAAAACGTAAAGAAAAAGCGATAGAAGCGGGTGTTGCAGATTATGTATTAGACCCATCACAGGTTGATGTGGTTGCTGAAGTAATGAAAATTACTGAAGGCCATGGTGTAGATGTCGCTTTTGAATGTAGTAGTGTCAATAAAGTCATGGATACACTCGTTGCAGCAATGAAACCAACTGGCGTAGTCGTTATCGTTTCTATTTGGAGCCATCCTGCCACAATTAATGTACATAGTGTGGTGATGAAAGAGCTAGATATTCGTGGAACGATTGCTTATGTCAATGACCATCAGGAAACCATCCGTTTAGTCGAGCAAGGTAAGATTAATCTAGAACCTTTTATTACCCAACGTATTGCATTAGATGATCTTGTTTCTAAAGGCTTTGAAACGCTGATTCATAATAATGAGTCTGCAGTAAAAATTATTGTTCATCCGTAGTAAAGTCCAATTTTAACGACAAATTTGAATAAGCTAGAAATAAACTCTATGTAGCTATTTCTAATATCTTTAGCGATAGGGAGTGAGTCTGTACGTACAGATTCATTCTCAAATTTACAGTGTTGAGTGCCAGTATGATTTTGATCATACAGCCTAGTAAAGATAGAAAATAATTTTTTAAATAAACCATAGGGATATAGACTAGATTTTTCTAGGAGAGTGGTGGTAGTCCACCACTAATTAAAATATTTCTACAAAATCAGTTTATATTCAATAAATTAAGTTTACTATTTGGTATAAAATATTATGCTGAGGTTGGGGTTTTGAAAGCTACGATTTCTGTTTGGCTTTTTGGCGTAAGACATACAAGTATAAGCTTTCTACTTTTTCACGTGCCCATGGTGTGGTACGTAAAAATCGTAATGATGACTTAACACTTGGATCTATGCAAAAACATCTAATTTCAATTTTACGACTTAAGCCTTCAAAGCCACCGTAGTAATCCAATAATTCATCCAAAATGTCAGCAAGTTTTTTGCCGTGTAGAGGGTCATTGGAGGCGTTCATAATAGATCAACCATATTTTGGGAGACCATCATTATAACCTGAGCTAGTTGAAAAATGAGAGGGTTGGAATTTAAACCTAATTAACATTGATGTGTGCTGAAATAGCAGGAGACATTTACTTGGGAGATTCTAGGCAGCCGACTTCTAAAAATCTTTTGCCATTTGATTTAGTGTCTTAAAATCTAGACCTTTCTTTTTATAGAATGGGACCTCAAAAAAAACTATTTAACTGAAGCAAACATAAAAGTGCATTTCTACGTTTCGTTTGCTGAGACTTTAGAAACATTAGCTATTGAAAACCCAAAGGTTTATTGTAGTTTTAAATCACGCTAAACAACAGCGTACTCGGCATCGTGAATATAATTTTACTGAGATTCACGATGTCGAGCTGTAGCACCAACTGAGGTTGCGTAGGCCACAGTCTTGGATATTCTATTTAACTTATGTTCACCTGAGTTCTAGTTCATAATAAATTATTAAAATTTATCTTTTAGTTTCAATTGTTTATTTGGATAAATTAATTTACTTAAAAGAAGATGGTTCATGAACCTAAGATTTTTATTAAAAATAAGCTTAAAACCATAAGTTCTTTCATTCGATTGAGGCCTACTCTCGTTTATTGAGGAAAAAGCATCAAAAGATGCCTTTTTCTCTTTTCCCTGAATTTATTCTGCAATTTTTAAGACAACTTTACCTTTTGCTCGTCCAGTATTCACATATTGGAAAGCATCTTTAATCTCTGTAAATGTATATGTCTTATCAACGATTGGATTTATTTTCCCAAACTCTACTAATTTTGAAATTTCAGATAGCTGCTGACCATTCGGCTGCATAAACAAAAATGAGTAAGTAATTCCTCTCTTTTTGGCTTTATTCCGGATTGACCAACTTAAAAGAGGAATAATACATTTTAATAACCAATTTGCATGAATTGCTT
>RCUL01000054.1_pt1 | contig 134116 bp, 139 predicted proteins | sample 2167521 | NCBI WGS metagenome assembly RCUL01 (sample SAMN09932745, study PRJNA488358) | compost metagenome | feature: garden; material: soil; isolation source: compost soil in acetic acid-enriched culture | place: Germany: Experimental Botanical Garden Goettingen | collected 2016-01-27
TCTGATAAATTGTTAAAGAGCAGTGCAACGCGGCTTTCGCTCACCGTTGCGAGGTGGCGTATATTACGCTTTCCTCTTTCAGAGTCAACCCTGAATTTCAGGATTTTTTCTCTTCAACCGACCCGGCTGTTTGTGTGAAGTGATTCACATCCGCCGTGTCGATGGAGGCGCATTATAGGGATCCCAGTTTTTAGCACAAGCGTTTTTTAGATCTTTTTTACCGACTGCTGCTTTTCCATTCTTTTCGATGAGATCCTGCCCGATCTGCTTAAAAATTGACGCATTTAACCCCTGCTGGTGCGGCATAATAGGATCATGATCTTTTGAATATGCTTACCAGCCGAGGTTGATATGTCCGCAGTACTCCGTCCTTATAAAGATCTGTTCCCGAAAATGGGGGAGCGGGTGATGCTCGATGACAGTAGCGTTATCATTGGCGATGTCAGAATGGGTGATGATGTCAGCATTTGGCCACTGGTCGCGATCCGAGGCGATGTGAATTATGTGGCTATCGGTGTACGCACCAATATTCAGGATGGAAGCGTTCTGCATGTAACCCATAAATCGAGTTATAACCCAGAAGGTAATCCTCTCATTATTGGAGACGATGTCACCGTCGGTCATAAGGTAATGTTGCACGGCTGCACGATTGGCAACCGTGTCCTGGTGGGCATGGGATCTATTCTGCTGGATGGAGTAATAGTAGAAGACGACGTAATGATCGGCGCCGGGAGCCTGGTCCCACAAAACAAACGCCTGGAAAGTGGCTATCTCTATTTAGGCAGCCCGGTAAAACAGATCCGCCCTTTAAAAGAGGCGGAGCTCGAAGGGTTGAAATACTCAGCGAATAACTATGTGAAATGGAAAGATGAGTATCTGGCTCAGGAAAACCACACCCAGCCTTGATCGTCCTCCTGCTCATCACGGATCAAATCGCTGGCTTCTTCTTCCAGATCCCAGCGATGCTCCCTGAACACCTCAAGGGGAAGGGGCCCGCCAAAACGCTCCAGCAGCAGTTCACCTGAAATAGCGCAAGTTAATCGCACGCCGTTAACCAAAACAGGAAAACAGACCGCCTTTTTGCCTTCATCCCACTCTTCCCGGTCTGGAAACTGAATCGCCTGATTCATGCCAGCAATTCCTGTTTCAACTTTTCAATTACCGGCTCTACTTCAGGTAACACGCCATGCCAGAGAAAGACCGCATGCGCCGCTTGCCCCACCAGCATTCCCAGACCATCCGCCAGATGCTTCGCGCCACGATCTTCACACCAGCTCAAGAAAGGCGTTTTTCCCTTTTGATAGAACATGTCATATGCATATGTGTGCGGATTAACTAAAGAACAAGGTATCGCAGGCACTTCACCACCGATGCCGCTGGAAGTGGCATTAATAATAAGATCGAACTCATGCCCGCCCAGATCATCCATCAATACAGCACTCACGCTACCCGTATGGGCAAAGAGCGTGGCTAATTCCTGTGCGCGGGAAAACGTACGATTCGTGATCGTGACGGCACAATCCAGAGAAAGAAGTGGCAACAGCACACCGCGAGAGGCACCACCGGCACCGATCAGCAAAATACGAAAGCCCTTCTTAATAAAGGAGAGCCTTTCAAGATCGCTTAATAAGCCAATGCCATCAGTGTTATCACCCAACAGCCGCCCATCTTCCAGCCGCTTAAGTGTGTTCACCGCCCCAGCAAGGGATGCGCGTTCGGTTAATTCATCCGCTCGCGCAAAGGCTTCTTCTTTAAAAGGAACGGTAACATTCGCCCCTCTACCACCGCTGTTAAAGAAGGCATCCAGCGTTGGAACAAAGTCATCTACCGCTGCCAGTACGCGACCATAGGTGTGATCGATTAGCAGTTGCTGAGCAAATTGCTGATGAATGAACGGTGACTTGCTATGAGCAATTGGGTTACCAAAAACAACGTACTTTTCCATCATTTCACCCCTGGCGAAAGCGCTCGCCGGTCAACGCATCACGGATTTCCGATGGATTTTGACGACCACCGGTGTCTCCGATAACAACCGGGAAATCATCACCGAACTGGGTCAACACTTCTTGTGATGTGCGACAAGGTGGCAACCCGGTCAGGTTCGCGCTGGTAGAAACCAACGGTTTACCAAAAGTCTGGCACAGTTCAACCACCAGCGGGTGATCAGTTACACGCACAGCAAGAGAGTCAAAGCGCCCCGTCAACCAACGCGGCGTCGTCGGCTGCGCCGGGAAAACAAAAGTGACCGGGCCAGGCCATGCCGCGAAAATAGTATCGCGCTGCGCCTGGTCCAACGTTGAGTCATCAATGTAAGGCTTGAGTTGCTCAAAGCTGGCAGCAATCAAAATAAGGCCTTTCTCGATTGGTCTTTGCTTCAGTTCTAATAAACGGGTAACCGCCGTTTCGCTGTCAGGATCACACCCGACGCCAAACACGGCTTCCGTTGGATAGGCGATGACTTCTTCATTTCTCAAGACTTCCACCGCACGGGAAATGGAGTCTGATGTTAATTTATTATTCACAGGTTTAATCCGCCGAAATCGGCTTTCCACATTGTTTACTGGCACAGAAGAGTTTAACGCTCTGCGCCGTTTTCTTCTCGACAAGCAGAGGATAATCGCAATGAGGGCAAATCCCCGCTACTGGTTTGAGATTGATAACGAATTGACATTCAGGATAGCGATCGCAGGAATGGAAGGTTTTACCAAAGCGGGAACGGCGCTGCACCAGCTGTCCTTGTTGACACTGAGGACAAGCAATCGCGGTTTCATCAGGTTTATCAATTTGTTCTGTATGGCTGCACTCAGGATAGTTGCTACAGCCGATAAACATGCCATAGCGGCCCTGTCGCAAGGCCAGAGAGGCCCCACAAGCTGGGCACATTTGCCCCTCCAGAATTTTAACGATATGCCCGTCCGCCTGACTTTTCAGGGGACGGACATAATCACATTCTGGATAGTGTGAACAACCGAGAAACGGGCCGTGTTTCCCGGACCGGATGACAAGATTAGCCCCACACTGTGGGCAGGGCTCATTATTAGACACCGTAAAAAGTGCTGATTTGGCCATAACAACTCTTGGTGCTACATAGATGAATTAATGCAGCATACCTTCATTCACTTCAAAGAGTAATTCTTCCATTTGCTGATAGGCATTTTCACAGCCTGGAATATTAAACAGAACCATCAGGATCACCCATTTGAGGTCTTCCAGTTCAAACTCTGCCGTATCCAGCGCCATGACGCGCTCTATCACCATTTCTCGGGTATCGAGGTTTAGCACCTGAATCTGCTCCAGGAATAAGATAAATCCCCGGCAACTGGCATCCAGCCTTTCACACTCTTCAGCCGTAAAAATACGCACAGACAACGGATCTGAAGCAAGCTGCATCGGTTCGACAAGGCCTTCCTGATAATCAGCCAGCTTTTCTAACCACATTAACGCGTTATAGATATCTTCCCGTTCGAATCCTGCATCGGTAAGATCCCGCGTCAGTCGGTCTTGATCCACGCGCATTTCAGCTTCGTTATGGATGTAAGTCTCAAACAAATACATCAGTACGTCGAACATGGCTTGCCCTCCTCAATCGGACATAGCCGCCGGGTACAGCTGCGATCCATCCTGCTAACTCCAGTTCGAGTAGCTGTGCTACCGTCACTGGCACAGATTGGCCGGCACGTTCAGCGACAACGTCAACAGGTGTTACCTCATCTCCTACGTTAGCCAGGAGCTCAGGAAATGGCAATGCCACCTCCTCCTGATCTGATGAATAAAGTGACTTTTCAGGCTCATCTGGTATCCAGGTTAGCCCATATCGCAAATTTTCCAGGATTTCTTCAGGACAGGTTACTGGCGTGGCTCCTTGTTTAATGAGCCAGTGCGGCCCTTCACATCCGGGGTTACCAATAGGGCCGGGTAAGGCAAAAACTTCGCGCCCTTGTTCCATGGCACATCGGGCAGTCACGAGCGATCCACTCCTTATCGCCGCTTCGACAACCAGGACGCCCTGACTCAAACCACTAATAATGCGATTACGTCGTGGAAAATTAGCAGGCCAGGGTGATGTAGTGAGCGAAAACTCAGAAATAACCGCGCCTCCGGCATCGACAATCTTGTCGGCAAGGGCAGAATGTCGACGGGGATAAATACTGGACAGGCCATTGCCAAGCACAGCAATAGTTTTCCCCTGAACCGAAAGCGCCGCTCGATGGGCTATCCCATCAATTCCACACGCTAAGCCGCTGGTAATGGTAAACCCGCATTTCGCCAGCTGCTCACAAAAAAACCGCCCCCACCTCTCTCCATACCAGGATGGCCCCCGACTGCCGACTACCGCCAGTTGAACACTGTTTAGCACCTCAATTTCGCCCTTAACAAACAGTGCACCAGGATAGTCAGGCAGGGTCCGTAACCGCGGAGGATAGTGCGGGCTATCGGCTGAAATGAGGTAATGACCCCGGTGTTCAAGCCATTTAAGAGAGCACTCAAGATCGGCTTCTTTGGCATTTATAAATTGACTGGCCTGTTTATGTGTTAGGCCCGCATCTATCAGCAAAGCGGTATCAATATCTTGCCGTTGCGATAAACGTCGCGCGGCATTCAGCATCGGGTCGCCACACAAATTTCCAATGCTGATTAAACGTAACCAAATCTCTGTGGAAGTCATCCTTTTCCCCTGCCATAAGCAGCCTCAGCAATCTTTGCGATTGGTCACCGATGCTGTCAATCAGAGGGGGATTTGTCTAGAATAGAGGTAAGAATCTTTTCAACTCCTGAACACGGCTCTGGAAATTTATGGCAGTTTTGCAAGTGTTACATATCCCGGACGAGCGCCTTCGCATCGTTGCTGAACCGGTAAAAGAAGTGAATGCAGAAATTCAACGTATCGTCGATGATATGTTCGATACGATGTATGCCGAAGAAGGCATTGGCCTTGCGGCGACACAGGTTGATATCCATAAGCGTATTATCGTGATCGATGTTTCTGAAAATCGCGAAGATCGCCTGGTGCTGATTAACCCGGAACTGCTCGAGAAGAGCGGTGAGACTGGCATCGAAGAAGGTTGTCTGTCCATTCCTGAACAGCGCGCGTTAGTGCCTCGCGCGGAAAAAGTTAAAATCCGCGCGCTTGACCGCGAGGGTAAACCGTTTGAACTGGAAGCAGACGATCTACTGGCGATCTGCATTCAGCATGAGATGGATCATCTGGTCGGTAAACTGTTTATCGATTATCTCTCTCCGCTGAAACAACAGCGTATTCGTCAGAAAGTAGAGAAACTGGATCGTATGCGCACTCGCGCATAATATCCCCCGGATACAAGGAAAAACGTGTCTAGAAATCTACGTATTATCTTCGCGGGAACCCCTGACTTCGCAGCGCGTCATCTTGACGCGCTGTTAACATCTGGCCATCAGATTGTCGGTGTATTTACTCAGCCAGATCGCCCTGCTGGTCGTGGCAAGAAACTGATGCCGAGTCCGGTCAAAGTTCTGGCTGAAGAACAGGGTTTACCCGTATTCCAGCCTGTTTCTTTACGCCCACAGGAAAACCAGCAGTTGGTTTCAGATCTGAATGCTGATGTCATGGTTGTCGTAGCTTATGGATTAATTCTGCCAAAAGCAGTTCTCGATATGCCGCGCCTGGGCTGTATCAATGTGCATGGTTCTCTGCTTCCACGCTGGCGTGGTGCAGCCCCTATTCAGCGCTCGCTGTGGGCAGGTGATAGCGAAACTGGTGTCACCATTATGCAAATGGACGTAGGGCTGGATACGGGCGATATGCTGTATAAACTGGCCTGCCCGATCACTTCTGAAGATACCAGCGCAACACTCTACGACAAACTGGCTGATTTGGGTCCGCAGGGCCTGGTTGAGACATTGCAGCAGCTTGCTGATGGCAAAACTCAGCCTGAAGTCCAGGATGAAAGCCAGGTGACCTATGCTGAAAAACTCAGCAAAGAAGAGGCGCAACTCGACTGGTCACTTTCTGCTGCCCAGTTAGAGCGCTGCATCCGCGCCTTCAATCCGTGGCCAATGAGCTGGATGACCATTGACGATCAGCCCGTTAAGATCTGGAAAGCATCGGTGATTGATAGCAAGTCTCACGCAGAGCCCGGCACCATTATTGAAGCGAACAAGCAGGGAATTCAGGTGGCCACAAATGATGGCATTCTGAATCTAGAATCGCTACAACCTGCCGGTAAAAAGGCAATGAGCGCACAAGACTTGCTGAATTCTCGTCGTGAGTGGTTTACGCCGGGCAAACATCTTGCCTGAGTGCATTTAATCCTAAGGCCCGGAGTTTCCGGGCATTTTTATTTTAGCGGTTATGAAAAAACAAAATCTTCGCAGCATGGCTGCACAGGCCATCGAGAAAGTGGTCGAGCAGGGTCAATCCCTGAGTAATATCCTGCCACCGCTTCAGCAGAAAGTTTCTGATAAAGACAAAGCCCTGCTTCAGGAGCTGTGCTTCGGCGTACTGCGTACGCTCTCACAGCAAGAGTGGCTCATCAACAAGCTGATGTCCCGCCCGATGACGGGCAAACAGCGCACCATCCATTATTTGATCATAGTCGGCTTCTACCAGTTGCTCCATACGCGCATTCCGCCTCATGCCGCGCTGGCCGAAACCGTTGAAGGTGCGGTAGCAATTAAACGTCCGCAGTTGAAAGGCTTGATCAATGGCGTATTGCGCCAGTTCCAGCGTCAGCAGGAAGAACTGGTCGCAGAGTTCAGCCAGTCCGACCAACGTTTTCTCCATCCCGACTGGCTGCTTAAGCGTCTGAAAAAAGCCTATCCACAGCAGTGGGAAGCCATTGTTGAAGCCAATAATCAGCGTCCACCGATGTGGCTGCGTGTAAACCGCATTCACCATACCCGCGACGAATGGTTGGCTTTGTTGGAACAAGCTGAAATGAACGGCTTCACGCATGATGCCTATCCCGATGCTGTGCGACTGGCCTCTCCAGCCCCGGTACATGTATTACCCGGTTTCGAGCAGGGTTGGATCACCGTTCAGGACGCCTCTGCGCAGGGTTGTATCACTTATCTTGCACCACAAAATGGCGAACGCATTCTGGATCTCTGTGCTGCGCCTGGTGGTAAAACAACGCATATTCTTGAAACCGCGCCACAGGCCAGCGTTCTGGCTGTCGATGTGGATGAGCAGCGGCTTTCCCGTGTGTATGACAACCTGAAACGCTTAGGTCTCAAGGCCCAGGTTAAACAGGGAGATGGACGCACCCCTGCAGAGTGGTGTGGAGACGAACAGTTTGATCGCATCCTGCTGGATGCTCCTTGCTCCGCAACGGGTGTGATTCGTCGTCATCCAGATATTAAATGGTTGCGTCGGGACCGTGATATCAATGAGCTGGCTCAATTGCAGAGCGAAATTCTCGATGCCGTCTGGCCGCACCTGAAGTCTGGCGGAACGCTGGTCTACGCAACGTGCTCCGTCCTTCCTGAAGAAAACACTCAGCAGATTGCTGGATTCCTTAAACGCACACCTGATGCCACGTTACACATGACCGGCACAGTCGATAATCCTGGCATCCAAAACCTGCCGGGAGCGGAAGAAGGTGATGGCTTCTTTTACGCTAAGCTAATCAAAGCGTGATGTTGAAAACAGGTCGCAAGCTATGAAGATTATCATTCTGGGTGCAGGACAGGTCGGTGGAACGTTGGCCGAGAACCTGGTGGGTGAAAACAACGACATCACCATCGTTGATACCAATGGCGATCGCCTGCGCGGATTGCAGGATAAGTTCGATCTGCGCGTGGTTCAGGGGCACGGCTCGCATCCGCGTGTTCTTCGTGAGGCGGGAGCAGACGATGCCGACATGCTCGTCGCGGTCACCAGTTCGGATGAAACAAATATGGTGGCCTGCCAGGTGGCCTACTCGTTATTTAACACTCCAAACCGAATTGCGCGTATCCGCTCGCCGGATTACGTCCGTGATGCAGAAAAGCTATTTAATTCTGAAGCGGTACCCATTGATCATCTCATCGCCCCGGAACAACTGGTCATTGACAGTATTTATCGTCTGATTGAATATCCCGGCGCACTGCAGGTGGTTAACTTCGCCGAAGGTAAAGTCAGCCTTGCCGTGGTGAAAGCCTATTATGGCGGCCCGTTAATTGGTAATGCGTTATCTACCATGCGCGAGCATATGCCGCATATTGATACTCGCGTAGCAGCAATATTCCGCCATGACCGCCCAATTCGCCCACAAGGGTCGACTATCGTTGAAGCGGGTGATGAAGTGTTCTTTATTGCCGCGTCACAGCATATTCGTGCAGTGATGAGTGAACTACAGCGACTTGAAAAACCGTATAAACGCATCATGCTCGTTGGCGGCGGTAATATTGGTGCCGGGCTGGCACATCGTCTCGAGAAAGATTACAGCGTGAAGTTGATCGAACGCGATCAACAGCGCGCCGCAGAACTGGCCGAAAAATTACAGAATACGATCGTATTTTATGGCGACGCGTCGGATCAAGAATTGCTGGCAGAAGAGCATATTGATCAAGTTGATCTGTTTATTGCAGTCACCAACGACGATGAAGCAAACATCATGTCGGCCATGCTGGCGAAACGCATGGGTGCTAAAAAAGTCATGGTACTTATTCAGCGCAAGGCCTACGTCGATCTCGTGCAAGGCAGCGTCATCGATATTGCAATTTCGCCGCAGCAGGCAACTATTTCGGCCCTGCTAAGCCATGTCCGTAAAGCCGACATCGTTGGAGTTTCCTCTCTGCGCCGTGGTGTTGCAGAAGCAATAGAAGCCGTTGCGCATGGGGATGAAACCACCTCCCGTGTTGTTGGCCGGTCCATTGATGAAATTAAACTACCGCCAGGCACCATTATTGGCGCTGTCGTGCGTGGCAATGATGTCATGATCGCCAATGATAATTTACGCATCGAGCAAGGCGACCATGTCATTATGTTCCTGACAGATAAAAAGTTTATTACCGACGTCGAACGTTTGTTCCAGCCAAGTCCTTTCTTCCTCTAACGGTTAAAGGTGTCCGAACGGGCACCTGTAACTATTAACCCTCTATTTTATAATGCTTAATTTTTCATAACGATTATTTATCCTCAATGGAAATTGGCTAATGATTTGTTAAACTTAGGATCGTCAGCTGGCTCAAGGAGAGTAAAATGAGTGTTATAAAAGAATTTCGCGAATTTGCGATGCGCGGGAATGTGGTGGATTTGGCAGTGGGTGTCATTATCGGTGCGGCATTCGGCAAGATTGTTTCGTCTTTGGTTGCCGATATTATTATGCCACCGCTAGGGCTGTTAATCGGGGGGATCGATTTTAAACAATTCGCAGTGACCCTCAGAGATGCTCAGGGCGATATCCCTGCTGTTGTAATGCACTATGGCGTGTTTATTCAGAATATTTTCGATTTCGTGATTGTGGCCTTCGCTATCTTTATGGCGATCAAACTCATCAACAAACTCAACCGCAAAAAAGAAGAACCTGCGGCTGCGCCACCGGCACCAACTAAAGAAGAAGTGCTGCTTACTGAAATTCGCGATCTGTTAAAAGAACAGAACAATCGCGTCTAACCAGGCTTAAAAAACCAGAAGGCCAGTGGTAAAAAAGTGAATCACTTTCTTGCCACTGGCCTCCCAGTTACCTCTCTTATCGTGTTTACCCTTACGCAGATAACTTCCTTTCCCCTTTTTATTCTTTTCGACACGTTGCCGAAAAAGTGGGTCATGCAACAATGCTTCAATGGCATTGTCCTTAATCTGCCCCTTCGTGTGCTGATAGCGGCTCATAAATTCTCCAGATTGTAAGTAAAATCGGCGCGAGTGTAGATCCGCCATAAGTAAAAATCAACAACCACGAGGTATTGAGTTGGCGCCCTGCTCCAGGGTTTCGAGAATTGAGCAATAAATGCTGCTATGAGCAGTTCCGCAGCATGCATCATTCAGTCGTTGCAACGATCGCTGCATGGTTTGCAGTTCTTCTATTCGCGCCTCAACTTCACTTAACCGTGCCTGAACGATGCTTTTAGACTCCTGGCAGGTATGGTGCTCTGGATCGATTCGTATTGAAAGCAATTCGCGGATCGACTCCAGCGTAAAGCCGAGTTGTCGTGCATAGCGAATAAATTTGAGTCGCTGAAGATCATTTTCGGTATATAGACGAAACCCACCCTCTGTGCGTACCTCATGCTCCATCATTTGCTGCTTTTCATAATAGCGAATGGTATCTGGCGTTGAGTCTGCGAGCTTTGCAAGTTCTCCGATGCGGTACATGCCTGGTCCCCTTTGATTGTCCTGAACAAACGATCCGAATATTGACCACGTAGAAAATCAGTATTCACTCCAGCTTGCTGCAATTTTAGTTCGATCAGTATTAAACGCCGGCGAAGTTCATCTGCCATCGGATCGTCGTGCTCAATACTGTTGAGTAAATCATTTAAAGCGAGTGCATCCTTACGATATTCCAACTCTGATGGAAGGCAACCAGCATTTTTCAGCAATCGGTAACCAGAGCGTAACTCTGCCGGTACAAAGCTATCATCATCAAGCACCAGCGGCTGGCCGTTGCCTGGCAGGTTATTAAATTCTCCTTTGCGCTGGGCTTCCAGGATATGACGTTCCGCCCATTGGTCAAGCAGCCACATGGTAGAAATCCACAAGAGAAAGTATTGATTTAAACAGTGTAGAGAACTGGAGATTCAGGAGATATAAAAAAACCCGCCGAAGCGGGTTCTTTTACGTTACTGCAGATTACTCTGCAGCAGCTTCTGCTTTAGATTCAGAACGATCAACCAGCTCGATGTAAGCCATCGGAGCGTTGTCGCCTGCACGGAAGCCACACTTCAGAATACGAGTGTAACCACCGGCACGGCTCGCGAAACGCGGGCCCAGTTCGTTAAACAGTTTTGCCACGATCTCGTTATCACGAGTGCGGGCGAATGCCAGACGACGATTAGCAACGCTGTCAGTCTTGGCAAGAGTAATCAGTGGCTCAACTACGCGACGCAGCTCTTTCGCTTTAGGCAGGGTCGTCTTGATGATCTCATGACGAACCAGTGAACCTGCCATGTTGCGGAACATAGCCTGGCGATGGCTGCTGTTGCGGTTCAGTTGACGACCACTCTTACGATGGCGCATGACCTTATCCTTCTCAGTAAAACCTTAACCTGTGATCCGGTTACTCGTCAGCAATGCTTGCCGGTGGCCAGTTTTCCAGGCGCATGCCCAGAGAAAGACCACGTGAAGCCAGCACGTCTTTAATCTCAGTAAGAGATTTTTTACCCAGGTTCGGCGTTTTCAGCAACTCAACCTCGGTACGCTGTACCAGATCACCGATATAGTGGATAGCTTCTGCTTTGAGGCAGTTAGCAGAGCGGACAGTCAATTCCAGATCGTCAACAGGGCGCAGCAGGATCGGATCGAATTCTGGTTTCTCTTCTTTAACTTCCGGCTGACGAACATCACGTAAGTCAACGAAAGCTTCAAGTTGTTCTGCCAGGATGGTTGCCGCACGACGAATCGCCTCTTCAGGATCGATTGTGCCGTTGGTTTCCATTTCGATGACCAGCTTGTCCAGGTCGGTACGCTGCTCTACACGCGCTGCTTCAACATTGTAGGCAATACGCTCTACAGGGCTATAGCATGCGTCGACCAGCAGACGGCCGATTGGGCGCTCATCTTCTTCCGAATGAATTCGGGCAGAAGCCGGCACATAACCGCGACCGCGCTGAACTTTGATACGCATGCTAATAGCTGCGTTCTCATCGGTCAGGTGGCAGATCACGTGCTGCGGCTTGACGATTTCGACATCACCATCATGGGTAATGTCGGCTGCAGTCACAGGGCCAATGCCAGATTTATTCAGGGTAAGAATAACTTCATCTTTCCCCTGAACTCTCACCGCCAGCCCTTTCAGGTTGAGCAGGATTTCAAGGATATCTTCCTGAACGCCTTCTTTGGTGCTGTACTCATGAAGTACACCATCAATCTCAACTTCGGTTACCGCACAACCCGGCATCGACGAGAGCAGAATACGGCGCAGTGCGTTACCCAGAGTATGGCCAAAGCCACGCTCTAAAGGCTCAAGGGTCACCTTGGCGTGCGTCGAACTCACTTGCTCGATATCTACCAGGCGCGGTTTTAGAAACTCTGTCACAGAACCCTGCATTGTGTCCTCTCTTTGGTACTAAGCTTTACTTGGAGTAAAGCTCGACGATCAGGTGTTCGTTAATGTCCGCAGACAGATCAGAACGTTCCGGCTGACGCTTGAACGTGCCTTCCATCTTGCCAGCATCAACTTCCAGCCAGGTTGGCTTTTCACGCTGCTCAGCCAGCTCCAGAGCGGCTTTCACGCGAGATTGAGCTTTCGCTTTCTCACGAATGCTAACAACGTCGTTCGCTTTAACCTGATAAGAAGCGATGTTAACAACACGACCGTTTACCATGATTGCTTTATGGCTAACCAGTTGGCGTGATTCAGCACGAGTAGCGCCGAAGCCCATACGGTAAACAACGTTGTCCAGACGACCTTCCAGCAGAGCCAACAGGTTTTCACCGGTGTTGCCTTTCAGACGTGCTGCTTCTTTATAGTAGTTACGGAACTGACGCTCCAGCACACCGTAGGTACGGCGAACTTTTTGCTTTTCACGCAACTGCACACCATAGTCAGACAGACGCGGTTTACGCGCACCGTGCTGGCCAGGAGCTTGTTCAATTTTACACTTGGTATCGATCGCGCGAACGCCAGACTTAAGGAATAAGTCGGTGCCCTCACGACGGCTCAGCTTGAGCTTAGGACCCAAATATCTTGCCATTTTCTATCTCCAACAATCCTAGAAAACGTAAGCGTTATACGCGACGTTTTTTCGGCGGACGACAACCGTTATGAGGGATCGGAGTCACATCAGTAATATTAGTGATGCGGAAACCAGCGGCGTTCAGAGCACGAACAGTTGATTCGCGACCCGGACCCGGACCTTTGACCATAACTTCCAGATTCTTGATGCCGTATTCTTTTACGGCTTCTGCACAACGCTCTGCTGCAACCTGGGCTGCGAACGGAGTAGATTTGCGAGAACCACGGAAACCGGAACCACCGGCTGTTGCCCAACCCAATGCGTTACCCTGACGATCAGTAATAGTAACGATGGTGTTGTTAAAAGAAGCATGGATATGAGCCACGCCGTCAGAGACTTGTTTTCTTACACGCTTACGTGCACGAACTGGTGCCTTTGCCATTATTCAATCACCCCGATTATTTCTTGATCGGTTTGCGCGGACCCTTACGGGTACGTGCGTTGGTCTTGGTACGCTGACCGCGAACCGGGAGACCACGACGATGACGCAAACCGCGATAGCAACCAAGGTCCATAAGGCGCTTGATGCTCATGCTAACTTCACGGCGCAGATCACCTTCAACGACAAATTTGGCAACTTCGTCACGCAGCGTGTCGATTTGTTCTTCAGACAGCTCACTGATCTTAACATCTTCAGCGATACCCGCTGCAGCCAGAATGGCCTTGGAGCGGGTCTTGCCGACGCCGTAGATCGAAGTTAATGCGATCACAGCATGTTTCTGATCAGGAATGTTAATGCCTGCTATACGGGCCACTATGCACTCCTACTATTTAATATGTACGCACCATGCCGAAAAGCCCGTTTTCAGGATACTCAAATGGAACGTACAGACATACAAAAGATTGGCTGGCTAATCTAGCCAGCTCAACCCAACTTTGCAAGAAAAATATGCGAAATAATCAGCCTTGACGCTGTTTATGTTTCGGCTCGGCACTGCAAATCACGCGGATGACGCCATCACGCTTAACGATTTTGCAGTTACGGCATAATTTCTTGACGGAAGCACGAACTTTCATTTTTACTCTCCGTAACTTCTCGGGCGACCAATTAACGGCCGTAGCCTTTCAGGTTCGCCTTCTTCAAGGCAGACTCGTACTGACTAGACATCATCAGAGTTTGCACTTGAGCCATAAAGTCCATAATCACGACAACAACGATTAATAGTGAGGTCCCACCGAAGTAAAACGGCACTTTCATTGCATCACGCATGAACTCCGGGATCAGGCAGATAAAAGTAATGTACAACGCGCCAATCAAAGTCAGACGAGTCATTACTTTATCGATATACTTCGCCGTTTGCTCTCCCGGACGAATTCCTGGTACAAATGCACCGGACTTCTTCAGGTTATCTGCTGTTTCACGAGGGTTGAAAACCAACGCTGTGTAGAAGAAACAGAAGAATATGATTGCAGACGCATAGAGTAACACATAAAGCGGTTGCCCAGGCTGCAAATACAGCGAAATTGTTGTCAGCCAGTTCCAACCGGTTCCGCCCCCGAACCACGACGCAATCGTCGCTGGGAACAGAATAATACTGGAAGCGAAGATCGCTGGGATAACCCCGGCCATATTCACTTTCAGCGGTAAATGTGTGCTCTGTGCAGCATAGACACGACGACCTTGCTGGCGTTTCGCGTAGTTCACCACAATGCGGCGTTGACCACGTTCAACGAAGACAACAAAGAACGTCACTGCAAATACTAATACTGCAACCAATAGCAACAGGAGGAAGTGCAGGTCGCCTTGACGCGCTTGCTCGATTGTATGGGCAATGGCTGGCGGGAGTCCCGCAACGATACCAGCGAAGATAATGATTGAGATACCGTTGCCGATACCTCGCTCAGTAATCTGTTCGCCGAGCCACATCAGGAACATAGTTCCTGTGACCAGACTTACAACAGCGGTGAAATAGAATGCAAAGCCTGGGTTAATAACCAAGCCCTGCATACCAGGCATATTCGGTAAACCGGTAGCAATACCGATTGACTGGAATATTGCCAGCACCAGAGTGCCGTAACGGGTGTACTGGCTGATCTTACGACGACCAGACTCCCCTTCTTTCTTCAACTCTGCCAGGGCCGGATGAACGACCGTTAACAGCTGGATAATAATGGATGCCGAAATGTACGGCATGATACCCAGTGCAAAGATAGAAGCACGGCTGAGAGCACCACCAGAGAACATGTTAAACATCTCAATGATGGTGCCTCGCTGTTGCTCAAGCAGTTTGGCAAGTACAGCGGCATCGATACCAGGGATCGGAATAAAAGAGCCAATACGGAAAACGATCAGCGCACCAACTACAAACAAAAGTCTGCGTTTCAGTTCGCCAAATCCACCCTTGGCACTTTGAAAATCTAATCCCGGTTGCTTAGCCATCTGCTACTTATTCCTCAATTTTACCGCCAGCAGCTTCGATAGCAGCACGAGCGCCTTTAGAAACACGCAGGCCACGAACAGTTACCGGAGTAGAAACTTCACCAGCCAGGATCACTTTCGCGAACTCGATCTGGATACCGATAATGTTTGCAGCTTTCAGCGTGTTCAGGTCTACAACGCCGCCTTCAACTTTCGCCAGGTCAGACAGACGGATTTCCGCTGTAATCGCTGATTTGCGAGAGGTGAAACCGAATTTCGGCAGACGACGGTACAGTGGCATCTGGCCACCCTCGAAACCACGGCGTACGCCACCGCCAGAACGAGAGTTCTGACCTTTGTGACCACGACCACCGGTTTTACCGAGGCCAGAACCGATACCACGACCAAGGCGTTTACCCGCCTTTTTAGAGCCTTCGGCTGGAGACAGAGTATTTAAACGCATCTCTTACTCCTCAACTTTAACCATGAAGTAAACCGCGTTGACCATACCACGTACAGCGGGAGTATCCTCACGCTCAACGGTATGACCAATACGACGCAGACCCAGGCCAAGCAGCGTTGCCTTGTGTTTCGGCAGACGACCGATTGCACTGCGGGTTTGAGTGATTTTAATAGTCTTTGCCATGGTCAATTACCCCAGAATTTCTTCAACGGATTTACCACGCTTGGCAGCGACCATTTCTGGAGAATTCATATTTTCCAGGCCATCAATAGTTGCACGAACCACGTTAATCGGGTTGGTGGAACCATATGCTTTGGCCAGAACGTTATGAACTCCAGCGACTTCCAGGACGGCGCGCATTGCACCACCGGCAATAATACCGGTACCTTCAGAAGCCGGCTGCATGAAGACACGAGAACCCGTGTGAACACCTTTTACAGGGTGTTGCAGGGTGCCGTGGTTCAGCGCGACGTTAATCATATTGCGACGGGCTTTTTCCATCGCTTTCTGGATCGCTGCTGGAACTTCACGCGCTTTACCGTAACCAAAACCAACGCGACCATTACCATCACCAACAACAGTCAGAGCTGTGAAGGAGAAAATACGACCACCTTTTACGGTTTTAGATACGCGGTTAACCGCGATCAGCTTTTCCTGCAGTTCGCCAGCTTGTTTTTCGATGTGAGCCATCTTACACCTCTACCTTAGAACTGAAGGCCAGCTTCACGGGCAGCATCTGCCAGTGCCTGGACACGACCATGATATTGGAACCCGGAACGGTCAAAGGACACAACTTTGATGCCTTTTTCCAGAGCGCGTTCAGCAACAGCTTTACCAACAGCTGCAGCAGCGTCTTTGTTACCGGTGTACTTCAATTGTTCTGTAATAGCTTTTTCTACAGTAGAAGCAGCTACCAGAACTTCAGAACCGTTTGGTGCAATGACCTGTGCGTAAATATGACGCGGGGTACGATGTACCACCAGGCGAGTTGCACCCAGCTCTTTGAGCTTGCGGCGTGCGCGGGTCGCACGACGGATACGAGCAGATTTCTTATCCATAGTGTTACCTTACTTCTTCTTAGCCTCTTTGGTACGCACGACTTCGTCGGCGTAACGGACACCCTTGCCTTTATAAGGCTCAGGACGACGGTAGGCGCGCAGGTCTGCTGCAACCTGACCGATCAGCTGTTTATCCGCGCCTTTCAGCACGATTTCAGTCTGAGACGGACATTCTGCAGTGATACCGGCAGGCAGCTGATGCTCAACGGGGTGAGAGAAGCCCAGAGACAGGCCTACTGCATTCCCTTTGATAGCTGCACGATAACCTACACCAACCAGCTGAAGCTTTTTAGTGAAGCCTTCGGTAACACCAACAACCATTGAGTTCAGCAGGGCACGCGCGGTACCAGCCTGAGCCCATCCATCCACGAAACCATCACGTGGACCGAAGGTCAGAGCGTTTTCTGCATGTTTAACTTCAACAGCATTGTTGAGGGTACGAGTCAGCTCGCCATTTTTACCTTTGATCGTAATAACCTGACCGTCGATTTTTACATCAACGCCGGCAGGAATGACGACCGGTGCTTTAGCAACACGAGACATTCTTTCCTCCGATTAGGCTACGTAGCAGATAATTTCGCCACCAAGACCAGCTTGGCGCGCTGCACGATCAGTCATAACACCTTTAGAGGTAGAAACAACTGCGATACCCAGACCAGCCATAACTTTAGGCAGCTCATCTTTTTTCTTATAGATGCGCAGGCCTGGGCGGCTGACACGCTGAATGCTTTCTACAACAGCTTTACCCTGGAAATACTTAAGAGTAAGTTCCAGTTCCGGCTTGGTGTCGCCTTCAACTTTAAAATCTTCGATAAAACCTTCTTCCTTCAGCACATTGGCAATTGCCACTTTCAGCTTGGCGGAAGGCATGGTGACCGCAACTTTGTTCGCGGCCTGACCGTTACGGATACGGGTCAGCATATCCGCGATCGGATCTTGCATGCTCATCTGTCTTTACTCCCGTGATTCAATTGGTGACAATTACCAGCTAGCCTTTTTCAGACCCGGGATTTCACCGCGCATAGCGGCTTCACGGACCTTAATACGGCTCAACCCGAACTTCCGCAGGAAAGCGTGCGGACGACCAGTTTGACGACAGCGGTTACGCTGACGAGACGGGCTGGAATCACGCGGCAGAGACTGCAGCTTCAGAACTGCGTTCCAACGATCTTCGTCGGAAGCGTTCACATCAGAAATGATCGCTTTCAGTTCAGCGCGTTTAGCGAAGAATTTATCAGCTAAAGCTACGCGCTTTACTTCGCGTGCTTTCATTGATTGCTTAGCCATTCAGTAACCCTACCTTACTTGCGGAACGGGAAGTCAAAGGCAGCCAGCAGAGCACGGCCTTCTTCATCAGAGTTCGCAGTAGTGGTAATGGTAATATCCAAACCACGCACGCGGTCGACTTTATCGTAGTCGATCTCTGGGAAGATGATCTGCTCACGGACACCCATGCTGTAGTTACCACGACCATCGAATGACTTAGCGGACAAGCCACGGAAGTCACGGATACGTGGAACAGCAATAGAGATCAGGCGCTCAAGGAACTCCCACATGCGTTCGCCACGCAGAGTTACTTTACAGCCGATCGGATAGCCCTGACGGATTTTGAAGCCTGCAACAGATTTGCGTGCTTTGGTGATCAACGGCTTTTGACCGGAGATTGCTGTCAAATCAGCTGCTGCATTATCCAGCAGTTTCTTATCAGCGATCGCTTCACCAACACCCATGTTCAGGGTGATCTTCTCGACCCGAGGGACTTGCATGACAGAATTGTAGTTAAACTCAGTCATGAGTTTGCTAACTACTTCGTCTTTGTAGTAATCATGCAGTTTCGCCATCGTACTACTCCAAATTACTTGATAGTTTCGCTATTAGATTTGAAGAAACGGACTTTTTTGCCGTCTTCGAATCTAAAGCCTACACGGTCAGCCTTGCCGGTTGCCGTGTTGAAGAGTGCAACGTTAGAAACCTGAATAGCAGCTTCTTTTTCAACGATGCCACCTGGTTGGTTCAGGGCCGGAACCGGCTTCTGATGTTTCTTAACCAGGTTGATACCTTCAACAATGATCTTGCCGGAAGACAGAACATTTTTTACTTTACCGCGTTTACCTTTATCTTTACCGGTTAACACGATAACTTCGTCATCACGACGGATTTTCGCTGCCATGATTCGCTCCTTAGAGTACTTCTGGTGCCAGAGAGATAATTTTCATGAACTTTTCAGTACGAAGTTCACGAGTTACCGGCCCAAAGATACGCGTGCCGATAGGCTGCTCGCTGTTATTGTTTAAAATAACGCATGCATTACCATCGAAGCGAATGACAGAACCGTCAGGGCGACGAACACCCTTCCTGGTGCGCACCACTACCGCTTTCAGCACATCACCTTTTTTGACCTTACCACGTGGAATTGCTTCCTTGATGGTGATCTTGATGATGTCGCCTACGCCTGCGTAGCGACGGTGCGAGCCACCCAGAACCTTGATACACATTACGCGACGTGCACCGGAGTTGTCGGCGACGGTCAGCATAGTCTGTTCTTGGATCATTTCAGTGCTCCGCTAATGTCAACTACTACCTGAGACTCTAAATTCAGAGTCGTCGAAAAGCCCCATATCGAGGGCGCGGCATTATAACACCGCTTCTACAATATGGGTAGAAAAAATACACGGCTCATTACTGAGCCGTGTATTCGTATTGAGAAGGCTTACTGTATTACAGAACGGCTTTCTCTACAACGCGAACCAGCGTCCAGGACTTAGTCTTGGACAGCGGACGGCATTCGCGGATTTCAACCACGTCACCGATACCGCATTCGTTGTTCTCGTCATGTACGTGCAGTTTGGTCGTACGCTTGATGAATTTACCGTAGATCGGGTGTTTCACAATACGTTCGATAGCAACAACAATGGATTTCTCCATTTTGTCGCTAACAACACGACCTTGCAGAGTACGGATTTTATCGGTCATTACGCACCCGCCTTCTGAGTCAGTAAAGTCTTAACGCGTGCAACATCACGACGCACTTGCTTCAGCAGGTGAGTCTGTTGCAGCTGGCCACTTGCCGCCTGCATACGCAGGTTAAACTGCTCACGCAGCAGGTTCAGCAGCTCAGCGTTCAGCTCTTCAACGCTTTTTTCACGCAGCTCATTTGCTTTCATTACATCACCGTCTTAGTTACAAAGGTGGTTTTAATCGGCAGTTTCGCTGCTGCCAGGCCGAATGCTTCACGGGCTAGCTCTTCCGGTACGCCGTCCATTTCATACAGGACTTTACCCGGCTGAATCAAGGCAACCCAATACTCCACGTTACCTTTACCTTTACCCATACGAACTTCCAGCGGCTTCTCGGTAATTGGTTTGTCCGGGAATACACGGATCCAGATTTTACCTTGACGCTTAACTGCACGGGTCATTGCACGACGTGCTGCTTCGATCTGACGTGCAGTCAGACGACCACGGCCAACAGCTTTCAGACCGAAAGTGCCGAAGCTAACATCCGTACCCTGCGCCAGACCACGGTTGCGGCCTTTGTGCACTTTACGGAATTTTGTACGCTTTGGTTGTAACATCAGCGACGCTCCTTATTTACGGCCTTTACGCTGCTGCTTTTTAGGTTGCGCAGCCGGTTTTTCCGGTTGTTCAACAGCAGCCATACCACCCAGGATCTCGCCTTTGAAGATCCATACCTTAACGCCGATTACACCGTAAGTGGTGTGCGCTTCAGAGGTGTTGTAGTCAATGTCAGCACGCAGTGTGTGCAACGGTACGCGACCTTCGCGGTACCATTCGGTACGTGCGATTTCCGCGCCGCCGAGACGGCCGCTAACTTCAACTTTGATACCTTTAGCGCCCAGACGCATTGCGTTCTGTACAGCACGCTTCATAGCACGACGGAACATAACGCGACGTTCCAGCTGTGAAGTGATGCTGTCAGCAACCAATTTAGCGTCCAGTTCAGGCTTACGAACTTCAGCGATATTGATCTGTGCAGGAACGCCAGCGATATCCGCTACGACCTTGCGCAGTTTTTCTACGTCTTCGCCTTTCTTACCGATAACGATACCCGGGCGAGCGGTGTGAATAGTCACACGAATGCTCTTAGCCGGACGCTCGATAACGATACGAGATACAGACGCCTTAGCCAGTTCCTTAGTAAGGTACTGACGTACTTTAAAATCGCTGTCCAGGTTGTCAGCGAATTCTTTGGTGTTCGCAAACCATGTTGAATTCCATGGTTTTACAATACCCAGGCGAATACCATTAGGATGTACTTTCTGACCCATTGCTAGTCTCCAGAGTCTCAGCGATCGGACACAACCACAGTAATGTGGCTGGTGCGCTTCAGGATGCGATCTGCACGACCTTTCGCACGCGGCATAATGCGCTTCATGCTTGGGCCTTCGTCTACGAAGATTTTCGCAACTTTCAGATCGTCAATGTCAGCGCCATCGTTGTGTTCAGCGTTAGCAATGGCAGATTCCAGTACTTTCTTAACCAATACCGCAGCTTTCTTGTTGGTATAGGTCAGGATGTCCAGGGCCTGCGACACTTTCTTACCGCGAATCAGGTCAGCAACAAGGCGAACCTTCTGAGCAGAAGAACGAGCATGGCGATGTTGAGCTAAAGTTTCCATCTCTTCCTCCTACCTTATTTCTTCTTCGCTTTTTTATCAGCAGCATGGCCGCGATAAGTACGAGTCGGTGCGAATTCACCCAGTTTATGACCGACCATTTCGTCGGAAACAAAGACTGGAACGTGCTGACGACCATTATGGACAGCGATGGTCAAACCGATCATGTTAGGAAAGATCGTTGAACGACGGGACCAAGTGCGCAGGGGCTTCTTGTCTCCGCTTTCCACCGCTTTCTCTACCTTCTTCAGCAAGTGCAGGTCAATAAAAGGACCTTTCTTGAGAGAACGTGGCATGGCTTATCCTCTAAAATTATTTGCTACGGCGACGTACGATAAATTTATCAGTACGCTTGTTGCTGCGGGTCTTCTTACCTTTGGTCTGAACGCCCCATGGTGTTACTGGGTGTTTACCAAAGTTACGACCTTCACCACCACCATGTGGGTGGTCGACTGGGTTCATCGCAGTACCGCGAACGGTAGGACGAACACCACGCCAGCGTGCAGCACCTGCTTTACCCAGAACGCGCAGCATATGCTCAGCATTGCCAACTTCGCCCAGAGTTGCACGGCATTCTGCTTCGACTTTACGCATTTCACCAGAGCGCAGACGCAGGGTGACATAAGCACCATCGCGAGCAACGATCTGAACGTAAGTACCAGCGGAACGCGCCAGCTGACCGCCTTTACCTGGTTTCATTTCTACGTTATGAACGGTAGAACCAACCGGGATATTGCGCATCGGCAGGGTGTTACCTGCTTTGATTGCAGCATCAACGCCAGACTGAATCTGGTCGCCAGCTTTCAGGCCTTTAGGGGCCAGGATGTAACGGCGTTCGCCATCTTTGTACAGAACCAGCGCGATGTTCGCGGAACGGTTCGGATCGTACTCAAGACGCTCAACAATTGCTGGGATACCATCTTTGTTGCGTTTGAAGTCAACAATACGGTAAGCCTGCTTGTGACCACCACCGATATGACGAGTGGTGATGCGGCCATTGTTGTTACGACCACCGGATTTGCTGTTTTTTTCAACCAGCGGAGCAAAAGGTTTGCCCTTGTGCAGCTCTGGGTTGACCACTTTAACAACGTGGCGACGACCCGGAGATGTCGGTTTGCATTTAACAACTGCCATTGTATTACTCCTCCGACTTACTCAGCGCCGCCGACGAAGTCCAGATTCTGGCCTTCCTTCAGGGTGACGTAAGCTTTTTTCCAGTCGCTACGACGACCGATACGCTGTCCGTGACGTTTAACTTTCCCTTTAACAACCAGGGTGTTAACGACTTCGACTTCGACTTCAAACAGTTTCTGCACAGCAGCTTTAATTTCTGCTTTGGTCGCGTCTTTAGCAACTTTGAGAACGATGGTATTGGTTTTTTCCATCGCAGCAGACGCTTTTTCAGAAACGTGCGGTGCACGAAGCACCTTCAGCAGACGTTCTTCACGAATCATGCCAGCATCTCCTCAACTTGCTTAACAGCATCGGCAGTCATTACGACTTTGTCGAAGGCGATCAAGCTAACCGGGTCGATACCAGTTGCATCGCGTACGTCAACCTTGTGCAGGTTGCGCGCAGCCAGGAACAGGTTCTCGTCCAGCTCACCGGTGATGATCAGCACATCCTCCAGAGCCATGTCTTTCAGTTTCTGTGCCAGCAGCTTAGTTTTAGGCGCTTCAACAGAGAATGATTCGACAACGATCAGACGATCCTGACGTACCAGTTCGGACAGGATGCTTTTCAGCGCGCCGCGGTACATCTTTTTGTTTACTTTTTGACTGTGGTCCTGTGGGCGAGCAGCGAAGGTCACGCCACCGGAACGCCAGATCGGGCTCTTAATAGAACCTGAACGCGCACGGCCGGTACCTTTCTGGCGCCACGGCTTTTTGCCGGAACCAGTTACTTCAGCACGAGTCTTCTGAGCACGAGTACCCTGACGAGCACCAGCTGCATAAGCAACAACAACCTGGTGAACCAGCGCTTCGTTGAAATCACGACCGAAGGTAGTTTCGGAAACAGTCAGCGCGCTCTGCGCGTCTTTCAATACTAATTCCATTGCTATCCCCTTACGCCTTCACAGCTGGTTTAACGATCAGGTCGCTACCGGTTGCACCGGGAACAGCACCTTTAACCAGCAGCAGGTTGCGCTCAGCGTCAACGCGTACTACGTCCAGGCTCTGAACAGTTACACGTTCGTTACCCAGCTGACCTGCCATTTTCTTGCCTTTAAACACTTTGCCCGGAGTCTGGTTCTGACCGATAGAACCCGGAACGCGGTGAGACAAGGAGTTACCGTGGGTAGCGTCCTGGGTACGGAAGTTCCAGCGCTTAACGGTACCAGCAAAACCTTTACCTTTAGAGGTACCGGTTACGTCAACTTTTTTAACTTCAGCAAACAGCTCAACGCTAATGTCCTGACCTACGGTGAACTCTTCGCCTTCAGCAAGGCGGAATTCCCACAGACCACGGCCAGCTTCTACGCCAGCTTTAGCGAAGTGACCAGCTTCCGGCTTGGTTACACGGTTAGCTTTTTTAGCACCGGTAGTAACCTGAACAGCACGGTAGCCATCGTTAGCCAGATCTTTAACCTGAGTAACGCGGTTTGCTTCAACTTCGATTACGGTTACTGGGATAGATACGCCATCTTCAGTGAAGATGCGGGTCATACCCACTTTTTTACCGACTAAACCAATCATTGTTTCAACCTCTCAATCGCTCGATGACCTGATTAACCCAGGCTGATCTGCACGTCTACACCGGCAGCCAGATCCAGACGCATCAGAGCATCAACGGTTTTCTCAGTTGGCTCAACGATGTCAACCAGACGCTTGTGAGTGCGGATCTCGTACTGATCACGCGCGTCTTTGTTAACGTGCGGAGAGATCAGAACGGTAAAGCGCTCTTTGCGGGTCGGCAGCGGGATCGGACCACGGACTTGCGCACCAGTGCGCTTAGCAGTCTCGACGATTTCCGCGGTTGATTGATCGATCAGACGATGATCAAACGCTTTCAGGCGGATACGGATTCTTTGGTTCTGCATGAGACCAGAGCTCCAATTATTTTATAAACGAAAATGATTACTACTCAAACCCATTACGATTGATGGGAGAGTGTAACCGTTCTTACGTAGCCCCCCAATTGGGAGCATTGTTGAGTAACGAAAAGCGGTGTTACTCAGGTTCAGATTGAACCGCTGTCAATTACGACAAGCCCGCGCATTATACGTAAATCTGGACTCAACGCAAGTGCTGATTATAAAGCAGACGCTGTAGGTTGCTTTTGCGTAGCCGCTCGATGTTTAGCTGCAATCAGTGTCCGCTGAAGTAGACTCATTGGAACGCTCTGCGCAGAGGCTAATTTTGCTGTTTGTTCTTAGACATTCGGAAGGAGAGGATACCGCAGTGATAACGACTGAGGTGTAAACCATGCTAACCGCCCTTCCCTTTCAGGTGATTTATTTCGTATTAACTTGTCTTCTGGTTCGCGAGGATATCCGTTCCGGTCTCCTTCCGGATAGATACCTTTGCCCACTACTTTGGAGTGGCCTTCTGTTTCATCTCATCAACCGGCCTGAATTTCTCTTCAGTGCTGTTGTAGGCGCCATAGTTGGGTACGCGGGCTTTGCCAGTATTTACTGGGGCTATCGAACGGTGTTTAAACGTGAGGGGCTAGGGTATGGGGACGTGAAATATCTTGCTGCTTTGGGCGCCTGGCACGGCTGGTGTGTGCTTCCTGCACTGACACTGTCTGCCGCAGTCTTGGCTACAAGCTATGTTCTCATTCAGATGCTGTGCAATCCTGGCCAGCAGATACATAAAAACCCGCTACCGTTCGGTCCATTTCTGGCGGCAGCAGGTTTATTGTCGGGCTGGCAGAGTCTAATCAATCTGCCACTTTGATCTGCGACTGCAGGTAGTTTTGCAAACCAATTTTGCCGATGAGGTCCAGCTCGGTTTCGAGCCAATCAATATGGCCCTCTTCGTCAGCCAGAATGGTAATCATCATATCGCGGCTAACGTAATCATGGACACTGTCTGCATAAGCAATGGCCTCACGAAGATCTTTCGCGCCTTCCAGCTCAAGCCGTAGGTCAGATTGCAGCATCTCCTCGACATCTTCGCCAATGCCGAGCTTTCCGAGGTCCTGCAGATTCGGGATGCCCTCAAGAAATAAAATACGCTCGATATATTTATCAGCATGTTTCATTTCATCGATCGATTCATGATATTCAACATCATTGAGGCGCGTCAGGCCCCAATTTTTGAACATTCTCGCATGGAGAAAATACTGATTGATTGCGACAAGCTCATTTCCCAATAATTTATTGAGATAACTTATGATTTTAACATCACCTTTCATTATATAGTCCCTCCGCTTCCACTTATTGAAGCGTAGATGGGGCTACAGGGATGTCAAAAAAAAGATAGTGCCTCAGGCGATCTCTTTGTATTCCGGGATCTGCATCAATTCATCCTGCATAATCTCGCGCGCCGCGCGTACGCACTTACCGCATTGATTTCCTACCGGAACAAATTTACGAAGCTGCTGGAAAGACTGAGGATGAAACTGGCGAACGGCCTGACGTATTTTTTTGTCACTGACACCATTACACAAACAAACGTACATAAATACTCCCGCTCAATTTATGATCAAAGTGTAAGTGAGAATAATTATGATTACAATAGCACATACGTAAAGAGACGGGACGGTTGCAGACAATAAATGCGAATAAGTGTGACAGTTATTAAATTAGAAATGTAAAAAGGGCGCCGAAGCGCCCTTTACTATTAACCACTAATTAACGAGTAATTAGATGATTAAGCGATAACTTTAGCAACAACGCCCGCGCCTACAGTACGGCCGCCTTCACGGATTGCGAAACGCAGACCGTCGTCCATCGCGATTGGGTGGATCAGGGTAACAACCATTTTGATGTTGTCGCCCGGCATTACCATCTCTACGCCTTCTGGCAGTTCGATGGTGCCAGTCACGTCAGTTGTACGGAAGTAGAACTGTGGACGGTAGCCTTTGAAGAACGGAGTATGACGGCCGCCTTCATCTTTGGACAGGATATAAACTTCAGACTCGAACTGAGTGTGCGGCTTGATTGAGCCTGGCTTAGCCAGTACCTGACCACGTTCGATTTCTTCACGTTTGATACCACGCAGCAGAACACCAACGTTCTCACCAGCACGGCCTTCGTCCAGCAGTTTGCGGAACATTTCAACGCCAGTACAGGTAGACTTAGCAGTCTCTTTGATACCAACGATTTCAACTTCTTCGCCAACTTTAACGATACCGCGCTCTACACGACCGGTAACAACGGTACCACGGCCAGAGATGGAGAATACGTCTTCGATTGGCAGCAGGAATGGCTTGTCGATAGCACGTTCTGGTTCTGGGATGTAAGAATCCAGGTAGCCAGCCAGTTCAACGATTTTAGCTTCCCACTCTGCTTCGCCTTCCAGCGCTTTCAGAGCAGAACCACGGATGATTGGAGTATCATCACCTGGGAAATCGTACTGAGACAGAAGTTCACGAACTTCCATTTCTACCAGTTCCAGCAGCTCTTCGTCATCAACCATGTCGCATTTGTTCAGGAACACGATGATGTAAGGAACGCCTACCTGACGACCCAGCAGGATGTGCTCACGCGTCTGTGGCATAGGGCCATCAGTCGCAGCAACAACCAGGATCGCGCCATCCATCTGAGCAGCACCGGTGATCATGTTTTTAACATAGTCGGCGTGGCCCGGGCAGTCTACGTGTGCGTAGTGGCGGGACGGGGTGTCATATTCAACGTGAGAAGTGTTGATGGTGATACCACGAGCTTTTTCTTCTGGTGCGTTATCGATCTGGTCGAATGCACGAGCAGAACCACCGTAGGTTTTTGCCAGAACGGTAGTGATTGCAGCAGTCAGGGTAGTTTTACCGTGGTCAACGTGGCCGATAGTACCAACGTTAACGTGCGGTTTTGTACGTTCAAATTTTTCTTTAGACACGGCTATATTCCTTACTATAGTGCCCCCTCACCGAGGGGACACGGGATTTTGGTTTTTAAACCCGGGCTTATTTGCCGCGGGCTTCGATTACGGCCTGAGCAACGTTGTTAGGCGCATCATCATACTTCAGGAATTCCATGGAGTAAGACGCACGACCTTTGGTCAGAGAACGCAGCTGAGTTGCGTATCCGAACATTTCAGACAACGGAACTTCAGCATGAATCTGAACGCCAGTAGCGTTAGATTCCTGACCTTTCAGCTGACCACGACGACGGCTAAGGTCACCGATGACATCACCAGTGTTCTCTTCCGGAGTCTCAACTTCAACCTTCATGATAGGCTCAAGCAGAACTGGTTTCGCTTTCTTAAAGCCATCTTTGAAGGCAATAGAAGCGGCCAGTTTAAACGCCAGTTCAGAGGAGTCAACGTCATGGTAAGAACCGAAGTGCAGACGCACACCCAGATCTACTACCGGATAACCAGCCAGTGGACCAGACTTCAGCTGCTCCTGGATGCCTTTATCAACGGCAGGGATGTATTCGCCAGGAATTACACCACCTTTGATGTCGTTGATGAACTCGTAACCTTTCGGATTTGAGCCCGGCTCCAGTGGGTACATGTCGATAACAACATGACCGTACTGACCACGACCACCAGACTGCTTAGCGTGTTTACCTTCAACATCGGTAACTTTCGCACGAATCGCTTCGCGGTAAGCAACCTGAGGTTTACCCACGTTAGCTTCAACGTTGAATTCACGCTTCATACGGTCAACGATGATGTCGAGGTGCAGTTCACCCATACCAGCGATGATGGTCTGGTTAGATTCTTCATCAGTCCATACGCGGAATGATGGGTCTTCTTTAGCCAGACGGCCCAGAGCCAGACCCATTTTTTCCTGGTCAGCTTTGGTTTTCGGTTCAACGGCGATAGAGATTACCGGCTCTGGGAACTCCATACGCTCCAGAATGATCGGGTGATCTGGGTTACACAGGGTGTCACCAGTAGTCACGTCTTTCAGACCGATAGCTGCAGCGATGTCGCCCGCACGAACTTCTTTGATCTCTTCACGTTTGTTCGCGTGCATCTGTACGATACGACCGAAACGCTCACGTGCCGCTTTCACGGAGTTCAGGATGGTGTCACCGGAGTTAACCACGCCAGAGTACACGCGGAAGAACGTCAGGTTACCCACGAACGGGTCGGTAGCGATTTTGAACGCCAGTGCAGCAAACGGCTCTTCATCACTTGCGTGACGTTCAGCCGGAGTGTCTTTACCGTCGTCCAGGATACCGTTGATCGCAGGAACATCTACTGGGGATGGCAGGTAATCAATTACCGCATCCAGCATTGCCTGAACACCTTTGTTCTTGAACGCAGAACCACAGGTTACCAGGATGATTTCGTTGTTCAGAACGCGCTGACGCAGAGCTTTCTTGATCTCTTCTTCAGTCAGTTCTTCACCACCCAGGTATTTCTCCATCAGCTCTTCTGAAGCTTCTGCAGCGGACTCGATCAGGTTCTGGTGCCATTCTTCGGCCAGTTCCTGCATGTCTGCTGGGATATCTTCATAAACGAAGGTGACGCCTGCATCTTCTTCGTTCCAGTTGATGGCTTTCATTTTCACCAGGTCAACAACACCGGTGAAACCTTCTTCAGCACCAATTGCCAGCTGCAGCGGAACCGGAGTCGCGCCCAGACGGGTTTTGATCTGACCAACAACTTTCAGGAAGTTAGCACCCATACGGTCCATTTTGTTAACGAACGCGATGCGTGGAACTTTGTATTTATTAGCCTGACGCCATACGGTTTCAGACTGTGGCTGAACACCACCAACTGCGCAGTAAACCATTACTGCACCATCAAGAACACGCATGGAACGTTCAACTTCGATAGTGAAGTCAACGTGGCCCGGGGTGTCGATGATGTTTACGCGATGCGGTTCATACTGCTTAGCCATACCTGACCAGAATGCAGTAGTCGCTGCGGAGGTGATAGTAATACCACGCTCCTGCTCCTGTTCCATCCAGTCCATGGTAGCTGCGCCGTCATGAACTTCACCGATTTTATGGTTTACACCGGTGTAGAACAGAATACGTTCGGTAGTAGTGGTTTTACCGGCGTCGATGTGCGCACTGATACCGATGTTACGGTAGCGTGCGATGGGTGTTGTACGAGCCATTTGATTCCTCGTTTGATTCTTTGGCGTTCAGTTAAGTAACCCAGAGCGGGCGGCTTCTCTGAAGCGCCCGCCTGGTGACTATGACTCCGAAGGGATTACCAACGGTAGTGTGCGAACGCCTTGTTGGCTTCTGCCATACGGTGAACGTCTTCACGTTTCTTAACTGCAGTACCTTTGTTGTCTGCAGCATCAGAAAGTTCGTTCGCCAGACGCAGAGCCATGGATTTATCACCGCGTTTACGAGCAGCTTCAACGATCCAACGCATTGCCAGAGCATTACGACGAACCGGACGAACTTCAACTGGAACCTGATAAGTAGAACCACCAACGCGGCGGGACTTAACTTCTACAGTTGGGCGAACGTTGTCGAGAGCGACTTCGAAAGCTTCCAGTTCATTTTTACCAGAACGCTGAGCCAGGGTCTCCAGCGCGCTGTATACGATTGCTTCTGCAGTAGATTTTTTACCATCTACCATCAGGATATTTACAAATTTTGCCAGCAGTTCTGATCCGAACTTAGGATCTGGAAGAATTTTACGCTGACCAATGACGCGACGACGTGGCATGGGAATACTCCGTTGTTAATTCAGGATTGTCCAAAACTCAAAGAGTTTAGTTTGACATTAAGATAAATCAGTTTGGCCTTACTTAACGGAGAACCATTAAGCCTTAGGACGCTTCACGCCATACTTGGAGCGAGCTTGCTTACGGTCTTTAACACCGGAGCAGTCGAGCGCACCACGAACGGTGTGATAACGAACACCCGGAAGGTCTTTTACACGACCGCCACGGATCAGGATCACGGAGTGTTCCTGCAGGTTGTGACCTTCACCACCGATGTAGGAAGTCACTTCAAAACCGTTGGTCAAACGCACACGGCATACTTTACGCAGTGCGGAGTTTGGTTTCTTAGGAGTGGTGGTATATACACGGGTACATACACCACGTTTCTGCGGGCAGGCTTCCAGCGCAGGCACGTTGCTTTTTGCAACTTTGCGAGCGCGTGGTTTGCGTACCAGCTGGTTAACTGTTGCCATTAAATAGCTCCTGGTTTTAGCTTTTGCTTCGTAAACACGTAATAAATCGACCTCATACAATATGAGGACGCGAAATTTTAGGGCCACGCTGAAAAGGTGTCAAGAAATATACAGCGATCTCGCCTCACCAACTCATTTGAGTTGTGTGTTTCACCGTGAGATTGACGAAATCAGTATAGCTAACCGCGTCGATTTTGGCTGAAATTTGACCAACAAGACCGCGCGCATCAATGTCTTCCTTTAGCGCAGAGACTGTAATGGGGGCATTGTTGAGAATTTCAACAAAGCGGCTGCCTTCAATTGCGGCCAGAACACCGTCCTGAATCAGCAACAAATCGTCGCCTTCACCCAGCATTCTCAGCAACCCTTCGATATCGCATTGCCACGGGGAGTGGCGCAAGGTATGGAGCATGTCGGCCTCAGAAAGTCAGAACAGTATGATAATGGGAGAGTTGTTCGCGTAAATCTTCTGGCGCAATAATCGTAGCATCCAGGACCATCGCTGTATTTTCATCCAGTCCGCGCGCTTTTAAAGAGGCCGCACAGACCCAAAATGTCTCGATGTCATAAAGCGGAAGAACTTTAAAGGTCGCGATATAATCTCGTGCGAGGATCTTTTGCGGCTGCTGCCCGGCTAAAAGCTGGAACACACCATCACCGATAAAGAACACGCCGATATCCTCCGTCAGAGCAGACGTCGCCAGAAGCGCATCAAGCCCTTCTCTGCCGGCTGCGCTGCCGTGTGGAGCAGAAGTAAAGACAAAAGCAATGCGGTTCATCAGAATTGTACCATCCGGTCGCAGGTCAACGCTGCTTGCGCCAGCGCGCCTAATCCGCTGAGAGAAAATCCAGGCTGAAGATTCGCCCCTGCAAGGCCAAGGCGCTCGGCTTCCGCTTTATCCGTCACGCCGCGACGCAAGGCCGCCGCTACGCAGATGTGCAGCTCGACGCCCTGCTGCTCATTGAGTTTCTGCCAGCCGCGAACCAGATCAAATTCATCCGACGCAGGCGAGGTCAATTGATTGGCGTTGTAGACCCCTTCGCGATAGAAAAACACACTGCTCAGTTGATGCCCGGCAGCCAACAACGCCTCAGCAAATTGTAAAGCGCTACTGGCCTGCTGGGTACCGTAAGCCGGTCCCGTCACCATGATGGCAAAACGCATTACTTTTCTTGCCCCAGGAAATCACCGCTTTTGAACTGGCGGATGTAGAGATACACCGTGTGCTTGGAAATATTCAGGCGATCGGCTACCTGGTTAATCGCATCTTTAATGTCGAAGATGCCTTTCTCATAGAGGTTCAGCACAATCTGACGGTTCTTGGCATTGTTCGAGACGTTGCGATCGGCATTCACTTCTTCGATGGTGAACTCCAGCGTCTGAGTCACGAGGTCTTCGACAGAAGAAGCAAAGTTTACCGACGAGTTCACTTCCGGCGTTTCAGGCGGAACAAAAGTGCTCATGATTTGAGAGAACGGTACATCGAGATTGATGTTAATACACAGCAGTCCGATTACGCGGTGATCGCGGTTACGGATAGCGATCGTTTCTGATTTCATCAGAACGCCGCTTTTGGCACGAGTGAAATAACATTTGGAGACGCTGCTGTCCGCGCCGGTCATGTCGTGCAGCATACGCAGTGCAAGGTCGGTAATTGGCGATCCAATTTTGCGGCCAGTGTGCTCACCATTAGCAATGCGGATGGCGGAACATTTCAGATCTTGCAGGGAGTGCAATACGATTTCGCAGTGGGAGCCAATGAGCATCGCTAACCCGTCCACCACCGCTTCGTAGGATTTGAGAATATCGAAGTCGGTCTGGTCGAAAGGACGTTGATCCAGCAAATCAAGCTCACTGGTTTCGTTGGTTAAAAGCGACCTGGACATGAAAAAAACACTCCTTTTCAGGAGCCTGTCATTAGGTTGTCAGGGCAGGCTCATATTTACACGGACAACTAAATTAATACAGCGTAGGTAACGCTTTCCAGTGTTAATTATATCTGCCCCACAATAAAAAAACCGCCGCCTTAAAGGCGGCGGTTTTCAGCGTTTTACTTCTTCGCTGCGTCTGCAGCTTTATCATCTGCTGCAGCATCTGGTTTGGCATCTGCCTTCGGTGCTGGTTTGATGTCCAGCAGCTCAACATTGAAGACCAGAGTGGAGTTAGCCGGAATACCCGGAACGCCGGTTTTGCCGTAAGCCAGATCCGGTGGAATAACCAGCTGGATTTTGCCGCCTTTCTTGATGTTTTTCAGGCCTTCGGTCCAGCCTGGGATAACACCGTCAAGACGGAAGGAGAGCGGCTCACCACGGGTGTAAGAGTTATCGAACTCTTTACCGTCGATCAGGGTACCTTTGTAGTTAACCACCACGGTATCGCTGTCTTTCGGTGCATCGCCTGTACCGGCTTTTTCTACTTTATACAGCAGACCGGTAGAAGAGGTTTTCACACCCTTCTCTTTAGCAAAAGTATCGCGGTAGGCTTTGCCCTTCGCTTCGTTGTCTTTTGCGTCTTGTTCCATTTTGCCCTGAGCAGCGCCCTTCACGCGAGCTTCGAAAGCCTGCAGAGTCTGTTCGATTTCCTGGTCAGACAGTTTGCTCTTGTTTGCAAACGCATCCTGAACACCGGCGATCAGCTGGTCTTTATCCAGTTTGATGCCCAGTTTCTCTTGCTCTTTGAGAGAGTTTTCCATGTAACGACCCAGAGATGCGCCCAGCGCATAGGCTGATTTCTGGTCGTCATTTTTGAACGCAGCTTTGCTGTCTGCGCTAGCAGCAGGTTTCGCAGCGGTATCAGCAGCGAAAGACAGCGGCGCATTCAGTGCGACGGCCATCGTGGTCGCCAGCAGCGTTACTTTAAACAGTGATTTCATCCATTTCTCCAGGTCCGGGGCCTCTCACCCCGGCAATAAACGTATATGAGAAGCGTACTATAGAACGTTGCAGAAGAAATCTACAGACAGACTCTCCCTAAACTCGCCTCTTTTCAGACTATTTTTGTTTAAATAAGTTTCTTGCATTAAGGCAGGATGCTTTACAGAGGCGTAAACTCGGGTAAAATTCGCCGCCGCCAACGCCTGAGGCGTGCGAAACTACAGAGAGGTCAATCATGCAAGAAACTACGATGGAAGCGCGGCTGGCCGAGCTGGAAAGCCGCCTGGCTTTTCAAGAAGTTACCATAGATGAGCTGAACCAGACCGTGACAGCTCACGAACTGGAAATGGCCAAACTGCGCGATCTTCTGCGTCTGTTAACGGAAAAAGTGAAAGCGAGTCAATCATCACACATCGCTTCGCAGGCCGAAGAGACGCCACCCCCTCATTATTGAGGCGTAAAAAAAGCGGGATTAAATCCCGCTTTTTTATTGGTGTCAGCGATTAGTGGCAACCACAGCCACCGCCACCACAACCACCTTTGCCGTGCTCATGACCGTGGTCATGATCGTGGCCGTGACCACCGCAGCAACCGTCGTGGTCGTGATCGTGGTCGTGGTCGTGACCGTTCGCACCGTGAACGTGGCCATGAGCCAGTTCTTCAGCGGTCGCTTCACGAATCGCGATAACTTCTACGTTGAATTTCAGATTCTGGCCAGCCAGCATGTGGTTACCGTCAACCACGACGTGCTCGTCTTCTACTTCGGTAATTTCTACCGGTACTGGACCCTGGTCGGTTTCCGCCAGGAAGCGCATGCCAACCTGCAGCTCGTCAACGCCCATGAACACGTCTTTAGGAACGCGCTGAACCAGATTATCGTCGTACTGACCGTAAGCGTCGTTCGCGCCTACAGCAACATCAAATTTGTCGCCAACAACATGACCTTCCAGCGCGTTTTCCAGGCCGGAAATCAGGGAACCGTGACCATGCAGGTAGTCCAGCGGCGCACTCACCGGAGACTCATCAACCAACACACCGTCTTCTGTACGTACCTGATAGGCCAGGCTGACCACCAGGTCTTTTGCTACTTTCATGATATCTCCTGAGCGTGGGAAAATTGCTGGCGCAGATTGTAGCGGAAATCTGCACCCGTGTACCCTTTAGCTTAAAAAAACTCAGGGCATATCGCTAGTCTGGATGAAAAATCCCGATCACTTGCTCTTCTTTGCGAACATGCTCGCGAACCTCTTTGTCCGCCTCACGCATCTGATGCCCGCACTTAACACATTCAACAATATCAATATTATTTTCGCGCCACATGGCCAGGGTATCTTGTGCCTGGCAGGACGGACATTTTGCGCCTGCAATAAAACGTTTACGTACTGGCATACTTTTTCCTCTATTCAAATTCATCCCAGCCGTCCAGCTGACGTCGTTCCTTTTGCATTTCCCGCTGGAAGATCTCTTCCAGTTCACGACGCGCTTCCCGCACGCGGGAGATCTGCGCCGTATCGCTGTGGACCGGCATCAGCTCGCGCAGCATGCGCATATCGAGACGGCGGAAATGCAGCTGTGCGCGCTGCGCCTGATGCGGATGCATCCCCAGCGACACCAGCGTTTTGCGACCCAGTTCCAGCGCGCTGGAAAAGGTTTCGCGTGAGAAATTCTTTACACCCGCCTGCAATAGCTCGTGCGCCTCTACACGACCTCTGGCGCGAGCCAGAATATGCAGGTGCGGAAAATGCTGCTGGCACAGTTCCACCAGCTTCATGGTGTCTTCCGGCTCGTTACAGGTGATGACGATAGACTCCGCCGCCTGCGCACCCGCCGAACGTAACAGTTCAAGCTGAGTAGCGTCACCGTAATAGACTTTGTAACCGTATTTACGCATCAGGTTGACCGCGCTGATATCGCGCTCCAGCACCGTAATGCGCATTTTGTTGGCCATCAATAAACGGCCTATCACCTGCCCAAAACGACCAAATCCCACCACAATCACCTGCGGCTTGTCATCATCCACCCACGGCGTTTCGCCCTCGTCTTCCGGCGGATTAAAGCGCCGCGACAAGGATTTATCAATCAGCTTCATCAGCAGCGGCGTGGTCATCATTGAGAGCGTTACCGTCACCAGCAACAGCGCCATCTGATCGTCCTGAAATAAACGCTGCGACGATGCAGTGGAGAAAAGCACAAAGGCGAACTCTCCGCCCTGGCTCAGCACGCCCGCAAACTGCATGCGCTCCGAGCTTCTGAGACGGTAAATGCGCGCCAGCACGTACAGCACCCCGGTTTTCACCGCCACCAGCACCGCCACACTCAGCACCACCCACAGCAAATGGGTGTACAGCACGCCAAGGTTGAGCGCCATCCCCACCGAGATAAAGAACAGCCCTAACAGCAGCCCTTTAAACGGATCGATAGCCGTTTCCAGCTCGTGGCGATATTCACTTTCCGCCAGCAGCACGCCCGCAATAAACGTCCCGAGTGCCATCGACAGCCCTAGCGCATCCATAAACAGCGCGGAACCTAATACCAGCAGCAGCGTCGCCGCGGTAAACACTTCGCGCACGCCGGACGCCGCAATAAAGCGGAACACCGGGCGCAGCAGATAGCGCCCGCCAATCAGCATGCCGGCGAACGCCAGCACCTTCATGCCGACCTTCATCCAGTCAAAATGATCGTCCCCGGAACCGGCGAGCAGCGGCACCAGCGCTAACGCCGGGATCACCGCTAAATCCTGAAACAGCAAAACGGAAAAACCGAGCTGGCCCGATTCGTTGCGATTCATTCCCTTATCGCGCATCAGCTGCAGCGCCATCGCCGTCGAGGACATCGCAAGCCCTATCCCGCCGATCACCGCCGCCTGCCATTTAAATTGGGTGAGCATCAGCAATCCGCCGAGGATAACCGCGCTGAACAGCACCTGCGCGGCGCCCACGCCGAAAATCGATCGCCGCAGTTGCCAGAGCTTCGCCGGGTTCAGCTCCAGCCCGATGATAAACATCAGGAACACAACGCCTAATTCGGAGAAGTGCAGAATCTCATCGACGTCGCTGATAAACCCCAGCCCCCACGGGCCAATCGCAATCCCCGCCAGCAAATAACCCAGCACCGCACCAATACCCAGCCGGGAGGCTACGGGCACCGCGACCACCGCTGCAAAAAGAAACAGCACGCCAGCCAGTAACAGATCGGAACCTTCCATCAGCGGCCTCCTGTCAGAATCGGTGAGGCCAGCCAGTCGCCGTAGGCTTTGGCGTGACTTGCCAGTTCTTGAGAAGGCTGGCGACGCGCCCAATACACCACAATCGGGCTCATCCACTGCATGCGACACATGGCCGCCGTCAACTCAAAAGGGCGCAGAATATCGCTCATGGGATAGCGGTTTAACCCGTCGTGGCGGTAAGCGCTCTCGGGTTCACCGGTAGTGATGACACTCCGCCAGTACTTTCCCGCCAGCTGGTTTCCCCCTGGTCCACTGGAAAAACCGCGGGTCAACACCCGGTCCAGCCACTCTTTCAGCAACGCCGGACAACTGTAGGTATAAAGCGGATGCTGGAACACAATCACGTCATGCTGACGCAACAGCTCCTGCTCGTGCGGGATATCAATAAAAAAATCGGGATAGTGCGCGTACAGGTCGTGCACCGTTACATTGCTGAGCTGTCGAGCCGGTTTGAGCAAAACCCGGTTGGCGACCGAGTCCTCTGATTCCGGATGGGCATACAGCAGCAGCACTTTCGCTGTCTGGGACATCATTCCCCTCCCGGGTCGTCATCATGGCCATTTTCGGCTAACATGGCACGCCTGCGCTTAGCGCGGCACTACATCTAACACCATTATAATGACAACTTAACATAGTCGGAACACACGGCGCTCTATGATTGTTTTCTCCTCGTTACAAATTCGTCGCGGCGTACGCGTCCTGCTGGACAACGCTACAGCCACCATTAACCCTGGGCAAAAAGTCGGTCTGGTGGGCAAAAACGGCTGCGGCAAATCCACCCTGCTGTCGCTTCTGAAAAACGAGATGAGCGCCGATGCAGGCAGCTTCACCTATCCGGGAAACTGGCAGCTGGCCTGGGTTAACCAGGAAACACCGGCGCTGAGCGTTCCGGCTCTCGACTATGTGATTGACGGCGACCGCGAATACCGCAAGCTGGAAGCCGAACTCAACGCCGCCAACGAGCGTAACGACGGCCACGCCATCGCCACGGTTCACGGCAAACTGGATGCTATCGACGCGTGGACCATCCGCTCGCGCGCCTCGAGCCTGCTGCACGGTCTGGGCTTCAGCAACGAACAGCTCGAACGCCCGGTGAGCGATTTCTCCGGCGGATGGCGTATGCGCCTGAACCTGGCGCAAGCCCTGGTGTGTCGCTCTGATTTACTGCTCCTCGATGAACCCACCAACCACCTCGATCTCGACGCGGTGATCTGGCTGGAAAAATGGCTCAAAAGCTATCAGGGCACGCTGATCCTGATCTCCCATGACCGCGACTTCCTCGATCCGGTAGTGGATAAAATCATTCATATCGAACAGGAGTCGATGTTCGAATACACCGGCAACTACAGTTCGTTCGAGCGCCAGCGCGCCACGCGCCTGTCCCAGCAGCAGGCGATGTACGAAAGCCAGCAGCAGCGTGTGGCCCATCTGCAAAGCTTCGTCGATCGCTTTAAGGCCAAAGCCTCGAAAGCGAAACAGGCGCAGAGCCGCATCAAGATGCTCGAACGCATGGAGATGATCGCCCCGGCGCACGTGGACAACCCGTTCCACTTCAGCTTCCGCGCGCCGGAGAGCCTGCCGAATCCGCTACTGAAAATGGAAAAGGTCAGCGCGGGCTACGGCGAGCGCATTATTCTCGACTCAATCAAACTCAACCTGGTGCCAGGTTCACGTATCGGTCTGCTTGGGCGTAACGGCGCGGGTAAATCCACGCTCATCAAACTGCTGGCAGGCGAACTCAACCCGGTAAGCGGCGATATCGGTCTGGCCAAGGGCATCAAGCTGGGCTACTTCGCCCAGCATCAGCTGGAATTTTTACGCGCCGATGAGTCGCCAATCCAGCACATGGCGCGCCTCGCCCCGCAGGAGATGGAGCAGAAGCTGCGCGACTACCTCGGCGGTTTTGGCTTTCAGGGCGATAAAGTCACCGAGAATACCGAACGTTTCTCCGGCGGCGAAAAAGCCCGTCTGGTGCTGGCGCTGATCGTCTGGCAGCGTCCAAACCTGCTGCTGCTTGATGAACCGACCAACCACCTGGATCTCGATATGCGCCAGGCATTGACCGAAGCGCTGATCGAATTTGAAGGCGCGCTGGTTGTCGTCTCGCACGACCGACACCTGATCCGCTCGACTACTGACGATCTGTATCTGGTTCACGATGGCAAAGTTGAACCATTCGACGGCGATCTGGAAGATTATCAGCAGTGGCTGACCGACGTTCAAAAGCAGGAAAACCAGCCTGCCGACGACGCGAAAGACAACGCCAACAGCGCCCAGGCGCGTAAAGATCAGAAGCGCCGCGAAGCAGAACTGCGCACCCAAACGCAGCCGCTGCGTAAAGAGATCACCCGTCTGGAAAAAGAGATGGAGAAACTTCACGCCGCGCTGGCGACGGTGGAAGAGAAACTCGGCGACAGCGGACTGTACGATCAGGCGCGCAAAGCTGAACTGACGGAGTGCTTACAGGTTCAGGTTAAAACCAAATCCGGCCTCGAAGAGTGCGAAATGGCGTGGCTGGACGCCCAGGAACAGCTGGAAGAGATGCTGCAAAGCGATTAAGAAAACCGGAGGGTTATGACTATCGACATCACGAGCGACATTACATTTCGCAAGCTGAGTATTTTCATGACCTTCATGGAAAAGGGCAACATCGCCCGCACCGCCGAGGCGCTTGGCCTGAGCGGTGTGAGCGTCCATCGTGCCCTGCACACCCTGGAAGAGAACGTTCGCTGCCCGCTGTTCACCCATAAAGGGCGCAATCTGATTGCCCTGCCCTCCGCCTGGACGCTGCTGGAGTATTGCCAGGAAGTGATGCAGGTGATGGAGCGCGGGCTGGAAGAGTCGCGTAAAATCGCCGGGATTGGTCAGGGACGTCTGCGCGTCGGTACGCTCTATTCGTTGACGATGGAAACTGTGCCGCGTCTGATTATGGGGATGAAGCTGCGCCGTCCGGATCTGGAAATGGATCTGACGATGGGCTCTAACGACACCCTGCTCCATCTGCTTGACGAAGGCTCGCTGGACGCGATTCTGATCTCCATTTCCGAAAGCGATATCGACCGCAACACCCTCGAAGTGCTTCCCCTGTTCCACGACGATATTTTCCTCGCTGCTCCTGCCTCCGCCAAACTGAACAGCAGCGGGCTGGCAGATCTGCGCGATTACAAAGATCAGAAGTTCGTCTCGCTGGCAGAAGGGTTTGCGACCTACGCTGGTTTTCAGGACGCATTTCAGATTGCCGGTTTTGAACCAGAAATCGTTACTCGCGTGAATGATATCTTCTCGATGTTAAGTCTGGTGCAGGCGGGCGTGGGCTTTACGCTGATGCCGGGCAGGATGAAAAAGGTGTACGAGAATTCGGTGCAACTGCTGAAGCTGGCACAGCCGTACCAGATGCAGCAGTTGATTGCGATTGTGTTTGCCCGCAACCGCGAGCAAGACCCCAGCCTGCGAGCGTTAGCCGCCGAAGGGCGGATGTATGCGCGCAGTTTGCAGGAGAGTGCCTGATTTTTTGCCGGGTGGCGGCTACGCCTTACCCGGCCTACTTGTTCGGTGTGGTCTTTTTTGATGGGTGCGGCTACGGTTTTGTAGGCCCGATAAGCGCAGCGCCATCGGGCAAAAAGCTACCCGCGCAGCCGCCTCGCCAGATGCACCGCCACGTCCACGCCACTGCGCTCCAGCGAAACCGCTTCACCGTCCCACGATGCCTGTCGCGTCAGACACGTCAACACGCCGCCGGGCGGCAACTCAACCGCCAGCCGCGCTTCGCGCTCGTTGGCGGAAATCACCGCCTCCTGCCAGCGCACCGTGCGCGCCATGTTCATCGCTAAATCGTCGGCAATCTTTTCCGGCTGCCACAATACCCGTCCGGTACTGCCGCTGAGATACGCGCAGCTCGGACGAGAAAGCGTCACCTCGCTGAACGCCGCCGCCAGTTTCTGCGCCGGTTCCGCGAGGAGCTCACAATGCGACGGCACGCTCACCGCCAGCTGATGGGCTTTATTCGCCCCCTTCTCCAGCGCGCGTTTTGCCACCTGCGCCATTCCCTCATCGGAACCGGCAATCACAATCTGCGTTTCCGCATTCAGGTTGGCGATATAACAGCCCGTGTCGAGGATCAGACTCTCGACCTGCGACAAGTGCAGACCCATGATAGCCGTCAGGCCGTAGCCGTGCGGATACGCCTGTTCCATCAAATCACCGCGCAGTGCCACCAGCCTTAGTGCGTCAGTAAACTCCAGCGCACCGGCGATCACCGCTGCAGGATAAGCACCAATCGACAGACCGCTGACGATATCCGGCGCAACGCCGCGTCGTTCCAGTTCGCGAGCCCACGCAACGCCAGCAATCAGCAGACAAAGCTGCACCGCGCGGGTATGTTGCAGCGCCACGGGGGAATCGAGTAAATCGGCTTCTGCGCCTAAGACTTCGCGCGCTATCGCCAGCTCCGTTCCAGGAAGGTCCTGCAGCATGCTTGCACGCTGCGTTCCCTGTCCCGGAAAGGTAAACAAAATTTTCATCACGCCTCCCTGTTCCACGGATCGGCCACCAGGCGCGGCCCGGTGTGCGTTTTCAGCAGCGCTTTACCGTCGCGAAGCCACTCGTTCAGGGCAAAACCGCCTGCTGGCGTTTCTACCTGCGTGTCCACGCGGCACAGCGCATGGCGAAGTTGTCCCGCCCAGCGTTCTAATTCCTCCGCCGTTAACGGCTGTGGCGCGCGGATAAGCAGGTCGAGATCGCTGTCGGCATGTATCACTGGCACGCCCGTGGCCAGCGCGTATCCGGTACTTCCCGTGATACCCCACGTCCACGGCCACGCTTGCTGCGCCAACTGGAACGCCACCTGAACCGGGGGCTGAGTGATAAACGGCGAGCGCAGCAAATCGGTAGCCGCACTCAGGTCATCTGGCGACACCACGCGCGTCACGCATTCGGGCTTCACCCATCCGGCAGCACGCTGATCGCGTTTCAGACCGCGCACACCGACAGGTATGCGCCCGTTGTCGTCAACATCACGCCGCACCACCACAGGCAACCCGGTATCCCACACGCCATCCACCCAGGATTCGGTGATACCTTCCAGCGCGTCGCGCGCGGTAAGCCAGATAAGATCGTGCGGGCGTAATGTTGTGGTCATGATTACATTCCTGAAGTCAGCGAGATAAACAGCGGTAGCGACAGGATACACAGGACCGAGCTCAACAGCAGCACCGCTTCTGCATCAGGAGACTGCACGCCAAATCGGTTGCCGAAGACCACGCCGAAGAAACCGGCGGAGAGAGCAATCATCAGGATCGCGGTGATGGCCACAGAACCGTGCAGGCCGAAAATCAACACCAGCCCCCAGGCAATCGCCGGTTGAATCAGCAGTTTGGCGATGGTCGACGTGATGACCATCGTGTTGATTTGCAGCTTACGCGCAGAGAGGATCACCCCGGTCAGGAACAGCGCCGCCGCGGTCGCCGCCAGGCCCAGCGGTTTAATGGCCGCGAGAATCAGTTCCGGCATTTTGATGCCGATAGCCGAGAGAATCACACCCAGCAGCGGGCCCATCACGATCGGTTTCTTGATAGAGCGCCACATCAGTACCGGCAGCATCGCCAGCGTCGAACCGCTGTTATTGCCTTCGGCGCGCGCTTTTTCACGCTCCAGAATCAGCAGGCAGAACGGCGTCATCAGCACAGAACCACAGGCGATAGACACCGCCACGGAGAGCGACGTTGCCGAACCTTCACCCAGCACGCTGCCCAAAATCGGCAGGCCGAGCGCCGCATAGTTTGGCAGCGCAACGGTTAACGTCAGCACAGCCGCATCTTGCGGTGATTTTTTAAAGACTTTAGTGGCGAGGAAATAGATCGCCGCGTAGGTAATCCACATCGCCAGAGTGAGCACCAGAATCAGCGGTGACTGAGCGAGGATGCCGGTCCACGGCGTTTGTACGGTCGCGCTAAACAGCGCGGCGGGCAGCGCAAAGTCCATAACAAAGATATTCAGCAGGGAGACATTTTTGTTGTCGACCATTTTGGCCTTACCGGCCCAGAATCCCAGCAGCATGATGACGAAAATCGGAGCAAGAGCATGAACAATTACGTAAGTCATATATCACCTGTAATGAGTAAAAAATAAGCACTGACGCGATGATTATTATTTTTCAGGATGCAGGTTCCCACGCAGGCGCAGCGGTTGCGCCCACGAGGACCAGACATCTGGCAGGTCTTTTTCTACTTACCAGCTTGCTCGCATACGTTCGCGTACCAGAGCAGAGCTGCGGCGATTATCAGCACCCAAACGGCTTTTCAGCGTGGTGTCCTGACGCGCGTCGTTGATGGCCTGTTGCAGAGTGGTTTTCACCTGCGCCAGATCGGTGTCGGAAGGTGCGTCCGGATTGCTGATATCCAGCAGATCGGCCAGCAGCCCGAGGGTGGCGTAGTTACTAATGTCATAGGCCATTGGCGGGATGGTGGCCGCCAGTTTTTCCAGCGCCTCGACGGTACGCAGGGTGATACGCGCGGCTGACTCTTTGCCCATCGCATGAATCAGCACGCCTTTGTCGTTGAAGGCGATCAGACGGTTTGCCTGGTAACCGTGCGCCAAAAACGCGCCAGACATCGCTTTGCCGACGATCAGGCCAATCACCGGATGACCGGCCAGACGCGCATTGGCATACGCCGCAGCCGCACCGGCCAGCGCCTGATGAATACCGAACGCCTCTTCGCGGCGACCATACGCCTGGCTCGGCACGTCAATCACCGCCACAATCGGGCGTTTGACGGCTTTATCGGCGTCCGCCGCGATGGTTTCGCTGACCACTTTCGCCAGCGTCCAGCCTTCCAGCAGCCCCACTTCACCCTGCGCAGCGCGTGGGAAATGGTTGTTCGCATCTGGCACCACGGCGACATAACGCACGCTTTCGCCGTTCAGTTCACCATCAGCTGCCTGTACTGACGGGCACAAACCTGGCAGACGTGGAGCATTCGGGGCGAGAGTTTGCAGCCATAATTCGCCACGGCTGATTGAGTTAGTCATCATTTCACCTCCCGGGCAAAAAGGGCATGGATCTGTTCGGTATCCGCCTGTTTGCGGGTATCAAACTGGCTCAAACGATTCAGATAATCGTCATAGTTATCGGTGCGATGTTTCGCCGGAACGCCTTTGGCAATCGCGTCGTTCATTGCCTGTTTCACAGCGTTCACGCCATCGCCCACCAGCGCATCCACCAGACCACTTTGATAGCGGATCTCGCCGCCGGTCATGCTCCAGATAAACGGACGGTCGCGGGAGTCGTACTCTTCGATTCCGGCTTCCTGCTCGATAACCTGCGGGCCGTTCAGACCAAGACGCGCTTCGCGGGTGACAATCAGATAGCTACACAGCGCCGCAGCGATAGACATCCCGCCGAAGCAGCCGACGGTACCGGCGACAATCCCAACAACCGGGGTATAGCGACGTAAATCGACAATTGCCGCATGAATGTCGGCAATCGCCGCCAGGCCGAGATTGGCTTCCTGCAAGCGCACGCCGCCGGTTTCGAGGCACAGCACGGCCTGCGTTGGGATGCCGTTGCGGTTGTCTTCTGCCGCCAGCTCCAGCGCTGCTGCCATTTTGGCACCGGACACTTCGCCCATACTGCCGCCCTGAAACGCGCCTTCAATCGCCACGACTACCGCAGGCTGGCCGTTAATAGTGCCTTTCGCGACCACCATGCCGTCATCCGCCTGCGGGACGATGCCCTGTGCGCCGAGCCACGGCGAGGTGATGCCTTCAAACGGGTCCAGCAGTTCACGGTAGCTACCGTCATCCAGCAACGTTTGCGCACGCTGACGCGCTTTTAATTCGATAAAACTGCGATCGTCACGCATGGCTCACCTCTTCAAATACCTGTTCGATACGAATGCGTGCCACACCTGGGGTTGCGCCGAAGTCGTGAATGGTCAGCGTCCCGCCAGGCAGGCTGCTCACAGTTTGCAGACGGCTGAACAGCGCTTCCCAGCGACCACGGCTGTTGTCGACGGACGTGGTGATATTGATGGTTAAGGTCTGGCTCGGGTCGGCGGTGAATAACACTTCCATATCACCGGAACCGACAACCCCTGCCAGCGCCCTGCCGCTCAATGCGCGGGTGGCGGGCACGGTTAATGTGATTTTTTCCATAACATCCTCTTAATGCTTTGAATAAGGCGTCTCGACACGGTCGAGGAACAACGTGGCGGCGAGCAGATCGGCGGCACCACCCGGTGAGGCATTCAGCGCCAGCATCTGGCGGTCGAGCACCGCAAGGGCGCGCTGGCCTTCAGGTAGTGCGCTTCCGCCCGCATGAAGCACGGCGCGAGCGCCATCCTGCATCGCGTCCAGCCCTTCCATTCCGGCGCGGGACAGCACGCAGGTGTCGGTGAGCGAGGTCATGATGGCCATCAGCGCATCGAGCCGGGCGTGCGTTTCGCTGCTGCCGTTCAGTCGGCTAAGACGAAGCTGGGGCAGCGCGCGCTGTAAAATATGCGGGAACGCCTGCTGCGCCTCTTCACGCGCACCCGGTACGCGATAGCGATGCGTGGCGCGAAGCCCTTTGCTGAACACTTTCGGTGCTGCGTCATCCGGCAGTTTTGCCAGCTCCGCAGCCGTCATGGCGATGGTCTGCGGTTTGGCGTCGCCGCCGAGCATCGCTACCGCGCTGACCAGCAGCCCGAGCGCCCAGATGGCGCCACGATGGGTGTTGACTCCGCCGGTGGCGGCCATCATCTGCTGCTCGCCTTCGCGGCCCAGTCGCCCGATGGTTTGTCTGAGCGCAATGTCCGCCGGACGCTGCCAGCTTTGCTGCACCAGCGCCTGAAACGTCGGGGTCAGGCTATGCGCGGACCGCTCCATCAATGCGAGCGAAAGATCGTGGTGCGCACCGTTCCCCCGACTGTCCACCAGACCGGGTTTCGGGCTTAATCGTGCTTCGTCAATCAGACACTGCGTGGCGGTTCGCGCCAGCCATTCGGCACCGCCTTCAACCTGAATCTGGGGCAGAAGTTTCATTACCAGCTCCGGAATTTCGCAGGTGGGTTATAAAGACCACCTGACCATTCAACGAGGTCAGACACACTGCCGGCTGCCAGCAGAGAACGGGTCGCGTCGGTGCGACGAATGCCCATATCTTCCGGGTAGACCACTTTGCCACTCTGGCGCAGTGCGGCGACGCGTTTGGCGTCCACACCCAGGCCGATGTCGGTGATCCCGGCGACCGCGGCGACCATCGCGCGGCGCTCTTCGAGATTTTCGGCGCGATAGAGGTACGCAATCCCCTCTTCGGTCAGCACGTGGGTCACGTCATCGCCGTAGATCATCACCGGTGCCAGCGGCATCCCGGAGGATTTCGCGACTTCAATAGCGTCGAGTTTTTCCACGAAGGTCGGTTTCACGCCCGCCTGGAAAGTTTCGACCATCTGCACCACCAGCTTTTTACCGCGCTGCATCGGGTCTGGTTCGGTAATCATGTTCAGCCACGCAGGTGTGGCATGACGACGACCGTGCGGATCGTGGCCCATATTTGGCGCGCCGCCGAAGCCCGACAGACGACCACGGGTCACGGTAGAGGAGTTGGCGTAGCCATCCACCTGTAAGGTCGAACCGATAAACATGTCGACCGCATACTGGCCCGCCAGCTGGCAGAACGCGCGGTTAGAGCGCATCGAGCCGTCGGCACCGGTAAAGAACACGTCCGGGCGAGCGCGGATGTACTCTTCCATCCCCAGTTCGCCGCCGAAGCAGTGCACGCTCTCCACCCAGCCGCTTTCAATCGCCGGGATCAGCGTTGGATGCGGGTTCAGGGTCCAGTGTTTACAGATTTTGCCTTTCAGGCCGAGCTGTTCGCCGTAAGTAGGCAACAGCAGCTCAATCGCGGCGGTATTAAAACCGATACCGTGGTTGAGAGACTGCACCTGGTGTTCCGCGTAGATGCCTTTAATCGCCATCATCGCCATCAGGATATGTTCTTGCTTGATGAGGCGCGGGTCGCGGGTAAAGAGGGGTTCGATGAAGAACGGCTTATCGGCCACCACCACGTAATCAATCCACGAGCCCGGAATATCCACGCGCGGCAGATCGCATTCATCATCCACCAGCTCATTCACCTGGGCGATGACGATCCCGTCGTGGAACGCAGCGGCTTCAACCAGCGCTGGGGTGTCTTCGGTGCTCGCTCCGGTGTAGAGGTTGCCTTTTCGGTCAGCTTTAAACCCGGCAATCAGCGCCACGTTTGGCGAGAGATCGACGTACAGGCGGGAGTAAAGCTCGATGTAAGTGTGGATGGCGCCGATTTCGAGCTGACCGTCTTCCAACAGCTGCGAAATACGCAGGCTTTGGGTGCCGGAGAAAGAGAAATCGAGCTTGCGGGCGATGCCCTTTTCAAAGATGTCGAGATGTTCGCTGCGACCGACGCTTGGCATGATCATATGCAGGTCGTGAACGATTTGCGGATTCACTTCGGCCAGAGAGCGGGACAGAAAATCGGCCTGCTTTTGGTTGTTGCCTTCCAGAACGACTTTGTCGCCCGGCGCAATCAGTTTTTCCAGCATGGCGACAAGATCGTCGGTTGGCAGAACCTTGCCTTGCACCGGGACAGAAGCCAGGCGGCGCGCTTTTTCAGTGCGTCGCGTGTTCCAGACACGGGCGGGTGTTTGCCCAGATAACATTATTAACCTCCTGATTCAGCACATCATTCTGATTTGCTTAACGCTGAACAAAGTGTGCGCTCTGGTGAGAAAGGCATCAATTAAGCGTAGAGTGGAATCATTAGCCTGAGAGTAATAATCGAGGTAAAGATTTGTGATCGAGATCAGTTCACATTGCGTGAAAAAATGTCAGAGGCGGCAGAAAGGGCTAAATCAGAGGTAAACGCCCCTCGTTTTCATAAACAGGGTACAATTCGGCAGGTATAGTAAATGGCTGACAAGAATTAACATTGCATCGTTATGACCCAAATTATTCCATCAGATTTCGAGATCGCAGGCGCTGAGAGCGCAGACTTCGTGCCCATGCGGGGCGTGGCGAACCCACACCTGCAGACCATGCTGCCGAGGCTGCTGCGCCGAAAACTGCAGTTTACGCCGCACTGGCAGCGTCTCGACCTGCCGGACGGTGATTTCGTGGATTTAGCCTGGAGCGAAGATCCTGAACAGGCTAAACATAAACCGCGTCTGGTGTTGTTTCACGGTCTGGAAGGCAGTCTCCACAGCCCGTATGCCCACGGCCTGATTCACGCGGCAAAAGAGCGTGGCTGGCTCGGCGTGGTGATGCATTTTCGCGGCTGTAGCGGTGAACCGAATCGTCGCGAGCGCATTTATCACTCCGGTGAAACCGAAGACGGCACCTGGTTTTTGCACTGGCTGAAGAACAGCTACGGCAGCGTGCCGACCGCCGCTGTGGGCTATTCCCTGGGTGGCAATATGCTCGCCTGCCTGCTGGCTAAAGAGAGCGACACGGTCCCACTGGAGGCGGCGGTGATCGTCTCCGCGCCGTTTATGCTTGAGCAGTGCAGCTATCATATGGAAAAGGGCTTTTCACGCGTCTATCAGCGCTACCTGCTGAACTTACTCAAGGCTAACGCCGCACGTAAGCTGAAGGCCTATCCAGATACCCTGCCGATCAGCCTGCAACAGCTGAAGAGTATGCGTCGCCTGCGCGAGTTTGACGATATGATCACCTCGAAGATCCACGGCTTTGCTGACGCCATCGACTATTATCGTCAGTGTAGCGCCATGCCGTTGCTGAACCAGATAACCAAACCGACGCTGATCATCCATGCGAAGGACGATCCCTTTATGGATCATCACTCGATTCCCGCGCCGGAACATCTGCCTGCAAACGTGCAGTATCAACTGACGGAGCACGGCGGCCACGTCGGCTTTATCGGCGGCACGTTGCGCCGCCCGAAAATGTGGCTGGAGTCGCGCATCCCCGACTGGTTAACCCCTTTTCTGGAGAGAGTAAAATGATGATTCCCTGGCAGGATCTGGCTCCCGAAACGCTGGATAGCCTGATTGAAAGCTTTGTATTACGCGAAGGCACCGATTATGGTGAACATGAACGTTCGCTTGAACAAAAGGTCGCCGATGTAAAACGGCAGCTACAAAGTGGCGAGGTGTTGCTGGTGTGGTCAGAACTGCACGAAACCGTCAACATCATGCCGCGCAATCAGTTTCGCGGTTGATTGTTCCATCTTTCCAGTCAGGGAGTTGCTATGTCCGCCAGACATCCGGTTATTGCCGTTACGGGTTCGAGTGGTGCGGGAACCACGACCACCAGCCTCGCTTTTCGCAAGATCTTCGCGCAGCTCAATCTGCGTGCTGCCGAGGTTGAGGGCGATAGTTTTCATCGCTTCACCCGTCCTGAAATGGACATGGCTATCCGCAAGGCCCGCGATTTAGGCAAGCACATCAGCTATTTCGGGCCAGACGCTAACGACTTTGGCCTGCTGGAACAGACTTTCCAGGATTACGGACATACGGGTAAAGGTCAGTCACGCAAATATCTGCACACCTATGACGAAGCGGTGCCGTGGAATCAGGTGCCTGGTACCTTCACACCGTGGCAGCCGCTGCCGGAACCGACCGATGTGCTGTTTTATGAGGGATTACACGGTGGCGTGGTGACCCCGCAGCACGACGTGGCGCGCCACGTGGATTTGCTGGTCGGCGTGGTGCCGATTGTCAATCTGGAGTGGATTCAGAAGCTGACCCGCGACATGAGCGAGCGCGGCCATTCGCGCGAGGCGGTGATGGATTCGGTAGTGCGTTCGATGGAAGATTACATTAACTTCCTGACGCCGCAGTTTTCCCGCACTCATATCAACTTCCAGCGCGTTCCCACAGTGGACACGTCCAACCCGTTTGCGGCAAAAACGATCCCTTCGCTGGACGAGAGTTTTGTGGTGATCCACTTCCGCAATCTGGACGATATTGATTATCCGTGGCTGCTGGCGATGCTGCAGGGCTCGTTTATCTCGCACATCAATACGCTGGTGGTGCCGGGTGGCAAAATGGGGCTGGCGATGGAATTGATCATGATGCCGCTGGTGCAACGGCTGATGGAAGGCAAGAAGATCGCCTAAGGTCTGTTGCCGGATGGCGCTGCGCTTATCCGGCCTACATTCAGGCTTTTGTAGGCCCGGTAAGCGTAGCGCCATCGGGCAAAATACCGCAGATGTTGCCTTTGTAGGGCGGGTTAGCGAAGCGCCACCCGCCAACGAATCAGGCTTCAATCACTTCATACGAATGCGTAATCTTTACCGCTTTTTCCAGCATCAACGCCACAGAGCAGTACTTCTCCGCAGACAAATCTACCGCGCGGGACACCGCGGCATCCTTCAGCTCTTTACCGGTGACGATAAAATGCAAATTGATGTGCGTAAACAGACGTGGCGCTTCTTCACGACGTTCTGACGTCAGTTTCACTTCGCAGTCGGTCACATCGTGACGGCCTTTTTGCAGGATCGACACCACGTCGATCGCACTGCATCCGCCAGCGGCCATCAGCACCACTTCCATCGGGCTTGGCGCTTTATCTCCGGAGTTACCGTCCATCAAAATCTGGTGCCCTGAAGCGGATTCGCCAAGGAACGTTAAACCTTCAACCCATTTCACACGCGCTTGCATTTTCATTAACTCCAAAGTTGCATTTTTCAGAACAGATTACGCGTGCGTTACAATTCTCGCAACGGAAGGCGACCTGCATCATGCTGAAGCGAGACACCAGGAGACACGCGGCTAAAGCTATGCTAAAACAGTCTCGATGCTACAGTAATACATTGACGTTACACATGTATGCAGAGGACATCAAACTTTACTGGCTGCAAACATTGTGACAGCCAACTTCCCAGGTACGGGTAAGAATTCGATTGCAACCCCAGAGTCAGGATGCGATTTTGACTCTGAGACAGCTTATAACAGAGGATAACAGCGCATGGTGCTTGGCAAACCGCAAACAGACCCGACTCTCGAATGGTTCTTGTCTCATTGCCACATTCATAAGTACCCATCGAAGAGCACGCTGATTCACCAGGGTGAAAAAGCGGAAACGTTGTATTACATCGTCAAAGGCTCGGTGGCAGTGCTGATCAAAGATGAAGAAGGGAAAGAGATGATCCTTTCTTATCTGAACCAGGGCGATTTCATCGGTGAACTGGGCCTGTTTGAAGAAGGCCAGGAACGTAGCGCCTGGGTGCGCGCAAAATCCGCATGTGAAGTCGCTGAGATCTCCTACAAGAAATTCCGCCAGCTGATCCAGGTCAACCCGGACATCCTGATGCGTCTTTCTTCGCAGATGGCTCGCCGCCTGCAGGTCACTTCCGAGAAAGTGGGCAACCTCGCTTTCCTCGACGTTACTGGCCGCATCGCGCAGACACTGCTGAACCTGGCGAAACAACCTGACGCCATGACCCACCCGGACGGTATGCAAATTAAAATTACCCGTCAGGAAATTGGTCAGATCGTCGGCTGTTCTCGTGAGACCGTTGGCCGTATCCTGAAAATGCTGGAAGATCAAAACCTGATCTCCGCCCACGGTAAAACAATCGTGGTTTACGGAACGCGTTAATTCCGGAAAAAACGGCGTGCCATCGCAAGGTGTCACGCCGTTTTTGTCTCTGACGATTATGTGGCGCAGGCTGATTTATCACCCGGAAGTTAACTACGCACTACGTCAAACCCTGGTGTTATGTCTTCCCGTGGCCATTGGTTTAGTCCTGGGCCATCTGCAACAGGGGCTGCTTTTTTCTCTTGTTCCTGCCTGCTGCAACATTGCCGGTCTGGATACTCCCCACAAACGTTTTTTCAAACGCCTGATTATCGGCGGCTGCCTGTTTGCCGGGTGTAGCCTCGCCGTACAGCTGCTGCTGGCCCGCGATATCCCGCTGCCTTTAATCCTGACCGTGCTGGCGATGACGCTGGGCGTCACGGCGGAGATCAGCGCACTTCACGCCCGCCTGCTGCCCGCTTCACTAATTGCAGCGATATTCACGCTGAGCCTCGCCGGGAATATGCCCGTCTGGGAGCCGCTGCTGATCTACGCCGCCGGCACGCTGTGGTACGGGCTTTTTAACTGGTTTTGGTTCTGGATGTGGCGGGAACAGCCGCTGCGAGAATCCCTGAGCCTGCTGTACGTTCAGCTCGCCGATTATTGCGAAGCGAAATACACCCTGCTGACCCAGCACGCAGACCCGGAAAAATCATTGCCGCCGCTGCTGTCGCGCCAGCAAAAAGTGGTCGATTTAATCAGCCAGTGTTACCAACAACTGCACATGCTGGCGGCCAATAAAAATCATGAATACAAACGCCTGCTGCGTACCTTCCAGGTCGGGCTGGATCTGCAGGAACATATCTCAGTCAGCTTGCATCATCCGCAGGAGGTGCAAAAACTGGTAGAGCGCAGCCACGCCGAAGCAGTGCTGCGCTGGAATGCCCAGACGGTCGCGACTCGCCTGCGCGTGTTGGCGGACGATATTCTTTATCACCGCTACCCGACCCGCTTTACGATGGATAAACAGCTGGGTGCGCTGGAGAAAATTGCGCGCCAGCACCCGGATAACCCGGTCGGACAGTTTTGCGCCTGGCATTTCAGCCGTATCGCGCGGGTGTTGAGAACTCAGCGTCCGCTCTATGCACGTGACCTGATGGCCGATAAGCAAAAACGCCTGCCGCTGTTGCCTGCACTCAAAAGCTATCTGTCGCTGAAATCCGCCGCTCTGCGCAATGCCGCGCGCATCAGCGTGATGCTCAGCGCGGCCAGCCTGATGGGCGTGGCGCTGCACTTACCCAAACCCTACTGGATTTTAATGACCGTGCTGTTTGTCACTCAGAACGGATATGGCGCCACGCGGGTGCGCATTCTGCATCGGGCACTCGGCACGTTCGCGGGTTTGGTGATTGCTGGGGTGACGCTGCACTTCCACGTACCCGATGGCTACACCCTGCTGGGGATGCTGGTGATCACTCTGGTGGGGTATTTGATTATCCGTAAAAACTACGGCTGGGCGATGGTCGGGTTTACGGTGACGGCAGTGTATACCCTGCAACTGCTGACCCTGAACGGCGAGCAGTATATTGTCGCGCGACTGGTCGATACGCTGATTGGCTGTCTGATCGCTTTTGGCGGGATGGTCTGGCTGTGGCCACAGTGGCAAAGCGGACTGCTACGCCAGAACGCCCATGACGCGCTCGAAGCCGATCAGCAGGCGATTCGGCTGATCCTGAGCGATGATCCTAAAGCATCGCCGCTGGCCTATCAGCGCATGAAGGTCAACCAGGCACACAATGCGCTGTTTAACTCCCTCAACCAGGCGATGCAGGAGCCGGGCTTTAATTCTCACTATCTGGCGGATATGAAGCTGTGGGTCACGCACAGCCAGTTTATCGTCGAGCATATCAACGCGATGACCACCCTGGCGCGCGAGCACACAATGCTGACACCGGATCTGGCGCAGCGCTATTTGCAGTCGTGTGAAATTGCCTTGCAGCGTTGCCAGCAGCGTCTGGAATATGACGCGCCGGGGGAGTCCGGGGATTCAAATATTCTTGAAGCGCCAGAGACGTTAACACAAGGCCCGATGAGCACTCTGGAGCAGCATTTGCAGCGGGTATTGGGGCATTTGAACACCATGCACACCATTTCGTCGGTGGCATGGCGTCAGCGTCCGCATCACGGGGTTTGGTTGACGCGGATTTTGCGACGCAAAGAATCGTGATGGTTTACGCCCCGTAGGCCGGGTAAGGCGAAGCCTCCACCCGGCAATTTCCACTATCCCTGAACGATCTTCTTCACCGCGCTCGCAAAACGGCTCATACCGTCGTCAATATCCTGCCCATCAATCACCAGCGACGGCGCAAAGCGCATCACGTCCGGTCCCGCATTAAGCACCATCACCCCTTCGTGGGCAGCGGCGTGGAGGAAATCACGCGCGCGTCCTTTGTACTGCGGCTTCAGCTCCGCACCAACCAACAGCCCCATGCCGCGAATATCGCTGAACACATCATACTGGGCGTCGATCTGCTTCAGATGCTGCACAAACTGCTCGCGCTTCACGCTCACGCCGTTCAGCACCTCAGGGGTATTGATGATATCAAACGCCGCCCCGGCGATAGCGCAGGCCAGCGGGTTGCCGCCGTAGGTGGAGCCGTGAGAGCCGACGTGGAAGGCCGACGCGATCTCCTGCGTGGTCAACACCGCGCTCACCGGGAAACCGCCGCCGAGCGCTTTGGCGCTGGTGAGAATATCCGGTGTCACGCCGTAGTGCATATAGGCAAACAGATCGCCGGTACGCCCCATCCCGCTCTGCACTTCATCAAACACCAGCAGCGCCTGATGTTCATCGCACAGTTCGCGCAGCCCTTTCAGGAACTCCGGCGTTGCGGCCATCACGCCGCCCTCGCCCTGGATCGGCTCAACCACCACAGCGCAGGTGTGATCGTCCATCACCGCTTTCACGGCGTGCAGATCGTTAAACGGCACATGGATGATATCAGCCGGTTTCGGGCCGAAACCGTCGGAATACTTCGGCTGCCCGCCCACCGAAACCGTAAACAGCGAACGACCGTGGAAGGCATTATGGAAGGCAATAATCTTGGTTTTGTACGGACTGTGACGCGTCGAGGCGTAATAACGCGCCAGCTTAAAGGCGGTTTCATTGGCTTCGGTGCCGGAGTTCATGAACAGCACACGCTCGGCAAAGGTGGCGTCGATTATCTTACGCCCCAGACGCAGCGCCGGTTCGTTGGTGAACACGTTGCTGGTGTGCCACAGGGTTTCGCCCTGGGTTTTCAGCGCTTCAACCAGCGCCGGATGGCAGTGCCCCAGCGCCGTCACCGCAATACCGCCCGCGAAATCAACGTACTCTTTACCCTGTTGATCCCAAACCCGACTGCCTTTCCCTTTGACCGGGATAAACTCCGCCGGTGCATAAATCGGCAGAATCACTTCATCGAATGTTGCGCGCGTAATTGCAGGTTGTTCAGTTGCCATGTCATACCCGTCCGTTTTATGTCACATTGATTGTGAAAATATAATCACAAAATATGCATAAAAAATCACAACAAGGCAATAAAAATTCAGCGATGGAGGAAATTGGCGAGAAGCTGGTGGCCCTGTTCGCTCAGAATGCTCTCCGGGTGGAACTGCACCCCTTCAAGATCCCACTCGCGATGGCGAATGCCCATGATCTGTTGAGTGTCACTCCAGGCGGTCACTTCAAAGCAGTCGGGAAGCGTAGGCGGGTCGATCACTAGCGAGTGATAGCGCGTGACCGTCAGCGGATTATTCAGCCCGCGAAACACGCCGGTGCCAGTATGCGTCACCGGTGAGGTTTTGCCGTGCATCACCCGTTCGGCACGCACAATGGTCGCGCCGAACACTTGGGCGATAGCCTGATGCCCCAGACAGACGCCGAGGATCGGCAGTTTGCCGGAGTAATGGCGAATGACATCCAGGGAAATTCCCGATTCGTCGGGCGTACACGGCCCAGGTGAAATGACAATTTTTTGTGGTGCCAGCGCGTCGATATCGGCAAGCGTGATGTCGTCGTTGCGCCGGACGATAACCTCTGCCCCCAGTTCACAAAAGTACTGGTAAAGGTTCCAGGTAAAAGAATCGTAGTTATCAATCAGCAGGATCATGGCGGCTCCGGGACAAAAATAGCCGCCCTATTCTACTCAGTTTCCCGAGCTTCGCTCACTACTTTGGCAAAGATGGCGGTAAGCGCGGTCAAATCGCCCATCGCCCCGCTCTGGTTAGCCGCCGCCCATTCGTCCGGGTCGATGCCCCGCCAGCTCAGTTGATAGCCTGCGTGGATTGCCAGTTGCTCAAAGAAGACGCGCTGGGCGATGCCGTTGCCAATGCGGAACGGGTGCAGGACGTTAATCTCACAGTAGTAGTGGCTGAGGCGGGCAACAAACTCCTCACGTCCGAGTCCAGTCAGGTAGCCTTCTTCTTCCAGATCCTGCATCAGGGCGTTGCCCTCTTTTTCGATATAGGCGAAGTGGCAAAAACGAGTATCACCCTGATAGATATCGACTTCACGAATTGCGCCTGCCCAGCTAAAAATATCCTGATAGAGATGTCGATGAATGGCACAGAGATGCGGCAAACCGCGCGCAGGGGGGCCGAGAGGCAACGTGGCAGCACGCAGCGCCGTCAGTTCGTAAGACGCCTGCGCCAGTCGCTCCGCCTGGCGAATACTGAGCACATTGCGCATCACATTCAGGCCGGGATAGAGGTACGGGTCGCGGTCGTCGCCAATTTTATCGCTCATAGTGCCTCCTGAGTTCCTCAAGACGCACTTCAGCTTCCTGCGCGCTGAGAGTGACTAATGGGCTATCGACCCCTTCGAGACGTCGGCTGGCCTGGAAATTGGCATTTCGCTGTTGCTCCCAGAGACGGGACTTTTGTTTATCGGTGAGTTTTTTCACTTAACGCCTCCCTGAATGTGTCCGTTTGCCACAAGTATAAGCAGCAAACTGCGCTTTCGCAGGGAGGAGCAAGCAATGCGGGCGAGAATGCCCGCAGAGGAGAAACTTACGGCAGCACTTTTGCGGAGAGGATAACTACCGGTTTTGTCGGAACATTTTGGTATGGACCGACATCGTGAGTCTGTACCTGAGAAATCTTGTCGGCCACATCCATCCCTTTCACAACTTTACCAAATACCGCATAACCAAAATCACGCTGACCGTGATCGAGGAAGGCGTTATCGGCGACGTTCAGGAAGAACTGGCTGGTTGCGCTGTCTTTGTCCGCGGTACGTGCCATAGAGATGGTGCCACGGGTGTTACGCAGGCCATTGTCGGCTTCGTTTTTGATCGGCGCGTTCGGCTGTTTCTGCTGCATCTGCTCGTTAAAACCGCCGCCCTGAAGCATAAAGCCAGGGATCACGCGGTGGAAGGTGGTGTTGTTATAAAAACCACTGTTCACGTAATCGAGGAAGTTTTTCACAGAAACAGGAGCTTTCTGGCTATTCAGTTCCAGCTCAATATTCCCGGCGGAAGTTGTCAGCAAAACATGGGGGTCACCTTTCGCTGCCAGAACAGCAGGAGAGACAGCAGAAAGTGCAAACACAGCTGCGACAGCCGCCAGAGTGGATTTGAGCATGAGAATTCCTTAAGAAAGCGCAGTAAATAAGGCAAGTGTCTTGATTCTAAAGAGCAGTATGGACGGAGGCCAGCCTTTTACCTAATTTTACGAATTTGAAACAGTTGTAACGGTGCAAACAGTTGAATCCTCCGGGTAAAAAGGTGATTTACCTCATAAGAAAAACTGCAACGATGATCATAATTTTCAGAAAAGATTTAAATAGATCACTTTAATGACTAAAATCTGCCCGCACTCGGCGCGGTCAACGCGTTTTACGTACTTATACAAGGCAGACATGACTAACAGCAACCGCATCAAGCTCACATGGATCAGCTTCTTCTCCTACGCCCTCACCGGCGCACTGGTGATCGTCACCGGAATGGTAATGGGCAATATTGCCGATTATTTCCAGTTACCGGTTTCCAGCATGAGCAACACCTTTACCTTTCTGAACGCCGGGATCTTGATCTCTATCTTCTTAAACGCCTGGCTGATGGAAATCGTGCCGCTGAAAACGCAGCTGCGCTTCGGCTTTGTACTGATGGTCGCCGCCGTAGCGGGCCTGATGATCAGCCACAGCATCGCGCTGTTCTCGGCGTCGATGTTCGTACTCGGCCTGGTCAGCGGGATCACCATGTCCATCGGGACCTTCCTGATTACCCATATGTATGAAGGCCGCCAGCGCGGCGCGCGTCTGCTGTTCACCGACTCGTTCTTCAGCATGGCGGGGATGATCTTCCCGATGGTCGCTGCCGTTCTGCTGGCACGCAGCATCGAGTGGTACTGGGTTTATGCCTGTATCGGCCTGGTGTACGTGGCAATCTTTATTCTGACTTTCGGCTGTGATTTCCCGGTGCTGGGCAAAAAAGCCGAGCAGAGTGCCGAGCCGGTGGTGAAAGAGAAATGGGGCATCGGCGTGCTATTCCTCTCCGTTGCCGCCCTGTGCTACATCCTCGGTCAGTTGGGCTTTATCTCCTGGGTACCGGAGTACGCCAAAGGTCTGGGCATGAGCCTGAACGATGCGGGTAAACTGGTGAGCGATTTCTGGATGTCGTACATGTTCGGCATGTGGGCGTTTAGCTTCATCCTGCGCTTCTTCGATCTGCAGCGCATCCTGACCGTGCTGGCTGGCCTGGCGACCGTGCTGATGTATCTGTTCATCAACGGATCACCGGATCAGATGCCGTGGTTCATTCTGACCCTCGGCTTCTTCTCCAGCGCGATTTACACCTCGATCATTACACTCGGCTCCCTGCAAACCAAAGTAGCCTCGCCGAAGCTGGTCAACTTTGTGCTGACCTGCGGCACCATCGGCACCATGTTGACCTTCGTGGTCACTGGCCCGATCGTCGCCCACAGCGGCCCCCTGGCTGCCCTGCACACGGCGAACGGCCTGTATGCAGTAGTGTTCGTGATGTGTCTGATTCTGGGCTTTGTCACCCGCCACCGTCAGCACAACACGGCAGCGGCTTCTCACTAAGTCCCTACGCCCCTTTGCTACCGGCGAAGGGGCTGTTTCGGGTAAAACTCACCTCCTCTCCCCCGCTATCCGTTTGTATCCACGTCTGCGCCAGCTGCGTGGTAGCAATCACTCTTCCCTGACGAATCGACCAGCGCACCGGCACCTGGCAGCGCACCGCTTCAAACCCGCTCTCCGCAGGCAGAATAATCAGGTTCGCCGGATTGCCCTTTTCGATGCCGTAATCCGTCAGGCCAAAGGTTCTGGCGCTGTTATGGGTGATCAGGTTCAGTCCGCTGTCGATTTGCCCGTAGCCCATCATCTGGCAGACGTGCAGCCCCATGTGCAGCACCTGCAGCATATTGCCCGTACCCAGCGGATACCACGGGTCAAAGACGTCGTCATGGCCGAAGCAGACGTTAATCCCCGCCTCTTGTAACTCTTTCACGCGGGTAATCCCCCGGCGCTTCGGATAATCGTCAAAACGCCCCTGCAGATGGATATTCACCAGCGGGTTGGCGACAAAGTTGATGTCCGACATTTTCAGCAGGCGGAACAGGCGCGAGGTGTACGCCCCGTTGTAGGAGTGCATCGCCGTGGTATGGCTGGCCGTGACGCGATGGCCGATACCCGCCTCGTAGGCTAGCGTGGCAACCGTCTCGACAAAGCGCGACTGCTCGTCATCGATTTCATCGCAGTGAATATCCAGCGGGCGGTCATATTTTTTCGCCAGCTCGAAAGCGATGTGCAGAGACTGCACGCCATACTCGCGGGTGAACTCAAAGTGCGGAATCGCCCCGACCACATCAGCACCCAGCTGTAACGCCTCTTCCAGCAGTGCCGCACCGTTGGGATAAGAGAGAATTCCCTCCTGCGGGAAGGCGACGATTTGCAGCGTCACCCACGGCGCAACTTCCTGTTTCACTTCCAGCATCGCTTTCAGGGCGGTGAGCGTCGGGTCGGAGACATCCACGTGGGTGCGCACAAACTGGATGCCGTTGGCAATTTGCCACTTCAGCGTTTTCCACGCGCGGGCTTTGACGTCCTCGTGACTCAGCAGCGCCTTACGCTCTGCCCAGCGTTCGATGCCTTCAAACAGCGTCCCGGACTGGTTCCAGCTGGGCTCGCCCGCGGTCTGGGTGGTATCGAGATGAATATGCGGCTCAATAAACGGCGGGATCGCCAACCCGCCACGGGCGTTGAGGACCTCGTAGCTTTCGTCATGCGCGTCGCTCATCGGGGTTACCTCAGTAAATCGGCCATTCTCAATGCCAATTTGCCATAACCCTTCCCGGCCCGGTAACCGAACATTCTGAACGAGCCAAAGCGGTGTTGTCGTCATACCTTTCTCCCGAAAAACGCGGCTGAAATTAAGGGGTACGTCATCTTAATCATTAGCCCCCCAATTTGTATAGAAATTAGACGCTCGTGAAAAGCGTGCTATTTCCGAGACTTATAAAAATCCTGACAAATCAGCAATATACCCACTAAGGAGTAGTTAAAGGCGTATTTGATTTGTATCAATAAGCGCCCCTGCTGAATCGTTAAGGTAGGCAGTAATAGAAAAGAAATCGAGGCAAAAATGAGCAAAGTCAGACTCGCTATTATTGGTAACGGCATGGTCGGCCATCGCTTTATTGAGGATCTTCTCGATAAAGCTGACGCTGCCCAGTTCGATATTACCGTCTTCTGTGAAGAACCCCGTAAAGCATACGATCGTGTCCACCTCTCTTCCTACTTCTCTCACCATACCGCTGAAGAGCTTTCTCTGGTGCGTGAAGGCTTCTACGAGAAGCACGGCGTAAAAGTGCTGGTGGGCGAACGCGCCATCACCATCAACCGCCAGGAAAAAGTGATTCACTCCAGTGCTGGTCGTACGGTTTTTTACGATAAGTTGATCATGGCGACTGGCTCTTATCCGTGGATCCCGCCAATCAAAGGCTCGGAAACTCAGGATTGCTTCGTTTATCGTACCATTGAAGACCTTAAAGCGATCGAATCCTGCGCACGTCGTAGCAAACGCGGTGCAGTGGTCGGCGGCGGTCTGCTCGGCCTCGAAGCCGCAGGCGCGCTGAAAAACTTAGGTGTCGAAACCCACGTCATCGAATTTGCCCCGATGCTGATGGCCGAACAGCTCGACCATATGGGCGGCGATCAGCTGCGCCGTAAGATCGAGAGCATGGGTGTGAAAGTTCACACCAGCAAAAATACCAAAGAGATCGTTCAGGAAGGCACCGACGCGCGTAAAACCATGCGCTTCGCCGACGGCAGCGAGCTGGAAGTGGACTTCATCGTCTTCTCCACCGGTATCCGCCCGCGCGACAAAATGGCGACCCAGTGCGGTCTGGCCGTAGCGCAGCGCGGCGGGATCATGATTAATGATTCTTGCCAGACCTCCGACCCGGACATCTACGCCATCGGCGAATGCGCCAGCTGGAGCAACCGCGTGTACGGCCTTGTAGCACCGGGATATAAAATGGCGCAGGTCGCCGTGGACCACATCCTCGGTAACGAAAATGCCTTCACCGGCGCGGACATGAGCGCCAAGCTGAAACTGCTCGGCGTGGATGTTGGCGGCATCGGCGATGCGCACGGTCGCACCCCAGGCTGTCGCAGCTACGTATACCTCGACGAAAACAAAGAAGTCTACAAACGTCTGATTGTCAGCCAGGACAACAAAACCCTCTTGGGGGCGGTGCTGGTGGGCGATACCAGTGATTTCGGCAACCTGCTTCAGCTGATGCTGAATGCTATCGAACTGCCGGAAAACCCGGACGCCCTGATCCTGCCTGCTCACGCCTCCAGTGGCAAACCGTCAATCGGCGTGGATAAACTGCCGGACAGCGCGCAGATTTGCTCCTGCTTCGACGTCACCAAAGGCATGTTGATCTCCGCGATCAACAAAGGCTGTCACACCGTGGCGGCGCTGAAAGCCGAAACCAAAGCCGGGACCGGCTGCGGCGGCTGTATTCCGCTGGTGACCCAAGTGCTGAACGCCGAACTGGCGAAACAGGGCATCGAAGTGAACAACAACCTGTGTGAGCACTTCTCTTACTCACGCCAGGAGATTTACCACCTGATTCGCGTGGAAGGTATCAAAACCTTCGACGAACTGCTGCAAAAACACGGCCAGGGCTACGGGTGTGAAGTGTGTAAACCAACCGTCGGTTCACTGCTGGCTTCCTGCTGGAATGAATACATCCTGAAGCCAGAGCACACGCCGCTGCAGGACACCAACGATAACTTCCTCGCCAACATCCAGAAAGATGGCACCTACTCCGTCATCCCACGTTCAGCCGGTGGCGAAATCACCCCGGAAGGGCTGGTGGCCGTGGGCCGCGTGGCGCGCGAATTTAATCTGTACACCAAAATTACCGGCTCCCAACGTATCGGCCTGTTTGGTGCGCAGAAAGATGATCTGCCGGAAATCTGGCGTCAGCTGATCGAAGCGGGCTTCGAAACCGGTCACGCGTATGCCAAAGCGCTGCGTATGGCGAAAACCTGCGTGGGCAGCACCTGGTGCCGTTACGGCGTGGGCGACAGCGTGGGCTTCGGCGTGGAGCTGGAAAACCGCTACAAAGGTATCCGTACTCCGCACAAAATGAAGTTCGGCGTCTCCGGCTGTACCCGTGAATGTGCGGAAGCGCAGGGTAAAGACGTGGGTATCATCGCCACCGAAAAAGGCTGGAACCTGTACGTCTGCGGTAACGGCGGGATGAAACCACGCCACGCCGATCTGCTGGCCGCCGATCTCGACCGCGAAACGCTGCTGAAGTATCTCGACCGCTTCATGATGTTCTACATCCGTACCGCCGACAAATTGACCCGTACCGCATCCTGGCTGGATAACCTGGAAGGTGGTATCGAGTATCTGAAATCGGTGATCATCGATGACAAGCTCGGTCTGAACGAACATCTCGAAGAAGAAATTGCACGTCTGCGCGAAGCGGTGATTTGCGAGTGGACGGAAACCGTCAACACGCCAGCCGCACAGGTGCGCTTCAAACACTTTATCAACAGCACCCAGCGCGATCCGAACGTCCAGGTGGTGCCTGAGCGCGAACAGCATCGTCCGGCGACGCCGTACGAGCGCATTCCGGTGACTCTGGTGGAGGAAAACGTATGAGCCAGTGGGTAAACATCTGCAAAATCGACGACATCATTCCGGCAACCGGCGTGTGCGCACTGCTCGGTAAAGAGCATGTGGCAATCTTCCGCCCGCGCCACGACGAACAGGTATTCGCTATCAGCAATATCGACCCGTTCTTTGAGGCCAGCGTGTTGTCTCGCGGTCTGATCGCGGAACATCAGGGCGAACTGTGGGTTGCCAGCCCGCTGAAAAAACAGCGTTTCCGTCTCACCGACGGGCACTGCATGGAAGATGAGAGCCATTCCGTGAAGCACTACGACGTCCGCGTAAAAGACGGCCAGGTGCAGCTGAAAGGCTAACAAAAAATGGGAGGTGCAATGCCTCCCGTTATTTTCTGTATCACTTTTGTCGTTACGGGTATGCTATTCGCAAAGCGGAGCGCCCGACTCCGGTCACAATCGCAACTGTTCAGGCGAAAGCCAACTCCTAAGAGGTAATGTCGTGGATCACCTGCCGATTTTCTGTCAATTACGCAATCGTGACTGCCTGCTGGTTGGCGGTGGCGATGTCGCTGAACGCAAAGCGCGTCTGTTGTTAGATGCAGGAGCCCGACTCACTGTGAACGCACTGGCCTTTGACCCGCAGTTTACCCTGTGGGCGCAGGCCGGCATGCTGACGCTGGTTCCGGGCGAGTTTAACGAAACGCTGCTCGATACCTGCTGGCTGACGATCGCCGCCACAGATGACGATGCAGTTAATCAGCGCGTCAGCGATGCCTGTGAAACTCGACGTATTTTCTGCAATGTGGTCGACGCGCCAAAAGAAGCCAGCTTTATCATGCCGTCGATTATCGACCGCTCGCCACTCATGGTAGCCGTCTCATCCGGCGGTACCTCGCCAGTGTTGGCGCGTTTGCTGCGCGAGAAACTCGAATCGATATTGCCCCAACATCTTGGTCAGGTGGCTCATTATGCGGGCCAGCTGCGTTCGCGGGTGAAAAAAACCTTCGCCACCGTGGGCGAACGCCGTCGCTTCTGGGAAAAATTCTTCGTGAATGACCGTCTGGCGCAGTCGCTGGCTAATCAGGATCAAAAAGCCATCGAAGAAACTACCGAGCGCCTGATGACTGAGCCGCTAGATCATCGCGGTGAAGTGGTGCTGGTCGGGGCTGGGCCAGGAGACGCGGGCCTATTAACCCTTAAAGGGCTACAGCAGATTCAGCAAGCGGACATTGTGGTTTACGATCGTCTGGTCTCTGATGACATCATGAATCTGGTACGTCGCGATGCCGACCGCGTCTTCGTGGGTAAGCGCGCAGGATATCACTGCGTTCCGCAGGAAGAGATTAACCAAATTCTGCTGCGGGAAGCGCAAAAAGGAAAACGTGTTGTCCGTCTGAAGGGCGGCGATCCGTTTATCTTTGGTCGTGGCGGAGAAGAGCTGGAAACCCTGTGTAATGCGGGTATTCCGTTCTCAGTGGTTCCTGGAATTACTGCGGCCTCCGGCTGTTCGGCCTATTCCGGCATTCCGCTGACCCATCGCGATTACGCCCAGAGTGTACGCCTGGTGACAGGCCATCTGAAAACCGGCAGCGAACTGGACTGGCATAATCTGGCCGCAGAAAAACAGACGCTGGTGTTCTATATGGGGCTAAATCAGGCCGCGACGATTCAGGCAAAACTGCAAGAACACGGCATGGAGGACGATATGCCGGTGGCACTGGTAGAGAACGGCACCGCCATTAAACAGCACGTCGTAAGCGGCGTCCTGACACAGCTGGGTGAACTGGCACAGCAGGTCGAAAGCCCCGCGCTCATCATTGTTGGCCGCGTCGTCGAACTGCGTGAAAAGCTGAACTGGTTCTCAAATCACTAAAATATCTGCATATTTATACTTCAAAGAGTAGTCCTTAACTGGACTACTCCCCACTTACGCCTGTCGATAACATACCGCCTCCCTCGTAGTACATCCAAAAGACGTTTCTCAACAACAAGGAAAGTGTATGTTTAAACTGGCAAAGGCCGCTATTTTAGTTGGCCTGTTATCGACCCTGACGGCTTGCTCAGGTAGCGTTCAAAACACCAAAAACAACTGTACCTACGATTACTTCCTGCATCCAGCGATCTCGATTTCTAAAATGATTGGCGGCTGCGGTGCGGCACAACCTCAGCCGTAGGTCTGTTGCAGGTATAAAAAAACCGGGAATTTCCCGGTTTTTTTATGGGTTCTGTGCGGTTTTCTCGCCGGGTGGCACTGCGCTTACCCGGCCTACGAAAACAGATATGTAGGCCGGGTAAGGCGAAGCCGCCATCCGGCAACAACAAACGGATTACGGCTTGCCGACAAATCCAATTGCCTGATACACCGCTTTCAGCGTTTCAGACGCGCGCGCACTGGCTTTGTCCGCGCCGTCACGCATCACCTGATTCAGGAACGCTTCGTCATTACGGAAACGGTGATAACGCTCCTGCAGATCGGTCAACATGCCAGAAACCGCGTCAGCCACTTCACCCTTCAGATGACCATACATTTTGCCTTCAAAATGCTGCTCAAGTTCAGGGATGCTCTGACCCGTCACACCGGAGAGGATATCCAGCAGGTTGGAAACACCCGCTTTGTTCTGCACGTCATAACGCACCACAGGTGGCTCATCGGAGTCCGTCACTGCACGTTTCAGCTTCTTAACCACATCTTTCGGGTCTTCCAGCAGGCCGATCACGTTGTTGCGGTTATCGTCAGATTTGGACATTTTCTTGGTCGGCTCAAGCAGAGACATCACACGCGCGCCAGATTTCGGAATGAACGGCTCAGGCACTTTAAAGATATCGCCATAAATAGCGTTAAAGCGCTGAGCAATATCGCGGCTCAGTTCCAGATGCTGTTTCTGATCTTCGCCCACCGGGACCTGGTTGGTCTGATACAGCAGAATGTCAGCCGCCATCAGCACCGGGTAGTCAAAAAGACCGGCGTTGATGTTTTCGGAATAGCGTGCGGATTTGTCTTTGAACTGGGTCATACGGCTCAGCTCACCGAAATAGGTGTAGCAGTTCAGCGCCCAGCCCAGCTGTGCATGTTCCGGCACGTGTGACTGTACGAAGATGGTGCTTTTCTCAGGATCGATGCCACAAGCCAGGTACAACGCCAGCGTATCCAACGTCGCTTTGCGCAGTTTCTCAGGGTCCTGACGTGCGGTAATCGCGTGTAAATCCACGATGCAATAGATGCAGTGATAGTCATCCTGCATGTTGACCCACTGACGCAACGCACCCATGTAGTTACCAATGGTCAATTCACCTGAAGGCTGTGCGCCACTAAATACGATGGGTTTAGTCATTTTTCGATTCCTGATGTTCACTGTGCGAAAGCCCGAGTGCGGGCAGTAAATCTTTGAAGTGATCGAACACCACGTCCGGCTCACTCAGCGTGATGGCTTCACCGTAGTTATAGCCATAGGTTAAGCCTACGGAAGGGGACCCTGCCGCTTTGGCCGCCAGAATATCATTACGCGAATCGCCGACAAAGAGCAGCTGTTCAGGCGCTAACGACAGTTTTCCTGCCACCAGTAGGATAGGTTCAGGGTGCGGCTTTTTATTTTGTACGTCATCACCACTGACGATCACGGAGAAGTACTTCGCGATGTTCAGTGCTTCTAGCAGCGGGGCGACAAACGGCGTCGGTTTGTTGGTCACCAGCGCCAGCGGCATGCCATTGGAATGCAAGGCGCTCAGGGTTTCGACCACGTCCGGGAACAGGAAGCTGCCCTCTTCCACCGTCTCTTCATAATAACGGTTGAACAGCTTACGCAGGACGCGCAGCTGTTCGTCCTGTGGGATATCCGCATGGTCCACGCCGGGTTTGCCCTGCGCAGCACGCAAAATCGCACGCTCCTGGCGCGCCCAGGTCAGGGCGCGTTCCATCAGCACGTCGGCACCGTTACCAATCCAGGTAACTACACGATCTTCACCCGCGACAGGCAACTCCAGCGCATACAGCGCCTGATCCACCGCACTGGTTAAACCCGGTGCGCTGTCTACCAGCGTACCGTCGAGGTCGAACGCAACGCCTCGAATTGCCTGCAACTTATTCATGACTTACCTTTGCCAGTTCACCGCGCATTTCGTCGATGACTTTTTTGTAATCCGGTTGGTCGAAAATGGCCGAACCCGCGACGAACATATCCGCCCCGGCAGCGGCTATTTCGCCAATATTATTCACCTTCACACCGCCATCCACTTCAAGGCGGATGTCATAGCCAGACTCATCAATACGACGACGGACTTCGCGCAGTTTATCCAGCGTTTGCGGGATAAAGGACTGGCCGCCAAAGCCTGGGTTTACGGACATCAGCAGGATGACATCCAGCTTATCCATCACGTAATCCAGATAGCTAAGCGACGTCGCTGGGTTAAACACCAGGCCCGCTTTACAGCCATTTTCTTTGATCAGTTGCAGGGTGCGATCGACGTGCTCGGAGGCTTCGGGATGGAAGGTAATGATGCTGGCACCGGCTGCGGCAAAATCCGGGACGATACGATCGACCGGCTTCACCATCAGGTGAACGTCAATCGGAGCGGTGATGCCGTAGTTACGCAGTGCTTTCAGGACCATCGGACCGATAGTCAGATTTGGCACGTAGTGGTTGTCCATCACGTCGAAGTGGACCACATCTGCACCGGCAGCCAGCGCTTTAGCCGTGTCTTCACCCAGGCGGGCAAAATCGGCCGACAGAATTGAGGGAGCAATCAAAAACTGTTTCATCCGCATCTCCTTGAAATGTGTTTACCGGCGGGCGAAACGGCTCAGGGGCGATAAAGCGCCAGCAGTTCGTCCACCTTTTTACGCGTGCCGCCGTTACTGCTGATGCTGCGCCGCACTTTAAGCTGAATACGATCGTTCGCCGCTTTGTACCACTCGCGGGTATCCGGCGTGTCGTGGTTCGAAATTAACACCGCGATTTGCTTACTGACCAGCTTTTCCGCCATTTCTGCCAGATGCGCCTGCTCTTTCGGGCTAAAACTGTTGGTGTGATAGGCGGTGAAATTGGCAGTCGCCGAAAGCGGCGCATACGGCGGATCGCAATAGACCACAGAATCCGCATTGGCCATTTCCATGCATTTCTCATAGGAGATGCAGTGGAATTCCGCTTTCTGTGCTTTTTCCGCAAAGTGCTGCAACTCGGCCAACGGGAAGTATGGGCGTTTGTAGCGGCCAAACGGCACGTTGAATTCACCCTTCAGATTGTACCGGCAAAGACCGTTGTAGCCATGACGGTTCAGATACAAGAACAACTGTGCACGACGGAACGTATCCGTGCTTTGGTTAAACTCAGCGCGGTACTGGTAGTAAGCGTCCGGGTTGTTGTTCTCAGGCGTAAAAAGTTTACGCGCCTCATCGATATACTCGTTTGTTTGAGTCTTAACGATTTTGTAGAGGGTAATGAGATCGTTATTGATATCCGCGAGGATATAGCGAGAAAAGTCGGTGTTCAGGAACACCGACCCAGCGCCCACAAAGGGCTCGATAAGACACTCACCTTTCGGCAGGTGTTTATTAATATCGTCTAGCAGGGGGTATTTCCCCCCTGCCCATTTTAGAAAAGCGCGATTTTTTTTCATGCTGACTAACTGATTACACCTTCTCCGGCTGTGGAAAAAGCTCCGACAGCATCCTGCGCTTTAACCATTACTTCAAATCAGCCTGAACCTGATGAATCGGTTTCGCCCACGGGTTTTTCGCCTGAACATCAGCAGGTAACGCCGCTACTGCACGTTTTGCTTCGTCTTTAGACGCGTACACACCGCTTACCAGCACATACCAGGGTTGTCCGTTGCGGGTCGTCTGATAAACCACATAGTTTTTCAGATTGGATTTTTTCGCCCAGCCGTTCAGATTGTCGTAGCTGGAAGAGCTGCTCAACTGAAGCGTGTAGTTGTTGGAAGGCGCTGATTTCAACGAACCGACGTTGCCCGCTGTTTTACCTGCTGTCGCTGCTCCGGCTGTTGCCGTGGCTGCTGGTGCAGGAGTGGCCGCTGGCGCGGTGGTCGCCGTGGCTTTTGGTGCAGTCGTCGTTGCAGCAGGCGCTTTCACGGCTGCGGTTTCGGTCTGCTTAGGCTGAGCAACAGGTTTCGCTTCTGGCGTTTTCGCAACCGTCTGCGGTTTGGTTTCACGCTTCGGTTCGATGACAGCCTGTTTACGTTCCTGACGCGGCGCGGTTTGGGTCTGAGTCTGACGCGGTTTGGTTTCCGTTGCTGCGGTTTGCGGTTGAGCCGCACCGCCGCGAATCGGAGCCACGGTCGCAGGCTCGGTTGGCAAAGTTGAACTCGCCACCACGTTATTCACCTGATCCTGACTCTGCGGCTGGGTCAGCGCGTTGTTCAGATCGCCCTGAACTTCAACACGCTGCTGGCCTTCAGGCGTAGCAGGAGCCTGGCCCTGAGTTGGCGTCGAGGAAACCGGCGGCAAGGAGACATCCTGCGGGGCATTAGCGGTCTGACCCGCCGTCTGCTCAGCAGAGGTTGTTCCTGGCGCAGGTTGTGCACCATTGGCCTGATCGGCAGCGTCGTTCCCCGAAAGATTAATGCTCTTTTCGGCAGAAGGTGTCTGCTCGTTTGAATTCGTTGACGGTGCTTTTAGCGCAGAACCGATGCCGATAATCAACAGCAGCAGTACGAATACGCCAAGGCCCATCATGATGTACTGGCGGGAAGCCGGTTTTTTGGCTGCCGCTTTACGTTTGCGCGGGCGACGCTCTACAGGCTCTTCGTCCATTGAATCTTCTTCGGACTCATAACCTTCTTCTTCTCGCTCATCACGCGCGTTGCGATTGCGTGACGGACGACGATCGTCTGCATCCAAATCAACATCGTCAAAGTTGATTTGCGGCTCGTTATCACGTTCTGAAGATTGACGAGAACGACCAGTACGACGATCGCTGGGATCGGGTTTCAGCTCGTCTTCTGGTTTGAATTCATCCATTTAACACCCCACTCAAAGGCTCATGCTTACGACGTTGCATTGCACCTGAATCTAAATAGCTACCTTTGACAGTAGCCAGACCTTTCTAGTTGTTACGCCTGCTGGCAATCAGCAATCGCGCCAAGAACCACTTCATGCGACACTCCGCCGCGCACTTCACTCTTCCCTATTGCCAGCGGGAGAACTAAACGCATCTCGCCAGCCAATACTTTTTTATCACGCATCATGTGGGGTAAATACGCCTGCGAAGACATTTCGCGTGGGCCCGTCACGGGTAAACCCGCACGTTCCAGCAGCGTGATGATGCGTTGAGTCTCTTCTTTGGTGAACTGACCCAAACGTTCAGATGTGCGAGCGGCCATAACCATGCCCGCAGCGACGGCTTCGCCGTGAAGCCAGTTGCCGTAGCCCATTTCGGCTTCGATCGCGTGACCGAACGTATGCCCCAGATTCAGTAAAGCACGTAAGCCGGTTTCCCGCTCGTCTGCTGCAACGACTTCGGCTTTCAGCTCACAACAACGGCGGATGCAATATGCCAGTGCCTGACCGTCAAGGTTAAGCAGCGCATCCATATTCTCTTCCAGCCAGATGAAAAATTCACTGTCCAGAATAATGCCGTATTTGATCACTTCAGCGAGGCCAGACGCCAGCTCGCGTTTTGGCAGGGTTTGCAGACAGTCGAGATCCACCACCACCGAAGCGGGCTGGTAGAAGGCGCCAATCATATTTTTGCCAAGCGGGTGATTGACGGCCGTTTTGCCGCCAACAGAGGAGTCGACTTGCGATAATAACGTGGTAGGAATTTGAATAAAACGAACACCACGCTGATAACTTGCCGCGGCAAAACCCGTCAGATCGCCAACAACACCACCGCCCAGGGCAAGTAGTGTCGTATCGCGACCATGCGGTTTTTGCAGTAATGCGGTAAAGACGGTATCAAGTACCGCCAGGCTTTTATACTGCTCGCCATCAGGCAGAATCACACTGTCGACCTTCACACCTGCCTGTTCCAGCAGATGACGAATTTTGTCGAGATAAAGCGGAGCCAAAGTCTCGTTGGTGACAAGCATAGCCTGATCACCCGCTTTCAGTGGTAAGAAGGAAGCTGGATCGTTAAACAAGCCAGCCGCGATGGTGATAGGGTAACTACGTTCCCCGAGAGTAACTGTAATCCTCTCCATGACGCGACATCCACCTTAAATGCTTATACCCGTGGGCGAGTGTATATAAAGCCAGAATCAGTTGCTTTCCAGCATATGAATAATCTGGTTTGCAACTACTTTAGCGCTTTGATCGTCGGTACGAATGGTCACATCAGCAATCTCTTCGTACAGTGGATTGCGTTCACCGGCCAATGCTTCCAGAACTTCACGTGGAGGCGTTTCAACCTGCAGTAACGGACGCTTTTTATCGCGCTGTGTACGTGCCAGCTGTTTTTCTATGGTCGTCTCAAGATAGACCACAACGCCACGGGCGGAGAGACGGTTACGGGTTTCGCGAGATTTTACAGAACCACCGCCAGTCGCCAGCACGATGCCCTGTTTTTCCGTAAGTTCATTGATAACTTTTTCTTCACGGTCACGGAAACCTTCTTCGCCTTCTACATCGAAGACCCAGCCCACATCAGCTCCGGTTCGTTTCTCAATCTCGTGATCAGAATCGTAAAATTCCATATTGAGTTGTTGAGCTAACTGGCGCCCAATAGTGCTTTTGCCGGCACCCATAGGCCCAACCAGAAAGATATTGCGTTTCTCTGCCATTTTTTCGGTACTACTAAGACTATTCGTTAATGGTAATCCCCGCTGCGCAAACACACAGCGTAGCAGGACATGAACTGAAACCTCATATGCGATAGTGCGAGAGTCAGACTAAAAATTATCTCAGTAGTCCTGCTTGTTTGGCAACTGAATTAAATCACCACACCAGATGCTTAAGGCAACAAGAGGTAAGATTAGGAGAAGCTGAAACTCAAATCGGTACTCCTTGTATGCTAATTCATGCCCCACGTCAAACATCTGCAACAAACTGAACGCAAAATCCTCGCGGGGATCGTGACCATTATTGAATACTAATCAGACGTGGGGTGATGAATACCACCAGCTCGCGCCGCTCATTATCCTTCCCGTCATGGCGAAAAAGTTGCCCAACCCAGGGAAGACGACCGAGGCCAGGAATGCTGTCACTGCCTGTTTTGTTCTTTTGCGAGAAAATACCGCCCAGCGCCAGTGTTTCACCACTTTTAACTTCAACCTGAGTTTCAATTTCCTGCTTATCGATAGCCAGCGTTTCGCCATCCGCCTGCTGTAAAACCTGCCCAGGCATGTTTTCACTGATGTGCAGCTTGAGCCGCACCCGACCATTCGGTAACACCACGGGCGTGACCTCCATGCCGAGAACCGCTTCTTTAAACTCCACCGACGTTGCTCCACTTTCACCGCTGGAAACCTGATACGGAATTTCGCTGCCCTGCTTGATACTGGCGGGCTGCATATGCGAGGCCAGCAGCCGGGGGCTGGCGATGATCTCTAACTGCTGCTTTTGTTCCAGCGCAGACAATTCCAGATCCAAAAGCCTGCCGTCAATTCGACCAATATTGAACCCTAAATGCGTCGTCGCGTTAGCCACGGAAAGATCAGCACCTAGCGTGGTGATTTGCCCAGGCGAACCGGTGCTTTGCGCTTCTGCCAAATTCCATTTCACGCCCAGCTCGCGCAGACTTTTTTCATTGATCGTGACGATATGTGCTTCCAGCTCCACCTGTGCGACGGGTAAATCCATCAACTCTGCCCAGTGCTGAAGGGCATCCAGGACGGGGGGAATATCACGCACCAGAATGCGATTCGTGCGTTTGTCCACGGAGAGACTTCCCTTTGGACTGAGCTGTTTTTCAGCCGCTTTCTGTAATTCGCTTGCGTCTGCGTAGGCAAGAGACAGCGTGCGCGAGGCCAAGGGTACATTCAGCTTCAGGCGTGTTTGCTCTTCTTCTTTTTGCGTCTGCTGTTCACGCTGCCAGGAGGCGGTATTCACATAAAAAATACCGCCCTCTTCTCGCAATATCAGCCCGGCGCTCGTCGCGACGATTTGCAGCGCCTGCCGCCACGGTACATGCGTCAAATGCAGCGACAGCGTGCCGGTGACATCGGGCGAAACAATCAGATTGCGGTTTTCCAGCTCCACCAGCGACTGTAAAATCTGCGTCACCGGGACGTCATCCACCGCCAGCGTGACGGGTTTCGGCGCGGTGGCCTGCGTCGGCAGGCTGAACATCACCAGCAGAACCCCTATTTTTGCGATTTTCATTGTTCGTTCCTTCTCGTTGCCATCGCCACTTCTTCGGCTCACACTCTTCACCAAGCCCGACGACCATTTCCATTTCATTGACAGTGAGCACGAGCCAACCCGCAGGCAGCTTTTCTTGCTGCCTGACGCGATGCCAGCGCTGCTGTTCATCTTTAACGATACCGACAGAATTTCCGTTTTCGATTAGCCCTTGATATCGCCAGTGCGCTAACGTTCCTGCTGAACAGCGATCGTCCGGCGGATGGAAGGGGTCGCGCATTCCGGTGATAAAAATCAGAGAACAGATCAGCAAACAGCGCAGTTCAGTTCGCATTGGGACTCTCCAGTTGTACAACCAGTCGCAGAGTCGACTCTCCTGACACCACAGAAAACGCGCTGACGCCCATCCCGCACCGTGCAAGCCGCTCAAACACATTGGGGATCTGCATCCAGTCAGCATCCAGCGTTAACGCGCCGCCCTTTGTCTCGGGTAGCCAGTGCACCAGACGCACACCACCGGCCTGGAAATCCAGCGGCGAAAAGGGCATAGAGGCCTGAACAGTAGGCTCTGCCAGAGCGAGCGGTGGCTGCGCCGCAACTACCCACAGTGCCGTTTGGGCAGAAGACAGCTGGTTTCGTTTTGCCTCGAGTTGCAACAGCGGCTGAATAGTCGGGCGGACCAGCGCCAGATAGGTCCCTAAAAACATTAGGCAAGAGCCCAGGCTCCAGCACAAAATGCGTGTCCGCAGGTGAAGCGAATACCAGCGTTCATGGAGGATGTGCACATTTCACCCCTGGCTCGTGAGGGTAAAACTGAACGTCCAGCGCCCCTGAGCATCCTGCAGCATTTCACCTGCTGGCCCGAGGGTAAAACCGGGCAACTGCCTGAGTGATTCCCCAAGCCCGACGAGCGCGGACTGCGTTGCTGCATAGCCTGACAATTCAAGACGAGATTGCTGATAGCGCATCTGTGTCAGCCAGGCTTGATCCGGCATGATTGACGCCAGTGAAACCAGCGCCTTTTGCCAGGCCTGCGTTCTGGCGTGGAGCACTCCCGTTTCTGGGGTTCGCGGCGGTGCCTGCTGCGCGCGGCGGGCGATCAATGCCTGATGAATCGCCGTCTCACTCGCCAGATGCGCTTCGAGCACGCGTGTTTTCAGGCCATTGACAGCTCGCAGGCTCATCACCGTCACAAGAGAGACAAGCAATGAGCCGATAAACAGCAGTCCCCAAAAACGCCAGCAGTGTTGTTGTCGCCGGTGCCGCCAGGGGAGAAAGTTTGTGATTTTCACTCGAACAATTCCCCCATCGCGAGGGCCAGGGCGACGGTAAATTCCGCTCCGCATTCGGGCAACGGCGGCTGACAGTGTGAAATCACGCTGAAGGGATCGCGCTGTTCAACGCCAAAAAGCGCGATGTCATCAGGGTTGAGCGCTAGCAAAGCGCCCAAATCGGTCACACTTTTCGCCTCATCAGCGGTCTTTCGCCCCCACTGATGGCGCATAGCCCACAACCAGTGATGGCCGTCGCGCCACGCCACGCATTGGGCAGGCGGATCAAGAAGCGGCAGGAAGTTCGCCAGCGCCGAAGCATCCGGCGTGATGGCCGCAACATGCAGTCGCAGCGATTCTGCCAACGTCAAAAGCGCTGCGACCTCTTTGTTTTGCGCCGCTGTCACCTGAAATGAGCGGCTAAAGGTGTCCTGTGTGTAGTCAAAACAGAGCGCGTCGGGTGGCATTTCCAGCTCGCGTGACATCGCAGAAGCAATCCACGAAGCCTGCTCGCTGTCGCGTAACGTCAGCGCCGGGCAAGGTAGCGTCTTTTGCAGCGTACGGGCGGCGGGGAACGCGATAAAGAGCCGGTGATGATGGGGTAAGGCCTGGCTCCATTCTTTAAGCGCCGCAACCAGCTGTTGCGGCTGAATAATTTGCCCATCGCGGATAACACCCGCTGCCACAGGGATTTGCCACCAACGGCGCAAGCGCCAACCGGTGCGTTCTTGGGTGAGAGAGGCGGCTAAAACTCTATCTTGTTGAATGTGAACACCCGTTCGCCATGTTTTGAAAGCCATACTTCACGATCTCCTTATCGCCCGTCAGGTTGACGGCTCTATCAATGCTTCAGGCTTGCCTTTATACTACCGCGCGATTGTTTAGAAACTGCCCAAGTGAAACTGAATGGGAAATCTCCAGTGAAGTTCGTAAAGTATTTATTCATCCTTGCAGTCTGTTGCATTCTGCTGGGAGCAGGCTCGATTTATGGTTTGTACAAATATATTGAGCCGCAACTACCCGATGTCGCCACGCTGCGTGATGTGCGACTCCAGATCCCAATGCAGGTCTATAGCGCCGATGGCGAACTCATCGCCCAGTACGGCGAGAAGCGTCGTATCCCGCTGACCCTTAACCAGATTCCACCGGTGATGGTGAAAGCCTTTATCGCCACGGAAGACAGTCGTTTCTATGAACACCACGGCGTCGATCCAGTGGGGATTTTCCGTGCCGCAAGCGTCGCGCTGTTCTCCGGCCATGCCTCTCAGGGGGCCAGTACCATTACGCAGCAGCTGGCGCGTAACTTCTTCCTGAGCCCGGAAAAAACGCTGACCCGTAAGATCAAAGAGGTGTTCCTTGCCATCCGCATCGAACAGCTGCTGAGCAAAGACGAGATCCTCGAGCTTTACCTCAACAAGATCTATCTGGGTTATCGTGCGTACGGCGTCGGCGCGGCGGCGCAGGTCTATTTTGGTAAACCTGTCGAACAGCTGAGCTTAAGCGAAATGGCGACGATCGCCGGTCTGCCGAAAGCGCCGTCAACGTTCAACCCGCTCTACTCCCTCGACCGCGCGACTGCACGTCGTAACGTGGTGCTGTCGCGTATGCTGAGCGAAGGCTATATCAGCCAGACTCAGTACGATCAGGCGCGTAACGAAGCCATTGATGCTAACTATCACACTCCTGAAATCGCCTTCTCCGCCCCGTATCTCACGGAAATGGTCCGCCAGGAAATGGTGAGCCGCTATGGCGAGCAGGCGTACGAAGATGGCTATCGTATTTACACCACCATCACCCGCAAAGTGCAGCAGGCGGCACAGCAGGCGGTGCGTAACAACGTGATGGATTACGACATGCGTCACGGCTACCGCGGCCCGTCGAACGTGCTGTGGAAAGTGGGCGAAAGCCCATGGGATAGCAAAAAAATCATCGACTCGCTGAAAACACTGCCGACCTACGGACCACTGTTACCGGCGGTTGTGACCAGCGCTGACCCGCAAGAAGCTACCGCGATGATGGCCGACGGAACCTCTGTTTCGTTGCGAATGGACGGTATCCGCTGGGCACGTCCGTATCGGTCCGATACGGCGCAAGGCCCGACGCCGCGTAAAGTCACCGACGTCGTGCAAACCGGACAACAAATCTGGGTCCGTCAGGTGAATGACGCCTGGTGGCTGGCACAGGTTCCAGACGTGAACTCCGCGCTGGTGTCAATCAATCCGCAAAACGGTGCCGTGATGGCCCTGGTCGGTGGTTTTGATTTCAATCAGAGCAAATTTAACCGCGCCACGCAGGCGCTGCGTCAGGTCGGGTCGAACATTAAACCGTTCCTGTACACCGCGGCGATGGATAAAGGGCTGACGCTGGCGAGTATCCTCAACGATGTGCCGATCTCACGCTGGGATGCAGGTGCAGGTTCTGACTGGCAGCCGAAAAACTCCCCGCCGGAGTATTCCGGTCCAATCCGTTTACGTCAGGGTCTGGGGCAGTCCAAAAACGTGGTGATGGTCCGCGCGATGCGCGCAATGGGCGTCGATTACGCAGCAGAATATCTGCAACGTTTCGGTTTCCCGGCGCAAAACATTGTGCATACCGAATCCCTGGCGCTCGGCTCTGCGTCCTTTACGCCATTGCAGGTAGCTCGCGGTTACTCGGTAATGGCTAACGGCGGTTTCCTGGTCGATCCGTATTTCATCAGCAAGATTGAAAACGATCAGGGCGGCGTGCTGTTTGAGGCGAAACCGAAAATCGCCTGCCCAGAATGTGATATTCCGGTGATTTATGGCGATACGCCAAAATCAAACGTACTGGATAACAAGGACATGGAAGACGTGGCTCAGTCTCAGGAGCAGCAGAATTCCACCGTGCCACAACCGCAGCTGGAGCAGGCTAACCAGGCGCTGGTCGCTCAGAGCGGTGCGCAGGAATATGCTCCTCACGTGATCAACACGCCGCTGTCGTTCCTGATCAAGAGCGCCCTGAACACTAACATCTTTGGTGAGCCGGGCTGGCAGGGCACAGGCTGGCGCGCGGGTCGGGATTTACAGCGCCACGATATCGGCGGTAAAACCGGGACCACCAACAGCTCGAAAGACGCCTGGTTCTCCGGTTACGGTCCGGGTGTGGTGACGTCCGTGTGGATTGGCTTTGACGATCACCGCCGCGATTTAGGCCGCACGTCGGCATCCGGGGCGATTAAAGATCAGATTTCCGGTTATGAAGGCGGCGCGAAGAGTGCTCAGCCAGCCTGGGACGCTTACATGAAAGCGGTTCTTGAGGGTGTACCAGAACAACCGTTGACGCCACCACCGGGCATCGTGACGGTGAACATCGATCGCAGCACCGGTCAGTTAGCGAACGGCGGCAACAGCCGCGCGGAGTTCTTCATTGAGGGCACGCAGCCTACGACGCAGGCGGTGCATGAGGTGGGAACCGAGTTGATTGATAACGGCGAGACGCACGAGCTGTTCTGATGGTCCTGATGCCCGGCGGCGCGTTGCTTGCCGGGCCTACAAAACCTGATCGTAGGCCGGGTAAGGCGAAGCCGCCACCCGGCTTTTTTTATGGGCTACAAACGCCCCTGCCCTTTCAACCACTCCCGCACCAGGAACAGCGCACTGACATTGCGGGCTTCGTTAAAATCGGGGTCTTCCAGCAAATCCATCAGATGCGCCAGCGGCCAGCGCACCTGCGGCAGCGGCTCAGGCTCGTCCCCTTCCAGTTTTTCCGCATAGAGATCTTCTGCCAGCACGATATTCATTTTGCTGGAGAAATAGGACGGGGCCATGCTCAGTTTTTTCAGGAACGTAAGGTCATTCGCGCCAAAGCCCACTTCTTCTTTCAGCTCGCGATTCGCGGCTTCGAAAACAGATTCACCTGGGTCGATAAGCCCTTTTGAGAAGCCCAATTCATAGGATTCTGTCCCCACCGCATATTCACGAATCAGAATCAGGTGATCGTCAACAATAGGAACGATCATCACCGCTTCGCGCGTGGACGGGCGCATACGTTCATAGACGCGACGCACGCCGTTGCTGAATTCCAGGTCGACACTTTCCACGGTAAAAAGGCGTGATTTGGCGACGGTTTCAACATTCAAAATGGTGGGTTTTTGTAAGGGTTTGCTCATCTTGACGGGTCTTTGCTGTGTGAACTGAGTGCATTGTGCGATATGCCGCACGGTTTCGGCAATGTCAATCGCTCTTTATTTACATTTTTGCAACCTAGCGTGAGTTAATCCTCATTTCAGCGCAAAAGTCAAGAGGTTGAAATAACTCCAGGAATTTGCTGATATCCCGCCAGGGTTGCCTTTGCTATTATCTGCGGTCACTGGGATGCGCTTCAAAATGCTCAAGTTCGACTCCATGCTTGCCGATAGCCAACCACAGAGACTCATTCACTGTAAAAGGTGCAACTGACAACACCTGTAAATTAGTAAGATGGGGAAAGCATGAGCACCATTTTGATATTTTTCGCTGCACTGCTGGCCTGCGCACTACTCGCAGGTTGGTTATACCGGCGCCGGGCACAGCGGCGATATCGCCTGCCATTTTTAAACGCCTTTGCCGGAGCAACTACGCGCAAACTGGCGCCCGAAGAACGCAGCGCAATTGAAAACTATCTTGATACGTTGAACCGTGTCCAGCAGACACCTGGCCCGACCGGTGCCAGCGCTGCGCCGATCTCCCTGACGCTCAACGCGCAAAGCGATACCGTGCTGTGCGTGACGCGCTCGATCACCCGCTATGGCATTACCACCGACGATCCCAACAAGTGGCGCTACTATCTCGATTCAGTCGAAGTGCATCTGCCGCCGTTTTGGGAACAATACATCAATGATGAAAATAGCGTTGAGCTGATCCCGACAGATTCTATTCCGCTGGTCATTGCTCTGAATGGTCACACCTTGAGTGAATATGTTCAGGAAGCACCGCGCTTTGCGCTGGAGCGCACAAGCTCCACACAGGCGTCAATTCGTGGTGAAGAGACTGAACAGATTGAACTGCTTAACATTCGCCAGGAAACGCACGAGGAGTATGCCCTCAGCCGTCCGGACGGAATTCGTGAGGCGGTGCTGATCGTTGCCGCTTTCGTGCTCTTTTTCTTCTGCCTGATGGCACCGGACGTTTTTGCACCCTGGCTGGCGGGCGGTGCACTGTTGCTGCTGGGCGCTGGTCTGTGGGGGTTATTTGCGGCTCCGGCAAAAACGACGCTGCGCGAAATCCACTGCTTACGCGGTACGCCTAAGCGCTGGGGTTTGTTCGGCGAGAACGATCAGGAACATATCAACAACATCTCGCTCGGGATTATCGATCTCATCTATCCGCGCCACTGGCAGCCGTGGATTGCCCAGGATTTAGGGCAAAAAACCGATATTGATATTTATCTCGACCGCCACGTTGTGCGCCAGGGGCGTTTCCTGTCCCTTCATGATGAAGTCAAAAACTTCCCGCTCCAGCACTGGCTTCGCAGTACCGTTATCGCCGGTGGCGCTGCGCTGGTGCTGGCGATGTTGATTCTGCTGGTGCCACTCGATATGCCGATTAAATTCACCCTGTCATGGATCAAAGGCGCACAAACCATTGAAGCCACCAGCGTGAATCAACTGGAAGATGCAGGCGTTCGCGTCGGTGATACGCTGAAGCTGAAAGGAACGGGCATGTGTAATATCCACGCGCCCGGGACCTGGAACACACGCCAAAATTCACCGTTCACGCCTTTTGATTGTTCGCAGATAGTCTGGAATGACGCCCCACCGCTGCCGCTGCCGGAATCCGACACCGTCGGCAAAGCAACGGCTTTAACTCAGGCTCTGAACCGCCAACTGCATCCAAAACCGGAAGACAATTCCCACGTCAGCCAGTCTCTGCGCGCAGCGATTCAGAAATCAGGCATGGTGCTGCTGGATGATTTCGGCGACATCGTGATGAAAACGCAGGATCTCTGTTCCGCCGACGATGAGTGTGTGCGCCTCAAAAACGCGTTGGTCAATCTCGGGAACAGTAAAGACTGGGAAGCGCTGGTGAAACGCGCTGACGCAGGGCGACTTGACGGCGTAAACGTTCTGCTGCGCCCGGTGAGTGCCGAATCACTGGAGAATCTGGTCGCCACTTCCACCGCGCCTTTCGTCATGCGTGAAACCACCCGCGCGGCCCAGGCGCTAAACAGCCCGGCACCGGGCGGTTTCGTGATTATCAGCGATGAAGGGAGCGATCTGGTCGATCAGCCTTATCCGCCGGTGGCGCTGTATGATTACCCGGCTCAGGAACAATGGGGCGAGTTCCAGCGTCTGGCGCAAATGCTGATGCAAACGCCGTTCAGCGCTGAGGGCATTGTGACGGGCATCTTTACCGATGCCAACGGCACCCGCCATGTCGAACTTCACCGCATGCCGGACAGCGCCGGATTATGGCGTTACATTGCCACTACCCTGCTGATGTTGGCGATGCTGGTGTGCATTATCTGGAACGGAATCGCTGCGCTGCGCCGCTATCAGCGCTCTCGTACGCGCCTGGCCGAGATTCAGCAATACTATGAAAACTGCCTCAATCCCAAGCTCATCGCCGCGCCTGACAGCCTGATCGGATAATACCGCTGCGCGACAGTTATGCTAACCTGTCGCGCACGTATATTTCCGCTGGAGAGTTCCCCCCATGCATCTTGATATCGCCTGGCAGGACGTTGATACCGTCCTGCTGGATATGGACGGCACGCTGCTCGACCTCGCCTTTGACACCCATTTCTGGCAAAAGCTGGTGCCTGAAACCTATGGCGCGCAGCAGGGCATCACTCCGGCGGAAGCGCAGGATTATATTCGCCAGCAGTATCACGCCGTGCAGCATACGCTAAACTGGTACTGCCTGGATTACTGGAGCGACAAGCTCGGTCTGGATATTTGCGCTATGACCACCGCGCAAGGGCCGAACGCGGTGCTGCGTGAAGATACGGTGCCTTTTCTCGATGCCCTGAAAGCAAGTGGCAAGCGCCGTATTCTGCTGACTAACGCGCATCCGCACAATCTGGCGGTGAAGCTCGAACATACCGGGTTGGCGTCGCACCTTGATTTATTACTTTCCACCCACACATTTGGTTATCCGAAAGAGGATCAGCGATTGTGGCAGGCGGTGGCACAAGAGACCGGTTTGCAGCCAGAAAGAACGTTATTCATTGATGACAGTGAACCGATTCTGGATTCGGCGGCAAAATTCGGTATTCGCTATTGCCTGGGCGTGACGAATCCTGATTCCGGCCTGGCGGATAAAAGCTATCTGCGGCATCCGGCACTCAACGACTATCGCCGGATGATCCCCTCACTCAACGTGAAGGAGACGCCATGAAAGATAAACCCTCCGAGGGGGTAAGACTGGATAAATGGCTGTGGGCCGCCCGTTTTTATAAAACGCGCGCTCTGGCCCGCGAAATGGTCGATGGCGGTAAGGTCCATTACAACGGGCAACGCAGTAAACCAAGTAAGCTTGTCGAACTGAACGCCACGCTGACACTGCGCCAGGGTAACGATGAACGCACGGTGATCGTCAAAGCCGTTACCGAAAATCGTCGCCCGGCTGCCGTTGCGGTTCTGATGTATGAAGAGACGGCCGAAAGCATCGAAAAGCGCGAGAAAGTGGCTTTAGCGCGCAAGATGAATGCCCTGACCATGCCGCATCCGGACAGGCGACCGGATAAAAAAGAACGTCGCGACCTGATGAAATTTAAACACGGCGAACATGAGTAATCGCCGTTCGAAGAGAGAAAAATATGTCCCAACACGACCAATTACATCGCTATCTGTTTGAGCAATTTGCCGTTCGCGGCGAGCTGGTTACGGTATCCGAAACCTGGAAACAGATTATGGAAAACCACAGCTACCCGCAGCCGGTGAAGACCATCCTCGGCGAGCTGCTGGTCGCGACCAGTCTGCTGACGGCAACGCTTAAGTTTGCAGGCGATATCACCGTACAATTGCAGGGTGATGGCCCGATGACGCTGGCGGTGATCAACGGCAATAACCAGCAGCAGATGCGCGGTGTGGCTCGCGTTCAGGGAGAAGTCCCGGAAGGTGCCGATCTCAAAACGCTGGTCGGCAACGGTTTCCTGGTGATCACGATTACCCCAGAAGAAGGCGAGCGCTATCAGGGCGTAGTGGGTCTGGAAGGCGATACTTTGGCCGCCTGCCTGGAAGATTACTTCATGCGTTCCGAACAGCTGCCAACGCGCCTGTTTATCCGCACAGGCGTGGTGGACGGGCAACTGGCGGCGGGCGGTATGCTGCTGCAGGTGCTGCCTGCACAGAATGCCCAGGGCAATGATTTCGATCACCTGGCAGCTCTGACTGAAACTATCAAAACTGAAGAGCTTTCCACGCTGCCAGCGAACGAAGTGCTGTGGCGTCTGTACCACGAAGAAGAGGTGACGCTGTACGATCCGCAGGACGTAGAGTTCAAATGTACCTGTTCTCGTGAACGCTGTGCGGGCGCGCTGCGTACCCTGCCGGATGAAGAGATCGACAGCATCATGGCTGAAGACGGCGAAATCGATATGAACTGTGACTACTGTGGTTCTCACTACGTGTTCAATTCGATGGACATCGCCGAGATCCGCAACAACGCCTCCCCGGCAGATCCGCAGGTTCATTAATGCCTCCTCCCCTCACTTCCGGTGAGGGGAAAACTCGCCTTTAAGCTGAATCGTTTTCGTAATGTAACCCTTACGTAACTTTCTTACATGTATGCGATTACATTCACATTCTTCCGGTTAAATACTCCATGATTTAACCTTTTGAGAACATTTCCCCCCACAAAAAAGCGAATCCTGCGATAATCCGCCCTGCTTCGTGACAGGAGTCACAGCGTTTTCCGTCAGGAAGGGTTTTGTCCAGATACGTAAATCTATGAGCCCCGTCGCGGTTAACATCCTAAGAAAAACCCTACAATTTCAGGCAGTACATATTGGCTAAGGAGCAGTGACATGCGCGTTAAAGATTTAACCCCGCAAGATCTCAAGGCTTATGGTATCAACGACGTCCAGGAAATCGTCTACAACCCCGATTACGATACGCTGTATCAGGAAGAGCTCAATCCAGCACTGGAAGGATACGAGCGAGGTGTGTTGACGAACACTGGTGCTATCGCCGTGGACACCGGGATTTTTACCGGCCGTTCGCCGAAAGATAAGTATATCGTCCGTGACGACACCACCCGCGATACGCTGTGGTGGGCAGATAACGGTAAAGGGAAGAACGACAATAAGCCGCTCTCCCAGGACACCTGGCAGCATCTGAAAGGACTCGTCACTCATCAACTCTCCGGCAAGCGCCTGTTCATTATTGATGCCTTCTGTGGCGCCAATGCCGACACCCGTCTTTCAGTGCGCTTCATTACCGAAGTTGCCTGGCAGGCGCATTTCGTGAAGAACATGTTTATTCGCCCGACCGATGAGGAATTACAGGATTTCGAGCCTGATTTCATCGTGATGAACGGTGCGAAATGCACTAACCCGCAGTGGAAAGAGCAGGGCCTGAACTCGGAAAACTTCATCGCCTTCAACCTGACCGAGCGCATCCAGCTTATCGGCGGCACCTGGTACGGTGGCGAAATGAAGAAAGGGATGTTCTCGGTGATGAACTACCTGCTACCGCTGCAGGGCATTGCCTCCATGCACTGCTCTGCTAACGTTGGTGAAGAAGGTGATGTGGCGGTATTCTTTGGCCTCTCCGGCACCGGCAAAACCACCCTTTCCACCGATCCGAAGCGCCGTCTGATTGGCGACGATGAACACGGCTGGGACGATGACGGCGTGTTCAACTTCGAAGGCGGCTGCTACGCCAAAACGATCCGCCTGTCGGCAGAAGCGGAACCGGACATTTTCGGTGCCATCCGCCGCGATGCGCTGCTGGAAAACGTCACCGTGCGTGCCGATGGAAGCGTCGATTTTGACGATGCCTCGAAAACCGAAAACACCCGCGTGTCGTATCCGATCTATCACATCGATAATATCGTGAAGCCGGTGTCCAAAGCGGGCCACGCCTCGAAAGTGATCTTCCTCACCGCCGATGCGTTTGGCGTGCTGCCACCGGTTTCCCGCCTGACGGCCAGCCAGACGCAGTATCACTTCCTGTCCGGTTTTACGGCGAAACTGGCCGGCACCGAGCGCGGTGTGACTGAACCGACGCCAACCTTCTCCGCCTGCTTCGGCGCGGCGTTCCTGTCGCTGCACCCGACGCAATACGCCGAAGTGCTGGTGAAACGTATGCAAGCCGCAGGCGCGCAGGCGTATCTGGTGAACACCGGCTGGAACGGGACGGGTAAACGCATCTCCATCAAGGATACGCGTGCGATTATCGACGCGATTATCGATGGTTCGCTGGATGATGCGGAAACCTTCACCCTGCCCATGTTCGATCTGGCGATCCCAACGTCGCTGCCGGGCGTGGATACGCATATCCTCGATCCGCGTAATACCTACGGCTCACCGGAACAGTGGCAAGAGAAGGCCGAAACGCTGGCGAAGCTGTTTATTGAAAACTTTGAGAAGTACACCGATACGCCAGCAGGTGCGGCGTTGGTGAGTGCAGGTCCAAGGTAAAAGCAAAACGGCAACTTCGGTTGCCGTTTTTAATGTTTTCTCCCTCTCCCTGTGGGAGAGGGCCGGGGTGAGGGCATCAGCGTACGCCTTTCCCCCTCACCCTAACCCTCTCCCTTAAGGGAGAGGGAATTGTTAGGTGCGATTTTTAACTCTCTTTCACCTGCCCTCGCGTCACCGGAACTGGCAGCCACGCGCGAATACTCAAACCACCCCGCTCGCTGGTACCAATCTCCAGCAGCCCGTTATGGTTGTCGATAATACGCTGCACAATCGCCAGCCCTAATCCGGTACCGCTGGTGCTACGTGCGCTGTCGCCGCGCACAAACGGCTGGAACAGATGCTTGCGCTGCTCTGGCTTTATCCCCGGACCATCGTCTTCAACCTGGAACCAGGCGCGATTCAGTTCCGAACCACTGCTGACTTTAATCCAGCCATTACCGTAGCGCGCAGCGTTGACCACCATATTGGCGACGGCACGTTTGATGGACAATGGATGCATACGGACCTGAATCTCGCCCGACTGCAAATCAGTATCAATTTCACGCTCGTAACCGCTTTCTGCCGCCACCACTTCGCCAAGCACGCCGTTAAGATCGGCCATTTCCATCGGCATTTCCTGACCGGTACGCAGGTAATCGATGAACTGTTCGATGATAGCGTTACACTCTTCGATGTCCTTGTTGATGGACTCCGCGAGATAACCGTCCTCTTCACCCATCATTTCCGTCGCCAGACGAATACGCGTCAGCGGCGTACGCAGGTCGTGGCTCACACCGGCCATCAGCAGCGTACGGTCGTCGGCAAGTTGCTTCACGCCCGCCGCCATATGGTTAAAGGCGCGTGTGACAGAACGAACTTCAGACGCGCCATATTCACGCAGCGGCGGCGGAATAATGCCTTTCCCCACCTGTAAAGCGGCGTGCTCAAGATCGACTAAGGGTCGGTTTTGTATTCGGATAAACAGCCACGCGCCGCCTATCGCCATCAGCATGATCGCCAGGGTGTAGCGGAATAACGGCGAGAAATCGCCCTGATGGATTTCGGTCAGCGGGACGCGCACCCAAATGTTGGGTGACAGCCAGGTTTTCAGCCACACAACCGGCGAGCTTTTGTTGACCTCAACGCGCACTTCCGTCGGGCCACCCAGTTGCTGCGCCATCTGCTGACTTAAGAATTCGTAGTGCTGCGCCCAGCGCAGGCCAGCGTCTTCCGCCGCTTCGTTGGAATAGAGCGAAATTCCCAGCTCGCGGTAAATTTCACGCCGAAACGCCGGAGGAACCACCAGCTGCGTGCCGTCCTCCAACTGCAGTTTATCGGTCATTAGCATACGAACTTCGTAGGCTAAGACCTTATTGAACTGCTGGAGGCTGGGCAGAATCGCGAAGTTCAGCACCACCAGATACGTCGTCACCAGGCTGACGAACAGCAGGGTGACGATCAGTAGCAGAGTGCGGGCAAACGAGCTGCGCGGTGAAAAGCGCATTCGCCTCATGCTTTAGAACCGTCCGGCACAAAGACGTAGCCCAGACCCCAAACGGTCTGAATGTAGCGAGGATGCGCAGGATCTTCTTCGACCATGCGGCGCAGACGAGAGATCTGGACGTCGATGGAACGCTCCATCGCGGAGTATTCACGACCGCGAGCCAGGTTCATCAGCTTGTCGCGCGACAGCGGCTCACGCGGATGGCTGACCAGCGCTTTCAGAACCGCAAATTCACCGCTGGTCAGCGGCATAGGTTCATCTTCACGGAACATTTCGCGCGTACCGAGGTTCAGCTTGAACTTACCGAAGGCAATCACGGCCTCTTCCTGAGACGGTGCGCCCGGCAGTTCGTTGGCCTGACGGCGAAGGACTGCGCGAATACGCGCCAGCAGTTCACGCGGGTTGAAGGGTTTTGGAATGTAGTCGTCGGCACCAATTTCGAGGCCTACGATACGGTCAACTTCTTCCCCTTTCGCCGTCACCATAATGATCGGCATTGGGTTGCTCTGGCTGCGCAGACGGCGGCAGATAGAAAGCCCGTCTTCACCAGGGAGCATTAAATCGAGCACCATCAGGTGGAACGATTCACGGGTAAGCAGGCGATCCATTTGCTCGGCGTTCGCCACGCTTCGAACCTGGAAGCCCTGCTCGGTCAGATAACGCTCAAGCAGCGCACGCAGGCGCATGTCGTCATCCACGACCAGAATTTTATAGTTCTCTTGCATTGTATGTACTCCCAAAGGTCCGGATAGTATTTCAGTACGTATTCTAAAAAAGTGCGCGTCTACGACCAGCTAATTCTGGTATAAATTCTAGTCGAAATTGTTACAAAGCATATTTAACAGCAGCTTATCTGCACATTTCATCACATTAATCATTATTAATCCTGTCTGGTAAGCTATGTGGTACGTAATGTGCGTAATGTCTGCAACTGAGTAGAGTCTTAAGGTCACACCATGAAAACGCCGCTAATCACCCGCGAAGGGTACGAAAAACTCAAAAAAGAGATGGATTACCTCTGGCGGGAAGAGCGCCCGGAAGTGACCAAAAAAGTGACCTGGGCGGCCAGTCTCGGCGACCGCAGTGAGAACGCTGACTATCAGTATAATAAGAAACGCCTGCGCGAGATTGACAGACGCGTCCGTTATCTCACCAAATGTCTTGAGAACCTAAGAATTGTTGATTATTCCCCGCAGCAAGAGGGCAAAGTGTTCTTCGGCGCGTGGGTAGAAATTGAGAATGATGATGGCGATATCCGCCGCTTTCGCATTGTCGGCTACGATGAAATTTTTGGTCGTAAGGATTACATCTCGATCGACTCGCCGATGGCCCGCGCGCTGCTCAAAAAGGAAGTCGGTGATTTAACCATCGTCCAGACGCCCGGCGGCGAAGCCAGCTGGTACGTCAACGAAATTGAGTACGTTAAATAGTCCGAGAGCACCCTCCACGGCTGGCATTTTCGCGTGTCAGCCCGTATAACTATCCCCCTGTTTTTCGACAAACCAGATGACAAAGCCATGATGAAAGATTCGCTCTGCCGCATTATTGCGGGTGAACTTCAGGCCAGAGCCGAGCAGGTAGAAGCTGCCGTTCGCCTGCTTGATGAAGGGAACACCGTGCCGTTTATTGCACGTTATCGTAAGGAAGTCACCGGCGGTCTGGATGACACGCAGCTGCGCAACCTGGAGACCCGTCTGGGCTACCTGCGCGAGCTGGAAGACCGTCGTCAGGCCATTCTCAAATCCATCGGCGAGCAGGGCAAACTGACCGATGCGCTGGCAGGTGCTATCAACGGCACGATGAGCAAAACCGAGCTCGAAGACCTCTATCTGCCGTACAAACCTAAGCGCCGCACCCGCGGGCAGATTGCGATTGAAGCAGGCCTTGAGCCGCTGGCGGATCTGCTGTGGAACACCCCGTCACACGATCCGGAAACGGAAGCCGCGAAATTTATCGACGCGGAAAAAGGCGTGGCCGATACCAAAGCCGCCCTCGACGGTGCGCGCTATATCCTGATGGAGCGTTTTGCCGAAGACGCCGCGCTGCTCTCCAAAGTGCGTGATTATCTGTGGAAAAATGCCCATATCGTCTCGACCGTGGTGAGCGGTAAAGAAGAGGAAGGTGCGAAATTCCGCGACTACTTCGATCATCATGAACCGATCTCCACCGCTCCGTCGCATCGTGCGCTGGCGATGTTCCGTGGCCGTAACGAAGGTATACTGCAACTCTCGCTCAATGCCGATCCGCAGTTCGACGAACCGCCAAAAGAGAGTTATTGCGAACAAATTATTACCAGCCATCTCGGCCTGCGTCTGAATAATGCTCCGGCAGACAGCTGGCGCAAAGGCGTGGTGAGCTGGACCTGGCGCATCAAAGTGCTGATGCACCTCGAAACCGAACTGATGGGCACCGTGCGCGAACGCGCAGAAGACGAAGCGATTAACGTCTTTGCCCGAAACCTGCATGACCTGCTGATGGCCGCACCAGCTGGCCTGCGCGCCACTATGGGTCTCGATCCGGGCCTGCGTACTGGCGTGAAAGTGGCCGTTGTCGACGGGACCGGCAAACTGGTCGCGACCGACACCATCTATCCGCACACCGGCCAGGCCGCGAAAGCCGCCGTTGTGGTTGCCGCCCTGTGTGAAAAATACAACGTAGAACTGGTGGCGATCGGTAACGGTACCGCATCGCGCGAAACCGAACGCTTCTTCCTCGACGTGCAGGAGCAGTTCCCGAAAGTCACCGCGCAGAAAGTGATCGTCAGCGAAGCCGGAGCGTCAGTTTATTCCGCGTCCGAACTGGCGGCGCTCGAGTTCCCGGACCTCGACGTTTCCCTGCGCGGCGCGGTCTCTATCGCCCGCCGCCTGCAAGATCCGCTGGCAGAGCTGGTGAAAATCGATCCGAAATCGATCGGTGTCGGCCAGTATCAGCACGACGTGAGTCAGACTCAACTGGCGCGCCGTCTGGATGCGGTGGTGGAAGACTGCGTAAACGCCGTCGGTGTAGACCTGAACACCGCCTCCGTTGCTCTGCTGACCCGCGTGGCGGGCCTGACCCGCATGATGGCGCAGAATATCGTCGCCTGGCGTGATGAGAACGGTCAGTTCCAGAACCGCCAGCAGTTGTTGAAGGTGAGCCGTCTCGGGCCGAAAGCCTTTGAGCAGTGCGCGGGCTTCCTGCGTATTAACCACGGCGATAATCCGCTGGATGCCTCAACCGTTCACCCGGAAGCTTATCCGGTGGTGGAGCGTATTCTGGCTGCCACTCAGCAGGCGCTGAAAGACCTGATGGGCAACAGCACCAATCTGCGTGATCTGAAAGCCGTCGATTTTACCGACGACAAATTCGGCGTGCCAACCGTCTCCGACATCATCAAAGAGCTGGAAAAACCAGGTCGCGACCCGCGCCCTGAGTTTAAAACGGCGAAGTTTGCCGAAGGCGTTGAAACGATGAAAGATCTGCAGCCTGGAATGGTGCTGGAAGGCGCGGTAACGAACGTCACCAATTTTGGTGCCTTTGTCGATATCGGCGTGCATCAGGACGGTTTAGTGCATATCTCTTCCCTGGCCGATAAGTTCGTGGAAGACCCGCATACCGTGGTCAAAGCGGGCGATATCGTGAAGGTGAAGGTGCTGGAAGTGGATATGCAGCGCAAGCGTATCGCGCTGACGATGCGTCTTGACGAGCAGCCAGGCGAAACCAACGCTCGTCGTAATAACGGCGGCGGCGCGCGCGAGCAATCCCGCCCAGCAGCCAAAGCCGCGAAACCACGCCCTCAGGCTCAGCCTGCCGGTAACAGCGCGATGATGGATGCGCTGGCCGCCGCGATGGGCAAAAAACGTTAATGTCCCCCATTTGCCCGGCTGAATGTTGGCCGGGCAAACGCAGTATCGCCCGACAATCACACCGCAATAAGCTGGAATAAATAAGAACGTACTCACTCATTTATTAGTAAATATGGAACCGATTGCATATCCATATTTATACCAACGATTATCACTTAGTTAACAAATTAATAATTCATACCTCACTCCCCATCTCATTAAAAATTGAGCAAGGTCAAACAGTCCTCGAATTAATGTCCATATGAACATCCGGTCACATTTTAAATATTGCTGATAGAAACCATTCTCATTATCATGAACCTGTTGATTATTTAACCTTCGGTCAAAGTGGTTTCTATGCAATACACACCAGACAGTGCCTGGAAAATTACCGGTTTTGCCCGCGAAATTAGCCCGGCGTATCGTCAAAAACTCTTGTCATTAGGCATGCTGCCTGGGTCTTCGTTCCAGGTTGTGCGCATTGCGCCATTAGGCGATCCCGTGCATATCGAAACCCGTCGCGTCAATCTGGTATTGCGTAAGAAAGACCTCGCGTTATTAGAAGTCGAAGCTTTAATCCGATAAATCGCCAGCCGTTATACCGAGTCTAAAACAATGAAAAAATTAACCATTGGCTTAATTGGCAATCCTAATTCCGGCAAGACCACCTTATTTAATCAGCTAACGGGCGCACGTCAGCGCGTCGGTAACTGGGCGGGCGTCACGGTGGAACGTAAAGAAGGCCAGTTTTCGACGACGGACCATCAGGTCACTCTCGTTGACTTACCTGGCACTTATTCGCTCACCACCATTTCATCGCAGACCTCGCTCGATGAGCAAATTGCCTGCCACTATATTCTGAGCGGCGACGCGGATTTACTGATTAACGTCGTCGATGCCTCCAATCTTGAGCGTAACTTGTACCTGACCCTGCAATTGCTGGAGCTGGGTATTCCGTGCATCGTCGCGCTGAACATGCTCGATATTGCCGAGAAGCAAAAAATTCGTATCGACATCGATGCCCTTTCGGCACGCCTTGGCTGTCCGGTGATTCCGCTGGTCTCCACCCGCGCGCGTGGGATCGACGCCCTGAAGCTGGCGGTCGATCGCCACACCGGCAATACCGATCTTGAGCTGGTTCATTACCCGCAACCGCTGGTGCGCGAAGCCAGCATACTGGCGCAAGAAATGACCCACGCGATGCCGCAGAAACAGCGCAACTGGCTGGGGCTGCAAATGCTGGAAGGCGATATCTACAGCCGTGGTTATGCGGGCAACGCCGCACAGCATCTGGATATTTCGCTGGCGCGACTGAGTGACGAAATCGACGACCCGGCGCTGCATATCGCCGACGCACGCTATCAAAGCATCGCAGCGATTTGCGAAGTGGTCAGTAATACCCTGACCGCCGAGCCGAGCCGCTTCACCTCTGCCGTTGATAAAATTATTCTCAACCGCTTCCTCGGCTTGCCGATCTTCCTGCTGGTGATGTACGTGATGTTCCTGCTCGCCATCAACATTGGCGGCGCGCTCCAACCGCTGTTCGATGTCGGCTCTGTGGCCATTTTTATCCACGGCCTGCAATGGCTGGGCTACACGCTGCATCTGCCTGAATGGCTGACCATTTTCCTCGCGCAGGGGCTGGGTGGCGGTATCAACACCGTTCTGCCGCTGGTGCCGCAAATCGGCATGATGTATCTGTTCCTCTCCTTCCTTGAGGATTCCGGTTACATGGCCCGTGCTGCCTTCGTGATGGATCGCCTGATGCAGGCGCTCGGTTTGCCAGGTAAATCCTTCGTTCCACTGATTGTCGGTTTTGGCTGTAACGTTCCGTCGGTGATGGGCGCACGTACGCTGGATGCGCCGCGTGAGCGCCTGATGACCATCATGATGGCGCCGTTTATGTCCTGCGGCGCACGACTGGCGATCTTCGCAGTCTTTGCGGCGGCGTTCTTTGGCCAGGAAGGTGCGCTGGCAGTATTCTCCCTGTACCTGCTGGGTATCGTGATGGCGATTCTCACCGGCCTGATGCTCAAACACACCATCATGCGCGGCGAAGCCTCACCGTTTGTGATGGAACTGCCGGTCTACCACGTCCCGCACATCAAAAGCCTGCTGATCCAGACCTGGCAGCGCCTGAAAGGTTTTGTTCTGCGCGCCGGTAAAGTCATTGTCATTGTCAGTATTTTCCTTAGCGCGCTGAACAGCTTTACCCTCAGCGGTCAGGCGGCGGATAATATCAACGACTCGGCGCTGGCCTCCGTCAGCCGCGTGATCACCCCGCTGTTCAAGCCGATTGGCGTTCATGAAGATAACTGGCAGGCCACCGTTGGGCTGTTCACCGGCGCGATGGCAAAAGAAGTGGTTGTGGGCACCCTGAACACGCTGTATACGGCGGAAAATATTCAGGAAGAGGAGTTTAACCCGGCGGAATTCCACCTCGGAGACGAGCTACTGGGCGCGGTGGATGAAACCTGGGAGAGTCTGAAAAACACCTTCAGCCTGAGCGTGCTCGCCAATCCCATCGAGGCCAGCAAAGGCGACGGTGAAATGGCAACTGGCGCGATGGGCGTAATGAGTCAGAAGTTCGGCAGCGCGTCAGCGGCCTATAGCTATCTGATCTTCGTCCTGCTCTACATTCCGTGCATTTCCGTGATGGGGGCGATTGCCCGCGAATCCAGCCGTGGCTGGATGGGCTTCTCGGTTCTGTGGGGGCTGAACATTGCGTACTCGCTGGCGACCGTCTTCTATCAGGCCACCAACTTTAACCAGCATCCACGCTACAGCCTGGTGTGCATCCTGGCGGTTGTGTTGTTCAACGTCATCCTTATTGGCCTGCTTCGCCGCGCACGTAGCCGTGTCGACGTCAACCTGCTGGCGACCAACAAAACGGCGGCCAACTGCTGTAACAGTCCTGCTGGCGACTGCCACTAAGAGGTAAGAGTTTATGGCATCGATGATTCAGGTTCGTGATCTACTGGCGCTTCAGGGGCGAATGGAGGCCAGACAGTTGAGCCTATCCCTGCACACGCCGCAGCCGATGATCGATGCCATGCTCGAAAGACTGGAGGCAATGGGAAAAGCTGTTCGGGTTCAGGAAGATAAGGACGACTGCTTGTCCGGTAGCTGCAAAAGCTGCCCGGAAGGGAAAGCGTGCCTGCGGGAATGGTGGGTACTGCGCTAATGTGATTTGCCGGGAAAACGAAACGCCTCCCGGCAATAATGGCTACTTACTTAAACACTTCCGCCGTGGCGCGAACGTCTTTCTCATTCTTCGTACCGCTGGTGATCACATAATATGTGCCGCCTAATTTATCCGCCTTTTCCGACAGCTCTTTTTTCGCATCCATCGGTGAGGTTTTATCTGACGTTGAAACATCCCCTACTTTGGTCAAGTTCATCTTTTTCGCTTCATCCCTTTGCAACTCTTTCGCCGCAAAAGCCCCAAAAGACAATGACCCAATAACCAGTGAAGCAACAAGTCCTGTGACTATTTTCATATCCATACTCTCCATAGGTTTATAATTGCGTATATCGCAGGGACAATTGCCACAACGACACACTGAGTATTGTCGTGGCACACCAGTTTTTCCAGGATGGATAGAAAACAATCAGTCTAAACGTTGACTTAACGCAGTCAGCGCCGCGCAAAACTCAGCGGGATGTGAAACAAAAGGCGCGTGCGCCGCTTTGGCAATAACCAACGACTCACTCTGCGGCCACTGCGCATCCAGCATCGGCACCACTTTGCGCGGAACCAGCCCATCAAGATAACCGTAGATTCGCAGATGCGGCACGGCAAGCGCAGCCAGTTGTTCGCGCAGGTCGACGGTTTTCAGGATCTCCAGGCCGCCATTCAGAACATCAACGTTCGGCATTGGCAGAGCCAGCACCGCGTTTTTGAGCATTCGCGCATCCTGTCGTGCCGTTTCGGTGCCCATTGTTTGCAGTGCCAGAAAACGCTCAACCGTGCGCTTGAAATCTTCGCTCAACTGCTGCTGAAAGCCCGCTAAGACCTCCGGCTTGATACCTGGCCACTCGCCGCGGGCGCTAAAACACGGTGAGGAAGCTACCGTCACCAGCGCCTGAACGCGCTCCGGGTGCGTCAGGGCAATCTGACTGGCCACCAGCCCACCTAAACTCCATCCGAGCCAGATAGCCTTTTGCGGCGCACGTTCCAGAACCTGTTGCGCCATCGCCTCCAGCGCCAGAGCGCCAAAGCCGTGGCTACGCCCGAAACCGGGCAGATCAACAAGGTGCAACGTAAATTGCGAGGCCAGTTCCTCCTGAATGCAATGCCACACCTCGGCGTTCAGCCCCCATCCGTGCAGCAGCACAAGATCAACATTTCCTGTGCCTGTGGTCTGCCACCAAAGATTCTTCATCGGTTAGGATTCTCTTTTTTAACAAGGAAGTTGCTCATGCTAACAGTGCCTGGCTTGTGCTGGCTATGTCGAATGCCGCTCACGATAAGCCACTGGGGAGTGTGTTCGGTCTGCACACGCTCATTCCAGACCCGTACGCCCTGTTGCCCGCAATGCGGATTACCGGCGACGAGCGTCCACATCCCCTGCGGAAGGTGCCTGCAAAAGCCGCCGCCCTGGGATGCTCTGGTCGCGGTCGATGATTACGTTCAGCCACTGAGTGGCCTGATCCATAAACTGAAATTTTCCCGGCAAACCCAGCTGGCCGCCCCTCTCGCTCGCCTGCTGGTACTGGCGGTTTTGCACGCCAGACGCACACGAAATTTGCCTGCGGTGGATTTACTCATCAGCGTGCCCCTCCACCACCGGCGCCACTGGCGTCGCGGGTATAATCAGAGCGAGGTGCTATGCCACCCACTTGCCCACTGGCTACGCTGCAGTTATCACCCTGTCGCGCTGAAACGCACACATGCCACGGCAATCCAGCATCAGCTCAGCGCGAGGTTGCGCAAAAGAAACCTTAAAAACGCCTTTCGGCTTGAATTGTCGGTCAAGGGCCGCCATATCGCGATTGTGGATGATGTTGTCACAACCGGCAGCACGGTAGCAGAACTTTCCCGACTGCTTTTGCAAAGCGGCGCGGCGACGGTTCAGGTATGGTGTTTGTGTCGCACCTTGTAGCCCTTTTCCGATGGGCGTATTATTATACCCAGGTAATTTAGTCAACTATTAGGCCAAAGCTATGATCCGTATTTCCGATTCTGCACAATCACACTTTGCCAAACTGCTGGCAAATCAGGAAGAAGGGACGCAGATCCGCGTGTTTGTGATTAATCCAGGCACTCCGAATGCAGAATGCGGTGTCTCTTATTGTCCTCCGGACGCTGTGGAAGCATCTGACACTGCCCTTAAATTTGAGCAGCTCACCGCCTATGTCGATGAGTTAAGCGCGCCGTATCTTGACGATGCGGAAATCGATTTCGTGACCGATCAGCTGGGTTCTCAGCTGACGCTGAAAGCACCGAACGCGAAAATGCGTAAAGTGTCCGACGATGCCCCGCTGATGGAGCGCGTGGAATATCTGCTGCAATCGCAGATCAACCCACAGCTGGCCGGTCACGGCGGTAAAGTCACCCTGATGGAAATCACTGACGACGGTCTGGCTATCCTGCAGTTCGGCGGCGGGTGCAACGGGTGTTCTATGGTCGACGTGACCCTCAAGGAAGGGATCGAGAAGCAAATGCTGAACGAATTCCCTGAGCTGAAAGGCGTGCGCGATCTGACCGAACACCAGCGCGGCGAGCACTCTTACTACTGAGTTCCCGTCTGTCTTTGTCGGGTGGCGGCTTCGCCTTACCCGGCCTACCGTTCGAGGCTTTTGTAGGCCCGCTAAGCGTAGCGCCATCGGGCAAATGACCGCACACCACATCCTGGCCGGGTACGGCGTAACCGCCAACCCGGCTTTTGTTTGCCCATCACTCCCTCCCCATATGTTGACCTGCGTCTCATAATTCAAATTTTGCCTGCCAGGGTGATTCTCAATCCGCACATGTTACCCGCATCATTCGCATGGGCACTAAGCATCCTCATAACAGCCGACTAAACTCAATAGTTTCGCAGGCAACCAGTATTAGTGCCGTTAATTCTCTGTTCCCAGTTGGGACAATCGGAAATTGTCGTCGAAACAATGACGTTACCCATAACAATTGAAAGGCCAGGTTAATCATGCCATTAGTTATCGTCGCTATCGGTGTTGTCTTATTACTGCTCTTGATGATCCGTTTCAAGCTGAACGGCTTCATCGCTCTGGTTCTGGTGGCACTTGCAGTCGGTCTGATGCAAGGGATGCCGCTGGTCAAAGTCATTAGCTCTATCAAAGCCGGTGTCGGCGGAACGCTTGGCAGCCTGGCGCTGATCATGGGTTTCGGCGCCATGCTCGGTAAAATGCTGGCAGACTGCGGCGGCGCACAGCGTATCGCGACCACGCTGATCGCCAAATTTGGTAAACAGCACATTCAGTGGGCGGTGGTATTAACCGGTTTTACCGTCGGTTTCGCTCTGTTCTATGAAGTCGGCTTCGTGCTGATGCTGCCGCTGGTCTTCACGATTGCGGCTGCGGCGAACATCCCGCTGCTGTATGTCGGTGTGCCGATGGCCGCTGCGCTGTCCGTGACTCACGGCTTCCTGCCACCGCACCCGGGTCCAACCGCTATCGCGACCATCTTCCATGCGGATATGGGTAAAACCCTGCTGTTTGGTACGATTCTGGCTATCCCAACGGTTATCCTGGCCGGCCCGGTGTTTGCTCGCTGCCTGAAAGGCATCGACAAGCCAATCCCGGAAGGTCTGTACAGCGCAAAAACCTTCACCGAAGAAGAGATGCCAAGCTTCGGCGTCAGCGTCTGGACCTCTCTGGTGCCGGTTGTGCTGATGGCGATGCGCGCCGTGGCTGAAATGGTGCTGCCAAAAGGTCACGCGTTCCTGTCCGTCGCTGAGTTCCTCGGTGATCCGGTGATGGCGACGCTGATTGCCGTCCTGATTGCGTTGTTCACCTTTGGTCTGAATCGCGGTCGCAACATGGACCAGATTAACGACACGCTTGGCTCAGCCATCAAAATTATCGCCATGATGCTGTTGATCATCGGCGGTGGCGGTGCATTTAAGCAGGTTCTGGTGGATAGCGGCGTGGATAAATACATCGCCTCTATGATGCATGAAACCAACATTTCTCCGATTCTGATGGCATGGTCTATCGCCGCCGTTCTGCGTATCGCGCTGGGTTCTGCGACCGTTGCAGCGATTACCGCTGGCGGTATCGTGGCGCCGCTGATTGCGACCACCGGCGTGAGCCCTGAGCTGATGGTTATCGCAGTAGGTTCCGGTAGCGTGATTTTCTCCCACGTGAACGATCCGGGCTTCTGGCTGTTCAAGGAGTACTTCAACCTGACTATCGGTGAGACCATCAAGTCCTGGTCGATGCTGGAAACGATTATTTCCGTGTGCGGCCTGATTGGCTGTCTGCTGTTGGGAATGGTGGTTTAAGCCTTACCCGGCCTGGTTGATCTGTGCGGTCATTTGCCGGGTGGCGGCTGCGCCTTACCCGGCCTACAAGGTAAAAGCAAAACGGCAACCAAAGGTTGCCGTTTTTAATGTTTTCTCCTTCTCCCCTGGGAGAGGGTCGGGGTGAGGGCATCAAACCGCACCCTCCGTAGGCCCGGCAAGCGCATTTGCGCCGCCGGGCTTTTTTATCACTTCTTCGCTCTTCTGCGCTTATCCAAATCCTTAATCAGCTTGTTCACGCCGTCGTCGGCAAACATCTTCTCAAGGGTGGTGGACAGCTTACGCCGCCAGTTTTTGTACTGATAGCTGGTGCCCGGAATGTTTACCGGCTCCGCCATTCCCAGCCAGTCTTCCGGCTGCAAACCCAGCAGAGCGCTGTTGCTGTCGGCAATATAGCGCTGCATCGCGCGATTGAGCGTCGGCGTCATCGCCATTAGCGAGGCCTTATGCCCGGCACGTTTTGGCAGGCAGCCGTGCTTATGCAGCGCATCCAGCAGCCCTTGTTTTGCCAGCTCGCGATCCTGATACAGCCCGCGCAGCACCCCTTCATCCGGATACAAACCTAGCGTTTTGCCAAGCGTGAGATCGCCACTTTCCCAATAGCCTCGCAGCGTAGGAAGATCATGCGTTGTCGCGACAGCCATTGATTGTTCAGGATACGCTTTCGGCGAACGGAACGTCTTCTCATGGTCACTTTCGAAATAGAGTACTTTGTATGAATAAACGCCACTCTCGCGTAATTTGCTGACGATTTCAACCGGTACAGTACCGAGATCTTCGCCAATCACCATGCAGGAGTGACGCTGGCTTTCCAGCGCCAGAATCGACAGTAAATCGTCCACCGGATAATGCACATACGCGCCGTGATCCGCCGTTTCACCGTATGGAATCCACCACAGACGCAGCACAGACATTACGTGGTCGATACGCAATGCGCCGCAGTTTTGCATGTTGGCGCGCAGCAGATCGATAAACGGCTCGTACCCGCGCGCCGCCATCACGTGCGGGTCCATCGGCGGCAGGCCCCAGTTCTGACCCAGCGGACCGAGAATATCCGGCGGCGCGCCGACGGAGGCTTTCAGGCAGTAAAGCTCGCGATCGCACCAGGTTTCGGCTCCACCTTCCGCCACGCCCACCGCCAGATCGCGGTACAGGCCGATCGGCATGTCGTAGCCCTGGCTCTCCTGCCAGCAGGCGGCAAACTGGCTGTACGCCAGCCATTGTAGCCACAGGAAGAAATCCACTTCGTTGGCGTGTGTTTTGCAGAAGGCTTTCACTTCCGGGGAATCCACCGACTGATACGCCTCTGGCCACACAGGCCAGCCCCAGCGCATTTCGTCCTCTTTCACCTGATAGGCATGCAGCGCATCGAACGCCGCCTGCCAGTAAAGGCTGTCACCTTCCTGGGTGACAAATTGACGGAACGCTTTCATCTGTTCGTCGGTGCGTTTTGCAAAGCCCTTCCACGCCATGCGCAGAGCGGCCATTTTCAGCGCCGTGACCGTTGCGTAGTCGACCCAGTCGGCGTCTCGCACCTGTTTCAGCGTCTGCTGAGTGGTGCTCATCTTCCACCACTCCTGCGCCTCTTTGCTGTTTTTGAAATCATCCAGCACGTTGACGTCGATATAAATCACGTTCAACCAGCGCCGGGATGACGGGCTGTACGGGCTGGCGCTTTCCGGATTCGCCGGATACAGCGCGTGGATCGGGTTAAGGCCGATAAACGCCCCACCGCGTTTGCCCACGTCCGTCAGCATTTTCTTCAGATCGCCAAAATCGCCGATCCCCCAGTTGTCGTCCGAACGCAGCGTATAGAGCTGCACGCAGGCGCCCCACAGCTTTTTGCCTTCACGCAGTGCCTGCGGTTCGTAGCAGCGTTTCGGGGCAATAATCACCCGACAATGAAAACGATGCTCGCCCTGAGTGAGCGTCAGAGTGTGGTAGCCTTGCGGCAACTTCGTCGGAAGGTTGAGCTGTTTACCGCCCGTGGCATGGCCCTTATGTTCCTGACCCTCTTCGGTGATTAACAGCCAACTGAACTCGCCGCTGCCGTCAATCATCAGCGGCATTTTCTTGCCCGCAGTGAACACTTTCACCAGCGGAACCGGCGTCACCGCCGCTTTCGCGACGGGTTTAGCCTTGTGCATGGCGTCCAGCAAACGTCTTTTGGTTTCAGCACCAATTGACTGTGGTTTACCGTGAGCATTGATGTAACTGGGGCTGATCCCCGCCGCCAGCGCGGCATTATCCAGACGTTTGCTATCCATCGCGCTTCCTTAGCGTTTTGCCTGCCAGATACGGGCCTGATAATCACGGATTGAACGGTCAGAGCTGAACATCCCGCAGCGCGCGGTGTTCAGAATACATGCCCGGGTCCAGGCGTCCTGATCGCGGTACAGCACGTCGACCTGCTTCTGTGCATCCACGTAGGCGGTGAAGTCCGCCATCACCAGATACGGATCGCCACCCTGTTTGCCGATGCTGTGCAGCATCTGGTCAAACGCATGTTTGTCGCCATCGCTGTATTTGCCGCTTTCCAGCTCTTTCAGCACTGCATCCAGCACTTTGTCTTTCTTGCGCCATTTCACCGGGTCATAGCCTTTGGCTTTCAGGGCTTTCACCTCCTCGACCGTATGCCCGAAGATAAAGATGTTCTCTTCGCCCACCTGCTCGGCGATTTCGACGTTTGCACCGTCCAGGGTGCCGACGGTGAGCGCCCCGTTGAGCGCCAGCTTCATGTTGCCAGTGCCGGACGCCTCTTTGCCCGCCGTGGAGATCTGCTCAGAAATATCCGCCGCCGGGATCAGCATTTCCGCCGCCGACACGCAGTAATCCGGCAGGAACACCACTTTCAGCTTATCGCCGACGTTCGGATCGTTGTTCACCGCGTCGGCCACTTTGTTGATGGCCAGAATGATGTTCTTCGCCAGGTAGTAGCCAGGCGCGGCTTTGGCACCAAACAGGAACACGCGCGGCACGCGGTCGGCGTTCGGGTTCTCGCGGATCTCCTTATACAGCGCCAGAATGTGCAGCAGGTTCAGGTGCTGACGTTTGTACTCATGCAGGCGTTTAATCTGGATATCAAAAATCGCGTTTGGATTGATTTCAATCCCGGTACGCACTTTCACGAACGCCGCCAGGCGCACTTTGTTCTCTTGCTTAATAGCCTGATATTTCTGACGGAACTTCGCATCGTCAGCCTGCTTTTCCAGGTTGATCAGTTGGTCGAGATCGTTGGCCCACTCTTTCTTCAGGGTTTTATCCAGCAGCGCGGCAAGCGCCGGGTTGCACTGTTTGATCCAGCGACGCGGCGTGATGCCGTTGGTGACGTTATGGAACTTGTTCGGCCAAAGCTGGTGATATTCCGGGAACAGATCTTTGACCACCAGATCCGAGTGCAGCGCCGCCACACCGTTCACCGCAAAGCCGCTGACCACACACATATTCGCCATGCGGACCTGTTTATCGTGCACCACCGCCAGTTTCGCCCACACCGCTTTGTCGCCCGGCCAGGTTTTGCTCACCAACACTTTGAACTGGTCGTTGATCTGATTAATGATCTGCATATGGCGCGGCAGAAGCGCTTTCACCAGCTTCTCGTCCCAGCACTCCAGCGCTTCTGGCATCAGGGTGTGGTTGGTGTAAGCGAAGGTCTTGCTAGTGATCGCCCAGGCCGCATCCCAGCTCAGCTGGTGCTCATCGAGCAGTACGCGCAGCAGTTCAGGGATCGCGATCGTTGGGTGAGTGTCGTTCAACTGGATAACTTCGTAATCCGCCAGCTCAGACAGCTTACGGCCCGCCAGATGATGGCGACGCAGGATATCCGCCACCGAACAGGCGCACTGGAAATACTGCTGCATCAGGCGCAGTTTTTTACCCGCCAGATGGTTGTCGTTCGGGTACAGAACTTTGGTCAGCTTCTCGGCGTCGATACCCTGCTGTTCGGCACGCAGGAAATCGCCGTCGTTAAATTTGGTCAGATTGAACGGATGCGCGTGTTTCGCCTGCCACAGACGCAGCGGCTGCGCGACGCCGTTACGATAGCCCAGCACCGGCAGATCCCAGGCTTCGCCGGTGATGACAAAACCCGGTTCCCAATGGCCCTGCTTCGTGACTTTGCCGCCAATGCCGACGTGCACGTCGAGCTGCGCGTTATGGCGGAACCACGGATAGCTGCCGCGATGCCAGTCGTCCGGGGCTTCAATCTGATGCCCGTCATTAAAGGACTGACGGAACAGGCCGTACTGATAGTTCAGACCATAACCGATAGCGGATTGCCCTACCGTCGCCATTGAATCGAGGAAACAGGCCGCCAGACGCCCTAACCCGCCGTTGCCTAAGCCCGGATCGGTTTCTTCCTCCAGCAAATCGGTCAGGTTCACGTTGTGCTCATTCAGCACCTCGCTCACTTCCTGATACCAGCCAAGGTTCAGCAGATTGTTGCCGGTCAGGCGTCCAATCAGAAACTCCATCGAGATGTAGTTCACATGACGCTGGTTTTTGACCGGCTTCGCCGCTGGCTGAGCGCTGAGCAGTTCGGCCAGCGCACCGCTCACGGCTTGCCACCACTGATGAGGCGTCATGTCCTCTGCTGCAAACAAACCAAAACGCTGCCACTGACGCGTCAGGGCAGCCTGAAATTGAGCTTTGTTGAAGGTAGGCTGTGACATAGGGAATCGGCATCCTGTAGAGAAAGAAAACATAATGGCGCTAGTGTGCCTGGCTCATTCCCCCTCTTCCTCCTCCTGCCGGGGATTAGGCAGGGAGGAGTAACGGGGATGAGCGCAAAAGTGTGATCAAGGCCACTCTTGAGCATAGAACGAGTGTGCCGGGAAGGGGGAAAGATAAACGGGAAGAGTGTCAAATAAATGAAATGCAGTTTCGGATGAAATTAATATCAGCAGAAATGATTACTTACCAGGAATAATATTTATGTGTTTTAGGCGTTTCTCAGAGGGTTATTTTCCAGTAACAACTATACCGGTTATTTATTAACTTCGTGATGAGAATCGCCTTATGAAACCAGTTTCAGGATAAAGGCACTAAATGCATACAAGCCAGCATCCATGCTGGATACAGGGCATTTAAAAAAGTTCCCGGTCAATGGGGAATAATTTTGTGACAGAGTGCAAATTCAGGGATAGAAAAAACGGACATAACTTGCAATAGTTCCTTTTCTGGCCGACCTTATATCTATTAATTACGAAGCGCAAAAAAAATCGATTTCCTCGTTTCCCCACAGTGAAGTGAAAAACTTATGTTGATTCCGTCCAAATTAAGTCGCCCGGTTCGTCTTGACCATACTGTGGTCCGCGAACGCCTGCTGGCGAAACTTTCCGGCGCGAATAATTTCCGACTGGCGCTGGTTACGAGTCCTGCAGGTTATGGAAAAACAACGCTCATCTCACAGTGGGCCGCAGGTAAAAGCGATTTAGGCTGGTATTCCCTTGATGAGGGCGATAACCAGCAGGAGCGCTTTGCCAGCTATCTGATCGCGGCCATTCAGCAGGCGACCAACGGGCATTGCGTCACCAGTGAAGTGATGGTGCAAAAGCGCCAGTACGCCAGCCTCTCCTCCCTGTTCGCCCAGCTGTTCATCGAACTGGCCGAATGGCATCGCCCGCTGTTCCTGGTGATTGATGATTATCATCTGATTACCAATCCGGTGATCCACGAATCGATGCGCTTCTTCCTGCGCCATCAGCCGGAAAATCTCACCCTGGTGGTGCTGTCGCGTAACCTGCCGCAGCTGGGCATTGCCAACCTGCGTGTGCGCGATCAGCTTCTCGAAGTGGGCAGCCAGCAGTTGGCCTTCAACCATCAGGAAGCGAAACAGTTCTTTGACTGTCGGCTCAGCTCGCCGATTGAAGCCTCCGAAAGCAGTCGTCTGTGCGACGATGTGGCCGGTTGGGCAACCGCTTTGCAGCTCATCGCGCTCTCAGCCCGACAAAATAACAGCCCGACGCACCAGTCTGCACGCCGCCTGGCGGGCATTAACGCCAGCCATTTATCCGATTATCTGGTCGATGAAGTGCTGGACAGCGTTGATCCGGCCACCCGCCAGTTCCTGCTGAAAAGCTCGCTGCTGCGCTCGATGAACGACGCGCTAATTGTGCGCGTAACCGGCGAAGACAACGGCCAGATGCGCCTTGAAGAGATCGAACGCCAGGGACTGTTCCTGCAACGCATGGACGACTCCGGGGAATGGTTCAGCTTCCATCCGCTGTTTGGCAACTTCCTGCGCCAGCGCTGCCAGTGGGAAATGGCTACCGAATTACCCGACGTTCACCGCTCCGCCGCCGAAAGCTGGATGGCGCAAGGCTTCCCGAGCGAAGCTATCCACCACGCGCTGGCCGCCGGTGACGCCAATATGCTGCGCGACATTCTGCTTAACCACGCCTGGGGCCTGTTCAACCACAGCGAACTGACGCTACTCGAAGAGTCGCTCCGCGCCCTGCCGTGGGAAAGCCTGCTGGAAAACCCGCGTCTGGTGCTATTGCAGGCGTGGCTGATGCAGAGCCAGCACCGTTATAGCGAAGTAAACACATTACTTGCTCGCGCCGAACAAGAGATGAAAGGCGAGATGGACGGCACGCTGCACGGTGAGTTTAACGCCCTGCGTGCGCAGGTTGCCATCAACGACGGCGACCAGGAAGAGGCTGAGCGTCTGGCGATGATCGCCCTCGACGAACTGCCGCTGGCGAACTATTACAGCCGCATTGTTGCCACCTCGGTCCACGGTGAAGTGCTGCACTGCAAAGGCGATCTCACGCGTTCACTGTCGCTGATGCAGCAAACGGAACAGATGGCCCGCCGTCACGATGTCTGGCATTACGCCCTGTGGAGCATGATCCAGCAGAGCGAAATCTTATTTGCTCAGGGGTTCCTGCAAGCCGCCTGGGAGACTCAGGAAAAAGCGTTCCAGTTGATTCACGATCAGCACCTGGAACAGCTGCCGATGCACGAATTCTTGCTGCGCATTCGCGCGCAATTACTGTGGGCCTGGGCGCGTCTGGATGAGGCCGAAGCGTCTGCTCGTCACGGCGTTGAGGTGCTTTCCACCTTCCAGCCGCAGCAGCAGCTGCAATGCCTGGCCCTGCTGGTGCAGTGCTCCCTGGCGCGCGGCGATCTGGATAATGCCCGGAATCACCTGAACCGCCTCGAAAACCTGCTCGGCAACGGCCAATATCACAGCGACTGGGTTTCCAACGCCGATAAAGTGCGGGTGATCTACTGGCAAATGATCGGCGATAAAAAATCCGCCGCCAACTGGCTGCGCCAGACGCCAAAACCGGAATTCGCTAATAACCACTTCCTGCAAAGCCAGTGGCGCAACATCGCCCGCGCGCAGATCCTGCTCGGTGAGTTTGAGCCTGCGGAAATTGTGCTGGAAGAGTTAAACGAGAACGCCCGCAGCCTGCGCCTGATGAGCGATCTGAACCGCAACCTGCTGCTGCTCAATCAGCTTTACTGGCAAGCAGGCCGCAAAAGTGACGCGCAGCGCGTGTTGCTGGAAGCACTCCAGCTGGCGAACCGTACCGGATTTATCAGTCATTTTGTGATTGAAGGCGAGACGATGGCGCAGCAGCTGCGCCAGCTGATTCAGCTCAATACGTTACCGGAACTGGATCAACACCGCGCCCAGCGCATTCTGCGCGAGATCAACCAGCATCACCGCCACAAGTTTGCTCACTTCGACGAGAACTTTGTCGAACGTCTACTGAACCACCCGGAAGTGCCGGAACTTATTCGCACCAGCCCGCTCACCCAACGTGAGTGGCAGGTTCTGGGGTTGATTTACTCGGGCTACAGCAACGAACAGATTGCGGGCGAGCTGGCGGTCGCAGCGACCACCATCAAAACGCACATTCGTAACTTGTATCAGAAACTCGGCGTGGCACATCGTCAGGATGCGGTGCAACATGCCCAGCAGCTGTTAAAGATGATGGGGTATGGCGTGTAATTCATTGCCCGGTGGCGCTACGCTTACCGGGCCTACGGTTTAGTAGGTCGGGTCAGGCGCAGCCGTCACCCGACATGAGGATTAGCACAATTCCAGCTGCAAGTTGTTATCTCTAATCACCTGCAACACCCCCGCCGGTGGCATCACGTCGGTGTACACCGCGTTCACCATGCTGATGCTGCCCATGTTTACCATCGCGTTACGGCCAAACTTCGAGTGGTCCACCACCAGCATCACGTGGCGAGAGTTCTCGATAATCGCCCGCTTGGTGCGCACTTCGTGGTAGTCAAACTCCAGCAACGAGCCATCGCTATCAATGCCGCTGATCCCCAGAATGCCGAAATCGAGGCGGAACTGGGAGATAAAGTCGAGGGTCGCTTCGCCAATAATTCCCCCGTCGCGGCTGCGCAGTTCACCGCCCGCGAGGATGATGCGGAAATCGTCTTTCTGCATCAGGGTGTTCGCCACGTTCAGGTTATTCGTCACCACGCGCAGGTTTTCATGGTTAAGCAGCGCATGGGCCACCGCTTCGGGCGTGGTGCCGATATCAATAAACAGCGTCGCGCCGTTGGGAATTTGGCTCGCCACTTTCGCCGCAATCCGCTCTTTCTCGGCGGTTTGCGTCGCCTTGCGATCGTGCCATGAGGTGTTTACGGAACTCGACGGTAGCGCCGCGCCGCCGTGATGGCGAAGAATGCGGTTCTGATCGGCCAGGTCGTTTAAATCACGACGAATGGTCTGCGGGCTGACGGCGAATTGCTCGACCAGCTCTTCGGTGCTGACGTATCCCTGTTTTTTAACCAGTTCGATAATGGCGTCATGACGTTGCGTTTGTTTCATGAAATATCCCTGGGAATTATGTTCGTTTTCGCGCATTCAGCGTATCAGCAAAGGCCATCGCCAGCCCTACGGCCAGCCCGGCAACGTGCGCGCCGTTGGCGATAGACATACCAAACAGATCAAACCATCCGGCAATTAGCCATATTAATGCAAAGGTTATTAAACCGCGTTGCAGATAGATGCCGCTTTGGGGGTCGCGCTCGCCGCGAAGCCAGACGTAGCCCATCAAGGCGTAAACCACGCCCGACAAACCGCCAAACCACGGACCGCTAAACTTATGCTGTACGTAACCGCTTAACAGGGCGCTGATCACGGTGATGACAATGAGTTTGCCGCTGCCGAGACGTTTCTCGACCGCGCCACCGAGATACCACCACCACAGCAGGTTAAAGAGAATGTGCATTACCGAAAAGTGCATCAGGGCGTGGCTGAAGTAGCGCCAGACGTCAAACTGCACCGAAGGATCGTACGGCCAGGCGAGAGCAATCATCACCGGCTGATCGCCGACCACGTTCATGATGATAAACACCAGAATACAGGCCGCCATGAGCAACAGCGTGAAGGGTCCGGCACGCTCGCGCACGGTAGCTAAAAAAGGAAAACGTTGATAGTGCAGCCCGCTGTCCGTGTGACCGGAGGTCCAGCTGGCCGCCAGATAGCGCGGGTCGGCAGGGTTTTCCAGAAAACGCGCCAGCTCGGTGTTGACGAAATTAGCCTGACTTTCATCAGCCAGCCAGACATCAGTCTGCGTATGCTGTTGAATCGTCAGGATAACACCCTGCGTCGCCATGTAATCGACAAACGCCTGAGCGACGCGCGGGTTGGTAAAAGAGGTAATCATCAGCATGGGCGGCCGTCGCTTATTTCCGTACAAAAGAGGACAGTATAACCGCGTCAGTTATCAAAGGCGTGCTCTACTTCCGCCGGGAAATGCCGATGCCAGGCGTCGAAGCCGCCATCGACGCTGTACACCGCGTCATAACCCTGCTGGAGCAGATACTGCGCCGCACCTTTGCTACTGTTGCCGTGATAGCACATCACCATCACCGGGGTTTCGAAATCGTTATCGCGCATAAACGCGCCCAGGCTGTCGTTGGTCAGATGAAACGCGCCCGGCGTGTGGCCCATCGCATAGCTTTGCGGGTCGCGGATATCCACCAGCACCGCCTTTCCCTGGTGCATCTTCTGGTGGGCTTCTTCAACATTAATGCATTCAAACTGTTCCATTTTGCTCTCTTTCTTTTCATTTATCTGGTGCGGTCTGGTGCCCTCACCCCGGCCCTCTCCCACAGGGAGAGGGAGCAAACACCAAAAACGGCAACCAGGTTGCCGTTTTGCTTTTACCTCGGCCTCACCCCGGCCCTCTTCCACGGGGAGAGGGGGAAAACTATTTTACCGCGTAGTGTACGTCCTGACGGCGGCGAAACGCCATTATGTTATCTCTATCACTCAAAATTGTTTTTTTGATGTTACCAAAAGAGCGTTCATTTGCTATTATGAGCGATATCGAACATTTCTGAGCTTTAACGAAAGTGCGTGAGGGTGACATGGAAACCAAAGATCTGATTGTGATAGGCGGTGGCATTAACGGTGCCGGTATTGCGGCAGATGCTGCAGGACGCGGATTATCTGTACTGATGCTGGAAGCCAACGATCTCGCCTGCGCGACCTCGTCCGCCAGCTCCAAACTGATCCATGGCGGCCTGCGCTACCTGGAACATTACGAGTTCCGCCTGGTCAGCGAAGCGCTGGCCGAGCGTGAAGTACTGCTGAAAATGGCACCTCACCTGGCAATCCCGATGCGTTTTCGTCTGCCTCATCGCCCGCATTTGCGTCCGGCGTGGATGATCCGAATTGGTCTGTTTATGTACGACCATCTGGGCAAGCGCACCAGTTTACCGAGTTCCGCCGGTTTGCGTTTTGGCGCAGAATCCGTTCTGAAACCGGAAATCGTGCGCGGTTTCGAATATTCCGACTGCTGGGTGGACGATGCGCGCCTGGTACTGGCGAACGCGCAAATGGTGGTGAAGAAAGACGGCGAGGTCAAAACCCGCACCCGTGCCACCGCTGCACGCCGTGAAAACGGGCTGTGGATTGTCGAAGCCGAAGATATCGATAACGGCGAGAAATTTAGCTGGCAGGCACGCGGCCTGGTGAACGCTACCGGCCCGTGGGTGAAACAGTTCTTTGACGATGGCATGAAACTGCCTTCGCCGTACGGTATCCGCCTGATCAAAGGCAGCCACATCGTGGTGCCGCGCGTGCATACGCAGAAGCAGGCCTATATCCTGCAAAACGAAGATAAGCGCATCGTGTTTGTGATCCCGTGGATGGATGAATTTTCGATCATCGGCACCACCGACGTGGAGTACAAAGGCGATCCGAAGAACGTCGAAATCGACGAGAGTGAAATCGGCTATCTGCTGAAAGTTTATAACGCGCACTTCAAGAAACAGCTGGGGCGCGATGACGTGGTCTGGACTTACTCCGGCGTGCGTCCGCTGTGCGACGATGAATCCGATTCTCCGCAGGCGATTACCCGCGACTATACGCTGGATATTCATGACGTTGACGGTCAGGCACCGCTGCTGTCGGTGTTTGGCGGCAAGCTGACGACCTACCGTAAGCTGGCGGAAAGTGCGATGGAAAAACTGACGCCGTACTACAAAGGCATCGGCCCGGCGTGGACCAAAGGCGCGACGCTGCCTGGCGGCGATATCGGTAGCGATCGCGATGACTTTGCGGCAAAACTGCGCCGTCGTTATCCGTTTATTACCGAATCGATGGCCCGCCATTATGCACGCACTTACGGCAGCAATACGGAGCTGGTGCTGGGTGATGCCAAAACGCTTGTCGATCTCGGTGAACATTTTGGTCACGAGCTGTACGAAGCTGAGCTGCGTTACCTGGTGGAACACGAGTGGGTGCGTCGTCTGGACGATGCGATCTGGCGTCGTACCAAAGAGGGAATGTGGCTGGATGCAGAACAGCAATCCCGCGTGGCGCAATGGCTGGTGCAACATGCGGGAAAGCGTAAGTTGTCGCTAGCGTCGTGAGTTTAACGAGAACACCGAACGGTCCCCTCTCCCTCGAGGGAGAGGGTTAGGGTGAGGGGGGAATGCACACGCTGTTGCGAGTTAGTGCGCGCTGATGCCCTCACCCCGGCCCTCTCCCACAGGGAGAGGGAGCAAACCCTTTTACAACCTGACCGGATCAATATGCCAAATCTTCTCGGCATACTCTTTGATGGTCCGGTCTGATGAGAAGTAGCCCATGTTGGCGATATTGTGCATCGCTTTGGCGGCCCACTCCTCCTGATGGCGATACAGTTCGTCCACCTTGTCCTGACAATCCACGTAGCTGCGGAAATCAGCCAGCACCTGATAGTGGTCGCCAAAGTTGATCAGGGAATCCACCAGATCGCGATAGCGGCCAGGCTCTTCAGGGTTAAATAGCCCGGTGGCGATTTGCGTCAGCACTTCACGCAGCTCTTCATCCTGCTCGTAATACTCGCGTGGTTTGTAGCCCTGCTTGCGCAGCTCCTCCACCTCTTCCGCGGTGTTACCAAAGATAAAGATGTTATCCGCGCCGACATGCTCCAGCATTTCGACGTTCGCCCCGTCCAGCGTGCCGATGGTCAGCGCGCCGTTCAGGGCAAACTTCATGTTACTGGTCCCGGATGCTTCGGTCCCCGCGAGCGAAATCTGCTCGGAAAGATCCGCCGCCGGAATGATCAGCTGTGCCAGGCTCACGCTGTAGTTCGGGATAAAGACGATCTTCAGTTTGTCGCCAATCTGCGGATCGTTGTTGATCACCTTCGCCACGTCGTTAATGAGGTGAATAATGTGCTTCGCCATGTAGTACGCCGAAGCGGCCTTACCAGCAAAGATGTTCACGCGCGGCACCCACTCTGCCGTCGGATCGGCTTTGATGCGGTTGTAGCGGGTGATCACGTGCAGGACGTTCATCAGCTGACGTTTGTACTCATGGATACGTTTAATCTGCACGTCGAACAGCGCCTTCGGATTCGCCACCACGTTCAGATGCTGGGCCATATACACCGCCAGGCGTTTTTTGTTCAGCAATTTGGCGTCACGAACCGCCTTGTTCACCAGCGGGAAATCGGCGTGTTGTTCCAGCTCACTTAGCTGGCTGAGATCGGTGCGCCAGGTGCGACCAATGTTTTCATCCAGTACTTCCGACAGCGGCTGATTGGCCAGCGCCAGCCAGCGGCGCGGCGTGACGCCGTTGGTCACGTTGCAAAAACGCATCGGGAAGATTCTCGCGAAGTCGGCAAACAGCGACTGTACCATCAGGTTCGAGTGCAACTCGGAAACACCGTTTACTTTGTGGCTGATGACCACCGCCAGCCACGCCATGCGCACGCGACGACCGTTAGATTCATCGATAATCGAGGTGCGGCTCAGCAGCCCGGTATCGTTCGGATATTGTTCCTGGAGCGTTTTCAGGAAGTAGTCGTTAATTTCAAAGATGATTTGCAGATGGCGCGGCAGGATCTTGCCGAGCATGTCGACCGGCCAGCTTTCCAGCGCTTCGCTCATCAGCGTGTGGTTGGTGTACGAGAAGACCTGGCAGGTCACCTCGAACGCCTCTTCCCAGCTAAACTTGTGCTCGTCGATCAACAGGCGCATCAGCTCTGGAATCGACAGCACCGGATGGGTGTCGTTGAGGTGAATTGCGGTCTTTTCGGCCAGGTTGTTATAGGTTTTGTGCAGCTGATAGTGGCGGCTCAAAATGTCCTGGATGGTCGACGACACCAGGAAATATTCCTGACGCAGGCGCAGCTCGCGCCCGGAGTAAGTGGAGTCATCCGGATAGAGTACGCGCGACACGTTCTCGGAGTGGTTTTTATCTTCCACCGCCGCAAAGTAGTCGCCCTGGTTGAATTTACCGAGGTTGATTTCGCTACTGGCCTGGGCATTCCACAGACGCAGCGTGTTAGTCGCATCGGTGTCGTAGCCGGGGATAATCTGGTCGTAGGCGACGGCGAGGATCTCTTCGGTTTCCAGCCAGCGGCTCTTTTTGCCTTCAAGCTGCACGCGGCCGCCGAAGCGTACTTTGTAGCGCGTATTGTGGCGTTTAAATTCCCACGGATTACCGTACTCAAGCCAGTAGTCCGGCGACTCTTTCTGCCGCCCGTCGACGATATTTTGCTTGAACATGCCGTAGTCGTAGCGGATGCCGTACCCACGTCCCGGCAAAGCCAGCGTTGCCAGCGAGTCGAGGAAACACGCCGCCAGACGACCCAAACCGCCGTTGCCTAAACCGGGGTCGTTTTCTTCATCGATCAGCTCTTCTAAATCTAACCCCATCTCTTCCAGTGCGTTTTTGACATCGTCGTAAATCCCGAGCGATAACAGCGCGTTGGAAAGGGTGCGGCCAATCAAAAACTCCATCGACAGGTAATAAACCTGACGCGTTTCCTGCGATAGCTGTGCGCGATTCGAGCGCAGCCAGCGTTCGACCAGTCGGTCACGCACGGCAAACAGCGTGGCGTTCAGCCACTCGTGCTTGTTGGCGATCACCGGATCTTTCCCGATGGTAAACATCAGCTTATAGGCGATGGAATGCTTTAACGCTTCTACGCTGAGTGTCGGGGATGCATAACTAAAAGGTGCATTCATATCAGTGACTCCGCCTTATGACATCAAGCGTTGATAAAGATCGCGGTATGACTGCGCCGCAACGTGCCAACTAAAATCCGTCGCCATCGCCTGACGTTGCACGAAACGCCATAAAGAGGGACGCGACCACAGAACAAATGCCCGCCGAATGGCCCGCAACAGCGACCAGGCGTTGCTGTCTTCAAAGGCAAAACCGGTGGCGATGCCATCCGCCAGATTCTCAAGCGACGTATCAGAAACCGTATCCGCCAGCCCACCGGTGCGACGCACCAGCGGCAGCGTGCCGTATTTGAGACCATAAAGCTGAGTTAAACCGCACGGCTCAAAGCGGCTTGGCACCAGGATAACGTCCGAACCGCCCATAATGCGGTGCGAAAACGCTTCGTGATAACCAATCTGCACCCCAACCTGCCCAGGATGCTCGGCGGCGGCGGCAAGGAAACCTTCCTGCAACACCGGATCGCCCGCGCCCAACAGCGCCAGTTGCCCGCCCTGCTCCAACAGCCCCGGCAAGGCCTCCAGCACCAAATCCAACCCTTTCTGGTTGGTCAGGCGACTGACCACGGCGAACAACGGCACTTTGTCGTTAACCTTCAGCCCCATTGCAATTTGCAGCTGACGTTTGTTTTCGGCTTTATCTTCCACCGAATCACGGCTGTAGCGCGAGGCCAGTAAAAGGTCTGTTTCCGGACTCCAGATTTTTTCATCCACCCCGTTCAGAATGCCCGACAGACGTCCTTCCCGGTGGCGCTGGCGAAGCAGCCCTTCCATACCGTAACCAAACTCCGGCTCGGTGATTTCACGCGCGTAAGTCGGGCTGACTGCCGTGATGTGATCGGCGTAATACAGCCCCGCTTTCAGGAACGAAATCTGACCGTTAAACTCCAGCCCGTGCATGTTATAGAACGACCATGGCAGATCGATGTCATTCATATGATGGGCGTAGTACATGCCCTGGTACGCCAGGTTGTGCACCGTAAATACTGACTTTGCCGGGTGGCCGCGCGCCGCCAGATAGGCCGGTGCCAGCCCGGCGTGCCAGTCGTGCGCATGCACGATCTCCGGGCGCCAGAACGGGTCGAGCCCGACCGCCATTTCGGCTCCCACCCAACCGAGCAACGCAAAGCGCAGCACGTTGTCGGTATAAGCGAATAAGTTCGTATCGTGGTACGGACTCCCCGGACGATCGTACAAATGCGGTGCATCAATCAGGTAAATGCCAACGCCATTGTAGTGGCCAAACAGCAGGGTGATACGCCCGGCGAACGTGTCGCGACGGCTCACCACCTGCGCGTCAGGGATGCCACGGCGGATATCAGGAAAAGCAGGCAGCAGCACGCGGGTGTCGATACCTTCCGCAATTTGCGCCGCCGGTAATGCGCCGAGTACATCCGCCAGCCCGCCCGTTTTCAGCAGCGGGAACATCTCAGAACAGACATGTAAAACCTGCATTATCGCTCCTGTTTGACCTGCAGTTTGCGCAGCATTTCACGCGTGACCAGCACGATGCCTTCTTCTGAGCGGTAGAAGCGGCGAGCGTCTTCCTCCGCATTCTCCCCAATCACCATCCCTTCAGGGATTACACAGGCACGGTCGATAACACAGCGACGTAAACGGCACGAGCGTCCAACCCAAACGTCCGGCAGCAGCACCGACGAATCGATATTGCAGAAGGAGTTAACCCGTACACGTGGGAACAGCACCGACTGCACTACCACCGATCCCGAAATAATGCACCCGCCCGACACCAGCGAGTTCAGCGTCATGCCGTGGCTACCAGAACGGTCCTGCACAAACTTGGCGGGCGGCAGTGATTCCATGTGGGTGCGAATCGGCCAGTTCTGGTCATACATATCCAGTTCAGGAGTGACGGAGGCCAGGTCGAGGTTGGCTTTCCAGTACGCTTCAAGGGTGCCGACATCGCGCCAGTACGGCTCTGCTTCCGGGTCAGACTGCACACAGGACAATGGGAAGGGATGTGCATAAGCCATGCCAGCTTTGGTGATTTTCGGGATGATATCTTTGCCGAAATCGTGGCTCGAATTTTCGTCCTTGTCGTCCTCTTCCAGCAGCTCATAAAGGTATTCGGCATCAAAGATATAGATGCCCATACTGGCGAGGGATTTGGTGGAATCCGTCGGCATGGTCGGCGGATTGGCCGGTTTTTCAACGAAGTCGATAATCTTGTCGTTTTCGTCCACGTCCATCACGCCAAACGCCGTCGCTTCAGCAACGGGCACCGGCAGACACGCCACGGTGCAACGCGCCCCTTTTTCGACGTGATCGATGAGCATGTGCGAGTAGTCTTGCTTATAGATATGGTCGCCCGCGAGGATAACGATGTATTCCGCACCGTAGCGGCGAATGATATCGAGGTTTTGCGTCACCGCATCGGCCGTGCCGCGATACCAGTTCTCACCATGCACGCGCTGCTGCGCCGGGAGCAGGTCAACAAACTCGTTCATCTCTTCACTGAAGAATGACCAGCCGCGCTGGATGTGCTGCACCAGGGTGTGCGACTGATACTGCGTGATCACGCCAATACGACGAATACCGGAGTTCAGGCAGTTGGAGAGTGCAAAATCGATAATACGGAACTTACCACCAAAGTGAACGGCAGGCTTGGCGCGCTTGATGGTCAAATCTTTCAGACGGGTACCGCGTCCACCAGCGAGTATCAGCGCGACCGTTTTTAAGGGTAACTGGCGCGCCAACATCAAGGGATCGTTCTTCTCTAATCTCACCATGACTAACTCCTTTTTTATCATCTTTGGAATACGCACACTCCGTGTGCAGGCCCATGCCAGACAGCCATTACCACCGGATTATCCTCTCCGGCAAATGGGGAGATGGCGCGCCATTCCCCTTCAGGTAAAACAATCTCTGCAACGTCGTGCGTCGCGTTTAACGTGATTAGCCAGTTATCCGAAAGCAAAATTTGCAGACACGGAATACCATGCTGCCACTCGCTCGCATTGAGCGGCTGTGCCTCTTTATTCAGCCAGCGTACATTGCCGTCCCCCTCTTCCCACCAGCTATCTGCCGTGAGCGCCGGGATCTGTTTACGTAGCTGGATCAATGCAGCGGCAAAGTGAGTTAGCCCGCTGTTCGCCTGTTCCCAGTCAAGCCAGGTCAGAGCGTTATCCTGACAGTACGCATTGTTATTGCCGTGCTGGCTGTGACCGAATTCGTCACCCGCCAGCAGCATTGGCGTTCCTTGCGCAAGCAGCAGCGTGGTCAGCAGGGCATGCACGCTGGCTCGCCGCCGCTCGATGACATCCTGACTGCCGCCTAACCCTTCTATACCATGATTAAAGCTATGGTTATTGTTAGTCCCATCGCGGTTTTCTTCGCCGTTTGCCTCATTGTGTTTCTGATTGAAACAAACGCAGTCGCGCAGGGTGAACCCGTCGTGCGCTGTCACCAGATTGACACTGGCGGACGGCTTTCTGCCGGTACGCCTGAAAATATCGCTGGACGCGGAAAAGCGCCCGGCAAACTCGCCCAGCGACAGACTTTTTTCGAGCCAGAAACGGCGAGCACCGTCACGGTAATAATCGTTCCACTCGGCAAACAACGGCGGGAAATTTCCCACCTGATAGCCACCGTCACCAATATCCCACGGCTCGGCGATCAGCTTGACGCGTGACAGCACCGGACAGTTTTTAATCGCTTCAAACAGCGGCGCCTGCTGGCTGAACATTGGCGTTCGGCCCATGACCGACGCCAGGTCAAAGCGGAAACCGTCGATATGAAACGTCTCAACCCAGTATTTCAGGCACTGGTACGCAAAGTCCGCCACTGCCGGATGGCTGAGATTGAGCGTGTTACCGCAACCGGTCCAGTTGTGATAATCACCGTCATCCCTGATCCAATAATAGCTACGGTTATCGATTCCGCGCATCGAGAGCGTGGGTCCGTCGAGATCCAGCTCTGCGCTGTGGTTCAACACCACGTCCAGAATCACTTCAATTCCGGCCTGATGCAGGGCTTTTATCGCATCGCAAAATTCCTCTCTGGCGCGCTCCGGATGCGAGGCATAGCGCGGGTCGAGGGCAAACATCGCCAGCGGGTTATAGCCCCAATAATTCACCAGTCCGAGTCTTTGCAGGCGCGGTTCGGAGACAAAATGCGCCACCGGCAGTAATTCCAGCGCGGTAATGCCCAGATTTTTGAGATAAGCGATCATCACCGGATGACCGAGCGCCTTGTAGGTGCCGCGAATCTCCTGTGGAATGGCCGGATGCAGGTAGGTCAGACCTTTAACGTGGGCTTCGTAGATAACGGTACTGCCCCACGGCGTGGCGGGGGGTGCGTCATCTTCCCAGTCGTAGGCGTCGCCCACGACCACGCTTTTTGGCGCAATCACCGCACTGTCGCGAGGCTCTGGCTCATGGTCACCGTCAAAGAAAAGCGTATCGTCTTTCACGTCGCCCTCTACGCGCAGGGCACAAGGATCGACCAGCAGTTTTGCCGGGTTAAATCTCAGGCCTTGCGACGGCTCCCACGGGCCATGCACGCGAAAACCGTAGCGCAAACCGGGCCGCCCGTCGGCCAGATAGCCGTGCCAGATATCTCCGCTGCGCTGCGGCAGATCGTAGCGGTATTCATTTCCCTCGCCGTCAAACACACAGAGTTCCACCCGTTCCGCGTGGGCGGAAAAGAGGGTGAAATTCACCCCTTTGCCGTCAAAGGTTGCCCCCAGCGGTGCGGGTTTGCCTGCCGTGAGTTGGGTCATTCGCCCTCCCGAACCAGCCAGATAGTTGAGAGCGGTGGCAGCGTGATGCTCAGCGAGTTAGGACGTCCGTGGCTTTCCCACTCGTCGCTATGCACGCTGCCGCCGTTACCGGCGTTGCTGCCGTGGTAATGGCTGGAGTCGGTGTTGAGGATTTCGCGCCATCTGCCCGGCTGGTTGATCCCGAAGCGGTAATGCTGGCGCGGTACCGGCGTAAAGTTGCTGGCGACGATGATTTCATTGCCTGCACTGTCGCGGCGCACGAAGATCAGCACCGAACGCTCGTGATCGTCCACCACCAGCCATTCAAAACCGTAGGAGTCAAAGTCCAGTTCGTGCATCGCCTTGTGATGGCGATAGGTCAGGTTGAGGTCGCGCACCAGACGCTGGACGCCGTGATGCCAGTTGTCACCGCCTTCCAGAAGATGCCAGTCGAGGCTCGCGTCATGGTTCCACTCGCGGCCCTGGGCAAACTCATTGCCCATAAACAGCAGTTTTTTACCGGGGAACGCAAACATCCAGCCGTAATAAGCACGCAGGTTGGCGAACCGCTGCCACGCATCGCCCGGCATACGGTCCAGAATCGATTTTTTGCCGTGAACCACTTCGTCGTGAGACAGCGGCAGGACAAAGTTTTCGGTGCCGTTGTAAAGCATCCCGAAGGTCAATTTGTCGTGGTGATACTGACGATAAACCGGGTCGAGTTTGAAGTAGTCGAGGGTGTCGTGCATCCAGCCGAGATTCCACTTGTACCAGAAGCCCAGCCCCCCCATTGACGGCGGACGCGACACGCCGGGGAAGTCGGTCGACTCTTCGGCCATCGTCACCGCGCCTTCGACCTGCTCGCCGAGAATGCGGTTGGTGCTGCGCAGGAATTCAATCGCTTCGAGGTTTTCTCGACCGCCGTATTCGTTCGGGATCCACTCGCCCTCTTTACGGCTGTAGTCGCGATAGATCATCGACGCCACCGCATCCACGCGCAGGGCGTCGATGCCGAAACGTTCAATCCAGTACAGGGCGTTGCCCACCAGATAGTTCGCCACTTCGCGGCGACCGTAGTTATAAATCAGGGTATTCCAGTCCTGATGGAAGCCTTCGCGCGGATCGCTGTGCTCGTACAGATTGGTGCCGTCAAACTGCGACAGGCCAAAATCATCCGACGGGAAATGGCCCGGCACCCAGTCAAGGATCACGCTCAGCCCGGCGGCGTGAGCGGCATTGATGAAGTAGCGGAAATCATCGCGCGTACCAAAGCGGCGCGTCGGCGCATACAGCCCCGTCGGCTGGTAGCCCCAACTGCCGTCGAACGGGTGTTCGTTAATCGGCAGCAGCTCCAGATGGGTAAAGCCCATCCATTTGGCATACGGCACCAGTTGATCCGCCAGTTCGCGATAGCTTAGCCAGAAGTTGTTGTCCGTGTGGCGGCGCCAGGAACCGAGGTGGACTTCATAGATAGAGATCGGCGCGTCGAAGCGGTTGGCCTGCTTGCGCTCTTCGGTCTGCACGATTTTCTCCGGCAGACCGCAAATCAGCGACGCGGTGTCCGGGCGCATTTGCGCTTCGAAGGCGTAAGGGTCGGCTTTGACTCGCAACTTGCCGTGAGCGTCGATCATTTCGAATTTGTAGAGCTGGCCGTTATGCGCGCCGGGGATGAACAACTCCCAAATGCCCGATTCACGCCGCAGGCGCATCGGGTGGCGGCGACCGTCCCAGTAGTTGAACTGCCCGACCACCGACACGCGCTGCGCGTTCGGTGCCCAGACGGAAAAGCGTGTCCCGGTAATACCGTCCATCGTATCGGCGTGCGCGCCGAGCGTTTCGTAAGGGCGAAGATGTGTGCCTTCTGAAAGCAGCCAGGCATCCATCTCTTGTAAAAGAGGACCAAAACTGTAGGGATCGTCGATCAAGTTTTCATGACCATGCCAGAGCACGGCAAGCTGATAACGGAAAAGATTTTTACGCCGTGGAACCACACCCGCAAAAAAACCACGTGAATCGAGGCACTCCAGTTTGCCTACCTTACGGCCGGTTTTAAGTTCAATTACCCACACTTCCGCAGCGTCGGGTAACAGCGCGCGGACTTCCAGCCCGGCTTCGGTAATGTGCATACCCAGCACCGAGAAGGGGTCAGCAAAATGACCTGCAATAAGCGCATTTATCACGTCTCTATCAATACGATCGGACATGGTATTCATCCTGTTTTTTCTAATGTCGCCCTATTTAAGCGCTCCGGCGCGACTTTTAATGTGACCTGAACGGTGCGGCACAAAGTGCGTCCTCTTGCTCCGTCCTACCTCAGGTAAGAAATGACTCTTCCATAAAGCATAGCCAACGACGAAATGACTCCTGATAAAAAATAAAACCTCTGCGCATAACTCCGTGTCGTGCGCAAAAAAAGGGGGTGAAAATCACCCCCCGTTATTAGCAAATTGTTAGGCCAGCTGTCGCAACATGCGGCGAAGCGGCTCGGCGGCGCCCCACAGGAGCTGGTCCCCGACGGTGAAGGCCGAGAGATACTCCGGCCCCATGTTCAGTTTACGCAGGCGCCCCACCGGTGTGGTCAGCGTGCCGGTAACGGCAGCAGGGGTCAGTTCACGCATGGTGATATCGCGATCGTTTGGCACCACTTTCGCCCACGGATTGTGCGCAGCCAGCAGCTCTTCGACGGTCGGAATAGACACATCTTTTTTCAGTTTAATGGTGAATGCCTGGCTGTGGCAGCGCAGCGCGCCGACGCGCACGCACAAACCATCAACCGGGATCACTGTAGAAGTGCTGAGGATTTTGTTGGTCTCAGCCTGGCCTTTCCACTCTTCGCGGCTCTGGCCGTTGTCGAGCTGTTTGTCGATCCACGGGATCAGACTGCCCGCCAGCGGAACGCCGAAGTTATCGACCGGCAGGTCACCGGAGCGGGAAAGCGCCGTGACTTTGCGTTCGATATCCAGAATCGCCGAGGCCGGGTTCGCCAGCTCGTCTGCAACATGGCTGTGCAACTGACCCATCTGTGCCAGCAGTTCGCGCATATGGCGCGCGCCGCCGCCGGAAGCGGCCTGGTAGGTGGCAACGGAAACCCACTCCACCAGATCCTTCGCGAACAGGCCGCCCAGGGACATCAGCATCAGGCTGACAGTACAGTTGCCGCCGACAAAGGTTTTCACGCCGTTGTTCAGGCCGTCAGTAATAACGCCCTGGTTCACCGGGTCGAGAATAATGATGGCGTCGTCTTTCATACGTAGAGAGGAAGCGGCGTCAATCCAGTAACCCTGCCAGCCGCTTTCACGAAGCTTTGGATAGATTTCGTTGGTATAATCGCCGCCCTGGCAGGTCACTATAATATCTAGTGCCTTCAGCGCTTCCAGATTGAAGGCGTCCTGAAGCGTGCCCGTAGAGGCTCCGCCGAACGCGGGCGCAGCTTGCCCGAACTGGGAAGTGGAGAAGAAGATCGGGCGGATGGCGTCAAAATCGCGCTCTTCGATCATGCGTTGCATGAGGACAGAGCCGACCATACCGCGCCAGCCGATAAAACCAACGTTTTTCATAAAGTATGTTCCTGCAGAGGTGTGTGCTGTGTGTGTCAACCCGTATCCAACGGGTATAGCCTTCACATTACAAAATGCTGCCAAAGTCGCAAGTGAAATTAATCAATGATTGCGCTGCGATCAGTAATACCACTAATTACAATAGAAACCACAGGGTTTATCAGGGATAACAAATAATGACTGAAATCATTTCCGCGGCGGTGCTTTTGATCCTGATTATGGATCCGCTTGGGAACCTGCCCATCTTTATGTCGGTGCTGAAACACACCGAGCCGAAGCGCCGCCGGGCGATCATGATCCGCGAGCTGCTCATCGCCCTGCTGGTGATGTTTATCTTCCTGTTCGCGGGGGAAAAGATCCTCGCGTTCCTGAATCTGCGCGCCGAGACGGTGTCGATTTCCGGCGGCATTATTCTGTTTCTGATCGCGATTAAAATGATTTTCCCGAGCGCCGATGGCAGCAATAGCAGCGGTCTGCCTGCCGGCGAAGAGCCGTTTATCGTGCCGCTGGCGATCCCGCTGGTCGCCGGGCCGACGATTCTGGCGACACTGATGCTGTTGTCACATCAGTATCCGAATCAGATGAGCCATCTGGTGATTGCCCTGCTGATCGCCTGGGGCGGGACTTTTATCATCCTGTTGCAGTCATCCCTGTTCCTGCGCCTGCTCGGTGAGAAAGGGGTGAACGCGCTGGAGCGTCTGATGGGGTTGATTCTGGTGATGATGGCGACGCAGATGTTCCTGGACGGGATTCGGGCGTGGATGAAAGGGTGAAAAAAGCAAAAGGCAACCTTACGGTTGCCTTTTGAGTGTTTGCTCCCTCTCCCTCAAGGGAGAGGGAATCGATCGGTGATTAGCTCAGCAGCGTAAACGCAATCATCCCGACAATCGCGCCTGTCGTGCCGAGGATGGTTTCCATCAGCGTCCAGGTTTTCAGGGTTTGCGCTTCGGTCGCGCCGGTAAATTTACCGAACAGCCAGAAGCCTGCGTCGTTCACGTGGGAGACCACAATCGAACCGCCCGCGATACAGATAGACAGGGCCGCCATCTGCGCACCGGAGTAGTTCAGCTGTTCAATCACCGGCATCACCAGGCCAACCGCCGTCAGACAAGCGACCGTGGCGGAACCCTGAATGATGCGCACCGCCGCTGCCAGCACGAAGCAAGTCACGGCAATCGGCAAGCCCATTCCGGTCAACGCTTCGCCCAGAGCCGGGCCAACGCCGGAATCCACCAGCACTTGCTTGAACACACCGCCCGCACCGATCACCAGCAGAATAATCCCCGCCGGTTGCAGCGCCGCGCCGCAGATTTCCATCACGCGGTCTTTCGGCATCCCCTGACGCATCGCCAGGCCGTAGATCGCCACCAGACACGCCACCAGAATCGCGGTGAACGGATGGCCGATAAACTCAAACCATTCGTAGGCATTCGACCCGACCGGCACAAAGCGTGCGGCGATGGTTTTCAGGCCCACCAGCACTAAAGGCAGCAGGATCAGCGACAGGCTGAAGCCGAACGATGGCATTTTGCCTTCGCCCAGGTGCGGCTCGCTGATGTCATCAGGAATATGCAGCTCAACGTAGCGGCTGATAAAGTTGCCCCACAGCGGTCCGGCAATAATCATCCCCGGGATCGCGGCGCACAGGCCAATCAAAATCATCCAGCCAAAATCAGCGTGCATCTGGGAAGCCAGCAGCATTGGCGCAGGCCCAGGCAGCAGGAACGCTGCGGCCGCTGCCACGCCCGCAAACAGCGGAATGACCAGCTTCACGAGGTTGGTGCCGGTATGACGCGCCATCGAGAACGCGACGCTAATCAGCAGCACCACGGCCACTTCGAAGAACAGCGGCAGCGCACAAATCAGACCGGCCAGACCAATCGCATAATGCGCGCGGCTGTGACCGAAGGATTTGAGCATCTTGACGGCAATCTGATCGACCGCGCCCGTCTCATGCAAAATCTTGCCAAACATCGCGCCCAGCGCGACCACAATCGCCAGGAAACCCAGCGTGCCTCCCATCCCTTTTTCCATTGTCGCTGCGATTTTATCGAGCGGCATACCGGAAAAGAGACCTGCACCAATAGAAACCACCATCAAAGCGACGAAGGCATGCATACGCGCCTTCATCACTAAAAACAGCAGCAGCAAAACCGAGCCGACTGCCGTCAAAACAAGCGTTAAAGTTGTCACTGCTTACTGCCTTTTTTTAATGACCTCAATGGTGCTGGCAACAACACCGTCCAGCGGCTGATCGATATCGACGATCAGAACATCGCTTTCGTCCGCACCCGGTTCCTGCAGCGCGTCGAACTGCGTCACCAGCATCTGAGTTTTGAAGAAATGACCTTTACGCGCTTTCAGACGGCTTTCGATGACCTCGAAATCGCCTTTCAGATAGATAAAGGAGAGGTTTGGATTACCGTCACGCAGCAGATCGCGATAGGTCTTTTTCAGCGCCGAACAGACAATCAGCGACACTTTGTTGGTGCGCTGCATCGCAAACGCGGCATCGTTCAGCGCCTGCAACCACGGCTTACGATCGTCGTCGTTCAGCGGCTCGCCAGCGGCCATTTTGGTGATGTTGCTGCGTGGATGGAGGAAGTCGCCATCCAGAAACGCGGCCTGGAGCTGATGCGCCACTTCGCTGGCGACGGCAGATTTACCGCTACCGGAAACGCCCATCAGAACGTAAACGTGGTGATCGAGATTTGTCGTGCTCAAAGGGTGCCCCTCAGTCAATTGTTACGGGTAACAGTTATCGGTAACATTGTCCTGCCGGGGCTATAGAGAAGCAATATCCATTCGTGCGCGAAGTGAATAAGTGTGAGCTACTTCAAATTTGTCAGACTAAATTGATCCACCCGGTGACAAGGTGAAACCTAAATCTAACATTTTAGGTGTTACAACTTCACCTCGAATGCGCGCCAGCAGGCGTTCTGCACCGATGCGGCCCATACGTTCGCGCGGCGTCAGGACACTCGCCAGACGCGGCTCCATCACCTGCCCGATATCGTGACCGTGGAAGCCAGCAATAGCGATATCGTCAGGGATTTTTAGCCCAAGACGCTGGCATTCAAAGGCCGCACCGACCGCAAGGTCATCGTTGGTACAGAAAATGCCATCAAGCTGCGGATATTCCCGGCGTGCCTGGCGCATGAGCTCAATACCGGACGAATAGGAAGACGACTGCTCAACCATCACGCTGTACGGCGTTAAGTTCGCGTCGAGCATGGCCTGCTCATAGCCCTTCTGTTTGATGATAGTACGTTCATCGAGACGTGCGCCGAGATACGCCACATGGCGATGACCGCGTGCGAGGATGGCGGCTGTCATTTGACGTGCGGCTTCGAAGTTATCGAACCCAACGGCGATATCCAGGCACGGCGATTGGCTGTCCATCAGCTCGACCACCGGAATACCGGCGACTTCGATCATCTTCAGGGTGCGAGGCGTGTGCGTACGTTCGGTTAAGATCAGGCCGTCGATGTTCCAGGAAAGCATCGATTCAAGACGTTCTTCTTCCAGTTCCGGTTTGTATCCGTAGTGCGCGAGCATGGTTTGATAACCGTAGGCGTCGGTAACGCTTTCGATTCCGCGCAGCACTTCGGCGAAGACCTGGTTAGTTAAAGAAGGAAGCAGAACACCGACCGCACGGCTGGTGGCATTGGAGAGAATATCGGGCGCGCGGTTGGGGATATAACCCAGTTCATCGAGAGCAGCGGCAATCTTGCCACGCAACGCCAGAGAAACCTGTTCCGGGTTACGCAAAAAGCGGCTGACCGTCATTTTGGTCACGCCGACGCGATCGGCCACATCCTGAAGTACGGGTCGTTTCTTTTTCATCGTCCTGAGAGAAGCCTTTAATGAGACATTCTCTCAGTTTATCACGGACAAAGGCCAACCTTCCCCTGTCAAATGTGGAAGGTTGGCCTTTTATCATAATTAATACACTAAATCATTCGAGTTGCATCAAGGCGGCAACGCAGCAAATCCCCGGGAGCGTACATAAGTACGCGACCGGGGTGAGCGAGGAAAGCCAACGAAGATGCGGCTTGAAGGATGACGTGTATTTATACTGGCGGCAGATCGAAGAGCAGTATTTCACTTTCGCTGTCGGCATGAACGGACAACGCCTGCTCATCCCAAATCGCCAGACCGTCGGCGGTGGTGGCTTTAGTCCCGTTGATGGTGACTTCGCCTTTCACTACCTGAATCCACACGCGGCGGTTCGCGGCAATCTGATGCACAGACTGTTCGTTTTTCGCCAGCGCCCAACGGTACAGCTCCATATCCTGATGCACTTTCAGGGAGCCATCACGCGCATCCGGGGAAAGTACCAGCTGTTTGCCCTGCAGGGCGTCAAAGCGGCGCTGCTCGTAGCGCGGCGTGATGCCGGTTTCTTCTGGAATGACCCAGATTTGATACAGGTGCAGTTTTTCGGTTTTGCTCGGGTTGTACTCCGAGTGACGCACCCCGGTACCGGCGCTCATAATCTGGAACTCGCCAGCCGGAACCTGCTCTTCGTTACCCATACTGTCTTTGTGCGCTACGGCGCCTTCCAGCACATAAGTCAGGATTTCCATGTCTTTGTGCGGATGGGTACCGAAGCCCTGACCTGCGTCAATCACGTCATCGTTAATCACGCGCAGTGCCGAGAAGCCCATGAAGTTCGGGTCGTAATAGTCCGCGAACGAGAAGGTATGCCATGAGTCCAGCCAGCCATGATTTGCGTGACCACGATCGCCTGCTTTACGTAAAAAGATCATTGTTTTTCACCCCAGTTCGTTTCGATGGAGTAAGTGTGGACGCAAACGGCCAGGGATCATAGAGGGTGAAAATTGACTCCTCTGTTCAAAAATTATGAACAAGCCCAGAGGAGTCTTTTTAGCTTACTTCGCGAGGGTAATCGTGGCCGGAGAAGCCTGCTCGAACCCGCGCTCAAGGATCTCCAGATTGGTCAGAACTTCAGATTCCTTGACGTAATTCGGCGCACCTTCGGTGAGGGTGGCGAACAGCGCATCGTAGACGCGGCCATAGTCGCCGGTTTCCGGTATAAGCTGCTCTTTCACCGTCACGCCTTCGCGATTGACGTACTCCAGTTGGCCTACCGATTCATCCGCCGCAAAGCCCGGTTCGCCCGGCATGATATTGGCCTTCAGGCTGGTTTCCTGCTGGTCGATGCCGTATTTGATAAACGAGCCGCGAGTGCCGTGCACGATAAATTTCGGGTAATCGGTTTTCACCAGATGGCTGGTTTTGACGATGGCTTTCAGGTCGCCATAGAACAGCTGCGCTTCAAAGGTGTCGTCCGGGTTGGCTTTGTTGCGCAGGCTGCGAATGTCATACGACACGTGATCCGGGCGGCCAAACAGGGAGATTATCTGGTCCATTGTATGCACGCCCAAACCGTAAAACGCGCCGTCCTGCGGCAGACCGGGCTTGGTTTCTGCCACCGGGCGATACATGTCGAAATGGCTTTCGATCTCGACGATATCGCCCAGTTTCCCGCTCTCAATGGCCTGTTTCGCTAACAGGAAGCAGGTATCAAAGCGACGGTTCTGGTACGGCGTGACGGTCAGCCCTTTGCTTTTTGCCAGCGCAAACAACTCTTTGGCTTCAGCCATTGTCGGCGTGAAAGGCTTTTCCACCAGCACGTTTTTGCCTGCTTCTAGCGCGCGTTTCGCGTACTCAAAGTGGCTGTCAGCGTGGGTGCAGACGATCACCAGTTTGACCTGCGGATCGTTTAAGACCTCATCAAGATCGCTGGTGAAATGAATGTGGGAATACTGTGGGGACTGCTCTTCTGGCTTCGCATGGCGGCGGAAAATGTGCGCCACATGCCAGCTGTCTTTACGGTTGAGAACATACGGAAGGTGATAGCGGGTGGTGCTTTTACCAAATCCAATAAATGCGCAATGTAATGTCATGGCTCAGTCCTTGTTAAGGTTGCTGGGACTACCATAGCGCAAGTTTTCCCATCGCCCCAACAAATGCTCGCGCATCAGCCGTCGGCGACGCAGACAGTTTGCGCACGGCAAGCGCGCAGCAACCGGAGCGTACTTAATGTACGTGAGGATTGCGAGCACTTCTCGGGGGCAAAGTGGCAAGTAAGACAGGCTGAAACAGGATAAAAAAAAGCCAGCGCTAGGCTGGCTAAAGTAATACTGGAAGCAATGTGAGCAATGTCGTGCTTTCAGGTTTCCGTAGAGGTCTTCCTGAACGCGAGACAATAATAATCATTCTCATTCGCACTTGTCCAATACTTTTTGCAAAAAAGTGAGTTGACTCACCTTTCAAACTCCATGATGTTAAAGAGGACATTAACCTAACGAGGATGAAGGAATGAGTGAGATAGTGATACGCCACGCTGAACCGAAAGATTACGACGCGATCCGTCAGATCCACGCCCAGCCGGAGGTGTACCACAACACACTACAAGTTCCTCATCCGTCTGAAGAGATGTGGCATGACCGGCTAACGGAACGCGTCGGCGTCAAGCAGCTGGTCGCCTGTATTGACGATATCGTGGTCGGCCATCTGAGCATTGAAGTGACGCAGCGCCCGCGCCGTAGTCACGTAGCCGATTTTGGCATTTGCGTGGGCGCACAGTGGCACAATCGTGGCGTCGCCAGCGCGCTGATCCGCACCATGATTGATATGTGTGACAACTGGCTGCGCGTTGATCGTATTGAGCTGACGGTGTTTGTCGACAACGAACCGGCGATCGCGGTGTACCGCAAGTACGGTTTTGAAATCGAAGGGACCGGCAAAAAATATGCTCTGCGCAACGGTGAGTATGTGGATGCGTATTATATGGCGCGGGTGAAATAATCGTTGCGAATTGCCGGGTGGCGCTGCGCTTACCCGGCCTACGTTCGTGCCGTTGTAGGCCGGGTAAGGCGAAGCCGCCACCCGGCAAACAATCAGTACCCTGCCGTCAAATCATCCACCGACCGCGGGTCCGATGCGCCAGAAAGCGTTCCGTCGGGCGCGACCACAATACTCTGCGTACTGCCCATCGCCTCTTTCACCACCACCTTCTGCCCACGCTGCTCCAGAAGTTTGATGGTGTCCGGGCTAAAGCCTTTCTCCACGCGCAACTCATCCGGCAGCCACTGATGGTGGAAGCGCGGTGCGTTGGTCGCTTCCGCCACGTTCATACCAAAATCGATGCTGTTGACCACCATTTGCAGCACCGTCGTGATAATACGGCTCCCGCCAGGACTGCCCGTCACCAGCCAGGTTTTACCGTCTTTCACCACGATGGTCGGTGACATCGACGACAGCGGACGTTTCTTCGGCCCGACGGCATTCGCATCGCCGCCCACCAGCCCATAGACGTTCGGCACGCCCGGTTTGGCGGAGAAATCATCCATTTCGTTATTGAGCAGTATCCCGCTGTTCCCCGCGACAATCCCAGTGCCAAACACGGTGTTGAGCGTGTAAGTCACCGCCACCGCGTTACCGTCTTTATCCACCACCGAGAAGTGGGTGGTCTGATTGCTTTCATACGGCGCGAGTTTGCCGGGGCGGATCTGGCTCGACGGCTTAGCCTTGTTGATATCAATCTGATCCGCCAGCGATTTGGCGTAGGCTTTGTTGGTCAGCGCCTGCCACGGCACTTTCACAAAATCCGGATCGCCGAGGTATTCCGAGCGGTCGGCATAGGCATATTTTTCCGCCTCGGCCATCACCTGCATCGCATCGGCGCTACCAAAGCCAAATTTGTGCATATCGAAGTTTTCAAGAATATTGAGGATCTGCACGATGTGAATCCCACCGGAGGACGGTGGCGGCATGGAGAACACCTGATACCCGCGATACTCTCCGCTGATCGGCGTGCGTTCCACCGCTTTGTACTCCGCCAGATCCGCTTTGGTGATAAGCCCCCCGTTCTTGTGCATCTCGTCGGCAATCTGGTCGGCAATCGCCCCTTTATAGAAGGCGTCTGGGCCGTTTTCGGCAATCAGTTCCAGGCTTTTGGCGAGATTTTTCTGCACCAGCTTATCGCCCTTCTTCAGCGGTTCGCCGTCTTTCCAGAAGATGGCTTTGCTGTTTTCGTGATTCGGGATCACTTCGCTGCCGTAGGTTTTGAGATCGTCCGCCAGGGCGTCATTGACCACAAACCCGTCGCGCGCCAGTTTGATCGCTGGTTGCACCACTTTATTCAGCGGCAGCGTGCCGTATTTTTCCAGCGCCAGCGAGAAGCCAGCGACCGTGCCCGGCGTGCCGCTCGCCAGATGCGAGGTCAGGGATTTTTTGCTGTCCGGGTTGCCCTGATCGTCAAGGAACATATCGCGCGTGGCCTGATTCGGCGCCATTTCACGGAAGTCGATAGAAGTGGTTTTGCCGTCTTTGGTGCGCAGCAGCATAAAGCCCCCGCCACCGAGATTCCCCGCCTGCGGATGCGTTACCGCCAGGGCATAACCCACGGCGACGGCGGCGTCGACGGCATTACCGCCCTGTTTGAGAATATCCACGCCGACCTGCGTAGCCATCGCATCAACGGACGCCACCATCCCCTGCTTCGCCCGCACGGGATGGAAAACATCTTCTTCCACGCCGTAGGAGACTGGCGGTGCGGCAGGCGGATTCGCCGCCACGGTAAATGTGCCGCCGGCCATCAGCGCAGCGATCGCTACCCAGCGCAAAAACGTTGGTTTTATCATTGTTGTTCTCCAGGTGAAGGGAGCCAAATTCCCGTTTAAGCCTGGTTCACAACTCCTAAAAAATCATCGTGGTGGCGGATTCGAGGTAAACTTAAGAGAAGCCTCAGAAGGAGGAAATGACAATGAAACGTTTACTGATCTTAACGGCACTGCTTCCGTTCGCCGTGCTCGCACAGCCACTCAATACCATGAACAACCCGAACCAGCCGGGATATGAAATCCCGAGCCAGCAGCGGATGCAGACCCAGATGCTGGGCCAACAGCAGCAGCAAAAAGGGATGTTGAATCAGCAGTTGAAAACCCAGACTCAGCTTCAGCAGCAGAGCCTGCAAAATCAGATGAATAACAACACGCAGATGATTCAGCAGGGCCAGCCGCGGGTGCAGCCGTTGCCGAATCCGAACGGTGGGATGTTAAGCGGCGGGACGAGCAGCGGTCAGCAGCAACATATGCTGCCGCCACGCTCGAACGGCGATATGCTCAATAATCCGCAGAATTAAAGTTCGGGCCAATCACGTCAATCGCATCGGTGCAGATGCAATCCACGCCCCAGCGCAGCAACTCCGCCGCACGCTGGGGTTTGTTCACCGTGTAAACCAGGATGTGCAATCCAGCGTCTTTCAGCATATTCACGCGCGCCTCATCCAGCAGGCGATGGTTCAGGTGGATCGACACGCACTCTAAGCGGGTGGTCAGCTCGCGCCAGTCGTCACGCCATTCGTCCAGTAATAATCCGCGCGGCAGTTCCGGTGCAGCTGCTTGTGCTGCTTCGAGGGCGTCAATTTCAAACGACGACAGCAGCGGTGCGGTCATCCCCTCCCACATTTCGCGCGCGGCCAGCGCAATCACTTTCCCGGTGAGCGGCCCGGTGCCTGTGGTCGGTTTGATTTCGATATTGGCCATCATCCCGTGCTGACGACAGCGGTCTGCCACTTCCGCCAGCAGCGGCAGCGGTTCGCCTTTGAACTCGCCGCTGAACCAGCTTCCGGCGTCCACTTTCAGCAGATCGCGCCACGGCAGTTCGCCCGCCACACCCCAGCCGTTGCTGGTGCGCTCAAGGTTATCGTCGTGCAACAGGAAAATTTCGCCATCTTTCGACAGCTTGGCGTCAAACTCGATCATCTGATGACCGTAAGACGCGCCCTTATCAATCGCTGCCAGGGTGTTTTCCGGTGCTCGTTTCCCGCCGCCACGGTGGGCGACGATGTGAGGATATGGCCAGTTACTCATACGCGTTGTCCTGTTTCACCATCAAATAAGTGCAGGTGATTTTCCGGCAGATGCAGCCACAGCGTGCTGCCCGCCTTTGGGCGTTCCTGATGCGCGAGGCGCACCACCAGCTTTTGATCGCCCCAGCGCCCGTGCGCCAGGTTGTCCGCACCCAGCATCTCCAGCATGTCCATCACCAGGGGCACGCCGCCTTCCGCCTGCGAGCTTAGCGCAATATGTTCCGGGCGGATACCGAGCGTCATTTTACGCCCGGCGTAGCCGCGATAAAACCAGTTCACTGGCAGCGCCATACCGCTATCCAGCTCAAAATGGGTGCCAGCATTGCTGATGCGCCCTTCCAGCAAGTTCATCGCCGGACTACCGATAAAGCTGGCAACGAAGCGGCTGGCCGGTTTTTCGTACACTTCCACAGGCGTACCGATCTGCTCAGCGATGCCTTTGTTCATCACCATCACGCGCTGGGCGAGGGTCATGGCTTCGACCTGATCGTGGGTGACGTACAGAGAGGTGGTTTTCAGGCGACGATGCAGATGCTGCAGTTCGAGGCGCATCTGCACGCGCAGTTTAGCGTCGAGGTTGGAGAGCGGCTCGTCGAACAGGAACACCGCCGGATCGCGCACGATCGCCCGGCCCATCGCCACGCGCTGGCGCTGGCCGCCGGAGAGCTCGCGCGGGCGACGTTTCAGCAGCCCATCCAGCTCCAGAATGCGCGCGGCCTCTTTCACTTTCTCTTCGATATGGCCCTTGCCCATCCCGCGGATTTTCAGGCCCCAGGCCATGTTCTCTTCCACGCTCATGTGCGGATACAGGGCGTAGTTTTGGAACACCATCGCGATCCCGCGATCTTTCGGTTCCATTTCGGTCACGCGCTGGCGGTCAATCCAGATATCACCGCTGGTCACGCGCTCAAGCCCGGCCACCATACGCAGCAGCGTCGATTTCCCGCAGCCGGACGGGCCGACCATCACGATAAATTCGCCGTCCGCCACGTCGAGCGTCAGGGGTTGAATCACCTGGGTTTTGCCGTCCCAGCTTTTGGTTACTGCCTGTAATTTTAATCCAGCCATCTTATTTCTCACTGTCTACTAAACCACGCACGAACGCGCGTTGCATGGCTAAAACGATAACGACCGGGGGAATCAGCGTGAGCAGCATTGCCGCCATCACCTGGTTCCAGAGGGTGGTGCCTTCGCCGGTAGCGATCATGCCTTTGATGCCCGCCACGGCGGTGCCGAGATTGACGTCCTGCACAATCAGCAGCGGCCACAGATACTGGTTCCAGCCGTAGATAAAAGTGATCACAAACAGCGCCGCGAGATTGGTTTTGGAAAGCGGTAGCACGATGTCGCGGAAGAAACGCATCGGCGAGGCACCGTCGATGCGCGCGGCTTCAATCAGCTCGTCCGGCAGGGTCATAAAGAACTGACGGAACAGGAAGGTCGCGGTCGCCGAGGCCATCAGCGGCAGGGTCAGGCCCGCGTAGCTGTCGAGCATTCCAAGATTGGCGATCACTTCCACAGTCGGGAAGATACGTACTTCGACCGGCAGCATCAGGGTGATAAAGATCATCCAGAAGAACAGGTTACGCAGCGGAAAACGGAACCAGACGATAGCGAAGGCCGAGAGCATCGAGACCACGATTTTGCCGACCGTAATGCTAAACGCCATGATGAAGCTGTTGAGCATCATCAGCCAGAACGGCGCGCTGTTAACCCCAACGCCCTGGGTCCAGATGGTCGCCATATTCTCGAAAAGATGGCCGCCGGGAATGAGCGTCATCGGGGTGTCGAAGACCGCTTTGGTATCCAACGTAGCGGCAACAAAGGCCACGTAAAGTGGGAACAGAATGACGACGATCCCGAGAATTAACATGGTGTGGCTGAAAATCGTCAGCCCCGGACGGTTCTCAATCATTGGTAGCGCACCTTACTTTCGACATAGCGGAACTGAACCACCGTCAGCACAATCACCAGCCCCATCAGTACCACGGACTGCGCGGCAGAGGCTGACAGATCCAGACCGGCAAAGCCTTCGCGATAGATTTTGTAGATAAGCGTGGTGGTCGCTTGCACCGGTCCACCGGCGGTGGCGGCGTCGATCACCGGGAAGGTGTCGAAGAAGGCGTACACCAGGTTGACCACCAGCAGGAAGAAACTGACCGGCGCAATCAGCGGCAGCGCCAGTTTGAAGAAGCGGCGAATCGGCCCAGCGCCGTCAATCGCGGCGGCTTCAACCAGCGATCGCGGTATGGATTGCAGCGCAGCAAAGAAGAACAGGAAGTTGTAGCTGATCTGCTTCCACACTGAGGCGAAGACCACCAGAAACATCGCCTGCCCACTGTTTTGCGCGTGGTTCCAGTCGTAGCCAAATTCACCGAGGAAATGGGTAATCAGCCCACGCCCTGGGTTAAACAGGAAGATCCACAGCACGGCGGCAACGGCGGGTGCCACGGCGTAAGGCAGCAGCATCAGCGTCTGATACAGACGGCTGCCGCGCACCACGTAATCGACCAGTGCGGCGAAAAACAGCGACACCGCAAGGCCGCTGAACGTCACCAGGGCGCTGAATTTGATCGTCGTCCAGAAGGAGTCGAGGTAATAGCTGTCGTGCCAGAGTGCGACGAAGTTATCCAGCCCAACAAACTGGCTGGAGAGCCCGAACGGATCGACGCTTTGTACCGAGTACCACAGCGCTTCGCCCGCAGGCCAGATGAAAAAGATAACGGTGATAATCAGCTGCGGGGCGACCAGCAAATAGGGCAGCCAGCGCGAACGGAATACCGGACGGGATGATGACATAGAGGGACTCTTTTCCAGAAAACGCCGGGTGGCGGCTTCGCCTTACCCGGCCTACAAGGTGCATTTTCTCCCTCTCCCCGTGGGAGAGGTTTGGGCTGAGGGCATCCGCCCGCATTAAACCTGTAGGCCGGATAAGCGCAGCGCCATCCGGCAAAAACATTAAGACTTGGTCGACTGTTCAAAGCGGCGCAGCAGTTGATTCCCGCGCTCTACTGCGGAATCCAGCGCCTGCTGTGGCGTTTTCTTGCCGGTCCAGACGCTTTCCAGTTCTTCATCCACGATGGTACGAATCTGCGGCATGTTGCCCAGACGCAGACCTTTGGTGAACGGTAACGGCGGCTTGTTCAGCATCTGGCGGGTGGCGATATCCGCACCTGGGTTTTTGTCGTAGAAGCCCTGCTCACGTGTCAGGTCGTAGGCGGCTTTGGTGATCGGCAGATAGCCCGTCTTCTGGTGCCACTCGGCAGCAATTTCTGGTTTTGCGAGGAAGTCGAGGAACTCCGCCACGCCTTTATAGGTGCCGTTGTCTTTGCCCTGCATCACCCACAGGCTCGCTCCGCCGATGATGGCGTTCTGCGGTGCGCCTTTAACATCCGCGTCGTAAGGCATCATGCCCACGCCGTAGTTGAATTTGGCGTAGTGACGGATATCCGCCAGCGATCCGGAAGAGGCGGTGGTGATGGCGCAGTCGCCGTTGTAGAACTTCTCGGTGGATTCGTCTTTACGTCCGAAGTAGCTGAAATCGCCTTTCTTGTTCAACGCTTCCAGCAGGGCGATGTGCTTCACCTGCTCCGGCTTGTTGAACTCGAGTACCGCGTCGGTGCCGTCAAAGCCGTTGTTTTTGGTGGCGACCGGCAGACCGTGCCAGGCGCTAAAGTTTTCGATCTGGATCCAGCCCTGCCAGCCGCTCGCATAGCCGCACTTCATGCCTGCTGCTTTCAGTTTGGCGGTGTACTCGGCCAGGTCTTGCCAGGTTTTCGGCGGCTGATCCGGGTTCAAACCGGCTTTTTTGAAGGCGTCTTTGTTGTAGTACAGAACCGGCGTGGAGCTGTTAAACGGCTGGGAAAGTAAATGCCCGGTTTTGGAGTCGGTGTAGTAACCGGAAACCGTTGGCACGAACTGAGATTCATCAAAGTTAATGCCCGCGTCTTTAAACACTTCATAGACCGGCTTGATCGCTTTCGAGGCCATCATGGTGGCAGTGCCGACTTCATACACCTGCAGCAGCGCCGGTGCGTTACCGGTACGGAACGCCGCGATACCCGCGCTCAGACTCTGTTCGTAGTTACCTTTGTACACCGGCACAATTTTGTAATCCGGGTGGGTATCGTTGAAACGCTGCGCCAGGGAATCAACCTCTTTGCCCAACTCCCCTTCCATCGAATGCCAGAACGGAATCGTGGTGACAGCCATTGCGTTCGTCGCAAAAGCCAGACCGATTGCCAGACCCAAAGCTG
>RCUL01000058.1_pt1 | contig 122613 bp, 115 predicted proteins | sample 2167521 | NCBI WGS metagenome assembly RCUL01 (sample SAMN09932745, study PRJNA488358) | compost metagenome | feature: garden; material: soil; isolation source: compost soil in acetic acid-enriched culture | place: Germany: Experimental Botanical Garden Goettingen | collected 2016-01-27
CTACGACCCCCTGGTCCCAAACCAGGTGCACTACCAGGCTGTGCTATGCTCCGATTCATCTCAGCTTTTGTATCGAACATCTCGTTCGGTACGGTGTGCATTCTAGGCGTGACGCTTGATAACGTCAACACCTATATTTAAAAAAAATAAAAAAACCACGTCAAATGTATATTAATCAAGCGTTTCAGGCATTTTTTATACAAATTTTAACGTTTTAGCGATGCACTGAAATTCAACATGCGATCTAAAGGTAATTTCGCACGCTCAGCAAGTGCCGAGTCTACAAATATTTCCTGATCGCCACGCTGTAATACCTCTAAAATACCATCCAGCTCATTCATTGCCATCCATGGACAATGTGCACAAGAACGACAGGTTGCACCCTCTCCGGCTGTTGGTGCTTCAACCAAAATTTTGTTGGGCACCGCTTGTTGCATTTTGTAGAAAATACCCCGATCAGTTGCCACAATCAGTCGTTCATTTGGCAAAGTTTGCGCAGCTTTGATTAGTTGCGAAGTACTTCCAACGGCATCAGCAACATCCACCACTGACTCAGGTGACTCAGGATGTACCAGCACCGCAGCATCAGGATAAAGCGCTTTCATTTGTGCAATGCCACGTGCACGGAATTCTTCATGCACAATACATGCACCATCCCAAAGCAGCATGTCTGCGCCCGTTTTCTTTTGGATATAACGACCTAAATGCTGATCAGGCGCCCAAATAATTTTTTCACCCAAACTGTCTAGATGCTCAATAATTTCGACCGCGCAACTTGAGGTCACCACCCAATCAGCACGGGCTTTAACGGCTGCTGAAGTGTTGGCATAGACCACTACTGTATGGTTTGGATGGGCATCACAAAACTGACTAAACTCTTCAACAGGACAACCCAAATCTAAAGAACATGTGGCTTCCAAAGTGGGCATCAGAATGGTTTTATTCGGTGATAAAATTTTTGAGGTTTCACCCATAAATTTAACCCCCGCCACCACCAAGGTCGATGCTGGATGATCACGACCAAAACGTGCCATTTCCAATGAATCAGAAACACAGCCACCACTTAACTCCGCCAATTCCTGCACTTCAGGATCACAATAGTAATGCGCTACCAATACCGCATCGCGCTTTTTCAACTCAGCTAAGATTAAGGCAAATTTTTCTTGCTTCAGTTCTTCACTGAGCTTTGAGTCTTTGGTTTCACCCAAACGGTCCAAATGCGCCTGCACAATTGATTTTGCGTCATTGGCAATTAAATTGGTCGCATTGTTCATCATTCATTCATCCCTTCATGCTTGTCGGCAAGCAAGTCCCGCACTTAATTTATTGGCCAAATGGCTTCTCGGCTTTTGACCAATCATTCAAAAGTTCTTATGGTAAAAAAGCCTCCAAAGGAGGCTTTTTTAAACTCGTCAAAATTAAGAGCGATAATCCGCATTAATCTTTACATAGTCATAAGATAAGTCACAGGTATACACTGTGTCTTTCGCTGCCCCGCGTCCTAGATCTACACGAATGGTCATTTCAGCTTGTGACATTACACGAGCACCTTCCGCTTCCGTGTAATCGACAGCTGCGCCACCATCCTTACAGATTTGCACATCATCTAACCAAACTTGGATTTTTTCAACATCTAAATTTTTAACCCCAGCATAACCAATCGCTGCCAAGATACGTCCCCAGTTCGGATCTGACGCAAAAAACGCAGTTTTAACCAAAGGTGAATGCGCAATACTATAAGCAATATCGCAGCATTCTTGCGTGTCATACCCACCGTCAACAGCAACTGTAATAAACTTGGTTGCGCCTTCACCATCACGCACAATCAGTTGTGCAAGACGTTTCATCATACGCGTGAGTACATCTAGCACTATGGCATAGCGTGCATCTTGGGTTGAGGTGATTTCAATACCACCCGCTTGCCCCGTCGCTGCAAAAATACAGGAGTCATTGGTTGAAGTATCACCATCAATGGTAATTCGGTTGAAAGAAACATTGACCGTTTCGCTCAACAGTTGCTGAACCAACTCGCGGCTGATAGGTGCATCGGTTGCAACATAGCCCAACATCGTTGCCATGTTGGGGCGAATCATGCCTGCACCCTTAGAAATACCCGTCATGGTATACGTAACGCCATCCAACTCGAATTGCTCAGATGCGCCTTTCGGTGTGGTGTCTGTGGTCATAATCCCAGTAGCAGCAGCATCCCAAGCATCAGCACTCAAACTATTTAATGCAGACTGTAAACCATTTAACAAACGCTCCAACGGCAATTGTTCACCAATCACCCCTGTTGAAAACGGTAACACTTCCGTTGCTTGCACACCAGCAAGCTCAGCCAATTTTGCACAAGTACGCTCAGCATTCAGCATGCCCGTCTTGCCCGTACCGGCATTGGCATTACCAGTGTTAATAATGAGATAACGCGGATTCGCCACCTGTAAGTGCGCTTTTGACACATGCACGGGCGCCGCACAGAACGCATTTTGAGTGAAAACACCCGCAACGTTCGTTCCTTCAGCAAATTCGAAAATGACAAGATCACGTCGGTTCTGATAGCGCACATAAGCTTCAGCCGTTCCGATTCTCACCCCTTTCACCACGTGCATTTGTGGCATTGATACGTCACCTACTGGCATTTTAAACGTCCAATTCATTTGTTAGAAAAAACACAGCTTATTAGAATTTTCAGAAAAAATCGAGCAGAAGACTTTGTTTGCTTTAACTTTTCAATGCACACTCATTTTTGACATAAAAAAACCAATCCGAAGATTGGTTTTATGCAGCAGCATTTGATTAATTTGAAGCAAGCTGTGCTGAGCTAGACAAAAGCGCTTGTTTAGCATTTTCTTGACTTACAGGAGAAAGCGCTGGGTTTGAAGCCACAATACGATTCACCGTTGCTGCATTTACAGGAGCAATAGCAGCCGTTTGCAGAACTACTGGGCGTTGATTTGGGTTGGCAAAGGTATAACGAATCCCTGTACGCGGACTTTGTACCGTAATATTGCCATTGGCTTGTGCCGCAGGTGCTGTAGTTGCACCGCGCGCTTGTTGAACTTTAGCTGCGGTAGTGGTATCTGCAAATGCAAAAGTTGGAAGCGCTAAAGCTACAATCATGATTGGTTTTAATACTTTTTTCATTGTCTTTCCACTTTAGAGGTTTAGATGATGAGCAACTAAATAGCATTTAATGCCTAACACTGCAAATGCTATTCACATTATGCAACGCTTTAGCTGTAATCAGAATCGTATTTGGATTGATCTTAACGTCAATTTTTCAGCCATGCCAATAAAAAGCAGAACCGAAGTTCTGCTTTTTCACTCGTTCACAGTTTAGATTTTACCGTGACACTGTTTGTATTTTAGACCTGAACCACATGGGCAAGGTGCGTTTCGACTCGCAGGTGCAGCAAACTCTTCTACTGGCTCATACTGTGCATCTACTTCTGCGAAGTGGCTTTGATCATCGGCCAACAAACCATCAAAGTCTGCATGCGACAAGTTCAATTGCATTGCTTCAGCTTGAGCTTGCTTTTGAGCTTCCATTTCAGCCAGCTCTTCAGCCGTTGGTACATGTACGCGAGATAAATCAGTCACAACATCCGATTTGATAATCGCCAACATATTTACAAATAAGTTATACGCTTCTTTTTTGTATTCTTGCTCAGGATTTTTCTGTGCATAGCCACGTAAGTGAATGCCTTGACGTAAATAATCCATCGCCGCCAAGTGATCTTTCCAGTGACGATCCAGCGAGTTCAACATGAAGTGACGCTCCAGCATAACTGCTGTTTCATCGCCCATTTGCTCACGGCGGCTACGGTAGCGCTGTACCACTTCATCAGTAATACGCTCAACCAAAGACTCTTCATCTAAACGACGGTCATCTTCCAACCATTGGTTGATTGGCAAATCAATTGCAAGGTCTTCACGTAATGCTTTTTCAAGCCCGTCAATATCCCATTGATCGTGAATTGACTCAGGTGGAATATAGTTAGAAATCACGCCTTTTATCACATCACGTTGCATCTCTTCGATGTAATCTTGCAATGTGCTTTCAGCCAAAACTTCATCACGTTGCGAGTAAATAATTTTACGCTGTTCGTTGTTGACGTCATCGTATTTCAATAAGTTCTTACGAATATCGAAGTTACGTGCCTCAACTTTGCGCTGCGCATTTTCAATCGAACGTGACACCATTTTATGCTCAATAGCTTCGTCTTCTTGTAAGCCCATCGCACGCATCATGCCCACAACACGATCACCCGCAAAGATACGCATTAAGTCATCTTCAAGGGACAAGTAGAAACGTGACACACCAGGGTCACCCTGACGCCCTGCACGACCACGAAGCTGGTTATCAATACGACGTGATTCGTGACGCTCAGAACCAATGATGTGTAAGCCACCAGAACTCAATACCATTTCATGGCTTTGTTCCCATTCGGCTTTTAAGCGTGCTTCATCTTCAGGGGTTGGGTTTTCAATTTTTGCCAGTAAAGCTTTCCAGTTACCACCGAGCAGAATGTCTGTACCACGACCAGCCATGTTGGTTGCAATCGTTACTGCTCGCGGTGCACCCGCTTGCGCAATAATATCCGCTTCACGTTCGTGTTGTTTCGCATTTAACACTTCGTGCTGAATACCAGCATCACGTAATTTATCAGAAAGAATCTCTGAGGCTTCAATGGTTGCTGTACCAATTAAAATTGGTGCTACACCCGACTCATGCACACGTTGAATTTCTTGAATAATCGCGTTGTATTTACCATTACGATTTAAATAAATTAAATCGTTTTGGTCGAGACGAATCATTGGACGGTGCGTCGGAATGATCACCACGTCTAGACCATAAATTTCTTTCATTTCCGCAGCTTCAGTATCGGCAGTACCGGTCATACCCGAAAGCTTTTTGTATAAACGGAAATAGTTCTGGAAGGTTGTAGTTGCGAGCGTTTGGTTTTCAGGCTGGATTTCTAAGCCTTCTTTTGCTTCAACTGCTTGGTGTAAACCTTCTGACCAGCGACGACCTGGCATGGTACGCCCTGTGTTTTCATCGACAATAATCACTTCACCATCATTGATGATGTAATGCACATTGCGTTGATACAAGTAATGCGCACGAATGGCAGCGGTAACATGATGAACCAAATTCAAATTGGTCGATGAATACAGGCTTTCACCTTCAGCCAACAATCCCATCTCAATCAGTTCATTTTCAACCGTTTCAAAACCAATTTCTGTCATTTCAACAGAACGTTGTTTTTCATCAATCCAGAAATGACCGCCATCCGTCACTTTTTCTTCTTTCTGTGCGTGTAGCTTGGGCGGAATACTGTTGATTGCGGCATACAACTGTGAAGAATCATCACTTTGACCTGAAATAATCAAAGGAGTACGCGCTTCATCAATTAAGATCGAATCAACTTCATCGATGATGGCATAGATCAAACCACGTTGTTTTTTCTCAGCAAGCGAGAACACCATGTTGTCACGTAGATAATCAAAGCCAAATTCGTTGTTGGTACCGTAGGTAATATCGGCACGATAGGCTTCAGCTTTCTCTGTTGGATCTTGCATGGAATAAATAATCCCGATGCTTAAACCCAAGAATTCAAAGAGCGGACGGTTTAACTCAGCATCACGCTGTGCCAAGTAGTCATTCACGGTAATGACGTGAACACCTTGAGCACTAATCGCGTTTAAATAACACGCCAAGGTACCCATCAGGGTTTTACCTTCACCTGTACGCATCTCTGCAATTTTACCTTCGTGTAAGGTAATACCACCGATCAACTGTACATCGTAATGACGCATGCCCATTACACGCTTAGCTGCTTCACGGCAAACGGCAAATGCTTCTGGGAGTAATTTATCGAGGCTTTCGCCCTTGTTATAACGTTGTTTAAATTCTTCAGTTTTTGCAGATAAGTCTGCATCGCCAAGAGCGGATATCGTCGGCTCGAGCGCATTAATCTTGTCTACGATTTTACGCATGCGTTTGAGTTCGCGCTCATTTTTGGTACCGAAGATTCCTCCGATCAGACTTGCCAACATGAATAGACTCTCTAAATCTTGCTTGTCAAATGAATATGTTTTCTTAGTCGTTATTATGGTGCTAGAAATTTGAAGTACAAGGGCTTTACACAAAACCATTTAAAAAATCTATTCATTGTTTCTAGCCCGTCGAATCTAAGGCAAACTAATGTAACAAATTTTAAACAGCCGATATAGAGATTTCATCCGAACTCATCAGGATTCAACGGTCTTTTTTAAAGTAGCGACTTTAATTGTTTGCAGTTATTCAAGGTTTTGCATTCAAGCGCTTGATTTTGCCGCAGCGAAGCTTTCACCCCCGTTATTGGGCTGACTTGGATTCATACGCTGTAGGAAACCCAAGAGTTGTTCATCATTGACTCGCATTGCGGTAAGAATCGGAACAAGCTGTACACAAGCAACTGGATAAATATTATTCGCATTCTGACCTCGAGCTAACTCTTGTTCGAGAGCCTGAGACAGTGTCACTTTCCGCTGTGTAAGGCTTTTTTGAGACGCTAGATATTGATCTGCAATTTGTTGTGGCGTTTGATGAGAGGTACTCACTTGGCCTTGTTTCAATTGCCCACCATTCTGCGCATGGGTTACTTCCAGTCCCCATAACAGCAACGTCAGAGCTATACTTATTTTTTTCATTATTCGAATACTCAAGTTTGTTATATTTTTGGAATCACTTTAAAAAACAAATATAAATCAATCACAAAAAAATTATAGCCCATAATAAACCGATCCTATGCGCGATCAATTCTATAGAGCGATACACTTCAGAAGCAGAAATAATCTAGTCTAAACATCATTACCAAATATGCAAATAAGCGGTCTCTAGAGCAACGATGAGGTCATCTTTGCATACCCAAATACATAACAGCTATCCGACCCATTATGAATATTTTGTATAAATAAATAACAAAACACTATTTTTCATGCATAAGAAATTGCGCCATAGTGATGTTCATTCTATAGACATAAAGATAATTTGAGGTTCAACATGAGTTTACGTTTAGGCGACATCGCACCCAATTTTCAACAAGCATCAAGTGCAGGCGAAATCGATTTTTATCAATTTTTAGGCGATAGCTGGGGAGTACTATTTTCACATCCTGCTGACTACACGCCAGTATGTACCACCGAGCTTGGCTTTACCGCAAAACTCAAAGATGAATTTGAAAAACGTGGGGTAAAAGCCATTGCCCTCTCAGTCGATGATGTCGAATCGCATTATGGTTGGATCAAAGACATCAATGAAACCCAAAATACCACGGTGAACTTCCCGATCATTGCCGACCAAGACCGTAAAGTGTCTGAATTATATGGTTTTATCCATCCCAATGCCAGTGAAACATTGACGGTTCGCTCTTTAGTGATTATCGACCCAAACAAAAAAGTCCGTTTGATTATCACTTATCCTGCATCAACAGGTCGTAATTTCCATGAAATCTTACGCGTGATTGACTCACTGCAACTGACCGATCACCACAAAGTTGCAACTCCTGCGAACTGGCAACAAGGTGAAGATGTGGTGATTGTGCCATCACTCAAAGATGAAGCTGAAATCGCACAGCGCTTTCCGAAAGGTTATAAAGCAGTCACCCCGTATTTACGCCTGACTCCACAGCCTGAGCAAGGATAAAATATTCTGCTGTTGCAGCAGACAAGCGAAGCCCGAAGTTTTAACCGAGCAGCCCCATTGAAAACAAAAATGGGGCACTGAACTCCAAGTAATCCAGAGAGGAAACTAAACAATAAAAATACGTTCAGAGTCACCTTGTATGATCGTTTCAAACTCCAATGACGAGCCGGGTTTGAACTTTTGAAAGCCTGTCAATCGACAGGCTTTTTTCCGCTTAAAGCAGGCATATATGACTCTTTAACAAAATCAAACTGTTAAAACTAAAATCTTCCGCTATAACAGTCAAAACAATACGATAAAAACGACTTTATGATTTATAACATTCACCATTTACATTGCGGCACCATGTGTCCAGTGTGTGCTCCACTCTTTGGTCAAAAAGGTTTTCAAGCTAAGGTTGTGTGCCATTGTCTTTTGGTTGAAACAGATCAAGGGCTGGTGCTGATTGATACGGGTTTAGGCATACAGGACTATCTGCACACCAAGCAGCGTTTGGGGCAGTTGGTGGCTCGAATTGGAAAAATTGAACAAAACTTAGAATTAACCGCCATTGCACAAATCCAAAAACTTGGGTTTAGCCCAAAGGATGTCAAACACATTTTGGTTTCACATCTGGATTTTGACCATGCAGGTGGTATTTCTGACTTTCCCAATGCAACGGTGCATATCCTGTCTAACGAATATAATGCTGCACAAAACTTAAAGTCATTTAAAAATAAAGCCCGTTATAAAACACAACAATTTCAGCAGCATCGCCATTGGCACTTTATTGAGCCGATTCATGGTGACGCATGGTTTAATTTGACTCAAGTGCAAGGGTTTGACTTATTTCATAATGAGATTCTTTTGATTCCGCTGTTTGGGCATACTGAAGGTCACTGTGGCGTTGCCATTAAAACCCAACAGGGTTGGAAACTCTTCTGCGGAGATGCCTACTACTCCCACCTAGAACTCAACCCGAAAAATAAACTTCGCAGCTTAAATGCTTTGGAAGTATTTTTTGCTGAAGATAATGCACAGCGCTTAAGCAACCTGCATAAGATTCAACAATTGGCACAGTCTGAACCAAGTATCGAAATCTTTTGTGCGCATGACCCTATTGAACTCTCATACCAGCAGAGCTTGATCCTATGACCAAATATCTTGTTATGCTTTCTCTGTGTATCAGTGTTTCTGGCTGTATGACTACGCCTGCACTGCCAGATACAGAGCGCCCACAACACTGGGGGCAGTCGATCCAACCTGCGCATAATTTCTATCAAATCAGTGAAACTGTTTTTCGGAGTGAGCAACCCGATCAAACTTTAGTTCTGAGTTTAAAAGCACAGAAAATTGATGTGATTATTAACTTACGCTCACGCAATCAAGACCTGAAAAAACTGTCCAACCAAGGGTTTAAACTGGTGCATATCCCGATTCATACATGGGCGATTGACCGAGAAGACTTGTTAAAGGTGATGCAGCAAATTCAACATGCGGAGCAAAACCAGCAAAAAGTTTTACTGCATTGCTACCATGGCTCAGACCGTACAGGTGCGAGTGTGGCTATGTACCGCATTATCTTTCAAAACTGGTCTACCGCTGATGCCTTGGCTGAGATGAAACATGGGGGTTATGGTTTTCATCCAATTTGGCAAAATATTGAGCCTTTATTTAGCCCTGAAAATATAAGATGGATTCAACAGCAACTGTTGAATCCATCTTAGTAAAGGCAATTGGGTTAAACCGATCTTAACGTTTGTCGAGTGGCACCCAGTCAATCACCCATGCTGACTTCATGCCAAGGCTCGCATCTGAAGTGATCTTCTTGCGGGCTGCATCGGCAGTATCACGGTCTTTGGATGGCCCCACCATAATTCGCACACCTTTAGAGGTTGGACTTTTAGTGACCTTATAGCCCTTGGCACGAAGCTTAGCCGCTAGTGCATCCGCATTGGCTTCATTGGCAGCCAATGCCACCTGTACCATCCACTGCTTATCGCCATGTTCAAGCAAATCACGCGCTTTCTCAGCTTCCACCTTTTTCTTGGCTTCATCAGCTTTACGCTTTTCATCTGCCTTACGTTTGTCTTCCGCTTTTTTCTCAGCATCTGCTTTACGTTCAGCTTCTTTTTTCGCTTCAGCCTTACGCTCGTCTTCTGCTTTACGTTTAGCCTCTGCTTCTCGCTTAGCTTTATCTTCAAGTGCTTGCTTTTCTGCTAAAGCTTTTTGCTCAGCCAGTTTTTTTGCAGCCGTTGCTTTTTCAGCTTCAGTACGCGCTTGCAGCTTTTGCTGTTCCAACTTCTTTAGTTCAGCCGCTTTATCTGCAGCAATTCGCTGTTGCTTGGCTTTTTCATCTTCAACCAATTCTGGTGGAATGTTGTCCGAGCTTTGCTGTGCAGCATTACGGTGTGCATTTAACGCGGCATATTCTTCCGCTGCTTTACGTGCAGCATCTGCTTCGGCTTGCTGTTGCATTGCTAAAAACTCGGCCGCACGAGCTTCTTGTTCAGCAACCGATTTTTCACGTGCTACACGTTGTTGTTCCAATAACCGCTTTTCTGTTTCAACATCGACCGTTAACGGCTGAAGTTGAACCAACTCACCTTCGGCATTGCGTTGCACATTTTGTGTGACTAGCTCTGGTGTTTTAATATTATTTTGATGTATTTCTTCTTTGCCTTTAAGCAGTAATGCCGCCAAAAGGACACCACCACCTAATAAAACAACGCCACCCATCCAACGTTGTTTGCTATTCATTGACATTCTTCCAAATACTCCCATACCGCTTCTAATGTATGAAATGAACCACATACCAAAATCAGCTGATTATTCTTTGTTTCGTCGAGCGCTGATTTAAAAGCCAATTTCACACTGTCAAAGTGCTGCACATGTTGCCCTTGCAGCGCTTGATCCAATTGTTCAGTCGGAGCTGCACGCGGGACAGTTAATGCCGCAATTTTCCACATTTGTATGGAATCTTTCAATAACTCTGTGACAGATTTCACATCTTTATCTGCCAACATCGAGAAAACACTGACTACTTCAGTGTACTGTTTATTGTATTTTAGGAAATTTCGCAATTGATTTAATAAAAAAGCAACACCATGCGGGTTATGCCCTGCATCAAAAATCACTGTTTTGCTCTGTATTTGGCGAATTTCAAAACGACCTTGCAATTTTGCGTTTTGGATTCCTTCAGAAATGGCATGCTGAGAAACACTCAAACCACTAAGAAGTACTGCCACAACTGCTGTTGAAATGTTTTCAACCGCCAATGTGCCGAGAGGTAAATTTAAAGTGGTGCCGCTGGATGCAAACATCCATGACTGACCATGCTCACTGCGTTGATAAAAATAGTCACGATTCACTGCATAAAGTTTTGCAGCACAAGCATCCGCTTTATCGATAATAGCTTGAGGGATTTGTTGTAAGCCGCCAAACACCACAGGAATATTGGGACGGATAATACCAGCCTTTTCAAAAGCAATCTTTTCAATGGTATCGCCCAACCAGTCGGTATGGTCTAAACCAATATTGGTAATCACCGCAACATCGGGTTCAATTACATTGACCACATCTAAGCGACCACCTAGACCCACTTCAAGCACCCAAACATCACATGCTTGGTCTTTAAAAATGACAAAAGCCGCGAGTGTAGTCGCCTCAAAAAACGAGAGGCTTAAATCACAATCACGGCGCGCTTGATCCACTTGTACAAAAGCATTGACCAAGCTTTGGTTATCGACCTCTACACCACGCAATTTAACCCGTTCATTAAAACGGTAAATATGTGGTGACTGATACAGTCCCACCTTATAGCCTTGCGCATTTAAAATGGCAGCCAGTGTGGTGGTGGTCGAACCTTTTCCATTGGTTCCCGCTACGGTTAAAACTTTAGCATCGGGACGCGTCACACCGAGCTTTTCAGCTACAGGAATGACCCGTTCCAATCCTAAATCAATCCCCGTAACGTGAACATGGCCCCAATAATCGAGCCATGTTTCTAAAGAGTCTGTTGCAAGTGGTGCTGTGTTCAAGACAAATTCATCAGTTTCGCGACAATACGATAAACTGTATCACGTAATGCGTGACGGTGAACAATTTGATCGATTACACCATGATCAAGCAAGTATTCCGCACGTTGGAACGGCTCTTCTAGCTTTTCACGCACGGTTTGTTCGATCACGCGTTTACCTGCAAAACCAATCATCGCTTTCGGCTCTGCAATATGTACATCACCGAGCATCGCTAAAGATGCGGTTACACCACCGTAAACAGGATGCGTCAACACCACCAAATAAGGTAAGCCAGCATCTTTCATTTTTTGGATTGCTGCTGAAGTACGCGCCATTTGCATCAAAGACAACATACCCTCTTGCATACGCGCACCGCCTGAAGCAGCAAAGCAAATCAAAGGTTGTTTGTCCGCAATGGCTTTTTCAGCCGCTTGCACAAAACGGTCACCAACAACCGTACCCATTGAACCACCCATGAAGTCAAACTCAAAGGCACAGGCAATCAAAGGAATACCTTTGAGTAAACCTTGCATCACTACCAAGGCTTCAGTTTCACCTGTTTTGGTCTGTGCTTCACTCATACGCGCTGGATATGGCTTTGAGTCGACAAATTTCAACGGATCTTTGGCTTTAAATTCTTGTCCCAATTCTGTTTGCACTTGGTCAAAGAACCAATTCAAACGATCACGGGCTTTCATACGCAAATGTTCATCACACTGAGGGCAAACATAAGCGTTAAATGACATTGCAGTACGTGTAACAAGTGCATGGCACTCAGGGCATTCAATCGTTGGTTCTGTAAACGTCGCCTTGAGTGAGGTTTGCTCATCAGGTACTTGAATACCGGGTACACCACGTTCAGTCCATGGCGTCGATGGGCTTAGGATTTTCCCTGATTTAACATCTTGACTCATACTAACTCATCGAGCGCTGCTCGAAGCTCCTTGACTTTATTAACCGTTTCAACCACGGCTTGTTCTGGTGCTAAGCTTGCAAATTGCTTAACAAAAGCACTACCAACAATCACAGCATCAGCCACTCCGCCCATTGCTTTAGCAGATGTCGCATCACTGATCCCAAAACCAACACCGACAGGAATATCTGTTTCTGCTTTAATTTTCGCAATTCGGTTTGCAGCTTCAGCAACGTCTAAAGTTGCTGCACCTGTGACCCCTTTTAAAGACACGTAATAGATGAAACCACTCGCCTGTTTCACCACATGTTTAATGCGTTCGTCCGTTGAGGTTGGGGCTAGTAAAAAGATTTGATCCATATCAAATTGCTTCAATACAACATCAAGCTCTGCTGCTTCTTCTGGTGGTAAGTCCACTAGAAGAATGCCATCGACACCACATGCATGCGCAGTCGATACAAACTTTTCATAACCAATAACTTCAACTGGATTCAGATAACCCATCAATACGACTGGGGTCTCTTGATCCTTTTGACGGAACTCTTTGACCATATTCAAAGCGTCTAAGGTATTGGTGCCACCTGCCAATGCGCGTTCTGCAGCAAGGGCAATCACAGGACCATCTGCCATAGGGTCTGAAAATGGAAGACCGAGTTCAATCACATCTACACCCGCCTCGACCATCTGATGTAACAAAGGAACTGTTACCTGTGGATGAGGGTCACCAGCCATAACATAAGAAACCAAAGCTTTACGCTGTTGAGATTTAAGCTGTCCAAAACGAGTGGCTAAACGTGACATAGGGTTGTGCTTTCCTTAACTTGTTTAAAATTAAAACTACTGAGGAGTTGGCTTTGTAAAAATACAAGACGCTGCATTGTAACGCTATTTTTTACTCATTGAATAGAGCACATCGCGTTCGCGTTCCAATTCATTTTTCGTCAAATATTTTCAGAACAACCGTAAAGCACCATTTACTGATATTTCGGTTTTTTTCTCAATGATCAAAGATGCCTAATTTTAGGAAATACCAAAATGTCTAAGTTTTAGATAAACTTATTTTTATTTACAAAAAAATGATAAAAATAGACGGCTTAGCTTTTACATTTAAAGTTTTATGAAATAGCAAAACCTGCATTATACTACGCACATTCTTTCATTTCCCTATCTCCTATGACCACCGATAACTCAGGTTTAGTGCAAGCACGTGCGCTTGCGCTGTTACCGCTTATTGTTTTTTTAGCCATTTTCTTAGGCAGTGGTATTTACCATTCTGTGATTGGAACCGAGTTTGCGTTCTATCAAATGAAAGCGCCTGTTGCGGCCATTCCTGCCATTATTTTGGCGGTGTTGATTTATCGCGGTGAGCTGAATCAAGGCATCGAAACATTTCTGCGCGGTGCAAGTCACCCGAACCTTATCTTGATGTTCATGGTGTTCATGCTGGCAGGCGCTTTTGCCAGTACTACCAGTGCCATTGGCAGTGTAGATGCCACAGTGCAAATGGGCTTGTCTGCAATTCCACCAGCCTTTGTGCTGCCCATGCTATTTATTATTTCAGCATTCATTGCAACGGCAATGGGCACCTCGATGGGCACCATTGCGGCCTGCGCACCGATTGCCTTTGGTTTCTCTCAAGCCACTGATATTGCTGCGGTCTATGCCATAGGCGCGGTCGTGGGCGGTGCGATGTTTGGTGATAACCTGTCGATGATTTCGGATACCACCATTGCAGCCACCACCAGTCAAAAAGTTCAACTTCGAGACAAGTTTCGCGTCAATGTCTGGATTGCAGTACCAGCAGCTTTAATCACAATCGCAATTTATGTCTTTAGCATCCATCAAACCGAAACCATTCAATCCAAAGACTTTAATCCTTGGCTGGTGTTGCCCTATGTCGTGGTGTTTTTCCTCGCCTTCAGTCGTTTACACGTGCTTGCGGTACTTACAGTCGGTGTAGTGCTCTCTGGGGTGATGGGACTGATTGCACAGCCAGAATTTACCGTCATTCAACTCAACACAGCCATCTATGATGGTTTTGTCGGAATGTTTGAAGTCGCGTTACTGTCGATGTTCTTGGGCGGTCTCTCGACCATTATGCAAAAAGAAGGTGGTCTCGACTGGCTTATTCAACGCATTTACAGCCTCACCCGTTTATTTAAAGTTGGTCGTGAGCGCGCAGGTGAAATCGGATTAAGCTTTTTGGTGGTTTTCTCCAACATTTTTGTGGCCAACAACACTGTAGCGATTATTTTATCGGGCGATATGGCGCGCGAAGTCGCTAAAGAATATGGCGTAGACCCCAAACGTGCATCCGCTTTGCTCGACATCTTTTCATGTGTTGTACAAGGGCTTATTCCCTATGGTGCACAGCTTCTATTGGCCTGCTCAATTGCAAAGCTTTCGCCAGTTGAACTCATCGGCAGCATTTACTACTGTTGGATACTGGCAATCTTTGCCATCCTTGCGATTGCGTTTCGTTTTCCACGACTGAAATCAGTCTGATCATTTCATACATTTCAGCGCCTCCCCGAAGGCGCTTTTTTTATGCCTGCTGTTATTTCAGTTGTCGTTTCAACTGCAATAATGTCTGACCACTATGCTGTTTATAAGCACGCGCTAAAGCAGACTGTCCCGAATAGCCGAGTTGTAAGGCGATTTCAGTTAAGCTCAAACCTTGTTGTAAGAGATATTCACATCGTTTCATGCGCTCTGACTCAAGTACTCGCTTAAATGAACTATCCCAGTCTTGCAACTGGCGTTGTAAGGTCCGCGTTGACAGGTGTAATTCATTGGCAATCTGTTCGATTTTAGGGGCTTCCGCATGTGCTTTAAGATAATCGGCCACGGCGCTATGAATCTGTTGTAATACGCTCTCATAAGGAGGCTTGAGGGCAATTTCAACCTCTGCTTGTTTCAGTAAAAGCTGCGTTAAAGATGGATCAGCAAAGCCCGATTTTAACGCCAGACTGTCCGCACTCATCACATAGGCATAGCAGGCTTGATTAAAACTTACTTCACAGCCATAAAATTTTTGATAATGATACTGTGCCATTTGGGCAGGATGCGCCATTTGGATTTTTAAGAACTGTAATTGATCGGGAAAAATTTTCTTGGCCAAATGCACAATAGATGCCATGGTCATTTCATTCAGTGAAGCATATTTCTCATTGAGAAAAGGCCAAGTCAGCCAAATCTCATTGCCCCTTTGCTGCATCTGCATTGGACTAACTTCTGCACCATCAATCACCAAACGACTAAAACGCATCACATAACTCAGTGCTTCAGCCACGCTATTACTACGTGTGGCCATATAGCCCAAAACACCAAAATGCTCAGGTTGAATAAATTTTGCCATCTCCATAATCAACTGAGGACAATCTAGCTGTTCTCGCGTCAATTGCAAAATCGTTTGAAAGAACGAAAATGGTGATTGGGTATCGATTGGCCGTTGTAATACATGCTCCAACTCATACTGATATTGCTCTAAAAAACCGAGTTGATGAAAATCGATTCCTTGCTCTATGAGGTACATGTTCCAAAGCTGAAAATAACCATTGGGGATTTGTAATTCTTGCATGACGGCCTACCCGCTATTTGACATGCGATATTTTCACATTGGCGTAAAATGTATAAAAAATGGCAATATCTGTCAAAACAAACTGCATTTTCTCCGACATACTGCAATCATCTAAGGCAAATGAAGTAAAACAAAATGAATGCCATACTTAAAGCCCCTGTTGAACCGATTGTGCGAACCCAACTCAATTTTAAGCTCGATGAAGTGCCCCGTTTTTGGTTTGGCGGCGACCCATTTCGGACCCGAATGTTCGATGCACTCAGCCTCACTTTCCCCGATGGAGAACGCTATTTTATTCAAAGCGTACGTTTGTTTCGTGACCAAATTACAGACCCAAGCTTAGCGTCTCGTGTAAGCGACTTTATTAAGCAGGAAGCACAGCATGGCATTGCCCATGACAAAATGAATCAGGTCATGCGAGAACAAGGCATGCCTGTCGATCAGTTTATTCAGCGTTTAAATAAAATCTTTAAGTTCGAATTAAGCAAACGCTCACCTCAATACAATATTGCCATGACTGCGGCGGCAGAACATTTAACCGCACTGATGGCCGAGACTTTTTATAGCCATAAAGCCACGTTGGCTGAGGCTCATCCCTATGTGCGTGCTTTATTTGCATGGCATGCCATTGAAGAAATGGAACACCGCGATGTCGCGTTTGATGTGATGAAACAAGTCGGACATGTGCCTGAAGCGACACGTCTATTTGCATTGGCCTTCACCACGGTGATGATGTTCAGTTTCACCACCTATCGTGCAGATGTCATGCTCAAACATGATGGCTTTAACCGTATTCAACGCTTGCAAATGATGCGTAAAGGACTGCCTTGGTTCTTTGGGCAAAAAGGGATACTGTCTCGGATGCGTGGTCAATATCTAGATTGGTTTAAGAAAGACTTTCATCCCAATCAACATCCTGTGATTGCGCAGTACGATGTTTGGATCGACACCCTAGCAGAAAGTCATGATCCGATTTTAGCGGGTGAAGCTTTTTGGCACGCAGGGAAATAATTCAATAAGCACAACAAATATACACTTTGGATGAGTTTAGGTATGATACGCCCATCTTAAAACATGGGCATATGAAGTTGAATTTGTATGTCCAATTACATCCGAAGTTAAAAATGTCGTTTAAATTCAAACTCCGCGTTCTTGGTTATCTGATCATGGTCAATGCAGTGATCTCGATGCTCATTGCTTGCAGATATTTCCTGTATTTATCTGAGTTTCCAACAGATTTATTGGGATTCAGTTTTTTATTTACTGGAACATTCTCGCACATGACTGTGCTTGCCTCATTGATTGGCCTGATCTTGATTCCGAGCTTATTTCTACCCAATACGCTACGTCATATTACGCAAGCAAGTATTGCTAGCTTGGCACTCATTGCACTGATCATAGATACCTTTGTTTATGCACAGTACCGTTTCCACATCAATACCGTCATGCTGGAACTGGTGATGTCAGGTCAGGTTGTGAGTTTCTCAATCTCAACATGGCTGATGGTCATTGTTGCGATTGCCTGTATTTTTGCAGCACAATTTTACTTGATCCGATTCTTAGAGAAAAAATTACCCACTTTTTCATGGAGCATTGGTAAAAAGTTTACAGGCTTAGTGTTTGTCGCTTTACTTTTAAGTAATGGTATCCACGTTTGGGCTGCAGCACATGTGTATCAACCTGTGACCATGACACAACGTTATTTACCGATGTTTTATCCGATGACCTCGAATAAAACCATGAAAAAATACGGCTGGATTGATGAAGAAGCCTTAGAAAAACAAAAGGCTATGTCTTTAGAACGTAAAAGTGACCTGAATTATCCGCTGACGCCAATTGTTGGAGAGACTCCAAAGCAACCCACCAATATTATGTTTATCGTGATTGATTCTTGGCGTGCAGACACATTTAATGCAGATAACTCACCAAACTTGTGGAGTTATGCGCAGAATGGAAAGGTTTTTAATCAACACTATTCAACAGGAAATGCCACACGCACAGGTATTTTCGGCATGTTCTATGGTATTCCTGGTACTTACTGGCATGGCATGATTGTGAACCGCCAAAGTCCAGTATTTATTGACCGTTTGCAAGCACTGAATTATCAACTCGGTTTATTTGCTGCAGCCAAATTAACCAACCCTGAATTCCATGAAACCGCATTTTCAAAAGTACCAAATTTACGTATTGGTTCTTCTGGTAAAGTGGCAGGTGGTCTTGATGAAGAATTAACGCTGGATTGGTTAAAGTGGTATGAAAAAAGAGATCGTAACAAACCAACTTTTTCATTTTTATTTTACGACTCTCCACACGGATACAGCTTTCCTAAAGACTATCCACACCAGTACAAACCTATGTTGGATGAAGTCAATTATCTCAAGTTAAGTAATGATTCTGATCGTTCATTAATGATGAATCGTTATAAAACCAGTGTGCACTACGTCGACAGCATTGTGAAACAGGTTTTAGATAAACTAAAAGAAACGGGTGATGCAGAAAACACATTGGTCATCATTACTGGCGACCACGGACAAGAGGTGAATGATAATCTTCAAAACTTCTGGGGACATAATGGTAACTTTACCGACCCTCAAGTCAAAGTTCCCTTTGCAATCATTGGCCCAAAGATACAAACTGATGCGCTATGGAATAACCAAGTTTTAACTAGCCATCAAGATATTGTTCCTACACTCATGAAAAACTATTTAGGTGTAACCACAAAAATTCACGACTATTCAGTAGGTGAAGATTTGTTGGGGCCACAAATTCAACGTGATTGGATCTTAGCCTCTAGCTATAGCAAATATGGCATTGTTACACCTAAAAACATTTTAGAAGTGGGAGCTGTTGGTCAGTTCGAAATTTTAGACAAAAAGAATCAGCCAATGTCAGATCAAGAACCAAACTATGCTTATGTTCAAGCAGCATTGGAGCAAATTAGTCGTTTTAATAAATAAAGGCAAAAAAAACCGGCATGATGCCGGTTTTTCTTATCACAAGTCTTTTTACCACTTTGCATAGTGCTGTTCGAGCAGCCCATATTCATTCAGCAATACAACCTCTTGATCGCCCTGCTGAATCGTACCGCTAATCTTGGCTTGCCACTGACTAAACTGACTGCCCACGAGGCGCAAATTTAGGTTTTCAAAACGGCGCCAGCCCGTAGTCACAGCTAAATTTAAGCGTTCATCTAGCGAGCGAATGCTCCAACGCCCTTCTTCTTCCATTTGGAACAGAACATCACTGATGGTGTAGAGCTTTCCATTCACCCACAAACAGTTTTCATTGCCAAAACTTTCATTCACTCCAGAAGCTAAGTTCAGACCAATACGCTTACCCTGTGCATCCCAAAAACTGCAAGAAAGCCAAAACCAAGCTGTTTCTGGTCGGAGGAAGCCACAGGTATCATCTAGCGCAGCCAAGGTCCGCTCATTAAACTGAATAATCTGCCCGGCTTTATTGGTAAAAAAACCCTCACAAGCTAAGGTGGTCAATTTCTGGGTATAAGTCCAGCCATTAATCCCTGTTGGACTACACATACTCAATGGATCAGTACCTGCGCAGAAAATACGGGCACTCAGCTTAATTTCACCATACTTGGTGACTTGAACATAGCGCACCCCATTGGCATGCTGGATTTCAATTTGAAAAGGTGAATTTGCAAACACACTTTGGTTATATAAAGGCTGTTCATCTAATACGGTTTTACGCGCCAGAAAATTCACGGCGTTCCATTCAAGCACTTCATTTTTGAGATGATCATAAATATAAACAAAACCATGCCCAGCCCAAGCAATATCAGCAATCGCTAAGCCAATGGTGTAATGCTCATGTTGAATACTACAAAACTTGAATTTCTTATATTTCAGCTTTTTCCGCCAGCCAGTGAGGACTTCACCATATGGGGTTTTATACTGATACTTATTTAAATCAATGGTTTTTGGAAGTTCGTTAAACCGACCATAATGTGGTTGTCCGTTGGACTGTATCAAATCCATTGATGCTTTATCCTTAAGCAAAAGTTAATTAATATCCATAAGCATATTATGCCTATAATTTTAAAGGTGAAAAGTATTTAGTTTGTTTTTTCATCAAATTATTCACTAAACCTGCTTTTCGTTTAAATACATCACTTAAAATAATTAGGAATAGTTCAAACTTAATTTAATATGAGATATGTATTTTCCCATGTATTTACATCAAACTCAGCTTCAACCAAAGCCACATAACGCCCATATACACAATCAATCGCAATACAATCATCGACACCTAAAACACGGTCAGTATGTTGCTTTTGCCACGTTTGATCAAAATGTTGTTTGCCAAGTTGTTTGGCTTCTGCGGCATGCGGAGCAACGACGAGTACATAACGATGTAACTCCCCAAATTCACGTGTGTCATAGCCACCTAAATTTATCAGCCACAGTTTTTCATCCTCTACTTGGGGTTGGACATCACTAAACTGTATTTGGTATTTTTTCCCTCGACATTCAATACCATTCACTTGCGCCCAAGCATCAATATGTAAGCCTTTTTGTTCACCAAACCACGCATTTTTAAGTTGAGGATAAACATCTTCAAGCGAATCACCAACGGCTAAAACCACATCATGAACTTCGGTATTGGCGCGTGCATGACGGCCACCTAGCATAACCATAAATAGACTGGGCATTCTATTTCCTTTCTTTTGAGACATTTTTACAGCTAACATGCGACTCACTGAAACGTCATTCGCGATTGTTCGAGGTAGACCACACTTCCAGAGAAATGTTTTCGCAACGACATTAATTACATGAAAGTATAGGACGAGTTTTGCGAATGACAATGCCTTTGGTTACTTTGGGCTTATCCAAAGTAACATGATGAACTCCTTACATTTGAGGTGTAAGCAGCAAGACTCCGTCAAAATGCAGATAACGTTACATGACCAGTACGATAAATTTGACCAAAGTTTTCATTAGTAGGAAATATCTTACTTTTGTTGCGGCAAAAGTAACAAAACCATCTTATTGAGCAGACATTACATCCCTGTAAGGCTGCTCAACGGGCAACATCTAGGTCGCCTGTCCTTATTCATATTTTCGATAAACATCTATTTCAAAAAAATCGTACTAAATTACTTCAGCGCGATTTTAATATTGTATAACCTTCTCCACAGAGAGAAGCTTCACACCAGAGGAAAATTACATCTCAACCATTTCTACGCCATCAATACGTGCCACAGTCATTAAGTCTTTATCACCACGACCTGAAACCGTCGCAATAATAATTTGATCTTTTGACATGGTTGGCGCAAGTTTAGTCACATAGGCCATTGCATGTGAACTTTCTAATGCAGGAATAATCCCTTCAATTTGCGTCAAATCACGGAAACCTTGTAAAGCTTCATTGTCATTGATCGGCACATATTCAACACGGTGCATATCTTTTAGGAAACTATGTTCAGGACCTACACCTGGATAATCTAAACCTGCTGAAATCGAATGTGTTTCAATGATTTGACCTTGTTCATCCGACATCAAATAAGTACGGTTACCGTGTAAAACTCCGACATGACCAGCATTCAATGGTGCAGAGTGTTTACCTGTTTCAATGCCATATCCCGCCGCTTCAACACCATACATTTTCACATCTGGGTCATTTAAGAATGGATAGAACAAGCCCATTGCATTGGAACCACCACCGACGCATGCCACCAAGGCATCAGGTAAACGCCCAGCTTGCTCTTGAATTTGTTTACGAGCTTCACGACCAATAATTGACTGAAAGTCACGAACCAATTGTGGATATGGATGTGGCCCTGCAACCGTACCAATCACATAATAAGTTGAATCAACATTGGTCACCCAGTCACGCATTGCTTCGTTCATGGCATCTTTCAATGTTTTAGAGCCACTATCCACAGGAACAACCGTAGCGCCCAATAAACGCATACGATACACGTTCATAGCTTGACGTTTTACATCTTCCGCACCCATGAACACCACACACTCAAGACCTAAACGTGCAGCAATCGTTGCAGTTGCAACACCATGTTGTCCTGCGCCTGTCTCTGCGATAATGCGTTTTTTACCTGACAGTTTTGCCAATAAAGCCTGACCAATGGTGTTATTCACTTTATGCGAACCTGTATGATTCAGATCTTCACGTTTTAAGTAAATTTGAGCGCCACCCAACTCTTTCGACCATCGCTCAGCATAATATAAAGGACTAGGACGACCTACATAGTAGGCGAGGTCACGGTCGAATTCTGCCAGAAACTGCTCATCATCCTTCATACGGAAATAGAGCTTTTCTAAGTCTTCTAATGCTGCCATTAGAGTTTCTGACACAAAACGTCCGCCATGGATACCAAAATGCCCACGTTCATCTGGGTATTGGGTATAGTCAATCACATTACTTTGCTGATCCACGATGGACTCCTTGCATGAAGTTTTCTATAAGTTGTTGGTCTTTTATACCTTTAGCGGATTCGACGCCTCCGCTGACATCTACAGCATAAGCCCCAGTCGTCTTTATAGCGTCTTCAACATTAGTTGGGGTTAAACCACCAGCTAAAATTAAAGGAATATCCAGTTTGGGGAATTGTGACCAGTCAAAACTGTGTCCTGTTCCCCCTTTCAATTCGGGATGCCATGCATCTAAGAGCACTGCACTTGCCCCAGCCTGTTGAAAGCGTTGAACTTCTGCCACCACATCCTGTTCAGGTTTCACTTGAATGGCTTTATACCAACGACGTTCTACTTGTGCCGCAATTGCCTGACAGTCTTCTGGTGTTTCATCACCATGAAACTGAATGATATCTAGTGCCACTTGTTTTAACACATCCGCAATGTCATCCGCAGTGGCATTCACAAAAAGTCCAACAGTTTGCACATAGGCAGGTATATGTTGGATCAGTTCTTTGGCTTGAGCGGCACTGACATGGCGTGGACTAGGCGGGAAAAATACAAAACCAATTGCATCAGCCCCGGCATTGACCACAGCTTGAATATCTTGGCTACGGGTAATTCCACAAATTTTGGCACGGGTTCGCATAGGTTATGACTCTGGCTCAACCCTATTTATAGCTGATCTATAAATAACAGGGCGAATCATTGTAATGCAATTTTTTCACCTTGCGTAAAGTTCATCCTGAAAAATCTTTACATAGATTGTTTAATTCGCATACAAACCTTATACTTCGCCCAAATGCAATAAGTCTAAGCACTATGCTTTAGGGAAGTTGGTGAGAGTCCAACACTGCCCCCGCAACGGTAAAACGAAACGTATATCTTTATAAGTGTTTGCACTTACATCACTGCACTCGTGTGGGAAGATGGATATACCAATATTGTTCGCAATATTTATATTTAAGTCCGGAGACCTGCTTATTGCGCCATTTAACTCAATCATTCACGGGGGGTGAATGTATGGAGCCAGCATGTCAAATTTATTTCAGCCTACAGCTTTAGTGGGCGCAATCGCTATTGCGATGGGTTTCTCCGTAACAGCATCTGCACAAGACAGTGTTAATGCATCTTTAGACACATTGGTTGTAACAGCAACACGTTCTGAAGAAAAGGTTAAAGACGTACCAGCACGTATTACTGTGATTTCAAAAAGTGAAATCGAAAAAAATCCAGCTCTTAACTTATCAGATTTAATTCAACGTGATCCTTCTGTTTTTGTCAAACAAAGTGGTGGAATAGGTCAGATCACGGAAATCTCAATTCGTGGAACTAGACCAAATCACACTCTCATATTAAAAGATGGCGCTCGTCTAAATAGCCAAAACCACCTTGCTGCAATTTATCCATCATTTCTTGATTCATCCGATCTTGAACAGATAGAAATTCTTAAAGGTCCAGCCTCTGTACAATATGGAACAGATGCAATTGGCGGAGTGGTTCAAATGATAACCTCAACTCCAACAAAAAATAGCGGTTTTATTACAGGTATCTATGGGGAAAACAATACCTATAAAGCTATTGCAGGAGCTGACCTGACTCAAGATGGTTTTTATGCACAAATTAGAGGACAGCGCTTAGAAAGTGATGGAACACGAGTTCTAGATAATCAAAGCAAAGATCAAAAAGCTGCTTATGATCAGAAAGGTTATAGTGCGAAAGTAGGTTACGACAATAAAAAGAATATTAAAACTGACCTATCAATCAGTCAAAATGAAGGGCTAAGTCAATTCTACAATTACATGACTAGCAAAAATAATGCGGAGCGTATATTTGAGAACCGCCTGATTAATTCAAGCATTCAATATGGTTTTGCTGAAAATCTTACATTATCTGCACGTTATTCAAACTTCATTGATAGCCAACAAGTGAAAGATAATGATCCAGACCACTTTGATACGGAAAACAATGAAGGCGATCTGAACTTAAACTGGAATGTAAACTCTAAGAATAATTTACTTGCAGGTGTAACTTATCTAAAATCAGACTTTAAAAGTAATGATGTAAAAGATAAAAAGCAAAGTATCGATTCTACAGGTTATTATGTTCAGCATCAGTATAAGACAGATAAGCTAAATACTCAGCTTGGTATTCGTACTGAAGATAATGAACAATTTGGTACACATACCGTTGGTCAGGGCGCTGTTCGTTATCAAATATTATCTGAAACAAGTGTTTATGCCAATATTGGATCAGCATTTAAAGCACCATCCCTAACAGAACTCTACTACTTCTCCGAAGGTCCATACGGAAATACCTATGGTAATCCTGATCTAAAACCAGAAGAAAGTATTTCCTATGAAATAGGTGTAGATCAAAGAATTGGGCAAAACCTAAATGCCTTTTTATCTGCTTACCGTACTGAAGTAAAAAATTTAATCAGCTATAAATACTCAAGCCCTAACTCAACGTATATCAACATCGATAAAGCTGAAATTAATGGCGGTGAGCTTGGTCTTAAATGGGAAAAAGATGACTTATTTCTGACCACAGAATATGCCTATGCTGATTCAAAAGATAAAAAGACTGATCTGAGAATTGCATATAAGCCTAAACAAACTCTCACTTTAACGACTGGACTTGAAAATTCGATTTACGGAATCAGTGCTTCACTTATTGCACGATCAGATATTTATGCAGATACTGCCAATAAAGTTAAAGCTCCTGGTTATGCAACCGTTGATTTAAACATGTACTGGAATATCAATCCTAATATTAAAGTGTTTAGCAACATTGAAAATATGGGCGATGTAGAATATAGAACAGCTGATAACTTTGGCGATGGTTGGTATGTTAACGGGGGACGTCAAGCCTCTGTAGGAGTCACTTTCCGTTATTAATTTAATGTAAAGACTCAAAAAACAATTTAAAACAGCGCAGTTTATGGATAATGTTTTGACCGACATTATCCTTTTTTCATTCTTTAGGCAGGACAAATTATGGGCCACCGTTTAAGTAAAATTTATACCCGTACTGGCGACTCAGGCACTACAGGTCTGGGTGATGGATCACGTGTAACTAAAGATGATCTACGAATTACAGCACTTGGTGATGTGGATGAACTCAATTCAACGATTGGTGTGCTCCGTGCTCAAATTACTGCAAGTCAAATCACGAACAAAGCCACATGGGACAAAAGCTTAAGCCTCATTCAACATTGGCTTTTCGACTTAGGTGGTGAAGTCTGCATTCCTAACTATCATTTGCTGCAACCAGTTTGTATTGAGTTTCTTGAACAAGAAATTGACCGCATGAATGAAGACTTACCCATGCTGAAAGAATTTATCTTACCTTCGGGTTCTTTAGCATGTAGCTATGCACATCAAGCACGGGCGATATGTCGCCGAGCTGAACGTAGCTTAATGTCGGTGCACACTCGTGATCAAAATATTCAAAGCACAGCACTACAGTTGCTCAATCGTTTATCCGACTGGCTTTTTGTTGCATCCCGTGCCTTACAACGAGCTGAAGGCGGCTCAGAAGTGCTTTGGCAAAAAAATATCAATGAAACTATTTAAACGATTCTAAGTTTTTAGAACGAAATAGATTTTTTCGGAGTCTTGCAGTGATCAATTCACTGGAAGACTTTTTGATGTTATTTTTCTTTTGGGAAAAGCAATCAAAACCATTTGCTAACCATAAAACTCTTCAAATACCATCACTTATAGTGAATATCACAGAAATATTTCATTCAAATTTACTCCCCCATTAAACCATTACGAATTGTATTTACGCATATCTGATATCTCCACCTTAGAATCGATCCCAATCCGATGTTTTTAGCGCTACAATCACGCAAAAGGCGTATATAGATCAGGTTCAATATGAGAATCATCGGACATCGTGGTGCCCGTGGCGAAGCCCCAGAAAATACACTCGGCGGTTTTCAGTATATTCATGATCTGGGCATACGTGCGGTCGAATTTGATGTTCGTCAACTCAAAGACCATGAGCTGATCATTATGCATGATGACAACATGCTCCGAACCACAGGTAGCGACCAAGCACTCTACCAATTAAACAGCACACAACTCGATACCTATAACCAAGCACATATTTGGCTAGACTGGGAAAAGCAAAGTACGCCAACATTACTACAAGCACTCCAGATTATGCAGGACTTCGAACATCTTGAAGTTGAAGTCAAAGCCGTGCAAACACAAGCTGAAGCGGAGCGACTGACACAACATCTCACACATCAACTTAAAGACTTTGAACACAGTGCGGTCATCACCAGTTTTGATCTTAAAATCCTACAAGCACTCCAAGATCAACACTCCCCATTTAAACGTGGCTTATTGATTGAAGACGATATTCAACATCTTGCGATTGAACAAGCGCTCAAATACGACTGTTGCCAAATCGGCTGGATGAACCAACTGGCAACCGATGACTTGTTAAAAGCCACACAACAAGCGAATTTAGCCATTAGTGTCTGGACTGTAAATGACATCGAGCGCGCCAAACATTTACGTGACTGTGGCATTGATGGATTAATTACCGATTTTCCTAAAATGATGCTACAACATTTGGCAGATGTGCATTGAACAAGCCAATGACTGACTTGAGTTTTACATGAGCAGTGGCACTGAAAATGTTCATTTTTCATATTGATCGCTCTGCTAATATAAAGCCTAGAAATGCTTCGATAATTTCGATATCTAAACATTCGTATTCTGTTACTGTTTAGTACAATACATCTGTACAATAATGCTAGTGAAGCATGGTTCGCTCATGCTAATATGCTACGGCTTAATCCATGCAAACAGTAATGGATTGACCTTCCATTTATACCTCCCAAGGTTTCAGGAGTGCTGTTGGAGATGAATGCTCCCCTACCCAAAGCCCCATTTAACTGGGTTGCAATTTTTGCATTGGTTTTTCTTCCCATTGTGGCTGTGATTGCAATTCCCTTATATGCCTTTCAGCATGATTTCAGCTTAGCCGCTTGGATCAGTATGTTTGTATTACTGGGTGTTAGTAGCTTAGGTATTACCGCTGGCTATCACCGTTTATGGGCACACCGTGCTTATGAAGCACGCTTACCTTTAAAAATCATTTTGATGATTATGGGTACCTTTGCTGTGCAAAACAGTATTTTATTTTGGAGTTCTGGTCACCGTACCCACCATCGCCATGTCGATGATATCGAGAAAGATCCGTACTCGATTAACAATGGCTTTTGGTATGCGCACATGGGTTGGATGCTTCGTGACTATCCATCAGCAGAACCTGACTTTAAAAATGCACCCGATTTGCTCAATGACAAACTGGTCATGTTCCAACACAAATACTATGTTCCTTTAGTGATCATCGTCCACACTGGTATTTTACTACCAATTGGTTGGGCTGTAGGGGACCTATGGGGCGTGTTATTATTGGGTGGATTAATGCGTTTAATCCTCAGCCACCATGTCACATTCTTTATTAACTCTTTATGTCATATGTGGGGCAAGCGTCCATATACCGATGAAAATACTGCACGTGACAACTTCTGGTTAGCCATTGCCACTTGGGGTGAGGGTTATCATAATTACCACCACATTTTCCAATACGACTATCGTAACGGCGTGAAATGGTGGCAATATGATCCAACAAAATGGTTGATTTGGTCATGCTCAAAACTCGGTTTAGCTAAAAACTTACGCCGTATTCCAAGCTTTAATATTAAAAAAGCTGAACTTGCGATGAAGTTTAAATACGCAGAACAGGACTTAGAAGTTCATGGTCTAAATGTCAGTGATGACATTAGTTCCGCTAAAGCTCGTATTGCACAAGAGTATGATGCTTTCACCCAGACCTTGAATGACTGGGCAAAATTGAAAGAACAAGAAATTCAAGCCAAGAAAACGGCTGTGGCAGAAAAAATTCACCAGATGGATGAGAAACTCAAAATTGAGTTTCAGTTAGTCGAACAGCGCTTAGGTCATCATCGTCAAACCTTGACCACACTGATGCGCAGCATTAAAAAAGCGCCTGTTTCACAATAACTAATCTCTGATTTACCATTTCAAAAGAAAGCTCCGCAAGGGGCTTTTTTTAGCAGTTTATAAAGGATAACAACATGGATATTAAGAATATTCCTTTCGGTATCACCAACTGGGCTGAGATACCCACCACCCGCCATACAGGTGATCAGGGTTATGCCCTATGGCGTACTCAGCAATTTGACGCGATTCGCGTGCGTATGGTGGAGTATTCTGAGAACTATTTGGCAGACCACTGGTGTTCTAAAGGACATATTCTGTTGTGCTTAGAAGGTGAACTACATACCGAACTAGATGATGGTCGTAGCTTTACCCTCACGGCTGGCATGAGTTATCAAGTTGCGGATCAAGCTGAAGCCCATCGCTCATCCACCTCAAAGGGTGCCAAGTTGTTTATAGTTGACTAAAACAGTTGGATATATGTCTTAACACTAAAACTTTGCTATATTGATGGGGTCATGGCTTATCCCTTGTGATCCTTCACTATGCAGTTCAATTCACGCTACTCTCTCCTTCCTTTAAAGCTTTATCACCATCAACAGCCCTTGCCACTAAAAAGGGCAAAAGCAGGTCATTTCAATGCCGCTTTAGCAGAACAGTTGCAATGGTCTGAAGCCGACAAACAGTCTTGGGTAGAGATTTGTAGCGGACAAAAAACCTTTAGTGAATTTGAACCATTGGCAATGGTCTATGCAGGACATCAATTTGGTCAGTGGGCAGGACAGCTCGGTGATGGGCGAGGTTTATTGATTGCGCAAATTCTCGATCAACATGGGCAAACCATTGACCTACATTTAAAGGGTGCAGGCTCTACTCCTTACTCGCGTATGGGAGATGGTCGTGCGGTACTTCGTTCCGTCATTCGTGAGTATTTGGCTGGACATGCGCTGAATAGTTTAGGCGTGGCTTCAAGCAACGCGGTGGGCTTTACCTCATCGGCTCAAGGCGTACAGCGGGAAAAATTGGAACTCGGTGCGATGATGTTACGTACATCAGACTGTCATATTCGCTTGGGACATTTTGAGTGGATCAACCAGTACCAACCTGATTTACTCGACGAATTTACCCAAAAATGCATCGAATGGCATTACCCTGAGTGTTTAGATGCAGAGCAACCTGTTTTGGCATTTGCAACCCAAGTGATTCAACGGACTGCGGTAATGATTGCCAAATGGCAACTGGTCGGCTTTGCACATGGGGTGATGAATACCGATAATTTAAACATTACAGGTTCAACCCTCGATTTTGGCCCTTATGGTTTTATGGAACGCTTCCGCCCGAATTGGATTAACAATCACTCCGACTACCAAGGTCGCTATACCTATCAGCAGCAACCGAGCATTGGACACTGGAACTTATGGACATGGTTGAATAACCTCATTCCGCTTTGTCCGCAAGACTATGACAAAGAACAATGGAAGCAAGACCTTGCTGATTGCCTAGAGCACTATGAACCCACATTCTTGGAGCACTACAAACTGGGTTTAAGTCAGAAAATGGGCTTACCTCATTTCCACACGGACAGTTTTGACTGTGCCATGACTTTCTTACGGATTCTACAAACCGAACAGCTCGACTACACACAAAGCTTTACGCGTTTACAGAATCAACAATATGAAACGCTTAAAGATGACTGCCTTGACCGTCGTCAGTTTGAAAGTTTCCTTGCGCAATATGAACAAATTCGTGCAAATCAAGACACGGCTGAACTCAATGCAGCCATGCAACAAGCCAATCCTGTTTATATCCTACGCAATCACATGGCGCAAAAAGCGATTGAGCTGGCTGAGCAGAATGATTTCTCAGAAGTCGAACGCTTATTTGACCTGCTTAGCCAACCGTTTGAGCGAAATGTAGCACTAGAGAAAGCTGAGGATTTAGTACCTTTGCCAACGGATGTTCCTGAGGTGATGGTGAGTTGTTCCTCTTAAGCGTTTGGCTTAAACTGTGGATAAATTAAACAATATCCACAGGGCTTCGCCCACTGAGTGATGATCACCATGTCCTTACATCTTATTGCTGCAAAAGCTGCACTTGCCCTGCCAGAAGTGACGTGTAGTCAGCCCTTTGGTGAAGGCTGTGATGTCTATAAAGTCATGGATAAAATGTTTTTGCTCAATTCATCTTTAAGTGGGGCAGCTTTAAGTAACTTAAAAGTTACGCCTGACCACGGCACGATGCTACGTGATATTTATCCGTATATTCATGCAGGATGGCATATGAACAAAAAACATTGGATTTCAATATATGAAGATGAAAACGTAGATTCGGATTTAGTCATTGATCTGGTACAGAGCTCTTATGAGCTCGTGGTATCCAAGCTGAATAAACTACAAAAACAGCGAATCGTTGCGCTTCAAGCCATCACCTAAATATATATTGAATGAAAAAGATTGTTAATTATTCCGATTACATGTTCTAAAGTGCAACCCTATCACTGCATCACGCAGGTCATGGATTTGAACGCATATTGTCTCTACTAAACAGTTTTTCAACGTTCTCTACGTATACCCACTTTGGAAGCAAAAATTCGAAAGTAAAGGCCAAATGAGACATTTATAGATGATAAAAAAAGCCCGACATCCTGTCGAGCTTTTTCGTATTGGTTAGCTAGGTATAACTCCTGTCGTACCTCACATCCTAGTGTTGAACTTATCATTTTTGTTTTATGTTTTGGAACTTCCTGTTCTCTATGTCTGCATCATATAAAAAATCTTGGGACTGACCTAGACGCAATCCGCTTGAATTGGTGTAAGCCAAAACGTACATAGAAAAATAAGCTTAATTAGACTTACCCCCAAAATTATCCGCAGAAATTGTGGATAGTTTTCAGGATGACTAAAGCTGAGTCTTACTCCTAAAAATTACTTTTTGAGTACTTTAAAATCAAATTAATACCTTTCCATATTCATCTGTCCAAAATACCGCCTATCTTTTCTAAGTGTCACCGACTTAAGGGTGTATAAACAGCAATACGATAAAAGGAAGTATAAAGTAGATCATTCCCCACACAACCTAACTAAAAAATGATGATGAACGTCATACTAAGACGTTCTCAGATTGAATAAATACTTCATAACAGATGTAATTCTTTCAGATTATATTTTGAGATTTCCCCCATGACTAATAAGCAGATCATTCAGTTTGATGAATTTACACGTGAACAATTGATTTATGCATTAAAGAAATACGCGATGAAAGAGCTTGAGTTAGATCTTGGAAATTTCCCCGCTCAATTTTTATTTGACTTTATTGTCGAGGAATTTGGCCCTCACTTTTACAATCAAGCCCTAACTGACACCCATGAATGGTTAGCAGAGCGCTTCGCTTATTTGAATGATGACTTATTTATTTTGACCAAAGAAAAAGTTAAAAAACAAACTAAAAGCTGATTGGAAATATTTATCATTTATATATCAAGCTAAATCCTAAAATATCAAAAATCCTATAAAAAAAAAGGACTCATATTGAGTCCTTTTCAACATCATCACCTGCGCTTTAGCTTTTCTTCGGCTTCAATGTTTTAAATAAAACAAATAACACGAGAATCCAGACAGGAAGCATCAACACGGAAAGCATAAAACCTTGATTCCACATGATATATAAAATCATCAGCATAAATACTAAAACAAAATAATTGCTAAACGGTGCAAATAATGCTGGAAACTTGGTTTGAATGCCCTGTTTTTTCATACTCTGTCTAAATTTAAGATGGATCAAACTGATCATCATCCAATTCAGTACTGCCGCACTGACCACAATATAAATCAGATAGCTGAGCGCTTTTTCAGGCAAAAAGTAATTTAACAGCACGCAACCAAAAATCAGTAATGCTGAAAATAAAACAGCCGCAATCGGTGTCCGTTGTCGATTAAGCTGCTTAAAAACTTGTGGAGCATTGCCCTGTTCGGCCAGACCTAATAGCATGCGGCTATTGGCATACATCCCACTATTACAAACAGAAACCGATGCCGTCAGAATAATAAAATTGAGTAAATGCGCTGCCCATTCAATACCCATTTGCTTAAAAATCAGTACGAATGGGCTTTTATCTAAGCCACCCAAATCCAATTGATTCCAAGGCACCAAAGACAAAAGAATCGCCAGCGAGCAAATATAGAATAGGAAAACCCGAATCACCGTTTGATTGACGGCTTTTGGAATGTTCTTTTCAGGATCTTCGGTTTCCGCAGCCGCCATACTGATCAACTCAATGCCGCCAAAGGCAAACATCATAAAGGCCAACATATAAAACAAGCCTTCAAAACCGTGTGGGAAAAACCCGCCATGTGCCCACAAGTTCGTGACGGATGCAGTTGAACCGACATCTGCCGTCAACAACAGGTAAACCCCGAAGATGATCATGGCGATAATCGCCACAACTTTAATCATCGACAGCCAAAACTCAGACTCCGCATACAGTTTGACATTGGCAAGATTGGCCAGTGTGATCACCACAAAAAACACCAGCACCGAGACCCAAGCAGGAATATGTGGCCACCAGTAATTGACGTATTTACCAATCGCGGTCAGCTCAGTCATCACCACCAAGATGTACAATACCCAGTAGTTCCAGCCCGTTAAAAAGCCTGAAAACCGCCCCCAATATTTAAAGGCAAAGTAGCTGAATGAACCCGTCACTGGCTCATGCACAATCATTTCACCGAGCTGACGCATAATTAAAAATGCAATCAAACCGCCAATCATATAACCCAAAATAATAGATGGGCCAGCAGACTCAATAATATGTGCTGAACCTAAAAACAGACCTGTACCAATTGCACCGCCCATGGCGATCAATTGAATATGGCGGTTCTTTAAACGGCGCTGAAGTTTAGGCGTCTCGCTGCTCAAAACACATGCTCATCTGATAAAAAAATGAATTGTACCGCTTGCACAGACGATCAACCAGTCTTGTCCTTTAAAATCGCCAATTGATCAGTTTCATTTCACAAGCTAGAGATTTAAGCGAACTGTTGATTTTGATTACCGCCTTGAGTCCATCCCATAAAAAAAGCGGATAAACCAAGGCTTATCCGCTTTTTTTATCGCTCAGAAAACTGAATTAATCTTCAGGATATTCAAAACGGTAGCCTACCCCATATACTGCCTGCACCCATTCATGGCGATTACCTGTTTCAGCTGCATCCGAAATCTTACGGCGTAAGTTCTTAATATGACTATCAATCACACGGTCAGCCACTTCAAAGCTGTCTGGGTTAATATGATCCAGCAACTGTGCACGTGAATAGACTTGCCCCACATGCTCTAAAAACAACTCCAGTAAACGAAACTCAGTCGGTGTTAGGTTTAAAGGCTTTTGTTGATACCAAATGCGTTGCTGCGCTTTATCCATACGGAACAAAGACTGATCTTCAGGCTCAGCCTTACGCTCTAAACGACGTAACACGGCTTGGACACGCGCTACTAATTCTTTCGGGCTAAAGGGTTTACACACATAGTCGTCTGCTCCCATGTTCAAGCCAAGCACACGGTCGATTTCTTCCGTACGCGCGGTGACCATAATAATCGGCAAATCCGACTGTTCACGAACTTTACGGCAAATGGTCAAACCATCCATACGCGGCACCATCAAGTCTAAAATCATCAGACTCGGTTTACGCTGCGTAAAGCTATCGTAGGCTTCCTGACCATCATGAAACATACTGACTTCAAAGCCCGCTGCTTCAAGATAATCGCGGACCAATTGTGCAAGTTCTACTTCATCTTCAACCAGCATAATATGTTTCATACATACTTCCTTTTGTGTTTCATTTTTTTGGGAACGTTAACTTGCAACGTAAACCACCCAAAGGCGAATGATCAAAACTCAATTCGCCGCCTAAAGCCTGTGCCAGTTTAGCCGATAAAGCCAAACCTAAACCTGTACCACCTGTGCTCCGCGTCCGCGAGTCATCGACTCGGTAGAAACGTTCACCGAGTCGTGCTAACTGCTCATCGCTTAAGCCATATGGACTGTCATCGACATAGACTGTCCAATCTGTTGCGGACTGTTCCGTATGAACTCGAACCTGACCACCCGCTTCGGTATAACGAATACTATTACCCAACAAATTGACCATGATTTGCTTAAAGCGGTCAATATCAAGTTGTAACTCAGCGCCCTCACCTTCGACACTGATGCTTAAATGAGCTTGTTCAAATTTGGGCTTAAAGTTTTCCACTTCTTGCTCAATCACCGCCCACGGGTTCACGGTTGCAAAGTAACAGTTTAATTGCTGTGCTTCTGCTTGTGCCAAATCGGCCAAGTCATGTGTGAGTTTTTTCAAACTGGTGACTTGGCGTAGCATCGATTCAAAATGCTCAGGTGTTGGTTTTCGAATACCGTCTTGCATCGCTTCGATCTGCGCTTGTAACACTGCCAGCGGTGTTTTCAACTCGTGCGAAGTATCTGACACCCACTGACGACGTGAAATTTCATGCTGATCTAAAATCACCGCCAGTTGGTTCAGTTCATTGGATAAATCACCCAGCTCATCGTTTCGATTCACTTGAACTTGATGCTGAAAATTACCCTTGGTTAATTCACGCGTACCATTCAACAAGCGTTGAATCGGTGTCTTAAAATAAGTCGCAAGTAACAACGCAGCAATTAAACTGGCAAAAACGGTTAAACCATAGACCAGTAATAAATAACGTTTTTGGTTACTAAAGAAGTTAATACTCAACGCATCATCTTGATCGAGAACTGGTTTCAGCGCCAAGTACCCCACCACTTGGTTATTCACCACAATAGGACGGAAAGACACTTGATCATCCGAGGGTTCACCGACCACAAACTGACGCTGCGTATCGTATAAAGACAAACGCGAGCTAAGACCTAAACGGTCAGGCGTGGAAATAAACTGTTTTTTGCCTGTGTTTTGTTTGCTCTCTTGTTCAATCTCTTCTTTTTTACGATCTGGACGAAAAACATTTTGATTGGCGCTGAGCGGGAACTTTAAACCTTCAAAGGGTTGAAACTCCGAAGGTAAGTTTTCCTCCAAAGCTTGCAGTTCTTGTTCGGTTAAAATCTGTTTTTCATGTTTGACTTCAGTAGTAGAGACATCACTGAGTAAGGTTTTGGTATTTTCTTTAAAATAACGCTGTTGCAGAGCAATATCGTACTGGCGGCGCAACCACCAACGAGAGAGACGGTCATAATCATCTGGCGCGGCATGTCCTTCAATCTGCAAAATTTGCGCTTGAATGGCATTGCCCCAGTCATGATAGGTACTATAAACGCCAGCCAAGTTATCAATCAGATGATCGAGCTTTTGCATTTCCACGTCCGCCACATATTTGGCAAAATTCTTTTGCATCGTCCAATGCAGCACACCTAAACTCACCGTGGTAATCACCAAAGTGGTCAGCAATACAGTGAGGAATAAGCGTAAAGCAATCGGTACGCGGCGAATCTTCAAAAGCAATCTCTCGGTCGTTCTTTTGCCTTGTTATTGTATAGAACACTGCATCAAAAAACTCTCCATTGTTTCTACATCTTTATTATTTAATCTTTAATCATCCAAAATCACATGCTCTTGTATGGGGGAGTTGTAGAATGAATAAGATGACAAAAATGGCTTTAGCCACTGCCAGCGTTTTATCTGTAGGTGCGTTGACTGCCTGTCAATCCACCCAAGCACCGAAAGATATGGAGCAGTCGCAACATATGCATGGTCATTATCAAAAAGACCGTCACATGACACCTGAACAACGCGAACAATTTGAAAAAATGCGTACTGAACGCAAACAGGTCATACAAGACATTAAAAAAGCCTGCAATGGCAAAGCGGTGGGTTCAGTAGTCCAAGTTAAAGCAGGTGAACAAACACTAGAAGGCACATGTGCGATTTCGTTTAAACCGAACCGTGATGAAATGAAACGTGGTGAACACCGCCCAATGCGTGGTGATCAAGCCGATCGTGGTGAATTCCGTGGCATGCATATGCAGCGTGGCGAACCACTAACCGATGCGAAACGTGCTGAGTTAACCCAGCAATACGATCAACGTTTAGCTGAACGCCAAGCGCGTCAACAAGCCGCAACCAAAGCCTGCCAAGGTCAAACCGATGGTAAAGCTGTGCAGTTAAAAGTTGGCACACAAACAGTAGATGGCAAATGTATCGTTCACTTCCAGCCTAAAGCCCCTGTTTCAGCACCGAATAAGGCCGCTTAAGCCACTCTAAAAAGCATAAATAGATAAAAAAGGCGCAAATTGCGCCTTTTTTATTGGACATAACTTTTTACGCTTTTTGACTATTTATGTCATGCCAAAAGCAGCAAAACTGTTTACACTCAGTGCACTTAGCGATTTTGAATAATATTTATTTGACTTTACAGTCACCAAGAAAAGCACCCGAACCGCTTGTACCAAATTAGAAGATGTTGCACGATTAAGTTATTCCAATCCGTGTCAAAGAAGACACGTTTTTATGTTTATTAGGATTATAAGCTGGTTAAACCAGTATTGAGGAAACCGATATGCCACAATACAAAGCGCCCTTACGTGATATGCAATTCGTACTGCATGAGCTATTGAATGCAGAAGAACACTATTCTAAATTGCCTGCATTTCAGGAAACCGTAAGCCGTGAATTGGTTGACCAATATTTAGAAGCTGCTGCAGATTTCTGTGAAAACGAATTGTCTCCAATCAACCAAAGTGGCGACCGCGAAGGTTGTACTTGGAATGATGGCGTTGTTACAACTCCAACAGGCTTTAAAGAAGCGTATCAAAAATATATCGAACTTGGCTTCCCGTCTCTTTCTGCTGAAGAGCAATACGGTGGTCAAGCATTACCTGTTTCTTTGGGTAACGTGATTTCAGAAATGGTCGGTACTGCAAACTGGGCATGGGGCATGTACCCAGGTCTTTCTCACGGTGCAGTTCGTACTTTAGAACATCACGGTTCAGCTGAACAAAAAGATGCTTACTTACCAAACCTTGTTTCAGGTGTTTGGACAGGTACGATGTGCTTAACAGAATCACACGCTGGTTCTGACTTGGGTATTATCCGTACTAAAGCTGAGCCACAAGCTGACGGTAGCTATGCAATCACGGGTGAGAAAATCTTTATCTCAGCGGGTGAACATGACATGGCTGAGAACATTGTTCATATCGTCCTTGCTCGTCTTCCTGGCGCACCTAAAGGCACCAAAGGTATTTCTTTATTCATCGTACCGAAGTTTAACTTAAACGCAGACGGTACTGTGGGTGAGCGTAATGCGGTGCGTTGTGGTTCTATCGAACACAAAATGGGGATCCACGGGAACTCAACTTGCGTGATCAACTTTGACAATGCAAAAGGTTTCCTGATTGGCCCTGAAAACCGTGGCTTAAACTGCATGTTCACCTTCATGAACACTGCACGTATTGGTACGGCTGTACAAGGTCTTGCAGCATCTGAAGGCGCATTCCAAGGTGCATTAACCTATGCGAAAGACCGCTTAGCAATGCGTTCTTTAACAGGTCCTAAAGCACCAGAAAAAGAAGCCGATCCAATTATTGTTCACCCTGCTGTTCGTAACATGCTGTTAACTCAAAAAGCATTTGCTGAAGGTGGTCGTGCACTGGTTTACTTATTGTCTCTACATGCGGACGTAGTTGAGCAAGGTGCAACGGAAGAAGAGCGTAAATCTTCTGACAACATCTTGTCACTGCTTACACCAATTGCAAAAGCATTCTTGACTGAAACAGGTTCTGAATCTGCAAAACACGGCGTTCAAGTGTTTGGTGGTCACGGCTTTATTTCAGAGCATGGCATGGAACAAATCGTTCGTGATACACGTATTGCGTGTCTATACGAAGGGACAACTGAAATCCAAGCGCTTGACTTGTTAGGTCGTAAAGTTTTGGGTACTCAAGGTGCAATGTTGAAAGACTTCACTAAAATTATTCACAAATTTGTTGAAGCAAACAAAGACAATGCTGCAATGAAAGAGTTTGTTGAACCTCTTGCTGCTCTAAACAAAGAGTGGGGCGACTTAACCATGCAAATTGGTATGAAAGCAATGCAAAACCCAGATGAAGTGGGTGCTGCTGCGGTCGATTACCTCTACTTCTCTGGTTATGTAACGCTTGCTTACCTATGGGCACGCATGGCACTTGTTGCACAAGAAACATTGGCTGCGGGTACGACTGACGTTGACTTCTATAATGCGAAAGTCACTACAGCTCGTTTCTACTTCAAGAAGATCCTTCCACGTGTTCGCTCACACGTTGACGTGATTGCTGGTGGCGTAGAACCGTTACTCGCATTAGATGCAGAGCACTTTGCATTCTAAGTAGTTAATAACTAATTCGATATTCGAAATAGTTGTACTCTTGAGTACAGAAATGAAAAAGGACAGTCATAGCTTTGGCGGTCCTTTTTCATTATAAATAGAGCGTTATTTCGCTTGGGTCATTTAACAACACTCTGCGTTGTTAATTAAGCTGTCCTAAGTCTACAGAGATTCAAACAATAAACAGGTGAACGAACATGCCAATTTATAATGCCCCACTTGCGGATATGAAATTTATCCTCAATGACGTTTTCAATGCAGATCAGTTCTGGCAGTCTAATGAAAATCTAGCTCATGTAGACAGTGCGACGGCTGAAGCGATCCTCGAGGAAATGGCTAAATTTGCGCAGAACGTAACCCTGCCTTTAAACCGTACAGGTGATGAAGAAGGCGCAACATTTAGCAATGGCGCAGTTACCACGCCTGCGGGTTTTAAAGAAGCGTTTAAGCAATATGCTGAAAGCGGCTGGATTGGCTTAGCGGCTGATGAAGAATGGGGCGGTCAAGGCATGCCAAAAATGCTGACGGTTCTTGCAGATGAAATGCTGTTCGCAACTAACCCATCATTCATGCTCTACCCGCTTCTTTCTGTCGGTGCAGGTATGGCGCTGAACAGCTACGCATCGAAAGAACAAAAAGAAACCTATTTACCTAAAATTTACTCAGGCGAATGGTCTGGGACCATGTGTTTAACTGAGCCACATGCAGGTACAGATTTAGGCATTATCAAAACTAAAGCTGAACGTAACGAAGACGGTACCTATAACATTACAGGGACCAAAATCTTTATTACAGGCGGTGACCACGACTTAGCTGAAAACATCATTCACTTGGTTCTAGCAAAAACTCCTGATGCACCTGCGGGTTCACGTGGTATTTCATTATTCATCGTGCCTAAATTCCTAGTGAATGCAGATGGTTCTGTAGGTGAGCGTAATGCGGCAGGTCCAGGTTCAATTGAACACAAAATGGGGATCAAAGCGTCTGCAACTTGTGTAATGAATTTTGATGGTGCCAAAGGTTACTTGGTCGGTAAAGAAAATGAAGGCCTTGCGGCAATGTTCGTGATGATGAACTACGAACGTTTGTCGATGGGTATTCAAGGGTTAGGCGCATCTGAATTTGCCTACCAAAATGCTGCACAGTATGCGACTGACCGTTTACAAGGTCGTAGTGCATCAGGTGTTCAATCACCTGCTAAACCTGCAGACAGCATTTTAGTTCATGGTGATGTGCGTCGTATGTTGCTTAATGCACGTGCCAATAATGAAGCATCTCGCGCATTTGCAGTTTACGTGGGTCAGCAACTGGATATCACTAAGTTCTCAACCGACCCTGAAGCGGTGAAAGCAGCCAATGACCGTGTTGCACTGTTAACCCCTATTGCAAAAGCGTATTTAACCGACACTGCATTCCAAGCCACTTTAGATGCACAAATGGTCTTCGGTGGTCATGGTTATATTCGTGAATGGGGCATGGAGCAATGTGTACGTGACTTACGTATTGCACAAATCTATGAAGGCACCAACGGCGTTCAGTCTCAAGATTTGATCGGTCGTAAGACCATTAAATGTGGTGGTGCATTCATCGCAGACTACATTACTGAAATCCGTGACTTTGCTAACAGCTTAGATGCAGACCTAAACTTCATTAAAGATGCAACACTCGATGCAGCAACTGAAGTGGAAGAAGTGACCAAGTATATCCTTGAACGTGCTGCTGAAAGTGCAGAGTTCCCGAATGCAGCAGCAGTGGATTACTTACATGCAGTCGGCCTACTCAGCTTTGCCTATATGTTTGCAAGAATTGCCAATGCTGCAAAAGCCAAAGATGGTGACTTCTATCAAAACAAACTGGCGCTTGCAGCTTATTTCGCTCAACGTATTTTGCCTGAAATCGACTTACGTATTGCAAAAGTAAAAGCAGGTGCAGAAGTCATCATGAACTTCTCTGAAGACTACTTCACCAGCCAAGCTTAATCGCTTAAAGACTGAATAAAAAAACGCCTGCTTTGTCAGGCGTTTTTTATGGCTCAGCTTTATTTTTGCTTTTATACGTCATGTGCATGAAATTTGCTTATGATGCAATAAACCACCATCAACATATCAGGAGGCAGCCATGACTAACCGTGACCCTAAAATAGAGAAAATAGAAACCCTCCTCGATAAACTGGGCAATACTGCAGTAGAAAGTTTTCACTATGTGGCTTTATTTATTATTGGCTGTATGGTGATTTGGTCGGCAGGACATACCGTTTATGAGATCTTGACCATTAAACAATATGCCTCAATTGATGATATTTTACTGTTATTCATCTACTTAGAACTGGGTGCAATGGTTGGTATCTATTTTAAAACCAACCACATGCCTGTCCGCTTTTTAATTTATATCGCCATCACCGCCCTCACCCGTCTTTTAATTTCCGATATCCAGCATGACCACAAAGCGGATATGGATTTGGTGATTATTACGGGTTCAATTTTAATTATGGCGATTGCAATCTTGGTGGTGCGTTATGCATCGTGGAATTACCCTTCAGTAATTCGGGATAAACATGCCGACAAGCCTTTACCTGAAGGGAAAACACCACGCCCACAAGACGATGAGCTCGCTTAATTCTTTATTGACTACTAAAAAACCCTCCGTCTAAACAAGCGAGGGTTTTCTGTATCAAGCAAAGATTCATTTATTTTGAATCCGCTTCTAAAGCGTAGCGTCCATTTTCATAGGTCCAGTGCATGCCTTCAGGTGGGTCTGGCAGTCCCAAACGTCGCCAATCGGTAATCAACACATAATCACGGCTTTCAATACTAGAGTCGCCATCCCCATACACATAGCTATTGGTTTCCTGACTATAGGTTGAATAGCTGGGGGCTCGGTAAATAATACTCACACCTGGTCGCATCGGATATCCGCCATGTGGTGGATGATGCGGAGGTGGTCTGTGATGAGGGGGCTCAATTTGAGGCGGTGATGTAGGTCTGGGCATTGCACCTTGATACGGCCCAGCATAGGTTGGGAAACGCTGGGTTTGCGAAGTCAGCGGTTTTCCATAATAACGCGTCGCTGGTTGAGCATAACTCAGTGCAGGAAATAAGCTGAGTAAACTTATTCCATAGATTATTTTTAAATATTTCATCATCTTCCTCCACTGAGATGAATATTATTATTTTAAACCCATTTTATGGATAAAAAATGTACAAACTATCAATTTTAGATCACTGGTCGTTATCACCACTATAAGGTTTGAAGCAGGATTTCTTTGAAAAGCAAAAAATCATATATGTTTTCAGTTTATACTTAATCTTTGTTTATAAACGTATTGGATGAACAATCGTGGCTGAATTAAGTTTTGATCGACTCTATGAATATTTTGCAAAAGTGCCCAGTATTCAAAAAAATCTGATTGATGCTTATGGCACAGATGGAAAAAGTGCATGGTGGTTTAAGTTTCAAATTGATGTAGATCATCCTTTGGCATGGCAAACGGTACAAGAGCTGGGACATGTACTGAACTATATTTCTAAAAATGAGCGCCTACCGACGCAGTTTTTGCCTGTTTCACCGCCGCCGTATATGAATGGTGAAGCCAAACAATTCTTGGCATGGGTCATTCAGTGTAACCACCCTGACTTTCCACCCGATGTCATTTGTGACTGGTTAGAAGCACGTCTACCGAGCCCAGTGGAAGATGCCGAAAAATGGAAAATCAAAACTGATCTACATGAACTCGATAACATGACCGATAAAGATTTGGATCAAATCATCCCGCCAAATCCTGAGCAGTAAAATCTTAAAAATTAAATCTCCCTAAGTCCCTCTTTAAAAAGAGGGACTTTTCATCTTGTACAACGTAGGAAGTACCGCTTTTCATGAAACGGCAAGAAATGGAAAAAGGAATTCGAAATTAAAACGTCGACAAACCACTCCACTCCATAAAGCGGTATAGCCCATATTTGAGTTTTGACTCATCTTTATATTGCTCATAGCCCACACTCATTTGACGACCATTTAAGTTCGACCATGCCCCATCAAAATATTGCTGTGCATCTGTAAACACCGCTACATTAAACTGGCCAATCACACGTAAATTGGTCTCTAAGTTATAATTCTTCAAATTCCGTGCGGTAAAATTCGCTGAACCTAAAATGAGCTCTGCTTCTTGCCCATGGCGTTTTAAAATCATTTTGCTATGGCACTGCTCTCCTTGAGTATTACACCACCGCACTGTAATACCAGCATCGTTAAGCTCAGACGCAACTTGACGGTTGGGAATTCCATTCTTTTGACGACCAAATGCATCTTTATTGGGGTCGAGTAAAATCCGAAGTTTAACGCCGCGGTTCTGCGCATCTTTTAAAGCATTGATAATTTGACGCTCAGACAAATAGAACATCGCCAAATCAATCTGGTCATTGGCTTTTGCCGTATTCAATAAGTTGAGTGTTGCATCTAGGATTACTTTTTCCGTCAGCACTTGTACCTGAGGCTGCGATGGATTTCCTACAATTTCGCCTAGAATCACCATCGGTACATCGCCCTGAGACATATGTGCCACAGCTTGCTCTGTTTTCAACACATCAATTGCAGTATTACCTGTCACCAATAACGCCACATTGGAATGTCGCGAACTGCCATCATGCGGATTCGCAGATGTGACCAAGGTTTTCCAACCTTCGGCGGTATCGACCACCAAAGTTTTGCGGTGATTAGCTTTAAAATTAAATAAGTTTAAATAACTACGTAGGGTAATTTTTTCATCCCCAAACGGGTTTCTTAACCAACCACCGTCGGGATTATTGCCTGCATTTTGACAACAGATATACCAAAAACCAGACCAAACTGGATTCGATGCACGGAGCGGACGTAAATCGGTTTCAATTACATCCACACCTGCCTGACGCAATTTACGGTAATGCTCAGGTAAGAGCCCGCCATACACCGAGTTAATCGGGTCGGTAATGACTTTGATTTCAATATTCGGATGCAAGCTTCGCTTGACAATCAATGCATCGGTCAGCTGACGAGTCAAAGCACGTTGTGATGCTTGAAATGTCCCCACTTCATCATTAAACAAGAACATATCCAACACAATCGTGGTTTGTGCATCTTCAATCAGTTTAAACACTGCGTTGAAAATATGATGATCTTGTTGCTGTTTACCTTGTGCATCGATGTAGGTTTGATCTGCAATAAATTTGACATCGGCATGACGTAACTTGCCCGTATAGTCCAGCCCATCAGGCAGTGGTTTAACGCTATGGTAAACCGCGGACGTTAAATAAGTCAGAGCCAATAGCCCCACCACGACACCGACATAACGGGTCGATGTCCAGTTGAGCTTTTGATGTAATTTTCGAAAGATACGCATAACAAAAAACCTAATCCAATATACTCAGACTAGGTTTTATTGTTTGATTTTTCAAGAGGATTTCTGTTGTCGAACGCTTTGCTTAAATCACTTTAAACAGCGTCTTAGAAACTAAAGTCCAGTCCAACTGTGAAGTTACGCCCCACTTGCGGAATGGTCGATAAGAAAGAGGTATGCGAATAAACCGTCTCATCTAAGAGGTTATTGGCTTTGAAATACACGCGATAATCATTGCCCTGCATATACTGTCCATTATACGCCAAGCCGAGATTCACCATGTTATAGCCCTCGGTTTCGGTCTCATAGCTTGAAATTCGATCTTGCTCAAACACATGGTAGTACTCTGCCGTACCCGACCACGTGTCACTAAAGTTAGCACTTACTTTTGTTCCTAAACGGCCAGCAGGCACCCGCGGGGCATTTTCATTGTCAATTTTGCCACGTACATAGTCACCAAAGACACTCATTTTATAAACATCATTGAAGGCATAAGACGCTTCTGCTTCAGCCCCATAAAAACGCGCTTTGTCTTGGGTGTAGTCTACTAGGCGGAAGTTTTCGTAACGGTCTGCAGTTTGAGCATAAATGTAGTTGTCATACCAGTTGTGGTAAACATGAACGTGATAATCAATTTTATCCGTATCGTAATGGAAACCTAATTCTAGATTATTGGACTTTTCGACATCGAGATTTTCATTGCCACGCTCGTAGGTATTGGTTGCAAGATGCTTACCATCGGCATAAAGCTCTTGCGCCAAAGGTAAACGCTCTTGATGTGACCCGACTAAAGACAGTTTATAGTTCGGTGCAAACATCCAATTCACAGCACCCGAATAGGACACGGCATAATCATCATAGTCTTTTCGATCAGATTCAATATCAATCTTCTGCTGATCGACACGTGCCCCTAACTCAAAATGGAAGTCATTCCACTGCTTATGTTCTAAACCAAATACGCTCCACTTTTGCGTCTTGGTCGGTTCTAAAATAGACTCTTCACCAGTGATATCTAGTTTTTGTTGATTGTACTGTACGCCAACCACACCTTCCCAATCCGCAATCGGCTGATGCACCATTTCTAGACGCGCATCATAACCTTTACTTTTAAAAGTGGTTGCAACGCTATCACCTTCAATTTCATCATGTTGGTAGTCGGTATAACTGGCATGGGCACGTAACTTCTCAAACCCTGCAATCGGATTTAAAATTTCTGTACGGAAGTCATAACGCTCCGACTTTAAGTCAACCCAAGGGCCTGCCTCATGTTCGTCATGCGCATGGTCGTGTCCTGAATGATCATGTTCATCCGTATGTCCATGATTATCGCTTCCGTCACAGTGCAAATGATCATCATGTGGATGACAGCTCTCATATTCATGGCTATGCCCTGGTAAACCGTACTGATCTTGACGGTTGGTATAGGCGATACCCGCAAAACCACGCTCACCAATCCATGAACCACCAACACTGACAGTTTCACCTTTGGCAAAGGTATTTCCGACACGACGTTCTTTTTCGAGTTCACCGTCATGCTCATGGAAATACTTCGGCGCAATATAGTCATTCGCTTCACGCTTTGAACCTTCAACCCGTAGAGCAAACTGACTGCCCAAAGCAACCGTCGCCCCAGCACTGGCTAACTTTTCATCACTGCCAGAGTTGTAGCGTAATCCCGCCGTACCTTCTAGACCTTTTTCAGGCATGCTGGTTGGAATTTTTTGATCGGTGACATTGACCAAACCGCCCACGGTGCCTGCACTGTATAACAGGGTTGAAGGGCCACGGATGATTTCAATTTGCTTGGCCAAAATCGGATCGACCGTCACGGCATGGTCTGGCGATAAAGTCGAGACATCGGCTGTTTCTGAAGCATGTTGTAAAACTTTCACGCGTGGGCCATCTTGACCACGAATCACGGGGCGGCTTGAACCTGAACCATATTGATTTGAATATACCCCTAGCTCATCGGCCAAAGCATCCCCGATGGTCGGTGCACGTTCTTTTAAGCTTTTTTGCTCGATAACCTGATCGGCGACTGCAAAATCAGCAGCGGTCTGAACGAGTGGATGCGCTTGGCTGGTCAACGTTTCAAGTTGTTGTGTTGTTGTATCATCTGCAAAAACGGCAGGTGCGACCACCGCCAAAATAGAGAGCGTTATCAAATTTTTATGGAAAGCCATGGAACTCACTCAAGCGTACAATTTTTGAATATTGTTATAATATAACATTTCAAATTCATTGCAATAAAAAACATTCCAATGGTAGAAAAAAGATAAACTGCCCTATCCATCTAAGTCGATGCCAACGCCAACAGATCAATGCCCTTTACCATTTCACATGCTGTTCTCGCGCCTCCTCTAGCCAAACTCAGTGGTGACCGATTACCCATTGCTGCCATTGCTATTGGTAGTATGACCCCCGATCTTTATCGACTGTTTACACAAGCCAATTCAAATACTACCCACTACTGGACTTCACTGATTCACCCCGATCTTTGGATTGGACTCAGTTTTTGTGTTTTGTGGTACACGCTATTGCGGCCCTGTTTTTATCGTTTTTTAGGTATTCAGCATGAGTTAAGGCTCAGCAGTATGCTACGTTTTTTTAAATTTTCTGTGGCCGTTATTCTCGCGATCCTGCTGGGTACAGCAACGCATCTGTTATGGGACGGACTCACCCATGCTGACTTCCGCACCTTGTTTGGACATGCATTTTTAAGCCAAGAGATCTCTTTGTTAGGGCACGGCTATCCGCTACACCGCATTTTACAAATTGGCACATCGGCACTGGCTCTGCCCTTGTTGGCGTGGATGGGTTGGCGCTATTACCAAACCTATCAGCAACATTTTCCAGTGAGTTTAGAAATCAAACGCTTTGCTATTGGACTGTTTATACTGAGCCTGTTGGGCGGTTTAGTCAGTGTCTGGGACTATGCACGTTATATTCCCACGCAAGTTTGGCAGTCAGACCTGTATTATTTTATAGGGCGAAGTATTAATGAGTTTAGCCAAATCTCTTTGCTGATTTTAATCTTTGGCTGCATTCTGTTTTTATTTTTAGATCGTGACTATCGTTTGGGCTGAATTTAGACCAACGCTTAAATGCTATTTCATACCTTTTTTAAGCTATACCTTGAGAGTCAATGTCCAAAGAGGCATAATCCTACCTTTATTTCTGGCGGTACGCTGTTTACGTATTCGCTACCTTTAGCCATATAGTTGGATTTTTAACGCCATGATGCGAACTCATTACTGCGGTTCTTTAACCGAAGCTCAAATTGATGAAACAGTAACTCTCTGCGGTTGGGTACACCGTCGCCGTGACCACGGTGGTGTCATCTTCCTTGATATGCGTGACCGTGATGGTCTTGTGCAAGTGGTTATTGACCCAGACACTCCTGAAGCATTCGCAACTGCGGACAAAGTACGTTCAGAATTCGTATTAAAAATTACAGGTCGTGTACGTCGCCGTTATGCAGGCACAGAAAATGCCAATATGGTAAGCGGTCAAATCGAAGTTTTAGGTAAAGAAATCGAAGTTCTTGCTGCATCAGAAACTCCGCCGTTCCCATTGAATGACGACAACACCAATATTTCTGAAGAAATTCGTTTGAAATACCGTTTCTTGGACATCCGTCGCCCTGAAATGTTAGATCGTTTACGTTTCCGTTCTAAGCTAACCAACCTCATTCGTAACTATTTCGAAGACAATGGTTTCTTAGACGTTGAAACTCCGATTTTAACACGTGCAACGCCTGAAGGTGCGCGTGACTACTTAGTGCCAAGCCGTGTATCTAACGGTAGCTTCTATGCACTTCCGCAGTCACCACAATTATTCAAACAATTGTTGATGGTGGGTGGTATTGATCGTTACTACCAAATCGCAAAATGTTTCCGTGATGAAGACTTACGTGCAGACCGTCAGCCTGAATTCACCCAAATCGACGTTGAAACATCGTTCATGAGTGACGATGACATCATGGATTTAATGGAAACGTTGACCGTTAAGATGTTCAAAGAACTTCTTGACGTTCAATTCGATAAATTCCCACGCATGACTTATACAGATGCTATGCGTGACTATGCATCGGACAAACCAGACTTACGTATTCCTTTGAAATTGGTTGACGTTGCAGACCTGATGCAAGAAGTTGAATTCAAAGTATTCGCAGGTCCAGCGAAAGATCCTAAAGGTCGTATCGTTGCATTACGTGTTCCGGGTGCAGGTTCATTACCACGTAGCCAAATTGATGAATACACGAAATTTGTCGGCATCTACGGTGCAAAAGGTTTAGCGTACATTAAAGTAAACGAGCTTGAAAAAGGTATCGAAGGCTTACAATCTCCAATCGTAAAATTCATCGAGCCAATCGTGCTTGATCTATTGAAACGTGTTGGTGCAGAAAATGGCGATATCGTGTTCTTCGGTGCAGACAAAGCTAAAGTTGTGAACGATGCCATGGGTGCTTTACGTATTAAAGTCGGCCATGACTTGAAGATGTCAACTTGCGAGTGGGCACCGCTTTGGGTGGTTGACTTCCCAATGTTTGAAGAAACAGATGATGGCAAATGGACGTCTGTTCACCACCCATTCACACTGCCTAAATCAAGCGTTGAAGATGTGAAGAATAATCCAGGTGCTGCGCTTTCTGTCGCTTATGACATGGTGTTAAACGGCACTGAAATTGGTGGTGGTTCACTACGTATTCATAACCTAGAAATGCAAAAAGCAATCTTCGAAGCTTTAGGTATTGGTGAAGAAGAAGCTGAAGAGAAATTCAGTTTCTTACTCAACGCATTACGTTACGGTGCTCCTCCGCATGGTGGTTTAGCATTCGGTCTAGACCGTTTAGTCATGCTCATGACGGGTGGTGCTTCTATTCGTGATGTGATTGCATTCCCGAAAACCAAGACTGCTGAATGCCCATTAACGCAAGCGCCTGCACCAGTTGAATCAAATCAACTACGTGATTTAGGCATTCGCTTACGTGAAAAACCAAAAACTGAAGAAACCAAATAATCTTTAGATTATGATTAAAGAAACCCTGCCATGCGCAGGGTTTTTTCATTCAAGATAAGACCATCCATTCCATAGATATTATTTTCGCTTCAAATTTTCCAAAATTTCTTTTGAACTTTTGATCTATCCCCCTTACAGTGATTCACGATAGTCTATATTTTATTGCAGCAGTTCTTGCACTAAATCATTCTGTTGATTTATTCATTTATTTTGTTCTTAAGATGCTCATCTTTTTTTGATTTTATCTATCTTAGATTTTTAAGTCTCTTTGCAAAATTTTCTCTCATCTCATCTTTTAAAAAGATTTCTGAGTCAAAATATGGCTATTTATTATCTACTTAAAATCATCTCACTTTTTCCATTGTCTTTTTTACAATACATCGCACGCGGAATTGCACACCTGCTTTACTATAGTAACTCTTCAATCAAGCGTATCACCACTATTAATCTGCAGTTGGCCTACCCTGAACTCGACCCAATAACACTCCAGAAACGCGTTCATCTCAGTATTCAAAGCCAGTGTCAGACCTATATTGAATTTTTAAAATGTTGGGGAATGCCACCACAATACAACTTAGATTTATTGAAAAATATTCATGGGGAATCTGTTCTAACAGAGGCTTTAACCAATAAAAAAGGCGTAATTGTGGTCATTCCGCATTTTGGCTGTTGGGAGCTGTTAAATGCATGGTTAAACGTCTATACACAACCCATGATTATGTACAAACCCTATAAAACTAAAGGAGTGAACCGCTATATTTTAGAGGCGCGTCAGAAGTTTAATGCCACCCTTGTCCCCACTGATGAAACAGGGATCCGTAATATCTTCAAACACTTAAAACAAGGTGGCCTCACCGTAATTTTACCGGATCATCTGCCAAAACCTAGTGGGGGTATTTATTCCTGTTTTTTCAAACAAAATACTTTATCCGCGACACTTGTCTCTAAGATGGCCGCTAAAACACAATGCAATGTAATTGGATTAAGTTGCATTCGTAGTGCTGACACAGCAAGTTTTGATGTGTACTGTACCGAGTTATCTCAAGACATTTTATCGAAAGATCTACAACAGTCTGTAGATAGTTTAAACCTTGCCATGCAAGATATGATTAACCAAGCACCTGAACAATACATTTGGTCCTATAAACGTTTTCGAAACTGTTATGGCAATATCAATCCATATAAGAAACAACCAGATGTATAACTGGATGGATCACGATCTGATTCAAATAAGGCATGGAGACAAAATCAAGATTATTAATTTGAGTTTGATTAGCATACTTTTATTTATTTGAGATCAATTCTCAGCAGTGGCATAATAGCGCACTGTTTTAGATAAGTTGTGAGCAACCAAATGGCTATGCGCCCTGAAGTCCGTCGTCGTGGTATTGTGCTAATTGTATTTGCAATCGTACAGTGGTTTTTCATGCGTTACATCTTAGACAATCAATTATTTAACTTAACAACCTATGACCGAATTGTCTTCTTCTGTGTAAGTAGCCTTGCGGGTGCTTTTGTGATCTTTGTTGGCTTAATTTATATGGTCTTAAAAGGGAATGCAGATAGAGATTAAATTCGCATTTTAAGATATAAATTTTCCAAATCAGCAACATTAATCACATAATCTGAATGGATGTTCTCTTCATCTGTAATTTGGTCAGTCAAGACAAACCTCAGATCACACTCAAAAATTCTCGCTAAAGATGAAAAAACTGAAAATTCTGACAATGGTTCTGATAGCCAACTGATTCCCTTACAACCAGCTTTACAAAAAATAAGATTGGTCCAAGCTGCACCACTTGGACCTACAATAAAATCGGCATGCTTAAATAGTGCAATTTGTTCATCAAAAGAGTACTCTTCCAAATACACAGGCTGAAAACCTTGTGTTTTAAAGTAGTTTAATACTTCATCCTGATTATATTGTCTTAATTGGCCCAATTTTCTTGCGAGGAAAATTTTAGAGTATAGGCTTTTTACAGGATTAACTGACTTTATCAAAACATTACGAATATTAGTAAGAAATGATACTGAAAAATGTGAATACTCAAGAGAAGACAACTTATTTTGATTATTAAAAACAACATTATTTAAATTATTAATATAGAGTACTTCTTCTGCAAACACTTCTTGATACTTATTTACAAATACAATTGGCAAATCAATTTTTGCAGCTTTCAGCATTATATTAAGTATTTTTCTATAAGACTCTATATTTTCAACCGATGCATCACAAACAATGCAATCTACATGATATTCATCAAGAACCTGATTGCTCAAGAATAATATTTTCGGTGCAATCTCCATAACCCAGTGATAATAATTAAAACAGCCATTTCCTCCCAAAAAAAATATTTTTTTAAACTTAATTATTTTACGGTTTAAACGTATCAAGGCACAATTTGCATTGTGCATTCGTATAAATCCAGCAGAATAGTCACAATACTCTAGAGGCACATCAATAAGCCGTTCAATAACAAGAACATCACTATCCTGTAATAAAAAACTGGATGAACGCATATTCATCAGCACATTTTTTAAGTGATATATTGATACTTTAGATTGACAATAATGTACGTCAGCTGCTTTATTTGATTTATCTATAACTGGTGAATAACTAACGCAAGCATGAGTTGCACAGGTATTTATCTGATACGATTGATCTAGCTGATCCAACCAAACTACGTTCTTTTTATAAATTTTTTTTAATCTTAGTAAATAAAAGAAAAAATTTGATACATGAAATTTCTTTCGCTCTACATAATTAATTAACGTCTGCCCCAACATATATAGTAATCCAGTTATCTTCCAATACTTTTTACTAGATAAAGTGTTAAATACTTCACTCGAAGCCAAAGGTACAGTAAATAACTTCTTTCTTTAGCAGGTCTTATTTTATAAAATTTATACACTTTATACTCAGCATAAGGAAATCCTTTACGATCCTTATATCTTTGTACAATATTAAATACTTCATCAAACATCAATGACTTGTCTTTACTCAAGTTACTATCATGCATTCTGTAACCAACTATAATGTCTGGTACATAAACCAGTTTAGCTCCTGCTTCAGTCAATCTAAGCCACAAGTCCCAATCTTCTACTTTAGTATTTTCATTATATCCACCAATTTCTCTTAATAAATCAATTTTTATCATTTGTGATGAGGCAGGAATATCATGTTGATGATAGAAAATTTCTTGAAAATTAAACTCTCTATATGATGCTTTTTTCACACTAACAACATGACTTTCATCATCAATATATTGGTGTGCTCCAAAAACTGCCGTGATTAAAGGATCCTTTTTAAATACATCGAGTTGTATTGCTGTTTTTTCAGGTAGCATAATATCATCAGATGCCACTATGCTAAAATATTCTCCTCTAGCAAGACTTAACCCCTGATTTAAGGTTCTACTTAATCCTCTATTCTCTCTAAAAACAAATTGGAAATGTTCAAAACGTTGCTCACAAGCCAATCGCATTTCTTCAATTATCTGGATTGAATTATCCTTCGATCCATCATCGATAACAATCAATTCTAAACGTGAATAAGTCTGATCAATCACAGACTGAATACTTTCCTTAATAAATTTTTCATGGTTATAACAGGGGATCATAACCGTGACTAAAGGTAGTTCTGTATTTTCCATTTCTAAGCCCTAAACTCATTACATAGATCAATGATTTGCTGAACACTTTCCAAACTCAGCGTTGGCCCCATAGGCAAGCTCATTACTTCATCATGAATCTTTTCTGAGATTGGATAACTCAAATCATCCCATTCTTTATATGCTTGCTGTTTATGTGGAGGAATTGGGTAATGAATTAACGTTTGTACGCCATTTTCTGCTAAATATTGCTGTAATGCTTCTCGATTTCTTGAACGAATGACAAATAAATGCCAAACATGTTGGTCATATTGAGACGCATCTATATCTGACAAAGGCAAGATCAATTCAGGGTTTTTAATCCCTTCAAGATACATTTTTGCAATTGTACGACGATGGTTAACTTCAGCATTTAAATTTTTCAATTTGACATCAAGCATTGCCGCTTGGATTTCATCTAATCGACTATTTACACCCACGAATAAGTTCTTATATTTCTCGTGTGATCCATAGTTGCGCAAGGCCCTCAATGTTTGTGCCAACTCAGCATCATTCGTCGTAATCGCCCCCGCATCTCCTAGTGCACCTAGATTTTTTCCTGGATAGAAGCTAAAACCTGAAGCATCCCCCCAGTTACCCGCTTTTTTATGGCCTAATTGAGCACCATGACTTTGCGCCGAATCTTCTAAAACCAATAAATTATGTTTTTTTGCAATGTGCATAATGTCTGACATTGCAGCCAATTGACCATATAAATGGACAGGTAAAATCACTTTGGTTTTGGCTGTTATTGCTTCTTCTATTTTTAATGGATCAATATTGTACGTAGCAAGATCTGGCTCAACTAAAACTGGCGTTAAATTATTGGCTGTAATTGCTAAGATACTGGCAATATAGGTGTTTGAAGGAACAATCACTTCATCACCATCTTGAAGCTTACCTAACTCTTTCCAAGCACGTAAGGTTAAAATTAATGCATCCAAACCATTGGCCACACCAATTGCAAACTTGACCCCACAATAGTTCGCAAAATTTTGTTCAAACTGTTCTAGCTCGTTTCCACCAATATACCAACCAGAATCAATAACTCGCGTACAAGCCGCAATTAACTCTTCACGATACTGCTGATTGATATTTTTTAAATCTAAAAAAGGAATCATTTCATCACATTTGTATTTTGGTTTTTTAAATACGGTATAAACATATACAATTTAACAGCCAGATCGGCACTTATTTAAACTCAACACGCTTACCCACTAACGCATATTTTATTTGTTTTAATATACGTAAAACTTCCAATTGGACTTTAGCCCAACCCTTCTTCTTTTGCTTTTTCATTCGCGCTTTCCGCTCTGCAAGCAAGTCACTTGAAAGTGTCGTTTTCTTTTCAGGAAATAACATCATTTCTTGTATACATAAAGCAGGTGTCATTTGATACACAGGATGAAATGTATGACGTATAAATTCATCAAACATCACTTGGTCTAGTGGGATCAATTGAATTTTTTTCACATACTCCAAATATTTTTGAGCTCCTTCAAGGCTCAAGATATAACCTGCCGTCCCCAAATTTTTTCCTGTGAGTTGAACAATATGACGCATGCCATTTGCTATTTCCGACTGATTTTTATCTAGAAAAACCTGATCTGCAAATGCTTCCGTCTTAATAATGTCCCAATTTGGATTGATCCAGCCTGCGCTATTTAACAGTTCAGCAGCATCCTTCCCTAAATACACATCATCTTCAAAAATAGCCAAATGAGGAATTTGCTCATCTACCATTTTTTGCCAAATCGAGACATGACTCATAAAACAAGCCAACTCGCCTGGACTTAAAAAGTCATCGTGAATATTAAGTTGCATTTTTTCAGCTAAAGGACGAGCCAGATCAGGCGTTAACGCATCAAAAAACTCAAACCCAATATTCTGCTTTCCGAATTCTTGTACAATGTGCTCACGACGCGCAACCGCTGTTTTTAAGCTGATGACAATATTTTTCATATTAATAATACTTACTTTGATGCAACCAAATGCTTTACAGCATAAAACTTATCACGCCACATCCGCTTTTGTTTTTTGATGCCGTGAGAAAGACTACGCCCTTCTTTTTCTTTGCGAGAAATGCCTTGTGCTGCCACAGTGCCTAAGATATCACTATCCAAGCCAGCAGGTTTCACTAAGGCAGGCCATACGCCTAATCCCTTCCCATTTTCACTGAGCCATGTTTGGAAGAAAATATCAACAGGCATAGCCATTTTTTTCCCAGCCTGCATAAATGCTTCAGCACCTTGACGTGACCACACCAAACCTAAACCACGAATAGGGAAATAAAAAGCATGCCATAAGCTCATACCATCAATATTCGCAATATCTTTGGCCAGCTTTTTCTTTTTGGTTGCAATGTTAATCAGATACCAATCCAGCTCTTTATGCTGATAGAGATACTCAATCACACCATCAAGCTTGTCTTTAAAATCTTGGTTGATTTTCATATCATCTTCAAGTACTACCAAATAATCAGCATCCGTACTTAAAAATTTTTCCGCACAGCCATAGTGACTTAAATAGCAGCCCAACTCTGAATTCATCAATTTACGGCCAAGTACGTCGTTCGCCCCTTGGTCATCGTAGTCTGCAAATTCAGTTAGATCTTTACCACGCCCATCGACTGCAGAAAAGCGTTCAAAAGGCCAGTTGACTTGATTCAGCTGCTGAGTTGCTCTTTCAAGTCGTTCCTGACTGCCGTCCAAATTAATCAAATAAGTAACAACTTTCATCATGAACCTTTAAACTAAAACTGAATGGGGCAAATAGCCTGCTAATTTTTCCTGCATAGCCATACTGATTTTCTTTGCAGCATCACTATCAAGCTGATCCAAACTCTGTATACAACCGTACTTAATCTCAGGATTATGCAACGCTTGTATAAAACCATTCAAACTGTCCTGATTTTTAAGATAGGCCAACTCAAGATCTGGCTTCAATTCCACCTGCTGTTTTTGAATCTTAATGTGGTTCATTAATGAAATTGGATTCAGCTGTTCTACACTACGAAATTTAAACTTGATTTGCGTTTCTAAAAGCTGTGGATGCTGCAGCAAATAATCTTTTAATGCATGACGATCTACAATATGTGGATAATGATGGATTTCAAAAAATTTATTGAATCCCAAAACATCCGCGCCAAGCATCTGTGCAATCATATGTTTCGGCTGAATTGGCTTTCCAAATTGACGACTCATAAACTTGCGATATTTGAGCTTTGCTTTGAGTGCAAAACTATTTTGCCAATGACCATAGATCACCAAGCTTTCCGCTTTTAAAAAGTCTTCGACTTGCGCAGGTGCATTAAAAAAGAAATCATCATTCAAATAGATAAAATAATCCGACAGCCCTTCAATATTCCAAAGCATGCTTTCAATAGAACGGGTATTGAAGGTTGGTAAATGCTCTTCAAAACCTCTAAAAATTTCTTGGTGATCAACCACACGAATTTTATCGGCAACACACAAACCTTGCGCAGCAAATTCATCGATAAACTCAGGACGCTGATTATCTGCCACCACATAGATATGACGACAGAACGGTACATATTTCAAAATGGAAGCAATGTTGTAATAAATTTCGTTATTACTGGCAAAGCGCGTCGCACTGACTGCATCAGAGGCATCTTCACCGGTCAGATATTTATGGCGTTTCTTTTTTAATTCAAGATCATTGCCATCTACCCAGGCAATCACGATATCAATATTTTGCATTCACTTGATCACTTCAAAATCTGAGTCTAATGGGCAATTATTGCCACGCATCCTTAATCCACTCTGATGGCAGTACATAACGATACCATTTTCCACCACCACCATTAATCGCATCAGGTGGATTGATTTCACCATGGAAAATAATGACCTTAACCCCTTCAGGTTTTACAGGTGGTTTAAAGTATGCCAACGGAATTTTTTGCAAACAGTGATATTTGTAACTCTTACACCAACTATCAGGCCAGTAAGAAAGTTTTTTCTCTTGATCGACATACCAAGACAAATAAGCTTGCTCATTACGAAACTTTTGACGAATTTCATCAAAATGTTCACGAAAATATGGCATCAACCCTGGGAAAGCGCCCAGTTTAAAACGGTAAACCGAGCTATTGCCTGTAATACGCCAAGGACGTTTCCAGTCATGGATAATCAGGAAGTCCCCAGGATGGGTAAAGAAACTGTCGATATTGTCAACAATCACTACATCCAAGTCTAGAAAGAGCGCATTACCTTGTAAACCGTACAAGTCAGGCTCGAATGTAGACAATTTATTCCAACCGCGTTCAGGACTTCCCTCTGGAAGCGCTAAAGGTGGAATTGGAAAACATTCAACTGCAGGGTCGATTCCTTCGGTGCGGTCTGTTAGACAAACCATTTTAAAATCAACCGTGGTGTGACGCTTCACCATGTTATATAAACGATTGACGTACTCGGCCCCATATTTAGTGCCCCATTTCATGCATAACACAATATTTTGATCTGTCTGTGTTTCAGCCTGTTTTGACAACGAGTCGTTTACGTTTTCCTGCATGTTCTATCATCCACCAGCATTCTGCGTTGTATCATAACATTTCTTGCAATAAGTTAGTGTATGGCTTTTTCAAAGCCCTCATAATACTCAAAAATAGTTTGTGCTATGATACGAAATCGCTTTATGTAAATCCTTTGCAAGGTTCACTTAAGCCCTCATATGAAGAATATATAATCAGGTTGATATGAAAATAGCAGTTGCAGGCACAGGTTACGTCGGCCTTTCTAATGCCATGATCTTCTCACAACATCATGAAGTGATTGCACTAGACATCATCGATACGAAAGTCGACATGTTAAATCAAAAAATCTCTCCGATTCAAGACGCAGATATATCGACATTTTTAAGCGAGAAACCGCTCAATTTTCGTGCCACAACTGACAAATATGAAGCCTATCAAGGCGCTGATTTTGTCATTATTGCAACACCCACCGACTATGATACGCAAACCAATTATTTCAACACACAGAGTGTGGAAAGTGTCATTCGAGATGTGGTCAAGATCAACCCTCAGGCAACGATGATTATCAAATCAACAGTGCCAGTGGGCTTTACTCAAAAAGTCAAAAGCCAATATCACACTGAAAATGTGATCTTCTCCCCTGAGTTCTTACGTGAAGGAAAGGCGCTGCATGACAACCTTTATCCATCTCGGATTATTGTCGGTGAAAAGTCACAACGTGCTCAGTTGTTTGCAGATATGCTGATCGAAGGGGCAATCAAAAAAGACAGCCCTGTACTATTTACCGATTCAACTGAAGCAGAAGCAATCAAGTTATTTGCCAACACCTATCTTGCAATGCGTGTCGCTTACTTTAATGAACTCGATACCTATGCCCAGTCCTTCGGTCTGGATACCCGTCAAATTATTGAAGGCGTATGTTTAGATCAACGCATTGGCAATCATTATAACAACCCATCGTTTGGCTATGGTGGCTATTGTCTGCCGAAGGATACAAAACAACTTCTTGCCAACTACAATCAAGTGCCGAGCAACCTGATTCAGGCCATTGTAGATTCCAACGGTACGCGTAAAGACTTTATTGCAGACTCTATCATTGCAAAAAATCCTAATACCGTTGGCATTTATCGTTTAGTGATGAAAAGTGGCTCCGATAACTTCCGTGCGTCAGCGATCCAAGGCGTCATGAAACGCATTAAAGCCAAAGGCATTGATGTCATTGTTTATGAACCAACCTTAAATGAAGATGAATTTTTCAAATCCAAAGTGATTAATGATTTAGAACAATTTAAACAACAAAGTGATGTCATCATCGCCAATCGTAAGTCACAGGACTTAAGTGATGTTGAAGACAAAATCTATACCCGTGATATTTTTGGAGGCGATGAATGAACGTTTTAGTAACAGGTGCAGCAGGCTTTATCGGCTTTCATGTCTCTAAAAAACTACTCGAGCGTGGTGATAGCGTTGTCGGTTTTGACAATATGAATGATTATTATGATCCTGCTTTAAAGCAAGCTCGTATCGACTTATTACATCAAACTGCTCAGCAAAGTGCTGGCCAATTTGACTTCATTCAAGCCAATCTTGCCGATAAAACAGCAGTTGATCAATGCTTTCAACAATACCAGTTTGACCGTGTGATTCACTTGGCTGCACAAGCAGGCGTGCGCTACTCACTTGAAAATCCAATGAGTTATGTAGAAAGCAACATTATTGGCTTTACCAATATTATTGAAGCTTGCCGCTATGCGAAAACACCACATCTGACCTATGCCAGCACCAGCAGCGTATACGGTGCAAATACCACCATGCCTTTTAGTGAGCAGAATGGCGTAGACCATCCTATTCAGTTTTATGCAGCGACAAAACGTGCAAATGAATTAATGGCGCATAGCTATAGTCATCTATTTCAATTGCCAACCACAGGCTTACGTTTCTTTACGGTCTATGGACCTTGGGGACGTCCCGATATGGCGCTGTTTAAGTTCACTAAAAACATCATTGCAGGTCAATCAATTCCCGTATTTAACCATGGTAATCACACCCGTGATTTCACCTTTGTTGAAGACATTGCTGAAGGCGTGATTCGCTCAAGTGATCAAATTGCTAAGGCCAACCCACATTGGGACAGCAATCACCCAGATCCAGCGACCAGCAATGCGCCTTTCCGTATATTCAACATCGGTAATAACAATCCAGTGAAACTAATCGAATATATTCACGCAATTGAAAAAGCCGTTGGCAAAGAGGCCATTTTAGAATTACTCCCACTTCAAGCAGGCGATGTGCCTGATACCTTCGCAGATAGCAGCGCTTTAGAAAAAAGTGTGGGGTATAAACCCTCTGTTTCAGTTGAAGATGGTGTGAAACAATTTGTAGATTGGTATCGTGACTTTTATCAGATTTAAATAAAAGCCACTCGCTAATTAAACTAATCTAAAATAAAAACCCTAATTATTGTGTAATTAGGGTTTTTAAATACAGATGTATTTAAATTAAATTATAGATCGTTACACCATAAAATTTTTCTTACTAAACCGTCATCCAACACAAAACTGTCTCCTATACCTATACAAATTCTTTGAGGTAGAAAAAATCTATCCTTCGGTTGAAGATCCTCAACTAAATAAACGAAGCTTATTTTTAAATAGCAACATCTTAGCAATAGGATAACTTTTATTTATACTCGACGAGGTTTATGGAATGGCTTTTATTAAAAATTACAGTATCAAAAAAATATTAAGCCTATACAAAACATTGGCTTAAATTATTCAAGAGAAATACCAAATTAAACACCACCAGAGTCATCATAAATAACCACATGATGACTCTATCTTTATAAAAATAATTTATTTATTTTGATTTTTTTACAGATTTATCAATATATGATTAAGAACGCCATAATTTTCCAAGTTTTACATCCCACTCAACAGGAGAAATAACCATACGTCCAGCATTTGGAGTCAACGTGATTTCACTAAACAGCACTTCATCTTGTGACAATAGGAAGTCAATCCGACTATAACCATATTCCAAACACAACTGCTCAGACAGCTCAACCATTTTATGCATCTTGAACGGTTCTACCACTGCTTCTGGTGTATTCTCTTTGCAATCGACGGTGAAAGGCTGTAACTCCCAAGAGGTATCATAAATATTTGAATACTCTTTACCATCACTCCCTTGGACATCGACTTCAACATACTTCGGCTGCCCTTCAAAACAGTGGACACGACATGTTGTAATGGTGGCATGTGTGTTAGCATCACGATATAAATCAACATAATGCTCTGCCAAAATGAGCGGCGAAATATTTTTATAGTGCCACTCTCGCTTGCGGTAGTACATATTCATTTTTAAACTGTTATTTAGTTTGCTTTCCGCTCTATTAACATCAAATGTACTTTTATCACAACAAACAATAGCGCTTCCACTGTCGTGGGTACATTTCAAAACAAATTGGTTTGGAAATTGATCAAAATCAATATTCTTAAAGTCACGATATGTACCTATAAGTGGGACCAGATGTTTTTCTCCAATCCGATCTATAATCAACTCTCTTACTGCCGATTTATCAGCTAATTTGGTATGTAGTGCACTTCTTTCAAAAATCATTCGTGCAGTAACTTTCTCATTAAAACTTTCAGGTTGATTAAAATTTGGGGCATATCCTAGTTTATTAATAAACCTTTTTTTTAGGTATCTCTCATCAGAAACAAATAATGTTCTAAATACTTTTGCTTTATATATAAGACTGTTAATCATGGGTGAAAATTTTAAATACATCTCATTTTTGGCGAATAATAACAAATTAATTAGACTATGTATGCTTTAAGGATATTATTTTCACTAAAAATTCAAAAACAATTTTAGCTCCTTTATAAACCATTTAATAACAATAAAATATAATCCATATATTTTTCAAAACAATGAAAATAAAAAAAGGGCTCCAAAGAGCCCTTTTCCCACCGAATCACTTATTTTACATAAGTTAGCCAGTGTGCATATTTCGGGTCTTTACCTTTAACCGCATTAAAGAATGTGGTTTGAATTTGTTCAGTGATTGGACCACGAGTGCCTGAACCAATTTCACGATCATCATATTCACGAATAGGCGTCACTTCAGCAGCTGTACCTGTAAAGAATGCTTCATCTGCAATGTAGAATTCATCACGTGTAATACGACGCTCAACTACGTCGTACCCCAAGTCTTTTGCGATGGTAATAATAGTTTGACGCGTAATACCATCAAGTGCACCACCCGCGATATCTGGCGTATGTAAAACACCATCCTTTACCAAGAATACATTTTCGCCAGAACCTTGGCATACATAACCTTGAGGGTCTAGCAGCATTGCTTCGTCATAACCTGAATGCGCTACTTCTTGGTGAGCCAAAATCGACAAGGTATAGTTACCTGACGCTTTCGCTTTACACATCGTCACGTTTGGATGGTGATGGGTAAACGATGAGGTCTTCACACGAATACCTTTCGCCATTGCTTCATCACCGAGGTATGCACCCCAGCTCCATGCCGCTACTACTGCATGAATCGTATTGTCTGTTGCAGCAATACCTAATTTTTCCGATCCAATAAAAATAATTGGACGCAAGTAGCAAGACGCTAATTTATTTTCACGAACCACATCAATTTGAGCTTGCTCTAGTGTTGCTTGATCAAATGGAACTTTCATTTGATAAATTTTTGCAGAGTTCAATAAACGCTTAGTGTGTTCTTTTAAACGGAAAATAGCCGTGCCATTCGGTGTTTCATAGGCACGGACACCTTCAAACACACCCATGCTGTAGTGCAAGGTATGTGTTAGTACGTGAGTTTTTGCCTCACGCCAGTCAACCAATTGTCCATCTTGCCAAATAAAACCATCACGATCAGCCAAATTCATGACACACACTCCAAATTTATATATACAGTCATGTTACCCAATGCTCAAGATTGAGCTTGGATCAATTAATCTTTGCCATAATTTGCAAACGATCACTCGGGTATCGCGCCAGTCCGCAGCATTTACTTGCATGGATTGATTCGCAAGGGCTAAACGGTGGCTCTCGGCTCGTTCACTGAGATAAGCTTGAATCAATGCAGTCGCATCGTCACTGGATAAGCAACTGGCTTTTGCGGCATCTTCAAGGATTCGTACATTGTCGGAATAATGGGCAAGATCTGGATGAGATCCGCTCCATGCCAACACAGCATACTGTGCCATAAATTCGATATCGACGATACCACCTGCGTCTTGTTTTAAATGAAAAATTCCATCTTTTTGTTGTTCTTTAGAAGAACCCAAATGGTCTTTCATTTTTTGACGCATCTTCAGCACTTCAGCACGTACGTTTTCCTCATCTCGTGGCTGCGTCAAAATCCGACAGCGCAATGCTTCAAACTTATCACGCAAACTTGGCTCACCCGCAATCGAACGAGCACGTACCAAGGCTTGATGCTCCCAGACCCATGCATTTTTCAACTGATATTGCTCAAAGGCTTTTAAACTGGTGACCAAGACCCCCGCTTCACCCGATGGACGTAAGCGCGTATCGATTTCATAGACCCGACCATCAAGAGTCTGTGTGGTCATCAACGACATAAATTTCTGTGCCACACGCATTGCAAACTCAAATCCACTGATCGACTTCAGCCCATCGGTATCAGCCTGCTCATCCATATAATGAATAAAGACCAGATCTAAGTCCGAGCCATAACCAAGCTCAATCCCACCAACTTTCCCATAACCCACCACAGCAAATGCCAAATGATCGATCGAACAGCGCTGTCCCTCAACATCGAGCGGATAACCATGTTTCTTTGCCGTCATTTGGTAAGCCAAATTTAAAGTTGTACTGACCGAAACTTCTGCGATATCGGTCAAAGCATCGGATACTTTCATCAACGGACTTTCAGCCAAGACATCACTAGCCGCAACTGCCAAAACATTGGATTTTTTAAATAGGCGCAGCACACGCATCAAATCCTCAACATCATCAAGCTCAATGCGAAGCAACTGTTGACGCAACGAATCTTCCAAATCTTGACGGCGCGGCAGCTCAAAGTCCATGGACAAAAATTCATCCAATAGCACTGGATAATGGGTCAATTCTTCACAAATCCATGGACTTACGGTTGCCATTTTCACCAAGCGCTGTAACGCACCTTTACTCTCAATCAACATGACCAAATATACGGTGCGTCGCATCACAGACTCGACCAAAGGCATGAGGCGAAGCAGCGCGGCTTGCGGCTTATCTGACTGTAAAATCGCTTCAATCAAATGCGGCCAAAACATTTTTAATCGCTGCACCGCTTTTGCAGGCAGCTTTTTTAGCGCATGACCATTCCAAAATTCATGAATGAGGTTTTTTGCATTCGCATCTAAGACCTCATTTAAACGCGCTTCTAGCTGACTAAAACTTTCTACGAAAGGGTCATGTTCTTTTTCTTTAATTAAATGCTCAAACTGGTAAATGACTTTGGCGCGCTTTTGGTTTAAATGCTCAATAAATGCATCCCAACTGACAAAGCCCAAAGTGTCAATCATCCTTTGTCTGAGTTCTGGTTCTGTTGGCAAAGACTGGGTTTGCTGATCATTTAAAGCTTGAATTGCATGTTCTACACGGCGCAGAAATAAGTAGGCATCTTCCAGCTCACTGACTGCTTGCCCATCCAGTAAACCCACTTCACCCAAATGATGTAAGCTGACTAAACATTGACGGTCTTGTAATTCTAATTTTGCCCCGCCATAAATCAACTGAAAAACTTGCACAATAAATTCGACTTCACGAATACCACCCGCACCAAGCTTAATATCATCTTCGATATTACGGCGTAATACTTCACGCTCAATCATGGCTTTCATTTCGCGCATGGCTTCAAAAGCGGTGTAATCGACATACTTACGGAACACGAAAGGACGAGTCATGTCCAATAACTCACCCCCCTCTTTGCCCCCTGTCACAATCCGCGCTTTAATCCACGCATAGCGCTCCCACTCACGACCATGCTGGCTTAAATACTTCTCCAGCGCCGCATGACTAATGGCCAATGCAGAACCATCACCCCAAGGACGTAAGCGCATATCCACACGGAATACAAAACCATCAGCCGTGATATGGTCCAACAAGTAAATGAGCTTCTGACCCCACAAAATGCAAAACTGCTGTACATCGATGCATTTACGACCATCGGTTTCACCTTGCTCATCAAAGGCAAAAATTAAGTCGATATCACTGGACAGGTTCAACTCTTGTGCACCGAGCTTCCCCATTGCAACCACAATTAAATCTTGAATTTTATAGTTATAGCCCACAGGCTGACCATGTTTAGCCACCAATGGCGCTAAGGCAAACGCTTTTGCAACACAAATGGCCGCATCGGCAAAATCCGATAACTCCCGCGTTAACGTCATCACATCGATCAGTTGATTGGCATCCTGCCAAATCCAACGAAACATTAAACGCGCACGTAAAATTCGGATGGTGCGCATCCATGTGGTTTCATCACTGATCTCTTTTAAGGCGTTTTGAACGACATCGAAAATTTGTTCGGTGGTCAATGGCTGAGAAAATTGATCAATTGCATAATCTTGTTCAAGATAAACCTGATGTATAGATAGGACTTGTTCCGCATATTGACTTGCGCGCAATGTCTTTTGCAATTGCTCAGCATTCATGATCGACTCTTTCGCATTGTTTTGGTTATTTATAACAGCAGATCATGGGATTAGGCGAATTATTTTATAAGAAAAGTATGATTATTCACTAAATTCTTGCCGGGATGTCTCGAGTGATAATGTTTGATGTGCGCTGTTCGAACGTGGCAGGCTAACGATAAAAGTTGAACCGACACCTTCTTTCGATGTGACTGAAATTTCACCTTTATTTAAGTCAACAAAACGCTTACACAGCACCAGCCCCAGACCCGTACCTTTTTCCCCTGCTGTCCCCTTAAAACTAATGGTCAGCTTCGGTTCAAACAAAGATTCGATTTGCCCCAATGTCATACCTAGACCCGTATCTTGAATGTAGATATCGATAAAGTCTTCACGTTGTTTGGCATCAATCGTCACAACACCTTCGCCATGCATATGGGTAAATTTCAGCGCATTTGATACCAAGTTTTGGATCACCGAGGTCACCATATTGATATCTGCAAAAATTTTTAAATCATCGGGTACACGGTCAATCAGTTGAATATTTTTATTGATAGCCAACGCATGCAACACATCAAAAACGATTTGAGAGGACTGCTTAAGCTTGTAATGAATGGGGTGATAAACAAAGCGCCCGCCTTCTGCCATAGCCCAATTCAGTAAACTCTCTAACAAGCTATAAGTCGATTGCGCGGTATCATGCAAATAATCTGCAATGCTTTGCACACCCGACTCATCCAAACTTTTACGCTCTTCAGCCAACACCTCAGAAAAACCAATTAAGCCATGAAAAGGCGCCCTTAAATCATGTGCAATAATTTGGAAAAATTTGGTTTTACTGACATTCATGGCCACTTGTTGTTCATATAACTCTTTGAGCTCCGCATTTTCCATGCGCAAATGCAGCAGGTTAAGAAAGCCAGAGGCCAGTTCATAAACATTTTCTACAGCATCTTGCGTAAAAGCGTTCAACTGTTCATCAAAAAAAATCACTTGCCCCACGGATTTATCCGATGCCTTTAAATCCAATGCGATGATCCGCTGATGTTTAAACCCTAAAGCACTCACCTGCTGAGAAAACTGATGATAATGGCGATGCTGGGCATCAATCGTGATATCCCCTTCAAAATGGGTAGAAAAATTAGCTTCGGTAGGTAACTGAAAAGCATTGAATACGTGTTTGCCCGCATACCAACTATAAGGTTCATTGCTAAACGTTAAAATTGCGGCATGTGCACCTAAAATTTTTCGCGCAAATTTGAGAAAGCTTTTAATTTTATTGTCATTACTGTTCACGCCCAATAACAAAGCTACGTGACAAGCACTTAACTGTTCTGTATCAGACCCGACATCTAGCAATTGAATACCCATTTCTGCCTCATCTTTTGTGATTTTTCGGCACAAACCCATTATTTACTTCTATTTATTAGCAAATTTTCAGCATTAAAACAATATAAAAATACAACAATACAAACGTGGCATTTAACAAAAAAATCAATTATGTCAGACTTTTATCTTGTGACTGGTTTTACTGTTTGAAAAATTCTTATTTATCAGGAGGATTAAAACAAAATTTTGAATCGATCACATGAGGAAACAATCAATCAAAGCCGTACCGAACATTCAATTGCTTAAGCCATCTGTAACGTTTTACGGCGTTTTGAGCAAATCTTAAATTACAGGCAATAAAAAACCCAAGACTGAATATGCTTGGGTTTTTTAATATCTTGGTCCCGAGGGTCGGACTCGAACCGACACGTCATCTCTGACAGCGGATTTTGAGTCCGCCGCGTCTACCAATTTCACCACCTCGGGAAGGTGTTGATGCGTATATTAAACTTTTTGAAAAACTTGTCAACGCAAGTTAGTGATGATTGGCTATTTTTAAGTCATATTTGATTTTTTAGCTTTATATTTGTGCAATTTAAGCGTTTTTCTGCAAAAACACATATACTAAACGCAATTTTGACCTCCCTTATTTTGACGCTGCTTTCCCATCATGCAACTTTCTGATTTTAATTTCGACCTCCCTGATGAACTTATTGCCCGTTATCCTTTAGACACGCGCAGTGCTTCTCGACTGTTACACCTCGATGCTCAAGGTCAGCATCATGACTTTCAATTCACCGACATTTTAGATTTGCTCGATGCGGGTGATTTACTGGTCTTAAATGATACCAAAGTGATGAAAGCACGTCTCAAAGGCAAACGTGCCAGTGGCGGAGCTGTCGAAGTTCTAGTTGAACGCATGCAAGATGCATTTATTGCACACTGCCACATCAAAGCCAGCAACACCCCCAAAGCGGGCGCTGAGCTCTTTATTGGCCCAGATGCCGTTAAAGTCACGGTGCTAGGTCGTCATGAAAATTTATTTATTGTGGAGTTCTCGCAACCAATTTTAACGGTGCTGGATTTATACGGACAACTTCCGATCCCTCCTTATTTCAACCGTGAAGCTGAAGCCATTGATACCGAGCGTTATCAAACAGTATTTAATGATCCAACTAAGTTAGCCAGTGTCGCTGCACCTACCGCAAGCTTACACTTCGACCAAAAGTTGTTAGATCAACTCGAAGCCAAAGGTATTCAGAAAACCTTTGTCACTTTACACGTGGGTGCTGGCACCTTTTTGCCTGTACGTACCGATAATATTGCCAATCACATTATGCACAGTGAATGGTGTAATGTTCCAGAGCACGCCGTTGAGCTAATTCGCCAAACCAAAGCTCGTGGCAACAAAGTTATCTCTGTTGGGACAACCGCCACACGTGCCCTAGAAAGTGCGGCTCAAGCGCATCAGGGTGAACTCAAAGCTTGGACGGGAGATACTCAAATTTTTATCTATCCAGGTTATGAGTTTAAAGTGGTGGATCGTCTTATCACCAACTTCCATCTGCCTGAATCGACCCTTCTGATGTTAGTTTCAGCGCTGTCAAATCGTGATAATATTTTGACGGCTTATCAACATGCGGTAGCCAACCAGTATCGCTTCTTTAGTTATGGCGATGCCATGTTAGTCGACCAACTTCAACCCAAATAAGAACCTAATATGCCTATCGATACGATCAAACATTCCATTCATATTCGACGTAAAAAGAATAAAGTTGTGTTTGATAATATCGACAGGCTTTGGGACATCGGCCGAGGGGCCGATTCGGCACAAGACATTCTTGACCAACTGCACCCTTGGAATACCCCGATTACCCTCAAATTTGAAAATGTGCTGCCTATTCTACTTGGAATAGTCGGCATTTTTTTTATTGTGCCAGTGTTCTTTGCCGGAGAGCACATTTGGACCTTATTCAGCTTTTTATTTGGCTTAGGCTGTCTGCTTTGGGCCTATTTAAGTTATGAGCAAGATGATCCACTTGAAGAGGTCACTGACTATCTAGAAAAACAAATTATTCATAAAAAATACCAGCTCAACGAGTTTACCCCTCCACAGCATATTGGCGTGGCCCTACAACCTGCATTTTTTATTGCCCATCTCAAACAGCTGTTTCCAATTTTTAATCAAGGCACCATTAGTAATGATATTCCTTACTACGCCAGTACCACTTGGCAGGATGAAGCAGGACAACAACATCAGGTTTTGCTGTTTCAATACCACTTTGTCGATGAAATTCGCGTGCGTGATAAAGATGGCAATGAGTTAAAAGTTAAAGAAGTGCATAAAGACTTATGGGGATGTTTTGTCTTTGAGGTACCCACGCAAGGACTCGCGATTACCGCATACAATAAAAAATTCTATTACCCTTATAGTTTTCCATGGCATAGCAGTGATATTCAGATTAACCAAAAACTCAAATTTTTTGGTACTGACCAGATGCAGATGGCCAAACTTCTCTCCCCTGCATTTGTACTGCGTACTGCCGATTTTTTCCGTTCTCGTGAAGGCGATTTACTTTTTCATCCTGAAAAAAATATCTTGTGCTATATCAGCCCACAAAACCTGTTTGAAATATCCAGCAAAGCAAAAAAAATCAATGACATTTCGACATTGCGTGGACACTTACGCACTTTTAAATTACCTTATCTAGAGCGCTTAGAATCTGATCTAACGCAATTTTTAAAATAATGACATTTTGCCGTTTGAGGACTGTATGGGGCTATTGATTTTCTTATTGATTATTATTGCAATCGTGTTTGGAGTAATCTTCATTCGCAATAATATTGTGCGACACCACAATGCAACCATTCGGGCATGGTCGGATGTAGCAACCTATGAGCGTCAGAAAATAAAAATTCTAGATAGCTTAGAGCCTCTGGTCGAACAATACTCCAGCTTTGAAAAAGGCACCTTGGAAAAAGTTACTGAGCTCCGTCAGAACATTCTCAACCTGAACTTAAACAATACGGATGTCAACCAATTACAGCGCATTGAAGCATTAAACCAAGAGCTAATGCGTAGTCTCAATGTCGTGGTCGAAAACTACCCTGAATTCAAAGCCAATGATATTTATCTAAAGATGATGAATGAAATTGAAGAACAAAACGAAAATGTCGGTGCTGCGATCAGCATTTTTAACCGCAACGTCGAACTGTTTAACAACCATATTCAAATCTTTCCGAACAACATTGTAAACACCATGACTGTCGGTAAAAAAGCTGTGCGTCCATTCCGTGACGCTGCTGCGCTACAAAATTTTGATTACCGCCCCAATTTCAACTAAAAAGATCGCTTTAATACAAATAACAAATCCAAGGCACTCAAAATGAGTGCCTTTTTAACTTCTACGTTCACAACCTCTTATACGCGATCCACTCTTTGCTTCCTAATCACGACTCACTCGCCACCATAACATAAATTCAAACCGGAACAGCCCTTACAGCACACCACCCTGCTCCGAAATGCTTTGCGTTAAAAGTGTTACAACACTGGTGTTTATTTGCATAATCAAGGAAAATAGCCTCCTTTTAGCGGCGAACTGTTTTTTCGCTCTTGCACTGCAAGCAGAGCAGTGCTTTGCTCTTGTTCAGGATATTTTATGAAGTTTGAAAAATTAGGTCAGTCGGGTCGCGCCCGTCGTGGTCGTTTAACTTTAGAGCATGGTGTGGTTGAAACCCCTGTGTTCATGCCTGTCGGTACTTATGGTACGGTGAAAGGCATGCTCCCGCGTGATATTGAAGACATCAAAGCGCAAATTATTTTAGGTAACACCTTCCATCTTTACCTACGCCCTGGCCTTGAAGTGATTAAAGAGCACGGCGGTCTGCATAAATTCATGAAGTGGGATAAGCCCATTCTGACCGATTCAGGCGGCTTCCAAGTCTTCAGTTTGGGCGCGATGCGTAAAATTAAAGAAGATGGCGTAACGTTCCGCTCTCCAATTGATGGCTCTAAAGTATTTTTGTCTCCTGAAATCTCAATGGACATCCAACATACATTGAACTCAGACGTCGTGATGATTTTTGACGAATGTACGCCTTATCCTGCAACGCATGAAGAAGCGCAAAAGTCACTACAATTGTCATTACGTTGGGCAAAGCGTTGTAAGACTCAGCATCATGATGTGCTTGAAAATAAAAATGCGCTATTCGGCATTATTCAAGGCGGTATGTATGAAGACTTACGTGATGAGTCTTTAAAAGGCTTGCTTGAAGTTGGTTTTGACGGCTATGCCATTGGTGGTCTGTCCGTCGGTGAACCGAAAGAAGAAATGATCAAAGTGCTGGATTATCTTCCAGAAAAAATGCCGGCAGACAAACCGCGCTACCTGATGGGCGTGGGTAAACCTGAAGACATCGTAGAAGGCATCCGCCGTGGCGTCGATATGTTTGACTGTGTAATGCCTACACGTAATGCCCGAAATGGACATTATTTTGTGACCGACGGTTTAGTACGTATCCGTAACAGTAAATACCGTCATGATCAAAGTCCGGTTGATCCGCACTGCGACTGTTATACCTGTACCAACTTTACTCGCGCGTACTTATTCCATTTGGAAAAATGTGGCGAGATGCTGGGTTCAATGCTCGGTACTATTCACAACTTACGTTACTACCAACGTTTCACTCAAGACATTCGTGATGCATTGGATAATGATCGCTTTGATGCCTTTGTTGACGATTTTTATGCACGTCGTGGTTTAGAAGTTCCACCTTGCCCCCAAGATTAATTGTTGTGAGCATTTGCGCTTGGTAAAAAGACAAGGTAAATTGCAGAACAAGTCTATTTATGATCAATTCGTTGGTCACCGTTTTTTTAGTTTAGGAATTTGAAATGAGCCTTTTTATTTCTACAGCTCACGCAGCGGGTGAAGCTGCACAACAACCAAGTATGGTCGCAAACTTATTGATGATTGCTGTTTTTATTGCAATCTTCTATTTCTTAATTTGGCGCCCCCAAGCAAAACGTGCCAAAGAGCACCGCTCTTTGGTTGAAAGCCTTGGCGTAGGCAGCGAAGTGGTATTTGCTGGTGGCTTAATGGGTAAAATCACTAAACTCGAAGGTGACTTTGCAGTGGTTGAACTGAGCCGCGGTGTAGACGTAAAAATTCAACGCGCAAGTGTGATTTCAGTTCTTCCTGAAGGCACATTAAATAACCTTTAATCAAAAAAATTAGTCGTGCATCCGCGCGACTTTTTTCATTTTAAGAAGAAAACAAATGCGTTACCCAGCATGGAAATATCTACTGATTCTCGTGGTTTTGACGATCAGTACATTATATGCCCTGCCTAGTTTGTATCCGGATGAGCCTGCGGTTCAAATTTCTGGTGCCAAAGCTGGTACCCAAATTGACCAAAGCATCGTACAAAAAGCAGAGCAGATTTTAAAATCTGAAAGTATTTCAAGCCATGACAACAGTTTTAGCAATAATGCTGCACTGTTACGTCTTGACTCTAGCGAAGCACAATTAAAAGCCAAAGAAGCGTTACGTCGTGGCCTTGGTGATGACTATGTTGTCGCGTTGAACTTGGCACCAACTACGCCAGAGTGGCTACAAAAAATTGGTGCAAAACCAATGAAGCTCGGTCTGGACTTACGTGGTGGTGTTCACTTCTTATTAGAAGTGGATATGGATAAAGCAATTGCTCAACGCATGGAAACCTCTGCGACTGATTTACGTCGTCAGTTCCGTGACAACAAAATTAAATTTAACAGCCTTGCATTAAACAACAACACCATTACCGTTCAGTTCGCCAACAACGATGATCGTACTGCGGCTCAAGACTACTTACGTAGCAATGGTAATGAGTTTAATCAGCAAGCAGTCGCAACTGCGACAGGTTCAACCTTACGTTTAACCTATACCGATGTTCGCCGCCAAGAAATTCAATCTTATGCAGTGAACCAAAACTTAACCACTTTACGTAACCGTATTAACGAGTTAGGTGTGGCAGAAGCCTTGGTACAAACACAAGGTAGTAACCGCATCGTGGTTGAGCTTCCAGGTGTTCAGGACACTGCTGAAGCAAAACGTGTCTTGGGTCGTACAGCAAACCTAGAGTTCCGTTTGGTCTCTGACCAAAATGACCAAGTGATTGACCCTTATACGGGCAAGAGCAATGGTCAACCGCTTCCACCAGGAACCGAACTTTTTGCATATCAGTCTTTAGACAGCGGACGTGAATTACTTTTAAACCGTAACCGTATTTTAACGGGTGAACGTGTTCAAAACGCATCAAGTGGCTTTAGCCAAGACACAGGCGGTGCTGAGGTAAATATTACCTTAGACACAGCAGGTGGCAAACTGATGTCAGACGCAACCCGAAATGCGGTGGGTAAGCGTATGGCAGTGTTGTTCATTGAAAATAAACAGCGTATTAGCTATATCACCGATCCTGCGACTGGTGCGCAAACTGAAGTCCGTACACCGTATGCAGAGTCTGTAGTAATTAACGCTGCAACTATTCAAGCGGTACTCGGCTCTCAATTCCGTATTACGGGTCTAGATTCACCTCAAGAAGCATCTGAACTTGCACTAATGCTACGAGCAGGTGCACTTGCTGCGCCAATGTACTTTGTTGAAGAACGTGTAGTTGGTCCAAGCCTCGGTCAAGAAAACATTGATAAAGGTGTTTTATCAACTCAAATCGGTTTCTTACTGGTAGCAATCTGGATGGTAGTCTTCTTCCGTCTCTTTGGTTTAATTGCTAACTTCGCCTTGGTCTTCAACTTAGCCATGATTCTAACGGTCATGTCTTGGATTGGTGCTTCCCTTACCCTGCCGGGTATTGCGGGTATCGTGATTACCATTGGTATGGCGGTCGATGCCAACGTCTTGATCTGTGAGCGAATACGTGAAGAGATGAAGTGGGGAGCATCGCCCAAACAAGCCATTGTGGCGGGTTATGACCGTGCTTATAACACCATTTTCGACTCAAACTTAACCACGTTCTTAGTTGCGTTTATCCTATTTGCTATCGGTACAGGCCCAATTAAAGGCTTCGCTGTGACCTTAATGATCGGTATTGTCTGCTCTATGTTTACTGCTATTACAGTAACACGTGCGATTGTACAGCTCATTTATGGCAAAAAACGTAACTTGAAAAAGTTGAGCATATAAGGAGATCGATGATGACTGATGTGACTCAACAAGATTCAAAAAAATACGGCCGTCCAGATGATGAACGTGTGATTGATTTTATGAAGATTGCGCTGCCTGCAGCCATTCTTTCTATTGTCTTAACCATCGGCAGCCTATTCTTTATTTTCACCAAGGGTCTTAACTTAGGTTTGGACTTTACTGGTGGTATTTCTGCCGAATTGAACTATAGCAAACCAGTGAAGTCAGCCGATGTCTCTGCTGCACTGACCAAAGCTGGCTTTCATGACCCTGTGGTACAAACCATTGGTTCAGATCGTGATTTGATTGTGCGTATGCCTGTACAAGAGGACACAGCCGCAGAAGACTTAACCAAAACCATTACCCAAGCTGTACAGCTACCGGGTAACTCTGCTTCAGTTAACAAAGTTGATGTGGTCGGTGGACAAGTCGGGAATGAACTCTACATTCGCTCAGCGGGTGCTGTGGCTTTAGCGTTACTGCTGATGTTGGTCTACGTAACGGTTCGCTTTGAGTTCAAACTGGCGATGGGTGCGGTACTGTCTTTGTTCCATGACGTGGTGGTTACCATTGGTATTTTTGCCATGATGCAGTGGCCATTTGACTTAACTGTATTGGCTGCAATTCTGGCTCTGATTGGTTTCTCACTGAATGACAACATTGTCGTTTCGGATCGTATTCGTGAAAACTTCCGTAAGATTCGTGGCGCTTCGCCTTTAGAGATCGTTAACATCGCTTTAACTGAGACCCTACGTCGTACCATTCACACCTCAATGACTTTATTGTTGGTGGTGATCTCGATGATGATCCTCGGTGGTGATGGCCTTAAATGGTTCTCTGTTGCAATGTTTGTTGGTGTTTTTGTGGGGACTTACTCTTCAATCTACATCGGTACAGCTTTTGCTTTATGGCGTGGCTTAAACCGTCAAGACTTCATTGTTCAAGTGAAGCCTGAGTTTGAAGAAGAAAATGAAATTCCATAAATACATATCATAATGTGTAAAAAGGAAAGCCTCTCAATCGAGAGGCTTTTTTATGTCGGTGTGAAGATGTTGTATCAGCTCAATCTGAGGCAACGCATAGCCACGGCAGGACTGCTCTGCCCGCCAAGCCACGGTCAACATCACATCTCCCAACTCAAAATTTTGATAGGCAAAATTCCCAATCAGCGAATGACTACACATGCCGCCATTATGCGTTGGATGTGCTTGGGTATTCAGTTCATTTAAGTTTAAACGAATGCCTAAACCTGATGCTTTAAGCACAGCTTCTTTGGTGGTCCAGACCTTAAACCAGTATGCTTTGTCCTGATCAAACTGGTGCCACACGCGGAGTTCCTCTACGTGAAAAGCATGTTTAGCCAAAGCCGCAAAGCGTACTTTTCGGCTTAATTCTTCCACGTCCACGCCTAGATCCTGCATCCGCTCACTCGTAGCTAAAGCGTAGTAGTTTTGGCTGTGACTATGATTGAAATGAAAGGAAGGTTGATCAAGTAAATAAGGTTTACCTGTCTCACTCAGCGCAATGGAGTGATCATCCACAACCATCTGCCGTTGTTCGGATAAACATTGATTGCGATATTGATAAATGGCTTGTTTTCGCTGTGCAATTTGCTCAACACGTGACAGGCTGTGATCGACCTGCACAATGTCCTCAATCTTTTTCAGCTCAACACGTATTGTCCTTGCCACTTTGTCTTCCTATCATGGTTTCATGCATCATAAAATAAAAAAGCCCAAAGATCACTTTGGGCTTTTCAGCATTAAAATTTCAATGCCTGATTAGCGTTTGAATTTCTTCTCAGCTTTCTTAAACTTCTGAACATAACGACGCTTACGTGCTGCTGTACGTTCATCCACCTGTGACTTACGTCCTTCAAATGGGTTTTCAGAGGTTTTAAACTCAATACGTACTGGCGTACCTTCAAGTTTGTACACTTTACGGAATACGTTTTCTAAATAACGGCGATAATCCGCAGGGGTTTTATCGACTTTATTACCATGTACCACAATCGTAGGTGGATTTTGTCCGCCCATATGTGCATAACGCATTTTAATACGGCGACCACCGACCATTGGCGGTTGGTGCGCATCCGTAGCATCACTTAAAATTTGTGTGATTTTTGCAGGTGAAACTTTCAAATGGGACGAATCATAAGCACGGTGAATCGATGGATATAGATCCCCGACACCCGTACCATGCAATGCGGAAATTAAATGCACTTTCGCCCAAGGAATAAAGTCAAAGCGACGATCAACATCCAACTTACATTGCTTGCGATCATACTCAGACATATTGTCCCATTTATTAATCGCAATCACCATCGCACGGCCCGCTTCAAGCGCGTAACCAATCAAATGTAGATCTTGCTCAACCACACCTTCACGTGCATCAAGTACAACCACGATAACATGGGCATCTTTAATGGCCTGTAGCGTTTTCACAATTGAGAACTTCTCAATCATTTCATCGACTTTACCTTTACGACGCACACCTGCAGTATCGATTAAGGTGTACTGACGGCCATCACGTTCATACGGGATATAGATCGAGTCGCGGGTTGTACCAGGTTGGTCAAATGCAACTACACGCTCTTCACCCAACAAGCGGTTCACCAGCGTCGATTTACCGACGTTTGGACGACCAATAATCGCTAAACGTAAGCCTGTGTTCTTATCGTGCTCGTCTGCATCTTCATCTTCAGGCACACTTGAAAGCACATCTTCAAGCATTTGCTGTACACCGCGACCATGGCTCGCAGCCACTTGCATGGGTTCGCCCATACCCAACTTGTAAAATTCAACAAGTGCAGCTTCAGCATGTACACCATCAACTTTGTTCGCCACCAGATAAACTTTCTTACCAAGTGTACGCAGCTCACGAGCAATTTGCTCATCCGATGCGAGCAGGCCTGCGCGCGCATCGACTACGAAGACAATAATATCGGCTTCATTGATCGCTGTTTTAGACTGTTCCGCCATGTAAGAGTCGATACCGCCTTCATTTTCGCCAATACCACCAGTATCAACCACAATGAACGACTTATTTTGAAATACGGCATCACCATATTTACGGTCACGAGTCAGACCGGCAAAGTCAGCAACAAGCGCATCTCGGCTTTTGGTGATCTGGTTAAATAGCGTTGATTTTCCGACGTTCGGACGACCAATGAGCGCAATTACGGGTTTCATAGATTAACCTTTATTCAAGATCAGCCAGTGAGACTGGTCTGAACATCAGAAACTGGAAGAAAATTAGGTGAAAAACCTGAATAAAAACTCGGGGTTTTGACTAAGCAAACACCCCGAGGAATTTAAAAAAATACGAATTTCGACTAGTTTAACATAAGTCGAACAGAATTAACGATTCTGCCAAATGCTTAATGCACCCTTTCGTGTCGCAACATAGAGTTGATCATCAATCACACGTAAAGTACGCACTTCACCAGACGTCTTCGCACGACCAATCAATTCACCTGTCGCAGGGTTCAGCATGTGCAAAACGCCATCTAGATCACCGACAATTAGGTCTTGGCCTAACATCACTGGATTACTCAATTGACGGTTCAGCAGGCTGTCATTTTCCCAAAGTTTTTGACCCGTGCTAATTTCATAAGCCACTAACTTGCCGTCAGTTTGCGCCACGAATACACCATTACCCACCACTTCAGGGCGCTGCGTACTACTCGAATCTTCACTCCACACCACTTGCTGTGAAGCCAAATCTGTCATGGTCACTTGACCTTGATAGCTGGTCGTAATCAAGTACTGACCTGCTACTACAGGATCACCATCGACATCATTCAAACGTTGAATATCCGAACGACCATCCGACACTGCCACACGGCGCTGCATACGTGGTACGCCAGTGAGCACATCTAAAGCATAGACATAGGCATTAGCTGAAGAAATCAGCACTGTACGCGCATCGACAGGAACAGGCGCTGCATTACCACGTAAGCTAAGTTGTACATTCGGTAAGTTATAGGTCCACACTTGCTGACCTGTTGCCAAATCATGCGCAAAAACAGTGCCATCATTACTTACAGAAATAACACGACCAGCTTGAATCAACGATGGCGCAAGAAGTGCACCCGTTAATTGTGCTGTCCATTTTTGCTCGCCAGTTGCCTGATCTAAAGCAAACAACTGACCTTTGGCGTTACCTACAATGACATGACCATCGGCAGCCTCAACACCTGAACTCAAGCCTGCTTTAGATACTTCTTTTTGCCATAGTTTTTGTTTACCTTGATATGCCGTCACTAGACCTTTAGGGTCAAGTGCAAAAACTACACCGTTGTCTGCATCTAAGCGTAAACGTAAAGGATCAGCAGTCGAAGTTGAAGACACACTTTGAGAAAATACAGGAGTCAGAGTTTTCGCCTGAGTCAGTTTTGGAAGTGGATTCGGCTTAACTTCTTCTACTTTTCCGCTACTTGCACAACCTGCAAGCGCTAAAGTTAATACAGTTAATGCGCACGAAATTTTGTATTTTCTATTCATTCAGTTTCTTCCGCTGCTGTTTCTATAAGTGGACGTTCGATTTCAGGATCATCAACTAAAATACCAACACTTTCGAGTTTAATTTGTAAAATTTGGCGTTCTTGTTTACGTTCAACCAACTGATCCCATGCACTTTGGTAGGCTTTTTTCGCATTTTCGATGTCGTTTTTAGCCACATAGACATCACCCAAAGCTTCATCGGCTGTCGCTTTAAAAGCAGGATCTTTTACCAATGCGAGATTTTTAATCGCATCATCAAATTTCTTTTGTGCCAATTGCGAATACGCTAAACGCAATTTCACAATTTGCACTAAGCCGTCGTCATCCACTTTCGAGTTTTCAACTTTCTTCAACGCTTTTTCAGCACTAGCATAATCCGCTTTGTCATAGGCCAATTTTGCCATCAACAATTGCGTTTGAATGGCTTGCGCCGAATCTGGTGCTTCTTTCACAATTTTGTCCGCAGTTGCAGACAAGGCTGTAAATGCATCACCTTGCGTTGCACGTGCTTCATCCATCAATTGTTGAACTTTAGCCGTGTTCATTTGGTTCTCGGCCAAAGTCTTCTTCTGCCAGTATTGCCATCCAAAAAAGGCAATCAGCGCAATTAAAATCCCACTAATAATGGCTGAACCATATTTCTTAGTGAAAGACTTTAAACTATCAAGTTGTTCTTCATCACTTAATGCGCTCATGTGACTACCCTTTCCTTATATTTTGGCTTATTTTGAAGAAAATTTTTCAATCATAAATGGCACGATGTCATCCACCGCAACCAAAGTTTGTTCAGCAGTTGCCAACTCTTTTACGGCAAACTGTGCAGCTTCCACCTCACGCTCACCCAAAATGAGAGCAAACAATGCGCCAGACTGATCCGCTTTTTTCATTTGCGACTTCATTGATCCATGTGAACCAACTTTCAAACGAAGCGAACTTGATGCAGCATCTAACTGGTTACGAATTTGTTCTGCAAGTACCAAAGCTTTGCCTTGAGAAGCAGGATCTGCCAATAAAAATATTTCGCAGTCACGTACAGGTGTAGCGTCTTCCACTTGTTCAAGCAACAACAACAGACGCTCCATGCCCATCGCAAAGCCAACTGCAGGTACAGACTGATCGGCCTTGCCTTTAAGCTGACCCACTAAGCCATCGTAACGACCACCCGCACAGACTGTGCCTTGTGAGCCCAAATGCGTGGTGGTCCACTCAAACACAGTTTTATTGTAATAATCTAAGCCACGCACCAGTTTTTGATTAATCACAAAGCTTATCCCTGCATCGGTTAAATACTGCTGCAAGGTTGCAAAGTGCTGTAGTGTCTCCTCTCCCATAAAGTCATGCAACTTCGGCGCATTTTCTAAAATGGCTTGGGTTTTTGCATCTTTAGAGTCAAGGATACGTAGTGGGTTGGTGGTTAAACGACGCTGTGAATCTTCATCTAAATCATTTTTATGTGATTCTAAGAACTCCACCAATGCCGCACGATAAGCTGCACGCTCATCAGACTCACCGAGAGTATTTAACTCAAGTTGAACCTTATCTGCCACACCCATGCGTTTCCACAGACGTGCCGTCATCAAAATCAGCTCAGAATCCATATCTGGGGTTGCCACACCAAAGGTTTCCACGCCAAATTGGTGGAACTGACGATAACGACCTTTTTGCGGCTTTTCATAACGGAACATCGGCCCGATATACCAAACACGAGGCGTCGCACCGCGAAGCAAGTTATGCTCCAGCATGGCACGTACACAGCCTGCCGTTCCTTCAGGACGCAAAGTCAAAGACTCAGGCGGATTACCTTTGTCCAAGAAGGTGTACATTTCTTTTTCAACGATATCCGTTGCATCACCAATCGAACGTTTGAACAAATTGGTTTGCTCAACAATAGGCAAACGAATTTGCTGGTAGCCATATGCATCCATCAATGATGCGAGATGCTGTTCAAGACGTCTCCACGATTGTGTTTGCGTAGGAAGAATGTCATTAAAACCTTTGATTGCGACAATTGAACTCATGATGAACTACGGATGATCTCTTTAGATTTAGCTTCTTCAAGCTCTGAAACACGCTGACGAACCATCGTTTCGATTTCGTCAACCAACTGATTTGTGTCAATTAAATGGCTCTTTTCACCATTACGATACACCAGTGAACGTGGACTTGCACCAACTACACCAATATCGGCTTCTTTGGCTTCACCAGGACCGTTCACTTTACACCCAATCACCGACACATCCATTGGGGTACGAATATCCTCTAAACGCTCTTCTAAGGCTTGCATCACTGAAATCACATTAAACTCTTGACGTGAACAACTTGGACAAGCAATGAAGTTGATTCCATTTGAACGAAGACTGAGTGATTTTAAAATATCAAAACCAATCTTAATCTCTTCTTCTGGTTCCGCTGCCAAGGAAATACGCATGGTGTCACCAATGCCATCCAATAACAAACCGCCCAATGCAATCGCAGACTTCACTGAACCTGTACGGTAAATCCCAGCTTCCGTTACACCAAGGTGTAACGGATTATCAATTTGCTGTGAAAGTAGGCGATAAGCGTCCATGGTTAAAAACACATTGGATGCTTTCACTGAGACTTTGAATTCGTGGAAATCTAAACGATCTAGAATATCAATATGACGCATCGCCGACTCAAGCAATGCCTGACCGGTTGGCTCACCATATTTCTTTTGAATATCTTTTTCCAGTGAACCTGCATTCACCCCAATACGCATAGAAATATCGTTATGGCGCGCTGCAGCCACCACTTCACGGATTTTAGCTTCAGAGCCAATATTCCCTGGGTTAATTCGTAAACAATCCGCACCCAAGTCCGCAACACGCAGTGCAATCTTGTAGTCAAAATGAATATCTGCAACCAACGGCACCGATGAACGCTTACGAATTTCACCAAAAGCCTCTGCAGCTTCCATCGTCGGTACAGAAACACGCATGATGTCCGCACCTACATCTGCACAGCGCTGAATTTGCGCTAGCGTTGCTTCCACATCACAAGTTTCAGTATTGGTCATACTTTGAATGCTGATGGGTGCATCGCCACCGACATAGACTGAACCTACACGAATCTTACGAGTAGGCTTGCGTTTAATTGGATTTACAATCATTGCTTTTCCTTGATCCCATTAACGTGACAAGCGGAAATCTGCTTTTCCACCGACGGTATATGGTGACAATGAAATACTTTCATTATTTAAGCTGAGTGACACAGCAGCGGCATCATCGATACGAATTTGAAAAGGTGTCTCGCCAGCAAGCTCAAGTGTAGAGGCTTGACGCCCTGTTGCCAGTACTTTCCCAGTTGAATCGACAATATGTACAGACGTAGGACGATTGAACTCAAGTTTCAACTGATCCCCTGTAGTTGCAGCAGCCCCATTCATATTGATGATTTGTACATCAGATTCCATCTGCGGAGTCGCAGCCTCATCTGTACTGCCTGACCAATTCTGAATCATGCCGAACAACGCAGCCAAAATCGCAATTACAACAATCGCAATCAGTCCACGTTTCAACCATTTACGGTTACGGTCACGGTTAGAACCGGGTAATTTACCCATGATTTTAATTGGTGAGTTATTCAATGCATGATTTGGCAATAGCCCCGTATCATTGGCATAAATGTCATCAAAACGCTGAATAATCGTAGTAGCATCCACTTTTAGGAACTTCGCATAAGTACGATAGTAACCTTTAATGAAGGTTGCTTCTGGAAGCGCTGTATATTCGTCCTGCTCAAGTGCAGTTAAAGTCTTGAGTGGAATATTCAACTCTTTGGCAACGTCGCTTAATTCACGTTTTTGTGTAATACGAATTTGACGAAGATAATCACCCGGACGTTGGATATTTCCTAAAGCATTGCTAGAACCATTCGATTGTGGTGAATTAGGATTTACTTCCATACGGCCTCAGTAGTGTACTGTAATTGCAAATAACGTTTGTATTCTTGACTGTCTGGATACAATGCACGTAACTGGTTGACCAGTACTTGCGAACCCATCGTGTCATGATTTGCTCGCGCAATTCGGATCCCAATCCAAAGCGCACGCGCATCTAAGTTTTTCTCGCCAACTGCTCGCACAAACTGTTCATAGTACTGCGTAGCTTCAGCATTTTGCTGACGTAAATATGAAATTTCCGCCATTTCGATCATGGCAAGATAGGCACCTGAGTTTACCTGTAGGGCTTGTTTAAAAGCTGCTTCTGCTTCCGCCACTCGACCTACTTGTAGATACGCACGACCTAAATTTTCCAATGCTCGATAACGTTGATCATACCCTAAAGTTGAACCTGCAACTTGAAGTTGATCAATCGCGTCATTATAACGCCCAATTTGATATAAATACGTACCGTAGTTGTTACGAGCCTGTGCATTTTTTGGCTCAGCCACAATTGCATGCTTAAAATAACGCTCAGCCTTTTCCACATTTTGTGGACTGCCTTCACGCTGTAACAACACGCCCATCATCATATTTGCAGATGCATCACGAGAGTCGATGTCTAATGCCTGATCCAATGTACGTTTCGCAGCATCGTAATCATTCGACTTAATATATTCAGCCGCCAACTGCGTTCTAACTTGTACTGCTTTACTTGGATCACCTTTCGTATTCACGGTTTGGCAACCCACCAAGTACCACACTGACACACCCAGTGTCAGCGCAAGGCAAAGTTTAGAAACGGGTTTTTTCAATTGGCATCCCCTTATATTATCCTTGTGAACGTAGAATCTCGTTTTTCTCTGCTACTTTCTTTTTCCACTGCTCAGCACGACGTGTTCGATCGGCCACTTGACCGACCAATTGTCCGCAGGCAGCATCAATGTCATCGCCACGCGTTTGACGAATCGTACACACAAATCCAGCGTCAGACAAAGTTTTTTGGAAAGAAATAATGCGGTTGCGACTTGAACGACCATAAGGCGCATGTGGAAATGGATTAAACGGAATTAAATTAATTTTACTTGGTAAGTTCTTCAACAACTTAATCATCTGCTGCGCATGCTCAGGATGATCATTCACCCCATCCAACATCACATATTCAATTGTGACATGCTTACGCGCACTTTCATTACCGTCTTTAGCGATATAACGCTGACATGCTGCAATCAATTGTGCCAATGGATATTTTTTATTGATTGGAACCAATTCATTCCGTAGTTCGTCATTTGGCGCGTGTAGGGAGATTGCCAATGCAACATCAATATCTTGTGCCAATTGATCAATTTTCGGCACTACACCTGAAGTCGATAAAGTCACACGGCGCTTAGACATGCCATAAGCAAAATCGTCTAGCATAATGCGCATTGAGCTCAATACGGCATCATAGTTGAGTAATGGCTCGCCCATCCCCATCATCACGACGTTGGTCACCGAGCGCTCACGCTCAGCTACAGGCACATCTTCCATATAAGAATAGTTTGCGACCCATAACTGACCAATAATTTCATCTGGGTTTAAGTCGCGCTGGAAGCCTTGTTTACCGGTTGAACAGAATGAACAATCCAGTGCACAGCCCACTTGAGATGAAATACATAAAGTACGGCGCAAACCACTGCGATGTTCAGCAGGGATCAACACGGTTTCAACCAAAGAGCCTTCGCCCTCACCGACACGAAACACCCACTTACGCGTACCATCTTTAGAATAATTTTTATGCACCACTTCTGGCGCTTTAATCTCACAGAGCTTTTCAAGTTTTTCACGCAATTTGCCTGAGATATTGGTCATCTCAGCAAAATCAGTCACAAAAAACTGGTGAATCCATTTCATCACCTGTCCTGCACGAAACTTTTTTTCTCCCATATCTTCGAAGAATTTCTCAAGCTGCGGACGTGACATGCCAAGTAAGTTCACTTTCGCAACAGAATTTTGCTGTGCAGGAGCGGATGGAGATTGTTGCTGTTCAGCCGAAACTATAGAGACAGCGACCACTTCAGTACTCATGTGTATTACCTAAACCATGTCTAACGATGAAAGGAAGAGCTCAATAAACGAGCAGAAATTTATTCAGGGAATAAAAAAACCAGATAAGTATAATAACACTTATCTGGTTTGAATACTTCGAATTAACGAGTACGTGGAGCAATCTCAGTTTGAGCGAAGAAGTAGTTAACTTCACGATCAGCAGATGCTACAGAGTCAGAACCGTGAGCAGCATTTTCGTCGATGCTTACAGCGAAGTCAGCGCGGATAGTACCTGGAGCAGCTTCTTTAGGGTTAGTTGCGCCAAGGATTTCGCGGTGAGCAAGAACTGCGTTTTCACCTTCAAGAACTGAAACAACAACTGGACCAGAAGTCATGAACGCAACTAGATCAGCAAAGAAACCACGTTCTTTGTGCTCTGCGTAGAAACCTTCAGCTTCAGTTTGAGTCAAGTGTTTCATTTTAGTTGCAACGATTTGAAGACCAGCTTTTTCAAAACGAGCAAAAATGTCACCGATGTGGTTTTTAGCAACTGCATCTGGTTTTACGATAGATAAAGTACGTTCAATAGCCATGATTGGCTCCTTAAGTCAATGTAGACATGAAAATTTTGGCGCATTATACCGACATAATGCACAATTTTCTGCTTTTACTCTGTAAAAAGTTGCTTTTTTCAATGCAAGGGTTATCGCGCTTCGTCAATCCATGCCATTTGAATTGCTTCAAGCAAACCTTCAGTCGACTTGGTCGGGTCATCACTAAAGTCTGGTAAGGCACACACCCAAGCATGTAAGTCTGTAAAGCGAATCCACTGCGGATCGACATCTGGATGAGCTTCATACAACTCAATAGCAATATCAATAGTGTCTGACCAACGTAAGCCCATGGTGGAGTCTCATCACAATGTAGAAGATGCTGTACTGTAGCAAACTCTGAAATTTAAGCGCTAGTTTGTTTGGGATAAAACTGTGCTTTTTTACAACACGATATTTAAAAATGGTGCACTACAAATTAATGTGACGGCTACGACCGCACCTATCGCTGCTCCGACCAACACATCACTTGGATAATGCAGCCCTAAAATCATGCGTGACGCGGCAACTAGAACAGTAAAAGGCAACATAAGCACCAATAAAATCGGCTGTACGAAGCCCAATAAAGTACTGACCATCACCGCATGTAAAGTATGACCTGAAGGAAAACTAAAATGGTCAAGCGGTCGCTCACCCATTTGAATCACCTGATGCACTTGATAGGGTCTTGGGCGAATGGTTTTAATTTTTAGGACTTTATAAATTAAAGTCCCACACAATGAACCGAGAACCAAATACACGATTTGCAAACTGTAGACCAATCCTTGCAACAACCAAGTTAAAGCCAACATCATGTACCAAAAGATGCCATCCCCCAATCGACTGATCCGCTTAAAAAAATTGGCTACAGCATGCGAATGGGAAAAATGATTGAGATAGACACAACCTTTTAAATCTAAATCTAATATTTTTATTTTTGCAGTTTTAAGATTCATACCACTTCTCCTTAACAACAATGTTGAAAGTTCAGCTGGAAAATCATTGTTATATGACGATTTAACTCATCAAAATCGCTTCTCGTTAAGCTCATATTAAAGGATGTTTTTGACAGTTTGATGATTTAAGTTAAAACCCATCAAAATTACCCAACTCATCTTTATCACCGACACTTTTAAAACAGCTATTGGTTAAGGTGCTGCCTTAATATTGGCCGCGTGATATAAGGCTTGCTCAAACTGTTTTACAGGATACTGCCAGCCTACACTCTCAATGTCTTGACGCGCTTGAGTTCCCATACATCTAAGCACCTTTTGCTCTGGCAACTGGATAATAGCTTGCATAAAATGTGCCACCTGTCCAAAGGGACTCAACCACCCTGTTATACCTTGCTTGATATAACGCTGCGGACTGGCATAGTTATAGGCCACCACAGGTAAGCCACTGGCCATGGCTTCGAGTACCACATTGCCAAAAGTCTCTATTTGACTGGCAAAAACAAAAGCATCTGCACTGGCGTAGGCTTGAGCGAGTGACTGCCCTGTTAAGCTTCCCGTAAAAATAACATCTGAGCCATTTGCTATCTCGGTTAAGCGCTTACGATCTGGCCCATCCCCCACAATCACCATTTTCAACTTGCGTGATTGCTGTTTCTTGATATTCAAATAGCTTTGAATAAGCACATCAACTTCTTTTTCTGGAGATAAACGTCCCACATATAGCAACACAGAAGTATTGGCATCTGCTTGCCAGTACTGACGCAATTGTTCTGAGCGATGCTCTGGATGAAAGCGAGTTGTATCCACCCCTCGGCCAACCTCAACCAAAGGACAAGTCACTCCAAAGGCCTGGAGTTGATTTAACGTGGTTTGACTCGGCACACAAGTGAGTACCGTATGGTTATGAAACCAGCGGAGATAATTTTCAATTGGCTTGACCAGTAAAGCCAAATCAAAAAAACGGCTAAAATCATGAAAAGTTGAATGAAAGCCACTAGATACTGGAATTTGGTGTGCTTGAGCTGCATACAGTGCAGTCAGACCTAGAGGACCTTCCGTCACAATATGGACCACATTTGGCGCGAAGCGTTCAATCGCTTTGCTGACTTTAACATACTGTGGCATACCAAATTGCATGTCGGCATATTTAGGAATGCTCTTTGCCCAAACCAAACACTCCTGTTCTGCCTGAAAGTCGGTACATATGGTTTTTTGTATTGGACGGATGAGCTGAATACGATGCCCCAGTTTCTGCAAACCTTTACACAGTTGTAATAAAGAGTTCGCAACACCATTGATTTCTGGTGACCATGTTTCCGTCACGATGGTTATTTTTAACTTGGGCTTGAGTGTTTCTTGAAGGATAGAAAGCTCTTGCTGAATATTATGCTGATGTTGTTGCTTGAGATAAAACCGCTGAGGTTCTGGGAAATTGTGCTGTTTGAATAATTTTGTTGTCATTGAACCGATCATGTTATTCCAAACTTTTCTTATTTTCCTCCAAGTTTAATTAAACTATTTGACAGTTTGATGATTGAATGATGAAGCTAACTTTACAACCCTTTATTTCAAATAGAATACCCTATTCGTTTTTAACCAATCCAATATCTATTTCTTAATAAATTTTTCAAATTAAGCGCGAAACAGGAACCGACCCATTGCTTTCAAATGAATGAAGCCTAAAGTACCAGTTTCTAAATTTCTTAAACCCGCTTCAGCACTGACATAGTTATATAAAATCATTGTTCTTATCCAAATAAAAAACCCACCAAAGCAGATTTTTATCGCATATATATCAGCTAAATCAAAAATTAGCCTTACCTTTATTTGCGTTCTGAATCTCAGGCATAAAAAAGAGGAAAGCATTGCTTTCCTCTTTTTGTAAAGTAAAGAAACTTAGTTCTTTTCTTTATCTACAATTTTGTTTGCTTGAATCCAAGGCATCATCGCGCGCAACTTACCACCTGTTACTTCAATGCCATGCGCTGCGTTTTGACGACGACGAGCAGTCATTGATGGGTAGTTCAACGCACCTTCGTTAATGAACATCTTCGCGTATTCACCAGATTGGATACGTTTAAGTGCATTGCGCATCGCTTCACGAGACTGTTCATTGATTACTTCAACGCCAGTTACATATTCGCCATATTCAGCGTTATTAGACACTGAATAGTTCATGTCCGCGATACCACCTTCAAACATTAAGTCAACGATTAACTTAAGTTCGTGTAAGCATTCAAAGTAAGCCATTTCAGGTGCATAACCTGCTTCTACCAAAGTTTCGAAGCCCATTTTCACAAGTTCTACTGCACCACCACAAAGAACTGCTTGCTCACCAAATAAGTCAGTTTCAGTCTCTTCACGGAATGAAGTCTCAATAATACCTGTACGACCACCACCTACACCAGAAGCATAAGAAAGTGCTAGGTTACGTGCATTACCAGACGCATCTTGATGAATCGCGATTAAGTCAGGAACACCCGAACCACGTTGGTATTCAGAACGTACTGTATGACCTGGTGCTTTTGGTGCAACCATGATTACGTCTAGATCAGCACGTGGAACAACTTGGTTATAAAGAACAGAGAAACCATGGGCAAATGCTAATGTTGCACCTTCTTTGATGTTTGGCTCAATCACGTCACGATAAAGTTGTGATTGGAACTCATCTGGAGTCAAGATCATGACTACGTCAGCTTGTGCTACAGCAGCAGGAACTTCAGCAACTTTAAGACCTGAATTTTCAGCTTTTTTCCAAGAAGTAGAACCCGCGCGTAAACCTACAGTTACGTCTACACCAGAATCTTTAAGGTTAAGCGCGTGTGCATGACCTTGTGAACCGTAACCAATGATCGCTACTTTCTTAGATTGGATGATAGATAAGTCGCAGTCTTTATCGTAAAAAATTTGCATTGCTGTCTCCGCTAAAATGCTTGGTATTCTGTAATTCCATCAAGGGGTTTATTGTTTGATGAAATCCTCCTCTTTCTCAAAAGGAGGTTGAATCGTGTTAATGAATTAAATGGTTAAAACTTTTTCGCCACGCGCGATGCCTGAAACACCTGAGCGCACAACTTCCAAAATGGTGTTCTCTGCGAGTGCATCAATAAAACCATCAATTTTTTCAGTCGTACCCGCGATTTGAATGGTATAGGTCGTTGGAGTGACATCAACGATTTGCGCACGAAAAATATCCGCAGTACGTTTGATTTCAGCACGTGCTGAGCCAAGTGATTTGACTTTAATCAACATCAACTCACGCTCAATGTGCGCACCTTCAGACAAATCAACCACTTTCACTACTTCAACCAATTTGTTGAGCTGTTTGGTGATTTGTTCAATTTTATGGTCATCGCCATAAGTCGTTAACGTCAAACGAGATAAGGTCGGATCTTCGGTTGGTGCAACATTTAAAGTCTCAATGTTATAACCACGTTGAGAAAATAAACCTACCAAACGAGAAAGCGCACCAGCTTCGTTTTCTACAAGTACAGAGATAATGTGTCTCATGACGTGCGCTCCCCTTTACCTAACCACATATCTTGCATTGACTGACCTGCAATAAGCATTGGATAAACATGCTCTGTACGGTCAACCATCACATTAATAAATACGCATTTATCGTTGATCGCCATTGCTTCAGCAAGCTTCGACTCTAGCTCATCCGCATGGTCAATTTGGATGCCAACATGACCATATGCTTCCATCAATTTAGGAAAGTCAGGTAATGAATCGATATAAGAACTTGAGTGACGTCCTTCATAGTTCATATCTTGCCACTGCTTCACCATGCCTAAGGCTTGGTTATTCAAGCAAAGAATTTTCACATTTAAGCCATATTGCTTACATGTTGATAATTCTTGGATACACATCTGAATTGATGCTTCACCTGTGATACACACCACTTGTTGATCTGGGAATGCAAGCTTCGCTGCCATTGCATACGGTAAACCAACACCCATCGTGCCTAGACCACCCGAGTTAATCCATTGGCGTGGACGTTTGTATTTGTAGTAGTTTGCGCCAAACATTTGGTGCTGACCTACGTCAGAAGTAATGATCGCATCACCATTGGTGATTTTATCCAACGCTTCCACCACTTGTTGTGGTTTCATTACGCCGTTTGCACCAGACTCATAACGCATGCCGTGAACTTTACGCCATTCATTGATTTGCGCCCACCAAGCAGCCATGTCCTCAGGATTTGGTTTAGACACATTCATTTGTTTCAACTGTGTCAACATTTCTTGAAGGACAGGTTCTACCGCACCCACGATCGGGATATGCGCCATGATGGTTTTTGAAATCGTCGCAGGGTCGATATCAATATGAATCACTTTGGCATTTGGACAGAATTTTGCTGGATTATTGGTTACACGGTCATCGAAACGCGCACCGATACACAAAATCACATCAGCATTGTGCATGGTCATATTCGCTTCATACGTACCATGCATACCCAACATGCCAATAAACTGCGGATCATTGCCAGGAAATGCACCAAGCCCCATCAAGGTATTGGTGACTGGGAAGCCCAAAATATGCGCCAGTTCAGTTAACTGTGCAGAAGCATTACCTTGAACCACGCCACCACCTGAATAAATCACAGGACGTTTAGCATGAATCAGCTCTTCAATCGCTTTACGAATTTGACCTGAGTGACCACGATGCGGCGGTTGATACGAACGCATCTTCACTTTTTCTGGGTATTCGTAAGCAAATTTCTCAGCAGGATTGGTTGCATCTTTTGGAATATCGACCACAACTGGACCTGGACGACCAGAAGCAGCAATATAAAATGCCTTCTTAATAATCGAAGGAATTTCGCTGGCATGGCGCACTTGGAAACTATGTTTTACGATCGGACGAGAAATACCGACCATATCTGTTTCTTGAAATGCATCTTCACCAATTAAATGTGACGCAACCTGACCTGACAAAATCACCATTGGGATTGAGTCCATATAAGCCGTTGCAATTGGAGTCACAGTATTGGTTGCACCCGGACCTGAAGTCACGAGGACCACACCCGTCTTACCTGTTACGCGTGAGTAAGCATCTGCCATATGACCAGCAGCTTGTTCATGGCGCACGAGGTAATGATTGATTTTGTCTTGTTGAAAGAACGCGTCGTAGATATGTAAAACTGCGCCGCCTGGATATCCAAATACATGTTCAACGCCTTCGTCCGCCAATGCGCGAACGAGCATTTCACCACCAGATAAAAGTTCCAACGTGATTCACCCTAATCTTTATCACTGCAATGGTGGAAGGCACCAGCAGTGTTTCATTCATTGATTGTCTGCACTGTTATAGCACACATATTTCTTAGTTTTCATAGCAATAGGAAAAAATTCTGATCTGTATGCTGTTTGAGCAATATGAGATCTAAAACGTGTTGGGATAAACACATTTTTTTACTTTGTTCACGGTCTCGGCTAGAAAGCGTGTCCATTGCATGAAATGACACTTTATCGAAGGGTGATCGAGTAAAGGCATATAAAACTAAAGACAGCATTTTTAGGAGTTTCGTGACTAAAGTCAAGTTTAAAAATTAGCTTTTTTTTGTTTATTTACAGAGCGTTTGTTTTTTATTCATCGCGAACAAAGAAAACTGAGTCGCTTTTTCTTGGTTTTTAGTTCAAAAACAAATAGATTTCTATTACACTGAATTTATTAATAAAAAAACATAATAAAACCCATAAATAAGTTTAATAAGATATTCACCCAAATTTAAATCCAACATCTATCTCAGAATTTTTCATTCTGAAATGTAGATCAGTATTTGTACATCAGGTTTTAGCACAACCATCTTATTTTCATACTGTGTCATAACGCATATTTCACACGTTAAACTGAGGATTTGACCTGCAAAATATTTCAAAAAACTCAGATGAAAAAATGTATCAAGCGATGCTTATTGTTCTAAAATTGGCATAAAATAACGACAACGATAAACCCGATAAAATCCAATGACTCCGGATATAAAAAGGACAATGGTAGATGAGTATTCAGTTTGCAAAAATGGCAGCATGTTTGGTGGGGATGTGGCTTGCAATAGGCAGCACACAAAGCTTTGCTAAGACGTATTATAAGTGGGTTGATAGCCAAGGCTCGACACATTACACCACAACACCTCCACCCAAAACAGCAAAGAAAAAAGGCAAAGTCGATACCTATGGTTGGAAAAATTCGCCACAAGCTGCGTCATCGGAAGCACCTCCAAATACCGTACCAGCTCCCCCCAATGCTGTACCAAGCGCTGCCCCAACAGCACCAGCAGTTGATTTAGAAAATCAACGACGTGAAGCGAATGAAGCACTTCAACAAGGCCAACAAGTCCGCCCTGCGGTTTAATAATTCCGTACGGTTCCAGATTTATTTCCAGCTTGTTTAATTTCCTGCACAAAACATAGCGCAAAATTCACTTTTAGGTGCATTTTGCGCTATGCTGTGCAACAAACTTTTTAACCATTGTTCTACATACGTATATGACTACTCACATTGACCCTGAATATCAAGCGAGCGCGATTGAACCTACCGTCCAACAAGACTGGGAAGCTCGTAAAGCCTTTAAAGTTGCCGACTCTGTAGAAGGTCCACGTCGTTATATCCTCTCGATGTTCCCTTATCCAAGTGGCAAACTGCATATGGGTCATGTGCGTAACTACACCATTGGTGATGTCATCAGCCGTTTCCACCGTCTCAAAGGGGAAACCGTCCTGCAACCTATGGGTTGGGATGCTTTTGGTTTACCTGCTGAAAATGCTGCAATTGCACACCAAGTTGCACCTGCTAAATGGACCTTTGAAAACATCGCATATATGCGTGACCAATTAAAAAAATTAGGTTTATCAGTCGATTGGGATCGTGAATTTGCGACTTGTACCCCAGAATACTACCGCTGGGAACAGTGGTTGTTCGTGCAACTTTATAAAAAAGGCCTCATTTACCGTAAACTTTCAACAGTAAACTGGGATCCTGTGGATCAGACTGTACTTGCCAATGAACAAGTTGAAAATGGTCGTGGCTGGCGTTCAGGTGCATTGGTTGAAAAACGTGATATTCCAATGTATTACTTCCGCATTACCGACTATGCGCAAGAATTATTAGACGATTTAGATACCTTAAAAGACGGTTGGCCACAACAAGTCTTGACCATGCAACGTAACTGGATTGGTCGCTCACAAGGAATGGATATCACCTTCCCTTCAGCGAATCCTGAAATTTACGCAAACGGCCTTACTGTATTCACCACACGTGCTGACACCTTAATGGGTGTGACTTATGTTGCAGTTGCAGCAGAACATCCAATGGCGCTAAAAGCTGCGGAAAATAATACTGAACTTAAAGCATTTATTGAAGAATGCCGTATGGGTTCAGTCGCAGAAGCTGACCTAGCTACCGCTGAAAAGAAAGGCATGGCAACAGGTCTGTCTGTGAAGCATCCTGTCACTGGCGAAGAAGTTCCTGTTTGGATTGCCAACTACGTGTTGATGTCTTATGGTTCTGGCGCAGTGATGGCGGTTCCTGCACACGACGAACGTGATTTTGAATTTGCCAATAAATATGGCTTAACCATCAAACAAGTCATTGATGCTCAAGGTGCAGACGATGCAGACTTTGATGCTGCACAATGGCAAGAATGGTACGGCTCTAAAGAAGGTAAATTGGTCAATTCAGCAGAGTTTGATGGTTTAGACTTCCAAGCTGCTTATGATGCGTTCCTTGCGAAATTAGAACCAACAACTCTTGCAAGCACGAAAGTTCAGTTCCGTTTACGTGACTGGGGTGTATCGCGTCAGCGTTATTGGGGTTGCCCAATTCCAATGATCAACTGTGAAAAATGTGGTCAGGTTCCTGTCCCTGAAGAGCAACTTCCAGTGGTCTTACCAACTGATGTCGTACCTGATGGCTCCGGTAACCCATTGAACAAGATGCCTGAGTTTTATCAAACCACTTGCCCAAGCTGTGGCGGCGATGCACGTCGTGAAACCGATACTTTAGATACCTTTGTAGAGTCATCTTGGTACTATGCACGTTATGCATCTCCCGATTTTACTGGTGGTTTAGTTAAACCCGAAGCTGCTCAAACATGGCTTCCAGTAAATCAATACATCGGTGGTGTTGAACACGCGATTCTGCACTTACTTTATGCACGCTTCTTCCACAAATTAATGCGTGATGAAGGTGTAGTACAAGGCAATGAACCGTTTACCAACCTGTTAACTCAAGGTATGGTTTTGGCAGACACTTATTACCGTGAAGCAGAATCAGGCAAGAAAACTTGGTTTAACCCTGCTGATATCGAGCTCGAACGTGATGAAAAAGGTCGTATTCTATCTGCGAAATACCAAGGCGATGGTCAGGACGTGATTGTGGGTGGCCAAGAGAAAATGTCGAAATCGAAAAATAATGGTATCGACCCACAAGCTATTATTGATCAGTACGGTGCAGATACGGCACGTGTGTTCATGATGTTTGCAGCTCCACCAGATCAATCACTTGAATGGTCTGATGCAGGTGTGGAAGGAGCAAACCGTTTCTTGAAACGTGTATGGCGTTTGGTTGCCAGCTTCCTTGAAAAAGGCAATGCAGCATCTGCAATTGATACTGCTCAACTATCTACAGAAGCACAAGACTTACGTCGTAAAACGCATGAAACCATCCAAAAAGTGGGTGATGACATCGAACGCCGCCATGCCTTTAACACAGCCATTGCAGCGATGATGGAACTGTTAAATGCGAACAACAAGTTTGAAGCGAAAAATGATAACGATGTTGCGGTTGCTCGCGAATCAATTACGACGCTTTTAACTTTACTGGCGCCATTTGCACCACATTTAAGCCAAACTTTATTGGCTGAATTTGGACTGGACTTAACCAGCGTATTGTTCCCGACTGTGGACACATCTGCACTCACGCGTAATACGCAAACGATTGTGGTTCAAGTGAATGGTAAACTGCGTGGCAAATTAGAAGTGTCTGTCGATGCATCGAAAGATGAATTGCTTGCACTGGCTAAAGCATTGCCAGAAGTTCAACAATTCTTGACAGGTCCAACCAAGAAAGAAATTGTGGTGCCAAATAAATTAGTGAATTTGGTGGTTTAAGGCCGTTGAGCCTCCCTTTTATAAAGGGAGGTTTGGTGGGATTTCATTAGAAAATCTCCCCTGCGAAGCATTGCTTCTCACCTCTTTTAAAAAGAGCGGGAAACGAAAAGGAATAAACAATTCCCAAACAAAGCCCGTTGCCAGTCAACGGGCTTTGCACATACAATCACGACATATTATTTTTCTTTTATCAAAAAGAGCAAACAGAGGACAACACATGCATTTAGGCAAACGTTTGGCAGCTATTGTTTTAACTTGTGGCCTAAGTGCTGGCTTGGTCGGGTGTGGCTTTCATTTAAAAGGCACCAATCCAAGCGCAACACCGATTGCTTATTCAAAAATGAATTTGGTGCTTCCGAAGAACACCGATGAACTGCATGAAAAATTGGCAATTTATTTGGGTGCATCGGGTGTACAGCTGAGCAATGGTTCAGATGCCTATGTGCTTCGCGTGCTAGATTATAAACCGCAGCGTTTAGAGTTGAACGGTAAACTGATTGAAGTATTACTACGCCTCAATGTAACCTTCCGTATTGAAGACGCACAAGGCCGTCCAATCACTGAACCACGTACCGTAGTTGCATCACGTAGTTATCAATACAACGTTGAAACTGTCAATACCGATGACCAAGAGAAAAACTATCTGAATCAAGTCATCGTGGATGATGTCGCGCAGCAAATTGTGCGTCAGATTTCATCGAACCGCCTACCACCAGCACAGCAGTAAGGTTTAACAATGAAACTTGACTATTTGCAGGCCCTAAAACGTGTCGATGAAGCTCGCGGCGCGTGGATTATGCAAGGTCAAGAACCATTGCTTGAGCAAAATTTACTGGATGCATTTCGAGCAAGTTGGCAAAAGCAAGAGATTGAACGACAACGGCATGACATCAATAATGTCAATGACTGGAAAAATGTCTTTAATGCACTCAACAGCTTGTCCTTATTTTCAAGTCAGCTTGCCATTGAAGTTCATGGCAATATTAAGCCCGATGCTAACGCTTTAAAGTTGCTAAAAAGCTATATCCAAAGCAATGAACAGAACTTGCTTTTGGTGGTGATGCCAAAACAGGACAGCGCCAGCCTAAAAACGGGCTTTTTTCAAACGGTTGAAGCCAATGGAGTGCATGTTGCCCTGACCGCGAATTATCCGCGTGACCGTCAGCAGATTTTAAGCATTGAAGCAGATAAGCTTGGGGTTAAACTGAGTCAGGATGCATGGCAGTGGTTAGAACAACACCATGAACACAACTTACTCGCAGCTAAAAATAGCTTAATGCGTGTCAGCGACACCTTTGCCGAGGTTGAGCTGATTCAGATTGATCATTTACATGCCTGCTTACAAGATCAGTCCCGCTATAGTACTTTCGATTTGAGTGATGCTCTGCTCGAAGGCAATCTGGCGCAATCGATTAAAATTTACCAATACCTGATTGCCTCAGGTGAACCCCTCAGTCTGATTTTGTGGAGTATCAGCAAAGAAATGCGTTTACTCATGCAACTGTTTGAGCAACCGCAAAATGCACTGCAACTGGGGATTTGGAAAAATAAAGTTAGTGTTTATCAACACGCCTTACGTCGACTGAACCCGCAGTGCTTTTTAACGTGGCCCAGTCTCCTGCTTCGCATTGATGCTTCGATTAAAGGTTTGGGGCATGAAAGTGCTGAACATGTCGTGATGCAAGCCATTGCAACGCTGTGTGGAAAGTCACTCTTTCCCGCTTAAATTACCGCAACGAGTCTTTTAAAAATAATAATCATTTCTATTTGTTCAAAAAATTCACGATTTATCCGTATTTCGCTTTTATACTATCTGCAATTCTGTTTACTCCCTGATTCCAATGCAAAAAATAAAAGCTGTCAAAATGGTTATCGCGGTACTGTGTGTTGCCGTACTTGCTTATGTCGCGTGGACATATTTCAAACCAAAACAAGAACAACCACAATATATTAGCGAATCTGTCACTCGTGGTGATCTTGAAAATACAGTATTGGCGACAGGTACTTTAGATGCAACCAAACTGGTGAGTGTCGGCGCACAGGTCTCAGGTCAAGTACAGAAAATGTATGTGCAACTGGGCGATGAAGTTAAACAAGGTCAATTGATTGCGCAGATTGATTCAACCACCCAAGAAAACAGCTTTAAAACAGCAGAAGCCAACATTAAAAATTTGCAAGCACAGCGTCTACAACAAGAAGCCAGCTTAAACGAAGCGCAACTGGCATATAAGCGTCAACAGCAAATGTATGCGCAAGATGCCACGTCAAAAGCAGAATTAGAATCGGCTGAGGCCAGCTATAAAACAGCACAAGCACAGATTAAAGCCATTGATGCACAGATTGAATCTGCAAAAGTAACCAAGTCAACTGCACAAACCAATATCGGTTATACCCGCATTGTGGCACCTACTGACGGTACTGTGGTGGCGATCGTGACTGAGGAAGGTCAAACTGTAAACGCCAATCAAAGTGCGCCGACCATTGTTAAAATTGCAAAATTACAAAACATGACCATTAAAGCGCAGGTCAGTGAAGCGGACATCATGAAAGTTGAAAAAGGCCAACAAGTTTATTTCACCACTTTAGGTGATGACAGCAAGCGTTATGCCAGCCTACGTCAAGTTGAGCCTGCACCAGATTCGATTACCGATGAAAGTACCACCAGTACATCAACCAGCACCGCAATTTACTACAATGCTCTGTTTGATGTACCCAACCATGATGGCAAGCTACGTATTGATATGACTGCACAAGTCTACATCGTGCTCGATTCTGCAAAAAATGCGTTATTAGTGCCCTCTTCTGCGATTTCCAATCGTCCAGCAAATGCAAAACGTAACAGCGGTTCAAATACGCAAGCAGCGTCATCGACACAAACCAAATCGGATTCAGACCGACCTCAAGGTCCGCATCTTGAACGTCTGAATTTAAATGCAGCACAACAACAATTGGTTAAAGAAGGTAAAGCCGCTGTCAGCGTGGTTCGTGTCTTACAAGCCGATGGCTCAGTTCAACCGAAACAAGTTCTGATTGGGATTAATAACCGTGTCAATGCACAAGTGCTGGCAGGTTTAAAAGAAGGTGATCAAGTAGTGATTGCAGACAGTTCGGAGAACACTGCCGCTTCTGCCAATAGCAGCAACCGCCGTCGTAACAGTCCACCAATGGGAATGTAAGCATGACCAAAAAAGCCTTGCTTGAAGTCAGTAATTTGGTGCGAGAGTTTCCAGCTGGCGAAAGTACTGTCCAAATTCTCAAAGGCATTGATCTGACCATTTACGAAGGTGAATTGGTTGCCATTGTCGGCCAGTCAGGTTCAGGTAAATCGACACTGATGAATATTTTAGGCTGTCTCGACCGCCCAACCTCAGGAAGTTATCAGGTCAATGGCCGCGAAACCGGTAAACTCGAACCGGATCAGTTGGCCGAACTACGTCGTGAGTATTTTGGTTTTATTTTCCAGCGTTACCACCTTTTAGGCGACTTAACCGCAGAAGGTAATGTTGAAGTCCCTGCGGTTTATGCAGGGGCAACACCGTATGCGCGTAAACAACGTGCCACTGCTTTACTGACAGAACTAGGACTAGGTAATAAAACTCAAAACCGTCCGAGTCAACTTTCTGGGGGGCAGCAACAACGTGTCTCGATTGCACGTGCCTTGATGAATGGCGGTGATGTCATTCTCGCCGATGAACCGACAGGTGCCCTAGACTCGCATAGCGGCGTGGAAGTGATGCGGATTTTGCGTGAGTTAAATGCCGCAGGCCATACCATTATTTTGGTCACCCACGATATGCAAGTGGCAAAAAATGCCTCGCGGATTATTGAGATCAGTGATGGGCAAATCATTGCAGACCGTGTCAATCAACCTGAGCACGACACTGAACTACACAGCGACCCTGATGCAGAAACTGCGATTTCTGCCCAACAAGAAAAAAATAAAAGTGTCTCTGCATGGCGTTCCCTACTCGACCGTTTAGGTGAAGCCTTTCGTATGGCACTTTTGTCCATGAATGCACACCGCATGCGAACATTTTTGACCATGCTCGGCATTATTATCGGGATTGCCTCTGTCGTGACAGTGGTGGCTTTAGGAAATGGGTCACAGCAGCAGATTTTAAGTAACATCAGCAGTTTAGGAACTAACACCATTACGGTGTTCCAAGGTCGCGGTTTTGGTGATAACTCCAAAACGGCCAACTTTAAAACTCTTGTTCCTGCCGATGCTGAAGCGCTCGCCACCCAACCGTATGTGAGTGCGGTTAGTCCAATGGTGAGTTCATCCAAAACCATTCGCTATCAACAAAGTGAAGCCAATGCCACCATTAATGGTGTCGGTGGCGATTATTTTACAGTGAAAGGCCTGACCTTCAAAAATGGGCAAACTTTTGACCAGCGGAGCGTCCGTGACCGCACCCAAGACGTGGTCATTGACACCAATACACAAAAACAGTTTTTTAGTGATGGTAGCAGTCCGATTGGGCAAGTCGTACTTTTGGGTAGTGTCCCTGCACGAATTATTGGCGTTGTCGAACCGCAAACCAGTGCTATGGGTTCCGATGATACTTTGAATGTATATATGCCCTACACCACGGTTATGAGTCGTATGCTCGGTCAAAGTAATGTGCGTAATATCGTGGTGCAAATCAATGATAAATACTCCACCAACGCAGCTGAAAACGCAATTGTGAACTTACTCACCTTGCGTCATGGTCAACAAGATGTGTTCACCATGAACAGCGACAGTATTCGCCAAACCATTGAAAAGACCACCAGTACCATGACCCTATTGGTTTCTGCAATTGCAGTGATTTCTTTGGTGGTAGGTGGTATCGGTGTAATGAATATTATGTTGGTTTCAGTGACCGAACGGACGCAAGAAATTGGGGTTCGGATGGCGGTGGGTGCGCGTCAAAGTGATATTTTGCAGCAGTTCCTGATTGAAGCCATCTTAGTCTGCCTGATTGGTGGCGTGTTAGGGGTATTGCTCTCGCTGGGTCTAGGACAAATCATTCAAAAATTTGCTGGGGGGAATTTCGGGGTTGCTTACTCAACCACGTCTATTATCGCCGCATTTGTATGCTCGACTTTAATTGGTGTGGTGTTTGGTTTCTTGCCTGCAAAAAATGCAGCCAAACTCGACCCTGTTGCAGCACTTGCCAGAGAATAAGGAAAAAATATGCCTTTTTTATTAACGCGCCTTTGTACCGCGATGCTGCTTGGAAGCACTTTGGTTGGCTGTGCAGCTGTGGTTAAAACACCTTATCAAGCACCAGCAGTACAAACGCCATCTCAGTTTCAATATGACAAAGCAACATCACAACAACGCCAACAAGCCCTGTATGCCGATCAATGGTGGACGTTATTTGGTGATGCACAACTCAATCAACTGGTCGATGCTGTGCTCGCAAAAAATGCCGATTTGGCCGTTGCAGGGATGACCTTAAAGCAAGCGCGCTTACAAGCAGAACTGGCTGAAAATCAGCAAAAGCCACGGGTGAACTCTACGGTATCTACAGGTCATCAATTCGACTTAAACTCAGGCAATGACAGCTCAAGTGGTCTGTCTTTGGGTGCTGGCTTAAGTTATGAAGTCGATTTATTTGGTAAATTGGCCCGTCAAACTGAAGCAAAGAGATGGGAAGCACTAGCGACTGAGCAAGATTTGCAAGCGACCGCACAAAGCTTAATTGGCACCACGGCGAAGTTATATTGGCAGTTGGCCTATTATAATGAAAGTCGTACAACTGCCGAGCAAAGCCTTGCCACCTCACAAAAACTGTATGACTTGGTTAAAGTTCAGTATCAAGCTGGTGCTGTATCAGGACTGGACTTAACCCAAGCTGAACAGTCAGTACAAAGTCAAAAAGCCAGTCTGAGTCAAATTCAGCAAAGTTTGGTCGAGACCCGTACCGCAATTGCCGTGTTACTGCATATGCCTGTGCAGCAGTTAAGTATTGATGAACCACAGCGTTTACCACGTTTAGCTTTGCCAAGTATCGCAGCGGGCTTACCTGCCGACATTTTGTCGCGCCGTCCAGACTTAAAAGCGGCTGAGCTTCGTTTACGTGAAAGCTTAGCGACCAAAGATGCCACCAAGGCGAGCTATTATCCTTCGATCAGCTTGACTGGAAATCTTGGTTCAAGCAGTACCTCGCTAACGCAACTGCTCAAGAATCCAGCCCTAACCTTAGGCGCAAGTTTAAGTCTGCCGTTCTTGCAATATAACGATATGAAACGCGACCTTGCGATTAGTCAATTGGACTATGAAAAAGCCATCGTCCAATATCGTCAGACCTTGTATCAAGCTTTTGCCGATGTTGAAAATGCATTGTCAGCACGTACTGAACTCAGTCAACAGGTACAATTGCAACAGCGCAATTTGGAGCTTGCTGAAAAGGTAGAACGCCTGACTAAAGTGCGTTATCGCTATGGTGCCGTAGCTTTAAAAACCTTATTGGATCAACAAGAAACCACGCGTACTGCACGCTTAACATTGGTCAATACCAAACAAAGCCAATACAACGCTTATGTCACGCTGATGCAAGCTTTGGGCGGAAGTCCTGTAAAAGAACTAGCAAAACAATAGTCCGAGCACTATTGTTTTGTTCTCTTATTCTTTCACTAGATCTGGATTATTCTGGATCTGGTGAATACGTTTAATATTGTCTTGATCATCAAAAACAACTTCATACGAAAGTTGCTGACCATCGAAATACATCTCGGCTGGAGAGCCAATCACTTCCCATAGACCAATCGAGGCAATATCCGCAGTCGTGTGCCATAACGTACGACTGATTCTGGCTGCTTTTGAGTAGCCCTGTTGGAAGGTATAAATCTCTTTACGCTCTCCATTGACGGTTTCTGAGGTAACTGGTGCACCCAATTCAGAAATCACATAATTACGATGTTTTCCAACCTCTAAAACCGTCAGATTCTTTTTATGCGGCTGGTTACTCGCCATCACTGCGGCACAACCTTGAAGTGAAAGAACAATGACTAATCCTAAAACAACAGTTATTTTTTTCACGCTTTAACCTACCCCGGAAGCTAAAAATTATATTTTTATCGACATTATCTTTAGAATTTTAATTCAACAAAAACTAGGATTTATTAGCATATAAAATATTCGATGACAAATAAATAATTATACTTTTTGATAAAACTTCAACTGATCAAACATCACTCAATGGAATATCAAGTCAAAACTTATTAAGTGATGTTGCTTATAGCTTTCGTGTTGACGTAAATATTATATTTTTATATGTTGGTAAAAATATAATCATAATTAATAAGATACTCAAAATGGTTATACGGCAAGTCTGTTATATAACTGTAGTTATGAGCTAGTAAGATTAGGAGTCAGCTCTTGAAAGATAAAAACTACAACCGAAACGTAAGCTTATTATGTCCTACTTGTGGCTGCTCTCAGTTTCTATATGAGAATGGCGTTGATGAAACCATCGAAATAGCTAAGTGTGCGTCTTGTGCACGAGAAGTCACAAAAGATGAGCTAATTCATGAGAACAGCGAAAACATAGACGAACATGTAAAAGAGATTGGCAAGAGTATAACTGATGACATTGCCAAACAACTGCGCGAGTCCTTAAAGAAAGCCTTTAAAAGCAGCAAGAATATTAGGATAAAGTAATGGCATTTACTGTAGACGCAGCAAATATCATAGCTGGAATGGCATTATTGCTTTCTGGCTATGCTACATGGATTACCTTAAAGTTCAACAAACGCCAACAATCCCTAATTGATAGCCAAGAAAAGCTTAATAATTTACTTCTAGAAAAAGAGTCGAATGAAGCTGAAAACTCAAAAAAAGCAGATCTAGGCGCCTCATTTATAAAGTTAGGCAGCAGCAAATATAGACTGAAAATATGGAATAAAGGAACTGCCTGTGCCACGCACGTTAGAATTGAATTCCCAGAAGAAAACAACATTCTTATGCAATCAGAAATTGATGAGAAATTTCCTCTAGAAACACTTGAAACCTATCAATCAGTTGAACTGGTTGCAGTTGTGCACATGGGAACAAAAAGGAAGCATGCAATTCGTCTAATATGGTCAGATGCATCAGGAGAAAATAATGAGAAAGTTGTTTATCCAACGTTGTAAGCACATAACGGCTTTTCCAAGACCAACTCTATTGTTTTTTTAATCTCGCTACTCTCTAAAAAACAAAGCCGCTATAAAAGCGGCTTTATCAAATGATTTGAATCAATCTAATTAGTCATCGAGCATTAAGTCTGGGCTCATCCCCACAGTGTTGAAACCTGCATCAACATACATGATTTCACCGGTAATACCATTTGCCCAAGGTGAGCAAAGGAATAATGCAGCATTACCCACATCTTCAATGGTCACATTACGTTTAAGAGGTGAAATTTTTTCGTTTACATCTAACATTTTGCGGAACGATTTAATACCAGATGCCGCCAAAGTACGGATTGGGCCTGCTGAAATCGCATTCACACGAATCCCTTCTGCACCCAAGCTTGAAGCCAAGTAACGTACGCCCGCTTCTAATGATGCTTTTGCCATACCCATCACGTTGTAGTTTGGCATCACACGCTCAGAACCTTGGTAAGTCAAGGTCAATAAACAACCTTGACGAACTAAAAGTAATGGCTTCGCAGCACGCGCCATAGCAATAAAGCTATATGCACTGATGTCATGTGCCACTTTAAAACCATCACGATCAGTTACATCGGTAAAGTCACCATCCAAGGTATGCGCAGGCGCAAAACCAATCGAATGCACTACACCGTCTAAACCATCCCAATGTTTTGCCAATTCAACAAAAGTTTGTTCAATTTCAGCGTCGACAGCCACATCACATGGTAGAACAATCGTTGAGCCAAATTGTGCTGCAAATTCATCTACACGTTTTTTCAGTTTTTCATTTGGATAAGTAAACGCAAGTTCCGCGCCTTCACGGTGAAGCGCTTGAGCAATACCAAATGCAATTGATAATTTACTTGCAATACCTGCTACTAAAAACCGCTTTCCAGCCAATAGTCCTTGTGCCATGTGACTCTCACTCAAAATAATTTATCTGCATAATGCCAAGTTTAAGTTGAAACCGAAATTGCATAATGCGCCTTTTTTCAATTCATCAACATTCAATAACAAATACGCCCCGATGAAGGGGCGTATTTGTTAAAACTAAGGAGATTAATCGTCGCCACGCAGCATGCTGAGTAGACGCAGGAATGAATAGTACATCCACACCAGAGTCGCTAGCAGTGCAATACCACACAGCCACTCCATCGCTTTCGGAGCGTGTTGAGCCGCAGCACTTTCAATCAAATCAAAATCTAGAATTAAGTTCAGTGATGCAATCACTGCAACAAAAGCGGCAAAACCTAAACCTAATAAATTGTTTTCAAATAAAAATGGAATGCTCGAACCAAAAGCCAAACGCATAACCATCTGCACCACAAATACAATCGCGATGGCAATCGATGCCGACATTACTACTGATTTGAATTTTTCAGTGGCACGAATAATTTGAAAACGATACAAACCAAACATTACTAAAGTGGTGACAAAAGTTGCCAAGAGCGCTTGTAAAGGTACACCCGGATATTTCAATTGGAAAATAACGGAGACCCCACCTAAAAAAGCACCTTCAAATAAGGCATATGGAATGGCAAGAGTGCGCGCGGTATTCGGTTTAAAAGTTGCAATCAGACCTAAAATTAGACCACCAATTGCACCGACTAAGGTTGCAGCATAGGCCAGCGAAATATTTAAGGTCATAAAACAGTAGAAAAACAGCGCCATACCAACCACAGCCGCAATCACTGTAAGTAATACAGACTTCTGAATGGCACCTTGAACAGTCATCGGTTGACTATAGTCCGCATGTGTTTCCACGCGGTTCAAAATAGGGTTATTACTTTGCATAACTCAACTCTTTGTTATAATTTAATTAATTTACTTTATCATAAAGCGTGTTTTAAACTTGTATAGCAAAAAGTGTTTCTTTTTTCTACACAAACACCCTCAGCTCTATTCTATTCGATTTCAATAAAAAAGAGGCTAACGCCTCTTTCTTTACTACTTATTTATTCATAATAAAAAAGTATTCACGATAATACTTCAGTTCCGCAATCGAATCACGAATGTCATCCATCGCTAAATGTGAAGCATTCTTTTTCAAGCCACTCATAATTTCTGGACGCCAGCGTTTAGCCAACTCTTTTACCGAAGACACGTCTAAATTACGGTAGTGGAAATATTGTTCCATTTCTGGCATTAAACGGTGTAAAAAACGGCGGTCTTGGCAGATTGAATTGCCACACATCGGTGAGCTTTTTGGATTGACCCATTTCTTTAGAAATTCTAAAGTTTGCTGCTCCGCATCTTGCGCAGTCAATTTACTGCGACGTACACGTTCAATTAAGCCTGATTGACCATGTTGGCGAGTGTTCCACTCATCCATTGCATTCAGCACACGGTCTGGCTGATGTACAGCAAGCACAGGCCCTTCAGCTAAAATATTTAAGTTATCATCCGTCACAATTGTAGCAACTTCAATAATTTGGTCATTATCAGTATCAAGACCTGTCATTTCAAGGTCAATCCAAATCAAACGCGTATCAGCGGTGCTGCTCATAAATGTGCAATCTTATTCGGCTTAAAAACGATGATAGTAGCAAATTAATTGCTTCGATGCTGTAACTGATACCCTGCTTCGTGCTATTTTTGCCATCTTGAATTCATGGTTTTTTAGGATATGAATGGCTTTAATTCGTAAACGTCGTTTAACTGAACAGCAACAACGTCGCATTCAGAAACAACAGCAAACACGTCAAGAAGATATCGACACTTCAAATGATTTAGAAGGCTTGGTGGTACAACACTACGGCCGTCAGCTTGAAGTGCAAGCCCTTACGACTCCAGATCCACATCCCACCAAACCGACAGTACAAGCAGGCGAACCTGAACCGTTTTGGAAACCGATTGAACTCGGCAGTATCTGGCGCTGTCATACACGCACCAACCTCGAACTTCTGGTCACAGGTGATCGTGTCAAATGGCAAGCCGACCCAAATACGGGGCTCGGAATCATCAATGCCATACAGCCACGTCAGTCGCTACTGACTCGTCCAGACCGTTACCATAAAGTGAAACCAGTCGCTGCCAATATCAGCCTGATTGTGATTGTGTTTGCGCCACTGCCTGAGCCTGCACCAGGTCTGATTGACCGTTATTTGGTGGCCTGTGCCGATGCCAACATTCCAGCACTTTTAGTGCTGAACAAAACCGATTTGCTCAAAGACAATGACCCGATTTTAGCATTGATTGCGGAATATCAGGCCTTAGGCTATGAAGTGATGCAAACCCAAGCCGATGGTGACTTAACGGCACTGACTCAGCGTTTAAAAAATGAAACCGTGGCTTTTGTTGGTCAGTCTGGCGTTGGTAAAAGCACGCTAATTAATGTGATCGTGCCAGATGCTGCACAGAAAACCAATATCATTTCTGAAAACTCAGCTTTAGGGCAACACACCACAACCTCTACCCGTTTGATTGGTTTTGGCGAAGGCGCTTCACTGATTGACTCACCAGGAATTCGTGAGTTTGGTTTATGGCACTTAGATGCGGACAAAGTACAACGTGGCTTTCCTGAAATTGAAAACTTGTTGGGCTACTGTCAGTTCCGTAACTGCACCCATAAACATGAAAAACAATGCGCTTTACGCTTAGCTGCGGCAAATGGTGAAATTTTAACGCGCCGTTTAGACAGCTATTTACGTCTGATTGATGAAATTGCTGAAGCTCAGCAAAAAAATTAATTTTTATTCAACCTTAGCCCTTGAAGCGGTGATTTTGATCACCATATTTTATGAGCTATACTCTCTAGCAATTTTTGAATTGTAATTTAGGTGACTTGTGGAACGTTGGTTCGAGTTTATGGGGAATCACCCCTTCTTATTTGGAACACTTGCGGTATTGGTTGTTTTGTTTTTCGTACTTGAAGGACAACGCAATGGTCGCAAAATTTCACCACAATCTTTAGGTATTTTAGTGAAAGCTAAAAATGCCATGTTGATTGACTTACGTGATGCCAAAGATTTCCGTGAAGGTCATATCAGTGGAAGTCGCAACATTCCCTACAGCCAAATTACAAAACATGCTGAAGAGTTAAAAGCTGCAGATCGTCCACTCGTGTTCATCTGTAACTTAGGCCAAGTGGCAGGTACCGCTTTACAACAAGTTGCACATACTGACAGCTATCGTTTAGATGGCGGGATTAGCAACTGGAAGGCTCAAGGCTTACCACTAGTTAAAGCTAAATAATTCGCACAAGGAGAAACTCATGGCTCAAGTCACTATTTACTCAACGACTGTATGTCCATATTGCGTTCGCGCAAAGCAGCTCCTTGAGCGTAAAGGCGTTGAATATAAAGAAATTAATTTATCTAAAGAAGCGCCAGAAGTCCGCATTGAATTGATGCAACGCACCAATCACCGTACGGTTCCACAAATTTTTATTGATGACCAATTTATTGGTGGTTTTGATCAACTTTATGCTTTAGAGCGTGAAGGCAAACTCGACCAACTATTGGCATAATTAGCTCAGCATATTAAGGATTAGAAAATGAGTGAAGCTCAACCACAACTTGCTTTAGAACGTATTTACACAAAAGATATTTCTTTTGAAGTCCCTGGGGCGCAAGTTTTTACCAAAGAGTGGCAACCAGAGTTGAACATCAACTTGTCATCTTCTGCTGAAAAAGTTGATCCAACTCACTACGAAGTTTCACTTAAAGTGGTTGTACAAGCAAACAATGCAGGCGACACGGCATTTATTGTCGATGTTACTCAAGCAGGTATTTTCCTTGTAGATAGTGTTGAAGAAGAACGTCTTCCGTACATCTTAGGTGCATATTGCCCGAACATTCTGTTCCCGTTCCTTCGTGAAGCGGTGAATGATATGGTGACTAAAGGCAGTTTCCCACAATTGTTACTTACGCCAATTAACTTTGATGCTGAGTTCGAAGCAAATATGCAGCGTGCTCAAGCAGCTGCTGTTGAAGGTCAAGCTTAAAACGTTAAGCCCTTCAAACAATAAAAAGACCGCTTTTGCGGTCTTTTTATTGTACTGAATTATTTAAATGCTTTATGGCCTTGCTGCTTAATGGCCTCAAACTTGGCTGAACTTTGTTTGGCTTCCGCAAGTTTCCCTACCTGTACCAAATGTTGAGCATGTTCAATTTCTTGGGTTAATGCATCAAACTTTTGTTCATATTGTTTCACTTTAACACTGTCTTTTGGTTGTTTCACCAAACTGTCAGGCTTGTTTTGTTTGGCAGTTGCCGCAGCTTTTTGCATTTCAGTTAATGCGGTATTCGCCTCTGTGGCAGTCTTGGCTTGAGCAAAAGCTTTTGAGTTCTTCGCCAAAGATTTCATCGCACCTTCTAGCACTTCCGACGCTTGTGCAAGTCCTGCCAAACATAAACCACTGCTCAACAGCACGACCTTTAATAATGTTTTCATTCTTATTCCTATGAGTTTGCAAAAAAAATGCAGCCTAAGGCTGCATTGAATATCGCAAAAATTAAGACCGATGTAAATTAAAAATCATCATCACTTTCAGGGTCTCGATGTAAAGCATCATGAATCGCTTCAACCAACTGCAAAGCAATTTCTTGTTTCGACGCTTTTTCCAGATCACGCTTGTCCATTTTATAGCTTTCTGCAAAAAAGACCGTCATCGCATTTTCATCAGAAGCAAAACCAATATCAGGACGTGACACATCATTACAAGCAATCATATCGAGCTTTTTCGCCACCAATTTACCTGCGGCATATTCCTCGACATTGCGTGTTTCTGCTGCAAAGCCCACCATGAACGGGCGTTTATCTTGCTGTGCAATGGTCGCCACAATATCAGGGTTTTTGATTAAAGAAACATTGAGCTCGTCCCCTGCTTTCTTAATCTTATGCTCTGCGACTTCTGCGACGCGATAGTCCGCAACAGCGGCAGTCGCGATAAACACATCACAGCCTTCATCTAACATTTGCATGCTGGTATCTAGCATTTTCATGGCAGATGAAACATTGATCCGGCGTACACCGTTTGGTGTGTCTAAACTGACGGGACCTGCAATTAAAGTCACTTTGGCTCCTGCCGCATAACAGGCAGCAGCAATGGCAAAGCCCATTTTTCCTGTACTGTGGTTGGAAATATAACGCACAGGATCAATCGCTTCACGCGTTGGTCCAGCAGTAATGGTGACTTTTTTACCAGCCAACATCCCAAATTTTTCAGCCATGGCACGCTGTGCTTTATGGAAGTATTCTGTCACTTGATGTGCCAAATCCTCAGGCTCGGGCATACGGCCTAACCCGACATCACCACAAGCTTGTGCACCTGCATCTGGCATGATCACATGCACGCCATCCTCCACCAAAGTCGCTAAATTACGCTGCGTCGCTTTTGCCGCCCACATTTGTTGGTTCATGGCTGGTGCGACCCATACAGGGGCTTTGGTGGCTAAATATAAAGTAGAAAGCAAGTCATCGGCTAAACCCGCAGCAAACTTTGCAATGGTGTTGCAACTGGCAGGCGCGACCAAGAGCAAGTCTGCCCAGCGTGCGAGCTCAATATGCCCCATGCCCGCTTCGGCTTCAGGGTCAAGAAGTGCGGTATGGACGGGGTTGCCCGACAAAGCTTGAAAAGTTAGCGGCGTAATAAAAGCCTGCGCACCTTCGGTCATCACCACACGGACTTGAAAACCCGCATCTTTTAAACGGCGAACCAAAATGGCACTTTTATAGGCTGCAATACCGCCCGTAACAGCTAAAAGGATATTTTTATTTGGAATTACACTGAGATCAAAGCTCACGAACAGGCTACCTTTCTGTTGCAGTGGCGCTCACAATAGCATTAAATAGTCTCGCACCCAATCATCGATTGGGCCCTGTTTCTCAGATTAAGAATAAAAAAGTATAAAATAATGCACTTATCCATAAAAAAATGGCCCGAACAAGAACGGCCACGTGAACGCTTATTACAACAAGGGCCAGCCAGCCTATCCGATGCAGAACTGCTGGCTATTTTCATCCGCTCGGGTTCAACACAGCATTCTGCGGTCGAATTGGCACGTCTTTTGTTGCAACATTTTGGCAGCCTGAATGCGGTTTTCGATGCTGAACTGCCCGAACTCAGCCAGTTTCACGGCATTGGCCCAACCAAGTATTCACAATTAATGGCCGTCAAAGAATTGGGGCGTCGCTACAGTAGCCAGCAGCTCAAGCAACAAAAGTTGGAACTCAATCATTCAGCTCAACTGCTCAAGTTTTTACAGTATGAGTTTTCAGGTGAAAACCAAGAGGTCTTTGCAGTGCTCTGCTTGGATGCACATTTAAGAAAAATAAACTTTAAAAAACTGTTCTTTGGTGCAGTCAATTCTTGTGAAATTTCGATCAATCAATTGCTACGTTATTGTATTGCTCAACACGCTACCTTTATCGTGATTGCCCATAACCATCCGCTTGGAAAAGCTCAACCCTCCAAGGCGGACATCGAACTGACCGAGCGCATTCTTCAAGCCAGTCAGCTCGTGGATATTAAAGTGATTGATCATTTCATTTTATCACCCGAAGGTGCTTTTTCTTTTGCTGAACACGGCCTGATCCAACCCGTTTAAATATGCAGACAAATGATTGACAAATACCGCGACAAATATGAAGATCAAGCAAAATTTTAAAAGAATTCTAATCACATGATTGTGCGTGATCAGCCAAGTATTTTTAAGGTGCTTTTTTCATGGCGTGGCACCATTCTTCCCAAAGTTTTACCCCCTTTGGGTGTGGTCATGTTGGTCTCTGCCATTATTGGCATTTTGTCCTATGTCGGCTATTTCCACTTCCCTGAACTGCCTTTGGTCGGCTTCACCCTCATTGGGGTGGTACTTTCTATTTTCCTCGGCTTTAAAAATAGTGCCTGCTATGACCGTTGGTGGGAAGCTCGAAAGTTATGGGGCATTTTAATTGCCAACTCACGTCACTTTGACCGCGACTGTCGTATCTTGACTCAAGGTCGTCGTGAACGTGTGATTCAACATGTAATTGTCTTTGCCAATGTCTTACGTGACCGTTTACGTCATCAAACGGCCAATCCAACAGAATTGGTACAGACCAGTGGCTTAAGTCAAAATGCACTGACTCAGCTATATCAACAAGCCAATGCCCCGCAGTACACGCTCAGTTTGATTCAGTGGGAGTTGATGCAGGCATTAAAAGAAGGTGAAATTAGTGACATTGTGTATGCACAGCTGAATCAGCACGTTGCTGACCTGAGTGTGGTGCAAACTGGTTGTGACCGTATTGCGACAACGCCGCTACCTTTTGCCTATTCGGTATTACTCAATCGTACGGTGTATTTTTTCTGTCTCATTTTACCGTTCAGCTTAGGCTCAACTTTGGGTATTTTCACCCCGCTATTGGTTGGTGTGTTGGCCTATACCTTCTTAGGACTCGATGCTTTGAGCTCGGAAATTGAAGAACCTTTCGGAACGCAAAGTAATGACTTGCCGCTGGACTCGATGGTACGTACCATCGAAATTGAACTGCTTGGGACTTTAGGTAAACCTACTCCACCACCCATTCAAGCACAAGACAATAATCTACTCTAATCGAGCGCACGCTTACCTTCTCTTAGGCTAGATAGCTCTTGGAGAAGGTGGGAATGACCAGTACTCTTTAAACAAAACTTTCCCAAATCCCCACTTGTCCGTCTTTGACTCTGGGAATATTGCCCAACTTAATCCACGGCATATTGTCACCATGAAAGTCACTACCGACCGATACTTTTAAACCATTCTCGGCAATCATCCGGTCCACCATTTGACGGGTAGATGTCGGTTCGACATTGGGCGGCAATTCAACCGCATCCCCACCAAACTGCGCAAATATTTCAATCAGATAACGAATATTGGTAGCAGATAAGTCATACCGTGTCGGATGCGCCAATACGGCAAAACCACCACTGGCATGAATCACTTGAATGGTATCTTCTAAACCCAGCCCATCAAATTTCACGTAGGCTTTCTTACCTTCCTTAATATATTTATCAAACGCTTGTTGCGCACGACTCACATACTTTTTTTCAACCAAGGTCTTGGCAATATGGGTTCGAGTCACACGGTCAGGCATCTGTTCAACTTTCGCTAAAACATCGAGATAAATATCTTCACCAATCAGTGGGATCAACAAATCACAGATTTGTTTAGCACGTCGTGCACGGATTTGTTTTTGCTGTTCAAGGCATTTTTGCAGTGGTTCTAAGTCTTGCATATTCAATGCAACCACATGCACGCCATAGTTTTTCTGGGTTGAGGGTCTCGACCATTGACTCGAAATTTCTACCCCCGAAATAATACGTATTGCATGCGACTTTGCAGCCAACTCTGCCAACGCAAGACCATCCATGGTGTCATGGTCTGTCAAAGCCAAGGTGTGGATGCCTTTTTCCGCAGCAGCATCAACCAATTGCTTCGGTGTGAAAGTACCATCAGAAATATTGCTGTGAGTATGTAAATCTACGCCTTCCATCACTTATACTAGCTATTTATTTGAACAGATTTAGATACTCTAACATGAAAGCACTTTTAGACTTTGTGCCGCTGATAATTTTCTTTTATTTATATAAAACTGTAGATCCTAAAAATACTGATCACCCATTGCTCCAATTGATTGGTTCTGCTGGGGGTGTCGATAATAATAATATTCTTGTAGCGACCACAGGTTTGATTATTTCGATGCTGGTGGTTTACGGCGCACTGTTCTTCATGCAAAAGTTCCGTTTAGACAAACAACAGTGGATTGTGTTGTTTATGACGGTTATTTTCGGCGGTGTCACCTTAATGCTGTCGGATGACTTTTACATCAAACTCAAAGCAGCCTTACTGAATATTATTTTCTCGGGCGCTTTCTTACTTTCTCCTTATTTTGGCAAAGAACGCAAACCGCTGATCAAACGCTTGTTCGGCCCAATCTTCAATTTATCCGACGCTGGTTGGATAAATTTAAACTTTGCGTGGGCTGCCATGTTCGCCCTGATGTCCTTTTTACACGTATTTTTCGCATTTTTATTTATGGACGGAAAATATTGGGGAGAATTCACGGCTTTTGGTGACATGATCGTGATGTTTTCCTTTATCATTATTCAGTTTATTGTATTGCGTAAATACTTTAAATCTTCTGAAGAGTAATTTAGCCAGAACATTCATCGAGAACTCATATGCCGCTATTCGTCGTCACATGTACCGATCAAGAAGGTACAGTCGAAAAACGTCTTGCTACACGTCCAGAACATCTTGCTCGTTTACAAAAGCTCAATGATGAAGGTCGTTTAATTGTTGCAGGAGCGATGCCGAAAGATCCAAGCAATCCGCAAGCAGGCTTTTACGGCAGTACGATCATTGTTGATTTTGACTCACGTGAAGCACTCGATGTCTGGTTACAGGAAGAGCCATTCTTAAAAGCAGGGGTTTATCGTCAGATTGATGTTAAACCATTTAATAAAGCATTCCCTCAAGGATAAGGTCATGCGCGTTGTTGTCACAAGCTTATTGGGCTTATCTCTTCTTTCTTCTATGGCGTGGGCCGTTGAAACCGCTCCTGCCCCGAGTGTAGCCCCTGCTGTACCAGCAACGACTGCCGCACCTGTTCAAGTGCAAGGCAATACGACTCAACCGAAAATCATTCTAGCGGTGGCAACAGTTAGCCCAACAGGTCAACCACAAGAAGCTAAACCTCTCACCGCTGAACAACTGGCCAAGAACAAAGCATTGCAAGATGCCAAAGTCAAAGCATTGGTCAAAGACCAAGCTTCACGTCTTGCCCAATTGGAAAAAGCCAATCTTGATGCTTTGGCGCAAAACCAAGAGCTACAACTCAAAAATGACAGCCTCGGTGTACAAGTGCAAGTCTTACAAAGCGAACGTAGTGCGCAAATGTTTCTCTACGGCGCGGCGACCATCGCTGTTGGCGTATTACTGGGTTTCTTAATTGCCAGTTACGTTTATACCAAACGTCGTCGTCAGTGGTAAGCTAAGCCCTATTGAAAACAATAGGGTGCTGTGGTTGTGTCGCGTGCAATTCAAACTGCCGATTTAGAGTGGCAACAGATTGATGGCATAGATGTGCCAGTCTCAAAACCATTTGGCGATGTCTATTTTTCCAAAGACAATGGCCTACTCGAAACTCGCCATGTGTTTTTAAATGGCAATGATTTACCTGAGCGTCTGTCCAATCTTCAGCCCTTTGAATATTTTAGTGTTGGTGAAACAGGCTTTGGCACAGGGCTCAACATCTTGGCGCTTTGGCAACTTTGGCAACAGGTTCGCCCAAATAACCTCAGCCACCTTCATGTCATTTCAGTTGAGAAATTTCCGCTGTCTAAAACTGATCTGATACGTGCACTCAATGTCTGGCCTGAACTCAAACCGATTGCCGATCAACTGATCGCACAGTATCCGCACCCGATTGCGGGTTGTCATCGCCTGAGCTTCCCTGAGGAACGTTTTAGCCTTGACCTTTGGTTAGGCGATGCCCACGATGTTTTCCCCAGCATGGCAAAAACCAGTAGCGTTAACGCATGGTTCCTCGATGGTTTTGCGCCTGCCTGTAACCCAGACATATGGGAAGAGCAAATACTGAATCATATCGTTCGCCTATCTGGTATTGGAACGACATTTTCTTCATTTAGTGTCGCAGGCGTGCTCAAACGTGGTTTAACGCAGCATGGTATTTCTATTTCACGTCCGCGTGGCTATAAACATAAACGCGAAATGCTCAAAGCCATCTGGTTACCTGCTGAGCCTGAAAATATATCAGACGCTGTAGATACCAAATCAGTATTGAATCAAAATCGACCTGATCAAGTACCACACGCTTTTAAGCAACGCCAAATTGCTATCATTGGCGCTGGGATTGCTGGTTTAACTAGTGCATGGGCCTTTGCTGAGCGCGGGCACCAAGTCACGCTCTACGACCAGTCTGAGCCACTTGCAGGAGGTTCAGGCAATCCACTGGCCTTACTCAACCCCAAACTTTGTCCGATTGAACAAAGTCATGAACATCTCATGACTTTGGCTTGGCAACATGCTTTACAGCACTATCCCAAGTTTCTGGCTTTTCGCCCCATTCAAGTACATCAACTGGCGCTGAAAAAAGCCGAAGACTTACTCGATCTCGAACAACAATATCCTGCGGATCTTCTGACAGCGGAAACCGCTGCTGATTCTGCGTTAATTACTGAATACCCAAGTCTGAATTTAACCGAAGCCGGCGCTGTCTCACCACATCAACTCAAAGATCAAATCTTAGCGCATCCGCTAATTCAATTCGTACAAGCTAACATTACTCAAATCCATCCAGAGCACAATGAACTTTTCAATGAACAAGCCCAATCTCTCGGTCAATTTGATCACGTGATTGTCTGTTGTGCACGCCACACGGCTGCTTTCTTTGAGCAATATCCTGTGCTGAAGCCCATTCGCGGACAAGTCAGTTGGGTGGAGAATACTGCACAACCTTTAGCCCTCAATCAAGCTTATAGCTATGGCGGCTATTGTATGCAGCTTGATGCTCAACAACTCATCTTAGGTGCATCCTTCTATCCAAATCGGGACGACAGCGATGTTTTACTTGAAGACCATGTGCATAACTACGAGCTTATCCACAGTGTCTTTCCACATTATGCACAATCGCTTCCTGATGTGACGACTTGGCAAGGCCGTGCATCCGTTCGCGCGCAAAGTTTGGACTATTTTCCAGTCCTTGGAAAAATGTCTGAACAGACTGAAATTTATAGCTTTGCTGGTTTGGGTTCTAAAGGCTTTTTGTTTGCGCCTTTATGTAGTGAAATTTTAGCGGCTCAGATACTGAAAGAGGCCTACCCCGTTCCTGAGTCACTGCTACAAAAGCTCAGTCCGACCCGATTCCATAAAAAGCTCAAAGCCAAAAAGCCTTATTTTAAAGCGCAGTCTTAGTTCTGCTTATGACTCAAGTACGGCATATGGCGCTATAAATAGAGAAATGTAAATTTCTAAGACATTAAAAAAGCGCCTTACGGCGCTTTTTTTGCTTCTGCTTAATTACTTTGTTCTAAGGCTAAACCAGCATCACGAGCAGCACGGGTACCACCCATTAAAATCACATACTCACGCCCACTGTCAAAACCTTCGAGTAACTCTGCAGCACGTGGCGCTTTACTACCGCCACCACATAAAATGTAAATCGGTTGATCCGTCGACACTTGAGTAAGGCTCTGTGCTGAAAGTTCTGTGATTGGCTGATTAATTGCCCCTTTCACGTGTGCTTCAGCATAAGCACTTGAATCGCGTACATCCCAGATGATCGCATCCTCTGGGAACTCAAATGTTGTAATTTCTTGTTTACGGATCATTGCGCACTCCTTTGATGTAAACAACACTTGGCAAATGAAGAAAACATCCCTAGCATCTCAGATATTCTTTCCATTTGTAAAGGTTTAATCCATGCCATCTTTTGATATTGTTTCAGAATTAGAAATTTTTGAAGTAAATCATGCCGTTCAGAACACCCAAAAGGAAATCGCAACCCGTTTCGACTTCCGTGGTCAGGACGTTTCAATTGAACTCAATGAAAAAAACAAAGAAATCAAAATCTCAACTGAAAGTGATTTCCAGTGTGAACAAGTGTATACCATGTTAGAGAACCATTTCTTTAAGCGTAAAGTCGATATTCAAGCGCTTGATCCACAAAAAATGACTGCTTCAGGTAAAAATGTACTTCAAGTGGTGAAATTAAAAGACGGACTTGACTCAGATACCGCAAAAAAAATTAACAAGGCCATTAAAGAAAGCGGCATTAAAGTGCAATCTTCAATTCAAGGAGACAAAATTCGTGTGACTGATAAAAAGCGCGATACATTACAGCAAGTAATGACCTTTTTAAAAGAACAACAATTTGGTCTGCCTTTACAGTTCAATAACTTTAAAGACTAATACTCTTGTTTGATCATTTGAGGTAACTATGCCAAAGGCCAATCGCTTATCAAAACTTGTAAAAACCACGTCACGCTTGCCGAAAGCGTTGCGTACGCGATTATGGAGTCAAGCTTTTGGTCGCATAGTTCCCATGGTCGGCAGTGCCAATATTCGTTATTTGCAAGTCAGCCCAAGTGAAGTCGTAGTCAAAATTGAAAATCACCGTGCCATGCAAAACCATATTGGTCAACTGCATGCCTGTGCCATGGCCTTGATTGCTGAAACGGCAACTGGTTTTGTAACAGGGATGAATGTGCCTGATCATTGCATCGTTCTGATTAAAAGCATGCACGTTGACTTTAAACGTCCGAGTAAAGGTGCCATGACAGCCACAGCCACCTTAACACCAGAACAACAGCAGCTGATGCAAACCACCGCCAAAGGTGAAACTTTAGTTTCTGTGACAGTGCTGGATGAATCGGGTGAAGCACCTGTTCAATGTGAAATGTTATGGGCATGGCTCGACAAAGCATCATTAAAAAAGTAAAAATGTAAATATAACTTACTGTTTGGTAAGTATAAAATTTACAACAATACGCTAAAGCTGCGACTAAAACTTACTATATATTTACTTCGACTCAGCTCAAAATCATGCTACATAACATGAATATTTGAGCTGACTTGATGAAAAAAAGACTAATTTTAGTGACTGCCTTATTTTCTTTAGGGCTAGCGGCTTGCCAACAGCACAACCCATCGGTTTCAACAACGCCGAGTCACCATTCTGCCTCTGCCCTGACTGAACAAAATAAAAAGCTTGTAGTGGACTTTTATGAAGGGTTTTTTAGCAAACATCAGGTTCAAACCTATTCTGACCGCTATATTGGTACACAATACATTCAACATAATCCCTATGTTGCAGACGGCAAAGCACCTTTTGTAAACTACTTCACCCAGTATTTTAAAGAACATCCAGATGCAAAAAATACCATCAAGCGTGTCGTAGCCGAAGGTGATTTGGTGGTGCTCCATGTACATTCCACTCAAAATGCACAAGATCGTGGTGAGGCCGTTGTCGATATTTTCCGCGTTGAACAAGGCAAAATTGTAGAACACTGGGATGTGATACAAAGCATTCCCGCGGAGTCCGCCAACCGCAATACCATGTTTTAATCCATCGAATTGTATGGAGTAGCAATAAAAAAGCCAGTAATTACACTGGCTTTTTTGCAGACCGACTCAAACCTTAGTTGGATTGGCTCGCAAGAAACTTTTCTTTAACATCCGCTGGAATCTGACGTTTATTGCCTTTGACATCAACCGCAACAAAGGTAAATACACCTTCAGTTACACGTACAGGTGGACGTGAACTGTCATGACTATCCCACACTTCAATTTCCATCTGAATAGACGTATTACCCACTTTTAACAGTTTGGTATAACAACTGATGACATCGCCGACTTTCACTGGAACTAAGAACGTCATCTGATTAATTGAAATCGTTGCACAACGTCCCTTACTAAAACGCTCTGCGTGAATTGCACCCGCCAAATCCATTTGTGACACAATCCAACCACCAAAAACATCTCCACTCCAGTTGGTATCGGCTGGCATTGCAATTGTCTGAAGAGACAACATCCCTTCTGGTTTCACATGAATCTCTGACACGTTGACTCCAATTTTCGTTATGACTGGGCTTGCAACTGTTGATCTAACCATTGTTGCAATTGTGGCGCACGAAGTGCACCGCTTATTCTAGCAATTTCGGTGGTTTTATTCATTAAAACTAGGGTCGGAATGCTGCGTACGTTAAACGCACTGCTCAATCGCGGAGACTCTTCAGTATTAATTTTGGCAAAAATAACCTGCGGATTTTGCTTAGCCACTTCAGCAAAGTGCGGAGCCATCATTTTACATGGACCACACCACTCTGCCCATAAATCAATAAACACTGGCAAATCGCTATGGCTAATGAACTGGCTAAAATTCTGCTCATTCAATTCAATTGGCTCCGCAGGTAAAAGCGCTGCGTGGCATTGACCGCAGCTCGGATTAGCACTCAATTTCTCGTCAGGCACACGATTTTTGGCCAAACAAGTAGGACAGACGATAATCATTTAGTTGACTCCAATATGTTGATGTAAGAATTCTAATTGGGTCGAAATGGCTTTTTCAAACCAACTGGCATGATAAATATCAAAATGCTGCATCTCCCATTCATGATATTGAACAAAAGGGGCAATATTGGTCGCGGCTTCACGACTGGATTCAATCGGAATTAAACTATCATGCTTGGCGGCAATGAAAAGTACAGGAATATTAATTTGTCTGACATTTTGAATGGGACGATAACGAATTAAATTAAAAAATAATCGGGCAGGTATCTCGCCACTCCAATAATAATCAGGATTAATAATCGAACGATACCCCAAATAGGCATCTTGCGTCGGTAAAAAACATAACTCTCGTGGATCAACCACAGGTAAAGTGGTCGGGGACATCCCCACTTTTCCACCCATATAATCTTGGCTAGATAGTTTTAAGGCTTTCGGAAATTGTTGCAAAGGATATAACTTAGCACTTGCTGCCCCATCCACAAAAGGTACTTGCGCCATCACAGCCTGTACATTCTTGAACTCTGCTGCAATATCGAGCACATAACCACCACTGAGCGCGGTCCCCCACAGCACAATCCGTCGACTATCGATCGACTTACGTTCTTTGAGGTGGTTAATCATGGTCCGCCAGTCTTCAAGCTGCTTCTTAATTGAGACCAGCTCTCGTGGACGTCCGGTACTACCGCCCCAATAACGGTAGTCAAATAACACGACTGCATAGCCCGCTTGTGCAAAACGCTGCGCAAATTGGATCAGTTTGAATTGGCGCAGCCCAGCCAAACCATGGGCCATCACAATCACTGCTGGCTTTTCTTCAGTTTTCGGACGATAGAAATCCGCAGCAATGACCTCTTGGTCACTTTTGACATATAGCGGTTCAACGGTATAGGCGTGCATACCTGCTCCATTGCGTTATTTTATGGTTGTAATCGCTTATAAATATTCCAACAGCATAGGCTGAACTTTCAGCTTAATGCTATCATAAAGCATATCTCGATTAGTTTAATTTTGGAGTGACAGCATGAGCGAAAATGTAGGCTTTGCAGGTCAAATTGGCCCAGAACATTTGGTTCAAGTGGTTGAAAAAGGGTTTAAATCTGTGATCAATAACCGCCCAGATATGGAAGGTGGCCCAGAACAACCGACCAGTGCTCAAATTGAAGAAGCAGCACGTGTTGCAGGCCTAGATTATGTCTATCAACCTGTGGTTGCAGGGCAAATCACAGAAATGGATGTACGCACTTTTGCCAATCATTTCAATGAGCTACCAAAACCTGTTTTAATGTTCTGCCGTACTGGTAATCGCTCAAACAACTTATACCAACTGGCGAAACAAATGGACCTGTTAGATGACTAAACGGTTGTTTAAAAGTGTCATCTGTACTGCTCTGATTTTAACAAGCAGTGCATTATGGGCGGCAACGAATAACCTGAGTCAAGCACTCAGCCCACAGCTCAGCGTTTCAGGGGAAATGACCCAAGATAAGTTTCAACAATTGATGAAACAAGGCTTTAAGTCGGTCATAGTCAATCGACCAGATCAAGAACAAGGTAATACCGTTCGCGTTGATCAACTGCGTAATATTGCGGAACAGTCCAAAGTCAGCGTAATTTACCAACCGGTTACCAGCAGTAAAATTTCTGAAACAGACGTGGTCGAATTTGCTAAATATTATAATGAATTGCCCAAGCCTATTTTAATGGTCTGTAAGAGTGGTGCTCGCTCTAGTCTGCTGTTCAATCAGGCAAAACAACGAGGATTACTCCATGAATAAACTGTTGCTACTTTTACTCTGCTGTACCTTAATGACAGCATGTAGTTCAATGAATGTGCGTCCTACCGTTGGGGTAAGCGTTGGTACTGGCTTATAAGTCAAATGAAAGTAAAGACGGCATCTAGTGCCGTTTTTTTACAAAATATAATCATCTACAGCCCTGAATATGTTAACTATAGAGTATGTCTCGCTTAGATAAACGTTTGCTTATGTATGATTTGATTATTATTGGGGCTGGAACTGCGGGTATCGCAGCCTACCAACAAGCAGTGAAGTCCACACAAAATCTATTAATCATTAATGATGGGCCATGGGACACCACTTGTGCACGTGTTGGCTGTATGCCATCAAAAGTCCTGATTTCTACAGCAAATCGCATGCATGATATTCAACATGCTGATCGTGTCGGATTGCAAGTAGAGTCAAAAATAGACAATAGTCAGGTCATGCAACACGTACAAAAACTCCGTGATCGCTTTACTCGTAGTACCCTTAAAACCGTAGAGAGCTGGCCTGAGTCCCATAAAATTCAGGGCCGTACTCGCTTTCTCGATTCAAAAACAGTCGAAGTTAATGGGCAACACTACCAAGCCAAAAGCTTTATTTTAGCTGTAGGCTCCACCCCTAGCTTTGACCCAGCATGGAAGGATGAACTTGGTGATCGACTCATCACCTCCGATCAAATCTTTGAACTCAATACTTTACCCAAATCTTTAGCCGTGATTGGAAGCGGAGTCATCGCGATTGAACTTGCGCAAGCCATGCAACGACTTGGTGTCAATACCACCGTCTTTGCACGTAGTCGTAAAGTCGGCATTCTGACCAGTCCGAAATTGCAGCAGTTGGCACAAACAGAAATTGGCGCTGAACTTGAAATCAAGTTTGAAGTTTTACCCACAGAAGTTAAATATACAAACGATCAAGTCGAACTAAGATTTATTGAAAAAGGTCAGCCTAAAATACTTAACGTCGATTATTTACTGGTCGCTACTGGACGCAGCAGTCTTTTAAATACCCTTAAACTTGAAAATATCAACACCTCATTCACAGACTTAAAACATTTGCCTGTTGATCCTGAGACAAAACAACTCGCCGACTACCCGATTTTTATCATTGGCGATGCATATACTGATACTCCACTACAACATGAAGCCGCACACGAAGGTAAAGTCTCGGTCAAAAATGCATTAAATTTCCCTACTATAGAATCATGCAAAACTCTAACACCTTTAGGCATCGTGTTTAGTAGCCCAGAAATGGCAATGGTTGGACAAAACTTTAAGCAACTACAAAGTGCACCTATCGATTTTGTCATCGGCGAAGTATCTTATGCTAAACAAGGACGTGCATTGGTTCTGGGTAAGAACCATGGAGCCATTGAGGTCTATGTGGATAACACCAGCCGAAAACTAATTGGTGCTGAATTACTCACAGAGTCTACTGAACATTTGGCCCATTTACTGGCATGGATGATTGCAGAACAACTGACCGTCGATGAAATTTTAGAAAAACCGTTTTATCACCCGACCCTTGAAGAAGGTTTAAGAACGGCATTAAAACATGCACGCCGGCAGCTTAATACCTAAGCTGCGAAATTTATGATTTATATTCTTTTAATAAGGTTTTCTGTGTGCAATTAAATGATTTCATCAACATTATGCAGCAAACTATAAACCATTCGCTGCATGCGTTGATTTAATTACAAGACACGCGCTTAATAGATTAGCGGTAAAGTTCTTATTTTAGTGCGTAACTTAACTGATCTAAACACCTTCACACCCGTAAAACCATAGTTTTTAACCCATAAGTCAGTAACACCTGATCTATTTTTGCCTCTTTAGATAAGACATAAAAGCCAGCAAATGCTGGCTTTTTACCATTTAGGCCCTTATAGATAGCTTATTTTTGGCTCTTTTCATCTGTTTACTTCTTCTTATTTTCCCAATTTTTAGTTTTCAGCTATAAAAAAATCCCCCTAACTATTAAGTTAGGGGGATTTGAATTAATGAGCTGGCG